>SAMEA3663267__coassemble_12399_pt1 | contig 1645 bp, 2 predicted proteins | sample SAMEA3663267__metabat2_low_PE_007 | metagenome-assembled genome bin SAMEA3663267 (sample SAMEA3663267) | pig gut metagenome | biome: pig gut; feature: pig-associated habitat; material: faeces | place: China | collected 2013 | reverse complement strand
TGAATACGTTCTTCTTTTTTAACATTTTTGTCCTCCGTTCATGGCTGTAAGTGCCTCAAATTTCACAGGCGGAGCTGCCGGTATGGCGTTCTACTGCCCGGGTCGCTCCGAGAATTCCGCAGATGCCGTTGCGGAAGGTATGGGAAAAGCTGTCGAGTGCGGCCTTTGGGCCGTATTTCTTGGATGAATCCGCAAGCTGAAGCTCAATTGCATTACCTCAATATTTTCTAATGATTTTCCTGCGAGTTAAAAAGAATTCTAACATCGTGTGTCTCAATATCAAATTCCACTATATCCCGTATAGCGGGACCATCCTGCCGGATAAAATCTATTTGATAATACATTTTCTTTCCGGAGGAGCCTATGTAACTGCGGCCCCATAAAGCATCCGGAAACGAGGGATCGTTTTCAGGCGGGAACACTCCCGAATACAGCATGTTCCCCTGCATATCGCGAACGGTGTATTTGCCGCCCGTCTCCCAACACATATAATATCCGTCTCCGACATTTGTTGAAGTCTGTCCCACGGTGTTCAGAACCGAAACCCTGCCGTCTGCGCAGGAATAAACCAAACCACGATCAAATCCGAAAAGATAAACCATGCCGTCCGCGGCAATGATGTATTGGTATGCCGCATTGGGCTCGGCATTTGAATATAGCTCCAATAGTTCGCCGCTCTTTATGTCGTAGGAGAAAAGCATTGTTGAAAGCGGCTTATCTTCATCATCCGAATACTCCTCGGAAGCCGCAAAATACAGTTTACCGTCCATTATTCTGCCGAATGCTTCCACACAGTCATCGATCCGATAAATCAATTCTCCCTTGCTCTCATCGAAGCTCTGCTTAAACACGACAGCAGATCTGATGATTTCGCCGTTTTTTACGTTTTCGGCAGTACCGCAGATATACAGCACGTTGTCAATTATTTCGGCAGTTCCCATTCCGTAAGCAAGCTTAAACAGTTCAGGATCCACCGGCATTTCCTTTTTTCTGCCCGTTCCGTCGATGTTCATGGAATAGAGTGTTGTATTGTTATAGTTCCCTTCAAGCCAATACAGCCGCCCATTATAAAGCATCAGCCATATACCGCTTGTGCCGATATATGCGTTGCATTCCATATCGTTGTGCAAGCATTCCGGTTTGCCGCAAAGGGGCATGCATTCCCCTGTTGCAGTATCCAGCGATGATATCAGATAAGCGTCGATATATGTTGCGCCATCGGAATAATGCCCGCGCTGCTGAACAAAATACATGATATTTCCGCTTTCAACATAGTCTGAGTGATGGTTCACAAAAAAGGGCGAATTGCATACTTCGTCATCAGTAACAGCTTTAGAACAAGATGTGAAAACAAGAAGAAACGACAAAAATACCAGTGCAAATGAAAAAATACTTTTCAATTTTTTCCTTCCTTTCAGCGATGCTGCCGCGCAAATTATGAGGCAGCATCGCATTATCATTTTCAGCCTGCGTTAGGGCCTATGCTGACAGACCAGGTCGTGCCTAAAAAACTATATGTACCGGTTGTACCTATTGCGCTCACGTTATTTGGAGTAGATTTGGAACTGCTGAGGCTTATACTTGTACCGTAATCTACTTCAACTGCTTTGCGAAGGCAAATGTATGTTTCATTATCACTGCCTAT
>SAMEA3663267__coassemble_6591_pt1 | contig 2420 bp, 2 predicted proteins | sample SAMEA3663267__metabat2_low_PE_007 | metagenome-assembled genome bin SAMEA3663267 (sample SAMEA3663267) | pig gut metagenome | biome: pig gut; feature: pig-associated habitat; material: faeces | place: China | collected 2013 | reverse complement strand
TTGTTTATCCTAAACCTGAGCATAGCTTAGCAAAAATCACGGTAAGAATGTAGATTTGACGGAATACGGCGGATCTGACCCTCTTAGGGGTTTCAAATATTTCAAAATGAAATGGGCAGCAAACTCAGGTGCTGCCCATTTCGCATGAAGAACGGAAGTTATTGCTCATCACTCCTTAGGGAAATAAGGGGTTCTCAGAAATGCCTTTACCGAATCGAGAAAGGCATCAATATTATCCATGTTCGGGGTATAGTAGAGCTTGCCGCCATCGAGCTTGATGTCAACAAAGCCGTTCAGCGCAAGCTTATTCATATGATAGGATACCGCCGGAGCCGATATATTCAGCAGCTCCGCAAGCTCAAGCCCATAGCAGGGGCGTGTGCAGAGGCAATGCAGGATGTCCATTCGGTTATCATCGGCAAGCGCCTTAAAGCTTGTGACGAGCCTGCTGCATTCGCGCCGATTGCTCAGCAGTGTGGTAATATCATTTATACATGCCCCTATGAATATGTCCGGAGCGATATTGTCCATGGCATGCACGGTGATTGATGAAGGTTCGGAGACCGTGATATAAGGTGAATAGGTTTCAAAATACGGCATCACTATGCCGTAACGTTCCTTTACAAATTTGCGGAAATCGGTAATCTTTGAAATCTGCTGAGAAGCACGGCGAACGGAATCCCTATAAATGGATTCGTTTGCAATAAGTGCATCAACAACGGGGCGGAGAAGGTCGATTAGCGTTGAAACATGCTCATCAAAATTCTGATACAGGTTTACGAGCTTGCGGCGGAGGGGTGCAGGAGCTTTGAGGGAATTCAAGAAAGCAATAAACGCCTGCTCATCATCCCGTTCGATTATTCTTTGAAGCCTGTTATCCTCATTCCCCTGATCCACAAGATCATTGGAGCTGAAAAGGGACATGCGCTCCCGCCTCGTCAGATTATGGCGTGATGCAAGAACATCGTCAAGGCCGGAGGTTTCTGTGATACACTCCTTGAGGTTGGCAAGCAAAATAAACGCAGCGCTTGATGTTGAGGTTGCAAGATCGCGGCTATGCATATCGTGCTGAAAATAGAAATCATAATTCAGCCCATCAAGATGCAGGGTTTTTTCCAATTCGGCCTCAAGATCAAGCGCAGGCCGAAGTATCTTTGTTGCTTCTGCCAGAATATCGGGCTTATTTGCTTCCAAATCGGCAACAAGGGCCTTTGCGCTCTCTTCGTTGACAACGGATGCCAGATACATCATTGCATCAACAATGGGATAATAGTACTTAATCATGCTTTTGCCTCCGCGCGCTGCAAATAGCAGCGGTTTATCTGCCGGGAAAAGATTTATAGAGCTTTTTCATTCTTCCCGACCGAAGCATATTCCTTATCTAAAAACGCATTCGCATGCGCCTGCGCTAAAAACACAGCACCTCCGGGAATTTGATTTAAATTTTTATTTAATTCAGTTCTACTTAAACCGACGTAGGGATTATAGCACAAATTTTTCAATCAGTCAATACATTTTTGCCGGAAAACAACTTTTTGAAATTCCAAAATTGGGTATTGACTTTTAATCAAATGTTTAATATACTGACAATATTAACCGGTATCCGTTTCCGGAATATTCGGTTGGCACGGGACCCAACTGCCGAAGAACATCATGATGTATCTTATATGAACGAAAAAGGATTCATGATGTTCATTTCGGGAATAATGGCTTTCCCGGTGCTGTTCACCTGCATGAGCTTTGTAAGTTCATAAGACATAAAAGCAAGCTGAAAGTCCGATATAACGGACGGCAGCGAATTCAATTCAAGGCTATTGCGATTATTGGCAGTTATGCTAATATATATTATCACATTAAAGGAGGCCCTTCACTATGAAGCAACCCAGTAAGGCAACCAGAAGGTTGATCGCTCTTGTGATCACCATCGCAATGGTATTGATGAGCTTCTCATCAATACTGGCCGCTACCGAAGCCGAAGCAGCTAATACTTCTGATTTCGTTCCCGGCACCATTGAAGGTGATGACAGCATCGACCCCAACTCCGATGTCATGATACTTGTAAAAGTAGATGGCACATCCGCCCTTCAGCAGACCAAGTCCGTGAAAAATGCGGCAAAGGTTGCTGAAAAAATGCTCGCAAAGCTCCCCGCTCAGATCGAGCGCGTTGAAACCAAGCTTGGCGAGAAGATCGAAGTCAAAGATCAGTTCGCTCTTCTTTTCAACGGTTTCTCCTTTGAGGGCAAGTACTGGATGCTCGAAGAGCTCAACAAGCTCGACGGCATCACCGCTTTCATCCCCGCAATGTTTGAAGTTGCGGCCGATGATGATAACGGAAGCATCGTAACCCCCAACACCTCCAACAGCACCGTAACTATCGGCGCTCAGGAAGCTTGGGATCTTGGCTACACGGGCGAAGGTAC
>SAMEA3663267__coassemble_4255_pt1 | contig 3159 bp, 2 predicted proteins | sample SAMEA3663267__metabat2_low_PE_007 | metagenome-assembled genome bin SAMEA3663267 (sample SAMEA3663267) | pig gut metagenome | biome: pig gut; feature: pig-associated habitat; material: faeces | place: China | collected 2013 | reverse complement strand
TTCGCTATGGAGCTATCCTTTTTTTATTTTGGACACTTAATTATACAACTTACCATATGCGCGTATTGTCCACACCCTTTTTTATAAAACATCTTTTATTCTGTGCAGACATATGGTATAATAATAAAGCCAAACCAACTTAATACTGCGAAAAGTATAATTCGATGCGGGAATATTATACCCTTTTCGTGCCTACAATGAATTTGTAAAAATGCAGATTCCGTTTCTGTAGGTGCGAGGAATTCCTTTCCGCAGAGTTGGTTTGGCGACTATCGGAGTTTGCGTTTTTTGTGCGGCTGCTTCGGTAGCCGCACTTTTTATTTATTAAAGGAGGAAAAAGGCATGGAAGAAAAGAGTATGGAAGAAAAGAAGAACACGGCGCTGCAATCGGTAGGAAGCAAGAATAACTTATTACTTCCTTTCATTGCTGCACTAATCGGATCGTTGATGCTGATATTAACGCTGTTTCTGCCGTTTGCATCGGCAAAAGATGAGTACAAGGAATATTTGCAGGAATACTCCGATAAGATGTATGCGGAAGAAATCAATATGACTAACGGCGAAGCGGTTCATATATCTCTGTTTGAGTATGGCAGAATGTATGCTGCCGCAGCTGATTTGGGAATGGCCGAAAGCATTGCTATTGCATGTTTGGTTATCATTTCCGCTTTTGCTCTCTTTGCAATTTTGACCACATTGTTCTCGGTGCTGAAAAAGCCTATTGCAGCAATAATATTTGACCTTTTGGCGTTCGGTGTATTCTTACTGATTAAATGGGATTTTAGAGACAGAGGCGTACTCCCAAGCAATCGTTATGATTGGGGGATAGCAGAATTCATTTGCTATATAGGAATTGCTGTTGTAATCGTAGGTTCTATTCTTCTATTGATAGCAAAAATTAAGAATAAAAAGCAGAATAAAGCTTTGCCTATTGAATAGAACGGAGGAAAATATAATGAAAAAGATATTTGCTTTATTGTTGGCTGCTGCTATGGTTTTCTCCCTTGCTGCTTGCAGCAAAGAAAACGATCGGAACGATTTGCCGTATGATGCAAACGATTTGGAAAATATGCTCGCCTATACTGAAACAATAGGTGCATCCATGGAGGAAAGAATTTCTAAGGAAAAGGATGCATTATTGGAAAAACTGGGCGAAACATATGACTCTTACGATAAAAACAAGAGCTTAGTTCCCGAATTCTACAACGATACATTAACCTCAGGCAATGAGTTTTACACTGCATTGCAAGCTCTGGGGATTCACTACTATAAGTGTGTTGCTTCACAGGGACTTGATGACTACGATGCCTGGGATGGAGCAATGGATGATTTTTATGACGCCTGGGATGATGCGATGGATGGTTTTTATGATGCTTGGGACAAGGCATACGATGATGTTTATGACGAATGCGATGAGCTGATTGAAGATGGTTCGGATGACCTTGATTATGACGATTATTCGGATGTTTGGTCAAGCATGTATGATGCTCATTCAGAAGCGTGGTCGAAGATGTATGATGCCCATTCTGATGCATGGAGTACCCTTTATGACAATCACTCAGATGTTTGGGGTGGGTTCTATGACGGTGAATCCGATGTCGATAAGATTCTGCAGGAAAAAACCGATGATGAACAGAATAATGAAGATAATAAACCTGATGACGGAGAAGATGACAATAAGCCTTCTGCCGATGCTAAACCTGTCGACAGCAAAGAACATGAATGTGATGATTTCTTATATGTAATCTATGACGACGGCACCGTAGAAATCACAAAATATACCGGTGAGGATACGGATGTTACGATTCCATCTGTATTGGACGGTTATCCGGTCGGAAGAATAGGGAATGCCGCATTTGAGAATTGCACAACAATTGTAAATATCACTATGTGGCCCAATCCCATAAGCATAGGTAAAGCGGCATTTAAAGGTTGTTCAAGCTTGGTTGACTTCAGCATTCCGAGTTCCGTGACGGAAATCAGCGAATCCGTATTTGAAAACTGCACAAGCCTTGAAACCATTATTATTTGGGGAGATATAACAAGCATTGGCGCATCCGCATTTAGAAACTGCTCCTCCTTGACTGATGTCAATATTCCGAGCAGCTGTTTGATGATTGGTAAATCTGCATTTGAGGGATGTACGGAAATGAAATCTGTAATTCTCTGGGGCGGAGAGGTTATTGACGAATGTGCTTTTAAGAATTGCGCAGGTCTAACTGAAATCAGCATTCCGAGCGAGATAACAACGATTGGTATTTCCGCTTTTGAGGGTTGTACTAATCTTGAAACGGTGATTGTTTGGGGTGATGATGTAACTTTTGGTGTTAATGCCTTTGCGAATTGTCCTAAATTGGATAAACTGCCGGAAGGAGCAATAAACACAAACGAAGAACCAACGCCTGATGGGAATGATGACGACAACGAAAACAATGCAGAGGGTATTCGCCCGGAATTCAAAGAGGCAATGGATAGCTACGAGGCTTTCTATGATGAATATTGCGACTTTTTGAAGAGATACAAAGAAAACCCGTCTGACTTGAATCTGCTCGCAGAATACACAGAAATGATGCAAGAACTTGAAGAAATGAATGCAAAATTCGAAGCGTGGGGAGATAGTGATCTTAGCGATGCAGAGTTGAAATATTATTTAGAAGTAATCGACAGAATAACGCAGAAAATGATAGATGCAATGTAAAGGTTACTGGATTATGCTTGTATGGCGAGCCGGTGCAGTACGGCGGAAAATTTGAGGTTGGAAAACTTAATTAAAGCTGTTTTCAGAGCATTTCGAGGGGTAAGCGTTTGTCCTTACCCCTCGATTTTGTGTATTGCAGGCTGCAGGCTCATTTTCAAATGATTACAGCTCACCGATCACCGCACCTAATGGCAGCTGCACTGCCGAGGGCATTCATGCAGATTAACAAGTGAATACTGAGTTTGGAATTGCAAAGGAGAATCATCTATGCCGCTTGATGCACGATTCTCGTGAGTTACCCTTCTCGGTTCCGGATTTCCTGCGATATCGCGCGTTGTGCTCTTTGCGCAAGCTAACTTGACATCAGTCGGTAGATTGGCTATAATATCTTTGCACATAATTGCATTTATGTGAGGGGGAAATCGTTTTTTTAGGAGGTAAAGTTAAATGAATGACTACAT
>SAMEA3663267__coassemble_3262_pt1 | contig 3767 bp, 3 predicted proteins | sample SAMEA3663267__metabat2_low_PE_007 | metagenome-assembled genome bin SAMEA3663267 (sample SAMEA3663267) | pig gut metagenome | biome: pig gut; feature: pig-associated habitat; material: faeces | place: China | collected 2013 | reverse complement strand
TCGCTGTAACTATTCGAAGTGGTTACGACTCTGACGATGTTTCCGTTTCTGTCAACGAAATAGGTCGTGGGGTATGCTGCTGCCGGGAACTGCGCGCTGAAAGAGGCGGTGTTCCTTAGCACAGGAAGGTTGAAGCCAAGACCGTTGATGATATTAAGCGCGTAGTTAATCATACCGGACTGCTCGGAATCGCCGAGTGCGGTGACTATCTGAACTCCCCTTGATTCATACGCTTCCGCCAGATTCTGAATATGCGGAAGCTCCTGTATGCAGGGACCGCAGTTCGTAGCCCAGATATTTATCATAGTAAGCTCAGCACCCGCGAACATGGAATTATCGTAGGTCGCATGATCGCCGTTTATCGCCACGGTAGTGAAATAATTGCTCGGTACGGGCGTTGCCGTGGGAGCAGGGGTATTCGTGGGCTTCGGAGTCGGCGTGGGCGCCGGAGAGGGAGTGGGTGTCGTTGCAGCCGTAGGAGTGGGCGTGGGAGCCGGAGAAGGATTATCTGAAACATTCGGATTATCCGTGGGCTTTACGTCCGTCGGAGTTTCCGTCTGATTTTCATTCGGATTTTCGGTCGGAGTCTCTGAAGGCTCGGGTTGGATTTCGGTGGGAGTCGGTTCCCCATCGGGCGTGGGAGCAGGAGAGGGCGACTCGGCATTTATCCCATTATCCGGAGTATTTGTCGGTTCATCCGTCGGTTCGTCCGAAGGCTCGTCAGTCGTGGGTTCGGGGCTCGGAGTGCTTGCATCGACGAAGGGATCCGGCGTTGTGGGATTGGGATTGCGAGCGATCCGCCATGGATGGCCGCAGCCTGCAGTCAGCATCAAAGCGGCCAAAATGAAGCAGATCACGCTCAGATTTATCCTGATTCTCTTCATAATTGTGTTTCCTTACTTTCGGAGCATTTTATGCCCTTGGGAGAGCGTTCTCGGGGGTTATCCCTTTCCCACATTGCTGTGGGAAAGGGACGGATTAAATTCGTTTGTTCAGTTTACATTAAGGACTGTACGCATGATGGCAATAACGTCGATAAGATCGACGGTACCATTCTGGTCATAGTCATAGATAGCATTATACTCGATGGAACCGAGTGCCACGCGCATTGCGCTGATGGCATCATTCAGAGTGAGAACGCCGTCGCCGTCGCCGTCACCAAGCATATAGCATACGCCGTGGACATCGAGGGGGCCGGTAATGCAGCTGAAATCAGCATCCCAATGATCGAAGATATAGCCGTCATGCTCGGGATGGACGGGAGCAACTGCTGCATGGCCGTATTCAACATTCCTGATGGTGATGAGGTAGCCGGTAACGCCGTCATAGAACTTTACCTTATACTTCTCATACTCGTAATTTGCGGTAACGGTGATATCACCGAGTACGAGATGATAGAAGGGATCGTAGGAAGTCTCATATAAATTATCACTGAATACCCATTCTTTGAAACGCATGCCTTCATGCTCGGGAGCTTCGGGCAGAACGAGATCCTCAATAATGGTACCGATGGGGCAGGTCATGGTGGTGATAACTTCATTATTTGAGCCGTCAATAAAGGTAATGGTGCATTCCTGATCGGCATTTAAAATGACCTCATGCCACATATCGGCAAATTCGATAACATCCTCATAGCTGTTAAATGCGCCGACTACATGATCCCAAACACGACCGGTGCTGTCAACAACAAGGGTCTGGGGAATATAGCCGTTCCTGCTGAATACTGCATCAAGGATGCCGTCGGGCTCGATATTGATATAGGTTATGCCGTTATTCTCGAGGAATGCGAGTGCGGAATCATGGGTGCATCCATTGCCGTAGCTGACAGCGCCGAGGATCTGGATGCCCAGATCGGGGTTAGCGGACCAGTATTCATGTGCCTCCTGAAGGTCGGGCATTTCGCCGACGCAGGGACCGCACCAGGTCGCCCAGTAATTGATGATGGTTACATCAGCATTTTCAAGGATTGAGGATGTAACGGGATGACCGTACATGTCAATGGTGCTGAAGCCGTCAATGGACATTCCGATGCCGTGACCGTCGGTGCTCATATCGGGATCGGAGGATGCGGTGATGCCTAAGCAGCAGCATGCCATGATGACTGAGAGCGTGATTGCAATGATTTTTTTCATTTGCGGTTTTCCTTTCTGTTTTTTCATGAGATATACCTATCTCATTTTATTCATTATACCATTTCGATATCTCATTTGCAATAGATTTGCGGTTTTACTCGAAAAAACATTTTTCGTGTCGCATAAGCTCCGATTGAAGTTATTGACACGAACATACATCGGGAACTGTTGACAGGACATTATACTTGTGCTAAAATTAAACAAAAGCCAGATAATTATATAAATGGAGGTGCTTTTCATGAGTGTGAAGGGATACGATACAAATGTCCAACTTACACAAACCAAGATCAATGTACTGAAAGCTGATACAAACTGGCATTCGTTAAATGCTATGGGAACGCGCTGCATAGTTTGCGGATATGATGGACCGGTGGCCTATCCGCAGAAAGGGGGTACAGACGGTGAGACAGAATAAGAAAAAAAGCATATTTTATTCGGTATCGGCCTTGCTGCTTGTATTGATTCTGTCGACGGGAATTGCCTGCGCGCCAGCTGTGCCAGAGCCTGCGCCTGATAGCACCCAGTATGAGGAATACCGCAGTCTCGCCATGTCGATCCTTTCCGGCGAAAAACTGGATAGATTGAGCTTCGATCCAGCAGGAGACCAGCTTTACTTCGGCTTTGAGGGAGATCATTTCTGCTCCTATACTGATGCGAAGTTCGATGACGATGATTATGAGAGAGGATACTTCTCCGATTCAGATCCCGTTGAGACATATCCGCGTTCACTTGGTGAAGAGGCGCAGCGCGCAATTGCAAGGGAAAGAAACGCGGCGTTCCCAGATTATGGGTGCGATCCCGAGTTCAAGGCTCGTATGTACGGCTATGCCGGCGAAGGCTGGGTCGTGCTCTCAAACGGGGATGATCTGATGCATGACGAGGCAGTCACCTGCGTATTTTTGCGCGGTTTGGATGGCTCTTGGCACGAGATTGGAAATAATAATTCCGTCTTTCCGCGTGCTCTTACAGGCGCATGTATGCTCTCCGATAGGGAGGGGTATCTGTGCTTTGGCGACAGGTATTTCGATCCCGATGGTGGTGTGGCCCGCAAGCTCCATATTTTTCATACGAATGACGGCGGCGAAAACTGGGCAGATGTTGGCCTCGAGCTTCCGGAGGAATATGGCGAACCAAACACTCTCATCCCCTGCTCGCCGGTTTTCGATGGGGAACACGGGGTCATTCTCGTCACCGCATATTTTAATGACGGAGATGAGCTCCGCGGATGGTTCGAAACAACGGACGGCGGCGCAAATTGGACCTTTGTAGATCCTTTGATGTGAGTCCGATTTTTATAAAGGGAGAACGCGGCCGTCCACAAGGGTTGACGGTTACCTTGCTGTTGTGAGCCAATACTATTCAAATAAAGATTTTGCGTCGATCATAAAGACCACACCTGGCGGTAAAAAGTACGTTGAGACAGGTATGTTTGCACCTGATGAAATAAGTGACGAAACTCTCGACCGGATACTAGACTATTTCTCTAAATTGCTGTAAAACAATGGATAAACGGCTTATTTTGCTTTACAATTAACTCTCAAAGTACAGTTTTTTGACTCTCGGCGGGCAATGTAAATTGCCCGTTTTTTTATTGTGCTATAAGATAAAATCGATATGTAGGCCGGTATCGGCCGG
>SAMEA3663267__coassemble_2804_pt1 | contig 4128 bp, 3 predicted proteins | sample SAMEA3663267__metabat2_low_PE_007 | metagenome-assembled genome bin SAMEA3663267 (sample SAMEA3663267) | pig gut metagenome | biome: pig gut; feature: pig-associated habitat; material: faeces | place: China | collected 2013 | reverse complement strand
GGAAGGAATAGTGTTTACCATTATAAACGGACTATCACGATAGCCAAAGACGCAAGCCGACAACCAAACAAAAAGCCCATGCAGAAAAAACAAGAAAAATCCGGGGCTTAACTATGTAATGGAAAAATGAGAAAAACCACCCCCGACAACAGTAACGCTTGTAAACATCAGTCAATAATATAAAATGAGGGAACATTTATTGAATGTATTCGAATACATCAAATATGGTGTCAACTGCCGGAAGGCAGCGAAGTGGTACGGCATGGAGTTCAGCCGCTATGGCATGGCGATCTGTCCATTACACAACGACCGGCATCCCGGCCTGTACCTTGCAGACGACCATTGTCACTGCTTTGCTTGCTATGCATGTGGGGATGTGATCGACTTTGCCGCAAATCTTTTTAGCTTGCCGCTTTATGATGCAGCGCAGCGGCTGGCGGCAGACTTTTGTATCAATGCGGACAGACCGTCAACACAAGCCGTTCTTGAAAAACGCATACAGAAATAATGATTCCTCGGGTATTCCGGGGGATCATTTTTTACGGCCGATACTTAAAACTCTCATGCCGTGGGATAAATAGGAGAGGATCATGATTTTACAAAAACTTTACGTTATCTTTAGGTGCGTATGGTAGTGTAAAATACGCCCGGAGATATAATAACAGTGCAACAAAACAAAAGGAGATAATTAAAATGAAAAAGATAATTACATCTTTACTCGCAATCGTTCTTACACTTTCCTGCATGCTCAGCCTCTCGGCTTGTGGCAGCACCGAGAAGAACATCACGGTTGTTGTAAGGGAACAAGGAAGCGGAACAAGGGAAGCCTTTGATAAGGTTGTTACCGACGGTGAGCATTTCCTTGAAGAAAAGGATGCTGACGGAAAAAAGGTATATAACACGACCAACACCGCCGTACAGCAGACGAAAACGGGTACCGTTCTTTCTGCTGTCGCCTCTGACAAAAATGCAATCGGTTACATTTCCCTCGGTTCGCTCAATGACAGCGTAAATGTTGTTTCCGTTGACGGCGTTATGCCGAGCGAAGCAACCGTACTTGACGGTACATACAAAATTCAGCGCCCCTTCGTTGTCATGACAAATGCAAATGTAACGCTGAATCCAATCACCGCTGATTTTATGGATTACCTCAGGAGTGCGGATACTAAAGCACACGCAGAAGCGGCAGGCTGTATTTTCCTTGAGGACAGCGCAAAGCGCGCAAATGAGGGCTGCACGCCCATTGAAGTTACTGCCTACACAAAGCAGGCGAGCTTACCTGCGGGCGGCAAAATCATCGTGCGCGGCTCGACCTCCATGGAGAAATTCATCAACGCGGCTGCAAAGGCATATGCTGAGCTTTACGGCGTCGGCGCAGAAGAAATCTTCGATATTCAGCTTGAAGGATCTTCCGTCGGCAGAAAAGCGGTTGAAGATGATACAAACGGTAATGTGATCGGTCTTTCCTCGGCTTCTGTAAATCAATCCGACATTACTTCGTTTAACGTTTGCCTCGATGCGGTTGTGGTAATAGTACACAAGGATAATACCGCCATTTCAAATCTAACCCTGAAAAATCTCTACGATATTTTCAGCGGCAGGATAACAAAGTTCAGCGAAATCGGTGAATAATGCATGATGAACAAGGCTAAATCAAAAGAAACTTTTGGAAAAGCCCTGTTCGGGATAACGGCGGTAATATGTATTATCGCCGTTATCGCCATATTCGCTTTTCTGATTATTAAAAGCGTACCCGCATTTAATAAGCTCGGTATCTTTGATTTTGTGTTTGGAGATAATTGGTCGCCCGATAGAAACGATACCTTTGATACCGAAAACATCTCGGGCAGTTACGGCATTTTCTCGATGATCGTCGGCACATTGGCCGCAACGGTCGGTGCGCTCCTGTTTGGCGGTGTGCTTGGATATTTCACAGCCGTATTCATTGTATTTTTCTGCCCTAAGAGGTTGAAAAGAATATTTTCCTCGGTAATCAACCTTCTTGCGGGAATACCGTCCGTCGTTTACGGATTTTTCGGTATCGTGTTCTTGCTTCCTCTGCTATCCAATATTGCTCCAAACAACGGAAGCGGTTTACTTGCAACATCAATCATTCTCGGCATCATGATCCTGCCGACCGTTGTATCGCTTTCAAAAACAAGCATTGAAGCAGTACCGCAGCAGTATTATGAGGGTGCTTTGGCGCTTGGCTCTAATCATTCGGAAGCTGCTTTCAGAGTTGTTGTCCCGGCTGCGAAGTCTGGCATTTTGGCTTCGCTTGTTTTGGGTGTGGGGCGTGCGCTCGGTGAAACGATGGCGGTCGTTATGGTTGCCGGAAACGCGCCGACATATCCGAACGGCTTATTTAACAGCTTCCGCGTCATGACGGCAAACATCGTTATGGAAATGGGGTATGCAGGCGAGCTTCAGGAGGGTGCGCTGATCGCAACCGGCGTTATCCTGCTCATTTTCGTCTTGATTGTTAATGTGGTGTTCAATACAATATCCAATAGATCGGTAAAAAAGCTGGTGGATATAAGCACGAAAAAAGGCCGTGCCAAGAGACCTTCGCCGTTTGGTGCGATTAAAGAAAGAATCGCGGCTATCGCCTATAAGATGAAAATTATTTCCGTCGAAAAAGGCATAGCAATCGGTGCAGGAGTATTATCGGGTGTATCCCTTATATTGATTATCGGTTTTGTCTTTGCGAACGGCCTGCCCGAGCTTATTACTAATCCGCATTTGCTTGTCGGAAAATACGAGTTCGGAAGCGAGAATATCACGATACTGCCGAGTATAGTTTCAACGCTTATGGCGGTTGCCTTGAGCTTGGTTATCGCTGTTCCGGTAGGTATTATGACAGCCGTATTTCTTAATGAGTACACGAAGAAAAACAGTATTCTTGTCAAGATCATCCGCACAGCGATAGATATACTCTCGGGGGTTCCGTCCATTGTCTACGGTTTGTTCGGCATGATAACCTTTGTAAAGGTGTTCGGCGGTTCAAGCAGTATCATAGCGGGGTCTCTCACGGTAAGCATCATGCTGATTCCGACGATTGTACGTTCAACGGAAGAAAGCCTGAAATCTGTTTCGGACAGCCTGCGTGAGGGCAGCTTCGCGCTCGGTGCTGGAAAACTTCGCACGATTTTCAAAATCGCGCTTCCGTCAGCCTTGCCGGGTATCATGTCAGCCGTTATACTGAGCATGGGCAGAGTTATCAGCGAATCTGCGCCGTTCCTTTATACGATGGGCTCCGTCATTTCGGCGATGCCTACGGGGTATGGGGACAGCGGCGCGACGCTCGCCGTAGCATTATATCAGCTTTCCGGTGAGGGTTGGTATTTGAATGAAGCATACGCAACTGCCGTTGTGCTTATCGTAATCGTACTTTCGCTCAATTTCCTTGCAGAGTTTATTTCAAATAAGCTCACAAGAAAGCTTAAAGGAGTCTAAAAATGTCGAAAAAGAATAATATAACCACAGAATTCGGGCAGAACATTTCGGTAAAAAATGCGAACCTCTGGTACGGCGATTTTCAAGCCTTGAAGAATATCAATATTGAAATCCCCGAAAGGAAGATTACAGCATTCATAGGCCCTTCGGGCTGCGGTAAATCAACCTTTTTGAAATGCTTTAACCGTATGAATGATCTCGTTGCCGGCTGCCGCATCGAAGGCGACTTCAAAATCGGGGAGGTTGATATTTACGGGAAAACCGATGTGAATGAGCTTCGCAAAAATGTAGGCATGGTATTCCAAAAGCCCAACCCTTTCCCCATGAGCGTATACGATAATATCGCTTACGGGCCGCGCACATTCGGTATTCATAACAGGCGCGAGCTTGATGCTATTGTGGAGGAATCCCTGAAATCCGCCGCCATGTGGGACGAACTGAAGGATCGCTTGAATAAATCCGCACTCGGTCTTTCCGGAGGACAGCAGCAGAGATTGTGCATTGCAAGAGCATTGTCGGTAAAGCCGAAGATCATTTTGATGGACGAGCCGACATCTGCGCTTGACCCCATCTCCACCGGCAGAATTGAGGAGCTTTGTGAGGAATTATCGAAGAACACAACGATTGTAATGGTAACCCACAATATGCAGCAGGCTACGCGAATTTCGGATA
>SAMEA3663267__coassemble_2535_pt1 | contig 4383 bp, 5 predicted proteins | sample SAMEA3663267__metabat2_low_PE_007 | metagenome-assembled genome bin SAMEA3663267 (sample SAMEA3663267) | pig gut metagenome | biome: pig gut; feature: pig-associated habitat; material: faeces | place: China | collected 2013 | reverse complement strand
TTCTATATGAAATCCCAGATAGAATCGCTGAAGGAAACCCTTGAACTCTTTATTATGAAATATAACCCGAAAGTAAGGTCGGGTGTTGTTACAGAAAAAACGAAAATTTTTAAGGGGATATCCCCTCAGTAGTATGCTGCACATACAACTAAACAACCTCATCAACAGAAGATTACCGTAAAATAACGGTACGAGATAATAATTTATCGGAGGCATTTCAAAGTGAAAACAATCAAGAAGCTTATCCCTGTGCTTTCAATTCTTCTATTTGTTGTATCTTTGTTTATGATAATTACAGTAATTAAAGAACCTAAATCTGAAGGTATTGCCAATCAGATGAAGGAATATTACTTGAACGATACTGGACCGGAAGGAAATACATTTTATGATTATAATGTTTCATCAACGTCGTTGCCTGAAACGGATGAAAAAGGAAAATGTAAACTTATAAAATTACCGTTATATAGACAAAGCCATAGTTTTACCTGTGGAGTGGCTTGCGTTGCATCTGTTTTACGCTATGCGGGGTACGATTTTGATACCAGAGAAGATCGATTACTTTGGGAGCTTGAAGCAACTCCGGAAAATGGGACTAACTATATGAATATAGCAGAATATTTAGAATCCGTTCGTACAGAAGGTTTTCCGAATACCCCAGTGATTGCAACAGAGGTTGTGTGTGTAGATTATACTTCAAATGAATATGGTTTGAAGCTTACAGATAGCTTGCTATTGCAATTAAGGGCAGCTCTTGATGATGATTCTCCTATTATTTGTGCGATTCAAGCATGGAAAGATGACGGTGATTATAATACTGAAACAGAAGACGATGGTCATTATGTTGTGTTAATCGGATATAAGAAGGATGCGGAAAAAGATACATATATCTATTATTTTATGGATCCATCGACTTCCGGTAGTTACACATATCTTACAGAAGAAGAATTTATCTTGCGCTGGCACGATAATTTAGAGGGAAAATCAAAACGTATTGGAATTAAGGTTTCGTATTTGAATTCAACACAGGAAGCACCCATTAATATTGCATACCATATAGATTAACGAATAAAAGGATAGCAAAAATAAAAAAGCTCAAGGAAACCCTTGAACTCTTTATTACGAAATACAACCCGAAATCAAGAACGGGTTCTATTACAAAATAATACCGAACTGAAAAGGAGAAAAAACATGAATAAAGTGAAGAAGCGTATATTGATCGTTTTGTTGGCGATTCTGGCGGTCGTTGTATTCGCCTTGCTTGCGTTTTTTGGACTGTATTTCACCAGGATCCAGACCATCGGCAGCATTGAGCAGCTTACGGATTACGCGGATGGATACAATCTCTATCGCATGGATGTCAAATACGATTACAGCCTCGACGATATTATCAATTACGGCATTCAGGACGATCAGACGATGATCGATGCGATTCTGAAAGAGGCGCTTCCGCTGCTGCCTGTGACGATCAAAGCGCCCAATTTCGGCTGTACGGCGTTTAGTCTGACCGATACGGACGGCGATGTTCATATGGGACGCAATTACGATTTTAGTAAAGATACATCCGCTATGTTGGTTTACTGTGCGCCAAAGGACGGATATAAGTCTATTGCCTTTGCCGCGCTTGACAATGTTTCAGCAAATGTGCCTGATGAGAATATCAAAAAAGAGCTGGCGTGTCTAACAGCTCCGTTTATCTGCCTTGATGGTATGAATGAGAAGGGCGTGTCTATCGCTGTGCTGACACTTGATAGTGAGCCTGTACGTCAAAACACAGGCAAACCTGTCATTGCAACTACTCTTGCAATACGCCTTGTTCTTGACAGGGCGGCGACCACAGAGGAAGCAGTGGAGCTTTTGCGCAGCTATGATATGTTCGCATCATCCGGCAGAGATTACCATTTCTACATAAACGACGCATCAGGCGATGGCAGAGTAATCGAGTATGACATTAACGGCGAACCAAGAGAGCTTATAGATACTCCATCAGAGGCGGTCACTAATTTCTTTATTCGTTATAAGGATGATGTGCTTCCGAATCAGAAAAACGGTATCTACGGTCACGGCAAGGAACGCTATGACGCCGTGCTGGAGGTGCTGGAGGCGGAAAAAGGCAATTACACCAACGATACCGTGTGGAACGCAATGAAATCGGCGGCACAAGACCCCAACCCTGATTACATCACAAGCAACACACAATGGTCTATTTCCTATAACAATACTGACCTTACTGCTGATATTGCCATCCGCCGTCATTGGAGTGATGTAACACATTGCGAGCTGGAAACCAAGGTGACGACGCCGTTAAAATGAGGGGTACAGGACAGTAAAATGAAGGGAAACGCAAAAGCCCCTCGCTTCCAAGGTTCCGGTACATTAGTTGTTAATCCAACCAAGCTTGATGATGCGTATGATGCATTTGTTAAGCTTGGTTTGGATGTAATCTATTCCCAAGACTATGAAAAATGCAAACATAATATGAAGCCGTGAAAACGATTGCAGGAAATCTCAACATTTAACACCAAAGAAGATAAAGCAAAAGGGGTATTTAGTTGTTCATAGCTGAGTGCCCTTTTGTTTTGCTCTAAAGAATTGCCTTCAGTCAATACAAGTGCAAAGAGAAAGACTCCGCTGCCCCTGATTTGGAGTAATGGAGTCTTGCCTTTGATACTGTTCTGCGGTATTGTTTTCGGTGTGAAAAGCTATCGTTCTCTGTCGTGGGTTCGATGCTTGGGTTTGAACGGCATCCTTGTCTGCAACAATTTGTATCAATTTTCGACAACAGACAAGCGTAACGCTATCTTTTTTGACCCCGGGCGCCGAACCTACTTGTTTATTTTCATAGGTCTATTCTCCAAACGATATAGGCATCCTTAAGGGAAGCAGCGGCATAGACCGCTCCGTCCTTGCCAAGCTGGAAGAGCATCTTCGAATCCCAAAAATCTTCCGAGTCATATGGGATCTCCACCTCCGAGGCGATATGTCCGTCCTGAGTGATCCTGAGGAGCCTATAACGCCCTTCCATCATATAATTAAGGAACAGATCGCCTTCCGCGCTTTTCCCGATAACGGCATAACCGTGTCCGGGCAGCACGACTTCCTTTCCGTTATTAAGCATAAGGGTTGTTTGGCTGTCGTCTGCTGTTGAAACAATTCGGCAAATGGTTTCGGTTTTGTGCCAGACATGGAACGTTTCGTCGAGCTGATAAAACTCATATTCTTCCATGTAATCGGCTTCCTTGCCCATGGATTCATGTACTATGAGAGCAGGAAAAGAATATTCCCCGTTGTAATACAGCTGAGCTCCGGAGGCGTAACTATTCGTAGTCGCAGGGTTGGAATAAGTCGTCGTTGTTTCATATAACAGCTCCCCTGTCTCAAGGTTGAGTACCCTGTACTCTGTGTAAAGCAAATTGCCGTGAAACACGGCAACGTCGGTTCCGACGCCGACGCCATATGGATGATCTTTAATGGTAATGCGCCGCACAAAACTATAGTCTTTATGAGCATTTATATCAAAAATCTTGAGATCAAAATACCCCCCCGACTTGGTGCCGACAACAACCAAATTATCGTAGACCGCGAATATTTCCGGGCCTCTGTCGGCAGCATCAATTATAGCATACCGAACAGAATCGTCCGGCGCGTCCTCGGGAAGTGTATAATATGGATCTTCGACGTAATAAGGAACAAGCCGGAGCACCTCTTGGGCACATTCTTCAAAGCTTAATACGTTCGTGTCCGGCTCGGGCGTGGCGGTGGGCTCTTCGGTCACAGCAATAGTTGCGGTAGGCGTGGGCGTGGACTCTTCGGTGGGTTTAGGCGTGGGGGCTTCGGACGGTGAGCCTGTCGGTTCCGGTGAATTCATCGTCTCATTCGCGCACGCCGCAAGGGACAGAATAAGGAAGATAGCTAATATGACTGTGATTGCTTTTTTCATAAAAATCTCCTTGAAATAGAATCGTGGTCTGTTGACCTTATGTAGATATAACGCGTGAAGCGTCAAAGTGGTTTACTTAAATCAATAAAACATTTTAATTGCCTTCCAATGTTCTTTGATTTCAGGCTTATTGCAGGTTCTTATTTAGGCTTATAAATACAAATACTTTCCGCTCCTGCCAAAACATAGGATATGACGGGGCATAAGCAGTATATGTCAGCTCGGGCTGACTGGTGACGTAATCACCGAAGTCAAAGCATATTACCACCTCATAACGACGGATGATATTGAGCTTCTGATTGCTGCTGCTCAAATTATACATGACTACAAAATTGATGTCAATATACCATTTACAAATTCTTTTTCAAGGCTTGCGGAAGCGGCAAAAAAGCATATCCATTGAGCACCGCGAGCAATTCTTTTCACAATACCCCCTTTGACTTTAC
>SAMEA3663267__coassemble_2444_pt1 | contig 4490 bp, 5 predicted proteins | sample SAMEA3663267__metabat2_low_PE_007 | metagenome-assembled genome bin SAMEA3663267 (sample SAMEA3663267) | pig gut metagenome | biome: pig gut; feature: pig-associated habitat; material: faeces | place: China | collected 2013 | reverse complement strand
TCGTGTCATAGCCCTTAGGAAGATGACTGATGAAGAAATGAGCGTTTGCGAGCTTTGCCGCTTCGACTATTTCCTTATCCGTCGCATCGGCTTTCGTATGCACATGACATAGAGCGACTGAATATTGCTGACATCGGTAGTGAGCCTTGTAACAAGGCTTGCGGTGGAGAATTTATCGACGTTGGCGAACGAGAAGGACTGTACCTTTTTGAACAGCATGTTTCGGAGATTCGCTGCAAAGCCCGTACCGGCCTTTGCGGAAAATCTTGCGCAGGTCACGCCTGCAAAGAGGGATGCAAACGAGAATAAAAGCATCAGTCCGCCGTAGCGGATGACTGCGGATAGGTTCGGGCTTGCGGTCTCTATTCCCTCGGCGATGAGCTTTGTCATCATAAAGGGTATGATTATTTCGAGTATGCCCTCAAGGAGTATCATAAGCGATGCTCCGACGGATGGCCCGATATATCCCTTTGCCGCAGGGAGCAGCTTCAGAAGATTATGCTCCTTTGGTTTTTTTGTCTTGGTTTCCATGGATTCGGGTAATATGCTCCTTATTGATTTTAGTTGCTGCTTTCGCTGCCGCTTTTGCAGTCATGCGGCTCCATGACGAGCATTGCAAGCTCACGGTTGCCGAGCGAAACCGTTGCGGGGTCGCGGAGATTATCGAGCATCCTGCCGATATAGCTCCATAATTGGCTTTCTTCCTCCGGGGTAAACCCATTTAGAAGCTTCCTTTCCTCGGCTTCAAACATGCTGAGGCTGTTCTCCGCATTCATTCTGCCCTTTTCCGTGACTCTGAGCCGGTTTGCCCGCAGATTCCCGGGGCAGGCGCTGCGCTCCACAAGCCCGGCGGAGCATAGCTTTTTCATGCTCTGCGCTATTGCGGCAGGGGTCTGGTGCAGCGCGTCTGCAACATCCTGCTGCGTACAGTCGGGATGAATCATGATATGCTCAAGCGCCATTAGCTGATTCGGCGGAAGCAGCTCTATATCCGTATTTCGCTTGTAATCATAATGCATCAGAAGCCATATACGGTGCACGGCAGGGCCGACATGCTTTGAATTCATTGATATTCCATCTCCTTTCAATTATTAACAAATTAACAATTAACATCTTAACATATTTTTTGCCTTGTCAATAGACGATATGCTTAATATGAGCAATTCCGAAAGTATATCCCATATCTTCTGAAATTGGGCTTGAAAGATTTTCCGAAACGTTTATAATAAGATTGACGGAGTTTGTGGCTGATTACGGCGGAAGCCGGAATTCGGTCGATTTACATACTACAAGGCGCGGATGAAAGGACAGATTATGGATACGAAACTGATTTTTGTTACCGGAGGCGTTGTTTCTTCGCTCGGTAAAGGCATCACTGCAGCAGCTCTCGGCAGGCTTCTGAAGGAAAGAGGATATAAGGTTTCAATTATGAAGCTGGATCCTTATCTCAATGTTGACCCGGGTACGATGAATCCGTATCAGCACGGCGAGGTTTTCGTCACCGATGACGGCGCCGAGACCGACCTCGATATCGGTCACTACGAGAGGTTTATTGATGAAGATCTCACTAAGCTAAATAATACCACCACCGGACAGATCTATTCCGCAGTCCTCGACCGCGAGCGCCGCGGAGGCTATCAGGGCGGAACCGTTCAGGTCATACCCCATATCACCGATGAGATAAAGCTCCGCATCAAGCGGGCCATCACTGCGCTCAGCCCCGAGATCATGATAGTTGAAATCGGCGGCACCGTCGGCGATATCGAGTCCCAGCCCTTCCTTGAAGCCATCCGCCAGCTCAAGACTCAGCTTGCAGTGCATCAGTGCTGCTTCATTCATGTAACGCTTATCCCGTATCTTTCCGCATCGGGAGAGCTCAAGACAAAGCCCACCCAGCATTCTGTCAAGGAGCTCCAGAGCATCGGCATCCAGCCCGATGTCATAGTATGCCGCAGCGATTACCCCATAGACCGCGGCATCAGGAGCAAGATAGGTCTGTTCTGTAATGTCCCCGAGGAGAACGTCATTGAAAATCTCAACGCCCGTTCCCTCTATGAAGTACCGCTCATGCTCGAAGAAAGAGGCCTTTGCAGGGTCGTGCTCAATACCCTCAGCCTCGAGCAGCGCGAACCCGATCTCAGGAAGTGGAGCGCAATGGTTCAGGGCGATATCAGCCCCGAAAAGGAATGTAATATCGCGCTCGTAGGCAAGTATATCGAGCTTCACGATGCATATCTCTCCGTTGCCGAAGCGCTGCGCCACAGCGGTATTGCCAATAATGCAAGGGTCAATATCAAATGGATTGCCGCTGAGGATGTCGAGCGCGGCTGCCCGGAGGAGATATTTAAGGATGTCGACGGCATACTCGTTCCCGGAGGCTTCGGCGAAAGGGGCATTGACGGCATGATGGTCGCTTCGCGCTATGCAAGGGAACATATGCTCCCGTATTTCGGCATCTGCCTTGGCATGCAGATTGCGGTTATCGAATACGCTCGCCACGTCCTCGGCTGGGCGGATGCACATTCCACAGAGGTGGATTTCAATGCAAAGCATCCCGTCATCAATCTCATGGAGGATCAGGTCAATAATATTGAGCGCATCGGCGGTACCCTTCGCCTCGGCAGCTACACCTGCCGCCTTGAAAAGGACAGCCTTGCGTATAAGCTGTATAATGAAGAGGAAGTCCATGAGCGCCACCGCCATAGGTATGAATTCAATAATGAATTCCTCGATGCTTTCCGCGCAAGCGGAATGAAGTTTACGGGCTGGAACCCGAGAAGGGGTCTTGCCGAGATAATCGAGCTGCCGGACCATCCCTTCTTTGTGGGCGTTCAGTTCCACCCCGAGTTCAAATCCCGTCCGGATGCCGCTCATCCCATTTTCCGCGGCTTCATTGCCGCCGCGCTTGAATATAAAGCGGCAGGAAAGTAATAATAAGATAGAAAGCTCCCTAAGGGAGATGCCTATAATTCAAAGTAAAAAGGAGTCAAATTATGGAGATCAATAAGAAGATGACCATTGAGCAGATCATTTACGATCAGGAGGGCAATGTTGATAACGGCATCGCAGCTATCCTCATGGGCAGCGGCATGCATTGCCTCGGCTGCGTCATGGCAAGCGGCGAAAGCCTTGAACAGGCCTGCGGCGTACACGGCATCAACTGCGATGCGCTTGTTGACAGCATCAACTCTTATCTTGCAGAGAAGTAATGCGTTTTGAGTAAGCAATGTAAAGGGGCTGCGAAAAACAGCCCCTTTAATGAATATTTGCCGTTTAGCTAAGCGGAGCTGCCTTTATCGGCGGCTCCGCATTCCATTCCCTTGCACTAATAGCTGAATACTGCGATTACATACACTGTCGTTCTTCCCATGAGATCAACAAGATTGGGATAATCATAGTATTCACCCTGGATGATTACCTGATAATCCGTGGAGATAAGGTTGCCGAACACATCATACCATCCTAAAAACTCATGCCCCTCATACGGGGTTGCGACAACTGCATATTGCAAGTTTTCACCAAAGTGTTCGCTATCTTTAAACCAATCAATGCTGACATACCCTTGACCATCGGCATCGGCGTAGACCGTTGCATCATGGAAAAAATGCTGTACTTCCTCGGAGGAGCCCGGATGATTCAGGTGCATAAGGCTTTCGGTACACATCATGATCCAGCTAATAGATTGAATCTTAGGACAGTCTGCGACCATGAGGTATCTATTGGGCGTATTGCGGGAGATGATTCGTTCAATCTCGGGGCAGCATAAAATTTCAAGCTCCGCTGAATCGGAGCCGCTGACATCAATCTCGGATATTCCGACAAAATACATGCGTACAACGAAAAGCTCGGAGCATCCGCTCAAATCAAGCTCGCCGACAAGCGTCCCATGGGTGGAGAACGTAAAGTTAAAGCGAACTGATAACAATTTGCCGTCCTCATTCCATGAAAAGTTACTGCCTTTGAAGCGTATATCGTTGCTGGGGTAGGGGTTATATTCTTTATATTCCGACCATGTTCCGGGATCATCCGGATCATAGACGAGCCCATTCTCCGCGCTGAGCTTTTCGCCGTTCTTCACTCCGTTTTCATCCTCAATCTCAAGGAAGCTGCGGACAGCGTTAAAGTCATGCTCGTCAAGATCAGCCCTTGTGGGTGCAAAGGGATTCGTGGGCTCCTGCGCGGAGGGGTCTTCCGTGGGTTCCTCGGTCGGCTGCTCCGCCGGTTCGGTGGGCTGCTCGGTCGGCTGCTCGGTCGGCTGCTCGGTTGCAGGCCCCGGGGTTCCCTCATTCTGCGTTGGTGTGCATGCCGCGAAAATCATACATAAAGAAAACAACACGCAAAGAATACTTATGATTTTTTTCATATAAATTACCTCCAATATTTGTTTACACTTCGTTTAGGTATTGGAACAAAGTGTCTTTGTCCCTACTGATAGTATACACATACATTTAGAAATTGTCAACAATTACATCATATATAATAAACGGTGC
>SAMEA3663267__coassemble_2381_pt1 | contig 4565 bp, 4 predicted proteins | sample SAMEA3663267__metabat2_low_PE_007 | metagenome-assembled genome bin SAMEA3663267 (sample SAMEA3663267) | pig gut metagenome | biome: pig gut; feature: pig-associated habitat; material: faeces | place: China | collected 2013 | reverse complement strand
GCAATACCGAGATAACCAAGAATGTCAAACTAAGCATCTTCGGCGGCGACGATACCTGCAAGGTTTCACTCTATACCATCAAGCCCACCGGTGATGACGTATACGCGGTAATCTGCCGTCTTATCGACTATGTCGAAAATGACAAGGATTCCTACCTCTATCAAATCGTCAATGCCTACTGCATGCGTGACGGAAGCCTATATGATGATGTTTCGGAGTTTTTCGACTGTTTGCGCGATGAAGCCGCTGAAATATCCGATTTCTTTGACGAACATGAGATCACCATCGAAATCGCCGTAAAGGGCAAGGATATCGTTATGCAGCGTGTCATAACCGAAAGCGCCTATGAAGGCGAGGGCGGCTCGGCTTTCGGATGCTTTATGCGCCGGAAGGGCAAGGAGATTCGCATTATGGCGTTTGAAGGCTATTACGATAACAGCTTTGACAGCGTTGACGATAACCTTGAATACTCTTCGGTTTGCGATATCGAAGCCACCTTCTCCGGCAAAAAGCTCGAGGGCGAAGGTGTCGTCAAGAACATTGATTATAATGAAACATATGCTGAGCTTTCATTCGAGCTCGACTTCGGTTCACGCTCGCCTCTCGGCCTCTACTGCGGAAGCCTTGAGCTGCACTTGATTGATGAGGATATTACCATCAGTCTTGACGTTGACAAGGACGGCGATACCACCGAGCATGATTTTAAGGTCGTTGCCGACGGAGAGACATTCTCCTTCTTGATAGAATCCACCGAGGGCACGGACGTTTCGCTTCCAAAGAATACAAAGGAAGTCGATTTGACCAGCGAAGAGGATATTCAGGATTTCGTTGATGAGTTCGTTTATGATTACCTCTACGGTGAGCTGATCGGCCAGATCTCCGGTCTTCTGAGCGGCGGATTCGGGTTTGGCTGGTAATACTGCAAATAATATGAATGAAAAAGTCGTTTTAAGTCTTAACGACATACATGTCAGCTTTGATGGAAACCCCGTTCTCAACGGGGTTTCTGTCGGACTGTACCCGGGAGAGGTGCTCGGCATACGCGGTGAAAACGCCGCAGGCAAGAGCACCCTTCTTTCCGTCATGGCAGGCATACTGCGTCCTCAGCAGGGCATAAGAGCCGCTGCTCCCGGTGCCGAAATTCGCATCGTGCCTCAGGATATTGCGCTGTACCCATCGCTGACCGGCAAGCAGAATCTTGAATTCTTCGCCGAAGCCGACGGTTTTTTCGGCAGTGCCGAAAGGAACCGAGTAAATGAGATGCTGCGTATTTTCAATCTTGAAAGCAGTGCGAAAAAGCGTGTTGAGACCTACTCGGGCGGTATGAAGCGCAGGCTTAATATGGCAGTTTCACTCATTCGCACGCCCGATATTCTGCTGCTCGATGAGCCGACCGTCGGCGCGGATACCCATTCCGTCGGCATCATGCTCGGCTGTATCAAGGCTCTGAAGGAGCTCGGCACTTCAATCGTGCTGATTAGCCACAATAGAAGCGATCTCGATGCCGTTTGCGACAGAACGGTTGAACTCAGGAACGGTATCCTCCTTGGAGCTGAGGACGGCGAATGAAGCTTTTTGCATGCATAAAAAAGGATATTAGGCTTCTTACCGGAGGCGGTATCAAAAGCCTTCTGTTCCCGGTCGTCCCCATCCTTCTCGTTTTTCTGATGTTTCTCGGCATGGGCTCCCTCTCCGAAAAGCGCAGCTATATTGAACCCTTCCCCATCGCGGTACGCGATGAGGACGACACCATTCTCACCCGGATTGCGGTCAATATTTTGAGCGAGCTGGATATTTTCAGCGAGGTCATGGATGGCGAAGGGGAGACCGATGAGGAGCTGTGCAGCCGCGGCTGTGCCGTCGTACTCAGCATTCCCGAGGGATATTTTTACGATCTATACTACATGCTCGATACGGATGTGCGCATCGTTCTAAATTCCGATATGCCCACCGAGGCAGCGATCGTCAAATCCGCATTGCTTTCAATACTCGATATAATAAATCAGAATCAGCGCGTTTATTATTCCGCAGGGCTCGTTAAATACGGCGAAATGAGCTATGAAAACTACTGTACAGTGCTCGACGAATACTCCGATAATCTGATATACGACTGTCTTTCGAGGCTCGATTACTTTGACCTTGATACCGGTCTTGAAAGCAGTATCAATTCGAGCAGGCTCTTCTTTGCGTCCGGAATCTGCTCGATGCTTCTTATGTTCATACCGCTCTGCGTATTCAGGTCAGTACCCGAAGAATACGACCTCGGGATACTTCCGCGTTTCCGCGCCGCAGGCGGCAGCCATTTTACGCTTCTTGTTTCAAAATTCATCACCGCATTTTCCGTTGCCGCAATACCCGTTCTTCTCTTGCTCATAATCCTCGGAACGGGAGAAATGCCGAAAACGCTGTTGATATTATTCATACTTTTCCTCGTAAGCTGCGCATTCTTCGGCATGCTTCTGAGCCTTGTACGAAGCTCTGCGCGCAGCCAGCTTCTCGGCAACATCATCATTATACTTATGCTCGTGCTCGGCGGAGCGCTGTACCCGTATGAGCTGATGCCGGAATTCCTGCAAAGCCTTTCGCGCTTCAGCCTGCCGTATTACAGTCTTCAGGGCATGTACCTTGCCGCCATGGGCAGCAGCATATCCGATATTCTTTCGCTTCTGCTCCCGGCGATATGTGCGGGCGCAGTATTCACCATCATCACGCTCTTGGGCGTTAAACTGAGGAGGCGTGCATGAAAAAGCTTTTTGATCCGATCTTCCGTTCGCTCGCGCTGTCCGTCAAAAAAATCATCGTGCTTTTCGGCGGTATCCCCATGATACCGGCAGCACTGATTCTGACTGCCGCAGCATTCTTCATCTGTTCGCTCGCGCTCTCAGCAGTGAAGCCCGACAGCGTAAGCATCGTCTGCGTTGATGAATGCTGCTCCGATAATTCCGCGGCATTTCTTGATTCTCTTGCTTCTGCCGACGGCGTTTCGCTTAGCTTTTCAAGCGATAGGGATTCTGCCGAAAAGAAGCTGCTCGGCGGTCACACCGAAGCCATGCTCGTGATACTCCCCGGCTATGACGAGAGCCTTTATTCCGAAAGCACCGATGCTTCCGAGGTCTTTATCATAAGGACTGCGCCTAAGTCGGTCTCATCGGAAGCCATACGCGAGCTGATAGCCGGCAAGCTCCTTTCTATGCGTGTATATGTCCGCACCGTTTCGGAGCTTGAAAAGGAGGGTATTCCGGATGCCGAATTTAGGCTTAATGAGCAGCTAAAGCTCTATGATGCCTCTGCACCGACCTTATACACTGTGGAATCCATCGGTCAGAGCGGCGCCGATGCCTCATCGGCACTGTTCGGAAGGGGCTTTGCAGGGTACCCGGGCTTTACCGCACTCGTAATAATGCTGCTGCTTCTATCGCTTTCACGCAGTATGACTAAGCCGGAAGCAAGGCTTGCTTCAAAGCGGCTGTACTCTGCCGATAAGGGTATGCTCATAGGCACGGTCAGCGATTTCCTGAGCCTTTTCCTCTCCGCTCTTGCAGTCGGCATAATCGCCTGCTGCTTTGCATCAGCCCTGACCTTCTCCTTCTGCATTGCTCTGATCGCCTACTGCTTATGTGTATCCGGGCTTTGCATGCTGTTCTCCCGTTTCGGCGGTTCCGGGCGTATTGATATTGCCGCACCCGTTATTGCGCTTGTGCTCTCCCTGCTCGGCGGATGCTTCATGGATTTCACTTCCCTGTCTCCATTCCTCACCGTGCTCTCCCGATGCACCCCCCAGGGTCAGTTCATTGCTGCCGCGAACGGCGGCTATCGGTTTCTGCTTCTGCTGCTTACCGAAGCTGCATTATTCGTTTTCCTCTCTCTGATGGGGCTAAGAAAAACACGTCAATAATAAAGTGAAATAAAGGCTTTATACAGCAGTACCGCCGAAAGCGCTTCGGCGGTATTATCTTAGTTCATTCCGCTTTTTTCTTTGCGGAAGCTATGTAGAGCGGTATCGCGGCAAGCTGTGCTGTGACCGATACGGCTATCATTGCGGTGATATTACCAAAAGCAGCCTCATCGAGTACCCAATGAGCTCCCCGAGGCCCGAAATAAACCCGATCGTACCTGCGGATGCCCCTATCAACGCAAGGTATGCACCCCTTATGCTCGATGCGCCCTCATGCGTCATATCCGAGAAAAGGCTTACGATGCCGAACAGCAGTATGAACAGCATAGCCTCGGATATTTTCTTCTTTTTATTCTTTTCCATTTATCTGCCCCTTGCTGATTTTTCATTCCGAATTATACTCCGTATGCACAGGAAGTCAATAAAAAAAGCGCCTCATTGCGCTGCGCTGTAATATCCGATGCACTTCGAAGAATATCCAATTATCTTTCATTACGGGCATTGCAATTGACCGAACTCTGTGGTAGAATACCCTAAAATTCGATTTTGCCGGTGTGATGGAATTGGCAGACGTGACGGACTCAAAATCCGTTGATGGCGACATCGTGTGGGTTCGAGTCCCACCACCGGCACCAAACCCCAAAGGCGCCTCAATGGTGTCTTTGGGGTT
>SAMEA3663267__coassemble_2191_pt1 | contig 4872 bp, 2 predicted proteins | sample SAMEA3663267__metabat2_low_PE_007 | metagenome-assembled genome bin SAMEA3663267 (sample SAMEA3663267) | pig gut metagenome | biome: pig gut; feature: pig-associated habitat; material: faeces | place: China | collected 2013 | reverse complement strand
ATCAGAACATAGTGGAATTCCGCAACGAGGTCATAGCTGAGATTCTTTTCTTCCAACGATTCCCTGTAAAATTTATCGTAGTTTTCTGCGTAACGAATGATGCCGAGCCTGTAATCCTCCTGAAGGATGTTGGAAATTGCACGCTTTGCATTGGTTTCCTTGTAAAATAACTCCGCCTTATCGCCCAAAGAAAATGTCGTTGTGAATTTCGCAAAAGCGTCGGCAATATAGCTTGCACGAGGAACCGAAATGGAAAATCGCTTCTTCTCGGTACGTTCCTTAGTAAAGAGAAATTCAACATCATCTATCTGCTTCAGAATGGATTTGGCATAGCGAATAAAAATTTCTCCATCGGGGGTGAGAAGAACGCCCTCGGAGCTTCTTTCAAAAATCGTAATTCCGAGGCTGCTTTCCAATTCCTTGATGGCACGGCTTAGATTCGGCTGTCCGACGTACAGACGCTTTGCGGCTTTGTTAAGTGAATGAGTGTCCGCAACCTCGACCGCGTATTTCATATGCAGCAGATTCATTTATGCACCTCCCGATTTGATATAAGAATTTTGACTTCATATCTTGTCATAATCATTATATCAGGCTTGAGCTGCTTATTCAAGCCGCTATCAGTAGGACGAAAATTGAAAAGCCGTGTTTTGTCCCTTTACAAATCATCCCCATTTTGTGTTATAATGAACAGAAACAGAAAACGGAGAAACCTATATGAAAAAAGCATTTAAGATCATCCTCATAATTCTTGCGGTTATCGCTGCTGCGGTTATAGCTTTCATCGCATGGCTCAGCATCACCGAGTACTGCCCCGAACCCTTGGAAGAAGTTCCGATAAGCGGCAGCAATACAGGAAAAGCGGCGATAGGTCAGGAACTCAACATAATGACATGGAATATCGGCTATTGCGGACTCGGCAAGGATTCGGATTTCTTCATGGACGGGGGAAAGCAGGTTCAGCCCTCGGATAGAAGTTATGTCGAATACTGCCTTAACGGCATTAAGTCCTTCCTAAATGAAACAGAAGCCGATCTCTTCCTGCTGCAGGAGGTGGATACCGACTCCAAACGCTGCTATGGCATCAATGAAGCTGAACAGCTCGAAATGGGCGCCAGCGCACACGCCCTGAACTTCTCATGCAGATTTGTTCCATACCCTCTGCCGATGATAGGCAGGGTCAACAGCGGACTGCTCACGACGAGCAGAAGCCTTGATCTGGCCTCGGCAGAACGCGTTTCGCTTCCATGCCCTTTTTCTTGGCCTGTCAGAATAGCCAACCTTAAGCGCTGCCTTCTTGTGACAAGGATTCCCGTCGAGGGAAGCGATAAGGAGCTTGTGATTATCAATCTTCACCTTGAAGCCTATGATGACGGCGAGGGGAAGCTTGCGCAGACTGAGCAGCTCAAGAAATATATCGAGCAGGAATACAAAAAGGGAAACTATGTCATTGCAGGAGGAGATTTCAATCAGTCTTTCCCGAATAGCCTTGCAGTTTATCCGAATACCCATAGTGAGCTTTGGATGCCAAGCGAATTGGATGAATCACTGCTTGCAGAGGGCTGCAGCTTTGCTTACGATACTGATACGCCAACCTGCCGCCTGCTCAATCAGCCCTACGATCCGAACGATACGGAGAATACCCAGTACTATGTCATCGACGGCTTTATTCTCAGCACGAATGTGGAGCTTGTTGCGGTCGAAACCATTGATCTCGGCTTTGAATATTCCGACCATAATCCGGTAAGCATCCGTGTGATATTGAAGTGAGCTTGTGATAATTTGAAGAAAATATATTGCGCTTCGACTGAAAAGGGCGTATAATCATGAATGTGAGCCTTGTCCTCTGCTGCACTTTGGCATACCGCGAACAGCCGGGGATGAGGCAGCATGTTCTGTAAGCTGAGCATTAGAATTCCTGACAACCGGGCTGACATTCAAATAGCGGCTGCGAAAATAACAACTGAAAGGATACCATATGAAATACTTCAGATCTATTTTGCTTCTGTTTTTGCTGATGCTTCTTTTATTCGCTGTCAGCGCATGCAACAAGGATGACGATTCAATGATCGAAATTACACTTTGGCATGTATACGGAGGGCAAACGGATTCTCCGCTCAATGACCTGATAGAGGAATTCAATAATACCGTTGGCGCTGAGAATAATATTCACGTTACGGTCACCAGCGTTACAAATTCCAATACCATTCATGAGAATGTGCTTGCAGCCGCATTCGGCGATCCTTCCGCCCCGGAACTCCCGGATATGTTCTGCTCTTATCCAAAGACCGTTTCTGCAATGCCGGATGATACCCTGCTTGTTGATTATTCCGATTATTTCAGCGAGGAGGAGCTTTCGGAGTTCATCCCCGAATTCGTAGAAGAAGGAATAGTTAATGACCGCCTTGTCGTGCTTCCGCTCGCAAAATCGACTGAAGTTATGTTTATTAACAAAACCGCTTTCGATCGTTTTGCCGATGCAACAGGTGCGGATATATCGGAGCTTTCCACTTGGGAAGGACTTTTCGCTATGGCCGAAAGGTATACCGAATGGACGGATGAGCAGACTCCCGACATACCGGGCGACGGCAAGGTATTTTTCGTTCATGATTTTCACTTCAATTATTTTCAGGTTGGCGTGGAGTCGCTCGGCGAGGACTTTTTCGACGGTGATGAGATTGCCTACGGACCTATGTTCGAATATGCATGGGAGCCATACTGCAGAGCTGCGCTGAACGGAAGTCTCTGGCTGCAAAGCGGATATGCAACGGAGCCTTTGAGGACCGGAGATGCGATTGTATCGGTCGCTTCGTCTGCAAGCGTTCTGTATTATTCGGATATTGTGACATATAATGACAATACAACCGAGCAGGTAGAGATTGTTGCTTTGCCCTGCCCGACCTTTGAAAACGGAGAAAAACTCGTTATGCAGAGGGGTGTCGGCGTCTGCACGGTAAAATCCACACCCGAGAGGGAACAGGCCTGCGTGACGTTTCTTAAATGGCTGACGGATGCCGAGAGAAATACGGAGTTTGTCACCAAAGCAGGCTATATGCCCGTAAAGCAGGAAGCATTTGACAAATATCTCATGTCTGCAATAGAAAATCTTAAAGATAAAATGTATATTTCACTTTACCGGGCATTCTTACAGACCCAGAAGGAATACACTTTCTATTTCCCTCCGAAGATAGATACTTATCTCGAATTGGAAACGTCGTTTGAAAGCAATGTTCGGAATGCTTTGAAATACGGAAAGTCAAAGTATACGGACACCGATTCGGTCTCAATCGACGAGCAGATTCTTGAAACGCTCAACTACTTTAAAAGCTGTAATTGAAAATAGTGCTCCTTGGAGGCAGGTAAACTCTTGTTCGGACACCTTAAAGCGCTGATTAAAGCGAGTAAAAAATTTAATGAACAAGGAGTCAGCATACGGCGCAGACTGGTACTGTACTGGGTCTCGATGGTGCTTGCTCTGTTTCTGATATTCATTCTTGTACTCAATCTAATCGGTACTTTTTCGAAGACCGAACGCGAGTTGTCCGCCTTTCTTGAGCTTCAGGAAAGAAATACGAGCGCTGCGCTGTCCAACCATCTCAGTGAACTGACCGCGCAGGGCATTGTCCTTTCAAAGGAGATTTCAAAGAAAATGTCAAACCTTCTGAATGACAGAGGCGTTGACTTTGATGAACTTAATGACAATATTTCGCTTATTGCCGAGTTGGAGGGGGATTTATACGACTCCGTTTATACGACTCTGAATGCTGGCGACTGTAATGGTGCATTTGTGCTGCTCGATGCAACCGCGAATACGGGCCTTGATGGTTCGGAAAAATCGCGCATCGGCTGTTATCTGCGTTACTCGGATGTCAGCACCGCAGGAAGCTCGAATCAGAGGCTGACCTATTTCAGGGGAATGTTCGATATAGCAAGAAAAAATGGGGTTCAGCTGCACAACCGCTGGAATCCCGAGTTTGATACATCTTTTTTGCCGGGATATGATGATTTTATGGCGATTCAGGTTGATCGAATCGCGGATAGCTTCTGCTGGTCGGGAAGAATGCATATCACCGGCACCTGGGAGGATGCGAACCTCCTTTATGTCCCCGTTGTTTATCAGGGAAGGGTATGCGGCATATGCGGCATTGAGCTCGGAGATTTGTATTTTCAGTTATCATATGCATCCGTAAAATCCCAATACGGAAATGTTATGACGCTCATTGCACCATTGGAAGGTGATCACCTTTTGCTGGATAAAGCTATGTTCGGCGGCAGCGCCGGAGCAGCACTGCAAACACAGGGCGTACTCAGCATCAAGGATGAAAAGTATTTTGAAAGCTATGATTCCGGCTCAGTTCGGTACATAGGTGCTCATAAGAGCTTGGAACATAAAACAGTCGATGGAAAGGAGCTTGTTGTCGCCTTACTGCTTCCGGAGAGCAGCTTTTCTTCTGCTGTAAGCTCAGAACGCGCAAAATGGATGATCATATCGTTTGCGGCACTGCTGCTCCTTCTGGTGCTCTCTTTCTTCCTTTCGAGATCATTTGCCAAGCCGATAACACAGGGAATACGTTCGCTCAAAGAAGAGCCCTTGATGGGTGGTACCGTTGCTAAGGTCGGGATAAAGGAGATCGATGAGCTTCATGATTTCGTTCGAGCTTTAAAGGAGAAAAGACGGCTTGCAGAGGAGATGCCCCCGGGCGTTCAGCTGCTTTTTACAGATTTCTCTTCCCGCGTACAGACTCTCACGCCGATGGAGCGTACCGTTTTGCAGTATTATATTGAAGGACATGATACCGTTGAAACTGCAAATCTCGCCTTTATCAGCATAAATACTGTCAAAAAGCATAATACCAATATCTATAGGAAACT
>SAMEA3663267__coassemble_2100_pt1 | contig 5012 bp, 4 predicted proteins | sample SAMEA3663267__metabat2_low_PE_007 | metagenome-assembled genome bin SAMEA3663267 (sample SAMEA3663267) | pig gut metagenome | biome: pig gut; feature: pig-associated habitat; material: faeces | place: China | collected 2013 | reverse complement strand
CCGATAATGATGGGTGAATCGGGGAAAAGATCACGAATACATTTGCAGTATACCTTAACGGCGCGGTCGGGACGCTTGCCGCGCTTGCCTCCGGGCGTATAAGCATCCTCGCTCCTTGGGCGCTTTGCGCTCGTATAGTGATTAACCATTGAGTCCATATTTCCGGAGTTAACAAGAAAACCGAGCTTTGGGGTTCCGAAGACGGTGAAAGATGAAGGCTTCCTCCAGTCAGGCTGAGCGATTATTCCTACCGAATAGCCATGTGCAAATAAGACCCGACCGATAATGGCAGTGCCGAAGCTCGGATGGTCAATATATGCATCGCCCGTAACAAGAACAAAATCAGGAGTTTCATACCCGTATTCAATCAATTCCGCAGGGCTCATCGGAAGAGGTTTAGCCTGAATATCGGCTGTTTTAGTACGATCGTTCATCGAATTCTCCGCAAGTGTTTCTTGTCAATATTATAAATCAATACTGTAAAAAAACATAGATATATTTTATTTTGGCAGTACATGCAGAATTTATTGACATTATTGGATTATTATGATAGGATGAATAAAAAATCGTGAGGAGCGTGCTATGAATAATGATCGCACAATAGATACAAAACATATCGACGTTCTTGACGGAATACGGGCTATCAGCGTAATTATCGTACTTATCTTCCACTTCTGGCAGCAGACATGGATTTTCCCGATTATTCAAACCCCGTGGCTTTCCTTTTTGGGGATAACACAGATTGATTTTTCAAATTATGCCATGGAAGGGTACCTATTCGTTGACATGATGGTTCTTATTAGCGGGTTCCTGCTTTTTCTTCCTGTCGCAAGACATGTGCTGCTGGGGGAGAGCATGGATTCGTGGAAGGTGTATGCTCGCAAAAGAGTCTCAAGGATTATCCCAAGCTATTATTTTTGTGTGATAGCCCTGTTTATTTACAGTTTGGCTCTCGGCAGGTATTCGACGACTGCTGATGCAGTACTCGATCTTATAACCCATCTGACTTTCACGCAAACTCTGTTTGCAAAGACATATTTCTCAACCAACCTGAATGTAGTTCTTTGGACGCTTTCAATTGAAGTATGGTTCTATATTCTGTTTCCGTTCATAGCCGGCTTCATTAAGCATGGTTCCGGCGGTCGGAACGGAACACGTAATTCCCTGATCAAGGTGGCTGCTGCTTCGGTTATAATGTATGCGTTGTTTATTATATATAAAGATGCATTTGTTTATCGTGAGGGAGCATATCTTTCAATTCTCATAAATCAGTTCCCGGCATTCCTTGCCGTATATGCAAACGGTATGATTGCAGCCTTTGTATTTGTAGGAATTGCAAAAGAGCAGAAAAGAACACCGCTGATAGAGTACATAAGCCTGTTTCTTGCAGTAATCAGTCTTTTCACTATGAATAAGCTGATAAGCGGATGTGCGGCATTATCGAGTGCAGATGCGCAGATCTGGCAGGTAAAATATCGCTTTACATTGACCCTATGCTTCAGCATGATTATAATCACATTGGGATTGTCTCCCAAATGGGTGCGCTGGATCTTCTCCAATAGATTTATGCGGTTCCTATCCGGGATCTCATATAACCTCTATATATGGCATCAATGGCTATGCGTAGAGCTTAAGCAGCAATGGAGGATACCTGCCTGGACGGGAGATACTCCTCCGAATCAGCTTGGGGATAAAGCATGGATGAATAAATATGCTTTGATAATCACGGTCGTTGCCTTTGCTGCGGCGATACTCGCAACATATCTTATCGAGAAACCTTGTTCAAATCTAATCATGGGTAAACCTGCGTTTAGGAAACGCAGCAGTAAAACCATGAAAGCGGAGTAATACCAAATTAAAATAACCGCCTAAAGCGGTTATTTTAATCCAATAGATGCTAAAAATGACATGAGGATAGTACTATTATTCCGTTTTCACCCTGCGATAAACCCCGGAAGCTCGTGTCATCCATCCGGCATCAACAAAGGCCCTGCGAACAGTACAGAAATCATCACAGATCGAACCTATTATTTCATTGACCTCTGATTCAGGATAATCACGATCATATTCAAATTTATCGAGGATTATTTTATAGGCAATTATTCTTTTTTTCATCTTTGCCGGGATCTGGACAAGCCTTCCGTCACGGAAAAAGGCTTTGATAACACGCTCTTTTTCGATTCTTTCCTGTTCATTATCCATAATCTGTTCCATAATCAATCCTCCTTTTTGATCAATTCTTTAATCTCATCGGTTGAGAGCACTTTGCCGGAGCAAAGCAGCTTTCCGTCAACAATCAATGCGGGAGTAGCTACGATACCCATGCGTGTTATTGTCACGAGATCGGAAATCGTTTCCATTTCGCTCTCGGGGTAACCGAGTTCGTGCATGGCCTTCAAAGTGTTTTCATGCAGCTTCATACAATGTGCACATGTTCCGACAAGCACCTTAATCCTTGCGCCATCGGAAGCTTGAGGGATGAGCCTAACCTCCTGTTTGCCGCGTTTTTTTAATTTTTCGTTTATTCTTATAACAGCCATATCTTCAGTCAATGTACTCTCTTGTTATGTATTTACTGGTAGTGAGCCTTAATAATGCGCCATAGCTCGGAATAAATTTAATCGTATCGCCGACTCTGTAATCATGACCATGGCTTATCGCATTTGTGAGATTAACGATAAGATGATCGCTGCTTGCGCCGAGTATCTCAACGTTGGGGTCAAGGCAGGTCAGTCCGTCAACATCAACATCCTGTCTGCCGACAGCAAGGATTCCCCTGATCATCTCTCCGCGGTCCTCATATTCGACATGCTCGCCGAATGCATTAAGGCCACTGGTCCCGATGGGTTTACTGGGTTTCTTCTGAACTTCGACGAGCTCAGCCTCAAGCACAAAGCAGTCTGTATTGAGTTCAGCCATAGGAAGTCCCGTCGATGTATCATTCCCAAGTACAAATGACTCACCCAAACGAAGCTGATTGATACCGAAGGGAATGCGATCCTCCTTGAGCATCGTCATCATCGAAGAATTTCCGCCTGAGATTACGGGGATGGGCAGGGAATAACGCTTGCGGAGAAGTTCTGCTATTTCAATGAGCTTTGAGAGATTTTTCTCATCCGGAAGGATTCCGCCGTAACATGTCAGGTTTACGCCGACTCCATAAAACTCTAAGTCTTTACAGGATACAATTGCATCGGCAGCCTCATAGATTTTCTGCATATTTTCAAAGAAAATACCTTCCCGGAGATCCCCAAGGTCAATCATAAGAATGATCTTATGGCGCTTATTCTGCCTTGTCGCCGATTCGCCCGACATCCTGATAGTATCAGGAGAGCTCTGCATACTGATGTCGGCCGTTTGTACGACATCGTCAATCTCGCTTTGCATAGGTATGCGGAGAAGCTGTTTGGATTTGCAAGTGTTAATGACTTTGAGATTCTGTAATCTGGAATCTGCAAAGAGATCCGCGCTGCTTGCATCTATCAATGCGCAAATTCTTTCATCGGCGCAAAAGACCTTCGTCACGATGGCAACGGAAATACCTTTGAGGTGGCATGAGGAAGTAAGCCAATCGAGATTCTCTTTCAGCTTATTCAGATTGATAATCAGCTTCGGATACATATATTCTCCTTTATTATTTCATTTCAAGCCCGAGGCTTTGCTTCAGAAGCGACAATGCGGATTCGGGATATACCTTGCTCAACACTCCGAGAGAAGCCATGATGTAGTCATTATCATACAATAATTCCAGCTTTTCAGGACGAGGGTAGAGCATCATACTGTTTGTGTTGCAATCCGCAATCTTACGCATGATCTCTTTGCGGTGAGGAAGCCGTGTGAGAGCTCCGCCGGTACCGATAAGATACTTCAGCTTTGTGAGATCCTTTCCTTCGGCAATAGTCTGCCTGCCGCGGGGAGTATAGATATAGCGCAAAGCTCCTGCATGCCGTTCAACCGCAGTCAAACCTGCCTCAAGACATAACCTTTCGGTTAATTTAAATTGAGACTCGGTTTCCGGGATCGGCTTATAGCAGCTCATGACTTCTTCAACATTGAGACCCAGCTCTTTATTAAGCTCATCAATGCCAATCATATCAACGAGGTTTCTTGCGTTTACATACAGCCCTAAGTCACCTTCAACGGTTCGTTTCGCAAAAGGCTCGGGAGTGGTCATCAGTACTGAAATCTCATCCGAGCCTTCGGTCACGGAGTGAACATCGGTAGTTGCTCCGCCGATGTCGATAACGGCAAGATCGCCGATATCGTTATAAAGAAGCTGAGCTGCTTCCATAACCGCTCCGGGAGTGGGGATGATATTTCCGGTGACCATATCACGGATATGCTCCATACCTGCAGCCTTAACGATATGCTGCTCAAATACATCGTGAATTATCTTTCTCGCCGGCTCAATATTAAGGAGATCCAATTTCGGATAAACATTCTCTGTTATATAAAGCGGGATTCCGGCTTCAGAAAAGATCTCCTCGATGATGCGGCGATTCTGTATATTGCCGGCATAGATAACGGGCTCCTTTAACCCTGATGAGGCAATTGCCCTTGCATTGTAAACGGCAGTTTCCCTTTCTCCGTAGTCCGTACCGCCTGCAAGCAGGATAAGATTCGGATGAAGAGCCTTGACATCATCAATATCGTATTCGCTGAGCTTTCCTGCGGTAGCAAGCTTGATTATTGCGCCGGCACCGAGTGCGGCAGCCTGAGCGGCTTTTACCGTCATATCATAGACAAGCCCGTGAACGCACATGCGAAGTCCGCCGGCAGCGCTTGAGGTTGCAAACATCTGACCGTATTCAATACCACCCACGGCTAAATTCCGCGCTAAATCGGAAACCGCAGCATTAAGCCCAACACGAACATCGCCTTCAAGTACCGAAGTCGGTGCCTGTCCCTGACCTATAAAACGGGGGGCGGAAGTATTTATGCCGTCAAAAGCATTTACGAGCGTTGTAGTTGAGCCGATCTCAGCAACCAGAATATCAATATACATAGCAAAA
>SAMEA3663267__coassemble_2043_pt1 | contig 5111 bp, 2 predicted proteins | sample SAMEA3663267__metabat2_low_PE_007 | metagenome-assembled genome bin SAMEA3663267 (sample SAMEA3663267) | pig gut metagenome | biome: pig gut; feature: pig-associated habitat; material: faeces | place: China | collected 2013 | reverse complement strand
ATTAACCTGACCCTCGAGGTGCTCGGAAAGCGTGATGACGGCTATCATGAGCTTCGCAGCATCATGCACTCCGTTTCCGTTTACGACCGCATCACCATCGAACCCAACGGAACCGAAAATATCAGCGTTTTTTGCAGCGTTCCGCTTCCCGAGAGGAATACTGCAAGAACTGCCGCAGAACTCTTCAGAGCGCATACCGGCTGTTCGGGCGTTGATATCCGCATTGAAAAAGCTATCCCATCGGAAGCGGGAATGGGCGGTGCGAGCGCAGATGCCGCAGGCGTGCTTCGCTGCATGGAGCAGCTTTTCGGCAGGCTTCCGGAAGCCGAGCTGTACTCAATCGGAAAAAAAGTCGGTGCGGACGTACCCTTCTGCCTTCTCGGAGGCTGCGCGCTCGCCGAAGGCATCGGCGAAAAGCTGACGAAGCTTGATCCTTTTGAATATCCTCTGCTGATCGTCAAGGGAAAAGCCGGTATCTCAACCGGCAAGCTGTTCAGCTTCATTGATGAAAAGCCGTTAAGCTCCGATGCAAGGATTAACCGCACGGATGAATTCCTTGCGGATACTGCTCATCCCGGGCTGCATAACGACCTTTTTCCCGCCGCTGTGAGCTTTGCGCCCGAGATAGAAGAGTATCGGCAAAGGCTGCTTTCACTCGGTGCGCTCGATGCGATGATGACGGGAAGCGGTTCGGCGGTTTACGGTATTTTCAGCGATACGGAATCAGCAAAAAGAGCATATGAAGCATTCCCGGACTGTGAATTCCGCAGGGTTGCTTCCACTATTCCCAATGTGTGGTAAGCCGCAAACGATATTCCAAAAAATGTGCTTGCAAACGGTTTGTGTTTCGTGTATAATACCCTCATCGTGCCAGGCGGGGAATTAGCGGCGCCCTGTACCTACAATCCGCTGCAGTAGGGCTTCATTCCCGTCCTGAGGGGTCGGTCCGTACAGCCGGCTCGGTGAGAAGCGTTGAGAATCGGGTCCCGTGCAATTAACTGCCGTGAACCATGTCAGGTCCTGACGGAAGCAGCATTAAGCGGATTTGTTGATGTGCCGCGGGTCAGCCTGATTTGAGCTTCATATCCGAATACCGTGTATGGTCCCTTCTTCGAAGGACGGGTGCACGATTTTTTAATAATTTTTGACACAATATGTTGACAATCATGCCTGTTAGCTGTATCATATCAGCTAACAGGATTTTTATTTGTACACTGAGAGGCGTTTTTTGATTTTGAGTATTGCTTCCGATAAAAATTGAGGTTTTTTTGATAAGCTGTGAGGCATGGCTTGCCTTTTGCCTTAGAGCGGATATGCTATGCCTCGTTTTTATCTTCTTGGAGCTTTATCATTTCCGTTTCCATTCTGAAGCGGAAGAAAAACATTCCCGGTGACCTGATTTTCGGACGGCTGTGACCAAAAAGGAGGAAATCGTTTGATACTCGGTAAGCACATCAACAGATACTACCTTAAATTCCTGCATATGTACATTTTAGGTACGATTGCGCTGGTATTTGTTGACTATTTCCAGCTCAAGGTTCCTGAGCTGTACGGCAATGTCATCAACGGCATGAACGGCGCAGAGTGGTTCAACATGGAATACCTCATACGCGATGTTTGCATTCCCCTCGCCATTATCATGGCCACCATCATAGTCGGCCGTTTCCTATGGAGGATATGCTTCTTCGGCTCCGCTGTCAAGATTGAGACCGATCTGCGCAGCAGGATGTTTGAGCACGCTCGTCTTCTTTCCAACCAGTACTATCAGGTGAACAAGGTCGGCAACCTCATGAGCCTTTTCACCAATGATCTTGATACCATTCAGGAATGCATGGGCGACGGCGTACTTATGTTCGTTGACGCCCTGTTCCTCGGCATACTCGCACTGAGCAAGATGTGGAAGATGGATAAGGTGCTCACGAGCTTTGCCCTCATACCCATGGCGCTCATGCTTATCATCGGTACCATCGTCGGCAAGTCCATGACTAAGCGCTGGGATATCCGTCAGCAGGCATTCTCCGATCTCTCCGATTTCTCGCAGGAGAGTTTTTCGGGCTTCGCTGTCATAAAGGCATTTGTGAAGGAGCTTAAAGAGCTTGCGGCATTCCGCAAGCTTAATGTGCAGAATGAGGATGCGAACGTCAGCTACACAAAGATCTCCGTCATGCTCAATATCCTCATAACTCTGCTCGTCGAATCCGTCATCTGCGTCATCCTCGGCTACGGCGGATACCTCGTCTATACGGGCAAATTCAATGCCGGCAGGCTCGTTGAATACATCGGCTACTTCAGCTCCATAGTTTGGCCTATCATGGCAATCTCGATGCTGATAGAAAAGACCTCGCGCGGCAAGGCTTCTCTCAAGCGTGTCAGCGAGCTGTTGGATGCCGAGATCAATGTTACGGATGCAGAATATGCGCAGGATATAACCTCGCTCGTCCCCGGCGGCACAGTCCGCGGCGGTATCGAATTCAGGAACCTTTCCTTCCGTTACCCCGACGGCGAGAACGAAGTGCTTACCGACTGTTCCTTCACCATAAATCCCGGTGAGAGCGTCGGCATCGTCGGCAAGACCGGCAGCGGCAAGACCACAATCGTCGATCTCATTCTCCGTACCTATAATGTTCCCGACGGCAGCATTTTCATTGACGGTCAGGATATAAACAGGCTGACAATCCGTTCACTGCGCAATTGCTGCGCCTATGTACCTCAGGATAACTTCCTATTCTCCGATACCATTGCAAGAAATATCGGCTTTGCCTTTGACGATATTGACGAAGCAGCCGTCAAAAATGCGGCGGTGCTTTCCGATGTTGACAGCAACATCATGGAGTTCAAAGAGGGTTACAATACCATTCTCGGCGAACGCGGTGTAACCGTATCCGGCGGACAGAAGCAGCGTATTTCCATAGCGCGCGCGCTTATGAAGGATGCGCCCATTCTCATCATGGATGATTCCGTTTCCGCAGTTGATACCAACACCGAGAAAGTCATCCTTCGTAATCTTCGCGAGAACCGTGCCGGCAAGACCACTATTCTCATTGCTCACCGAATCACAACGATAGAAAGCATGGACAAGATAATTTTCGTTGACGATGGAAGGATACTTGCCGTAGGTTCGCATGACGAACTCGTCAGGAGCTGTCCCGAATACAGCCGTATGGTCGAGCTGCAGAAGCTTGAAAATGAAGCAGGAGGTGCTGAAAATGCGTGATTATCTTCCTCTTCTCATAATCGGCGGCGTGATCGGAGTTATTTCGATCGTGCTTATCATCATGTATGCTGCCGTTAAGGACAAAAAACAGTCCATGGGCTTCGAGCGGCACATGAAGGACGGCGACATCATGAAGCGCCTGCTTGCGTATGCAAAGCCCTACGCGAAGAACTTCATATTTGTCGGCTTCATCATGCTCCTTTCGATTGCATACGATGTTATTTCCCCTCTCATCATCGGCGATATCACCGGTATGCTGGCGGATAAGTTTGAGCTGTCCGTTCTTTATAAGTATGTCGCAGTCTATGCGGGCATCCTGATAGTATCCATGGTATGCACCTATATCCAGGCTATCGTGCTGCAAAAGACGGGGCAGAAGATCATCTCTCATATGCGTGAGGATCTGTTTGTACGAATAAATTCATTCTCCCATGATCAGATGACAAAGATACCCGTCGGTAAGCTGGTAACGCGAATTACGAATGATACGAACGCTATTTCATTGATGTTCACAAGCCTTCTTGTCAACCTCGTTAAGAACTGCTTTGTTATCATTGCCGTACTCGTTGCGATGCTGATGCTGAACTACGAGCTGACCCTCATGGTGCTCTGCTTTGTACCGTTCATAATCCTGTTCACAATCATATTCCGTAAGTTTGCGCGCAGGGCATACCGCAAGGTCAAGGACCGTACCACCGATATCAACACCTATCTATCCGAAAACCTTTCCGGCATCAAGATCACCCAGATTTTCAACCGTGAGGACGCAAAGAACCGTGATTTCATAAATAAGAGCAATAAGCTCGGCAAGGCGAAGGGCGAACAGATCTATGTATTCAGTATCTTCCGTCCCCTTGTCTACATGCTCTATATAAGTTCAATAACACTGCTCCTGTACCTCGGAGGCAAAGGCTACCTCGATAACACCGTATTCCTCGGGCAAACGCTCACGAGCAGCATCGTAGTATCCTTCTACATGTACATCTCGAAGTTCTTTAACCCCATTCAGAACCTTGCCGAGCAGTTCAACTGGCTGCAATCCGCATTTGCTTCCGCCGAAAAGGTATTCACCATTATGGATATTGAGCCCGAGATAGTGGATGCTCCCGATGCTATCGAGCTTAACGAGGTCAGGGGGGAAATAGAATTCCGCAACGTATGGTTCAGCTATATTCCTGATGAATGGGTGCTCAAGGACGTATCCTTCCATATCAAGCCCAATGAAACCGTTGCCTTTGTCGGCCCGACAGGGTCCGGCAAGACCACCATTCTCTCCCTCATCTGCCGCAATTACGAATTCCAGAGGGGCGAGATTCTCATCGACGGCATAGATATTCGCAAGATAAAGATGTCTTCACTTCGCAGGCATTTCGGCCAGATGCTGCAGGATGTATTCCTCTTCTCGGGCACGATTAGGAGCAATATCCTTCTGCGTGAAGAGGGCATCTCCGATGAAGAGGTAATGGCTGCCTGCCGTTACGTCAACGCGGACCGCTTCATCAACAAGCTTGAAGGCGGGCTTGACGAGGTCGTTCGTGAACGCGGCAACAACTTCTCCGCAGGTCAGCGTCAGCTGCTTTCCTTTGCGCGCACAATCATCCACAAGCCGAGCGTCATGATTCTCGACGAAGCCACCGCCAATATTGATACCGAAACCGAGCTTCTCATACAGGATTCGCTTGAAAAGATGATGAATATAGGTACTATGCTCATCGTTGCTCACCGTCTTTCCACCATCCAGCATGCGGACAATATTATTGTTCTCAGCCACGGCGAGATAGTCGAGCAGGGCACGCACCATGAGCTCCTCGCCAAGCGCGGCCGCTACTATAAGCTCTATACCCTCCAGTTCCATAAGGAACAGCTTAAGAAGGGCGAAGCGATGAATGCGGAATAA
>SAMEA3663267__coassemble_1594_pt1 | contig 6079 bp, 4 predicted proteins | sample SAMEA3663267__metabat2_low_PE_007 | metagenome-assembled genome bin SAMEA3663267 (sample SAMEA3663267) | pig gut metagenome | biome: pig gut; feature: pig-associated habitat; material: faeces | place: China | collected 2013 | reverse complement strand
TGATAATCTTCTTGCAACCGATATATCATCGAGTTTTTGTTCGAGGCATATGCATGAAAAAGGGAACCCTTCACGATAAACATTCCGTGAATACGGCGAAGCTCAGCCGAATAATAATGCTCATCATATGTGATGCTGTCTTACTGAACCTATCGGAATTTCTGGCTCTGCTCATAAGATTTGAATTCAATATCACCGAGCTTTTCACAAAGACCCCGTATGTTGAAAGCATTCTGAAATTTGCTCCTATTTATACCGTTCTCGGAATAGGCATTTTCTTCATTTTCAAACTGTACACAAGCCTTTGGGAATTTGCATCGGTGGACGAGCTCATTCATGTTGCGGCCGCATGCGTCATTACGGTGCTTGCAGGTTTCATTCTTATGCGCCTTATACATCTGAGCATCCCCGGAAGCTTTCCGTTCATCAACGGCATGCTTCTGCTCATTTTCATACTTTCGCTGAGGTTTTCATACCGTTTCTTCCGCCGTGAGCGCAAAATGCGCAGACGCACAGATAAGAAACGAACCATGCTTATCGGCGCAGGCCGCGCTGCCGCCATCGCGCTTCGTGATTTCCATGGCAGTGCGGATTCCGAAAACGAGATCGTCTGCATCATTGATGACGACACGAAAAAGTGCGGTAACTATCTTGCCGGCGTCCGCATCGTTGGTTCCCGAGATTATATTGTCGAAGCCGCAAAGAAATATGCGGTCGAGGAGATCGTTATCGCAATGCCCTCCGTTTCTCATGCCGTAAGGAAGGAGATCATTGAGATCTGTCAGCAGACCTCCTGTAAAATAAAGGTCCTCCCCGGTATTTATCAGCTCGCAAACGGTGAGATAAGCATTAAGCAGATCCGCGACGTCGAGATTGAAGACCTGCTCGGCCGTGACCCGGTGCATGTTGACCTTACCGGCATCAAGGAATACATCATGGGCCGCGTCGTTCTCGTCACCGGCGGAGGCGGTTCCATCGGCAGCGAGCTTTGCCGTCAGATAGCGGGATACGAACCGAAAACGCTCATAATCTTTGATATATATGAGAATAATGCCTATGCTATCCAGATTGAGCTCATGGCAAAATATCCCGAGCTGCATCTTGAAACGCTCATCGGTTCCGTGCGCGATTCGGCAAGGGTCGATTCGATCTTCGAAACCTATCATCCCGAGCTCGTTTTCCACGCGGCAGCGCATAAGCATGTGCCGCTGATGGAGGACAGCCCCAATGAGGCAATCAAAAACAACGTCCTCGGAACGCTCAACGTTGCCCTTGCAGCGGATAAATTCGGCGCAAAGCGAATGCTGCTCATAAGCACCGATAAGGCCGTCAACCCCACCAACATCATGGGCGCGAGCAAGAGGCTCTGCGAGATGATAGTGCAGACCATGGATCACCGTTCCGAAACGGAGTATGTTGCGGTGCGCTTCGGGAACGTCCTCGGTTCAAACGGTTCGGTAATTCCCCTGTTCCGCGACCAAATCGCAAAGGGCGGCCCCGTCACCGTTACCCATAAGGACATCATACGTTATTTCATGACCATTCCCGAGGCCGTGGCTTTGGTGCTTCAGGCAGGCGAATACGCAAAGGGCGGCGAGATATTCGTGCTCGATATGGGCAAGCCCGTCCGCATCGACGATCTTGCGCGCAATATGATAAAGCTATCCGGCTTCGAACCCGATGTCGATATTCCCATCGTATACACGGGTCTGCGCCCCGGCGAAAAGCTGTTTGAGGAGCTTCTGCTCAGTGAGGAGGGCCTCACAAAGACCGCAAATGACCTTATCTATATCGGGCATCGCGTAGAATTCGACGAGGAGAAATTCGAGGAGAATATCGCCGAGCTGCGCAGGCTGTGCTATATGAACTCCCCCGATATCCGCAAAAAGGTCAAGCAGATAGTCAGCACCTATAATCCGCAGTAAGCTAATACTATGAAAAGGCTGCCGTAAGCTATCCCACGGCAGCGTTTTTGTTTATTCAGGTTTCTTTTTATATGTTGACTTTTCTTGTGTTTGCTGTCATAATATTCCTATCATGGCATTCAAAATGAATGCGGGAATTATTAGGAGGAAATACCCCATGCTGTTCAGCGAAAAGACTTCCGTTGCGGAAGTTCAGGAATTCATCCGCGATAACGACATTGAAATGGTCGATTTCAAAATGGTCGATATCGACGGCAGGTGGAGGCATATCACTATCCCTGCCGAGCGTTTCACCGAGGATACCTTAAAATACGGTATCGGTTTTGACGGTTCCAACTACGGCTATGCGCCCGTAGAAAACAGCGATATGGTCTTCATCCCCGACCTCAGCACCGCTGCGGTCGATCCCTTTGCGGATGTCGAGACCCTCACCATGAGCGGCAACGCCATGATAATCGCACGCCCCGAGAATAAGCCCTTCGATCAGTACCCCCGCAACGTCATCAAGGCAGCCGTTGATTATATGAAGGGAACCGGTATTGCCGATGAAATGATAATCGGGCCGGAATTCGAATTCCATGTATTCGACAATATCAATTTTGAATCCAAGCCCGATTCCGTTCGCTGCGAAATCGACACCGAGGAAGCCGACTGGAATACCGGCATCGGCGGCGACGGTTTCCAGATTCCCCACAAGGGCGGTTATCATATTGGAGCGCCCCAGGACAGGTACTATAATCTCCGCAGCGAGATGTGCCTTCTCATGGAGGATTGGGGAGTAAAGGTCAAATACCATCATCACGAGGTCGGCGGCCCCGGTCAGCTTGAGATTGAAGTTGAGCTGGCAGATGTTGCACAGATGGCAGATAATACCATGGTCACAAAGTACATCATCCGCAATGCCGCCGTCGCGGAAGGCTGCACCGCAACCTTTATGCCCAAGCCCATCTACGGCGAAGCCGGCAACGGCATGCATGTGCATATGCTCCTCAAGAAGGACGGCAAGCCCCTGTTCTATGACGAGAACGGCTATGCCCAGCTCAGCAAGCTCGCTCACAACTTCATGGGCGGTCTGCTCAGGCATGCTAAGTCCCTCTGCGCCATAACCAACCCCTCCACCAACAGCTTCAAGCGTCTCGTCCCCGGCTTTGAAGCTCCCGTCACCATCGGCTACGCAACCGCAAACCGTTCCGCAGTCATTCGTATCCCTGCATACGCAAAATCCCCGATGTCCAAGAGGTTCGAGCTGCGCAACCCCGACGGCACCTGCAACCCCTATTACGCATATGCCGCCATACTCATGGCAGGTCTTGACGGCGTAATCAACGAGATAGATCCCTCCGCTAACGGCTGGGGACCCTACGATTTCAACCTCTTTGATCTTCCCGAGGAGGAGAAGGCCAAGATTGACAGCCTTCCCAAGAGCCTTGACGAAGCTCTCGACGCTCTCGAAGCGGATCATGATTACCTTACCAAAGGCGGAGTATTCCCCGAAAGGCTCATCAAGATCTGGATCGACCGCAAGCGCAAAGAGGCTGCGCGCATCAATCAGATTCCCCATCCGGCGGAATTTGAAAGATATTATGACCTTTAATTCATTCGCCGCATAGCGGCTTTTGAGTACGGGCGCCGAGCTGCGTCCGTACTTTTTTATTTGGCTGTCATTCTTCGATGCAGCAGATGTAAAAAGAGCATCCGAATTTTTTTCGTCCGCAATGTTTGCAGGCATACTTGCAGCAGCTTGCTCAAAAGGCTGATTTTTTCGCCAAAAACAGTTATTTTGCATGCAAATCCACTAAGCTGCCGCCTTTATTCCGTTCATGCCTTGCTATTTGCTTCGCCATGGTTTATAATGGTTTTGAGCATCAACCGAAACGCTTTCTCATCCGTTATATAGTTGAAAAGGAACGAAAGCCGAGGGAATAATGCCCGGAGCTTCGGCCAAAGTCGATTTTCGTTTTGACTACAACCATAAAGGAGATTGAAATTATGAAAAAGATCAATGCTATTCTTGCTCTCATGCTTGCGCTCGGTATGCTTTTCTGCATCACCGGATGCGGTAAAGAACCCCAGGGCAGTGCAAAGGATGCCTACGATTCCCTTTTGCTTACCGGAAACAAGGCAGGCGAAGGCAGCAATGTGAATGTTTACCACAGCTACGAGGATTTCCGCAGCGGCATCGTCGATGGGCTCTATGATTCCGATGCCGAAAAGGTAAACTTCGATGATCCCGAAAGCTTCGGCAAATTCTCCGAGGATTACTTCGGCAGTCACTTCCTTGCCGTCATCAGTGTTGATGAGGCTAAGAGCGGCAATATCGCTATTGACCGTATCGAGCAGGGCGAGGACGGCACCATCAGGGTGTATTTCGTATCCTCTGCGCCTTCCGACGGCGCGGAAGCCGAACCGTTCTCCGCAGTCATCGGTTTTGATAATGAGAAGTACAGTACAGCTTCAATGATAGAGGTTTATATGGACGCAAAGCTTCAAGGTTCCAATTTTATAGACAATCACGAGATCTACAATCCTGCGCTCACCCCTGACGATGTAAAGATCGTGCGCGGAGGTTACATCGAAGGTTCATATTTGACTGCCTGCTATGATTACTCAGCTTTCATAAATTCACTCTCCGCCGCATACGGCCTTGACCGCAATACCGCCCTTACGGTATTCGGGAACGGCAATTATGAGCTTGTCGGTGACGAATACAGGGTCATCAGCCAGGCGGACATCGAAGCCCTGCGCGGCTTTGACGAAGCATACTTTGATACCCATTTCCTTGTTGCCGTCAGCATTTCGCTCACGAGCGGCAGCATGAGAACGAATCTTGTCGATGTCGTCAATGAAGGCGGCGTAATAAAGATTTTCCTCAGCACAGTGCGCCCCGGCGAAGTCGGCACCTGCGATATGGTTTCCGATACCGTATATATCGGTCTTGACAGGTCGGTATTCAGCACGGATGCACAGATTGAATTCTATGTGAACGGCGCAGTCATGCAGAGCTTTTATAAGGAAGCCTGATGCTCCCTTAAAAAGTTAAGCTGTTAATATATATCCCGTCCGCAGATGCGGACGGGTAAAGCTGTTATTCTACGGGAAAGGAGAAGCTGTATGGAAGACTATATCAGTCCTTCGGCGGCAAGACGGCAGAGGGAAAAGGAGCAGGCAGAGCAGAACAGGCGCCGCAGGCGGATGACTTTTTTACGCACCGTCCTAATGCTTGCCGCCATGGCAGCATTGCTCGTGCTCATCCTCTCGATCACCATCCCCATCTACCGTTCCCACAATGAAAAAAAGGCAGAGCTTGAAGCGGAGAAGGCCGCAAGGCTCGAGGAGCTTCACGAGCTTGAGCTTAAATACAGCACGCTCTCGGGCATGGTAAATTATACCGATAATGAGGAATACCTGCTGCGCTATGCCCGTGAATACCTCGGCTATATGCTTCCCGGCGACATCCGTATTGATGTGGATAACCCATCCGCGCCCGTACCGACCCCGGAGCTTCCTCTTGTGACGGCCGCGCCTCTTGAAACGCCCACGCCCGTGCCTTCCGAGGATCAAACCGAAGTGCCTTCAATCTCTACTACCGGCGCCCCCACGCCCGAGCCCTCGCCCGAGCCCACGGCAGCGCCCACCGAAGCTCCCACGGAAGTACCCACGGAGGTTCCCACGTCAGCGCCCACCGAAGCTCCCACTAATGAACCCACTGAAGCTCCCACGGAGGAACCGACCGAGTAGCCCGGCGCAAAGCCACTGCACGAAATAATTCCCGTAAAAGAAAATTACTGTGTTCATCCATCCGAAATTGTGCTATAATATCGGATGGGTGCTTTTTACTTTTCGGGCGATTGAAAAAAGCATAAACGGCTGTCAACTGCTAACAATAATCAAAACGGAGGAGAAGAAATGAAAATCACAAACGATATCAGATACGTTGGCGTCAACGACCACGAGGTTGACCTGTTCGAAGGTCAGTATGTCGTGCCGAACGGCATGAGCTACAATTCCTACGTCATTCTTGACGAGAAGATCGCCGTCATGGATACGGTAGATATTCATTTTACCCATGAATGGCTCGACAATATCGCCGAAGTGCTCGGGGATAGGAAGCCCGATTACCTTATAGTGCAGCATATGGAACCGGATCACTCCGC
>SAMEA3663267__coassemble_1593_pt1 | contig 6083 bp, 6 predicted proteins | sample SAMEA3663267__metabat2_low_PE_007 | metagenome-assembled genome bin SAMEA3663267 (sample SAMEA3663267) | pig gut metagenome | biome: pig gut; feature: pig-associated habitat; material: faeces | place: China | collected 2013 | reverse complement strand
AAAATTCACCGGATAAAGTTTTGTGAGGAACAGGCAAAATTCTTGTTTTTCGCTATTCCTTTATTCGGTAAATTGTGGTATAATAAAGTGTTGAACGCTGGATAGCCGTCGGATGGCGGAATGCAGCGTTGTATGACTATGAAAATATATCGGAGGTCATTATTTTGGCACGCAGCATGACCGGCTTCGGCCGTTCTTCCCTCAGTAACGATGGGCGCGAGCTTACCGTTGAACTCAAGTCAGTCAACCATCGTTATCTTGACATTGCTTTCCGCATGCCCCGTTCCCTCGGTTTTCTTGAGGATACGGCTCGTAATGCCATTTCAAAGCGTTTCTCTCGCGGACACATCGACGTGTTCGTAACCTATCGCAATATGCGCAGCGATTCCCGTACTGTTGTACTTGATACCGGACTCATCAGCGCATACCTTGATGCATCTAAGAGAGTGCATGACGAATTCAAAATTGCCGATGATATGACGGTTTCAAAGCTTCTGAAGCTCCCCGATGTCGTAAATATCGTTGAAGCGGATGAGGATCAGGAAGCGGTAACCGCCTTGATGTGTTCTGCAATTGACAAGGCCTGTGATGAAATGCTTGTCATGCGAGAAAATGAAGGCGCTCGCCTCTGCACGGATCTTTTTGCAAGGCTGAATACCATTTCGGATATTCGAGATAGAATCGCAGACCGCGCACCGCTTGTGACCGAAGCATACCGAAACGACCTGAATTCCCGTATCCGCAGCCTGCTTACCGAGGTCGAAATCGACCGTGCAAGGCTTGCAACCGAGATTGCGCTCTTTGCCGACAGGGCGAATATCGACGAGGAGCTCGTCCGTCTGCGCAGCCATATTGCTTCTGCAAATGACCTGCTCTCCTCATCGGAGCCTGTCGGGCGAAAGCTCGATTTCGTAGTTCAGGAGATGAACCGTGAATTCAACACCATCGGGTCAAAGGCTAACGATGAAAACATCGCCGCTCTCGTTATCACCGGAAAAGCGGAGCTTGAAAAGATTCGTGAGCAGATTCAGAATATCGAATAAGAGGTTAGTTCTATGAAAAAAGGTTTGCTTCTCGTATTATCCGGTCCCTCGGGTGTCGGCAAGGGTACTATCGGTGCCGAGCTTTTGAAGAACCATTCAGATATGTGCTTCTCCGTCTCTGCAACCACCCGTGCTATGCGTGAGGGCGAGGCCGAGGGCGTCAACTATTTCTACAAGACGACCGAAGAATTCGAAAGAATGGTTGAGCAGGATGAGTTTTTGGAATACATGTGCGTATTCGGAAAAAACTATTACGGAACTCCGCGCAAATATGTTGATTCAAAGCTCAATGAGGGCATAAGCGTACTGCTCGATATCGACGTCAAAGGTGCGATGAAGGTTAAGGAGAAGATGCCCGAGGCAGTAACCGTATTTATCGCTCCGCCGTCACTGGCTGTGCTGAAGAACAGGCTCGTCGGGCGTGGGACGGAGAGCGAGGAGGCTATTGCAAGGCGTTTAGCCGAGTGCAAGACCGAGATCGGATACATACCCCGTTATGATTATGTGATTATAAACGATGCTCTTGATAAGGCTGTTGCCGATATCGAGGCCATCCTTACAAGCGTAAGCCTCAAGAGCGCAAACAATACCGAGCTTGCGGACAGACTTATAAATGAAGAATTTTAAATAATCAATCGTTAATAAGGAAAGGAACATACTATGAGCCATCAGATGAACCACCCTCCCGTTGTGGAACTTGAGAAAAAAGCCGGCTGCCGCTATATGCTCGTTACCGTCGTAGCAAAGCGTGCGCGTCAGATCCTTGCGGCTGACAAGAATAACCCCGTAAAGCCCGTTGCACAGGCCGTGCAGGAGCTTGAAGACGGTGATCTGCGTATCGACTATCCGCCCGAGTACTTCGCAAATTCGGATAAATAAACCGGTTAAGGTGTTTACGCCAAGACGTAAACACCTTTATTCCATTTGGCATGAAAGGAGGCGAACGGCTTGTTTGCTAAGGTTATAGTCGATATTTCAAATTCAAACGTGGATAAGCTGTTCACCTACTCCGTACCCGAAGAGCTTGAGCTCAGAGTCGGTCATCATGTACTCGTACCATTTGGCCGCGGAAATAAACCCGTTGAGGGCTTCGTACTCGAACTGTGCGAACAGGCAGATACTTCATTTACAGTAAAGCCCATCATCAAAAAGATTGAACCGTATACCGTGCTTCTGCCCGAACAAATAGAGCTTGCCGACTGGATAACGAGGGCATATCACTGCACCAAAGCCGACGCACTTCGGGTTATGATACCGGCAAAGCTTCGTGGGTCAAGAATAAAAGAAAAAACCGTGCGGACGCTTCGTATAGCGGATGGTATTGATACAGCCGCATTTCGCTCTTCGATGCTGAAGAAGGACGGTACGCCCCGTTCCCCTAAGCAGCTTGAAGTATTCGATCTGCTTGCTTCATCGGGCGCCGAGTTTACAGTTTCAGACATCAATGCTTATATTCCCGGCGCATCCGCTGCAATAACCGCGCTTATTGAAAAGGGAGCTGTTACGGAGGCCGGCCGCGTCACCTTTCGCAGCCCTTTCAGCGGAAGCATCAGATTCGATGTGCCCCCGGAACTGACAGCGGAACAGAAAAAGGTGCTTGATATAATAAATTCGGCAGCTCCCGGAAGATGCATACTTCTTCACGGAGTCACAGGAAGCGGCAAGACCGAGGTCTATATGCAGGCGATCTCCGAAGTGCTCAATGCAGGCGGCGGCGCGATAGTACTCGTGCCGGAGATTTCGCTTACCCCACAGACAACGGATCGATTCCGCGGCAGATTCGGCAATAATGTTGCGGTGCTTCACAGCCATTTGAGCGACGGCGAACGCTTCGATGAATGGCGCAGAATCCGCTTCGGTAAAGCCCGTGTAGTTGTCGGCGCAAGATCGGCAGTATTTGCGCCCGTTGAAAATCTCAAGCTTATAATCATTGATGAAGAGCATGAGCCGAGCTATCAATCCGAATTGACTCCCAAATACTCCGCTGCAGAGGTTGCGTTAAGAAGAATCAAATATGTCGGAGCAAGGCTCGTCCTGGGCAGTGCAACGCCGTCTTTAGCAGATTACTATAAAGCCAAGCGCGGAAAATACCTGCTTGCTGAGCTGCCTCACCGAATAAACGGCATTCCCATGCCTGAAGTCGATATCATAGATATGCGAGCTGAATTTCTCGGCGGAAACGACAGTATTTTCTCTGCCGCGCTCCGTGAAAGGCTGGAGAGCTGTTTGGAGAATTCAGAACAGGCCATTCTGTTTCTCAACAGGCGCGGATATTCTTCCCATGCCGAATGCAGAGCGTGCGGCTTCGTGTTTAACTGTCCGAACTGTGATGTTGCGCTCACATATCATAAGCATGATGATACTCTTCGCTGCCACTACTGCGGTGCATGCTATGCCATGCCGAAAAAATGCCCCAACTGCGGACAGGAATACATAAAGTATACAGGCATCGGCACGCAGCAGGTCGAGGAACAGCTGATTAAGCTCTTTCCGAAAGTCCGCTGCCTGCGAATGGATACGGATACCACTGTCGGGAAAACCTCTCATAGGGATATTCTTTCTGCATTTGCATCAGGCAAAGCCGATGTTCTTATAGGTACGCAGATGGTAGCAAAAGGACTTGATATACCGAATGTTACGCTTGTAGGCGTCATATTTGCTGATTCGACGCTCTTCCATTCCGATTACCGAAGCAGTGAACGCACCTTCCAGCTGCTAACTCAGGTTGCAGGCCGAGCAGGGCGTGCGGAGAAGACCGGAAGGGTCATCATACAGACCAATGCGCCCGAGCATAGAGCGATAAGGCTTTGCAAGAATCATGATTACTGCTCATTCTATAATCTTGAGATTGCCGACCGTCTCCATACCCTTTTCCCACCGTTTGCAGTGTTCATTCGTGCAATGTTCATTGGCAAGGATGAGGAAGCGGCAGCGAAAGCCGCCGATGGTTTCTCAAACGGTGTGACAAATGCGATTCTCGGTACGCTTTCCGCTTTTGGCGCCCGAAACGAACTCATTTTCGTCGTACCGGGACCTGCACCGATAAAGCGTAGGAATAATGAATACAGGTATTCCGTCATCATCAAGCTTGCAAGAACGGCGCATACCGCTGCCGCCGTCAATGCTATATATAAATTCGGTGATGATTTTGATAATGAATACTATAAAGGGGTCGAAATAAATCCCACTGAAATGCTATGAAGAATACTGCTGAATTTGTTGAGCTCACAAAAAGGGGAAATAAACTTGCCAAACGATTCGCACGCGAAACAAGTCTATGCCATTATCTAAGCATACTTGAGGGAAACACTCGCGGAAAAGTGTATGTGAACTCCGCATCCGATCCGAGCTTTGCCGCCGTATACAGCTATCTGTACAAGGGCTTTCAGATAATGGGTTCTCCCATCATCGGGACGGATGAATATGTTGCGCTTCGCATGCTGTTTGAGAAAGAACTGATCCCCAAGCTTCTCAAAAACGAACATGTCGGTGAAGTTTCCTATTCATGCGATACGGAAGCGCTGCTTGAAAATATGCATATCGCTTTCTTCGATAAGGAGCAATATGAGCAGGAATACTGCCTGTACACCCACCGCCCGGGAAGTCCGATGCCTGCTTTTGAGAAAACCGAATACAAAACGCTGAGAATCACAAAGGAGTTTATTGAAAGCAATGTTGAATTCAGTCTTGTGCTGCAGGATGAGATATTGAGATCATATGCGTCGATCGATGCTTTTCTGAAGCAAGGCCTCGGTTATGTTGCGCTCGATGGGGAAAGGATCATTGCAAATCTGATTTCAAGCGGAAGCTATGAAAAGAGCATCGTGCTCGGTGCCGATACCGACAGCGAATACAGATGCCGAAAAATCGCTGCATCACTGCTTCGTTCAGCCCAATGCTATGCTGACGAGCACGGTCTTTCGCTCGTTTGGGAATGCAATAAGGATAATATCGCATCGGTCGGCACGGCAGAGAAATGCGGCCTTGAGCGAAGATTCACCTATCCCGTGCGCTGGTTTGAACTGAAATAAATATATTGTCTTTTCCTTTCAAAAAAGTATTGACAATTGACTTCGGTTCAGTATAATAAGATTAAGAACTATTCCTAAGGTGATCCGATGACCAAGCAAAGAGCTTTGATCAAAAAAATAGTTTACGATTCCTATAGTCATCCCACAGCAGTAGCTATCTATGAGGAAGCAAAAAAGGTTCTGTCCTCAATAGCACTCGGGACTGTCTATCGCAATCTCAATCTGATGGTCGAGTCCGGTGAGATCAGAAGGATCAGTATTCCCGGTCAACCCGATAGGTTCGATAAAACGCTTACACCGCACGGACATATGCGGTGTACTGAATGCGGCAGGGTTTTCGATTTCTTTGACGATAACCTTGAGCGCGACATCCATGAATGTACGGGAGCTGACGTACTCTCTTTTGAGCTGAGCGTGCAGATAATATGCGCCGATTGCATTAAGAAGAGGACCGCTTCTTGTTCATAATAAAGCTAATAAATCAATTGGAGGTTTTTTAAATGAAAAAGTTTGTTTGTTCTGTATGTGGTTATGTACACACCGGTGAGACCGCACCCGCCGAATGCCCCGTTTGCCATGCTCCTGCTTCCAAGTTCGTTGAGCAGGCTGCCGAAATGAGCTGGGCCGCCGAGCATGTTGTCGGCGTTGCACAGGGCGCTCCCGAAGATATTATGAAGGATCTCCGCGCAAACTTCAACGGCGAATGCTGCGAAGTCGGTATGTACCTTGCAATGGCAAGAGTTGCACATCGTGAAGGTTATCCCGAGATCGGTATGTACTGGGAGAAGGCCGCTTATGAAGAAGCAGAGCATGCAGCAAAGTTTGCAGAGCTTCTCGGCGAAGTCGTAACCGACAGCACCAAGAAGAATCTCGAAATGCGTGTTGAAGCCGAGAATGGCGCAACAATGGGCAAGACCGATCTTGCAAAGCGCGCAAAGGCTCTCAACCTCGATGCTATCCATGATACCGTTCATGAAATGGCAAGGGATGAAGCTCGTCACGGCAAGGC
>SAMEA3663267__coassemble_1407_pt1 | contig 6543 bp, 6 predicted proteins | sample SAMEA3663267__metabat2_low_PE_007 | metagenome-assembled genome bin SAMEA3663267 (sample SAMEA3663267) | pig gut metagenome | biome: pig gut; feature: pig-associated habitat; material: faeces | place: China | collected 2013 | reverse complement strand
CCTCAGTTCTCAAAGAGATAATTTCAGGAACATCAAAAAGCCTCTGTTCTTCAGGGGCTTATTTTTGTATCCGCGGCACAAAGCGATGCGGTTATGTTTATTTATGAACAAGCAAATCCGGGGTCTAATGCGAGACCTCGGATTTATGTTTTTGCCTTCAAAAGCAATGAATGCTATTATGCTGTTTCCCTGTCCTTGGAAGCCGTTCAATGGCCTGCCTTGCTTGAAATTTCCTGCAATTCAAAGCGGTATTCCTGCGGCGAATTCGGATATTTTTCTTTGTCAACTTTGCTCATGAACATGGACAGCGGTCGAATCCATAGGCCGCCGTCACCATACAGCTTTCTGTAAACAACATACAATTCTCCTGTTTCCGAATCATGAGCAAGATCCTCAACCAGATAATAATCGCCCTTGAAGTGACGATAAACCCTTTTTAATTGAATTTCACGCATTAGATTTCCTCCTTTTGCTTCTATCGCATTTCTCACAGCGATTTTCTGAGATATTCCGATGTGATTGTGCTGCCGCGATCTGCCATTTCCTTCGGGGTACCGGCAAATACGATTTCTCCTCCGGCGGTGCCGCCATCGGGGCCGACATCAATGAGCCAGTCCGCCTGTTTCATCACATCCAGATTGTGCTCGATGACAATGACCGTGTTGCCGCTAGCCACCAGACCGTCCAGCAGCTCCATGACCTTCTGAACATCGGAAGCGTGCAGGCCCGTGGTGGGCTCATCCAGCACATAGATATTACCCTTCTTGTCCAGATACTTCGCCAGTTTCACCCTTTGGCGCTCGCCTCCGGACAGGGTGGACAGGGGCTGTCCCAGTGAAAGATAAGGCAAGCCCACCTCCAGCATTGCTCCCAGAGCCTTGCGAAGTTTTTTGTTCTCCTTGAAAAACTCGTAGGCTTCCCCGGCGGACATATCCAGAATCTCCACGATATTCTTTCCGTGATAATGGTAGGACAGAGCCTCTTCGCTGTACCGCTTGCCCTCGCAGGCTTCGCAGACGGTTGTAACCGGATCCATGAAAACCAGCTCCGTTACAATCTGTCCCCTGCCCGAGCAGACAGGACAAGCCCCCTTGCTGTTGAAGGAAAACAAAGAGGCATCCACACCGTTCTCCGCTGCCATGACCTTGCGGATCTCATCAAAGAAGCCCAAAAAGGTTGCTGGAGTTGACCTGCCTGTGGCTGTCACCGGGGACTGATCGACCAGCACTACACGGTCGGCATACTGCTTGGCGAATACGTCACGGATGAGAGAGCTTTTTCCTGAGCCTGCCACGCCGGTGACCACCGTCAGTACATTCAGCGGTATGTCCGCAGACACGTTTTTCAGATTGTGGACGCAGGCGTTTCGCACCGATAAAAAGTCCTTCGGCGTGCGGGGCGCGGCTTTCAGTGGTGTATTCTGCTTCAGCGCATTTCCGGTACGGGTACCGGAGCGCAGCAGGTCTTCATAGCTACCCTGAAACAAAATCTCGCCGCCGTTCTTTCCAGCCAGAGGGCCGACGTCTATGACCTCGTCGGCGATTGAAATCACGTCCTTGTCGTGCTCCACCACAAGCACCGTATTCCCCTTATCCCGCAGGCTCCGCAAAAGCCTTGTCATGCGGTACACATCCCGTGGGTGCATGCCTGTGCTGGGCTCATCGAAGATGTATGTCATGCCGGTGAGGGAGCTTCCCATGTACCGCACAAGTTTTAACCGCTGGGCTTCGCCGCCGGAGAGTGTGCTTGATTCCCTATCCATGGAAAGATACGGAAGTCCGATTTCTATCATTCGGTTCAGCGAAGCGGTCAGGGCATCCACTATGGTTATGGCTCTGGGGTCGTCAATGGTGCGCAAAACCTTAACCAGCTCGGTAAATTCCATGGCGCACATCTCGTCGATGCTGTATCCTGCCACCTTGCAGGAAAGGCTCTTTTCATTCAGCCTCCGCCCGTTGCAAACCGGACAGGTCTTCTCCTCCATAAACTGATTGAGCTTGCGCAGCGTGTAATCGTTCTGCTCCTCGGGACCTTTCATGAGGCACAGACGCTGAAACTGTGTTTTGATACCCTCGACCCTCTTATGCGCCCGGGGTCCGCCCGGTTCCCTGCTGCCGAATAGCAGAAGATTCCGCTCTTCCGGAGTGTAGTCCCGATACTTTTTATCCAAGTCGAACAGACCCGAGCCTGTGTACTGCTTCCAGTAGTAGTTTCCCACGCCGAACGCAGGCAGACCAAGCATACCTTCGTTCCATGATTTATCCGGGTCTATGGCCCTTTCTATATCCAAATCCAGAATTTTTCCGATACCGGAGCAGGTCTTGCACATGCCGTTGGGGTCGTTGAATGAAAAATATGATGCCGTCCCCACATAGGGCGTTCCGATGCGAGCATAGAGAAGCCGCAGGGCGGCGTACATATCGCTGATGGTGCCCACGGTGGAGCGAGCGTTTCCGCCCAGCCGTGACTGGTCAACAATGACCGAAGCGGAGAGGTTGTCAATGAGCTCCACCTTTGGCTTTTCGTACTTGGGCAGCCGCCCACGCATGAACGCTGTATAGGTCTCGTTCATCTGCCGTTGGCTTTCTGCGGCGATGGTATCAAAGACGATGCTGGACTTCCCGGAGCCGGAGACGCCGGTAAAGACCACTATTTTACCTTTTGGAATATCCAAAGAGACATTTTTCAGATTGTTTTGCCTAAGCCCACGAATTACAATTTTATCTTGGTTCATCACAAAACCGCCTCGCTTTCTTCTTTACCGGATAAATTATTCCGTCTTTCTCCTGACAGGCACCTGTATTTCCGACAGCCACCTGCTCTCATCATCCTTGTTCCAAACCCCGTCGATATAGCTTTCACGGATCTCTCCGGCGATCTCATACCCGTTTTCCTCGATATACCGCAGCACGGTTTCGTAGGATTCCGAAAATGTACGGTAGGAGCCCTTGTGAAAAACGCAGGCCGCCTGAATCTCGGGCATGGTTTTGAACTTCAGATCTCCGATCTCCTTTTTTGCCTCCACAACGGATTCACAAATCTCAACCGGGATATCCCCGTCCTTGTATCCCGGTTCCGGATAGGCGGTAAAGCAATATTCCGGAAGGGCGCATTCACAGCCCGCTTTCTCCATCAGCGCGCCCATCTCCGGCATCCGGTCAAACAGGCAGTCATAGGATTCAAGCCTGATACGCATAAATGCCACGGTGGTTTCGGGAATGGTTTTTATCAGGACGGGCGAAGAAAGCCCGGTTTTCTTTTTGGCCAGATAACCGTCCACAGCGGCAATCTGTCTTGTAATATCTGCGATCTTTTCAAGCAGCTCCGCCTTTTTCTTCAGCAGTACCGCTATCTCATCTGCCCCGGAATTGATGTTGGCAATCTCCTCCAATTTGAATCCTGCCAGCTTCAAGGCGGTGATCTGGTGAAGCACCGCCATCTGGGAGAGCGTATAATACCGATACCCGGTATCAGGATGAATCAGTGCCGGCATCAGCAGTCCCTGCTCCTCATAGAAGCGCAGGGTTTTGACGGTAACATGATTCATCGCCGCGAACATGCCGATCTTATAGAGTGTATCGCTTGTCTTGACTTCGCAGGGCTTGTGTTCTTGCTTCATTTCCATAGTCTTACTCCCATCTGAATGTTTTGACGGCGACGGTGCCGCAAATGACCGTAATCGCGATCAGTGTGACCATCGGTATGACGATATTATCATAACACCCAATGGACACCGATTTCAACAGCCTGATTCCCACTCCAAGGGGCATCCACCCGGCAAATGTACGGAGAGCACCCGGAAATACTTCCGCAGGAATTGTTGCCCCTGAGAACAGCAGCATAGGAAAGTAGAGCAGGCTCGTGACCACATTCATTGATTTTGTGGTTCGGCACAAACTCGCCGCCATGAGGCCGATGGAGAACATGGAAATCATGGTCAGCAGCCACACGGCTATGTACGCAAACACATTGCCCTGCATCCGGTAGCCGAAGAAGACCACCGCTGCAATAGTCAGAATCAGGGTTGAAAGAGCTGCAACCACACCACTGCATATGGTATCGCAGGCAAGAAGCCTTGCCGGAGAACAGGGACTGCAGTACATCCGCCGCAGGATTCCCTGAGATCGCAGCTCAACTACGGTGATGGGGATGCTCATGAACGCGCTGCAGCAGATTCCCACGGTTGACAGCGACACATACGAGCTTTGCAGATAGGTTAGACCCGAATCAGCGGCATTTTTCCCTCCTGTAATCATCGTAATAACAACGAATACCACCAGCGGCATTGCCAGACAAAACAGAATCACATCCGGGGTTCTGAAGAATATCTTCTGCTCCACCCGATACATTTTCCAAAATCTCTTCATAACAATTCCTCCTCTCCCATAAAGAACAGATATGCGTCCTCCAGATTCTTTTGACCCGAAGCCGTGATGACCTCATCTATGGTTCCTTCCGTAACCTTCTTTCCTGACTTGATGATACACACCCGATCGCAAAGGGCTTCCGCCTCTTCCATGTAATGGGTGGTCAGGAAGATTGTAAGCCCCCGATCCTTAAGCTGCTTCAGGGTTCTCCATACCTCACGCCTTGCCGCCACATCCAATCCTGTTGTCAGCTCGTCCAGAAAGACTATCTCAGGGCTGCCGATAAGTGCCAGAACAACGGAAAGCTTCTGCCTTTCACCTCCCGATAGCTTTGATACGAAGCTCTTTCTTAGTGTACCAAGTCCGAATCGCTCCAGAAGCTTCGGATAGTTTGCCGGGTCGGCATATAAAGAGGCGTACTCTATGCATGCTTCCTCCACGGTGATGTTGAGCTGATACCGGGTATTCTGAAGCTGAACTCCAACTCGCTCAAACACCTGTTTTCTGTTTTTTGCTGCGTCCATTCCCAAAATCTTCGCGGAGCCTCTTTCAGGTGCCTTCAAGCCCAGAATCAAATCTATTGTGGTGCTTTTGCCTGCCCCGTTGTGCCCAAGCATGGCAAAGACCTCGCCCTTTTGTACATCGAAGGACAAATCATCCACAACCCTGCGGCCTGAAAACGATTTTGTCAGGTTTCTCACGCTGACAGCCGGTTCGTTCATAGTAAAAATCCTCCTTGCTTTTCTTAACAAGTTGGATTGTATCATCTCCCCTTAAGGGGAGAGTCAAGCGGTTTTTCATTATATTTTGAGCAAGAGTTTCGGCAAAATCCGATACTCATCAGATTGCATGTTCCGCATCGAAGAGCAAGAAAAACGCTGTCAATCAAAAGCTGTTGATGATTCCAAAGGCTCGCCGGACCGAGGCACATGCCGAAAAGACATCTTAAGCTGCAAAACAGTTTCCAAAGAAAGCAAGAGTGTATCGCATGTGGCAGTCATTAGACCTTCTGTATGCAAGCCGCATAGCGCAAGGCAAGAGGCTATCATACATTTGAAGGATATTCTTCTATTATCTATCTGATTGCCGGTAATCTCAAACCTGCCTTTGCGAATCCGTTGTGATACTTGGAGCTGAACCGAATACAGTAAAGCAGATTGACAAAACGGGATCTGCCGTTGTAGAATATACATAGTTCAGCATCAAGCAAAACTTGACTGTGCTTGATGTTGAGGTTCGATTGCTTGGGGCGGCTGCTGTCAACAACCGGATCGCTCGCCGTTACCTTCGGCGCGGAGCGGCCCTTCCGCTATCGCGGTTATTGTCTGCACCGCCAATCTCCGGATTTGCGGACGAAGAAACGGGCCGGTAATATCTGCAAAGCGGCTACTGCAACCCAGAGGTTGGCCGCTTCATCTCCGCAGACGTCACTCTTTCCACCGGTCAGGGTGTTCTGGGGCATAACGCTTATGCGTTATTGCAGGGGTTATCGCCTGCGTTGAGGGCGGCGGTAGCAAGTATATCCATAATCAAAATGCGAAGGGAGAAACGATTTATGAAAAAACTAATATTGATTTTCTTGCTTATCTTTACGATGCTGTTGTCTGCATGTACGGCCGGAAACGGTAACAGTGAAAACTTAAACTCTAACAGTGCGGAAACACCATCACCCACTTATGAACACGAATTATTTGTGGATGTTTTCAAGTCCGACGATGGCATCCGGGAATTATTCAATGTTATTGCAGAGGAAAGTCTTAGCATTACTGAGGAAAAGCCGTTCAAGTTTTATTATTACGATTACTATGGTGATGGCAGCAACACTTTTTTGGGGTTTAGCGAGGAGGGGCAAACTGACGGAGAACAATTCGCACTTAGCGATTCGGCAAAAGAGGCAATAGACCTTCTGCGCAATAAGTTCCCTGAAATGGTTATTTGGATGCATGGGATCACGGAAGAGCATACCGGTAGTATGGGAGTGTTCTTCTCCGGGATATACCCAAGCGAGATTGATAAGGGCGAGTTTGACCGATTGGAGTTGTTTTTTACTAAAGGCGATATGACCGATATGGTCAGCAAGTACGGTTATGAGGATTTATCGGACGGATGGTATGCTTACACATATATACTCCCCTGTTCTACAAATGAACCCCAGCATTGAGCATATGGCCGCGAT
>SAMEA3663267__coassemble_1314_pt1 | contig 6845 bp, 6 predicted proteins | sample SAMEA3663267__metabat2_low_PE_007 | metagenome-assembled genome bin SAMEA3663267 (sample SAMEA3663267) | pig gut metagenome | biome: pig gut; feature: pig-associated habitat; material: faeces | place: China | collected 2013 | reverse complement strand
CCGCTATCATATCGAACAGCAAGGTCAATCATAGCTTTTATGCCGTAACGGCCCTTGGTAGATAGCTTCATTTGGCCCCTCCTTTTTAAGGTAATTAAATCATACTAAATTACTCGGATATTGTCAAGCATATCCGAGTGATTTACTCGGATATATTGTGCAGAATGATGGGATAGTATTCGGATGACTGCACCTCCGGTATGCCCAAAAAGACATCCATTATTTGACAATTCAAACGTTATTGCTGCAACAAAAAAGGCAAATAGAAAAACCACCTTTGCCTTGAAAGACAAAAGTGGTTTATTTCGTGAATTATCACGCAATTTTTGATACGGGTTGCATCGGGTTGCAAAAGTTGCATTTTTGATTTTTGGTTGCATTTCTATGCAACCTTTTTTCTTTATGCAACCACACAAGAATCAGTGATTATGGATGTTAAAATAATCTTTGAAATCATGATATTCTTGGAAAATTGGTCCTTTACCATCCCATATAGAAACCAGGCTGTCGTCTCTTTTCCATACCATTTGTTCAAGAATCAATCTATAGAAAATATCTCGCTCTTTTTTGAACACACTACCATCTGCTGCAATACAATAATACTCCGCAGTGTTTTCGTAATGCAAAGTATTATCTTTGATTAGGTTCAGTGTAATCCATTTCTGAATTTCAAGTCTGCTTTTTGTTTCTTCGTGTGTGCTAATGTGGTCTTTTCCTACACGTGTTTTGGGGTATATTTTAAAACCGGATGAATCGGTCAGTCGGTTGTACGAAGACATTCTCCCTTGTGCTTTTTTGCCAAAAAGGATAATTGCATCGATAAATTCCTGAGGCAAATATTCATTTGCTTTCAAAATAATTTCATCATGTGTATCCGCATATATATCGAGATAGAATGCCCATGCGATAGAACCGGTTATTGCAGCAATGGTATCCGTGTCGCCACCAATGGAAACTGCATTTCTGATAGCATCCTCAAATGAAGAAGATTCAAGAAAAGCAATAATAGCTTGAGGTACAGTACCTTGACAAGTTTCATCGAAGGTGTAGTATTTGCGAATATCCTCGACTGTTTCCTGCAACGGATAGAAGTTCTTCTCTATGTATTCTTTAATTCCTGCCTTAGATTTTTTCTGCTTAGCCAAAAATATAGCAGCAGCGACGGCTTGCGCACCTTTAATTCCTTCGGTGTGGTTGTGTGTAACCGAAGCGGAAAGTTTGGCAAGTTCCAAAGCTTCGTTCAATTCCACTGCATAAATTGCGCAGGCGGACACACGCATAGCGGAACCGTTGCCAAAACTGTTATAGGGTTGAGAGTTGTCACTTTCTAACCACCCTGCAAATCGCCCGCCATAACCACCTTGCGGATGAGGGTATTTTCTGCCCAACGTTTTCATTTCGTTGATTAAGCAAGATGTAAATTCTTCTTTTTTATCCCAGGAGTTCTGCAGTGCATTTGCGACAGCAATCGTCATAATTGTATCATCGGTAAAACTGCACCCATCCGAAAAAAAAGGGAAATCTTTACTTTTTATATTGTTAAATTCATATTTAGATCCTACTATATCACCGATGATCGCACCATATAATAGTGATCGTTGCGCAATAGCATCGTATAAAGCATCAGCATCTTGTTTCCTTTTAGAAATCATTTGTTTGCGTGCTTCTGGATCATCAGGCATACTTAGACAACAAAGTTCTACACCCGGAGCGGATATTTCAGAACTAAAAGTCACATCGTTTGCGACTTCACTTTTGGATTTTTTCTTAAATAAATTCCCAAAGAACATATTTTATACCGCCAACATTTTTTATTTATTGTACCATAAGCCAAATTGAGTTGCAATAATTTATAATGAAACTATTCTCCCTAACGATGAAACTTTTCTCCCACAATGAAACTAATCTCGGTCACAATGAAATTATTCTTTTGAGAAAAGTTTCAGAGTGATTTGAAAGGGTGAAAAATGGGTAGGTTTAAGTCACTTCGCTTCGACTTTTGTATGTTCATTTTTGATACAATGAAACGAATCTCATTTGCAAAAGTACCGAAAACCCTTGCACCAAACGGTTTTTGACAAAAAGGAAAGGAACGCAAGTATCGTATCAATACTTGCGTTCCAATATGGTCGGGGCGAGGTGATTTGAACACCCGACCTTTTGGTCCCGAACCAAACGCGCTACCAAGCTGCGCTACGCCCCGAGATGGAGCCAATGAAGGGACTCGAACCCTTGACCTGAGCATTACGAATGCACTGCTCTACCAGCTGAGCTACATTGGCCTGCACAGTATTGAATTATAACATAAGGAATTCCGAAAGTCACTACCGAAAATAAATATTTTTAGAACCGAATAAATATATTAAATTTATGCAAGAATTTGCTTTACAAAAGGAATATTAACTGTTAAAATCCATTTCGCAAGTGGCTTTGAATCCGTGCATTGCTTTGATTTTCATTGAAAACACAATGTTTACGGGGAATTGCTTGAAGTGAGAATGTCGGGAGATTTGATGGAATTTCGCATTAAAAAAGCTGAATTTGTAACAAGCGTGGGTCAGGGAAGCAGATTCCCGGAACCGCTTTCTTCTGAGATTGCAATGGTGGGGAAGTCCAATGTCGGGAAGTCCTCCCTTATTAACTCGCTTTGCAATAACGGAAAGCTTGCCAAGACCTCGCAGAAACCGGGGAAAACGAGACTCATAAATTTTTTTAAGGTTAATGATGATTTTTATCTCGTTGACCTTCCGGGATACGGCTTTGCAAGCGCACCCAAAAGCGAGAAGCAGAAGTGGGGAGAGCTTATAGAAGGCTATCTTGCATCGGGTAGGGTAAAGCATATCTATATGCTGCTCGATATCAGGCATGATCCCACCGATGATGACAGGCAGATGTTCAGCTACATTATTTACTATGCTATTCCGTACACTCTTGTTGCGACAAAAGCCGACAAGCTTGCACGAAGCAAACGCCGTCAGGCTGCAATCGCCTGCGCTAAAGCACTCGGAGCGCCTCCGTATGCGATAGCGTATTCCACGGAGACCGGGGACGGGAAAGAGGAACTGCTGAAAAATATGGGCGGCGTCGTTATTCCTTACGCAGAACCTGAAGCCGGAACCGAGGAGTAAAAAACCTAAATACAATTGCATACTATTATGGCGATTGCATAATAAATATTTGAGATGCCTAATGCATTGGAAATTATGCAAAATTATTTTAAATAAGAAAGCGTGATCTTATGGGATTAAGAAAATGTCCGAGATGTGAACTCAACTATATCCGTGATGATGAAAAGCTCTGCGATGTCTGCTCACGCAAACGCCGCAGCGATGATGACGATGATAACGATGAACTTCTCTGCATCGAGTGCGGTGTGCACCGCGCTATGAAGGGCAGGGATATCTGTGCATATTGTTATAAAGAGAATATGAGGCAGGAGCAGCTTGCAAATCAGCGCAAGAGCTCCGCTGCACTGGCTCTTAATGATGTTGCGATAGATGATGTAGAAGTCCCGATCGATGATGACGATAAGATCCCCGAGGATGAAATGGAGGGGATTGAAGATGAGTTCGATGAGGATGAGGATGAAGAATTCTTTGATGATGATGACGGCCCCGACGATGACGACGGCTACGAAACGGAAGACCTTGATGACGATGATGACGATGAGGATGAGGAGTAAGGAATAGTGAGCATATTTGCCCTTGCGGATTTACATATGGATGGCAAGCAGGGCAAACCCATGGCCGTTTTCGGCGAAAAATGGAATAATCACTGTGAACGCATCTTCGAAAATTGGTCAAACACCGTAAGCCGGGAGGATCTCGTGCTTATCCCGGGAGATATCTGCTGGGCAATGCAGCTTAATGATGCAATTGACGATATCAATAAGCTTTCCGCTCTGCCCGGGACTAAGCTGCTGCTTCGCGGCAATCACGATTACTGGTGGAGCTCGCTTGCCAAGATGCAGTCAATGTTTCCCGAGGATGTTCACATCATTCAAAATGATTCTTTTGTTTACGGAGATACTGCGATTGCCGGAACGCGCGGATGGCTGTATCCTGCGGCTGCCGGGTATACAGAAAAGGATGAGAAAATCTATAATCGAGAGCTTATTCGTTTGGAGCTCACGCTCTCATCGGCAATGCGAAGGATAAAAGATAACGAAGCGAATTCAATTATTTTGATGCTTCATTATCCTCCGCTCGGTACGGACGGCGCTGCAACGGGATTTACGGAACTTATAGACAAGTATCCCGTAACGGATGTTGTTTACGGCCATCTGCATGCACAGTCCGCGAAATTTGCTTTTGAAGGCGAACGCAGCGGAAAAATGTACCATCTCTGCTCCTCGGATCATTTGGATTTTTATCCGAAACTTATTAAAAAAGACAATTAAATTCAAGTTATTTTCATTAAACGGCGGACGGTGCAGCGGGCATTTTCCGGCCGTTTTTTGTGAATTCCGGCAGTGATTTTCGGAACAATGATATATTGCAGATAAGATATTGACAAACGGTGTAAAAAGTGTTCTAATTATGTCGTGATTGTTTACTAATGTTAAACCTCAGGTTTAGCATTATGCTTAGGAAAGGAGTTGGACGCGATGATGGATATAGGAAAAAAGATCAGGCAGCTCAGACTGCGCCTCGGCTTGACGCAGGAAGAACTTGCTGCAAGAACTGAACTGTCAAAGGGATTTATCTCGCAGATGGAAAGAAACCTGACCTCTCCTTCAATAGCAACGCTGATGGATATTCTGGAGGCTCTCGGGACCGATGTCGCAAGCTTTTTTGCTGCTGACGGCGTAAATGAAAAAATCGTCTTTACGCCCGGGGACATGTTCGAGAATGAGGATGACGAGCTGGGAATTAAGATATGCTGGCTTGTCCCGAATGCTCAGAAAAACGAACTCGAACCCATTATGGTCACCATCAACGCGGGAGGAAGTACGGTTCCGGATGATCCGCATGACGGTGAGGAGTTCGGCTATGTGCTTGCCGGGAATATTGTTCTCGTAATCGGCAGCGAAAGGCTTAAGCTGAAAAAGGGTGACAGCTTCTGCTTTAAGCCAAACGAATCACACTATATAGTTAACCCTTCAAAACGTGAAGCGAAGCTGATTTGGGTAGCAACCCCTCCTTCCTTCTGATACACAAAATACTTCTGAGAACGCTCTCTGATTCGATATAAGGCAGGTTACTTCTATGGAAAACAAACGCTTGATTGAACTGGTCAATGTTACCAAGGATTACGACGGTGATATTGCGCTTGAAAATATCAACCTATATATCCGTGACGGAGAATTCCTGACGCTCTTAGGTCCGTCCGGGTGCGGCAAGACGACGCTTCTTAGGCTGATCGCAGGCTTTATCATGCCTTCGAGCGGTCAGATAATTATGGACGGTAAGGATCTTACCGCTATTCCGCCGTATAAGCGCAGGGTCAATACGGTTTTTCAGAAGTACGCACTTTTCCCTCATCTGAATGTATACGATAATATCGCATTCGGACTGAATATCAAAAAGCTGCCAAAGGCGGTAATTAAAGAAAAGGTCACAGAAATGCTCGCTATGGTCAATCTCTCGGGCTTTGAAAACCGCTATATTGAGCAGCTTTCCGGCGGACAGCAGCAGCGCGTTGCTATCGCCCGTGCGCTCGTCAACGAGCCGGAAGTCCTGCTTCTTGACGAACCGCTCGGCGCACTCGATCTCAAGCTCAGAAAGGGCATGCAGATTGAGCTAAAGCGCATGCAGCAGAAGCTCGGCATAACCTTTGTCTACGTTACTCACGATCAGGAAGAGGCTCTGACGATGAGCGATACCATAGTTGTAATGAATCACGGCGTCATTCAGCAGATAGGAACGCCTGTCGATGTTTACAACGAACCCAAGAATCAGTTCGTTGCCAAGTTCATCGGAGAGAGCAATATTTTCCCGTCCTCCGTCATGGTTCGTGATTTCCTTGTCAGAATAAACGGAATAGAGTATGAATGTGTTGATAAGGGCTTCGGAAACAATAAAGCGGTCGATGTCGTAATCAGACCGGAAGATGTTGACTTCATAAGCCCGGATAAAGCAAAGCTGGTCGGCGCAGTTAAGTCCGTACTGTTCATGGGCGTACACTACGAATTCACCGTTGACTGCAGCGGAGTCATGTGGAAGGTACATTCCACCGATTATGTTGAACCAGGCACGGTCGTCGGTATAGAAATCCTGCCGGATGCAATTCATGTAATGAAGGCGCAGAAGGCAGAGGAAGAGGTCGAGCTCACAGAGGAAGAGCTGATGGAACGCGATTTGGTTCGTGAGGATGCGGAGTAGAGATGAAGAGAAAAATACTTGCATATCCATATATATTCGTCTGGCTGCCGATCTTCGTTATCGTTCCGATGTTGTTTATTGCGTATTACGCATTCTTCGATAACGGCCATTTTACTCTTGAATTCGTCAAGAATCTCAGCGATTCCATGTATTGGAGCGTCATAGCTCGTTCCGCTTGGATGGCGGTACTCGCAACGATCATTTGCCTTATCATCGGGTTTCCGGTTGCGTATATGCTTTCCAACATGAAAAAATCCGTGGCAACGATGTTGTCCATCTTCTATATCCTTCCGATGTGGATGAACGCACTGCTTAGGACGTATGCATGGAAGGTGCTTCTTGCGGACGGCGGACTCCTTTCATCGCTGCTCGGCTTATTCGGAATACATGCTAAGCTCCTCTATACGCAGGGCGCGGTACTCTTGGGCACGGTCTATAACTTTCTGCCGTTCATGATAATGCCCATTTATACAACGCTTATGAAACTTGACAGATCGCATCTTGAAGCAGCAAGGGACCTCG
>SAMEA3663267__coassemble_1239_pt1 | contig 7078 bp, 8 predicted proteins | sample SAMEA3663267__metabat2_low_PE_007 | metagenome-assembled genome bin SAMEA3663267 (sample SAMEA3663267) | pig gut metagenome | biome: pig gut; feature: pig-associated habitat; material: faeces | place: China | collected 2013 | reverse complement strand
TTTAGCTCAATAATAGAAATGACGGTATCGCGTCCTGCGGTGCCGTCATTTTATGTTTAATGAGGAGTACGGATTTTACAATGAAACGGATTTATTGCAGCCAAGCAGCCCGACTTCGGTCTCATCATGAGTGATGATAAGAACGGTGTCAAAGCATTCTCGGATGAGCGAAGCGGTTTTCTTTTTGAGCTCCGCATCAAGACCGGTAAACGGCTCATCGAGTATGAGAAGGTCTCCGCCGAACAGAAGCGCGCGCGCAACAGCGACCCTGCGCTGCTGACCGCCGGAGAGCTCGGAAGGATATTTGTCTTGATATTCCGAAAGCCCGAGCGCAGATAGGATATGATCGGCCTTTGCGGCGGCATCCGGCTCGTTCTGCGCAGGGAGAAGCACATTTTTCCTGACGGTATACCATGGGAAGAGCCTGTTCTCCTGAAAGACTGCGGAAATCCTTATCCCGTCAAGCCCGATAATTTCGCCTTTTGCTGGCTTTTCAAGCCCAAGCAGCAGCCGCATAACGGTGGTTTTGCCGATACCGCTCTCTCCGGTCAGCGCAATTATATCGCCCTTTACGATATAAAGGGAAAAATTATTGAGTACGGCTCGTGAAGAGGCCTCCGATGCGTATGAAAAGCATATGTTTTTAAGCTCTATCACGGCTTTTCCCTCCTGATCGGTGCATGACCGGCTCTTTTCTTCGATGAATTCAGCAAGGCAAGCATCAGCTTTTCAAGCGCGATGCTCATAATTACTATTGCTGCCGTCCATGCAAAAAGCTCGGGGATTTCAAGATAGATTTTACATTCATAGATAGCCCTGCCGATGCTGAGCTTGCTGCTCGCAATGACCTCGGCGGCGACGCAGGATTTCCACGCAAAGCCGAAGCCGGCAGTTGCGGCCGAGACGAGATGAGGACGCAGCGCAGGGATATGCACGCTTCGGAGGGTCTGAAAGCCCGAAAGCTTAAAGACCTTTGCGGTTTCAATAAGCTCCTTGGGAGCTGCTTCGATGCCGTCATGCACATTTGTCCACGAGATAGGAAGCACCATCAGGAACGCGATGAACATAGGCGCAATGCTTGCCGACATATAGAGCAGCACGAGCACTATGAATGAGGTCACCGGCGTTGCCTTTATGAGGCTGCGAAGCGGAGAGAGAAATGACGAGAGAAAGCTGAATTTTGCCGTGAGTATTCCGAGGACTATGCCGCCGAGCATGCCGAGGGCAAAGCCGAAGATGACGCGCAGCATGGTGGATGCAAGGCTGAGCCAGAATTCAGCCGTCTTTACCAGCTCAAAAAGCGTTGCAAGAACGATAAAAGGCCCCGGGAACAGGAATTTGTTCCCGATGGCCCAGGATACGATCTGCCAAATGAGCAGCCACGCAGCTAAAATAACCATGCTGCGCAGCAGCTTATTTTTTATGATAGGCTTATTCACCGTAGTAGAAATCGTCTTCGGGAAGCGCTCCGCCGACGCTCTTGGCGTTTGCGTCAAAGAGCACGGTGAGCATATTATTAACTGCACTCTTCATGTCAGCCCCGGTGATGAATACGATATTGCAGTTCGGGATAGCCTTCTTTGCGATTGCTTCGGAGGGCAGGATACCGGCTTCGACGATAAGCGCTGCCGCGTCATCAATATTATTCACAACGAATTCGCTGCTTGCCTTATAATCCTTAAGAAGCTGCTTGATGGCGGCAGGATGCTCATTGACAAAGCCCTTTCTTGCGATGAGCACGCCCTGAACGAGCTGAGTATCGCAAACCTTATTCCATTCCGCAGTCAGGTCGAGCGCGATGCGGAGGTCGGGATTCTGAGCCATGGTGGCGGTGACATTGGGTTCGGGCAGCATGCCGACGGTCTCCTCGCCGGAAGCAAGGAGGGTGCCGAGAGCCGCATGCTCAGCCTGATAGGTGACTTCGACCTCATCCTTGATACCGTTCTTCTCGAGAAGATAATTGAGAATGTATTCGGGGGTGGAGGCTTCGCCCGTTGCGCCGATGCTCATGCCTGCAAGGTCCGTGAAGCTTTGTATGGTATTGCCGTTTTCGAGAACGTACAGTACGCCGAGGGTAGTGACACCGAGTACTACGACATCCTTGTCGAGCTTGCTGTAAAGAACAGAAGCCAGGTTGACGGGTACGGCCGCAACATCAATCTCGTTATTGATGAATTTTGCAGTAACGTTGTCGGGTGCGCTTTCGATGGTAATATCGTAATTCGGGTAGTCCTCACCCATGAGCTTAACGATTCCCATACCGGTCGGGCCCTTGAGGGCAGCGATACGGATGGCGGTGTCGTCCTTTTTCATGCAGCCAACGGCCATGAGACCGATGAGCATGAGGAGTACGAGCATAAATGACATAGTTTTTTTCATAACAAATACTCCCTTCGTGTTTGTTTCTTCGCTAATTATAGTGTGGAAAGGCCCTGCGGTCAATCAAAAAGGATAGCTTATTCAAATATATTTGAACCGTAATAGATAAATTTTTCCTAAAAAATACATGTAAAAACGAGTTTTTAGGAATCAAGCCGATGGAATACGCAACAGAACCTCAAAACTGTGCCTTGAAACATTATATAAATTTGCAAAACACGGTTGCATAATTCTGTAAATGGTGTATAATATAACCTAACATAAAATGAAAGCTGCCTCATATATTGGCGCATGATAAATTCTATCTGCCGGTATGGGAACTATGTTCATGCGGGCAGGATAGTATGTAAAATGAAACAGAGCGGCAGGAATCCAATCCTTGCAGCCCGATGCGCTGCGCTTGGATATATACGGGAAAAGCTTTATCCCCATGCAATGCTTTCCGATCTAAAAATAAGTATTAAGCGCCTGACGGGAAATTGCGGCGATAAAGGCATGGATTTAAGCTATCCTCTTACCCATAGAATGGGGGAGAATGCTGCGGCTGTCCCGAAGGACGGGACGGAGCTTTCGGCAAATACAGGCGATAATACAAATCCGGTTTTTGATAGAATATACATCAATAACGGTTATGTCGTTTTTCACATCGGGGATGATTTCCTTTTGAGCGAAGCCGAGAAGCTTTCAGAAAGCTATCCGCTCGGAGAGCCTGCGGAGATTATACGCGTCCCCGAGAGCATGGAGTATGCGCATGCGAGGCTGCTTATGTATGCCCGTTCGGATTGCGAAAAAGGGCTATTGCCGCGCATGCATGCTGCGGCGGTACTGCTGTTCGCTTCCCTTGACAGGGAGGAAAAAGAAAAAATGCGTATTCTCCGAGCAGGAGTGCGCGAGGTCATCTCCGCTATGGATGAGGCAGGATGCGGCTCTACAGCGGCACGGGCATTTGCAGCAATATTAAATATGAATATTAAAAGGTAAAGCATAGAAGGAGGAGCTATTATGCAGATCAAATGGTACGGACATTCATGTTTTCTTCTGACCGATTCGAACGGAGTCAGAATACTTACCGACCCGTTTTCTCCCAAGACCATGTTTGAGCTTCCGGCAATAGAGGCGGATGCTGTCACGGTCAGTCACGATCATGATGACCATAATTATATCAGTGCGGTCGTCGGCAGCACTAAGCTGATACGAACCGCAGATGAGTTTGAGGTCGGAGGAGTCAAGATAAAGGGTTTCATGACCTATCATGACACCATGAAGGGTACTCTCCGCGGCACCAACATAATGTACAGATTCGAGATGGACGGTATGAAGGTGCTGCATTGCGGCGACCTCGGCGAGCATCTTGACGACGAGGTAATAGAAAAAATCGGCAAGATAGATATTCTGCTTGTACCCATAGGAGCAATCTATACAATAGACGACCTTGAAGCGAGGGATCTTGCAAACAGGCTTCATGCAAGGGTCGTTATCCCCATGCATTATAGGAATCCTAAGCTCAGCTTCGAGCTTTGTCCGCTCGAACCGTTTGTTGAGGCAGTCCGCCACTGCGAGGTCTACAAGATGGGTGAATGCCTTATCAATATCATGCCCGAATCCCTCGGCAAGGACAGGGTGATTATTCCGAGACCGTTTAACCCGGCGGTGGACGAATAAAAAATCCGGCATAAACCGGATAGATTGACGCTAATGACGTATCGGAGCCTCGCTTCGATACGTTTTTCAGTTCCTGTTCACAAGCTTTCTGCGGAGCTCCTTATCAAAGACACGAGCGAGAAAATCATAGAGCAGGATGAATGCGCTGAAAGCGGCTTCGGCTATCAGGGCTATTATCCAGTATTCGACAGCATACGAATCAATCAGCGCTATTATATCCATATTCATAAGGAACAATGCGACGAGCAGCAGTATCCCGGCGAGAATATTGCAGCCTATCAGCTTCATGAGGAACGCAAAGAGCTTGGACGGTATCTTATCGCATATGAATTTGATGAAGCAGTATGAACCGAATACGGAAGCATACGCGGCACAGAAGCTTTTATCCGGGATGATAAGAAAGCTCAACAGAGCGGTGGCGGCATAGCTCAAAAGAGCATAGAAAAAGCCCTTTTTCTCGTTAAGCGGAATCCAAAGCAAAAGCGATGTGAGGAAAAGAAGCGCAAGGCGCGAGGTGTTTAGAATTGATGCGGCATACAGAAACAGCACGCTGAGCGCAGTGCTCATCGCAGCAAGTGCAAGCTTTGTTGTATTGGATACGCTCCTCATACCGTCATCCTCAGCAGCAGCGGCAAAGGTCTCCGCCCATGCATTCGCAGCAGGTATCCGCGCACCAGAGCGTGGAGCAGATATTGCAGGCGGTATCGCAGGAATCGGAGCTTGATGTATTTGTGCCGGCGGAGGAATGGTATGACCTCGAACCCCTCCGCATAAGCACATCGTAGGATTGGCGGTATTCGGAATTATTGGGGTCCATGCGGCAGGCGGTCTCAAGGCTCTGGCGTGCGGACATGTAGTCGCCGCGTCTGAACTGGGTTATGCCGTAGAGATAGTACCATTCCGCGGTTCGGTTGGACATGGCGTTGAGCATCGCAAGCGCTTCCTGAAGCTTATTCTGATTGAGAAGCTCGCGAATGCGGTTGTACTCATTGGCATACGCCCCTGAATAGCTGCCGGAAAAACCGCCGGAGTAGCTGCGTGACGAGCCGCCGGAATAGCTGCCCGAGCTTCCGGAGGAATACGAGCCTTCCTTGCGCATCTTAGTGATGGTATCATAGGCTTCGTTGATCTCCTTCATCTTCTCGTCGGCGAGATCATGCAGGGGACTGTCGGTATACCTGTCCGGATGATACTTTTTGACAAGCTCGAGATAGGCAGCGCGGATCTCCTTGTCCGTTGCCGATTCTGATACTCCAAGCACTTCGTAAGGGTTCATTTTTTGGGTGCATCCTTTCGCAAAGATTCGGTTCTGCCAATACAGTTATCCAATGCGGCGAACAGCCCCTCGGTAATGATATTGGCAGTGATCGCGTTATCATGCTTGGTATTCAGCAGATCATACGCGGAAACAGCATTGTTTATAGAAATATTTATAAGAAATTCGGCGTCCTTCCCGACCGTGCCGGATAGAAGAAAGGGATTGTACAGCCCGTGCTTTTTATCCTTCTCCATATCGTCAAAAGCGTCGATGAGGTATATGAATCTGCCGATATTAAGCCCAAGGTCCCTGAGAATCAGTGAAGTTTCGGCCCCAAAGTCCTTATAGGCAAGCAGCACCTCGGCAAGCAGCTCGCCGAAAGCATTGGCAGGTATATCGGGGTCGGACTCCCTGCGAGCTTCGATCTCCGCAAGCTCCCGGAGCTTCTTTTTCAGTATCGAATCAACCGCAGGGAAGTTCTTTTTCGCCTTTTTATAGGCAGGAAGCAGCGGAGGCTTTGCGGCAGCCCGAAGCTTTTTACCATCCGCAATGTCATCATCCAGCTTGTATTTTGCAAGAAGCACGCACACTGCGGCGGCGTAACCGAGAGCCGGGGAAGCTTCCTTGATAATAGGCTTCTTTTTTCCGAGCGGCTTGAAGGGGCAGTGCGCAATCTCCGAGCTTACGCTTTCTTCTTCAAGGGAACCAAGCATTATCGCGAGGAAGGTACAGTCGTAGCTTAGGCACGCTCTGGCGGCAAGCCCGTATTCGCGGCCGAGCCGAGCGCAGAGTCCGCAGTACCAAGCATCATATCTCAGCTTTTCACGCACCCGGAGCTCGGGGATATTGGGCCTGATGTATCCGAACAATTTTCCCTCCGAACAAGAAGAAATGCTTTGCGGAGAATTTCCGTATTCAATATTATTATAGACTATTTGCACATCTTTTTCAACGAGTAAATATGCACAATTGCAAAAAAGAGGCCTATTTGCAGGACATTAACAAAATTTTGCCGTTTTTTTTCCAAATTCTCAAAAAAAGGTATTTCTTTTTTTGCAGGAGTATGGTATTATTGATGCATAAGGTCTAAAGACCAAAACTCAATAGGAGGATAAATACAATGAAAAAATTGCTGGCAGTATTGCTTGCAGCACTCATGATCGTTCCTTTCCTCACCGCTTGCGGTGCAAAGGAATATGAGATTGCCCTCATCACCGATAAGGGCAACATCGATGACAAGAGCTTCAATCAGGGCGCTTGGGAGGGCGTCGTCGAATATGCAGAAGCTAACAATATCTCCCATAAGTACTATAAGCCCGAAGATGCAACCGACGAAGCATACCTCGCAGCTATCGACCTCGCAGTCGAGTCCGGCGCAAAGGTTGTTGTATGCCCCGGCTTCCTCTTTGAACCGGCCGTATACGATGCACAGACCAAGTATCCCGAGGTTAAGTTCATCATTCTTGACGGCGCACCCCGCACCGCTGACTATTCCGACGCTAAAACCGCTGAAAACACCGCTTCCATCATGTATGCTGAGGAGCAGTCCGGTTATCTTGTAGGTTATGCGGCAGTTAAGGATGGCTACCGTGCTCTCGGCTTCATGGGCGGCATGGCAGTTCCCGCTGTTCAGGCATTCGGTTACGGCTATCTCCAGGGCATCGAAGCAGCAGCAGCTGAGCTCGGCCTTGCAGCAGGCGACATCACTGTTAAGTATCACTACACCGGAAACTTCGATGAGTCCGATATCAATAAGGCAACCGCAGCAGCAATGTATGA
>SAMEA3663267__coassemble_1142_pt1 | contig 7435 bp, 5 predicted proteins | sample SAMEA3663267__metabat2_low_PE_007 | metagenome-assembled genome bin SAMEA3663267 (sample SAMEA3663267) | pig gut metagenome | biome: pig gut; feature: pig-associated habitat; material: faeces | place: China | collected 2013 | reverse complement strand
CCCAGTCAACGATATCGGGCTTGCCCATGTCACAGTCGCGGATGCTCTGATAGACTGCATTGCTGAGGACGTATCTGTTTATGAGCAGGAAATCAGCTTCGCCGTCACTAAAGTCCCTAAAGGAATCGAACCTGTCGAGTGCGAACCATAGCGCCATGCTCTTTTGATCAACATCCGTGGCTTTTATGCCGTCAGCACCGGAAAGAAGCCTTCCGACTTGACTGCCGAAAAAGGATTCATATACGGGGAAAGCTCGCTTTGCAACGCTGTAACCCATCGACTCGAGCTTGGATGAAAGCAAGTCAAACTGCACGGTCTTCCCGCTGCCGTCAATACCTTCAATTGTGATGATCTTTGTTTTCATTGGCTCACTCCCGAATCAGTTATATTTCAATTTGGAGTATCTTTTTTAATTGCCCGATCTCAGCTTCGTCAAGATAAGCCTTTATAATCGTACCGGTGTCCAAATGCTCCTCGCTGAGCAGCATACCCTTTTCACGAATAAGGGACATAGCTTCATATTTGGAATACGGAATCAGTACTTCGATTTCCCGCCTTGATGAATTGAGCTTCAGTTCAACCATTCGAAGCAGCTCCTGCATACCGTCGCCGCGCACTGCGGAAACAACTGCGGTCGAGCGTTCATCTGAATTCAGCGCTGAAACGGAAGGAAGGAGGTCTGAAATCTCATTATCGGAATCATCGGTCAGCTTATCGCATTTATTGAATACCGTTATTGTTGGAATATCGGATGCATTCAGCGAAGAAAGAACCTCATTTACGACCTTCATCTGCTTATCATGGAAGGGACAGGAGATGTCCACAACATGCAGAATCAGATCAGCATTCGACACCTCTTCAAGCGTCGATCTGAATGCTGATACGAGATCGTGAGGAAGCTTATTGATAAAGCCTACCGTATCCGAAAGCAGCGCCTCCGTGCCGTTTGCAAGCGTAACCTGCCTCACAACGGGATCAAGCGTTGCAAAGAGCTTATCCGCTGCGTAGACATCGGAATTCGTAAGCGCATTCAGCATCGTTGATTTGCCGGCATTCGTGTATCCGACGAGCGCAACGAGCGGTATGCGGTTGGCTTTTCGCGTTTCTCTTCTGAGCCCACGCTGCTTTTCTATCTCGCTGAGCTCGGTTTCCAGTTCAAATATCCTGCGGCGAATGCGCCTGCGGTCGATCTCCAGCTTCTTTTCGCCGGGACCCCTTGTGCCTATACCGCCGCCGAGCCTTGACAGCGCAGTACCCTGACCGAGCAGACGGGGGAGCATATAGCGCATCTGCGCAAGCTCAACCTGCAGCTTGCCCTCGCGGCTGCTTGCGCGTGCAGCGAAGATATCCAGTATCAGCGTAGTACGGTCAATGACCCTTGTCCCGAGGATCTGTTCAAGTGAACGCAGTTGGATAGCCGAAAGCTCATCATCAAAGATGACGAGGTCCGCTTCAAGCGCGCTGCATTTAAGCCCGAGCTCCTCGGCTTTGCCGCTGCCTATATAAGTTGCATTATCAATGGGGCGTTTCCGCACCCGTACCGTATCTATGACGAGCGCGCCTGCCGTTTCGGCAAGGTCGCCAAGCTCCTTGAGCGTGTCGTAACCCTCATCATTATCCATGCCGACGAGAATCGCTCGTTCCGCTTCCGCTTCCTCAACGGCCTTTGTGGAAGAACGGAAACGATCGTCAGAAGCATAGATTTCTGCTATCAATGCATGTTGGGGCAGCTTATGCGGACGCAGAGGCCCGTATATCAGTGCTTCCCTTGCGCCGGTTTCCTCGTCAGGCTCTCCGAGATACGCACAGTAAAACTGCGTCGGATGCCCTTCCGAAACTCCGAGGGCTGCCATTGCGTCCAGCTTCATCGAACGAAGGGTACCTATATCAACATCGGAGAGCCTTCCGTCGCCGCTCGGATGAGTATGTATGCAGCGCACTCCGCACAGCCTGTCCTCATTGCGGACAAGACGCATGCTCGGCATGCTGACCTTGCTGCTGTCGCCTACGGAGATATCGACGACCTCTCCGTCGCGCGCGATATAGACCGAGATCTCTCGGTTGATCTCGCTTGAGCAGGATGCCAGAAGCTCAATAGCTTCCGGCGAAATAAATTCATCAAGACCCATCTTTATATCATAGATGGATCTGATTCTATCGAGCATGGTATTTCTGATGCCCGTCAGATTACCGTTCAGTTTTTCTGCCATGATCCCTTTTCCTTTCTCTTTTGTGACTGCGGATTATTTGATTGTTATGACTGTATGGGCGGGAATGCGCACGGCAAACAACTCCTTTTCTCAAGCATATCAACTCATTATACAACATTCCATTCGCTGTTTCAATTGGAAAATTGTGAATATGCAAGGCTTTCTCTGCGAACCTCGCCCGAAAGCAGTATGAGTGCCAATAGATTCGGTATCGCCATGAGAAAATTCAGGCATTCTCCGGCGGTCCATACAGCATCGACCTGCGCTATTGCGCCTACGATGCATAGCAGAGTATAAACTATGGCAAAGGGCTGCTCGCTCTTTTTGCCGAAAAGGTAACTTATACATTGCCTTCCGTAGACCGCCCAGCCGAGTATGGAGGTGTAGGCGAAAAGGATTATCGAAAACGATAGAAAATAGCCGACCCATTCACCGCTGAATGCGCTTTGAAATGCAAACAGCATAAGCCTTGTGCCGGAGGCGGAGGCTTCTCCGAAAGGTATGGAGGTGTTGCTTGCAAGCAGCACGAGCGCGGACATGGTGCAGATGATTATGGTATCTGCGAAAACCTCGAAGATACCGTACAGGCCCTGCTTTACGGGGTCGGTGGTGTTGGCACATGCGTGAGCCATGGGCGCAGAGCCGATACCTGCTTCATTGGAATAGACGCCCCTTGCAACACCCGTGCGGAATGCCTGCACGATACCGAAGCCGACAAAACCGCCGGCGGCTGAGCGTACTGCAAATGCTCCTTCAAAAATCAGTTTGAAAGCAGGTATGATACCGCTGCGGAAGCGGTACAGAGCTATGATGCACACGAGCACATACCCGAGGGCCATGAACGGGACTATTATCTCGGATGCTTTTCCGATCCTTTGCACGCCTCCGATAACCACTATGCCGACCAATACTGCTGTTATTGCTCCGCTTATCAGTTTGATAATGCCCCAATTTGCCTCCGGTGATACTGAAAAGAAAAGGTCGCATGCACTTAGCGCAATGGTATTGGACTGTACAAGCGTAGTGCCGAAAAGTGCGGCGAGCGCGCCGAAGACTGCGAAGCAGCATGCAAGCGGCTTTGTATGCCTGCCGATAAAGTCTCGGCGCTTTCCAAGCCCCTTCTCAATATAGAGCATCGCTCCGCCGATATAGCCGTTATCGGTCCTCTCGCGGTATTTGATAGCAAGCACGATTTCGGAGAACTTGACGCCCATACCGATGATAGCGGCAAACCACATCCAGAATATCGCGCCGGGTCCGCCGATCACGATTGCACCGGCAACGCCTGCGATATTGGCTGTACCTATCGAGCCTCCGAGAGCGGTCGCAAGTGCCTGAAAAGGGGTAAGCCCCTGATCGCTTTTCTTCTTTATTCCACGATTTTGCTTTCTGAAGTCAAGACATGTTCTGATTGAAGCACCGAGATTGCTTAGCTGAAACCAGCGATGGCGGTTGGACAGATAGATTCCCGAAACCAGAAGGATTATTGCAAATACGGATTTAAATTCATTCATACAGAAGCATATGCATTATGCATTGCTTTACATGACATGCAGCGCCCCAACATTTAGGGCGGAAACCTTCAAAATATATTGACATTTGTGAAACATAGCAGTAAAATTAAATATGTAGATTTAGCTGTTCGGAGGGCAATATGCCGCCCTCCGGCGGAAAGGAAGTACGGATGATAGATAAACTAAACGAATACGCACATCTGGTTATAGAGGTCGGGCTTAATGTGCAGAAAGGTCAGGAGGTTGTCATAAATTCACCTGTTGACTGTGCCTTTTTTGCACGTCTCTGCGCAAGAGCCGCTTATGATGTCGGCGCACGCCGAGTGCATATGCAGTGGAGAGATGATGAGATCAGCAGGGAATACTGGCTCAAAGCCGAAGATACCGTTTTTGACGAAGTCCTGCCATGGGATGTTGAACGCAATCTGACCCTTGCTAAGAAGAATGCGGCGTTTCTAAACATCAGCGCCTCAAATCCCGAAAACCTCAAGGGTGTGGATCCGAAGAGGCTCGAGCGCGCGTCAAAGGCCAATAATCAGGCCAACAAGGAATACTACACGATGCTGATGAACAGTGATTTCCCCTGGTGCGTTGCTTCCATCCCCATTCCTTCCTGGGCAATGAAGGTATTTCCGGGTGTGCCCGAAGAAGAAGCGATGGATAAGCTTTGGAATGCGATCTTCGATGCGGTGCGCATTGAGAATTGCGGAGGCGCAGTTGATCGCTGGCGCAAGCATTGTGCTTTCCTCGATGAGAAGAGCAAGAAGCTGAATGAGCTGAATTTCAAATCGCTTCATTACACCAACTCGATAGGTACGGATCTTACCATTGAGCTTCCCGAAGGCCATGTATGGGAAGCAGGCTCCGAGTTCAGCAAGACCGGTATCGAATTCGTCGCCAATATGCCGACCGAGGAGGTATTCACTGCCCCGAAGCGTGACGGAGTGAACGGTAAGGTAGTTGCGACCAAGCCCCTTGTTATAGACGGAAATATCGTTAAGAATTTCTATATGATATTTAAGGACGGCAAGATCGTGGAAGCGCATGCGGAAGAGGGTGAAGAATACCTTCTCAATGCCATCAAAGAGGATGAGAATGCCTGCATGCTCGGCGAAGTCGCACTTGTTCAGTATGATTCTCCGATCTCCAACAGCGGTATACTCTTCTATAACACCTTGTTTGACGAGAATGCTTCCTGCCATCTGGCTTTCGGCGCGGCATATCCCAGCTGCTTAAAGGGCGGGACCGAGCTGAGCGAAGAGGAACTGCTTGCAAAGGGCATAAATTGCAGCGCTCAGCATTGCGATTTCATGGTTGGTTCTAAGGATCTTTCAATAATCGGAACCACTCATGACGGGAAGAACATTCCTGTCTTTGTTGACGGCAATTTCGCACTTTGACGCGTGTAGAATCATAAACCGAAAGAGACTTTTTGCCTATGAAAAAAAGAGCTGACAAAAGCAAGGTTATTAAGCTTATCATCTATGCTTTGTTAGCTCTTGTTTGCTGCTTTGTATATATTAAATTCGGGATAGTCGACAGCAATAAGACCAATACTGCCCTGAACGAGACACCGAGCCCGACCGAAGCGGTAAGCCGCTATCCTTCGCGCGAAGAATTGGTTTCAAAGCTCATAGATAGCGGAATCGGCATTGCTCCGAATGCTTACAGCCGGGATGAGGACGGCAACTGTCATTATGAACTGTCATTCGAGGATGACCGCCTCAAGGGAAGCATCCTTTTGAATCTTGACGGCATGGATAATGTTGAGTACGCATCTCTCACCCTGAGCTTCGTCCGAGCGATAACGCCGGGAAGCGAGACGGGCTCGGCAGCTCAGCTGCTCAACGATGCGGACAGCATGGCTTGCCTTATTGATGTCATCAATGCATTTGTATACGCAAATGCCGATTGTCTCGGATTAACCGATGACATAGGTATCTACAATGTGCGCCTTGCCATGAACGGCATATGCAATGCTTTCTCTTCAAGGAAAGAATATGATAAAACCTACGACGGGGTCAGATATATTCTGCTCTGCCTTGACGGCGATGCGGCACATGTTGAGACCGAGATAGTTATCGGGAAAACCTCCGCGAAAAAAGATGATACGCTTTTTTTCGGGGTGAGGGGGGACACTGATACCATGATACCACAATTTCCGAATATTCCATATCAAAAAAGATTTTCATATTGTAAAGTGCTGCCGATTGGCGGTAATAGTGTTGATGAAATAACAGAAAGGCTAAGAGGCATTATAACAGTTCTTCCGCGTGCCTGTACAGCGGACGTAATCCTGTATTCAGTCATTAAGGATACCCCTGATGCATACCTTATAGACAGCAATTGCACCACGGTGAATATTGATGCCTTGATTCGCTTGCTAAGGAAAACTGCCGTAAGCAGAGATTCGAGCATATATCTGATAAAAAAGGATACTTGCTTCGGTTATGAGCTTCGCAGCTTGTATTCGGGCGAAAGAAGAAGGATTAGAAGCATGCTGAATGTATATGAAGCTTCAGCCTGCATATTGGAGGATTATAGGGAGTGTTTGATTATGGGTGCAAAAAATGATTCCTATTCGGGCGACAGAGCGGACAGCGATTTGCTGACTTTCAAAGACGGCGCGGATTGCGAAACGTACACAGGCTTTGTAATCGAAAATATGGTGCTTCCGCTTGGATTTGATGATAAGCTGAAGGGTACGCATTATGCCGCTGCGGCTGTATCAATTCAGCTCTTTAATCAGGGAGAGAGCCTGAATGAAACCTATGAGACGATAGCTGAGCTCAACAATACTTCCGCAGAAGGAGTTGAAAAGGCGATAAGGTATGCGATAGAGCAGGCATGGATGCAGGGAAATATCTATCTCCAGCATCATATGTTCGGCAATTCCGTTGATCCGAACAAGGGAAAACCGACTAATGCCGAGTTTATCAGCACTGTGGTCAGGCATATCAAAGATATGGGAAATATCCGAACGCAGATGTTCATTTGACGGAATACGGCATGCAGCATCCTCATTGAGCGGTGCTGCTTTTTTAATCCGAATACATTTTTTACGGGAAACGGCGGTTTTGTTGATTTGCAGTTTACAAACATTGGTATAATAAGCAAAAGATAAAGGGGGGAGATAAGATTTGCTTCAAATTAAACATGTTTCCAAACAGTATGTCACCGGAGATCTCGCGCAGAAGGCGCTGAACGATGTCAGCTTGGATTTTCGCGACAGTGAGTTCGTTGCAATTCTCGGTCACAGCGGTTCAGGCAAAACCACAATGCTGAATATCATCGGAGGCCTTGATACTGCGGACAGCGGAGATCTCATCATCAACGGTATCTCGACTGAAAAGTATAAGGATAGGGATTGGGATACATACAGGAACCATACTATCGGCTTCATCTTTCAAAGCTATAACCTGATACCGCATCAGAGCGTTTTAGCAAATGTTGAATTGGCTTTGACGCTTTCGGGCGTATCAAAAGCGGAGCGCAAAAGGCGGGCAAAGCAGGCTCTAATGATAGGCATTATTACATATATATCCGTCCTTGAGAGAACGCAGGAGATCGGCATACTAAGGGCGATCGGTGCATCAAAGCGAAATGTTTCGTCAGTATTCACTAATGCATAATAGCCGCAATGCGGCTGTTTCAATTCCCTGCTAATTCCTCCATAACGCAAAAAACACAAAACACCCTCTCGCAGGGTGC
>SAMEA3663267__coassemble_1109_pt1 | contig 7556 bp, 4 predicted proteins | sample SAMEA3663267__metabat2_low_PE_007 | metagenome-assembled genome bin SAMEA3663267 (sample SAMEA3663267) | pig gut metagenome | biome: pig gut; feature: pig-associated habitat; material: faeces | place: China | collected 2013 | reverse complement strand
ATATTGTGTTCCTTATATTTAACCTTTTCGCTCATATGCCCTCCGCAGGAAATCAAGAGTGATATAATTATAACACAGAAATCCTTTAATGTACACCGCTGTATTCGGCGATACACGGCACGCTCCTGCTGCATATACGGCAAAACGGGCAGCCCTTGAGAGCTGCCCGGTCCTGTATTCTTTGGGGTCATTTCATCGCCCCGTTATAATGTACGGTGAAATCCTTATGCGATATTCATGGCAATGCGGATAATCGCAAGCGCATCAATGATGCTGACTATGCCATCGCCGTTGATATCCGCAAGCTCGGGCTTTTCAAGCTCGATGAGCATCAGAGCACAGCGCAACGCCAGAACAGCATCCGTCGTATCAATGACGCCGTCCTCATTAACATCGCCGAGCATGGGGCCGGAAACCTCCCGGTAGAGCGCGGTAATGGTCAGATCGGAGTATACCTCGCTGCCATCGTAATCCCAACCGATGAATTCATAACCATCGTGCTCGGGAGCTTCGGGGAAGAGTTCCTCGCCGACTGTAAGCCCATCGGCAATCACAGCGGAGCCGAGAGTATCGCCGGTAACGCCGTCAACGAAGGTAACGGTATGCTCGTCACCGGATTCCTCCTCGTTCATCAGCCATACCTGAGTGCCGAAGAAGGGGTTCGCGGTGCCGATGGTGAGGCCGCTGTCGGTCTCGGCAAATACGCGCAGTCCATGGTTGTAGGGATCGCCGAAGCCGTCAATGGTGATGGTTTCAAAATTGATGCCGTCCTCGGAGACGTACATATCGAAGCCGCGAGTAGCATCCGCGAGATAACCCGCGCAGGTGAGGGTTCCGCGCACGGTATCCATAAGGCCGTTGAGACCGCCAAGAAGCTCGATAAGGTCGGAAATATCGCCGATGGGAAGGGTGTCGGTTTCGTTGAGCATGTAGGCACGAACCATATCGGGATCAAGGTCAGCGCCGCGTGTGCCGATGCCGAGCACGGAAATATCCCCGGTCCTAAGCACATATGCGAGAGTCTCATCATCGTAATCGGCAAAGAGCTTATCCATGGGCGCGGTATCGCTGCCTTCGGAGCCTTCGTCACCGCCGCCGCTGAGGCGCAGCTCGATAAGGATGCGGATGAAGCCGATAAGCCTCTCCCATTCTTCGGGGGTCATATTGTTGATATCGCCGTTTGCGAACTGGCCGATCGGTTCGAGCAGGCTGCTGGTATCAAAGGTGCCGAGGTAGAGCTTTCCTTCATACTCGGTCATTCTCCAGATATACTGGTTCTCGTTGCGGCCGAAGCCGGAGCCAATGCCGGAAATGCCGCCATCGGGGAACATCTCGGTCGGGTCGCCGACTACAAGCTCGATATTCTCATCGGCATCCATACGGTATAGATTGACCGACTGACGGAGATTCTCATTGAAGAAATCGAAGCTTGTTTCAAGCAGCAGGTCTTCAAGAGCAACCTCTTCATCATTGTATTCGCCGATGTAAAGATAGCCGTTGTAGACCTGAATGACGCCTGCGCCGGAGCGGGTACGCTCGGGATCGATGCCGAAGGTGTACCTTGCGCCGTCGCGCTCTTGGTCGCCGATAATGGAGGTCCAGATCCATTCACCGTTTTCATCCTTATCGCCGCGAACGAGCGCGAAGGACTGCATGGTGTTGTCATCGGGCATATTTTCCGGGGTACCGGTGCAGATGGAAACATAGAGACTTCCGTTAAACTCCGTCATCTCCCAAATGGAGCCGCCGTAGATGCTGTCGCAGAAGTGGTATGCGGGGTAATCGAACAGGTCATGCTGGTCGGCAATGACGGTGAAGCCTTCGCGGGGCTCGGAGGAGGAGAGAATGACGGGACCATCCTTGGTGACGCAGCTGAGGATGAGTTCTCCGTCAAATTCGCAAAGGCCGCGGATGCCGGTGCAGATACCCTCAAGATAGCCCTCATAGAAGTCCTGAAGGGTCATGCCCTGATAGACCATCACAAGCTCATCGGTCTCGGGGTCAAGCTCGTAGATGCAGGGGAGGCTATCAACCGAGCCGCAGAAATAGAATCTGCCGTTATAGGCGGTAGCGTTCCTGAACAAGGGATTATGCCCGTCCGTGCTCTTTGACATGAGAATGGTGACTTCGTTGGTTACGGTGTTGACTTTGGCAAGGATGCCTCCGGGATTTGCGCCGTCCTCTTCGCCGGTGAAGAATGTTCCGTTATAGAGCACATTCAGCGTGGCAACGAGGGTCTCCTGGTCAAAATTACCGCCGAGAACATTGCTCATGAGATCAAGGGTATTTGTGGCAGCGCCATAGCAGGTGCCGATATAGACATAATCGCCGCGGCCTGCCGCGCACCATGAATAGCTCTGTCCGCGCGCACCCTGCCCGAGATCTTCGGCAGATACCACGCCGTTGCCGACGTAATCAACGATGCCGTCCGCTTCGGCGACGGGCTTATCGGGATGGGTAATCTTTTCAAAGGTGAGCGTTCCATCGGGCTGCTGATAGGTAAAGGCTATTGCGGTGCTCGCAGCATAGCCGGAGCACATGAATGCACAAACCAGCAGACAAATGATTGACCTAATTAACTTCATTTTTCTGAATCCTCCTATATACCCGCATCATGCGGGGAATTTCATCGGAAGCATACTCGGAATACAAATTTTTCGATAAAACATAACCGAAATATTTACAATTCCCGCATCCGAAAAGGTTATAACACTATCGCCGCATAAAGTCAAGGGACTATTCCGCAAATAAATATAACCCTGCGCAGAGAAAGTCATTTTTTAATACGATATGAAATACTCACGCAATCCTTCAGAATAAACGAAAAGAGCTGCCCGTGCTTCGGACAGCTCAAAAGGCTCTTTATTATGCTTATCTGCCGGCGGTCGCAACCATGACGGCCTTGATGGTGTGCATACGGTTCTCAGCCTCGTCAAAGACCTTGGAACGGGGGCTGCGGAAGACTTCGTCGGTAACTTCCTGCTCGGCAACGCCGAAACGCTCATAGATGTCGCGGCCGACGGAGGTCTCGAGATCATGGAAGGAGGGGAGGCAATGCAGGAAGATGCAGTCGGGGTTATGGGTCTTGTTCATCATATCCATGGTGACGCGATAGGGAGTGAGGAGCTTGATGCGCTCTTCGAACTGATCCTCTTCACCCATGGATACCCAAACATCGGTATAGATGGCGTCCGCACCGTCAACGGCGTCGATATCCTCGGAGAACTCGATCTTTGCGCCGGTGACCTTTGCAAGCTCGCGCATCTCGTCAACGAGCTCCTGAGAGGGGAACAGGGACTTGGGAGCAATGCCGACAAAGTGCATGCCGAGCTTTGCGGAGATAATCATGAGGGAATTGCCCATGTTGTTGCGTGCATCGCCGACATAGACGAGCTTGACCTTGTTGAGGGGCTTTGCAACATTTTCCATGATGGTGAGGCAGTCCGCAAGCACCTGGGTGGGATGATACATATCGGTAAGACCGTTCCATACGGGTACACCTGCGTGCTTTGCGAGCAGCTCAACGGTCTCCTGCTTGAAACCGCGGAATTCGATGCCGTCATAGAAACGGCCGAGAACCTTTGCGGTATCCTCAAGGGATTCCTTCTTGCCCATCTGGCTGTTGGAAAGGAAGGTCACATGTGCGCCCTCGTCAAGAGCGGCAACTTCGAATGCACAGCGGGTACGGGTCGAGGTCTTCTCGAACAGAAGGACGATGTTCTTGCCTTCAAGCAGATCACCGCGGATACCTGCGCGCTTCTTGGCTTTGAGGTCGGCGGCAAGGTTGAGAAGATAACGGATCTCATCGGGAGTATAGTCCTTGAGAGTGAGCAGGGAACGTCCTTTAAGATTAACGGGCATGGTAATTCTCCTTAAAATAAGTATTGGTGTTGGCGGCACTGCCGCAGGCGGTACAGCCGTTTTTCAGCAGAATTATAGCACAAAGCGCCATGCATTAAAAGCCGAAAATGCAATTATAATAAGTATATTTTGCTTTTTGGAAGAAAAGACGAACTCTGCGGATGAGGATTAAACCGAGGAATCCGGGGATGAAGCGGCATTCTCATTCTTCATCAGCTCGATTGCTTCATCCTTGCCGTCGAATATCAGCAGCTCCAGCCCGACCGAGGGAGTTATCATTCCGCTTTCTACGAGCCTGAAGACGGTCTCATTGTTGTTCAGAATATTGAATGCATTCTCCTTAACGACCTTGACCGAAACACGGAGCGCTGTGGGCATCACCGAAAGCTCATCGAGCGCGCGGCGGACGGAGGAAAGCTTTTCAAGATTGACGCCCATGCTTTCGCCGAGGGAACCAAGCTCCGCTTCGCAGCGTTTCCTGAGCGTGAACTGCTTTTCAACCTCCAATTCCTGCGTTACCGCCTGACGGAAGCCGGAATGTATCTGCCTTGCGCACATTCTCGAACGCTTGCTCGATGCTTCCTGCAATGCCGCTATCGCCGTGCCGCTCGTCACGCCTGCATGGGTCATGCCCCGAGCAAATTCGTTCGCACCCGATTCCTCCTTGATGGAATTGCGTATTTCGTCCACATAGGTGAGAAGGTATGAGGGCAGGGGCGCCGTGCTGAACCAGGTAACGCCGTTGAGGTTGTCGCCGACGTGGATATCCTTCGACCAGTCCCTGAGGTCATCGCTGTCAAAGCCGCTCGCGCCCGTGATGAGAAGCTTGTTGTGGCTTGCAAGCAGAGCGTTTTTCATGACTATCTGATCGAGCTTGTCGGAATACTGCTGCATGGTCGAATACATATCGACAAAGCCGTAGCCGAGGCAGCTTCCCTTTCGGGGGAAGAGCGTGGTGATGATGAAGGGGTATTCGCCGTGTGCAAAATAGCCTTCGGGCCTGACGCGCCTGCTGTCTTCGAGCAGCTTTCCGCCTGCCAGCATCAGCATATGCACGCGGTATTTGCGCTCGTCCGCATCGTATTCGCGCACCCATGCTTCGATGAGCATGATGCTCTTATTGTATCTCGGGGTGAGCAGGTCATCCTCCGCAATATCGAGCAGGTAGCCGTCCTCGGTGAGCTCGGGCGCAATTTCGGGGTAGTGCTGAGTGAACCAGTCGCGCGTGCGGTGGCTGAATTTGAAGACTGCGCGGCTCGTCTGAAGCTCGGTTGCAAGGGGATCGAACATGATGCTGCGGTTATCCACCTGACGGATGAATGCGCCGCCGATACCCTCGTTTGCCTCGGGGTCAAAGCCTATCTCCTGCACGCTGTAACCTCCGACGATGAGATCATGCGTTAAAAGTGCGTATTCATCATCGTACCGGCACCTGATATGGTTCTTTTTGACGATTGAGGTCATCAGCTCGGCGAGGGAATCGTAGGGTCTGCTGTCCGCTGTGATTATCGCCTCGGGCAGATAATCCATGAGATCCGCGCGGACATTCTCTATCGTACTATGGATTACGGGCGTAACGGGCCTCGGCTCGTTTGCTTCGCGCTCGGGAATATCGGCCCAGTGCTGAGCGTGGTACATCCTTTCGCAGCGGTCGAGCCTGGAACGCTCCTCGGCGTAGGCATCGTAGTATTCGTGGAACAGCTCATAGAGGCTTTCCACCTCCGCTTCAAGCTGTTCGGGGGTTTTATTGCTGTATTTCTTATTCATGGAATTTTCCTTTCATGGTGAGTTTACTTCTATGTTCATAGCCAACCGCTCGTGCGCGGCTCGGGAAGGGACAGAGGGTCATAGGCCTTTGCCTTTCTTATAATCGGCTGCTTGCCCGCATGGGGACGGCTCATAAGCGCATATCTGAGCGCCTCGGGCGCATGGTCGTCCCCGTCCGCGGCATCCTCGCGGTTATGCTGATCGAATTGCAGCGCAGGGAGCTGACGGATGAGGTTGCGGCAGTCCGAAAAGCAGAGCCAGTTGGGTCTGCCGTCCGGAGCGACGGCAAGAAAATCGCGCACACGGTTCCAGCCTGGTACACGCGAATTATCCGCCGGAGTAAGGGAAAGCCCGGACGAGGTGAACAGCTCGGCGAGCGTTTCCCCCTCAAATCCCCCGGCGCCCGACAGCACCGCTCCGCGCTTCTGCCACATATCGGGAGAGGCAACGGTGTAGGAGATGCTTTCGCCGCGACTCAGCTCAAGAACCATTGATGCGACCTCGCCTGCACGGGTCTCACGGACGTAGAGCTCGCGGTAGGTATAGACACGGTTTTCCCCGTCAACCGCATGCCAGAGCACGCAGCAGGGGTCGTTATAGCCCCAGTCCATCGAGCGGAACCTTCGCCACCATGAGGGTATCTCAAAGGGCTCTATGACATGGCGGTCACGGGAGAATTCGCGGAAGTACTGACCGGCGTGGACGTCCCAATCCCCGTCGAGATGGGCTCGCCTCAGCTCCTCGGGCAGGGCTTCGAGCTGCCGGATGTAGTTGGGATCGGCTTCGAGCAGCACCTTATTATCGTAAATGCGCGCAGGGATGAAAAGGTAGTCGTTCGGGTTCTCGTTTTCCGCATACAGCCTGTCGATAAAAAGCCGCTTGACCCAGGCATGCCCGACGTTGCCGGGGTTGCAGGTGTAGTACATGCGCGGAGAAAAATCCTTTCGGGTGGTACGGTTGCAGGTGGTGAGAAATCGCATCTGTTCCTCCGTGAAATGCGTGGCTTCCTCAAGCCCTATCACGGCATATTCCTGCCCCTGGTACTGGTAAACATCCTGCATCGTATCGCAGTAACCGAGCTTGATGCGCGAACCGTTGGGGAATCGGAATACGCGCTCGGCGGAATTGTAGACGGCAAAGCCGTACAGCTCGCGCTGCATGGGTATGAGGTGGTTTTCACGAAGCTCTGGAAGCGTCCTTCGGAGCAGCAGCAGGTTAAGCCCGGGATACCTAAGAGCAAGCAGTATGAATTTTCTCCGCATTGCCCAGCTCTTGCCTCCGCCGCGCGCACCGCCGTAAGCGGTATGCCTTGCGCGCGAAAGGAAGAATTCACGCTGCCTTTCGCTCGGGAAGCCTTCAAGCATCAGCTTCATTATTCTGTTTTCCTTTCAGAAAGAACGCAAACTGCCGTGATGTGCTGCCGAATCGGATTAACCCGTCTTATGCGGAACGGGTGATGGAAACGGTATTTCCTTGGGGTGAAATAAACACCGTCTGATGCGATATTTTATCTTTGCGGCGGAACTGAATACGATTTGGGGACTCGATCCTATCCGACCCTGCTTTTTTCGGGGGTATGCTTTGCTTCGATACCCCCGCAGGGCTGCGTCGGCAGTTATTGAATTGGGAGCCGCTTTTGTGGGCTCAATAATATTATAGTCGGTTTTTCTGAGCAAAACAAGCGCTATATTATCTTAGCTATACATTTTTATGAACAGCCGGAATAAATAAGAGCATTGACAGCGGAAGCTCGGTATGGTAATGCAAGGCATGAAGCGTTTTGTCAGGTGCTATTGCTCTTTTGCGGACGAAAATGTGTTGAAGCATTCTTAATGTTGTGCTATAATGATAATGCTTGATTGTCTGCGGAAGCGTGTATTGCGCAGAGGGTATTTATATTCTGTGGTGGGAACAGTTCAGCACGAAAA
>SAMEA3663267__coassemble_939_pt1 | contig 8427 bp, 5 predicted proteins | sample SAMEA3663267__metabat2_low_PE_007 | metagenome-assembled genome bin SAMEA3663267 (sample SAMEA3663267) | pig gut metagenome | biome: pig gut; feature: pig-associated habitat; material: faeces | place: China | collected 2013 | reverse complement strand
GTTATGCTGACGCCGTTATTCACATCCGCTGCTGCCATGCAGTCGGTCAGGTTCAGCCCGTTCCGTGCCATTCCATTCTCGGTCAGATAGTTATATATCAGCTCGGAAACCATCGTATCCGCATGATAGCTCTTAATCACATCACCGAGGTTTACTTCATTGCCGCGTTCATCGAACAGCAGCACATAGGTATGCGTATACGGCTGAGCCTCGTAGCAATGGCTTTCGGTGAAGATGATATTTGTGAAGCTCCCGGCATGAATTATCTCACAGGATACCTCCGTATACGGCGGCTCGGCAACGGATCGGGACATATAGGTATCCTCCACGCGCCGCTGAAGCTCCTCAATATAGCTCTGTACCGCTTTATTCATATTGGAGCCTGCCGAATAGGTCTTACTGAATTCCGGCAGCTCAATTATGCAGCAATAATCGCAGGAATCGTAATCCGCATCCTCCGGCCAATAACGGATATAGTGCGTTATTCTGTATTCCTCCTCGGGAGCAGCAGTGGCAGGCGGTAATTCGGTCGGCTCAGGGGAATCGTTATTCTCGCCGCATGCGGAAAAAAGCATGATTGCAGCAAGCAAAATGCAGATAAAAACGGAGGTTCTCTTCATGATTTTATTCTTTCCTTTGTAAAAAACAGGATAGTTGCACGAACGCAGCTTTTCTTTCCGATTATAGCATATAATCGAGGCAATTTCAAAAAAGATTCGGTAACAAAGAAAGCAGGATGCTCTTTGGTGCTAAAACGACCGAAAGGAAGCTCCCTTCGGTCGTTCGTTTAATTCATTTATCCGATTATTCGGCTATGAAGAAGCTTATTTCTTCTCGCAGGGCATATGCCATGCTTCATGGTCGGTATGGAGAAGCTTATGCGCCCTATGGGACATGGGCTTTTCAAGATAATCCTTATAAAGGGTGATGATATCGGGGTTCTCATGGGAGAAGCGGAGCTCGTTGACAGCGTCAAGACCGTAGAGAACCTGACCGCGTTCGCCTGCAAGTTCCTGAGCCTCATGAATGGGCTGACCGCCGCCGCCTGCGCAGCCGCCGGGGCAAGCCATGATCTCAACGAAATCATACTCGACCTCGCCTGCGCGGATAGCTTCCATGAGCTTCCTGGTATTGCCGAGACCGCTTGCAACCGCAACGCGTACCGGAATACCGTTGACATCGAAGGTAGCTTCCTTCCAGCCGTCAAGACCGCGTACATCCTTGAATGCGTCAGCGGGAGGATTTGTTCCGGTTACGAGATAGTAAGCGGAGCGGAGAGCAGCTTCCATAACGCCGCCGGTCGCACCGAAGATGACCGCTGCGCCGGTGCCGCTGCCGAGAGGAGTATCGAATTCTTCCTCTTCAAGGGAATTAACATCAATATGCTCCGCACGGATCATGCGGTCAAGCTCACGAGTGGTAAGGCTGAGGTCAACATCCTGACCTGCGCCTGCATCATTCATGACGGGGATATCGACTTCATGCTTCTTTGCTAAGCAGGGCATGACGGATATGCAGTAGATCTTGGAAGGATCAACGCCGATGCGCTCTGCAAAATAGGACTTTGCAACCGCGCCGAACATCTGCTGGGGAGATTTGGCGGTGGAGAGGTTCTTAACCATATCGGGATACTGGGACTTCATGAACCTGACCCAACCGGGGCAGCAGGAGGTGAACATCGGCCAAGCATACTCATCGCGATGGTTCAGATGCTCGATGAATTCACTGCCTTCCTCCATGATGGTGAGGTCGGCGGAGAAGTTGGTATCGAAGATATAGTCAAAGCCCATACGGCGGAGAGCTGCGACCATGCGCTTTGCTGTCGCCTTCTCGCGGGGCAGACCGAGGCTCTCGCCCCATGCTGCACGGACAGCGGGTGCGATCTGGACAACGGTGATCTTTTCGGGATCGGCAAGAGCGGCGAATGCACGCTGAGTATCGTCACGCTCACGGAGTGCTCCGGTGGGGCAATGGGTGACGCACTGTCCGCAGAGAGCGCAGTCGGCTTCCTCGATGGTATTTGCACGGGCAACGTCTATGCTGATACGGGAACCGGTATTGATAACATCCCAGATATGAAGATCCTGGATCTTATCGCAGGTCTGGATGCAGCGCATGCACTTGACGCACTTGCTCTTATCATGAATGAGGGGGAATTTCTTATTCCAATCGAATTTATGGACTTCCTTCTCATAGTCGAGCTCGATTATTCCGAGGTCTTTTGCAACCTTCTGAAGCTGGCAGTTGCCGCAGCGCACGCAGTGCGCGCAGTTGCAGTTATGCTGAGAAAGGATGAGCTCAACATTTACTTTCCTTGCTTCGCGGACTCTGGGAGAATTGGTGTGGATAACAAGGCCGTCTACTACATTATTATTGCAGGCTGCGACAAGCCTTTTTACGCCTTCGACCTCAACTACGCAAACGCGGCACGCACCGATCTCGTTAAGACCGGGGAAATAGCAGAGAGTAGGAATATTGATGCCTGCGCCGCGAGCGGCGTTCAGGATAGAAGTACCCTTGGGTACGGAAACGGCGATGCCGTCAATAATGCAGTTTACCATTTCTTAGTCCTCCCACCTTTAAATACTCCGTAGCCGAAATGATCGCAGTGCAGGCAGCGGCTTGCCTCCTGCTTGGCTACTTCTTCAGTGAATCCACGCTCTATGCACATGAAGCCCTTGCTCCTCTCGCCTGCCTTATCAAGGGGCAGCTCGCTGCGGCCGCAGGAAGAACACTTTTCAAGGGGTGCTTCGGGGATCTCAACATCGACGCCGATCTCATGATGGAAGCCGAGGTATTCGTCGATATTTGCTGCTGCGACCTTACCAGCGGAGATTGCAAGAATCGCAGTTGCAAGACCGGATACGCAGTCGCCGCCGGCGAATACGCCATCCATGTCCTTAACAGCGCCGCCGCGGCTGGTGACGAAAGTGCCGCGCTTTGCCTGAACGCCCTCTGCTTCGAAGGGAGCGGTAACGATGATCTGACCGATAGCGACGATAACGATATCGGCAGGAATACGGACTTCGGGCTCATCGGAGGGTTCGGGACGGGGACGGCCTTCCTTATCAACAGCACCTGTGCGCTGGGGCTTTACCCAAAGAGCAACGGCATTGTCATCCTCATCCTTCTCGATGCGGACGGGAGCCATCAGAGTCATGAGCTCGATGCCCTCAGCCTTTGCGCCTTCAACCTCTTCCGCAAGAGCGGTAATATCCTGCTGGCGGCGACGATATGCGACGCTGACGGATTTTGCGCCGAGGCGGACGGCACTGCGGCAGCAGTCCATAGCAACGTTGCCGCCGCCGATAACGACTACATTCTTGCCTGTGAAATCGGGGAGATTGCCGTCGCCGATGCCGCGCAGCATTTCGACTGCGGACATGACGCCGCGGGCATCTTCGCCCTCGATGCCGACCTTCCTGTCGGTATGCGCGCCGATGGAGATATAAACTGCATCATACTGTTCTCTGAGCTGTGCAACGGTGATATCTTCGCCGACCATGATTCCGTGCTTAACTTCAACACCGGTCTCAAGGATTGCGTCGATGTCCTTCTGGAGCTCTTCACGGGGCAGACGATAGCTGGGGATACCGTAGCGGAGCATACCGCCGAGGTACTTACGGGATTCGAAAACGGTGACCTTATGCCCCATAAGCGCGAGGAAGTATGCAGCGGTGAGGCCGCTCGGGCCGCCGCCGACTACGGCAACGGTCTTGCCGGTGGGTTCGCCGCACTTGGGAGCGGGAACGATTCCGGCATGGTCAACAGCGAAGCGCTTCAGGCCGCGGATATTGACCGCACCTTCAACGAGATTGCGGCGGCAATGAGCTTCACAGGGATGCTCGCAGACACGGCCGCAGGCTGCGGGGAAGGGATTATCCTTACGGATAAGACGGACTGCATCGGCATACCTGCCGGCAGCAACGAGGGAAATATAACCGGGAATATCCACGTTCGCAGGGCATTTTGCCATGCAGGGAACGGGCTGGCTGAGCTTTGCGCTGCAGCGGCCGAAAGTGACATGGGCTTCAAAATCATCACGGAAACCGCGGATCGCTTTGAGAACAAGGTCTGCAGCCTCAAAACCGACGGCACAGTCCGAAGAGGATGAGATGGCCTCTGCGGTCCTCTCGATAATCTCCAATGTCTCCATTGTTGCTTTACCGTCCATGACCTCATCAAGCATCAGCTGGAGCTGACGAAGACCGACTCTGCAGGGTACGCATTTGCCGCAGGTCTGGGCATGGCAAAGCTTTACGAACGCTGACACCGCGTCAACAGGACAGAGTCCCGGAGGGGCAGCAAGGATGCGGTGCTCAAGATCACGATAGAGAGAATCTATCAAAGCCTGAGAACCTTTGGTGGAATAAAATTCCATTCTGCTCATGTTTTGCCTCCTAAATTTAATTCATGCCGTGATCGCTGATCCTATTTCGGACCTTTTTCGGTTAATGTCCGGCCAATCACAGAAAGATTATAACATTTTCCATTACCATTGCAAGTATATTACTGTCGATAAACGGTTTTTCCTGCATTTTGTTTGCTCGGAAAAGCATTTCATTTTTCAGAAAAACGGAAACAGCCGCATGCTGCGTATTATTTCATCAATTATAGAATAATTTGATAAAAGCCATCCGCATGAATGAACTGCACCCCCTTTGTCAGGCATGCGGTATAGTGCTGACAAATGGGGTGCAGTTCAAAGGGATTATTTCCGTAACCTAATCAGGTTTTATTCTGTATGTTGACAGTTAATGACCGTCCACCCGGCGAAGGAAGAAGTATATCCTGCCGCCTCGTTCCGATTCTGCATGGGTATCGCTGCAGGTTAGGATGGTAACGAAGCTGTCCTCAGCCGTTACGGGGAGCTGATAGCCGAGCTCGGTGCGCTCCTGCTGATACCTTATCCATTCCTCAATCTCCTCATCGGTCATGGCATCCATGGTATGGGCATAATTACAGTTATAATACAACGATGAATCCTCCGGTTTATCCGGCTTTTCCTCATACATTGCAAAGACCTCCCAAAGATGAGTCTCGCCGAACAGGTTTATCGTCCATATGCGGTTCGCGAATACATCATAATCCTTGGCATATTTATCCTGTATGAGATGGAGGTTATTCAGCATTATCCCTGCCACGCGGAGATTATGCCCTGTGATAACGATATTCTTGGTCGGATGACCGTAATAGAGATACATCGAACCTCGTGATGTCGGAGTTTTGGCGTAATTATGCGTATGATAATAGAAGTTGTCCCCATACATCAAAGGCCCGTCGATATTGGTATTCGCAAGCTTGATGTACCCGACCGCATCCTGATTGATATTCTGATAATACGCAACCCTTGACGAATATGCAAATGACTTTGCATACTGATCTATCTCGGAAAAGCCGTTGATATGATAGCTTAGCCTGACCCTGTCTGCGTAATCTATGCTGCTCGGATCATTGCTGTCGCGATGAGCATTGGCGGCTTTCTTCTGTGCGGCGCTGAGCTGTACCTTTCCGCTAAGGTATCTATCCAAAAGGCTCAGATCGTTTTCGTCGATTGCTCCGTCCATATCAATATCTCCGATGATAACGGCAGTTCCCTCCCTGCCATCGGGGAGAGTATAGCTGTCCCCGGTCTTGACGGTCTCCCCGTACTCATTCAGTTCCCCGACCGTAAGGCCGAGAATAAATCCATCGTCCGTTCTAAACGGAGTAAGCCGCCATGAATCGGTTTTGCACTGAAAGTAGGTATTATCTCCGTATGCCCTGACCTTGCCGTTCGTACTCAGCACGAGCGCATGGCAGTTCGAAAAGCATATCATTTTCGCGCTGTCCGTACCGTAAAGATTTTCGATATCCGCAGAAGGCTCGAGCATTCCGCAATCGGTATAAAGCCGTCCCTCTGAGGTGATGACCGCAGAATATCCCCTGCCCGCAAAGATTGCGGATATATCGGTAATGCCCGAAAAAGCATTTTCCTCCTTGGTGGTGATGAATTCACCTTCTTCAGTCAGCACGCAGACAAAATCATCTCCGCAGGCTATCGAAACCGGCACGGCACCCGAAAGCGCGGAAATATCGGGGCAATTACCGACAGCAATAAAATCAGATTCGTTTCCTTCTCGGTAACATACGATAAAATCCCTGCCGGCAGCAAACAGCTTCACTCCGCAGATAAGCGAAGTGCTTCCATCGCTCGAAAGCACATGTCCATCCTTTGTAAGAGCATAGAGTACGGTATCGGATGCGGCAATATCCACGGCATCGGCCCATGAGGATACGGAATCACAAAGGGCTTTATCGCTGCTTGAAACGAGCACCGTACCATCTGAAACCAGTCCGGCTGTAAAGTTATTTCCGCAGGCGATTTTAACGATATTTTCCCAGTCGTAACAATATGCCTGGCCCTCATTGCTTCCGATATAGGAAAGCCTGCCGTTGCTCGCCAAGCCGTAGGACATCCTATCCTGAGCGGCGACCATGCCGGTATTCTCGACAATCTCGTTTATCTCGGAGAGCCCGGGTTCCTCAGTCGGCGCAGGTGTCGCTTCATCCGATGGAAGTGCCGTCGGCTGATCTGACAAAGCTTCCGTTGGTTCGGCAGTCAGCGCACCCGGCGGCAGAGCATTCGCGCTTTCCGACGGGGCTTCGGGGCCCGGAGGCGGTATCTCGCCCAAGTTATGTTTTTTCGAAGCGGACCTTATCACCAGCAGCGTTACCGTAACGATAATGGCTGCCGCAATAACCGCTCCTGCTATATAGATCAACAGTCTTTTTTTATTCTTCATGTTCTTTCCCAATCAGTTCTTTTGCGAAACGGATTGCATCGCCGACCGCTTCGAACTCGGAGCTTTCGGCTTTTGCTAGCTCGTCCTTGAAGCGTGTGAAGAAATCCTCTTCATCGCGCGCCGCCATGGATATCGCTTCCGCTGTAAGCTTGCCTCCGCCGGTCATGTTTTTGCCGACGAGCTTCCTTGCGGACGCGCAGTCGCCCGAAACAAGCCTTGCAGTGTCGAAAGCCTCTCTTATTTCGCTGCCGACCTCATGACCGTTTGCGCGCGCATTTCTCGGGCAGGCATACTGGCATATCTCGCACCCGATATAGGTTTTCTGCAGCATTTTTGCCTCATCGCCATGGGGAAGCTCCTCAAGAGCGAAGCGCAGGCAGCGGCGATAGTCCATACCCTCGGAGGTGATTGCACCTGTCGGACAGGCGTCCGCACATTTTGTACAGCTGCCGCACGGCGCATCCCTTTCATCGTATTCGAGCGGATCGAGCGTATCAATTGCGAGTGCAAGAATAACGCAGCGCGTACCGTACCCCTTTATAGAAACGAGCGAGCTTCGGCATTGGTTGCCTATTCCGCTCAAAATCAGCTGCTTTTTTACGGATATATTTGCTTTTTCCGCACGAACTCCACGATTTGCCAGTTCTTCGATAAGTTTTTTGACGCTGAAATATGCTTTATTGGAAGCGAGATAGTATGCAGGGATACGTTCGTTTACATTGAAGGCAGGATACGGGAAAACGAGCACCGCAATGCTCTTTGCGAACGGGAACTCCGCCTTTGCATCCCAAACGAGTCGGAAAGAATCGTTATCATCGCACTTTAAGCTCATGGGCTTTGTGAAATAGGTCTTCATAAAGCCGTACCCCTCCGCAAGCAATGTAAATTCCCTGTGCGTCATCCTTATTCCCCCTCCGCTTTTTATATTATTTTAGCATAAAACCCATATGCGTTCAAGCCGCATAAATGCGGTTCAGGCGCATATCATCTACCGATCGGATCATACGAAGGAGGCAAAACATGAACGAAAACAGGCCAAGCATAGAAGGCAGCGCACCTCTCAGGCTGAGGAGCCATTCCATCCATATTGAAAACAGAGAGCTGATGAGCATTACGGGGGTCAAGGACGTAATGAGCTTCAATGAAAACGAGATAGTGCTTATGAGTGACGGCGGAGGGCTTACTATCGACGGGAACGATCTGCATATCACCAAGCTGAACCTTGATGACGGTCAGGTCGTTATCGAAGGTCAGGTCGTTGCGGTTGAATACGATGATATGCCGGCGCAGCGCGGTTCGCTGTTTTCAAGGATGTTCCGCTGATGCAGAATTCCCTCACTGAAATACCAATTTTTCTATACTGTCTGCGTACCGGGCTCGTGATGGGCATTATCTATGATGTAATGAGGCTCTTCCGCATCAGGCAGGGAAAAATCGTAAACGGAATAGTCGATGTAATCTTCGGGCTGATCGCCGTTGCTCTATCCGCGCTGACCCTGTTTTACTGTGATTACGGTAAGCTAAGGCTCTACGAATTTCTCGGCTTGGGGTTGGGGGTATGGCTGTACAGATTTTTCCCGAGCAGACTTATCAGGCATGCATTTTCCTCAATGATGCTGAAGATTCACGGCTCAAAGCTGAT
>SAMEA3663267__coassemble_859_pt1 | contig 8853 bp, 10 predicted proteins | sample SAMEA3663267__metabat2_low_PE_007 | metagenome-assembled genome bin SAMEA3663267 (sample SAMEA3663267) | pig gut metagenome | biome: pig gut; feature: pig-associated habitat; material: faeces | place: China | collected 2013 | reverse complement strand
GGTGTGATAATTGTTGCCATAACGTTTCCGCCGAAAGCCGGACGGGTCTGAAGCAATCCACGGGTTTCCGGATCGATGTCAAGCGAGGTACAGTCAGCCGTAAGGCCTGTATAAAGCCTTGCGGAAAGACGCGGGCCGAGATCACGGCCGATACTTGTGGCTCCGATCAAAAGGATTTCAGGCTTGCGTTCGCAGACCAAATCGGCAATTATCTTAGTGTATGCTTCGGTATTATAATCCTTCAGCTTATCCGATTCGGCGAGTAACACGCAATCAGCACCGTAAGCCCCGAGGTCATCCGTAAGCCCGGATACATCATACCCAAGCAGAACCGCGGTAAGCTCAGTGCCGAGCTTATCCGCAAGTTTTCTTCCTTCGCCTAAAAGCTCCGCAGCAGTACCCATGAGCACGCCGTCGCGCTGTTCGGCAAACACCCAGACTCCTTGATAATCGGCAATCGAAACTTCCTTTTTCTCGACGGTATCGCCTTCGATAGCCTCGCAGGGGCATGCATTGATGCATGAGCCGCAGGAAATGCAGGCATCAGAAATCACCGCAACACCGCTTGACACATCAATAGCACCGACAGGGCAGCCGGCTTCGCATGCGCCGCAGCCAACGCATTTATCTTTAATAACTCTAACTGACATATCCCTTTCCTCCCGAATCAGAGCAAGTGTTTCTCGTCAAGACGGTCAAACAGATTCTTAACCGTCATTCTATCTGCTCCGTCGAGCATCATTCCGTGTCCCTTCGCATCGGGGCTGAAGGTGTTCCTGACATTCGTCGGAGAACCCTTTAAGCCAATCTTCTCGGGATCAACAGGGACATCATCGAAGCCCCACACCTTAACTTCCTTTTTATAAGCATCAAAAATGCCGGCAGGAGTCATATACCTCGGAGTATTCAGCTCCTTTATTGCAGTAATAAGAACGGGCATCTTTGCTTCGACAACGGAATACCCTTCTTCGAGTTTTCGCCTTGCAGTGACCTTATCGCCGGAGACGGTCAGCTCTTCAACATAGGTGATCTGAGGAATATTGAGCTGTTCTGCAATCTGAGGCCCAACCTGTGCGGTATCGCCGTCAATAGCCTGCCTGCCGCAGAAGATTATATCAAAATCATTTATCTTCTTAATTGCGGTTGCAATAATATAGGAGGTTGCCCAAGTATCAGAGCCTCCAAACGCTCTGTCCGAAAGCAGTATCGCCTCATCTGCGCCCATTGCCAACGCTTCACGCATGGCGACATCTGCCTGTGCAGGTCCCATTGAAAGAACGGTAACGGTCGTCCCGGGGTTCTCATCCTTTATGCGGAGCGCTTCTTCAAGCGCATTCTTGTCATCGGGGTTAATGATGTTGGGAACGCCGTCACGAATGAGCCTTCCGGTCGCAGGGTCAAGCTTTACTTCAACGGTATTCGGTACCTGTTTAATGCATACTATCAGTTTCATTGTACGTTCCTCCGTCATTTGAAAATCCTGCCTGCAATAACCATCTGCTGAACCTGCGAGGTCCCCTCGTAGATCTCGGTTATCTTAGCATCCCTCATCATGCGCTCAACGGGATATTCCCTTGAATACCCATAGCCGCCGAACAGCTGAACGCATTTTGTCGTTACATCCATTGCGGTGCGTGATGCGGAAAGCTTGGCCATGGCGGCTTCCTCCTGGAAGTCCTTCCCCGCCTGCTTGCAGGCTGCAGCCCGATAAACAAGCAGCCTTGCGCTTTCTATGCTGCATTTCATATCGGCGCACATCCACTGAAGCCCCTGAAAGCTGGAAATCTTCTTGCGGAACTGAACTCGCTCATTCATATATTTGACAGCTTCATCGAAAGCTCCCTCGGCAATGCCGAGCGCCTGTGCGGCTACGCCGATCCTGCCGCCGTCAAGAGTATTCATTGCAATCTTGAAGCCTTTATTCACTTCGCCGAGCAAATTCTCCTTTGGTATGATGCAATTATCAAAGATCAATTCGGCTGTGGCGCTTGCTCTTATGCCCATCTTATGTTCAAGCTTGCCGATGGTAAAGCCCGGGGTATCCTTCTCGACTATGAAAGCGGAAATCCCCCTGTTGCCTTTGGATTTATCGGTCATCGCTATGATGATGTAGATGTCAGCCTGACCGCCGTTTGTGATAAAACATTTGCTGCCGTTCAATATCCAATGGTCGCCGTCAAGGACCGCACTCGTTTCCTGGGCTGCCGAATCCGTGCCGGCATTGGGTTCTGTCAGGGCAAAAGCGCCGAGCTTTTCGCCCTTTGCTAAAGGCACAAGATACTTCTGCTTCTGCTCTTCCGTGCCGTATGCAAGGATAGGTCCGCTGCAAAGTGAATTATGTGCGCTGAGAATAATAGCGGTCGTTGCGCATACCTTTGCGATCTCTTCAACAGCAATAAAATAGCTTAGGTCATCGCCGCCGGCTCCGCCGTACTGTTTGGGAATATTTATGCCGAACAGACCCACCTTTGCCATCTTCTCGACTGTTTCGCGCGGAAAGCGCTCTGTTTCATCGATCTCCGCAGCAATGGGTTTAACTTCATTTTCCGCAAAGTCACGAACAAGCTGCCTGACCAGCAGCTGTTCTTTTGAAAGGTTAAAATCCATGAAATTACCTACCTTATTGATCAATAGTATCTTGTGTTCACGGCAGCAGCACAATACCTTGCTGCGTGTTCTGTTTTTTTTGCAGCGTCAGATGCTATTATAAACAATTTCTTTCATTCTTTCAAGCATTAACTGCCGAGAAATCCATGTTCTGCCGATATATTCGCACTTTTTACCCAAAAATGTTCAATAAAATAATAGAATAATTCTATGATTACTGTTGACCAACGGTTTTTATTATTTATTCACGGAATTCATAGCACGCAAGGAATTCAGTACTGCAACAAGGCAAACCCCTACATCCGCAAGTATTGCCATCCACATTTTTGACATTCCGAACGCTGCAAGGATGAACACTGCGAACTTAACAGCAAGCGCAAATGCGATATTCTCATTTGCGATTTTAACCGTCTGTTTTGCAATTCCGACCGCCAGCGGGAGCTTGCGGATGCTGTCATCCATAATAACTATGTCCGCAGCCTCTATTGCGGCATCGGAACCGAGTCCGCCCATGGCGATACCGACATCAGCACGGGCAAGCACGGGGGCATCGTTTATGCCGTCACCGACATATGCAACGACCGGGTTCTTACTCCTATCGGCAAGGATATCCTCCATGTATTTTACCTTATCCTCAGGCAGCAATTCATAATGCACTTCCGAAATTCCAAGCTTTTCGGCAGTTTCTTCGGCAATGAGCTTACGGTCGCCGCTAAGCATCACGGTACGAACCGACTGCTTATCCCGAAGCCTCGAAATCCCCTCGGCGGCATCCTCCTTAATCTCGTCAGCAATAAGAATGTATCCGATATACTTACCGTCACAAGATGTATAGACAGCGGTCCCTGCTTCGCAGCATTCTTCACAATCAACACCTATCTTCTCCATCAAACGAATATTGCCGCAGCAAATGACGTGACCGTCAATAGTTCCGCGAACTCCCAAACCTGCGAGCTCTTCATTGCCCGACAGCTCCGGAAGCTCCCTGTTTCCGCAGTAAGCAAGAATCGAATGCGCCAATGGGTGAGTTGAAAAACGTTCGCATGCTGCGGTAAGGGTGAGCAATTCTTCTTCGCTGACGCCCACAGCATTTATCCTTTTGATTTTGAAGGTTCCCTTCGTCAGCGTACCTGTTTTATCAAAAACCATTGTGCTGCATTTAGACAGCGTCTCAAGGTAATTTGAGCCTTTAACAAGTATTCCCTTCCTGCTCGCGGCTCCTATGCCGCCGAAGAAAGTCAGCGGTACCGATATGACAAGCGCACACGGACAGGAAATGACGAGGATATTCAGAGCATTATACACCCAGTCGCTCCAGCTCTGATTAAAGAACAGCGGAGGAATCACGGCAAGCAGAATGACGATTGCGATTACAGCAGGCGTATACCACTTTGCAAATTTAGTAATAAAACCTTCGCTTTTGGATTTATTTGCCGAAGCGCCCTCGATTAGCTCAAGTATCCTTGACGCGGTCGAATCGCAGGCTTCCTTTACGGTTTTGATCCGAAGCGTACCGCTGATATTGATGCAGCCGGACAGCACCTCATCGCCGACCGTCACATCGCGCGGCAATGACTCTCCGGTTAATGCTGAGGTATTAAGTCCTGAGCTTCCCTCAATTACAATACCGTCGAGCGGTATTCTTTCGCCTGCACGAACTAAGATGATATCACCGATATGCACGTTCTCACAGTCGGTCTCGATAATCTCGCCGTTTTTCTCAAGGTTTGCCCTATCGGGGCGAATATCAGTGAGGGCTGCAATGGAGCTTCTGCTGCGGCCGATTGCCAGTTCCTCCAAGAATTCACCTATACAGTATAGGAGCATAACAAGTACTGCTTCGGTATGTTCTCCGATACAGAGTGCGCCGATTGAAGCCACCGACATCAGGAAGTTTTCATCCATGAAGCTGCCCGAAACCAGACCGTGTACCGCATCGAACAGTACCTTATAGCCGAGCCATAGATAAGGAACAAGGAAAATGAGCAGTACCGCCCAAGTCGGGCCTTTAAGTACCGTCTTGGTAACGATAACGGCGGCGGCAAGCAAAATTGCGCCGATAATTATTGAAAGCAATTCTTTTTTCTGCGATTTTGTCATGGTATTATCATTAGGCTTAATCGGTAACTATCTCGGTGCTTCTATGGATTTTCCTGCATATAGCCTTCGCCTGTTCGATTACTGCATCAAATCCTTCATCCGAGGCATCTATCGTTATCTTAGCTGTCGCAAAGTTTACCGAAACAGAATTAACCCCTTCAAGTTTCTTTATCTTATCCTCCATCTTTGCCGCGCAATTTGCACAATCGAGCTCAGTCATCTTATATGTTTTCTTCATGGTTATATCCTTTCAATGATGTTTTATTCACAAATATGATCCATACCCTGTTCAAGGATGGTGCGTACATGGTCATCAGCCAGCGAATAGAATACCGTCCTTCCGTCACGGCGGAACTTGATAAGCTGTGCCTGCTTAAGAACCCTGAGCTGATGCGAGATGGCGGACATGCTCATATTCAGAAGCGTCGCAATATCGCATACGCACATTTCGCTTTCAAAAAGCACATAAAGTATCTTTATTCTTGTGCTGTCTCCGAAAATCTTGTAAAGCTCCGCAAGGTCATAAAGCAGTTCCTCGTCCGGCAAAACCTCATTTACCTTTGATACGATATCATCATGTGTATGCACGACCGAGCATTTAGGCGTTGAATCGCTCATAATTGTTTCCTCCTGCATTATCTTATTCTTTTTCGCTCACATTGTTACACTTGAGCATTTGTTCAAGTATTATTATATTACTGCCTTTATCTGAAGTCAAGAGCATTTTTCAATATTTGAACAATTATTCAAATATTCTATAATAAGTTACCGCTGCATGAAATGATGCAGCGGTACGGATTCAGTATTCCTGCTTTATTATGCTTATCAGTTCAGCGGAACTGAGACCCAGTGATTTATAGAATGCAATATTATTCTTTATATGTTTTACTGCCATATCGCGGCGAATGGAATTGCGTTCTTCTTCACTGAGAGGCATGACAAAACAGCCCTTCCCCTGCACGGTCGAAATAAGTCCCGACCGCTCCAGCTCCTCCCAGGTTCGCTTAACCGTTATCACGCTGATGCCGAGCTCCGAAGCGAAGCTTCTTATAGTCGGAAGGCATTCATTGGGCGCAATATCCCCCTTGATAACAGCCGCGGCGATTTGGTCATAAAGCTGACGGTAGATGGGAATATCGGATGTATTTGAAATAGCAATGCTCAGTTTCATACTCGCATTCATTCCGGTTAAATCTCTGCTTTTTCGTAGTTACGAGCGGCAGATCGATAGGAGATATAGGCGGTCAAAGCAAAGAATATGATTGCAAAGGCCGCGAACGGAAGCTGCAGCAGCAGGTCATGAGCGGATAATCCCATCATAAAGCTTAAAGCCGGAATGCTCTGCACCACGCCTTCAATCGTGCCGCTGATAACTGCATATAGAATCAGGCCGACCACACACGCGGGTGTGACCTTGAACTGTCCCTTAAAATCGGCATTCATAACAAGAATATTGAATACCGACATGGAGAGCAGCACCTGAAGCAGGCAGGTGAAATTCGGCGGGATGAATGAGAACGAGTGAAAATCCCTGAAAAGACTTGCGCTGATTACGGCAAAAGGAACGGTGAAGAGGATGGCCGCCGTTTCATACATAACGACGGCTAATGTCTTTGCTCTGACATACTCAGCCTTTGTTATAGGTAGAATTGCGGCAAACTGTTTTTGCCCGTACTCAGCTTCAAAACTAAAAGTCTGGATAATGAATATAAGTATGTAGAAGGGTGAGATAAACCTCGGATACACCGGAATGAGCATCAGCATGCCCGATATGGCAAGGAAGATCAGCGCTACCCATGTCGGCATCAATTCAAGATCCATTTTAATCAGATTTATGGTATTTTTCATTTCATTGCCTCCTCGTTAACATACTTTTCGTTATATAGCATTATTGATTCAATGTCGGCCCTTGCTATCATTAAATCCTTTGCAATCTCAATATCATCCTCACGAATAAGTCCGCTGAAGCCGAAAGCATTGGTTTTATACCCTATCAATCTGTGTTCAAGCTCGGGAGTTAAAGCATCCATGCCGCCCTGCACAAGTCTGAACCCGTTGATAATCTCCTCCCTGTCGCCGCTCATGGTTATTTCTCCGTTCTTTATGTAGATGACATAATCCGCACATTTATCCAGATCCGAAGTGATGTGAGTGGAAAACAGTATGCTGTGCTCCCCGTCAGCTACAATACTGCGGAAGATATCCAATATCTCATCTCGGGAAATCGGGTCGAGGCCGCTGGTCGGCTCGTCGAGGATCAGCAGCTTTGCCTCATGGGAAAGGGCTATCGCAAGCGAGTATTTAACCTTCATTCCGCTTGAAAGCTCCTTGACACGCTTATTCTCGTCGATACCGAATCTTCTGATGTATTCATTGTAGGTATCGTCATTCCAGTTCACGAAAAAGCGTTTGACCGCCTTCGTCAGCTTCGCAATTTTAACGTGCCGATAATAGGTGAATTCGCCGAGGATAATCCCAAGCTCCTGCTTGACATTGCTGTCGGCAGTGCTTTTTCCCATATATGTTACAGAGCCGGAATCGACCTTGGTGACGCCGAGAATGGATTTTAATGTTGTTGTCTTTCCCGCCCCGTTTCGGCCTATGAAACCGACTATGTACCCAGGTTCGATCTCAAAGCTGATGTCCTTTATGGCAAAGGGTCCAAAGCTCTTGCAAATATGATTTACATCCAATATAGCCATAGCTGTTCCTTTCATAGCGCAAATATTGTGCATATTGTGTATACACAATATAGCTCGATTGGGCTGCTATGTCAATAGGTTTTTGTCGAGAATGATAATATATTTACGCAAAAACTCCGCGATCGGCGGAGTCTTTGTGAATACCGAGTATTCAATTATTCTATGCTCAAATATATCTGATTTTGATTTCGCCGAAGCTGTTTTTGCCTTTTATCCTGATAGTCGGGCCATCGGTCGATATCTCACTTGGGTGTTCGACATCGCCGAAGTTTGAATCAATATCAAGATCAATGTTCCAGCCTTCGGGCACATCGATGCAGATCTGACCGAATGCATTATCGACGGTCAGCGTTCCTCCGCCCTTATACTCATCAGCATTTTCAAAGCAAATATGGTAGTCCCCAAAGCGGCAGCTGCACTTGTAATCATTAAAGGATGCTGCATCCACATATTTTGTGGTGGAACCGAATTCGCAATCGGCCTTGACTTTTTTGCTGCTTTTGCTTGTAAGCAGCAGTGTTCCTACCGTCAGTAAAAACGCTCCAAGCAATACAATCCAGTTATTGGCAATATTCGGGTCAGCCAAACCGGCAAGATCTGCTATCCATGATTCAAGCAGCATGAAGATGAATGCCAAAGGGAAGAAGATACAAGCTATCTCTCCTTTTATCAGTGCGTTAACGGCAAAGAACAGCAGCAGCAGCGACAATACCATGCGGAACACGGGGATATTTGCAAAAATAGGCTTTCCTATAGCAGTAAAGACTATATCAAGGATAATGCATAATGCCGCAAGGATTAAAACGATGCCCCATGCTTTTGATTCAGTTGATTTCTTTCTGATAATGATCATAATTCTTTCCTTTCTTATCTAAGTCTGAGTTCTGTTATACGTTCTTTCAGGGGCTTATAGTAGCTCCTGGATACATAGGTATGCTTATCCGATGAACGAAAAGATACCTCGCTTGCGCCGGTCAGGTTCCTTGCTATGGCAGAAACTTTCATCGCATTAAGAATGCAGGATTTCGATGCCCGGATAAAGCTGTATGGAAGCTCTGCTTCGAGCTGTGCAAGCGTCCTATCGGTATGATACTTGCGATCCTTTGTATATGCGGCTACTCCTCTTGCGCTTCCGTCGGTTTCAAAAAACAGGATCTCCGAGGCCGGAACAAAGCATTCGGTATTGTCGTGCAGCAGGCACAGATCATCGGGTGTATCAAACATCTGTTTTAGAATCTTCTCCGCCCGAAGCACGCGCGCATCGATCTTTCGGCACCGAATGGTTATTTCTTCACATGCTTCCTCATCCACTTCGATATTCAGCTTCAATCGGCATCCCCTCTCCGTTATTGTTTCAGCTTCAGCTTGGTATCCTGTTTCGCTTCAGCTTGGTTTCATTATAAAAACGCAGGTATAAATTGTCAACAGCTTTGCAGCAACAGGT
>SAMEA3663267__coassemble_707_pt1 | contig 10002 bp, 14 predicted proteins | sample SAMEA3663267__metabat2_low_PE_007 | metagenome-assembled genome bin SAMEA3663267 (sample SAMEA3663267) | pig gut metagenome | biome: pig gut; feature: pig-associated habitat; material: faeces | place: China | collected 2013 | reverse complement strand
TTTGAATGATATTGCGAATATATTTAACAGAAACGGCAAGGGCGGTGATATTTGTATGAATGTTTGACAAATTCGGACACTTGTGTTAAAATGAGTAGGTACGGCGCGGAAAAAGATAAGATCCTGCCGCAACAGGGGGAAAACAGAATATGGAAAAAAAACAAAAAGGCGAGAAAAGACGCCGCGGAGACCGCAGGGATGCGTATCTTATTCGCGAGCTTGATTCCATGCACAAATTCATGCCGTTTCTTCTGCCGAACAGATGCGATAACGAAGCGTGCATGAGCGAGCTTGTAGAGCTGTCCGCGATCAATGAGTATGTAAAAAAGCTCAATGCGGATAACCCGGAATTCAGATACACGCTATTCCATGTGATTTGCGCAGCTATCGTCAAGACCATCGCTCTCAGACCGAAGCTCAACTGGTTTATCTCCGGTTACAGGTACTATGAGCGCAAAGAGATAAGCATCTCGTTTGTCGTTAAGAAGACCTTTGAGGACGAAGCAAGGGAAGCCCTTGCGATCCTAAAGATCGACAGGGACGGAGAGAATCCCATCAAGCAGATCCACGATAAGACCGAAAAGTTTGTGACGGCTGTTCGAAAGCATGACGAGCAGGACAGCACGACCGATATCATGGATATCCTCGTTAAGCTCCCAAGATGGCTGCTTAAGCTCGTTACGGGCATCATCAATAAGCTCGATAACCGCGGTAAGCTCCCAAAGAGCATGACCGAAAGCGATCCATACTGTTCGAGCGTCTTTGTATCAAACCTTGGCAGCATCAAAATGCATGCGAGCTATCATCATCTGACGAATTACGGAAACAATTCTTTATTTGCCATTATTGATGAAAAACATTTACATCCGTTCTTCGATGAAAATGGTAACTGCGAAATGCGTGAAGCGCTGCGCCTCGGCTTGACTGTTGACGAGCGAATTGCGGACGGAACGTATTTTGCCAAGAGCGTAAGGCTCATGAAGAAACTGCTTGAGAATCCCGAACTTCTCGAGCAGCCTATCAACACACCCGTAGAGTTTTGATTTTTATCGAAAGGACGTCTTATCAGAAGACGAAATCATCAATTATGGAAACGAATTTTATTAACAAGCCCGAGAAGGAAGCTCCCTGGCTCGGTCATTACGGCAATGTGCCGTTCCATCTCGATTACCCTGATTGCAGCATCGCGGATATGGTATTATCTACTGCTGAACGCGAGGGGAAATTCCCTGCATTATCCTATATGGGAAAGCTTTTCAGCTATAATACCCTAAGGGAAAAGATAGATGCCGCAGCTGCGGGCTTTGTCGCCCTCGGCATCAAAAAAGGCGATGCAGTCACCATCTGCCTGCCGAATGTGCCTCAGGCGGTCTATCTCCTTTATGCGCTTGACCGCATCGGCGCGGTCGCCAGCATGATACATCCGCTTTCGGCGGTCACTGAGATCGTATATTACCTCAAAGAGGTAGATAGCCATACGATAGTTACCCTTGACCAGTTCTATGATAAGATAGCGGAGGTCGAAAAGGAATATGAGCTTACTAATGTCCTGATCACCACGGCCGCCGAGGAGCTCGGATTTATCAAAAGCACCGCATTCAAGCTCATAAACAAAAATCATGTCGATAAGAAGGATCCTCGCCTTGTGACATGGCATAAATTCCTGGCAAACGGCAAAAACGTGAATCTCAGCGAGCATATCGTGCATATGTCTCCGGATGAAACCGCGGTAATTCTTTTTTCCGGCGGTACAACCGGCGTCACTAAGGCGATACAGCTCAGCAGCATGAATTTCAATGCACTCGGCTTGCAGACCGCTAATATGTGCCATGACGAGATACGTCATAAACGCATGCTTGCGGCAATGCCCGTATTCCATGGCTTCGGTCTCGGCGTCTGCATCCATACGATGCTTGAGCTCGGAGGCACGAGCATACTTGTTCCGAGGTTCAATCCGAAGTCCTATGCGGAGCTTATCAAGACCGAAAAGCCGAATTTCATCGCAGGCGTTCCGACTCTGTTCGAGGCCATCACGAGAAATCCTTATCTTGACGGCGAAAAGCTCGATTTTCTTCGCGGCGTATTCTCGGGCGGCGATTCGCTCTCAATCGAGCTCAAGAAACGCTTTGATGCTTTCCTTGAGGAACACGGGGCTCCCGTCCATGTCCGCGAGGGCTACGGCACTACCGAATGCGTTACTGCAAGCTGCCTGACCCCGTATACAACCGAGCGCGAGGGCAGCATCGGTCTTCCTTATCCGGATACCTATTATACCATTTGCGCTGTTGGGACTAATAACCCCGTTCCGTTCGGAGAACTCGGCGAGATCTGCCTGAGGGGCCCTTCCGTTATGATAGGTTACCTCAACAGACCCGAGGAGAATGCGAATACTCTCCGCGTACATGCCGACGGCTACACTTGGCTCCATACCGGAGATCTCGGCTATATGGATTCCGACGGCTTCATCTATTTCAAACAGCGCATCAAGAGGATGATCGTGACCAGCGGCTACAATGTCTATCCCTCCCAGCTTGAAAATATCATTGATGCTCATGAGGCTGTACAGATGAGCTGCGTTATCGGCGTTAAGGATCCTTACAAGATTCAGAAGGTCAAAGCCTATGTCGTCTTGAAAAAGGGCTATACCTATTCGGATGAACTGAAAGAATCGATATTTGAGCATTGCAGGAAGAATATCGCAAAGTACGCAATGCCGTATGATATCGAATTCAGGGAGGAGCTTCCCAAGACCCTTGTCGGTAAGGTTGCATATACCGCCCTTGAAAAGGAAGCAAATTCCGAGCAGGGCGCAGCATAAAAGAAATATCTTCAAACTGGCTGCCGTTTTCGGCAGCTTTTTTGCATATCGGGATAATAATTTCCGCCAAAAGCAGCCTTTTTTTGCAGGTATGAGCATATATTTCATTATAGAAAGCTTTTTGGAGGGAATATGGCAGGTACAACATTCAATGAACTTCGCGAAAAGGAGATAATAAATATCTGCGACGGCGCAAGGCTCGGAAGGATATGCGATCTTGAACTCGATGACTGTACGGGGCTCATATGCTCCATCGTCGTCCCCGGGCCGACGCGCCTTTTAGGGCTGATCAAGAATTCCGAAGAACTGGTGATACCGTTCTGCAAGATACAGAAGATAGGCGATGATGTTATCCTCGTAAATATCGAAGGACTTGCTGCGAAATAGATTTTCACGGTTGAAAAAACGAAAGAAGTTGTGTATACTAAGGATAATATGACGCATAGGCGTTCAGGAAAGGAAGCTCCGAAAGCATGGGGCGGCTAACAGAAAATGAAATGTAGGTATTGCCTTTCAACCGAGAGCAAGGTGATCGACTCACGTCCAACGGAGGACGGAACTGCCATCCGCCGCAGAAGGGAATGCATAAGCTGCGGAAAGCGGTTTACGACCTATGAGAAAATAGAGGAGATTCCGATAACAGTAGTAAAGCGTGACGGCACCCGGCAGGCGTTTGACAGCACCAAGATTCTTGCGGGCGTTAAGAAGGCATGCGAAAAGCGTCCCGTTTCGGTTGCTGCACAGAATGAGCTTGTTGACGATGTGACGAGGGAGATATTTAATTCCTTCGAGGAGGAAATCACCACCATCCGCATCGGTGAACTCGTTATGAAGCATCTCAAAGCGCTCGATGAGGTCGCCTACGTTCGCTTCGCATCGGTCTATCGTTCGTTTAAGGACATCAATACCTTTATGGAGGAGCTCAAAACCCTTCTCGGTGAAGCGGAATCAGGCAAATGATTAAGGAATTTGAAAAAATTTGTTCCAAGGCAGAATGCGGTGCGGTCGAGGATAATAGCGGCGGCATAATTACACTGAATGCCCCCGGTCTTTTGCGTACCGGCGGAATAAAGCATGGTTTCACCTCACGCATCGGAGGCATCAGCCCCAAACCCTTTGACTCGCTCAATTTCAGCTTCAACCGTGCCGATGATCCGGAAAATGTCAGAAAAAACTATCGTATCCTTGCCGAAAAACGCGGTCTTGATTATGATAAATTGGTGCTTGTGAATCACGAACACGGCTGCAAGGTGCTCAGGGTGAGTAAAAAGGAAGCAGGCAGAGGACTTACCCGTGAAAAGCTCCCGTTCAGCGACGGACTTATCACCGATGATCCCGAGATTACGCTCGTGACCGGGCATGCCGATTGCGGCAGTATCTACCTTTACGACCCCAAAAAGCATGCGATAGGCCTTGCTCACGCAGGCTGGAAGGGGGCTCTCCTGCGCATGGCGCAGAGACTTGCTGAAAGCATGATGAAGGAATTTTCATCAGATCCTTCAGATATGGTTGCCGCACTCGGTCCATGTATTTGCTTTGACTGCTTCGAGGTGGACAGCAGTCTCGGCGAGAAATTCAAAGCCGAGTTTGGGCAAAGCAGTATCGTTAAGGAAGGAAGACCGGGCAAAGCCTATGTCGATATCGAAAGCGTACTTCTTTTGCAGCTTTTGGAAGCAGGCATCAGGCCGGAAAACATCTCGCTGATGCACCGCTGCACATATGAGGAAAAGGAGCTTTTCTATTCATACCGCCGCGACGGCGCAGGCACGGGCGCAATGAGTGCGTATATGAAGCTCGAAAAATAAAAACACCCCGTTCAGAACAGACTAATAGGCGGAAGAAATCTGCTTTCAAATGTCTGCCGAAACGAGGTGTTTTTTTGTCACTGTTTTTAATGTCAATCCTCATGCTCGCCGTGCTTACTCTGTTCGGCACGATCTCGGGTTTGCTGGATATTTTGCACGAAACGAAATTTCATGTGCTGTACCTTCTGCTCAGTCTGCTGCTGCTTCATTCGTTCATAATATCTCCGATGCCGGAGATAGAAATAAATGCTGCCGTAATCGCATTATTCATTGTTTCCTGCATTATTCTTTATAGGCATAAACGGACTGTCACGGGTATAGGACTCATACTGACGGGCTGCTTCTGCATTGTATCAGCAGCTGTAACTGTAATTGCGGAGAGTACGGAACTGACTGCGCTTTTGCTCGGCATTCTCCCGGCGCTGATAGTGCTGATAAAAAGGGATCATGCGTCTGCAATTGCCGCAGCAGGGCTGATACCTGTAGTGTCGGAAATGCTGAGAGCCCTGTTTGAAATGCTCAATCTCGGTTACGGTACTGTCCGGCTCGGGTCGTTCACTTCGGATGTTCAGCTTTTAGGCGTCCTGGTAACCGCTGCCACTGCCCAAACTCTTTTGATCCTTTCGCCAAACGGATACGGAGAGGAAAAGATTTAGCCTGTATTGTTCTTAATACTCACCTCGCGCATATCTTTTTGTGCGAGGGTTTTATTTTACAAAGGAGAACCGAAATGGATGCTAATACAGTTTTAGCGGAAAGAAATGAACTGATTTTGAATCTGATCCCCAAACGCTACAGGGAGATAACAAACCGGTATTTCATGCTCGGAGGCGTTGAGGAGCTGAGATTCCGTGTGAACAGACCTGCTCAGCTGATCTTTTCGGACAAGGATGTACTTCTTTCGCAGTACGGAATGCTGTCAAAGCAGGAGGCCGACGATATGCTGAAGGCCTGCTGCATGGGCTCGGTTTATGCCTGTGAAAACGAACTGAGGCAGGGCTTTATTACTCTTTCGGGCGGTATACGCGTCGGACTCAGCGGAAATCCGGTGATGACGGGCGGAAGGATCACGAACTTTACCTCCGTAGGCGGATTCAATATCCGTATTCCGAATGAGGTACATGGCTGTGCGGATGATTTGGCGGATATGTTTATCGAGGATGGCTTGCCGGTTTCTGCACTCGTTGCATCGCCTCCGGGCGTCGGAAAAACAACGCTTCTCCGCGATCTTGCACGCAGCCTCTCAAACAGGGGCTATCGGGTCGGTATTGCGGATGAAAGGAACGAACTCTCGGGCAGCATGAATTCCGTCCCGATGTTCGATGTCGGATTGCGTACTGATATTATCTCATTTGTTCCGAAAACGATTTGTATTCCTATGCTCATAAGAAGCATGTCGCCGCAGGTGATAATCACGGATGAACTTTCGGGCGAGGATGAAATGAACGGCGTGTCGGAAGCTCTCAAACACGGCGTAGCGATAATCGCAAGCATACATGCTTCTTCATTCCGACAGCTCAGAACGATTGCATATGTCGGCAAAGCCCTTTCGGGAGGGCTTATCAGTAGAGCTTTTATTCTGAGACGCAGCGGCAGCCGCTTCAGCCTAATAGGAGAGGGGGAGAAATGTGACTAAAATGCTTTCGGCCATATGTCTGCTTCTTGTTACGGCAGTACTCGGGAGCTTTGCTTCCGGGAGAGTGAATGCGAAATTGAAAACGATTTCGGGCCTCGTCGCCGATTTCCAAAGGATGGATTCCATCCTCAGATACGAACGCGGAGGCGTTATGAAAATACTGCTTGCGCTGATATCTTCAAGCGATAATGCGGAATTCTGGATGGAGATGGCAGGGGAATACAGGAAAAATCCGGATCTGTTGTCCGCATGGAAGAATGCATCATCAAAACTCACGCTAAATGACGAGAGCATCGAAAAAAGCCTTACCGCCTTCTTTTCGGATTTCGGCTCCGGAGGCACGGAGGAAGAGACCGTAAGGCTGAAAGGAATAATATCTGAGCTTGCCGGCGCTGAGGAAAAGCTCAAACAGGATTGCCCGAAAAGGGTCAAGCTCATAAGAACGCTGTCGGTACTCGGCGGTGCTGCGCTCGCATTGATTGTGCTTTGAGCGGAAAGGACAGGGAATGGGGATAGATATTGTACTCAAGATAGCAGGAATAGGTATTCTTGTGGCGGCTGCGTGTCAGCTTCTTAAACAGGCAGGAAGGGATGATATAGCAATGCTTACCGCTATTGCAGGCATTATCATAGTGCTGACAATGGTTGCCGGGCTCGTGTCCAACCTGTTCAGCAACATTCAGAGCGTGTTTGAATTGTATTGATGGACATCTATACTTCGATAGGGCTTATCATGCTCACTGCCATGGCAGCATTCACCCTCAGGGACATCAACAGAAACGCTGCGGTCAATATCGCCATTGCCGGCGGTGCAGTGGTAATGCTTAATGTGATAGCGGCGTTCAGCGGTATTACCGATGAGGTGAAGCTGATTGCTGTAAGCGGTGATCTCGATATCGACCTCATAGGCATCATATTGAAAGCGATCGGCATCTCATATATGGCACATGTCGCATCGGAGCTATGCCGGGATATGGACGAGAATGCGCTTGCGGCAAAGGCGGAGATAGTCGGAAGGGTAATGCTGCTTTCGCTTGCCCTGCCGATAGTACGATCAATAGCGGAATCGCTGATTGAGCTCGTTAAGCTGAGCACCTGATCCGGAGGACAACACGAATGAAAAAAAGAAAGCTGCTCTTTTGTTTTTGCATATTGCTTGCAATGCTTATGATGCTGCTGCCTGCCGATTGCCTGGCAGAACCCGAAAACGAAGATAATAATGACAGCTCCGCGGAGCTTGAGGAGGAACTGAAAAGATTGGCGAGCGAAACCGATTTTTCTTCGTGGCAGGCATATTTTGACGAGCTCAAGGCATCCGATACAGCAATGAGCGAATATGCTTCGGTGGGGGAGTTCATTGAATACCTCGCGCTCGGGGAAGCTTCAATAGATACGGGCGACGGTATAGGCTTGATAAAAAACCTTTTTCTTCCTAAGCTGAGGGCAGCGCTTGCGGAGCTTGTAACGGTTATTGCGCTTTCACTGTTATCGGGGCTTTGCGGTATTGCGCTCGGCGATGACAGCGGAACAAAGCAGGTGCTTATGCTGATAATTTCCGGAGTGTCAATACTTGCCCTTGTCGCGTACTTCACGAGTATTGCGGCTGAAGCAGTGAATACCGTAAGCCGTATAGGAAATTTCTGCTCGCTTGCCGCTCCGGTGCTTTTAGGTCTGATGACAGCGCTCGGCTGCGCAGGAACGGTCAAGGTGATGAGCCCGATGCTTGTATTGCTGTCCAACTCCATTCTCGTTGTACTTGGGAAAATAGTGCTTCCGCTACTAATCGCAGGCGGTGTGGTCGTTGCAGTCAATGCCCTCTCGGATAAGCTGAAGCTCAGCCGCACGGTGAAGCTCATACAGAATACCGTCAAATGGCTGCTCGGACTGGTAACGACGGTCTATATTGCTGCCACGTCGATTGGCGGTATCGCGGCAGGCGCAGCGGACGGAGTCTCGATAAGGACTGCGAAATATGCGATAGATAAACTCATTCCTGCGGTCGGAGGCATGGTCGGAAGTGCGGTTGATGCCGTTATCGGCGGAGGTATAGTGCTCAAAAATGCAGCGGGTGTGACGGCAATCCTGATACTTGCGGGCATTTCGCTCGGCCCCGTACTGAAGCTGTTTGCAGGAATGACCGCCCTCAGGATATCGGCTGCGATCGCCGAACCGTTTTCCGATAATCGCATAACCCAGCTCCTCGACGGAACAGCGGATATAGTTTCTTATCTGTTTGCGGCAGTATGCGCTGCCTGCAGCCTGCTGTTGATCAGCATTATGATAATAATCGCCACGGGCAATACCCTTATAGGCTGATATGAAGGCTCTTCTTATTAAACTCATCGTAATAGGCGTTATTTCGGCGCTCGGCGAAGCCATGCTGCCGCCGGGAAGGCTGAAAAACGGGGCGGAAAGGCTCATCTCCCTTGCCGCTGCTGCTGCGATTATCTCATCGGTGATAGGGATGCTGACAGGCTACCTTGCTTCACCGTGACCGAAAGGATGGCTCAATGAAAAAAGAATCTCCGCTTTCGCTTCTTTCAAAGAAGATGGAACAAAATAAAATTGTAAAATACTGCGTGTACGGTGCTTTATTCTTATGCGTGATAATAATATTTATCAGCAGCCTGTCATCAAAAGCCCCCGCAAAAAGCAACGGGTCTGCGGAAACCGCGCAGCAGAACAGCGCAGCGAAAAGCGATACAGAGAAACTCGAAGCAAGGCTCGAAGAGATACTTTCGGGCATGCGCGGAGTGGGAAAGGTCAGGGTGATGGTCGTGTTTGAGGGTACGGAGGAGGTCGTCATCGCATCGGATGAAAGCGAAAGCAAGACAGAATCCGGCTCGAGCAAAACCTCACGCCCTGCGACTGTCACAAATTCAGGCTCGGAAGCACCGATAGTTGTGGCCGAAAAGAATCCGAAGGTCGTTGGCGTCATTGTTGTTGCAGAGGGCGCAGGGGATATCGGGGTCAACTACAATATCGTTTCGGCGGTCAGTACTGTGCTGGGGATAAACAAAAACAAGGTGCAGGTCTTTGAAATGAATAATTGATCCGAAAGGGATCTTATAGGAGGCAATAATCTATGAAGAAACTCAAAATCAAATTCACAAAAAAGGGCATTATCGCATTATCCGTACTTCTGCTACTGCTCGCTGCGGCGATCTATCTCAATATCAGATACAATACCGATGATCCCGGCAATCTGGATGTTATGGGCAACGCCGATGAACAGGACGGAGATCTTCAGCCGGTGGATGCTAAAGTCTACAACGATTATTTCGTAGCGTTCAGAAACGAAAGAAACAACATACGGGCGCAGGAAATAGAGTACCTTCGCGCGATTATTTCGCAGGGTACGGCGGATGCCGATACCATTGCGGATGCCAACGCAAGGCTCATGGAGCTTGTGAATAATATGGAGAAGGAATTTACCATTGAAAACAGGATAAAGGCTAAGGGCTTTCTTGATGCGGCCGTGACGTTTCAGAACGGTACAATCAGCGTTATCATCGACGGCACATCGCTCACCGATGAAGAGGTAGCAAGAATACTCGATATAGTCAGAAGTGAATCCGATCTAACTGCGGATAAGATAACGATTTCGCTTAACCGCGGCTGATCACTTCTCCCGAAAACACGGAAATAATAAATATAATCTCAAAAATTCCGAATAACCGTTGACAAAACCTCCGACGGGTGTTAGAATAACTACTTGAGCCGCACCGAAACGGTTTAAAGTG
>SAMEA3663267__coassemble_677_pt1 | contig 10200 bp, 6 predicted proteins | sample SAMEA3663267__metabat2_low_PE_007 | metagenome-assembled genome bin SAMEA3663267 (sample SAMEA3663267) | pig gut metagenome | biome: pig gut; feature: pig-associated habitat; material: faeces | place: China | collected 2013 | reverse complement strand
GGAACCCAACCCTCTGCATCCATTTCAAGCTCGAATTCCCATGGTGCATGCCGAAGCGCATAGGAAATCACCTTACTCAAGTGCACATCGTTCATTGCTTTCCTCAATAATCACTAAATAAAAACATCAACATTTCGACGGGCTTACAAAAGTATTGTGATCTTTATTCATCAACCTCGTCGCTTCCGCTGCCGATGGTGGGCATTGGCTCTTCGGAAGAGGTTTCGATCAAAGTACGGAGCTTAGTTTCGATCTCGCGGCAGAGCTCGGGATTATCCTTCAGGAAGGCACGGGCATTCTCACGCCCCTGACCGATGCGGATATCGCCGTAGGAATACCATGCGCCGGTCTTATTGATAATCTTATTATTGACTGCCATATCGAGGATGGAGCCCTCTCTTGAGACGCCCTCACCGTAGAGGATGTCGAATTCCGCAATGCGGAAGGGCGGAGCTACCTTATTTTTAACGACCTTGACACGGGTACGGTTGCCGATGGCGTCGGTACCCTGCTTGATGGTATCTATCTTGCGGACATCGAGGCGGACGGAAGCAAAGAATTTGAGTGCCTTGCCGCCGGTGGTGGTCTCGGGATTACCGAACATCACGCCGACCTTTTCGCGAAGCTGGTTTATGAATATGACGCAGGTATGGGATTTTGCGACAACGCCGGCAAGCTTGCGCAGCGCCTGGCTCATCAGCCTTGCCTGCAAGCCCACATGTGAATCGCCCATATCGCCCTCAAGCTCCGCTTTGGGAACGAGCGCCGCTACGGAGTCAACAACGATAACATCAATAGCTCCGCTGCGTACAAGCGCATCGGCGATATCGAGCGCCTGTTCGCCGTTGTCGGGCTGGGAGATATAAAGCTTGTCCATGCTGATTCCGAGCTTTTCGGCATATATGGGGTCGAGCGCGTGTTCGGCATCAATGAATACGCACATGCCGCCCATCTTCTGAGCTTCGGCAATGATATGCAGAGCAAGCGTGGTCTTACCGGAGGATTCCGGCCCGAATATCTCCACAATCCTGCCCTTCGGCACACCGCCGACACCGAGTGCAGCGTCAAGCTCTATGCAGCCGGTAGGAATGACCGAAACATGTATCCTCGATGCAGCATCGCCCATGAGCATTATCGCTCCCTTACCGTACTGCTTTTCTATCTGCGTGAGTGCAACATCAAGTGCCTTATCTTTCTGCATTTTTGTACCTCCGAACAGGAATTTTCAGTAATAATATTATACCGCAGATAATGTCGTTTTTCAAGCATTACTTGAGCAGCGTTACAAGCTCCGTAAGCATTTTGACTGCTTCAATAACGGTTTTCCGCCTGATCTCGCCTCGCTCACCCGAAAAATGGAATTCACGCACCGCATAGCCGCATTTTGCCGCAATACCGATGTAAACGAGCCCTGCATCGCGCCCAAGCTCGTCTTTACCGGGCCCTGCAAGCCCAGTGACGGCAACGGCAAAATCCGCTCCGCTTTCACGAAGCGCGCCGACTGCCATCCGAGCGGCGACAGGCCGGGATACCGCCGTTTCACGCGCGATAAGCTCCGCATCGACGCCGAGCATGCTGTGCTTTGCCTCATCGGAATACGTCACAAAGCCATGAGTGAACCAACGGGAACTGCCGGGAAAATCAACGAAATTCGATGCGATCATGCCGCCGGTCAGGCTCTCGGCTGTGGCTGCGGCAAGGTTATCACGGAGAAGCAGGGGGATAAGCTCTTCAATAGCTTCATGAATCCTTTTATCAAGCATAGCCTCGTTCATTCGCATTACATCTCCTTAAAAAGGTCCTTTGCACCTATCGTGTAATCAATGCCGGACCAAATGGTGAGGATGACAGCAAGCACCATGAGTATGAAGTCAACGGGTATTCTTATAGCGCGGAAAAGAGGCCCGAGGAGCATGGTAAAGAGAAGCGCGAAGAACTGGAGCGTGGTCTTTGCCTTGCCGATGGGCTTTGCGGCGACGACGATGCCCTTGCTCGCTGCGAGCTGGCGTATGCCGGAAACGAAGATTTCTCGTGCAATTATGATGAATGCAAAGACGGGCATGAGAAAATTGCCGAAGCTCATAACTTCATATTTGCATAGCATTATGAGCGCCGCGGAGGAGAGCAGCTTATCGGCGGTCGGGTCCATGAGCTTGCCGAAATCCGTTATGAGCCCCCTGGCGCGCGCGAGCCTGCCGTCAATGGTATCGGTGATATAGGCCAAGAAGAAAATTACAGCAGCGATAACGTAGTTCCATTGGAAAGCCACTCCGTTAAGGGTGCCGATCGTCCAGCCGGACGGCAGAAAGAAGCAGGCGATAAAGAGTGGTATCATGAAAATACGGAGCATGGTCAGCTTGTTGGGAAGGTTCATTTCACGGGTTTTCCTTTCAAATCATAAATATCTGCACCGGTGATTTCGATTGTAACGTAGTCGCCGGGATGGTAGATTTCGCCGTTAAGCTCGATACGGATAAGGCCGTCAACGTCTGCGGCTTCCGCATAGCTCCTTGCGAGAGCGTAATCTGAGTGTACCTCTTCGATAAGGACCTCGGTACGGCTTCCTATGCGCCGGAGGTTGCTGTCTAAGGATATGCCCTGCTGCATGCGCATAAGCACATCGAGGCGCTTATCCATTATCTCCTGATCGATCTGACCGGTCATCCTTGCCGCCGGGGTACCGTCCTCAGCGGAGTAGGTGAATGCGCCGACCCTATCAAAGGGATGCTCCCTCATGAAGGCATGAAGCTCCTCAAAATCCTCGTCCGTCTCGCCGGGGAAACCGAGCATAACCGTGGTACGCAGAATAAAATCGGGGGATTTTTTACGGATGTAGTCCGTTATTTCCCTGATATGCGCCGCGCTTCCGTGACGGTTCATACGGGAAAGCATGTTCTCGGAGATATGCTGAATGGGCATATCAATGTAATTAACTATCTTTTCCTCGTTGAGAATGGTATCTATAAGCTTCTCGGTCACGGTATTGGGGTAGGTGTAGAGAAGCCTTATCCAGTGCAGCTTTTCTATCCTCGCAAGCTCGGTCAGAAGCTCGCAGAGCATGGGTTTACCGTAGATATCTATGCCGTAAGCGGAGGTATCCTGCGCAATAACGGTAAGCTCGGTGACTCCGGAATCTGCAAGGGCGTTAGCTTCTTTTATAAGCTGCTCCATAGGCACGCTGACACGCTTTCCCCTGATGAGAGGAATGGCGCAGTAGGTACAGTTATTGTCGCAGCCGTCGGCAATGCGAAGATACGCACGGTAGGGGGGCGTGGTGAGCAAACGGCGGAAAGTACCGCATTTGACCAGATGGAACCTTGCCGCAAGCTCGCGTGCGAATGCAGGATAATCCTTGACTCCCCAGAACATATCCACCTCGGGCAGTTCCTCGCGCAGCTCATCGGGATAACGCTGGCTCAGGCAGCCGGTAACTGCAAGAAAGCGGCAGCTTCCCGTCTTCTTGTATTCCGCCATTTCGAGAATGGTATCTATGGAATCCTGTTTGGCAGGGGTTATAAAGCCGCAGGTGTTAATAATGATTATATCGGCAAGGCCTGCATCGGGCACGATCTCAAAACCGTACGAAGCAAGCTCGCCGAGCATATTTTCCGTATCAACGGCATTCTTGGAACAGCCAAGGGATACCGCGCCGACCTTTAATGCTGAATTCATTGTTCGTCCTTTCATCAGCCTATGATGGGATTGTCCGAGCCATAGGTTTCATTATATTGTGCAGCGGTGATGAGTACGTTGCGGGGCTTTGCACCGTCGGGTACGCTCACATAGCCCTTCTGCTCCATGATATCCATGAGGCGTGAAGCACGGGCATAGCCGACGCGCAGCCTGCGCTGCAGCATTGAGGTGGAAGCTGCACCGCTTTCGATTATCACGCGAATGGCATCGGGCAGAAGCTCATCCTCCTGCTTGCCGTTGCCCTGACCGAGGGTATTGCCGCTCGAAGCTATTTCCGTTAGCACGGTCTCGTCATATGAGGAGATCTGCTGCTTTGTATCCGCAAAGAAAGTCATGACATTATCAACCTCACTCTCGGATACATATGCGCCCTGTATTCTTCGCGCCTTCCTTGCGCCGTTGGCATGGAAGAGCATATCGCCGTTGCCGATGAGCTGCTCCGCACCGCCGGTATCGAGTATAACCCTCGAATCGGTTGCATTGGAAACGGCAAAAGCAATTCTGGTTGGTATATTGGCTTTGATAAGGCCTGTGATGACATCAACGCTCGGACGCTGGGTTGCGACGATGAGGTGGATGCCGCAGGCACGGCCGAGCTGTGCGATACGGCAGATGGATTCTTCAATATCCTTCGAGGCAACAAGCATCAGCTCCGCAAGCTCATCAATAACGATAACGAGCCTGGGCCAGCGTTCATCCTCATTCTGCTGATGCTCATTATAGCTGTCGATTTCACGGGTATGGAAAGCAGCCATCTTATTGTATCTCTGCTCCATCTCCTTGACAGCCCAGTGCAGCGCACCGGCTGCCTTCTTGGCATCGGTGACGACGGGGCAGAATAGATGCGGCATCGGGGCATACATGGAAAGCTCAACAACCTTCGGGTCGATAAGTATCATCCTGACCTCCTTAGGGGAGGATTTATAGGCTAAGCTCAGAATAATATCGTTAATGCAGACGGACTTACCTGAACCGGTCTGGCCTGCGATAAGAAGGTGTGGCATTTTGCCCAAATCGGCAGTGATGACCTTGCCGGCGATGTCCTTGCCGAGAGCAAAGGTAATGGGGGATTTGCTTTCACGGAATTCCCTGCATTCAAGCACCTCGCGAAGCAGTACGGTCGAGGTATTCTGATTGGGAACCTCAATGCCGATGGCGGCCTTGCCGGGGATGGGCGCTTCGATTCTTATTGCGGAAGCTGCGAGCGCGAGCGCAATATCCTTATTGAGGGAGGTTATCTTATTGACTCTTGTACCCTGCGCAGGCTGAAGCTCAAATCGGGTGATAACGGGTCCGACGCTGATATTGATGATTCTTGCGCTGATTCCGAAGCAGTTAAGCGTTTCAAGCAGGATCTTCGCCTTTTCCTCTGGGGATTCGCTGGCAACGCTCGCTGTCGGGTCGGGCTTACGCAGACATGTGAGCGGAGGACGCTGGTAAACCCTGAGCTCGGTCTGCACGCCGTCCTGTATTTTGGTTTCGTTCTTGGGGGGTGCTTTGACCGCTCCCGTATCGGGCTCAACGATTATGCCGTCATCGTACTGCACGGGCGGCAGGTCGTCAGCTGCATATTCGCAAGAGGGCTCTGCTTCCTCGCCGTCAGGGCAAAGCGTAGATGCTTCAGCCTCCGCCGCATTGCTTTCAGTGTTCATTTCAATAGTCGGTTCCTCGAAAGAATATTCGTCAGGTTCAAATTCGGGATCCGGTTCTATGGGTTCAAATATCGGTTCCGGAATGATCTCGGGCTCATCAGCCGCAGCCGCAGCGGTTTTTGCTGCCTCGGTGGCTTTGCCGGCGGTTTTAGCGGTTTTCTTTGCGGCAGGCTTTCTGTGATCGAAGCCCGGACCGATGATGAGGTCGGAGCCCTCATCGCGCTCCCTCTGGGTTTCACGGCGGAACCTGCCCTCGGTGGGAAGCAGCGAGAGGTCATCGCTTGTACCGTTCTTTTTGCTCAAAATATCGCGGATAAGGGGAATGCGCTTACTTGCAGGCTCCTTTGTGATGCGAAGCATCTCTTCGGAGGTTATCTCGGTATCCTTAACCGGAGCCTTAACATCATGCTCGGGAACCTCGGTGACGGGCTGCTTGAAGTCGCCTGCGGTCAGAGGTTTTCCCGAGTGCTCAATGAAGTCGGGAGTGTCAAGCTCATCCTCCGTTTTGGCAGCTCTGCGTTTTTCCTTCTTGGGCTTGTCCTTTGTTTCCTTTCCGCTGTGCTTCTTATCCGAACTTTTGCTCTCGGGCTTCCCGAAGAAATCGAATATGAGGAGAAACATCACTACAAGAATGCCGATGAGCAGGATAAAGGTGCCGATCTTACCCAAAAGTGCGGAGAATGCGCGCACGAATACGGCGCTCAATGCGCCGCCGCCGATATGCATAAGACCTAAGGAATATGATGATTTTATGTATTCGAAATAGCCCTCTCCGAGATGCTCTTCAAGAGCAAATACATGCACTATCATGACTGCGGCAAACAGCGCAATACTTCCGCAGATGGGTATGGTCTTTCGAATCCTTTCGGTACCGATGAAGAAGAATGAAACCCCGATGGCAGCGAGCATTACGGGAAGGATAAAGGCGGCAACGCCGATAAGCCCGAAGAATACGGGTGCGAGCTTCGCAAGAAAACCATCCTTGCTGCCATAGATAAATATTCCAAGGATAATCGCGATAAATATTATTACAATGCCGATGATATTACGGCGAAGGGTGCGCTTCTTCTTTTCTTCAAGCTCCATTTTGAGCTGATCTTCCCTGCTGCTCACCGTATGCGCCGAAGCTGAACGCTTTTCTCCCGATTTCGCACGGGAAGCGGAAGGCTTCCTGCCGGATTCCGTTCGCTGACCGTTCTTATTGGATTTATCATTAGTCGCCACTCGATCACCTCCGAATTACAGCTTCATTCCGTCCTTTCATCGTCCGGACAAATATCCATTCTGTATTATACACTATGGAAGTCATAATTGGAAGCACTATTTTTTGCACAGAAAAAACACCCCACCGGTTAGGAGTGGGGTGCATGGAGAAACTAACGGAGCTTATGCTATATCAAGTACCATACGCATGATGGAAACAACATCTATGAGGTCGATTTCACCGTTTCCGTCCACGTCAGCAACGCTGAGATCGAGCGCGCTCTGGTCGGCAAGACCGAGGACATAGCGAGCGAGGAGGGAAGCATCTATAAGGTCAACCACGCCGTCGCCGTTTACGTCACCGAGAAGACCGGTGTTGATCCTGACAAGCTCAACATTGTCAACATAAGCTGCGTCATCGTTGCGGTTGACGCTGCTATCCTTGGTGTATGCCCACTTGAAGGTATAGGTCCTGCTGGCAGCGGCAGTGAAGGTATAATGGGTCCAAGCGATTTCGCCGGACTGCTCGAATGCTGCCGATCCGTTTACATAGAAGTAGAACTTATCGTAATTGGCTTCGCTGCTGACCTTGTAATCAAAGCTCAGAGTATCGCCCTCTTCAAGCTCGATGGTGAGCTCAAAATACGAGGTAGTGCTGTGGTGCTCCGCATTGCCGCTCATCAGATAATCATTGACAACGACCCAGGGATAGCTCTGTGAAGGAGAAGTGAATTCAAGATTACCGCCGGGAACGTTCAGAGCGGAATTCATGGTATGACCGAGTGCGAATTCCTTGACCCACGCGCAGTCGCTTCCGGATGCACCGCTGCCGTCCTTGGTGAAGGTGAATTCGAGGTTATAGGTGCCGTCTGCGGGAATCTGATAGAGGAAGTTTACAAATCCGTCGGTGGAATTGGTATCAATGTAGGTCTGACCGTTGATCTTGAAGGTAAAGCTGTCGCCGGAGCCTGCATCAACCTTATAATTGAAATTGATCATGACGCCTTCGGGGAGTGTTGCGGAGGTGGTCATGACGGAAACGGAGTTGTTAACGCCTGCATTTCCGCTCTTGACTGCATCGCCGTCAATGACCCAGGGGTAATCGCCGGTGCTGATGAATTCATAGCAGTTGCCGGGAGCATTGATAACGGTGCTGATGGTATCGTGGATTTCAACATTGCGCAGATATGCGCAGTCATCGCCTGCCGCACCGCTTGCATCCTTGACATACTTCCAGGTGAAGGTGTTATCACCGCTGCCGGGAACTACGCAGGAGAAGGTCGTCCAGCCGTCGGTCGCGCTCGCGGTAAGTACGGTGTTCGAACCGACCATGAACTGGAGCTGATCTGCGGTATCGCTGCTGACATTGTATTCAAAGCTGATCTCCTGGAAAGCCTTAGTGGTTGCAGTACCGGTAAGGATGGAGGAGGAGCTGTCAACGCCTGCATTGCCGCTGTGAGCGATGCCGGTATCTATATCCATTGTCCATGCATAGGGAGCATTGGAATTGAAGGAAATGGGGGTATCGCCGGTGCCGAGACCGTAGAATTTGAGGATATTGGTGCAGCAGAGCAGACCTGCGCCGCCGCCGGAGAAGCTGGCAGGAAGAGCATTTGCTTTAATGATGTTGGTAACATCGGCAACGCTCATATCGGGATCGTAGGATTTCAGCATTGCTGCGACTGCGGATACATGGGGAGTAGCCATCGAAGTACCGCTCATGGTTGTAGTGCCGCCGCCCATCCTTGCGCTGACGATGTCGGAGCCGGGAGCGGTGATGTCAATAAGGTCGCCGTAGTTGGAGAACCATGAAAGGGAATTGCTGGAGGTGTGGGATGCAACGGTGATAGCGAGAGGAACATTGCCGGGGCAGTGGAGATTAGCATCCTCGCTTTCGTTGCCTGCCGCGATGCAGAATACGAAATTATACTGCGCCGCTTCTTCAACAATATCGTTATAGAGATTATGGTATTCGCCGTGGTCACAGTCGCCGCCGAGGCTCATGCTGCCGACCTGGCATCCATGGAGATATGCCCATTCCATACCTGCGGCAACGCCGGAATCATCGCCGTAGCCGCTTTCGTCGAGCACCCTGATGCCCATAATCTTGACATTGGGAAGGGTCCCGTCAATGATGGTGCCGGAGCAGTGGGTGCCGTGGCCGTGTTCATCTTCGGGGTTATCATCATTGTCGATGAAATCGTAGCCGCCGGATACAAGCCTGCTTAACAGTATGGGATGGTCGCTGTCAACACCGGTATCAATGACGGCAACGGTAATGGTGGGAAGGTTTGCCATGTCGTTGTCCGCAAGGTCATAGATCCAGGTATTGAAATCCCTTGCATTGGCATAGTTTGCGCCCCAGCCCCAGGACATGAAGTTGTAGCCGCCGCCGGGCTCGTCATCGGGACCGACATCGCCCTTGACTTCAACATCGCCGACTGAAACGATGCCGTCGGCCTGTACATACTCAACGCAGTCGAGCTTTGCATATTCCGCTGCGGCAGCTTCGGCTTCGGCAGGGGTCCTGTACTGAATGACATGCAGGTCATTATAGCCGTTTACATAGGCAACCGAGCCCGTGTAGTCAAGCTTCGCTGCGGATTTTACGATGATGCGTGCATTTGCATAGGGATCGTCTGAATTCTTATATGCATCCTTGATACCATAGGCCTGCTTCATCTCATAAAGCCTATCATAGTAAGAAGAAAGAGCACTGATCCTTGCTTCCCTCTCTGCGTCAGTCATGACGGCTGAGGGAGCTTCGGTTTCATTAGTGGTTTCTGCGCCGATTGCAGGTACAATGCCTAAGCACAGTACGAGCGAGAGCAGAAGAGCAATAAGTTTTTTCATATTGGGTTCCTCCTGTTTTTTGGATTTTATATCCGCAAATAAGTATAGCAGGTTTGCAGTTGCCGGTCAATAAAAAATACCGCAAATCTATTGCACGCTGTAATCAAAAGGCCCTTCGCCGAAAAGCGAAGAGCCTTGGATGTTAATGTACAAATCAGGCGCCGATGCTAAGAACCATACGCATGATGCAGATTACATCAATGAGGTCGATATTGCCGCTTGCATCAACGTCAGCAACGGTGAGATCGAGATCATTTGCGCCAACAAGACCGAGGACATAACGGTTAAGGAGGGAAGCGTCGATAAGATCGACAACGCCATTGCCGTCAACGTCGCCAAGGAGACCGGGGTCATCAGAAGCACCGATAACTTCAACTGCGTCAAGGTTGACGGAGAACATATCGGTTACGTTGTAGTGACGGAATGCTACGCAGATCATCTGGCCTGCATATGCAGCGGTGTCAACAAAGTAGGTGGTAACTTCGCCGGTTGCGGTGAAGCCTGCGATTTCGTCGCTCCAGGTCTCGCCGCCGTCAACGGATACGTATACGCCGATGTACTCTGCTGCATAGGCGGGATCCTGGCCTACCATCATGAAGCTGACCTGAGTGCCTGCTTCGAATACGGGGCTGATGAGCCAGTTATCCGGAGTGAGGGGTCCTACGTAGTTGATGAAGGACTGGGAGTTCATCATGCCTTCGCCTTCGGGGATGTTCATCTCTACTGCGCCGAGCATCCACTGCCATTCGTTGCCGTCGCCGTCTTCATCAAGCCAGTACCAGCCTTCATCTTCGGGATC
>SAMEA3663267__coassemble_636_pt1 | contig 10571 bp, 10 predicted proteins | sample SAMEA3663267__metabat2_low_PE_007 | metagenome-assembled genome bin SAMEA3663267 (sample SAMEA3663267) | pig gut metagenome | biome: pig gut; feature: pig-associated habitat; material: faeces | place: China | collected 2013 | reverse complement strand
TTCTGTACAAAATGGGCTGGAAGCAAGCGGTATTAGTTTCGATAATTCGCGTGATGCTGTCTTCTGTCCTTTTCGGACAAGCCGTGAGCCTCCTTTACAGCCTTGCCGGTGCAGTTCTAAGCTTATCGGGAATGATTCTTATAAAGAAAACGGATAGGTTTTCATCAATTACGGTTAGCGTAGCGGGCGGCGTTTTGCATAATGTTGGGCAGATCATTGTTGCATGCTTAATCACAGAAACTAAACAGCTCCTGCTTTACCTGCCGGTTCTGCTGATTACAGGTACAATCTCCGGAATCGTAATTGGGCTGACGGCCGGGCTTTTGAATAAAAGAATTGAAAAACTGAAAATATAGCTTTCGCTTTCTAACAGATTTAATCGGGTTTCTTTTCGCAGTATCTCCTATACCTATCTGCAATCCGGCTGATCGCGCCCCTGTTATCGGGATCGATTATGTAGTCGGCATTCGAAATATATGTGGATAGCCTGTCTTTATAGAGCTTCAGAATGGAATCTGCACCGTTTCTTATTAACGGGCGATTATGTACCCTCTGCTGAAGGAGCTTTTCCGGATCGCGATTAAGAAAAACAATGTATCCGCTCCCGTGAAGAATTGAAAGATTATCGGGATTTGTGATTATACCTCCGCCGGTTGCAACGATATAGCCTCCGCGTGCTGCAAGAAGCGCTAATGCCTTGTTCTCCGCTTTACGGAATTCGCCTTCACCGTATTTGTCGAAAATTTCATCAATGCTCATGCCGCTTTCCTGCATGACAAGCTTATCGGTATCCGCAAACGGCATATTCAGTACTTTGCTGAGGATTTTTCCGCATTTGGTTTTGCCGCAGCCGGACATCCCTATCAGGTAGAGATTCATGGTTCTGTGCTGTATTCGTTTTGAAATTGATATTATCAGCGAGAATACTTCGGAAATATAGTCCTGATAAGGCTTGCTTTTCTGCGCAATATCATTCAGATGCGCCCTTTCGCGTTCTCTGTCGAAAACAGGGATGTTATTGAGCCTTTTATACTGTGCAATACGTTCCGCAAGTTCAAATCTCTCGATAAGAAGCTCTATAATGTCAGAATCTATTTCATCAATATCTTTTCTGTAAAGCTGCAATTCATCGTCTTCCATAAAACACCTCAATTTAACTTAGTCTGCAAAAGAAGATCGTAGATACATATTGCCGCAGCGCATTCAACAATTACGCATCCGCGCGGCAGGATACATGCATCGTGCCTTCCTTTTGCCGCAGCAAGTATCGGTTCGGAGGTTTCGAGATCAAGCATGCTCTGTTCGGTAAAAACAGTCGGTACGGGCCTGAAGGCCGCCCTGAAAATAATCGGCATGCCGTTGGAGATGCCTCCGTTTATCCCACCGGAATTATTCGTTGATGTATTCCCGCCATACAGATATTGGTCATTTGCTTCACTGCCGCGCATACCTGAGAAAGCGAAGCCTGCGCCGAACTCGACGCCGTGTACTCCCGGTATTGAATAGAGTATGCTTGCAAGGCAGCTTTCAAAACCTCTGAAGTACGGCTCACCGACTCCAACGGGAATGTTAACGGCAGCCGCTTCAACCGTTCCTCCTATGCTGTCCCCGGCTTCACGCACTGATGTGAGCATCGCATCAAATTCACTGCGAAGACTATTGTCAACAAGTGGAAACGCAGGATCCAAGTCAGGGATTTCTTTCATCACAGGGTCGAATTTTGAATCGGTCATATGACCGATAGAAGCGACATGGGAGATCACTTCAATGCCGCTTTTTGATAGAAGCTGCTTTGCGATTGCTCCTGCAAAAACGAGAGCTGCCGTGAGCCTTCCGGAAAAAGCACCGCCGCCTCGCGGATCGTTGTATCCATGATATTTTCGGTATGCAGCAAAATCGGCATGTCCCGGCCTTGCGATATTATTTATATACGGTGATGAATCAACATCGTTATTCGGGAAAATAACGGTTAGGGGCATACCGGTAGTTCTTCCGTTATACATACCGGAAATCACTTTATATTCATCCCTTTCTCTGCGAGAGGTGCTGCCGATATATGCCCCGGGAGACCGCCTTTTGAGCTCCCTGCTAACAAAATCAAAGTCGGGAGCAAACCCTGCGGGAAGGCCGTCGATAGTGCAGCCGATACAGTCTCCGTGGGATTCACCGAATATAGAAAATCTGAAGTTCTTACCGTAAGTATTCATGATTCATCCTTTCAACAAAAGCTAATCCTCGATGATTACGCCTCCGAGTGAAACAAAATCATCGAAAAATGAAGGGGCGCTTTTAGCCACGGCATCCGCGTTGATGATCCTGATAGGTCCATCTGCGATGAGTGAGGCTATGGCAAATGCCATCACTATCCTATGATCATTGAATGAGTTAACCGTACCGCAGGATAAATGTCCATTGCCAAAAATCCTTACCGAATTCTCGGCGACGCATATATTTCCTCCGAGGGAGGCTATCCCTGCCTGCATGGAAAAAACACGATCGCTCTCCTTCGTTGATAACCTTGCGGTATTTTTTATCACAGTAAGACCGTTCCTTCCGCACGCAGCGATGCACAAAATAGGGAAAAGGTCAGGACAATCCGATATATCGATGACGTCATTATGAATAATGCTGTCAATCACGGTATCGGACTGCATAAAATCGGGATAGTTGGAAAATTTGACATCGGAGCCAAAGCTGTTTGCAACAATATAATTCGCAGCATACGACCCATCCCCGCTCAAACTGATATTCCCGGGGAATGAATATTTCCCCGAAGCGGATAATACAACCGAGTCTTTCAAATGATCAGCCTCGAATTGAATCCCGAACCTTTTCATCAATTCAAGCGTCAAATCGAAATACGGTTTTGAGACCAATTCAATATTCCCGTTCACATACGGGAGAGACAGGGCTGCGCCTTTTACGAGCGGCAGCATCATCAGCATTCCGCTTGCAAACTGGGAGCTTCTGGAGACGTCAACCGAATAGCGCATCGGCTTGATAATACCGGTTACAGTCAAAATGCCATGCGTTTTTGAGAGCTGATTAAAGCTCAAGCTGCAATTAAGAGCTCTTACATACTCATCGAGACCTCTTTGCCAAAGCCTGATACTAATGATAAATTCGCATTTATCGGAATATGCAAGGGAAATTGGAATCAAAAGCCGAAGAAGGGAGGCTGATTCATTAACGTAAATCGGCTCATTCCGTTCATTGGAAATCAAAGCGTGAAGAGATTCTGCCGCGCGTTTTGCCGCGATAAGGTCATTGCCGAGTTTATCAGGCAGACAAACAGCAGCAGTCGGACTAACACCCGACAGAGCGGACATGAGGAGAATGCGTATTGCTTCGCTTTTATAGGGCGGAAGAGTGATGGTACCGTTTAACTTGGTTGAAAAAAAACTAAGCTCGCTCATTTGATAAAAACGCTTTGACCGTTTCAAGAGAACAAGACTTGATTACAGGCTCACCGATATGCCTAATAAAAACCATGTCGATATTTCCGCTGCTGTACTTTTTATCGTGGACTAATTCACTGACCGCACCGTCTGTCAAATGGGAATAATCCGTTTTCATACCGAATAAATCAAGTTTTTGCTTAATCTCATTGAAACAATCCGCATCGGTAATCCCCAAGGCTTCACCAAAACGGCAGACCGCAAGCATACCGAGCCCGACCGCTTCTCCGTGAGAAACGGAAAAATTGCTTGCCGATTCAAATGCATGCCCGAAGGTATGACCGAAATTGAGAATCTTCCGCATCCCATTGTCATAACGGTCGTTTGAAACAAATTCCTTTTTGATATTGCAGCACTGCATGATGAGCTGTGAAAAATCATCGGGAACAGAATTTGAAATATCAAATTTCCCCGAAACAGCATAGTATTTGATGATTTCGCCCATTCCGGATTTAATGTCATCGGCTTTCAGCGTATTCAGAAAATCAGGGCAGATTATCGTGGCGATAGGAAAATGAAATGCTCCCAACACATTTTTAATACCACTGAAATCAACTGCGGTTTTGCCTCCGATGCTGCTGTCAACCATTCCGAGCAGCGTTGTCGGAATGTTTATGTAGTCAATACCGCGCATATAAATACTTGCCGCAAATCCGCCGATGTCGCTTACCATGCCTCCGCCGAGGTTAATGACTATATCTTTGCGGCTTAATTCGCTTTCAATCATCGAGCTGCAGATAAACTGAAGGCTGTTCAAATCCTTACTGCCTTCGCCGTGCTTCAGAATCACCGTGCCGCAAATATCGAATCTATCAAGTGCCGAATTTTTAAATTTGTCCAAATACAGGGAAGCAACAGTATCATCGGTGACTATGAAAGCCTTGCGGCGGCAGCAAAGAGAAGACAAGGACAGAATAACACCGTCAATATTTTTTTCATAAATCACGCTGCATATATCATGATCGCGCTCGGTATTGCCGTACATATGAGCCTCCGTAAGAGATTAGACATAAATATAATAACCTATTTGCACGAATTTTGCAACCTGACAAAACTCGTATTTTTTCGATAAAGGGTAAATTGTTCGGCATGTCCAATAGTTTATTGTTGAAATTTTGAAAACACGAGGAGACATAATATGAACGTGGAGATTAAGCGCAGCGGGAATAGATTGACAGCCTTTCTCTCAGGCGAAATCGATCACCACTCGGCAGTTTCAATCAGAACTGCGATAGACAAGGAGCTTGATATGGGGAACGCAACAGCATTGATCCTTGATTTTGGTGCTGTCAATTTCATGGATAGTTCCGGGTTGGGAATGATTTTCGGGCGGTACAAAAAGATGAATTCATCCGGAGGCACCCTAAAGCTTCAAAACGTACCGAAACCAATCGAAAGAATACTTCGCATGGCAGGCGTTTACACAATTATCGGAATCAGCGGAGGCGGTAAAAATGAAAAACTATCTTAAAATGAGCTTTATGGGGATTTCGGAGAACGAGGCAACGGCAAGGACCGCAGCTGCAGCGGTCTTCTCCGAACTTAATCCGACGATAGAACAGATAGCCGATGTCAGGACGGCTGTGAGCGAAGCTGTCACAAATGCGATAGTGCATGGTTATCGCGGCACAAGCGGAATGGTTGAAATGGAATGCAGCATAATGGGCGATATATTTACCGTAATCGTCTCCGATAAGGGCTGTGGAATTGAGAATCTTGAGCTTGCCATGCAGCCGTTTTATACGACTGCAAAGGGGGAAGAGCGTACCGGGATCGGATTTGCCGTAATGCAGGCATTTATGGATAATCTTGAGGTTACGTCGGAAATCGGAAAAGGTACGAAGGTCACCATGAAAAAGAGAGTAAAGGCTTTTGACGATGTCAGTGAATTATCCGCCGTCAGATGCTGATGAAGCCGCATATGATAAGCTTGTTGCAGCCGTTGCAAGACGGTTCACCGGACGTGGAACTGAGTATGAGGAATTGTATCAGGCAGGTTATTTAGGCCTTTTGACGGCGTTAAGTAGATTCGACGCCGAAAAAGGTACTCCGTTTGCAGCATTTGCTTTTAGCTTCATAGAGGGAGAAATTCGCAGATTCATTCGTGAAAACAGCAATATAAGAGTCACAAAATATGCAGTGGCTTGCCGCAAAACTCTCCCCTTTACAGTTTCATTAGATTCGGAGGATGCGGATATCGGCGAAAGCAAAATAGAATATTCCGAGCCGTCTTTTGAAAATGATGTAATACGCAGAATTGATTTCAAAAAGCTGCTGAATGCATTGGATGATACGGAGCGCAGAATAATTGAGCTTAGATATATTGGAAGCTTTACCCAGGAAGAAACAGGCAAAATCATGAATATCAGCCAGTCACGGGTTTCAAGGATAGAAAAAAATGCGTTGATGAAACTTCGCGATGCAATCTGAATATTCGTACTTCACAATTCGCATAATAGATTATGAGAAAACAGAAAGCTGTTTTATAAGCTGATTGTGAGGTGAGATAAATTGACGAAAACAACACGCATAGCAATAATACTCATCGCCTTTATGATGCTGGTATTGGGAACTGTCATGCTGAATACTGACGGGAAAAAGGCAGAATCAATATATTATGGAGCAAGCATGGTGATGTCCGATGGAAAGTAGGCAAACAAATAGGCAAATCAAATTCTTGTTCGGAGAATCCGACTACGATAAGCGCGGTATAAACGATTCGGAAACATGCAATAAAGCAATAGGAATCAGTGAAGAAAAGGCATAAGATGGGTAAGGTTGGCAGAAAATTAACTTATTCGGAAAAGGTCAAGCATGAGCAGTATAGGAACATGGTGAATGACCGAGTCCCGAGAAGCAAAACGGGTTTGAATTGTCTTCTGGCTTTTGCCGTCGGCGGAGCCATATGCTGCATCGGTCAGCTGATAGGAGACTTCGGGACACTGATTTGGAATCTGGATGAAAAAACGAGAGGCGCGTTCGTATCAATATGCATGATATTTCTGGGAGCACTGTTCACAGGAATAGGATGGTACGATATGCTCGGCTCCTTTGCAGGCGCAGGATCGGTTGTTCCTATCACGGGATTTGCCAATTCGATAGTCGCTCCCGCCATGGAACATAAGCGAGAAGGTCTTGTAATGGGCGTCGGTGCAGAGCTGTTCAGCTATGCAGGTCCGGTACTCGTATACGGAATAACCTCGAGTATAATCTGCGGAATAATTTATTGGATAATTTCATTATTCTGAAATGCGGCGCATACATACGAAAATATGCATGCGCCGTATTATCATTTTATCAGTTCATCGTATGCTTTGGATAAGGATACAAAATCTGATGGGGACAAGCTTTCCGCCCGTACGGACGGCGAAAGACCGGCTGATTCGATAATATGCAGTACTGCGGCTTTGTCGGCAATACTTTGCAGATTGTTGAATAAAGTTTTACGACGCATTGCAAATGCCGCTTTTACTACCTTTGAAAAGTCTTTAGGAGTGAAGCGGTTGCTGCGTTCAAATACTAAAACAACAGAGTTCACTTCGGGCGCAGGATAGTAGGAAGCGGGGGAGAGCTTCAAGCCAACGCTGATGTCAAACAGCTGCTGTGCGATAACGGATAGCGGCACATAATTTTTGGCACCGGGAGCGGCAGTAAACCTATCTGCGGCTTCTTCCTGCATCATGAGCACCATGCGGCTTATATTCAATTCACTGTCAAACAATCTCTGACATATCGGAGCGGTGATATAGTAGGGGAGATTGGCGGCAACAATAAATGATCCGCATGAAAATTCATCTTTTATTCTTTCGACAGGATACTTCAAAAAGTCACAATTCACAAGGGACAGCTTAGGATTATTTCCCAGATTTGCCGAAAGAAGCTGAACCATATTTGCGTCGATCTCGACAGCGCATACTTTCTGAGCATGCTTCAAAAGCTCTTCGGTTAATGCACCAAGCCCCGGCCCTATTTCGAGCACGGGTGAATCATCGCATCGGCACAGCTCGACAATTTTTTTTATTGCCGTTTCGTCAATAAGAAAGTTTTGCCCCAATGCTTTGTTGGGATTGAGCCCATTATTCGCGATTATAGCTTTAGAATCTAACATGATATGGATTCTATCTTTAATTTCTTCTGTTGTCAACATTATTTTGCTGCATTGGTGCCGAATGGCAGAAAATGCTATTCGGTCATTTACATGAATAGCGATTTAAGGTATAATACAATACAAGATAATTTCAGTACAAAAAGAGGAAATTCATGCATATATTTACAAAAGATAATAAAAATATTGCCGATAAAACCGTAACGAGGATGAATAGCTTACGCGCGATAGCATTAGCAATGTCAGCGCTGCTGTTTCTATTCTGCTTCAGCGGATGTTCGGGGGAAGAAGAGGCTTCCAGAGAGGCTGATACAAATGTTTTCAACCTGTTTATGGAAGCAATAAGACAAAGACAGTATATAGAAGCATATTCGTTTATCAATGACAGTATTGCTTTGGATAGAGGAGAATTATCATTTTCCTCCAAAAGCAGCAATGCGTTGACTACCCAAGAATTTGCCGAAAGATATGATGAAGTGTATGATATTCTCGGCATCACTTCAATGAGCTATTCAATAATCAGCGATACAAGAAACGGGTCAAAACGGACGATAGAATACACTCAGGTTTATGAATCCGAGAGCCTCGGTTCATTCGACGCGAGCGGAACGGCTACGCTTGTTCTCGAGAATAACGCATGGAAAGTATCTTGGTCGCCTGCGCTCATTTTTTCCGAGATGGGTTGGGATGATACTGTCGCTTATTCAAGGCTCAATGCTAAGCGTGGTGATATCCTTGCAGGAAACGAGATCGTGGCTGAAACTGTCGATCTCGTAACGGTGTATGCACTGTTATCTGAATTTGCGGATAAAGATACCCTTTACGCCCGCATAATTGAGCTTGAAGATCTCTATTCGGAAGCGGAGAATCAGCTTTCGGCTTTTTCGGATTGGAATGAACTCAGCGAATCCGAAAAGCAGGGTAAAATTTCTTCCCTCGCTAATGAATTGGCTGCCGAAAGGCTGCCTTCATACATGAAGGATTATTCGCTGTTTAAGCAGATATGTGCAGATGGAATCGAAACGACATTCACCGCATTAAATGACGCTGTCGGTATGGACAGGGAAACCTTTGATAAAAAGCTTGAACATGTTTATGGCAGCGATGGTTCATGCACTCTTGCGCAGTACTATCCCGATGAAATAGACGGGGATACACTTGAGAAGCTTGATAGCATCACAGGGATTCATGTTGCAATGAAAAATTACGGAACGGCAAGGTACTATCCTTACGGTACGACCCTTTCTCACATTATCGGCTATGTATCTCATGCTGATGAAAGCGATGTCGAGATATTCAATACCGACAGAGATCCGCTTGACGGCTTGTATACTTTGGATAGTATCGTAGGCAAATCCGGAATCGAACGCAAATACGAAACCACTTTGCGCGGCAAGGATGGATATAAGTATTTTATTAAGGGCAGTGACGGGCGCAATATCAGAACCCTCTGCGTAAAAGAAAAAGAAGACGGCCTCGATGTCAACCTGACTATTGATCTTGAGCTTCAGCAATACACCGAAAAACTGCTTGATCTGGTGATTTACGGTGAAGACTTTACCGGAGCAGTTGTCGTTATGAATCCGGTGACCGGCGCAGTTGAAGCTATTGCCTCATATCCCGATTACGATCTCAACAGCATTACACGGGGAGAATCCGGGTATTATTCCTCGCTGATTGAGGATTCAAGGACACCTTTAGTCAATAAAGCCGTTAACGGCAGTTATCCGCCGGGATCAACCTTTAAGGCTTTTGTTGCAGCCGCTGCATTGGATCAGAATGTTGTTTCTGCTGACTATGTGTTTACCGGTGAGATTATAAATGACTATTGGACTCCGACGGGATACGGACGTTGGATCTGGCCCGCAATAAAGAGGAGCAGGGTGTTCAACCGAACTCAGCCTACAAACATGACAAATGCCATGCTTCATTCCGATAACATCTATTTTGCGGATCTTGCATTGAAAACGGGTGCCGACCGCTTTCTCAGCTATATGAGCGGAATCGGAATGGGTGAAAGAGCACCGTTTGAGCTTACAACATCGAAATCTCAGATAATAGGTGCGAACACCGCAATGAATTATAAGCTCCTTGCGGATTCGGGGTACGGTCAGGGGGAAGTGCTGATTTCACCCTTGCAGCTTGCCACGATGTTTTGCGCATTCAGAAATGAGGGCAATATTCCCACCCCATACATAACCGACTCAATCTATAGGACTGAAGGAATCAAACATATCTGTGTCGAGACTGTTTCGCCATCTGTTTGGATTCCGAATGCCATCAGCGAAAGCACGGTCAATCAAATCGTTCCTATGCTTGAGGGAGTAATGGATCCGGAAAAGAACGGCACCGGCAGAAAGCTCAGAGTGCCTGATTGCGTTATCGCCGGAAAAACGGGTACTGCCGAGCTCGATGCTGCAAAAACAAGAGCGATTTCTTGGTTTGTCGGCTTCAGGATGGGAATGGAAAATGTCGAAGACGAAAGATTGGTGCTTGTCATGTTCGATGTTCCTTATACGGATGAGTACACTTCGCTCAAATTCGATGTTGCGAGGGAGCTGTTAAAATTGGAGACCTTCGGAGATCCAAATGAACTGTTTTCGGGAGAGGAATGAATTACGGAGGATGATATGTACCTGCGCAGTTTTACTTTTCCGTCATCCGATACCGAATTCGATTTCATACTATCGGTCAAACGCACCTGCTATGCTTCATACTATCCGTTCCGCGTGCTGGATAAGGACGATCCGACCTGCCTTGAATTTGAGCCAATAACGTTTTTGTACGGCGGCAACGGCTCGGGGAAAAGCACCGCACTTAATGTAATTGCCGAAGCTCTAAAACTCGATAGGGATACTCTGTTTAACAGAGGCTCGTTTTTTGAGGACTATATAGACTTATGCAGCTTTGAAACCTCGCTTGAAATTCCGGATAATCGCAGGATTATAACGAGCGATGATGTATTTGACTATATGCTCAATATGCGTATGATAAATGACGGAATATCG
>SAMEA3663267__coassemble_618_pt1 | contig 10751 bp, 8 predicted proteins | sample SAMEA3663267__metabat2_low_PE_007 | metagenome-assembled genome bin SAMEA3663267 (sample SAMEA3663267) | pig gut metagenome | biome: pig gut; feature: pig-associated habitat; material: faeces | place: China | collected 2013 | reverse complement strand
CCATACACCGGACAGCACCGGAACACGATGCACAAAATGCGGATATACCGGGGCAATAGCTATACCAACGGTGGAAAAAGGAGATGAAGATCGTGAATAAACATCACAACACAATGCTTGGCACGATGCGTGTTCTCTCGCCGGTGCTTGCGCTGGCAATGCTTTTCACTCTTTTCGGATGCGCCGGGGATAGCCCCGCGCCGTCAGCTTCGCCCGTACCTTCGGAAAGCATACCGACTTTCTCCCCCGAGCCTGACGAGACCGAACCCCAATTAACGGCGGAGCCCACGGTCATGGAGCCTACTGCCTCGCCCAATCTCACCGAGGCGCCGACCGAGGCTCCGATCGAGACGAAGTCCGTTAAAAGAAGCCGTCGGGTTGAATTTGAAACTGCGGCAAAAGCCATTCTTGACGGCAGAATGAGTGTGGGGGATTTGGATATGAGCATACCGGATTTCTGCGATTTCGGCGAATGTTATTTCGGCCGTTTGGTCGGCCGTTCGGGATATTATCCTTATTGCTCTGCCTGCGATGTCCGTATAACTTGGAAGTCCCATGCTGATGGTGAGGAAGGCTACCGGTGGGAATATGATGAACCCTTTGCGAATTTTCCCATTGAGGCTGTTGAGGTCGGAAATCTGAAGGTGGTAAACTATCTGGTGGAGTATCTGGATTTGCTGCCATCATCCATTGTGATACAAGATGGCTACAGCCATGGCTTCGGATTTGCTGGAGAGGATTGGTTCCTGCTAAAATTCGAGGATTGCGCGCCTATGAAACACCGAAATGTACATTCTATATGGCGGACGGATGATGGGGAAAACTTCTACGAATTCGGGCACAACAATTCCTATATCGGAGAGGTAACAGGCGCGTGCATACTCTCCGAAACCACGGGCTTCCTTTGCCAGACCGATTGCGGATACCTCGACAGGGAGCATGACGGCGCCATCGGGTTTAAGGTTTTCGGTACATTCGATGGCGGGGAGACATGGCAGGATATGGGCCTTGAGCTTACCGGAGAATATGCCGGTTATCAGCACGCGGTTGCGTTAGCGCCCACCTTTGTGGGCGATCGGGGCATAATACTTGTAGGCGCGTTTTACAACGATAGAAGAGTTATCTGCTGCTTCACAACCTCGGATGGCGGCAGGACATGGACCTTCGGCAGCTAAGCCCCTTATGCCTCGCAAGCTTCGATTTCGAGAAACAATGGCGGCAATTTCAGACTCAAGTGTCGGAATAAGTACCTCCGGGGCTCGCTCGTCCTTGCGCTCCTTCTGACCTGCGTCGTAATCTTCGTTGATCCCATCGCCGAAGTATTCAGCCTTGCGACCGATTTCGGGTTCGACGAATTCGTCATTGCAGCATGCCTTGCGCTGACATCCATAGTTGTCGTCGAGATAGTAAAAGCCATCGAAAGAGCCGTTCACAAAAAGAAAATGAAGTGAATCCGGCCGTAAACCAAATAGCTGTATGCAAACGGGGCTGAAAAAAAGCAGCCTCGTTTTAATGGCCGGGGGTCGTAAGACAGTTAAAAACGGCGTGATTTTGCGGTCACGCCGTTTTTTATATGTAGGATAGTCGCAAAGCGGCGCAAGGGGACATCCTTGCTTGGAATACAGGAACACGGAAAGTACCCGTATAGAAGTGAGCACTTTTAAGAGGATACCGAACCAAACCGGCACACCGGAACAGGGCTTTCAGCTCTGTCTGCTTTCATTATTGCCATATAGAATATGATTATTTTCTTTATCAAAACAAGTCGGACATATACCGGAATTTACAATGTAGGCAACCCCAATTGTCCCATTCTTAATTAACTCGATAATTTCTCCATTTTGGTATTTTCAAATCCTTCATCGCAATCTTTACTTTAAGAAATTCCGGTTTGGCGCAGCCTATTTTCCAAACAAATCACTGTGTGTTCCGGTACGGGCTAACGTCAACACCAGGACATCATCATCAATGCGGTAAACCAGGAGCCAATCCGGCAGAATATGGCATTCTCTATGCCCAACCCAATCCCCTGTCAGCGCATGATCTTTATTTCTCTCAGGCAGAGTTTCCCCACGGGACAAGCTTCTGATAATGTTATCCAGCAGTTCGATGTCCATATGACGCTTCAGAGCCTGTTTATAATCTTTTTTGAACTGCGTAGTCCAAACGATATCACGATTCATCGCTTGAGCTCCCGAAGCGCCTCTTCCACATCGGAGTAATGCTTGATACCGGGATCTTTGGCAATTCTTTCCGCTTCCAGCATCGCGGCGATGGTTTCCGTATTCGGCTGATCCAGTCTAACCTCAAAAGGGAAACCGCCTACGCGGAGTGACTGCCGCAGAAAAACATTGATTGCAGTGGTCAGATTCATGCCCAATTCTCCATAAAGGATTTCGCACTGTTTTTTTACATCGCTGTCCATACGGACGCTAAAATTTGTACTGGCCATAATAACAACTCCTTTGCAATTCTTTACATACATATTATATGCTATTTGCATTGCAAAGTCAACATAATAGACGCAATTTAATTACAAACAACAAGCAGGTGCCTGCGTACTTGTCCAAGATACCTGCGTCTGTGTTTTATAAAACTGTCTTGCAAACACCCCGCAAATTCCGTATTCCGTTTGCAAATAGAGCGCAGGATTTGGAGCAGCGCCTTTGCTGCGCGCGGAGCACCGCGCAAGCCTACGAAGGAACGAGCACATATGCTCCGCTCCGCAGATGCTTTTGCCGCAGGGCAATATCGCAGCGAAAGCATACCATTAAGCGGCATATCCCCTGCGTTCCTTGACTTTATTCCTCATTTGCTATATTATGGTAATATCAAAGGCCTTTAAGGAGATTTTACATGAAAAATGATAATATAAATAAGAAATTGCGTGCGGTGCCGCTGCTTCTTGCGCTGCTCCTTGTCTTTTCAGCATGCAGCGTGGTCCCTGCCGATAACCCCGATCCGGTCATTGATGTGCCGTATGTCACCGTTACCGCAACGCCCGATGCGGCAGGCGAACCCGAACCGACCTCGGGAGCGACGGTTTCTCCGTCCGCAGACCCTCAAGCCACGGCCTCGCCCGAGCCCACGGAGGATCACGATGACCCCACGCCTACTCCCGCAGGAAGGTATACGACAGTTACGGTCAATTCGCAGACGGAGAGCGAAGGGCAGCTTGTGCTCGTAAACTACAATCACTATTATGAGCATGTTTCTTCAGCGGATGTCATAGTGCGTCCGGCAGGGGCGGAGTACTTCCTCCTGACCGACAGGTACGATATAAGGCTGACCGAGGAGGTCTACAATCAGCTCTTCACCCTCTCAATAGCATTCAGCACCTATACGGGCGGAGACAAGCTCTGCGTCACAAGCGGCTACCGTTCGCTTGAGGATCAGCAGCGCATCTATGATGAGTATGCGGAGGAGTACGGCACGGAGTATGCCAACCTCTATGTTGCTCGCCCCGGAACGAGCGAGCACCACACGGGGCTTGCCGTTGACCTCTCGACAATGACTGCGGACGGTACGCGCATTGCCCTCGGTTCGCACCGTGCAGGCGAATGGTTCAATATCGTCTGCACCGATTACGGCTTTGTGCTCCGCTACCCGGAGGGGACGTATTCGACAACGCATGTCGCTGCGGAGCCCTGGCATTTCCGCTATATAGGCACGGCGAATGCCCATGCGATGACGGCGATGGGGCTTCTGACATACGAAGCATACATCGCGTCCATACAGGATTATTCCTTTGACGGCGGAATGCTGTTTGTGAAGAATACTCCGTTCAGCACCTACCTCACCCCGGGTACCGCCGAGCTCAATCTCCCCTCGGACTATATCGGCACTGCGCATTACGACCAAGAGACAGGTACCTTTACCTTTGATTTCGATAATCCGAATCCGCGCGGCAGCCTTATCTGGTATGTGCCGGCATCCGATGCCGCGAATACCAATATCCGTCTCCCCCTCGGCATAAGCTCCTACACCGTTTCCGGCACCAATGACGGCGGCTTCATTGTCACGGCGGAGATAGGATAAAAGGGTTTCGGAAAGCCCCATCAGAGGCTTTGCCTGCTGAATTTTTATCCCGGAAGGCACCTTCATCTGAAAGGATATTTTCTATCCGATTAAAAAATTCCCCGTCCACTGCTTTCGCAGCGGACGGGGTTCTCTTTATTGTATAGTATTTTCAATTACTTCCTGTTCTTCAGAGCGGCCTGTGCTGCTGCGAGCCTTGCGATGGGTACGCGGAAGGGTGAGCAGGATACGTAGTTGAGGCCGATCCTGTGGCAGAACTCGATGCTGGAGGGATCGCCGCCATGTTCGCCGCAGATGCCGAGCTTGATGTTGGGACGGGTCTTCTTGCCGAGCTCGACTGCAATCTGCATGAGCTTGCCGACGCCGTTCTGGTCAACGCGTGCGAAGGGATCGCTCTCAAAGATCTTCTTCTCGTAGTAATCGTTGAGGAACTTGCCTGCATCGTCACGGCTGAAGCCGAAGGTCATCTGGGTAAGGTCGTTGGTGCCGAAGCTGAAGAATTCAGCCTGCTTTGCGATTTCGTCAGCGGTAAGAGCTGCACGGGGAATCTCGATCATGGTACCGACCATGTAGGGGATCTCCATGCCCTTCTCGTTCATAACGAGCTTTGCGGTCTCATCGACGACATTCTTGACGTATGCAAGCTCGTTGACCTCGCCCACCAAGGGAATCATGATCTCGGGAACGATCTCGAGGCCGGTCTCCTGACGGACTTCGATAGCTGCTTCGATGACGGCGCGGGTCTGCATTGCCGCGATTTCGGGATAGGTGATGGAAAGACGGCAGCCGCGGTGACCCATCATGGGGTTGCTCTCGTGGAGGCTGTTAACGGTCTTCTTAAGATCTTCAAAGGTGATGCCCATATCAGCCGCAAGGGACCTGATATCCTCATCCTTGGTGGGAAGGAACTCATGGAGAGGAGGATCCAGGAAGCGGATGGTTACGGGACGGCCTTCCATTGCCTTGTAGATGCCCTTGAAGTCCTCACGCTGCATGGGGAGGATCTTTGCAAGAGCGGCTTTGCGCTCATCAACATTCTTAGAAACTATCATCTCGCGCATTGCGGGGATCCTTGCTTCATCGAAGAACATATGCTCGGTACGGCAGAGACCGATGCCCTCCGCGCCGAATTTGACTGCGATGGCAGCCTGTGCGGGAGAATCGGCATTGGTGCGGATCTTGAGGGTACGGATCTCATCCGCCCACTGCATGATGGTTGCGAAATTGCCGGAGAGCTCAGCGGGAGCGGTCTTGATGGACTGAGCATAGACATTACCGGTGGTGCCGTCAAGGCTCATCCAATCGCCCTCGTGAAGAACGGTACCGTTCTCAAAGGTGATGGTCTTGGTCTTTTCATCAATGATAACGGATTTGCAGCCGGATACGCAGCAGGTGCCGAGCTGACGGGCAACGACTGCCGCATGGCTGGTCATGCCGCCGAAAGCGGTGAGGATACCCTCGGAAGCGGTCATGCCCTCGATATCCTCGGGGCTGGTCTCTTTACGGGCAAGGATGACCTTTGCGCCTGCTTCATGAGCGGCCTTCGCTTCGTCAGCGGAGAAATAAACCATACCGCATGCTGCGCCGGGGCTTGCTGCGAGGCCCTTTGCAAAGGGGGTAGCTGCCTTGAGCGCAGCCTGATCGAAGGTGGGATGCAGAAGTGCATCGAGGGTCTTGGGCTCGATCATCGCAACGGCTTCTTCCTTGGTGCGTGCGCCCTCGTTTACGAGATCGACTGCGATCTGGAGAGCGGCAGCGGCGGTACGCTTGCCGTTACGGGTCTGGAGCATATAGAGATGACCGCGTTCAATGGTGAATTCCATATCCTGCATGTCACGATAATGCTTTTCGAGGATGTCGGCAACGCGAACGAACTCGTTGTAGACCTCTTCGTTGGTCTGCTTGAGATGGTCGATGGATTCGGGAGTACGGATACCTGCAACGACATCCTCACCCTGAGCATTCATAAGATATTCGCCGAAGAGCTTCTTCTCGCCGGTCGCAGGGTTACGGGTGAAAGCAACGCCGGTGCCGCTGTCATCGCCCATATTGCCGAATACCATGCTCTGTACGTTAACAGCGGTGCCCCAGCTTGCGGGAATATCGTTCATGCGGCGATAGACGATAGCACGGGGGTTGTCCCAGCTGCGGAATACTGCCTTAACGGCTTCGAGGAGCTGAGTCATGGGATCCTGGGGGAAATCAAAGCCCTTGATTTCTTTGAACATCACCTTGTATGCCGCAACGACCTCCTTGAGGTTCTCGGCGGTGAGCTCGGTATCCAGCTTGCAGTTATATTTCTTCTTGATGCCGTCGAAAATCTCGTCAAAATGGGATTTTTCAACTTCCATAACGACATCGGAGAACATCTGGATGAAGCGGCGGTAGCTGTCGTATGCAAAGCGCTCGTTATTGGTGAGCTTTGCCATAGCAACTACGGTCTCATCATTAAGGCCGAGGTTGAGGATGGTATCCATCATACCGGGCATACTTGCTCTTGCGCCGGAGCGAACGGATACGAGATAGGGATTTTCCGTGCTGCCGAACTTCTTGCCGACCTTTGCTTCGGCAACTGCAAGAGCTGCTTTGATCTGCTCGATGATCTCATCGGAGATCACTTTGCCGTCCTCATAGTAACGGGTGCAGGCTTCGGTGCTTACGGTGAAACCGTAGGGAACGGGGAGACCGATACGGGTCATCTCGGCGAGGTTGGCGCCCTTACCGCCGAGGAGCTCCCTCATGTTCGCATTACCCTCATCAAAGAGGTATACATACTTGTGAGACATCATTTTCCTCCATTTATTTACTACTAAGTAATTTTTCACTCAGAACATCTCATTATACAGGGATTCATATCGAATTTCAAGTATTTGCCATACTTTTTTTGCGCCTTTTTGGTGAAAATAACTATATATTTATCGAAAGGAAATACATATGGAAAAGAATAAAATCAAAAATTACGATGCTGACGAGCATCTTGTTCACGACGGACTCGGCTATTCCGCTTCTTCGGGCGAAGCCACGGGGCTTATGCCGACCGCACCCGACAGCCGTGCGGAGGAAGCATCGCTTAGGGAGCTTCACGGGCTTCAGAGCGTGGAATTTGCGTCCGAGGACTATATTACCGATGAAATCTCCGGTGATCTTCCGTTTCAAAACCGGCCCGACGATGCGGCATTTGCGCATAATTACGTTGACGATGAGGGCCTGTACCCCCAGTTCACCACTCAGAGCGAGGAGCTTTGGCGCACGGGCATGTGGGGACATAACCCGATGATGAATAAATTCAGCCTCTACGATACCGCGACCTCCGCCGATCCCGAGCACAGCGGCCTTGATACCCTGCCGCCCGAAGAATGGGATAAATAGGTTTTCATCGGGGCGGGAAATCCTGTTTGCCGAGGGCTTTCGGGCTTGGCTTTTCTTGTTATTGCTTTTTTCGCATGCAGGCTGTATAATTGCTTCATCGGCGGAGCTTTCGCCGAACAAGACCGTTCAGCGGAGGATAACCCGTGAAAAAGAAAACCATTATCATCATATCGGTCTGCCTTGCCGTATTCGTGCTTGCGCTCGTACTGCCTTCCGTATTTCTGAGGCGGCACGATGCCCAAAACGGCGATAGTGCGCGCAATATCTATCTCAGCTACATGGAAAAGGTCAAAACCTATGAGCACAGCACCGAAGGCATGAGCAACTACTTCCCCATTCCCGAGGGGTACCTTGAGGGCGAGCATGAGGATTCCGACTTCATGGCGGCAGTCAATCCCTATGATACGCCCGAGCAATGGGAGAGCCTTAAGGGCGTGGACGCAAGGGTCGAAGCCTCCCAGATCGTCGATAAGGTTCTGAAGGCCGCAAGCACCCGTGAAATAGTCATCTACTGCATGAACTATAACCTCTACCCCGAGGTGCTTTACTACGGCAGCTATGATGAAGGCGTTGCCGTTGCAAACGAGCATTTCAACGGCTTTACCGCCCTGTTCGAGCATCCCGATTATGCCCAAGCGCTTCTTGATCTCTATGCCGCGTATGATCTTGAGTACCAGAGCACCCATGATGCGCAGTATGCAACGAGGCTTGCCTATATCCATGCTCTGTTTTACAGGCTCATCCTTGATGCCCAGCTCGATGCCGATCAGGCGCAGCATTTTGCGCGCATGTGCTTCGCTAATCTCAGCACCATCCTCAATTCCGACGGCAGGTACGAGCCGAACCTCTGCATGTTCGTCGGCGTCTTTGCGCTGTACTGCTCCGATGAGAATTTCACCGCTCTTATCGACAGCATCCCCATCGCAGGGCAATACATACTCGATGCAAATATCGACGAAGCTTCCGCCATCAGCGATCCCGATCTCGACAGGATAGTCAATTATATAAAGGAATTTATGGCAGAACCTGCGGAATGACCGAAGATAGCCGAATACGGGACTGTGTTCAAAGCAGTCCTGTTTTTTTGTTCCCGTTTTTGCAAAAAAACGAGCTGTCTGGTATAATCGTTCTATTAAGTGCAGGAGGCGGCATATGGCAGCGAATGTGAAGATTATTATGGGTCGGGCAGGGGTCGGCAAGACCGAATACATGCTCGAACGGATAAGGGAAAATGAAGCGGCGGGAAAGCGTTCCGTATTCATCGTTTCGGACAGAGCGAATTTCGAAAGCGAAAAACGGCTTTCCTCCGTCCTCGGCTGCGGAATCATCAATACCTTTGTCGTTTCGTTCACAAGCCTTGCACGCCGCGCTCTAAGCGAAAGCGGAAACAGCCGCACCTTCCTTTCGATGCAGGGCAGGCAGATGCTTCTTCGCCGCACGATAACGGAGAATGAAAAAAGGCTCGGCGCCTTTTCACGCATTGCGCATATGCAGGGCTTCACCGATGAATGCGACGAGCTTATCCTCAAGTGCAAACGCTTCGGGATTGATCCGGCAATGCTCTCATCAGCCGCGGAAAATGCAGCTTTGCCGGCGCAGCTTCGCAGTAAGCTCCGTGACTTTGCGCTCATATATGAAAAGACCGCCGAGGCTGCCGAAAACAAGTATATCGACGATGAGGATATCGTCAATTCCCTCATAGATACGCTTCCCCTCTCGGCATACAGGGACTGCGATTATTTTATAGATACGCCCGAAACGCTGAATGAGCAGAGCGTGCGGATAATTGAAATGCTTTTTAATACCGTAAGGAATGTCACCGTCAGCTTCCGAGGCGATACGGAGGAAGTCTGTCGTGACCGCAGGAACTTTGCTCCCGACACGGAATTATATCTCCGCCTCCGCGATATAGCCCGGGAAGCCGGCTGCAATATCGAATTCATACCCCTTTCGGGCAATAAACGCACCGAAGAGCCTGCGCTGCGCCATCTTGAAAAGGAGCTTTTCGCACATCCCTACCGCATTTTCAGCGGTGATGCTTCCTCCTCCATACATCTCCATATCGCTCCGAGCAGAGCAAGCGAGGCGGACGCCTGTGCGGAAAATATCCTGAGCGCGGTGCGTTCGGGGCTTCGCTTCAGGGATGTCGGCGTAATCGTCGGCGATGCGGAAACCTATCTTCCCCTGCTTCGCCGCAGCTTTGAGGATCACAATATCCCCTATTTTGCCGATGCCAAGCGTTCGCTCCTCTCCCACCCGGTGAGCGAGCTGATGCTCTCCGCACTCGCCTGCTGCTCCGATAATTTCCGCACAGACAGCTTTATCCGAGCCATCAAGACGGGGCTTTTTGCGATAAGCCCCGAAAAGCTCGAGCTGCTTGAAAATCATCTGCTGAAATACGGGCTTTCAGGCTCCGGCATTACCGAGAGCTTCAGTCAGGATGAGCTTCCCGAGGGTATAGAGGAAGCGAGAGAAACCGCCGCAGCCCCTCTCCTGCATCTCAAAGCCGCGCTTTACGGCACAAAGGACGGGCAGAAGGCGAAGGTCACAGCTTCCGAGCGCGTCCGTGCGCTGTACGATTTTCTTGTCGAGATTGACCTTCCGGGTACGCTTGAACGAGAGTATGACGAATACATTCTGCGCGGTGAATTCGACGCCGCACGCGAGAGCGCGCAGATTTTCGATACCGTCTGCGAACTGCTCGATCAGCTCCATATGATTCTCGGCGACGACAGCATGGGCATAGAAAGGTTTTCTTCGGTGCTTTCGGAGGGCCTTCGTGCGTACTCGATAGGCATAATCCCGACCACGCTCGATCAGGTCATAATCGGGAGCATAGACGATGCCTCGCTGACCGATAAAAAATACCTTTTCGTACTCGGCATGAACGAGGGGCTAATCCCCAAGGTCAAATCCGATAATGCCGTAATAAACGATAACGAGCTCGCTCGCCTGAAGGCGGCAGGGCTTCCCGTATGGCAGAGCACCGACAGGATGAACCGAGCGGAGAACCTTCGAGTTTACACCGCACTATCGCACTGCACGGAAAGGCTTTATCTATCCTACTGCAATGACGGCAGCGGAGATTCCGGCTCGGTATCGCCCCTGTTCGAGCGCGTGCGCCGTATCTTCCCCACCTGCAAGCTAACCGACGGGCTTGTTGACCCCGTGCGCGGCAGTACCGAGCGCGCAAGGTTCTGCGAGCTTGCCTCCGCCGTCAGATCCGGCATCGACCGGGGCGGAATTGATGAGGGGGCGGCCGAAGCCTATTCGTATTTTGCCGCAAAGGAGGAGTATTCGGGCATTCTTGATGCTGTCGGCAGAGCCTGCTTTGACGGCAATAT
>SAMEA3663267__coassemble_616_pt1 | contig 10759 bp, 10 predicted proteins | sample SAMEA3663267__metabat2_low_PE_007 | metagenome-assembled genome bin SAMEA3663267 (sample SAMEA3663267) | pig gut metagenome | biome: pig gut; feature: pig-associated habitat; material: faeces | place: China | collected 2013 | reverse complement strand
GAGGTAAACAAATGAAAAGTTATACCAAGCCTGAAATTGCTTTCGTGAACTTCGGAAATAGAAATGATATCGGTACTGCCGGCTCATGCAAGATCAGAGGAAATTCATCAGACGAAAACAGCTGCAACTATGAAGTATTCCCGGATTATTTTCTCTTCCTTGAGATTACGGCTTCGAAATGCAATGTTAGACCGCAGGATGGCGAATTCGGCAAATTCTGCTATGATGTTCCTCTCGCCGATACTCGTATTTTCCATTCCTGATTTATACTAATCTGCTTTTACCCCGCCGTAACAAGCGGGGTAAATTCCGTATTATGAAGAAAAAAACCAGTAAAAAAATCGGCATAGCTTTAGCGATCATAGCAGCGGCGGCAGCATTTTTAGCTCTTATTACGCTGCTTACTTTAGGTGAGCAGAACAGGGGTAATAATTCCGGACCGACGCTAAGCCCCACGGCTTCGGATAATCCTGCGGAAACCTCGGTTCCTATCGTTATAGAGGATGGCTCGGAAAAGTCGCTCGGTTACGGCATAGAGCTGAAAAATATTGCTTCGGTTTCCGGTATCTATTATGAGGACGGAAGCAATGCCATGCTCACAGACTTCCTCTCGGCGACCTTCTACAATAATTCAGATACCTATATCCAGTATGCGGCTATCAGATTGAACTGCGATGGCGTCGAATACAATTTCGAGCTGTCCGTTGTTCCGCCAAAGTCGTATATTCGCGCATTTGATAAGAATAAAAAGTCTGCGCCCGTGCGCGTCGTATCTGCAAAAGGTGAAGTGATGCAATATGTCGCCTTCAGCGAGACCCCTTCACTCCATGAAGACCTCTTTGAAATAACCGCTGCGGAGAATGTTCTCTATGTAAAAAATATTTCGGGCAAGGATATAACGGATGATTTCTATATCTGCTATAAGAACTACGATTCCGGCATCCTTATCGGCGGAATATGCTACAGCCTGAAAATCGAGGACGGAATTGCCGCCGGGGAGACCTATACCGCTTATGCCCGCCATTTCAGCACACGATACAGCATGCTGATGTTTGTAAACTATCATGAGCAGGACTAAGCTGTATTCCATAGCCGATGTAACTATCGGGATATTTGCGCCCTGGGAGATCGTTGAACCGAATGATTTCCCTGAATTTGAGGTTGAATCGGCGGAGCCCGATTACAGTATCTTTGTTCACAAAGGCGAAGCATGTGATTTCCCTGCGGAAAACGATTACGTTATCCGCAAGCGCAGCGGAAATACTATCGACCTTTACTATAAACCGAGCGTTGCCGAGCTCGTATATCCGCGTTCGGTACTCGCCGACGCCGGTATCGACGCCCTGCTTGCCGAGCATGATGCCTTCATTCTCCACTCATCCTATATCGGCATCAATGGTAAAGCTTTGCTTTTCTCCGCTCCGAGCGGTACCGGCAAGAGCACTCAGGCGGATTTCTGGCACAGCGAGCGAGGAGCCGAGATAATCAACGGCGATAGATCAATTGTTTCGCTTCGTAACGGCAGATTCTTTGCTAACGGCTGTTTTTTCAGCGGTTCGAGCGGCTTCTGCAAGAATATTACGCTTCCGCTGCATGCTGTCGTGCTTCTCGGACAGGCAGAAAGGAATATTGCTGAACGTGCCGCCGGGCTTGATGCTTTCATACGCATTTTAAATGAAACGCAGCTAAGTTCTATGGATACCGAAAATGTAAGTCGTGTTACCGGGCTGATAGAGAAGCTCATTGCCGAGGTAAAGATAATTGATTTCAGATGTGAAAACGATCCGAATACGGTTGAATACTTGGAGAAATACCTATGAAAATAGATGATAGATTATTGAACGGCGAACCGTATTGGTCCGCATACATGCATTCCAAGGGTACACAGCTCGGGCTTCCGATCGCAGGGACCTTTGAGATAACTCCTCGCTGCAATTTCAACTGCAAGATGTGCTATATTCATCAGCAAGCCGACAAACCCGAGCTTTCCGCCGATGAATGGCTCGACATCGGCAGGCAGGCTGCTGCGTGCGGCATGATATTTATACTCATCACGGGCGGCGAACCGCTGATTCGTCCCGATTTTCCGAAGATCTATAAGGGGCTAAAGGAGCTGGGGCTGCTCGTTTCAGTGAATACTAACGGCTCACTGATAACGGATGAGGTCTTTGATATGTTTGTAAGCGATCCTCCGAACAGGATAAACATCTCCCTTTACGGCGGAAGCGATGATACATACATGAAGCTCTGCGGAAATGCGAAGTACTCTGTTGTTACGGGCAATATCAGGCGCCTGAAGGAAGCCGGGATTTCCATGCGTATCAATGCTTCTTTCACTCCCGAGAACGCGTCCGACATCAAAGCGGTTTATGATTTTGCAAAGGAAATGAATCTTCCCGTCCAGTCATCGACCTATATGTACCCTCCGATCCGTGTAAATGCCGATGGCTTTGGCGTTGCTCCGAATAGGTTCGGTGCTGAGGAAGCCGCAAAATATATGCTAACATGCCGCGAACAGATTATGACGCCCGAACAGCTTCTGAAATCCATTGAGGGTATCGGAGGCATGCACGAGGAATGTACCGGCAGCGAGGGCGAACCAATGCACTGCCGCGCAGGCCGGACTTCATTCTGGGCTGCTTGGGATGGCAGGCTGCTGCCGTGCGCTATGTTCCCGATTGAAGGATACGATATAAGAAAGCTCGGATTTGCGGAAGCATGGAAATGCGCGAGGGAGTTCACAAAGACAGTTCGCCTGCCGAGCGAGTGTGCGGCTTGTTCGCACAATAAGGACTGCTGCGCATGCGCGTCATCCTGCATCGCGGAAACCGGAAGCTTTGATAAAAAGCCCGAGTATGTCTGTACATTCACGAAAACCTTCCATGAGCTTATAAGGCAAAAGTATTCCAAGGAGGAAACGCAAAATGAAGACTAATCCTGCATTTGTCCATAGAAATATTGTCGGAGACCATGTTCTTGTACCAATCGGAAATGCAAATCTCAAGAACAACGGCGTATTTCCGCTCACTGAAACCGGAGCCGAGATATTCGATCTTTATGCTTCCGGGCTGAGCGAAAGTGAAATCATTGATAAGCTCCTAACCGAATACGATGTCGAAAGGGATGTTCTCGTTTCCGATGTCCGTGAGTTTACCGAAGCACTTATCGAGATCGGCGCATTGATTGACTAAAATAACGCTGATAACACAAAAGCCATGGCACGCACCATGGCTTTCTTTTATAAGAATTTATGCTCTATCTATATGCGGCGACAGCGAGCCCCTTGGGCAAATGATTCTTGAGCACGCCGTCAACTGCCTTTCCGAACCCGACAGGGAAACCGTCGGCCGTGACCGCACAGTAACCGCGAAGGTTCGGCGGTATCTCGATGGTATTTCCGGAAAGAAACCTAAGAAGCTCGGAAGAATTGCGTCCAAGATTGATGCGGTTCCTGCACTCATACCCGAATTCATGAAGTTCACCCGATGCCATAAACAGCGCATGGTGGGGCTTCAGCCGATTCTTTACTATCTCTCCGACAGGTATACCGAAGGACAGCACGCGGAGCTTAAATAGGTTATCGGGAATTTCCGAAGGCAGAAAGCATATGCTGCCGCTTTTTGATTCATGGAATCCCATGCCGCCGGGGAAGGACGAAAAGGTTTCGGCTATAAAATCCTTTACGAGCCTTGCGGATTCCTTACCGATCGCCGTCTTGAACGCCTTGAATGCTCCGCTGCTTCCGCCCCTTTTAGTGAGCCTTGCCGCGAAATGCCCTTCGCCACGGCAGGTATGAGGATAATACCGCTTCATATAGTCAAGCACGAACTCCGGATGAGCGGAAAGGAATGCTTCTATAACATCCTCATTCTCCTGCTTTGAAAAGGTACAGGTGGAGTAGATGAGCTTTCCGTTCGCAGAAACGAGCTTTGCTGCACTTTCGAGAATAGCCTTCTGACGCACGGCGCAGGCATCCACCGCCTCGGGAGACCACTCGGCAATCGCTGCCGGATCCTTCCTGAACATGCCCTCACCCGAGCAGGGCGCATCAACTATGACACGGTCGAAATAGCAGGGAAGTACCGATGCGATTTCATCAGGGTGGGCGCAGGTGACGGCGGAATTCATAACTCCGAGCCGCTCAAGGTTTTGACAGAGGAGCTTGGCACGAGAAGGTACTATCTCATTTGAAAGCAGAAAGCCGCTGCCATTGAGCCTTGCGGCAATTCCTCCGCTCTTTCCTCCCGGAGCTGCGCATAGATCGAGCACACGCATTCCGGGCCAGATATCGGCATGCTCTATCACGCTCATTGCGGAGGGCTCCTGCATGTAAATCAATCCTGCGATATGATATGGATCAGTTCCTATGTGCGGGACTTCCTCATCGAGGATAAGCCCCTCGTAAAGCGTATCGGCCTGTTTGACCTTCCATGGGCATAGTTTAAGAAACTCCTCCTTGCTGAGCTTCAGCGTGTTGATGCGCAGACCTCGGATGGGAGGATTATTGTACCGGGAGATGAAAGCTTCATATTCATCTCCCAATTGTTCCTTCATTCTGCTTCTAAAGGCTTCGGGCAGATTCATAGGGTTTATTTGTTATCCAAAAGCCTGTGAGTATTGCTTTCGGTAAACTGTGTGGTATAGAGATTATAATAGTAACCCTTCAATGCGAGCAGCTCGCTGTGCGTACCTGCTTCGGTGATCTTTCCACCGCGGATAACGAGTATCCTGTCGGCGGAACGGATGGTCGAAAGCCTGTGCGCAACGATGAAGCTCGTGCGGTTTTCAAGTACGGTCTTGATAGCATCCTGAATCAGCATCTCGGTCTCGGTATCTATGGAGCTTGTCGCCTCATCGAGCACAAAGATACGGGGGTCTGCAAGGATGACGCGTGCAAAGGATATTAGCTGCTTCTGCCCGGTCGAGAGCCTTACACCGCCCTCACCGACCTCGGTCGCGTACCCTTTTTCGAGCTTATCAATGAAGGTATCCGCGTGGACGAGCCTTGCTGCCTCACGAACCTCATCATCGCTCGCTTCGGGGCGCGCGTAGCGGATATTGTCGGCAATGCTTCCGGAGAACAGATGCGGACTCTGAAGCACATAGCCCAGCCTTGACTGCAGCCAGAGCTGACTGCGTTCGCGGTAATCGACTCCGTCGATAAGAACCTCGCCCTCGGTGGGTTCGTAGAATCTGCATACGAGGTTGACGATGGTGGATTTACCTGCACCGGTCTCGCCGACGAGCGCGATGGTCTCGCCGCACCTGACATGGAGATTGAAATCGGTCAGCACCTTTTCCCCGTCCTTATATGAGAAGGAAACATTTCTGAATTCGACCTCGCCCGTGATGCTTTCCCAGTTCTCGCGCTTGGGCTCGAAGCAGTCGCCGTATTTTTCGATGACCTCATCGGTATCGGTTATATCGCTCTTTGCTTCGATAAGCGATATGACGCGTTCCGCGCTCGCCTGTGCACTCTGCATCTCGGCAAGGATGCCTGCAAGCTGCTGGATCGGGTCGAAGAGGCTATTTGTGTAGGAAATAAAGGTGGAGAGAACGCCTATGGTCATGCTTGCACCGAAAATAGTCGGAGCAATCACAGTCCTGCCGCCGGCATAGAGGGCAATTGCGGTGCCGATAGAGCCAAGCGTCATAACTATCGGGGTGAACATAGCGGAGAACATCGCAGCACGGATGCTCGCCTTCTTCATTCTTCCGGCTTCCGCTTCAAATTCCATATTGTTGCGCTCTTCACGAACGAGCGTTTTTGTGGTTACCGCACCGGTTATCGCTTCATTGAATGCGCCCGTGATTATTGAATTCTGCTTTCTGACGACGCGGTGCTCCTTGAGTATCTTTCTCTGAAAATACACGCAGATAACGGCAATCGGGGGGAATACGACGAGAACGACGAGAGCAAGCTTCCAATTCGTGACAAGCAGCATTATAAGACAGCCGATTATGAATACGCTTGACCAGAGCAGGTCGGTGACAGTCCATGAGATCATCTCGCTGAGCCTCGGAATATCGCTGACCATGCGGCTCATAATGTTGCCGACTGCGGTCTTATCATAATAGGAGAATGAGAGCTGCTGGAGCTTTTTGAAGGCATCCTGCCTGATATCGTAGGAGATCAGCATTTCAAGCTTTCCGTTATGGGAAACGAAGAACCAAACGCCGAAGCCTTGGATGATTATCATGAGGAAATAGAATACTGCGAACATCGGCAGCTTGGCAAGCCCTGCTTCGCTTCCGTCAGCGATGATATTATCAATAGCATAACGGGTGAGCTGAGGGTATATGAGGTCAATAAGACCGACGATTGCCATTATTGCACAGCTTGATATAAGAACGCGTTTATGCTTCCATGCATAGGCAAAGAGCTTTTTCCAAACGTTCATATCTATGCGTTTGGTAAATTCTTCCTCTTTGAGCGCAGTGGTTTTGAGTTCTTCCATTAGTTGTTACCTCCTTCCGAGGTGGTTTCAAGCTCCGCTTCGAGCAGGTTCTGTATGTCCGCAATGCGTTTATACAGTCCGTCCTCGGCAAGGAGCTGTTCATGGGTACCCTCTTGGACGAGCATACCGTTTTCGAGTACGAGTATCTTATCCGCACGGCAGAGGGTCGTGATACGATGCGAGATAATGAAGGTCGTGCAGTCCTGCCCCCTTGCTGCAAGCGCATCACGGATGGCGGCATCGGTTTCGGTATCGACGGCGCTCATGGAGTCGTCAAGCACGATGATGGGAGCCTTCTGCATGAGCATCCTTGCGATGGCAACGCGCTGCTTCTGACCGCCCGAGAGCGTAACGCCCCTTTCGCCGACGACGGTTTCATAGCCGTTTTCAAATTCCTTTATCGCTTCGTGAATAGCTGCAACCGCAGCCGCGCCGTAAGCTTCATCGTCGCTCGCACCGGGATTTGTGATCTTGATATTCTCCATTATTGTACGGGAATAGAGGAATGGCTCCTGAAGCACGATACCGACATTCCTGCGCAGGTGATGACGCTCGATATCGTTGACGTTAACGCCGTCGATAAGGATTTCTCCCTCACGGCAGGTATAGAGCCTCTGAAGGAGCTGGACAAGGCTGGATTTGCCGGAACCGGTCGAACCGAGTATAGCCACGGTTTCACCCTTGTGCGCTGTGAATGAGATGTCGCGAAGGACATCCTGCCCGTCCTCATAGCCGAAGCTGACGTGCCTGAATTCGATATTACCCTTGATCTCGGGGGTAAGTGCAAGGCCGGGTTCGCTTTCCGCCGGAACGGAAAGCACCTCATCAAGCCTTCCGAGCGAAACGCTGGCTTTGCCGAGATCGGCAAGTATCCTGCCGAGCTGACGGGCGGGCCATACGAGCAGGGAAGAATAGCTCGTGAATACCATCAGTTCGCCAACGGTGATCTCCTTTTTAATGACGAGCACGATGCTTGCGCAGAGCGTGATAGCTATCTGCGTATAGCCTATGGAATCGGTAATGCCCCAGAAGAGCGCCATGAGCTGAGTAAGCTTATAGGTCTTTTTACTGAAATCACGGTTTTTTTCTGTAAAGCTGTCAAGCTCGCGCTTCTGCTGGCCGAAGGCGCGCACAACGCGCATACCCGAAACATTCTCCTGAATATCGTCGCTCAGTACGCCCTCGGCTTCATCCGCAGCGGTGAAGTATTTCTTTGCGTAGCGGAAGTAGACGAACGAGATAATCACGAGCGGAGGCATGATGATTACGGAATAGATCGCAAGCTTAACGTTCATTGAGAACATGAAAACCGCTGCGATGATTATCATGCATGCCGTGCGAACGATCTCAAGAAGCTGGTTTGATACGAAGCGCCCGATGGTTCCGATATCGGAGGAACACCTCTGCACGATGTCACCGCTTGATACATGCTTGAAATAGTCATAAGGCATATCCACAAGATGCGAATACATACGCATGCGCATATTGTAGCACATCTTTTCCGCACCGCGTGAGATCTGCGTGCGGCGCATGTATGCGGCAAAAGCGTTAACGCCGGTCATAAGCACGAGAAGGATGCCCATGATGTAGAGATGCTCGGTCAGGAAAGCCCTTCCGCCGAAGCTGTCGATAATCCTTTCAAGCCAGGGCGCAACGGTCATTCCACCGGTATAGCCTATCTCGGCGTATTCGATAAGAACATAGTCAACGGTGAAGCTTGTGATAAGCGGGATGATGTATACGCTTATTGCAGCGATGATGATAGCAATAACACCGAGTACAAGGTGCTTTTTGGCGCCCATCATAAATTCACCGATAAGTTTTTTGTTGATTTTTCTGTTTTTTGTTTTTTCTGTCTTTTTCACGATGTTTCTCCTATAATACGGGAGTATGCAGTTCAATAATACCGATGCAAAAAATAAAGAACTGCATCCTGAGTGCAGTTCCTGAAATAAACCAAAATCTATATCAGCATATCAACGCGAGGCCGCTGCACTTTCTGTTGCAATATTCATTTTAAGGTTGTTGATATCGTACATCGGTGGGGCCTCCTTTCTTATAATTTTTACGACTATATCATTGTAAACCCGTTTACCAAATATTGCAAGCCCTTTACAAATATATATTAACTTTGTTTCTTTGCCACACTTGACATAAAAAGACGGTTGAATATAATTACAAATGTGGGTAATATTATTACCATATCGTGGGAGATGTCTATTCGGGCATGCTCCGCGGTTACAGTATTTTTAATCTAATTTCAGGAGGCATAATCTTATGAAACTCAGGCCTTTAGCAGACAGAGTGATTATCAAGAGCTCGGAAGTTGAAGAGACCACCAAGAGCGGTCTTATACTTACCGGCAGCGCAAAGGAAAAGCCGCAGATGGCGGAGGTCATCGCAGTCGGCCCCGGCGGCATTGTTGACGGCAAAGAGGTTGTTATGAATGTTGCAGTCGGCGACAAGGTAATCTATTCCAAGTATGCCGGCAACGAAGTCAAGGTTGACGGTGAGGAATACATCATCGTCCGTCAGAATGATATTCTTGCAGTTGTTGAATAAAAGGAGATGTTATTATGGCAAAGCAGCTTAAGCATGGCGAAGAAGCACGCAGGGCTCTCGAGAAAGGTCTCGATACCCTTGCTAATACAGTTAAAATCACCCTTGGACCCAAGGGCTGTAATGTAGTTCTTGAAAAGCAGTACGGCGCACCCCTCATCACCAACGATGGCGTCACCATCGCTAAGGAGATCGAGCTTGCCGACCCGTTTGAGAATATGGGCGCACAGCTCGTTCGTGAGGTCGCTTCCAAGACCAACGATGTTGCAGGCGACGGCACCACCACCGCAACCCTTCTTGCACAGGCTATCGTGCATGAGGGCATGAAGAATGTCGCTGCCGGCGCAAACCCCATGGTGCTCCGCAAGGGCATTGAGATGGCTGTTGATGAAGCGGTCGCAGGCCTCAAGGAAATGAGCAAGCCCATTTCGAGCAAGCATGAGATCTCTCAGATCGCTGCAATCTCCGCTTCCGATGAGACGGTCGGCGAACTCATCTCCGATGCAATGGAGAAGGTCGGCAATGACGGCGTCATCACCATTGAAGAGGGCAAGACCATGAAGACCGAGCTGAATGTCGTCGAAGGCATGCAGTTTGACAGGGGCTATGCTTCTTCCTATATGGTAACCGATACCGACAAGATGGAAGCCGTACTTGATAATCCCTATATCCTCATTACCGATAAGAAGATCAGCAATATTCAGGAGATCCTTCCCGTTCTCGAGCCCATCGCACAGCAGAGCAGGAAGCTCCTCATCATCGCAGAGGATGTCGAGGGCGATGCACTTGCGACCCTCGTCGTCAATAAGCTCCGCGGCATCTTCACCTGCGTAGCCGTTAAGGCTCCCGGCTTCGGTGACAGGCGTAAGGAAATGCTTCAGGATATAGCGATCCTGACCGGCGGCGAAGTCATCTCCTCCGATCTCGGCATGGAGCTCAAGGATGCGACCATCGCTCAGCTCGGTACCGCAAAGCAGGTTCGCGTTGATAAGGACAGCACCACCATCGTTGAGGGCGCAGGCGCAAAGGAAGAGGTCGCAGCAAGGGTCAATAATATCCGCGCTCAGATAGAGGAAACCACCTCCGAATACGATAAGGAAAAGCTCCAGGAGAGGCTTGCTAAGCTCGCCGGCGGCGTTGCCGTTATTTCAGTAGGCGCAGCGACTGAGACCGAGATGAAGGAGATTAAGCTCCGCGTTGAGGATGCTCTCAATGCAACCCGTGCAGCAGTCGAAGAGGGTATCGTCCCCGGCGGCGGCGTAGCGCTCGTCAATGTCATCGGCAGGGTTAAGAATCTTGAAAAGAAGACTCAGGGCGATCAGAAGACCGGCGTATCCATCATCGTCCGCGCTCTCGAAGAACCCCTCCGCCAGATTGCAGTCAATGCCGGCATGGAGGGCAGCGTAATCGTTGCCAATGTCCGCGCGGCAAGGAAGCCCGGTTATGGCTATGATGCGGCAAAGAACGAATACGGCATGATGGTCGAAAAGGGCATTATCGATCCCACCAAGGTCACGAGGAGTGCGCTTCAGAATGCAGCTTCCGTAGCGGCAATGATTCTCACCACTGAGAGCCTTGTATGCGATATTCCCAAGCCCGAAGCTCCCGCAGCTCCCATGGATGCAGGCGCAGGCATGTATTGATCCTAAACGAATAACTGAATGAACAACGGACTGACCCGAAAAAAAGGCTCAATGTCAATAGTTGGGGTTGAGCCCATAGAATGAGTCGGTCGGAACCTA
>SAMEA3663267__coassemble_582_pt1 | contig 11107 bp, 11 predicted proteins | sample SAMEA3663267__metabat2_low_PE_007 | metagenome-assembled genome bin SAMEA3663267 (sample SAMEA3663267) | pig gut metagenome | biome: pig gut; feature: pig-associated habitat; material: faeces | place: China | collected 2013 | reverse complement strand
CTTCGTTTTTTCTGTATTCATGCGGAATAAGCGGTATCATCTTTGAAATGCGCCGCTCAATCCTCTTTTCCTATCTCCGTGGCAAGCCTGTACATCCTGTTCTTTTGACCGCCGAGCGCGAAAGCGGCAATCTTGGCGGCATCGCCGGTGGAGCAGCCGGAGGAGAGTAGCATTTTTATGAGTTCACGGGGCTTTTCATCATCCGAAGCCTCGGCATCTCCGCTCCTTCCGATAACGATGACACATTCGCCCTTGGGCGGTTCATCCTTATATCGGAGGCTGAGCGAGGATAGGCTGCCCCTGACCGCCTCCTCATAGACCTTGGTTATCTCTCGCACGAGCGCACAGGGTCTGTCGCCGAGCTTCTCATAAAGCTCCGCAAGGGTGCTTCCGACTCGCAGCGGGCTTTCATAGATGACGCTCGTTGCCGGAGCCCTTGCAATATCCGCGATAGCCGCTGCCCTCTCCGCACCGCTTCGGGGCAGGAACCCTGAAAAATACAGCCTATCCGTCGGAAGTGCGGACATTATCCACGCCGTCAGCGCGGCATTTGCGCCCGGAAGCACCTCAAACGGCGCATTATTTTCGGAAAATACCCGTACCAGCCTTTCGCCGGGGTCGGATACTGCCGGCATACCGGCATCGCTGATGAATGCAACCGCAATGCCGCTCTGCACCTTTTTAAGTATTTCCTCCGCGCGCTGACGCTCGTTATGCTCGTGACAGCTATAAAGCGGCTTCTTAATGCCGAGCGCATTAAGGAGCTTGATGCTGTTGCGCGTATCCTCGCAATAAATCTCCGCCGCGCCTTCAAGTACCCTTATAGCCCTCAGGCTTATATCCGAAAGATTACCGATGGGAGTCGGTACGAGATAGAGCTTTGCCGGAAGAAGCCCGTCCTGCTCCCGATTTTCAATGATATTTTTGATGATTTCTTCATTCATTGCGGCCGTTCTCCGAGTCAAGATGATAAATCTGCCTCAGCTCCTCCGTGTATTCTCCGTTTTCGCCATGGATGATAAGCTCGTCCTCTATGGTGAGCCCGGGCTTTGCGCCCGATTTTGCCTCGATGAGCGCGAGATACGGCGGTTTTACCCTTTTCGAGCGCACCAGCCGCAGCCGTTTCGGTTCAAGCTCCGCCTGTGTCAATGCCGTGAATGCCTCGGAAAGCCGCTGCGCAGGAAAGCAGAGGAAGAATTTACCGCCGTAGCGCAGAAGCGCAGCAGCCGCTTTTGCGATTGAAGGAATATCCGCATTCACCTCATGCGTTGCGCCGGAATTTCGGCTCAGTTCTCCGCAGTCGGTACGGAAATACGGCGGATTGCAGACCGCAGCATCGAATTTACCCCTGCCGATAAGCTCAGTATCGCGTATATAATCAAGATTTTGAACCGTAACGCACTCGCCTATGCCGTTATATTCGCAGGTTCTTTTAAGCCTGCCGCATTGATCGGGGTCAACCTCGACTGCTGTCACGCGGCAAAGCGTCCTCGCATGGAGGAGTACCGATATGACGCCGCTGCCTGCGCCCATATCAATGCAGCTTTCGTTCTTCTTCACCCTTGCAAAGGATGAGAGTATGACGGAATCCGTGCCAAAACAGAATTCCCCCTTTTTCTGGATGAGCATCATGCCCTTATAATCAAGGGAATCCAGGCGTTCACCCTCAAGGAGGAAGCTTTCGTTATTAACCCCCATGCTCATTTTCCGGGAATGAGCATCAGAAGCAGGTTGGAATTATGGAAGAAGGCAGCAAGGGTATTGCCCTCGACCATATCTCGTATCGAATCGAAATTAAGGATTGTAAGCAGTATCGGTACGAACATGAAGATAACCGCAAGCCCCAGCATGCCGCGGAGAAGACCTATTGCGCCGCCGAGAGCGAAATCCGCTTTGCGTATCTTTTTGAAATTAAAGGTGTAATCTGCCCAGCATATTATGAAGGTCGAAATAACCCTAAGCACGAGATAAACTATGATGAACGATGCAATATTTATAATGACCCTGACAAGGCTTTCATTGAAATAATCACCGAGGGTTACGATGCCTTCGGATTCGAACCTTTTGAGGGTGATATTTTTATAAACGCTGTCTCGCAGGGGGAATACGAGATCGGATCGCTCCATGACCTCCTCAAGCTCATCATCCGATATTTCATCTATGGGGACCTTCCTAAGCTCCACATCATAGATGCTTTCCGCGCCCTCCGTATAGCTGAGCATGGAATTATAGATATATTCATTATTCCTGATGGCACTCGAAATAGGGCCCATCAGCGCAAAAGCGAGCGCACAGGAAATTATGCTTGCGCCGAGAACATATACGCTCCAAAGGAATCCCTTATAGGCTCCCGATAGAATGTAAAGAAGAATTATGCCTATTATCGCAGCAGTTATCATCCCGTACCTCCTTTCCTAATTAAATCATTTGGCTTTCAGAAGCCGATAGCCCATCTCCGTGTGAACAAGCATATACCTGTCGGAGAGGAAATATGCCGCATCAATACTGCCTTCAATGGATGTGCTTCCGTCAATGCTTCCGTCCGAAGCGTATTTTCTGATGCAGCTTCCCTTTATTGTGTAAAGCTTCCCGTTCAGCATCCCGAAATAGCTTCCCGGCTCGATGCTGACCGTTACAAAGGTATCCGATGCCGTATCGCTCTCCTTGACCGACAGCAGCTTTACGACCGCAGGGCTTTCCGTGCCTGCCGCAGTGAGAGCAAAGATGACATTTGACCCCGAAACAGCGGCGGACGAGCAGTCATACCCATAGATAAGAACCCTGTATATCTCCTTATTTGTGATGCGGTCATACCTTATGAGCTGCTTTGTACCGACTGCAAAGATGCTCTTTTCGGTAAAGAACAGCTTGCCGACTATCATACCCTGTACGGAAAGAAGGCCGTTGATGCTGTTCCTGCCGAGATCATAGGTGGTTATGGTCGTAGTCAGATCCTGACCGACCGTCATAAGCTCGGCAGTATAGAAAACATTGCTGTCATAGCTTTCAAACCCGAAGCTCGTTATGACCGAGGAAGGATATTCCTTTGACCTCAGAAGATCGCCCGAAGCATTATAGATTTCTATTCGGTGGTTACCGTTCATGCCGAGGATATAGAAAGCGGCAAAATTTCCGCCGCAGCTGCATCCTTCGATAATGCCGTCAACCTCGATATTGCGCTTTAACCTTACTATCCTGAAGGAAATATCGGTATAGACTATCTCTATTTCGCTTCCTGCTGCGATCCTGACCTGATCATCGGCAGCCCCGATATACTCGCTTTTATTCTTCTTTTCGCTTTTCAGGTCATAATAGTTAAAGTACCCGTTTTGATAGGTAATGATACCGTTTCCGTTGAAAACAAAATCATCGCCGGCGAGCTCATCCATATATGTAACGCTTACGACCTCTTTTAGGTTGTTTATTACACATACGCCCCCGATAACAGCGAGTACGGCAAGGACGAGAATGAGTATCAGCCTAAAGCCCCTGCTCGTTATGAACTTTTTGAAACCGCTCTTTTTACGGGCCATTTCTTATTCCTTTCGCCGGAAATCCGCTCAGGCCTTAATGACCCTCAGAACGCCCGGAAGTATCTTATAGAGAACGGGTGTGCGGAGGATAATCTCCCCGTCGGTCTCGATAAGGTAATTTTCATCCGAATCAATAATAATTTCGGAAGTCCTGAAATAGTTTACAACCTTGCTTTTAATATGCTTTCCCTTTATAAATGCAGGGAGCAGCCTTAGAAAAGTCAAGGTGCTGACGTCTTTGACGAGGCATATATCGAATTTACCGTCATCAACCTCCGCAAGGGGAGTGCCGAGCATTCCGCCGCCGAAGCATTTGCCGTTGCCGACGATGCAGATGAGCATATCAAGCTCCTTTTCAAGCTCCTTGCACTTGATTCTTACGCGCAGCTTCGTCTTATGGATGAGCGCTTCCGCAACCCCGATGAGGTAGGGGAGCATACCCTTTGCTTTCTTTGCATGCTTTGCGGTATTCTCAAGCACGCTCACATCAAAGCCCTGACCTGCGACGTTTACAAAGAATTTCTGCCTTTTTTCGCCATGAAGCTCGGCAGCAAGACCCATATCCACCTTTTTTACATTGTTGCTTAGCAGGATTTCGACTGCCTTTTCCGCATTGCTCGGAATATTAAGGGATTTTGCAAAGTCATTGCCCGTACCGAAGGGGAGGACACCGAAGGTAAGCTCATCTTTTCCCAATAATACGGGAGCGACCTCGCCGACAGTACCGTCACCGCCGACGGCAACGATGAATTTTGAGCCCTCTCCGACCGCTTTTTGCGCTATCTCGGTTGCGTGACCGGGATGCTCCGTTTTAATAACGCTGTAATTAACGCCTGCCTGCTTCAAAAGAGCCTCGGCTTCATCAAACATTTTACCGCTTCTTCCGCTGCCGGCAACGGGATTGAGGATGAACAGAATCTCATCTTCGATGCCGGTCCTTATGTTACATGCTTCCATAAATTTTTCCCTAAAATTTCTCCCTGTGAAGGGGTATAAATACGGTCTTTCCGTTTTCCTTTCTGCTTTCAAACAGAGTTATGCCGTTTACAGTCATCTCCGTTTTGAATTTATGATCCTGCATTTCGGAATAGGTCAGCTCATCATGCCCGACATTTCTTCCTATTATCACCGTCGGTGAAAACCTCTTGTATTCGCGTGCAAAGCCGTGATCGGAAAGCGCACATTCGAGGCTTTCACGAAGTATATCGAGCTCTTCAAGGCTTCCCTTCATCGTGATAAACGAAGTCTTATGACCGCTCTTTTCGGTATACATATAGCGGTCGGGCTTGAGCAAGAAGGGTCGTATTCCCTGCGAAGCCTTTTTCATGGCATTGACTGCGCCTACAAGATCGCTGCTCTCGCCGATGAAATGAAGGGTGATATGAAGATCATCCTCATTGACGAATTTACCGCCCGTGCTCTTTATCCTCAGCTCCTTAGCAGCAAGCGAAATCTCCCTTTTCATCGGCTTAGGAAGCTCTATCGCAATAAATAATCTCATCTTTACAGGTTATAAATCTTTTCGTACTTCTCTTTAAGATAATTTACATAATAATCGGCATTGAATTTCTCGCCGCAGGCATTCATAATAAGCTCATAGGGCTTTTTGACCTTGCCGTATTTATATATCTTATCGGTCAGCCATGCGGTTATCTCGGGTATTCTGCCCTCGGATACAAGCTTATCAATATCAAGCTCCTTTTTCATATGATGGTAGATCTGCGCGCCGTAGGCGGAACCCAGGGCATAGCTCGGGAAATAGCCTATCGAACCGCCGGACCAATGCGAATCCTGAAGCACGCCCTCGGTATCGCTCGGGACGTCCACGCCGAGGTATTCTTTATAAAGCCTGTTCCATTCCGCGGGCAGCTCCTTGGTGGTGAGGCTTCCGTCCATAAGCCTCTTTTCAAGCTCGTATCTTACCATGATATGAAGGCAGTAGGTGACCTCATCCGCTTCTGTTCTTATGAGAGAGGGCTCGGATTTATTGACCGCAAGATAGAAATCATGCGCGGTAACGCCTTCGAGCTGCTCGGGGAAGAGCTTTTTCATCTCGGGGAAGACGTATTCAATAAAGGCTTCGCTCCTGCCGATGATATTCTCATAGAAACGGGATTGGGATTCGTGAATGCCCAATGAAGAACCCGTTGCAAGGGGAGAACCTATCAAATCATCGCCCGTATTGAGCTCGTACAGCGCATGGCCGCCCTCATGAATGACGGAATACATGCTGCTTATTGCCATATTCTCATAATAATGGGTCGTAATCCTGACGTCATGCTTATTGAAATTGGTGGTAAAGGGATGTTCGACCTCGCCGAGCACGCAGTCATCGGGATTGATGCCCATGACATTCATAAGATATGCCATGAATTTTCTCTGCTCGGGTATGGGGTATGATTTATTCATAAAGGAAGTATCAATAATATCTCCCTTTTCGGTTATCCTCTTTACAAGGGGAACGAGCTCCTTTTTCAGCTTGCCGAAAAATTCATCGAGCATTTCGATGCTTGCGCCGTCCTCAAATTCATTGAGCCAATAATCGTACGCGCATTTATCCGTATGCTGATATTCCGCAAATTTTCTGTTATAATCGACAATTTTTGCAAGAATGGGTTCAAAAAGAGAATAGTTGTTCGTATTCTTCGCTTCGCGCCATTTGCTGTTGGCTTCGGCAAGCAGGGCGGTGAAAGCGGTATACTCCTCAATGGGGATATTCTTCATGAATTCAATAGACTTGTGCTCCTCCTCGGCTTCACGGCGGAGAAGCTCGGGAAGCTCATCCTTATGAGCCATCAGCACTTCAACTGCTTCCATCCTTTCGGGGTCAACGGTGAGATTATAGGTAATTTCGCTCATTATCTCCATAGTCTCGGCAAAGCCCTGCGCAGCGTTTTTCGGCGCCGCTGTGTCCAAATCATAATACATTACGCCGAGCGCATGGTCGAAAGCATGGCTCTTTTTCGTAAAACCTCTGAATACTTCAACAGCCTTATTGAGTTCCATTTTATTTCTCCTTTTCAATCAGTTAAAAAGCCTTACAGGCAGTACCATATAATAGAATTTATCTCCGTCGGTCGGAGTTATGACGCAGGGGGTGACGGAATTATTCATATTGAGATAGACGGTCTCTTCATCCAGCACCTTCATTATATCAAGGATGTACTTTGCATTGAAAGCTATATCGAATTCCTTGCCGACAAGGTTTATTTCGATTTCATCATTGATGCTGCCCTTTTCGCTGTTCGCTGTAATGCTTAGGGTATCATGCGAAAAGCTAAATTTGATGAGATTTGATTTACTCTCCCTTGCCATGAGCAGCGCTCTTTCGGCACTGTCGCGAAGCTCACTTACATTCACGCTGACCTTTGTCGCAAAATTCTTTGGGAGAATACCGCTGTAATTGACGTATTCGCCGTCAAGCAGCCTTGAGATCAGCTTTGTTGTGCCGATATTCAGCATGAGATGGGTGGATGAGAAGGTCAGCTTAATCTTTTCCTCATCGTTAAGCAGGATATTTGAAATCTCCTGCAATGCGCGGATGGGAATGATAACGGATTTTTCGCCGGTGCAGTTATCTATCTTTTCCGTTCTCATAGCAAGGCGGAAGCCGTCAAGCGCGACCATGGTCAGCTTCTTATCCTCGGTAAATTTCAGAAGAACTCCATTAAGAATGGGCTTTGATTCATCATACGAAACCGAAAAGCTCGTTTGACGTATCATGCTCTTGAGTATACCCTGCTCTATCTCGGCTGAAAATTCGTCATTGACCCTGACCATCTCGGGGTATTCCTCCGCCGGCATTATCTGAAGCGAAGATCTGACTCTTCCGGATTTTATTTTGAGGGAGTTTTTCTCGCTCTCGAATGAAATGCTTTCGCCGTTCAGCCTTCTCAGCAGATCGAAGCAGAGCTTGCCCGGAAGCACGGCGCAGCCCTCCTCCTCGACCATTGCCGGGATTTCGGTCTCTATCTGAAGCGAGAGATCGGAGCATTTCATATAGAGATTTCCGTTGCCGGCATAGATATAGATGCCCTCCAGTATCGGCAGGCTGCTGTGCGCAGGCATTGCCTTCGTAACAACGGAAACGGCTTCGTTCATCTCGTTCGTATCAACAGTGAATCGCATTTTATCTCCCCCTATATTATTATTATTAGTACAGCAGTAGCAGCAGTAGCTGCAAGGATAATTCGGATAACTCCCGTTTTTCCTGATTTTATTTATATTTTTAATCAACAGCCGATGTTTACTGATAAAGGATAAAATGACCTCTTATCAACATTATCCTTTTATCCCCTTTTTCCACAACCATCAATAATCCGTCCTTGTGGAAACCATGGAAACTACGGATAATATTTCCTCTTTTTCCATGCTTTCCATGCGGATAAAGCGGTGAATAAAAAAATGTTGTAATACAAATTAAAGATTACACATCGGAATATGAATATAAGTTGATAAAAACGAGGATAAATTTTTCGACATTTTTTCACAATATTCATATTATACCATACTCATTATAAGGTAAAGACCCTGCAAAAGCAATAGTTTTTTAGGATAATATGAAGAATAAAGGCGTATTCCGGATTTGCGTTTTCTCATTCCGGCGGATAAAACAGCTTTATGCCTTCGAGCTCTTATACGCTTTCCGAAAAAAACGGTACCCCAAAAGCAGGGGTACCGCAAAAACCGAAAAGAGATTTATCCGTCGTAGTAGAAATCAAAACCATCAAAGGCTATCTGACGGAACGAAATATTCAGCTTTTCAATATCTTTATCCGAGAATGTGTAAATGAAGCCGTAAGGCTTTTCGCTTCCTTCTGCAGCAAAGATAAAGGTTATATTGCTGACTGAAAGCTCCGCTTCATCAACGCCCGTTTCTTTCGCAACGGCTTCGAGTATATCGCTGCTTCTTTCGGAAATGACCTTTGTCGTGGGGTTATAATGAAGCACGAGCTCTTTTCCGTCCTCACTGATGATTGTACATTTATATGTCGAGCCGTCATCGCCCTTTTCCCTTACGGCCTCGACGGTCACATTTTCATTTCCCGCAAAGGCTTTTTTGACTGCCTTTTTCGCATCTGCGCCGTTCTTCCAGAAGACGTAGCCGATTATTGCCGCTGCGCTTATGAGGAGAGCGAGCACGAGCGCAATAATGTGCTTTGCCTTAATCTCCAGCTTCTTCGGCTTGAAATGGGTATAGCCAAGGCTGTACAGGGCACTGCTCAGCGCACCGAGCCAGAAGACAAGAATAACGCATTCAATGGGGAACATCGCCGCATTCTTCGCAACCCTTGCAATGGTGATGAATTCATATGCGCCGAGGTAATAGACCTTGTTATACCAGGTCATTATTATCGGGTTGATGATAAAATTGCAGATGATAACGACTGCGAGCCTTGAAAGGATTATTCTCCAGACCGAGAGCTTCTGCCTGTAAAGGAACATGCCGAAGATAAAGCCGCTCATCATTTCAACTATGATGAACGGGAAGAAATAATCTCCAATCGGGAAAATTATTGCTCCCAGCGTGTCGCTGACTGCGCCGACTGCAAGCGCCATTATCGGGCCGTAGATCATGGAACCCAGGGAATTGACCATAAAGTCAAAGCCCAAGTACAGAAGCGGCGGAGCGATGGGGATTTTGAAGCTTTTAATCACGACGCGGAGCGCGATGATGATTGCAGCAAAGACGAGCATTTTAATGCTCTTGAATTCCATTGCGCTTAGCTGCCAAAAGCGCTTTGAGAAGGGGTGGGTAAAGGTTTCACGGGAAACATTACCTGTGGTTTTAATAGTTTTTTCCATAAAAAAATCGAATCCTCCCAACAAGAGCATTCGTTGTTACTGCAAAAATGCCTGCAAAAACATGCAGATATTTCTGCCTTCTGTAACAGCGGGATGCGGTGACTGCACAGCAACCTCCGGCGGACGAGTGCAGCCCTGTACGGAATTATACACTCTCATCCGGCTGAGTTTTCGTTTGAGGATCAACTCCCTGTATCCTCAACACTTACGAAACTCGCTGCCACCTACTCTGTTTTTTTGCTATCATAGCAGAACACATATAAAAAATCAAGCGTTTTATTGAATTTGTATGCCTTTTTATTCAAATTATACCATTTATTTCAAAAAAAGACCTTATTTATTCATTTTCAATTCACATATTTGATGTTATAATACTGTAAAGAAACCTTGGGAGAAAACGAAATGACAGAAGTACATAAAAGAATATGCGTATTCGGTGCGTCCAGCAGTTCCATACCCGAAGGCTGCATTGATTTTGCGTACTCCCTCGGCGAGCTTCTTGCAAAAAACGATATGGGGCTCGTTTTCGGAGCCGGGCGCAGCGGGCTTATGGGAGCATGTGCGCGCGGCGCGCACAGCGGTAACGGCGAGATTATCGGCATCATTCCCGAAAAGCTCAATATTCCCGGTATCTATTATGAATACTGCACCGAGAGAATAGAGACTCCGACCATGCACGAACGAAAAGCGCTGATGGAAGAAAAGGCGGATGCATTCGTTGCGCTTCCCGGAGGCTTCGGGACTATCGAGGAGCTTATGGAGGTAATGACCCTGAAGCAGCTCGGTTATCACAATAAACCGATAGTTATTGCGAATATAGATGATTATTATTCGTCCCTGCTCGGGCAGTTCGCCTGCTGCGTGCGTGACGGCTATACCAATAAGGAATTTCTGAAGCTGTATTCCGTTGCGAATACTCCCGAAGAGGTCATCAAAGAGATAAATTCCCATGATTCGCTCGTCACCGAAGGAGTTATAGAAGAAGCACTCCGCGAGCGCATCGGGAGTGCATGAAAAATACGGCGTTTGAACGGTAAATGATTGATGAAACATCTTAAAACTGAAAAAAACAATTCTTCATCCTCGCTTCCCAAGGGGCTGATGGTCTGCGTCACCGGTCAGCGCACCTGTGAGCGGCTTGTACTGCACGGAGCGAACAGGCTCAATCCGCATGAGAAGCTTTATATCGTCCACTGCGTGCGCGAGGGCAAGCATTTTCTCGGCTCCGAGGATGAAGCGGACGCGATAAACTACCTTTATAATGTATCAAAGTCGGTCGGAGCCGACCTTACCATTCTCCGTGAGAATGATGTCATTGATGCTCTCGTTACCTTTGCCGAGGAGCACAATATTGAGACCATCGTTCTCGGCGCTTCGCCCAAGGTGGGGAAGGACAGCTTTACCAACCGCTTTGCTTCACGGCTTCCGAGCGTCGAATTCGACGTTGTAGGCTGATAAACTATCAATAATCGAAAGGATATTTATATGGAACTGGATCTTACAGGAGCAAAAGAATACATCACCGAAAAATACCGCAATGCAGGCGATTTCGATTTCGTACCCGATGATGACCTTTCATCCATGCTCGAGCTTTTGATAAAGCTCGATGACGAATACCTGAAGGAGATCGACGATGATTTCTACGATGAGGAGGTCGTCTACGAGCGTTTCCTCAATGCCCTCAATAAGTCCTTTGATAAGTATAAAACCTATAATATGCGCTTTGCCGATGATTATATGGACTATATGGAGCAGTATCTTGCCTCAAT
>SAMEA3663267__coassemble_575_pt1 | contig 11181 bp, 10 predicted proteins | sample SAMEA3663267__metabat2_low_PE_007 | metagenome-assembled genome bin SAMEA3663267 (sample SAMEA3663267) | pig gut metagenome | biome: pig gut; feature: pig-associated habitat; material: faeces | place: China | collected 2013 | reverse complement strand
CCCTGTTCCCGAAGTTTGAAAAGCTGCTGAAAATATGAAGAATCCATAAAATGCGAAAAATAAAATTTCATTTTACTTGACAAGAATCCTCCGCGCATGTATACTGCATTATAAGCAATGCGATATGTACGGAGGATTTTTTATGAGAGGACGCAGCGAGCGCGGCGGAGGTGAAACAAGCCTAAACACCTTCGAACGCGATATGATTCGCAAAACAAAAACACGCTCTGTATGGAAACTGGTCGTCATAATCACAGCGGAGATAGTTATTGCTGTGCTTGCTTTTATGGCGGTCAGATGGCTGATAGCGAGGGATCGCATGATCCCGGCGGTACCGACCGATGCGGATACGACCGAGCTCCCGACCGAGGAGGCGACACCGACCGAGCTTACGACCGAGGAGGCGACACCGAACGGGGAACCGACCGAAAGCCCGAGCGGAGCACCCACGCCGACTGCGGAGCCGACAGAAGTACCTGTACTGACGGCTGAACCGACTGCGGAGCCGACCGAAATACCTGAACTGACTGCGGAACCGACATCAATACCGACATTCACGCCGACATATGCACCAACGGCAACGCCCACGCCGACATCTGCGCCCACGGCAGTGCCGACATCTGTACCGACGGCAACGCCCACGCCGACACCTGCGCCCACGCCCACGCCGACGGCAGCGCCCACGGCAACGCCGACGCCTACGCCCTTGCCGGAACCCATAGAAACGGAAGCTCCGCTGCCGACTGATGAGCCGGAGGAAACAACGCAACCGTAAACGAAAGAATCAACGGGACTGCCTCGAAGCGGTCCCGTTTTATCACAAGGATTATTGCCAATTTTTGGAAAAAAATCAAGCAAATACGGGCTTTTTAGGGGCAATTAACAGTAAATTAACATTATAGATGATATATATTAAAAAAATCCAGCCGAATGGCAATTTTTTAGCAAATGCGGTATTTTTTTGAATTACAAAAAACGAATGTTCCCAAAAAGAACTGCGGATTTTTGCTCCGAATTACACGAAAAATCTAAAAAATCGACATAAAATATACATAATTTCGCTCCGAGCATTTGCAATTATGAGCCGAACCTGTTATAATAGCTTCATCCCTTGACAAACAAACAACTCAAAAATACATCTTTCATGTGTTCTCATGCTCTGGAAAGGAGGAAGTAATGAAAAAGTTGTTTTCCGATGCGAAGGAACGCATCAAGGGTTTTTTCAGAAAATCCGATAATGGTGATAAAAAGCTAACATATAAAAATAAAAAAGAAATAAGGCAGCGCCGTGCCGGAAAGGCAAAGCAATGGTTGAGCGGCGCATGGCAATCGGTAATTAAATTCTTTTCAAAGTATAAAATTGCTCTTACCGCAGCGGGCCTCGTTATAATCGTGGCTGCTGTTACGATAATACTTGCCCCTTCAAAAAATGGGTTGAATGCTAATACCTATGCGCATAACTCCCCTACCGAGTCTGACGGCAGCCCGTCGGCTTCTCCGATTCTGACGGAACCTCCCACTGCGGAGCCGACGGAAGCACCCACTGAGGAACCTACGGAGACCCCTGATGTATCTGCCGGGAGCTCTTCTTCCTCTCAGCATAAGATTCCCGACAACACCAAGGAGCCGGAGCTTGTCGAGCCGACTCCGACGCCGGTTCCCGATGTCGTTCTGCGCCGTCAGCATAATGATATTATAATTGATGTGCAGCTAAGGCTCATGGAGCTTTGGTACATGGATAAGGATGAACCCACCGATTATTTCGGCTCCATCACCGAAGGCGCAATCAAGCTTTTCCAGCGCAGGAGCGAGCTTGAGGTCACCGGAAGGCTCGACCCGACTACATATAAGCTGCTGATGAGCAGCGAAGCCAAGGTTTATATGACCATGCTCGGCGATGAGGGCAGCGACGTTGTCTATATTCAGGGCAGGCTCTATGAGCTCGGTTATCTCGAGCATGTCGAGTACGAGAACGGAGTGTTTGATGAAGCGACCCGTGATGCCGTAAAGGAATTTCAGGCGGCAAACGATCTCAGCTCGGACGGCAAGGTCGGCAAGCTGACAAAGGAAGCTCTCTATAATCCCGATGCTGTCGGCAAGGGCTACAAGATAGGCGATACCGGCGATGAGATAAGGATATATCAGGAGAGGCTGATGGAGCTCGGTTATCTGACCACCGAACCCGACGGCGTGTACGGCAAGGATACCCAAAATGCGGTCAAACGCTTCCAGGTTCAGAACGATTTGCTCGAAGACGGCAACCTCGGACCGACTACAAGGCAAGTCCTTATGAGCGATGACGCCGTGGGCAATGCCCTCTGCTACGGCATGTCCGGCATTGATGTTCAGAATGTGCAGCAAAGGCTGTATGAACTCAACTATCTGCGCGCAAAGGATATAAACGGCTATTTCACCTCTCTGACCGAAAAAGCCGTTAAGCTCTTCCAGAAGAATGCAGGGGTTTTATCCGATGGCAAGGTCGGAAGAAATACCATGAATCTTCTCTTCTCCGATGATGCACCCCGTTCCGCAAGCCCCGTCAGCGAAGGCGGCAACGGCGGAGGAAACGGCGGCGGCAATGGCGGCGGAAACGGCGGCGGAAACGGCGGAGGAGACGATGACGGCGGCGGCGATGATGCAGCGGCACGCATCGAGAACTTTATCCGCATTGCAAGAAGCAAGCTCGGCAGCCGCTATGTCAGAGGCGGCAAAGGCCCCAATGTCTTCGATTGCTCCGGCTTCGTATACTGGTGCCTTAACAAGGCGGGCGTAAAGCAGGGCTACCTGACGAGCGCTATGTGGGCACGCTGCACTAAGTATCAGCGCAATAATAATTTCGATAAGATAAAGCGCGGCGATGTCATCGTCTATGACGGCCATGTGGCGATTTCACTCGGGAACGGTATGGCGATCGATGCATCCCAGTCCAAGGGCAGGGTCATCGAGAGACCGCATAACAGCAGCTACTGGAGATCGGTCTTCATATGCTCGTTCAGGATATTCAGGTGATAAAAAATGCAATGAATACGGCTCGGAAACGGGCCGTATTTTCTGTATTTGAGATATATTTTTACCTAAACGGGCAAAATAAGCAAAACAAAACCAAATCCGTGCTTGACAACGGGCACAAATTCGGATTATAATAACTACTTGTGACACTATGGGATTTATGCCCTCGCGAAGGCGAAAGCATAATTCCATGACGGATAGTAATAAAGAAAGAGGTACTGCATCATGAAAATGACTTATCAGCCCAAGGTAAGGCAGAGGAAACAGGTTCATGGCTTCCGTAAGCGCATGAGCACCAAGAACGGCCGCAACGTTCTTGCTCGCAGAAGGCTTAAGGGCAGGAAAAAAATCTCCGCGTAAAGCAGTTTAATTCGTGGGCGGCTGCGGAGCGTTTTCCGCGTACCGCAGCTCCCCGGGAGTTTTTTCCGGCAGCAAAGCCCCGGTGCGAACTGAAGCCGCAAGCTCCGCAATCCGGGAAAATGAAGGCGGCAGCGGTCAGGACCGCAAGGATATTTGAAGCGTTGCTATTCTCTCAAACGAAACAAGGAGTTCCGCTATGCTTACCGTGCCGGGAGGTCCGTCGGCACTAAGAGCATGGTGCTTATCTATGCGAAGGGGAAGCAGGATGAAATAAAGATAGGCTTCTCCGTCAGCAAGAAGCTCGGCAACGCAGTGACCCGTAACCGTATAAAGCGCAGATTGAGGGAGGCAGTGACCCCCCTTATTCCCGATTTGAAGAGAGGTTACAAAATAGTCATAATCGCAAAAATGCCCATCCTTACAGATAAATTGCCGGCAATAGCATCCGGCATGCGATATATGGCGAGAAAAGCAAATCTGATTGTGCAGGCAGCGGGCGAACATAAGCCCGAAAATACCTGCAAGGACAGTCAAGCGGATGGGTCCCTCCGTTTTCACGGCGAAGAGAACGGAGAGGAAGTACGGACGGATAATCACGATAAAGCCGGTGCCGAAGAATGAAAGAAGCGGAGAATACGGAGAGCACGCCCGAAAAGGGGATGAGCCTCCCTGCACGACTGGCCGACAGGCTGATTCTTTTCTATCAAAAAAGCATTTCTCCGTCCCTCGGGGCGAACTGCAGATTTACTCCAACCTGCTCGCAGTACGCACGCGAGGCAATAAAAATACACGGCTTTGTCAAAGGTTCTCTGTATGCCGCGTGGCGCATACTGCGCTGCAATCCGTTCGTAAAGGGTGGATACGACCCCGTACCGCCGAAGAAAACCAATCACAACAAAGGAAATAAAGGATAAACCGGTAAAGGCTGCAAGGCGGCAGACGACCCAATTTCATGCGGTGCTCCTTTTCGGGAAAGGAATTATATGATCGACGGCTTTTTCCTCACACAATGGTTTTTCAGCCTACTGAGGTGGCTTACCAGCGTTCTCGGCAACAGCTATGTAGGCGCAATTCTTTTGACGACCCTCTTTTTGAGGTTGCTGCAGATCTACCCCGATATAAAGAACCGTAAGACTCAGAAAAAACAGCAGGCGATTCAGCCCGAGCTCGAAAAGCTCCAGAAGAAGTATGAAAATAATCCGCAGAAGCTGAACGAGGAACAGCGAAAGCTCATGAAGGCAAACGGCGTCAATATGCTCGCCGGCTGTCTTCCCATGCTCATCACCCTGCCCCTTTTCTTCTGCTTCCTCTCCGCTTTCCGCTATTGGAGCTATGAGCGCGATGTCATTTTGCTGTATGAAACCGTCGTATGCGAGGAGGCCGAAGCAGCGGGCGAAAGCTCCGATCTTGCCGAGAGAACCTTTGAAAGCTACCGATTCCTATGGATCACCAATATCTGGCAGCCGGACAGCTTTTCCGATGTCTGCGCAGATCCGGCGAAGATCCGCAGCCGTACTCCGAGGAAGGGCGGCAGCTGCAGCTGCAGCTGTTCAAGCGAGACGGATTTGCAGGGCCTTGTAGTCTTTAATAAGGGCTATACCGATCTTGACGGCAACAAGGTTGCCGCTGAGGACATCTGGGAGACCCTCAAAAACAGGGGCCTTGTATCCGGCGAATTCGGAAAAGAAAGCATGAATATGCTCCCCGAAGGGCTGACTGCGAACGGAGACGGCAAAACAGCGGATGAAATCTATACCGAGCTGATGTCGAGGTACGATACCGGCTACACCAACGGTATGTTCATCCTGCCGGTACTTGCAGCAGCGTTCCAGTTCCTCGCTGCATGGCTGCCCACAAAGCTGAATAAGGATCAGCAATCATCGAATTCCCAGCAGGAGAAGTCCATGAAGTTCATGCTCTGGATCTTCCCGATAATGAGCTTCGTATTCTGTTTGACAGAGGGCGCCGCATTCGCACTTTACTGGGTGGCTTCGAGCGTATTCCAGCTCCTGTCCACACTGATCATCTCCTATATTATGAGCAAGGACAAAACCGTTATCGAGGTCAAGCCCATTCCCAAAGAGACTAAGAACCGCAGAAGATAAGCTGCCTTCATGACCCGAAGCGGAATCATATTACATAGTATTGAAAGGATAAATTATGCGTTCAATAGAAGCAACGGGAAAATCCGTTGACGCAGCCATTTTTGCAGGGCTGCAGCAGCTTGGCATTTCAATTGATGAAGTTAATATTGAAATTCTTCAGACAGAGAGCAAGGGAATCCTCGGCATCGGCGCAAAGGCGGCAAAGGTTCGCCTGACCGAAAAGCCTGCCGAAGAGATTGTGCTCCCGGATTTTGAAGCGGAACGCCGTGAAAGGCGCGACAGCCGCCGCAATGAAGGCTCTCGTGACCGCCGCAGCGATAGCTTCCGTGAGAACCGCACAAGGATGAGCGAACAGCCCGTGAAGGAAAAGACCGAATCCGTCCGTCCGGAACGCCGCCGTCCCGAAAAGAAAAAAATCTACCGCAATATAGACGAGATGATCGCAGCCCAGGGCGGAGATACCGAGCCGGAGACCCTTGAAGAGGATAATTCCATCGGCGAAGCCACCTTCCTGAACGGTCACGCTCCTGCGGTCAGCCTTGATAAAACAGATAAAACAGATGATTTTGCCGCCCAAGCCCGTCCCCTTTCCGACATCGTCCGCAATGCAGAGAGGGTTGCCGATGAGGAGGAGGCAAACAGCTATCCCAAGAACGAGCGCAGGAAAAGCATGCGCCGCGAAGAACCCGAGGCAAAGCCCGAGCGCAGCATCATGCAGCCCGAATGCGAGGTCAATTATTCCGAAGAGGATGCAAAGGATAACCCTGCCGCTGAATTCGTAACGGGGCTTCTTGCAGCTATGAATATCGACGGCAAGGTGCTCGCAGCCAAGGAAGAGGGCGTAATCCGCCTCCGCATTGATTCCGGCAGCATGGGCATACTGATCGGTCACAGGGGTGAGACCCTTGATGCCATCCAGTACCTGACTTCGCTCGTCATCAACCGCAACCGCAAGGAGGACGGCTATACCCGTATCACCATCAATACCGAGGATTACCGCGAAAAGCGCGAGGAGACCCTCGTTAAGCTCGCAAAGCGCGTTGCGCAGCAGGTCAAGAATACGGGAAGAGCCCGTGTTCTCGAACCCATGAACCCCTATGAGCGCAGGATACTGCACTCAACTCTCCAGAACAACCCCTATGTTGCCACTCACAGCGAGGGCGAAGAGCCTAACCGCCGTGTTGTTGTGACACCCAAGCGCAGAAACCGCAGCTATAATAGCCGCCGTCCCGAAAATAAGCGCAGGTACGATAGCCGCAATGCCGAGAACCGCGAGGCAGCAGCGTTTGCCGCAACGGACGCGGAATGAGATGCGGTACTCAGATGTAAAAGATACGATATTCGCACTGTCCACGCCCGTGGGCGGTGCGATTAGTATATTGCGAGCAAGCGGAAGCGAGTGTTATTCCGTGCTGAAGGCGATATTCAGCGGCAGGATTGCGCCGCGCATGCTCAATTACGGGAAAATCCATACCGTTTCGGCTCCCGTGCGCGATCTCGATAATGCAATGGCTGTGTATTTCCCTGCGCCGAATTCATACACGGGAGAGGATATGTTCGAGCTGAATCTCCACGGCTCCTATGCCGTTGCGCGCGAAATTACCGAGCTGCTGGAGAATCTCGGGCTAAGGCTTGCCGACCCGGGTGAATTCACTAAGCGTGCATTCCTGAACGGCAAGATGGACCTTGTGCAGGCCGACGCAGTCATGGACCTCATAAATTCCGATACCGACAGGAGCGCGGATGCCGCGCTCGACCAGCTTAACGGTGGGCTCAGCGGCAGGATAGCCGTTATCGAAGAAAAGCTCATCGCGTCTGCGAGCGAGCTTGCCGCTGCCATGGACTATCCCGATGAGATGGAGGATGAGGTGCTTTCGGATTCCGAAGCAGTCCTCCGGGTCTGCGTTCGGGAGCTCGAAAAGCTTATATCGAGCGGTAAAAAAGGAAGAATACTCCGTGAGGGCGCAAAGGTCGTTATAATCGGCAGACCGAACGCCGGCAAATCCAGCCTCATGAACGCGCTGACGGGTACGAACCGCGCGATAGTTACCGATATTGCCGGCACGACCCGTGATACTATCGAGGAAAAGCTCGATATCGCCGGCTGTCCCGTGCGCCTTATTGATACCGCAGGCCTTCGCGAGAGCAGCGATACGGTCGAAAGGATGGGCATAGAACGTGCAAGGCATGAAGCCGAGACCGCCGAGCTTGTGATAAAAATGTTTGACGGTACGGAAATTCCGAGCAGTTACGAAATAGCTGAGCTCGGTTCTGACGGAACAAATACGCTCTATGCTGTAAATAAATCCGATATATGCGGTGAGAATATTGAGAAGGTGAAAAATACCCTCCTCGAATTCGTACCCGAGGAAAGGCTGCTCGTCATAAGCTGCGAAACGGGCGAGGGGCTTGGAAAGCTCACGGAAAAGATAGCGGAAAGCATATCCTCCGGCGAATCGAGCGGCGCACTCGTCACCAATGAAAGGCATATATGCTGCCTGATGAAGGCAAAAAAGGAGCTTGAGGATGCACTTGCCGCGCCGACGACCGACCTGAAAGCGCTCGCGCTCGGTTCCGCTCTTGAATTCCTCGGCGAGATAACCGGCAGGACTGCGGGCGAAGAAGTGATAGACGGGATTTTTTCACGCTTCTGCGTAGGGAAATAATATTTGAAATAAGATAAAACGATAAGGAGCAATCAGCATATGCTAATGGACGCAAAGGGCATTATACGCCGCACGGAGGATATCCTCCGCAACGATTATCAGATAGAGCTCAACGAAGCCAATTCCAAGCAGCTGCATCGCGCACTCTCCGATGCCGTCATGTATGCTATCGCGGATGATTGGCGCAGAAGCCGCCGCGCCCGTGAGAGCGGACGCAGGGCGTACTACATCTCCGCCGAGTATCTGACCGGCCGCATGATCTATAATAACCTTTATAACCTCGGCTTGCTCGATGATGTGAAGCATCTTCTTGCGCTTCGCGGCGTCGATATAAGCATCATGGAGGATATCGAGGATTGCGCGCTCGGCAACGGCGGCCTCGGCAGGCTTGCCGCATGCTTCCTTGACAGTGCAGCGACCCACGACCTGCCCCTTGACGGCTACGGTCTCCGCTATAAATTCGGTCTGTTCAAGCAGGATTTCACCAATGGCTTCCAGACGGAGTATGCCGATGACTGGCAGAGGCAGGGCGACCCCTGGAGCAGACGCAGGGATGATAAGACTATCGTGGTGGACTTCGGCGATAACCGCAGGGTGCTCGCTGTCCCGTACGATATGCCCATGGTCGGATACAATACCTCCTGCACGGGCACGCTCAGGCTATGGCAGAGCGAAGCTATTGAGGAATTCGACTTTGCGGCGTTCAATTCGCAGGAATACGCCCTTGCCGTGCGCGAAAAGAACTATGTTGAGGATATTACCCGTGTGCTCTATCCAAATGACAGCACCTATGAGGGCAAAAAGCTCCGCCTCAGGCAGCAGTACTTCCTCTCCTCTGCGACCATGCAGGATATCCTCCGCAGGCATAAACGCTGTTACGGGGAAATCGGGAATTTTGCCGATCAGACCTGCGTGCAGCTAAATGATACCCACCCCACCGTCAGCATACCCGAGCTCATCCGTCTTCTTATGGCGGAGGGTATGGATTTTGAGACAGCATTCGATACAGCAAGGCGCACCTTCAGCTATACCAACCACACCCTTATGAGCGAGGCTCTCGAAACATGGGATGTGGAGCTGTTCCGTTCGGTCATTCCGGAGATCTATTCCATCGTCGGGATGATCAATACTCATCTTGAAAACGAACTGCGCGGCCGCGGAGCCGATGATGAGAAGATAGCCCGTATGCGCATAATTGCGGACGGCAGGGTACATATGGCAAGGCTCGCAACCTATGTGTCGAGCTTCGTCAACGGCGTGGCTAAAATCCATTCCGAGCTTCTCAAAAAGGATGTGCTCAGGGATTGGTACGAATTCTATCCCGAACGCTTCAATAACAAGACCAACGGCATTACACAGCGCCGCTGGCTCGGCCTCAGCAACCCGGGGCTTACCAAGCTCATCGGCGAACGCATCGGCTATGGCTTTATGACCGATCTTTACGAGATTAAAAAGCTCGAACCCATGATTGATGAACAGCTTGTCAGGGAGTTCATTGAGGTCAAGAAGGAGCGCAAACGCAGCCTCAGCAAGCTCATTTCGGAGCGTGAGGGCGTTGAGATTCCCGAAAGCTTCGTATTCGATGTGCAGGTCAAGCGTATGCATGAGTACAAACGCCAGCTTATGAACGCTCTCAGCATAGTACATATCTATAAGGAGCTGAAGGCAGGAAGGCTATCCGATATGCCTGCCACCGCATTCATCTTCGGCGCGAAGGCCGCACCCGGCTATATCATGGCGAAGAACATAATAAAGTTCATCAATGAAATTGCCAACAGGGTCAATTCCGATCCCGATGTCAATTCAAAGATACGCGTTGTGTTCGTCAGAAACTATAATTGTTCGTATGCCGAGCACATCATCCCCGCTGCGGACATCTCCGAGCAGATATCCCCCGCAGGCACCGAAGCGAGCGGTACGGGCAATATGAAATTCATGCTCAACGGCGCAGTCACCCTCGGCACCTATGACGGCGCAAATATCGAGATAGTCGAGTGCGCAGGCGAGGAGAACAACTATATCTTCGGAGCTAAGGTCGATGAGCTCACGGAGCTGCGCCCCCATTATCGCCCGAGGGATATTTACGAGCAGAGCGCGGTCGTAAAGCGCGCGGTCGATAGCCTTATTGACGGCTCTATCGCGAATGATCCCGACAGCCACCGCGTATTCATCGAGATTTATAATTCCCTGCTCACAGGCGATTGGCGCAAGCCGGATTACTATTTCAACCTCTATGAGCTTGAAAACTATATTGCCCGTAAGCTCGATGCCATCTATGATACCCGTGACGAGCTGAAATTCTATACCAAATGCCTCAGGAATACCGTTAATGCCGGCAAGTTCTCAAGCGACCGCACCATCTGCGAGTACGCAAAGGAGATATGGGATATTAAGCCGATAAACGTAAATAAATAAGGAACGATAAAGCGCCGCCTGCGAATTTGCAGACGGCGCATTTGGGTTAAATCAATTTCATAGCATTTACAGGCAATTCTTCATATTCTAAAGCAGTATCCCGGGCACGAAGGAGTTTATTGAATCAAAAAAAGCAAGCCAAAGAGCTTGCTTTTTCTTGGTAGCGGCAATCTGATTCGAACAGATGACACTCCGGGTATGAACCGAATGCTCTAGCCAGCTGAGCTATGCCGCCATTTTGAATTGGTTGCGGGGGAGGGACTTGAACCCCCGACCTTCGGATTATGAGCCCGACGAGCTACCGACTGCTCCACCCCGCGATGATTTCATGTGCCGTACTCAACACGGCATTGCTTATGATAACATAGCTTTCCCCTTTTGTCAATGCATTCTTGCAGGAAAACAAAATATATTATGCTGAAACTCCGCTTACACACAGCAGAAACTTCACTGCGAAGCAGCTTCACGATGCGAAGCATAACTTCTCGCGCCGCAAGGCACACTTCGCTCGAAAAAGACCACACTTGTCTACCCGACAAATGTGGTCTTTTTCGTGGTACACCATCAGGGGCTCGAACCCTGGACACCCTGATTAAGAGTCAGGTGCTCTACCAACTGAGCTAATG
>SAMEA3663267__coassemble_535_pt1 | contig 11738 bp, 7 predicted proteins | sample SAMEA3663267__metabat2_low_PE_007 | metagenome-assembled genome bin SAMEA3663267 (sample SAMEA3663267) | pig gut metagenome | biome: pig gut; feature: pig-associated habitat; material: faeces | place: China | collected 2013 | reverse complement strand
AAACGAATAGGAAAAAAGCGCGGTGCGTCTAAACACCGCACCGCGCCGAGAATCCGGGAGGCGGCAGCAAACAAGCTGCCGTTATTTATTTATCTGTATTCTGAGGCTGCACAACTTTATAGAGCTTTTCAGCATATGCGCCTGAGCCGGAGGAGTAGACGCATTCAAGGTTACGCTCGAACCATGCGGTATCTATATTGTACGCCGAATACGAATTCTCGCGATGCCCTATATGTACATAGGTTATGCCGTATTCATCTGCGGCGGCAAAGAAGGTCGATTCAGGCTCTTCATATAGCGATTTCAGCATACTCTCCCTGCCCCGATAGTCAACCCCGTGGAAATACAGGAAGGTTCCGGAACCGACAAAGATATTGCGGCCGGTCAGCATGGCTATGGCGTTGTTGTGGTTGTTATAGGAAAGGATAACGGCATCGGGCTCGGTATTGGCCTTGATCCATTCGCAGAGCTTCACTTCTTCTGCGGTATTGACGGTATAGCCGCTTTCGACCATGCCAAAGCTCAGCTTTCCGTCGGAGTCCTTACTGAAACCGATATGGTCGGCGGAGATGTATTCGCGGTACAGCGTGAGCGTGCCGGATAGGAAGATGGCGACGAGCACCACGAAAGCAATGATTTTATTCGCGGTACGTTTGCCGATGGAGAGCTTCTTTTCTCCGTCTTCGGGTCGGTTCAGCTTTTTATAGAGCCCGATAAGATAGCTTGAAACGATGCCGCAGGTCATGGCAAACCAGATGAAAAGCAGCTTATTGTTGTCGTAACGGTTGGGCTGGAAGCACATTATCTCGCAGATCAGCCATATAAGCAATCCGCCGCCGTAGAAAAGACGGGTCTTTTTATCGGAGGTCAGGAATGCAGGCAGCATGAAGATGAAGATAAGGCCGAGGTTTTTGATGTAGAACCAAAGGTAGCTGTCGCTGTTGTTATCCCAGTTGAAGTTCCAGCGGAGGAAGCTGTCGTTAGAGGCTTGCTTGAGCGTAAAGCCGAATACCTGGGGCATGGAAAGCAGCACCGCTATGGCTCCGAAAATGATGAAGAAAAGGAGATTGCTTCCGCCTTCATCATTCACAAAATACCCCTTTATGCCTCTATCGGCCGGCTTGTTCCTGCCGTAATGCCCGAAAATGCAGTAGAACAGGAAGAACAGGAAAATAGCTGCGGAGACAGCAGTGCCGATAAGGGAGATCTCGCTTCCGTTTTCGACAAAAACCATAACGAGTCCGCTTATTATGAAAAGCACGCCGGCTATGATGGCGGTATCAACTGCAGCCTTGCCGCCCGGATTTTTTCTTTCCTTGAGCGCGCGGACGATAAGAATGACCACTGCAAGCACTGCGGCGAGCGCATATGCGAGGACGCCTGCCGCAGGATACCCCGTTTTACCTATGTACTTGCCGAGCAATGCTGTCACAAGCAGCAGAAGCGAAAGCATACATGCTTCGATACAGAGCCTGCCGCCGGCGTCCGAAGGAATGCGGAGAAGCTCGGATTTAACGGCGCTTACGAACAGCACGATTGATACGAGCGCAAGCGCAAGAAAGCTGTGCGTATGCACAAGGGGCAGACAGCCTGCCAAAATGCCGAGGGGGATGAAAAGCTTATTCTGCTTTTCAATTGCAGCGCGGTAGAGAAGCTGTAGGCAGGGGAACAAAAGCGCCCAGCCGAACAGCGTCGCGCGCTGGGGTACGAGCATATCAGCAATAGTATTGACCCAGCGAAGACCCTCGTCGGGTAGATTAGTCGGGGTCTTGTAGAAGCCGTTAAGCATTTCGCTCCATCTGTCGATGCCTGCATCGGCAAGGAGCTTTTTGTTATTGAAGATATAGGCAAAACCGAGACCGCCGCCCACGAAGAACATATAGGTCGCAAGCACGGTAACGGCAGAATTCTTGAACCATTCGTCAAAGAAAAAGTATACGCCGAGCACAACTACGAGGTACGCATAGAGCGCAGGGAGTATGGCGGCAAAGCGCAGTGACGAACCGAGGGTATAGAAGGTCGAGCTCACGCTGTCGCAGAGGAAGGGATAGCCGAGCGCAGTGCCGGGAAGTATCGAATAATCGGGAGGAAAGGTCTGCTGGGTGCTTATGCTCGAAATGAATCCGAGATGCATGCAGAGGTCGCCGTAAGTACACTGACCCACATGCAGCGAACCGTCGGAAGCGGTGGTTATGGTATGATTGATAAGCAGTGTCCAGCCCACGATAAGAAGGGGGATGACCGTTAAAAGGAAGGGACGAAGCCTGAATTCTTCCTTCTTTACAGGTGCAGGGGGCAGGAGCTTCCTTTTCCTCTCGTGCAGAAAGAAGAAGAGCACTCCAAGCCCTATTGCGGCCGCAAGCCCGAGAAGCTGGGATAGCAGATTGAATTTCGAAAGGATGAATGAGAATATTGTCGGCAGCCAAAGCAGCATGGCAAGCCCGAAAACAAGCCCGAAAAACACACGCTTAACGGGGTGTTCCTTGTGAAAAACATAGCGAGCGATCGATATACCGCTGAACGCGTATACGAGTAAGTACAGTACGGAGAGCACTTCCATCCGGGTATCCGTTCCTTTCCCCAAATCATTTACTGAAAGCAGCTGAAGGAAAATTCCTCCAAAAGGTAAATTTATTATAGCTTTCGCAGCAGTAAATTGCAAAAAATATATTGCTGAACTTGCTCTTCGGAAATGAAATCTTCGGGGCTTTATTATTGACGGCAAATCTGCTATACTGTTTTTATTGAACATGGAGAAGAATTTGGCTAAGCACAGATTGACAATCGGAGTTATCGCGCATGTTGATGCAGGAAAGACCACGCTTTGCGAGGGGCTTTTGTTTGCGTCCGGTGCGATACGCAAAAGGGGGCGCGTTGACCACGGAGATGCCTATTTGGATACATATTCTCTTGAAAAGCAGCGCGGCATCACGATATTCTCCAAACAGGCGAGATTTTCGACCGATAAGATAGAGGTTAACCTTCTTGATTCTCCCGGTCATGTGGATTTTTCGACCGAAACGGAGCGTATCTTCTCGGTGCTTGATTATGCTCTCCTCGTTATCAGCGGTTCCGAGGGCGTTCAGGCGCATACGGAAACGCTTTGGAAGCTGATAAAGACATATAAGATACCGACCTTTATTTTCGTAAACAAGATGGACCTTCCCTCCGCGGATAAGGAGGGGATAATGGCTGCGCTCACATCAAGGCTTGATGGGAATTGCGTGGATTTTTCCGCTGCGGCGGAAAATGGCTATTATGAGAACATTGCCCTTTCTGATGATGAACTGCTTGCGGAATTCCTTGAGAAAGGCATAATTGCGAAGGATAGCATAGCAAAAGCGGTATTCCGCCGTAAGCTGTATCCATGCCTGTTCGGCTCGGCGCTGCATATGCAGGGCATTGATGAATTGATTGCCTGCCTTGAGGATTACACCCTTGATATCGAGCGCCCCACGGAGTTTGGAGCAAGGGTCTTCAAAATATCCCATGACGTTCAGGGAAACAGGCTGACCCATCTCAAGCTGACCGGCGGAACGCTTAGCTCCCGTGACGAGTTAGCCTATTGCGTCAAGGGAAATAGTTTTAATGAAAAAATAACCGCAATACGCCTGTATTCGGGCAGTAAATTTGAAAAGGTGAATTCCGCATCCGCGGGCGAAGTCGCCGCCGTCTGCGGCCTCACGGCAACCTTCCCCGGGCAGGGTTTTGGCTTTGAAAAGGATATGAATGCGCCTCTTCTCGAACCGGTGCTCGATTACCGAATTGTGCTTCCCGAGGGCTGTGATGCACGTTCGGCACTCCCTCTTTTCCGCCGCCTTGAGGAGGAGGATCCCATGCTCCGCATCACATGGAATGAGCGCCACCGCGAGATACATGCTTCGCTCATGGGCGAAATACAGATAGAAGTCCTGAAAAGCATGGTTAAGGAGAGATTCGATCTCGATATCGGCGTGGACAGCGGCAGAATAATGTACCGTGAAACCATTCTGTCCCCGGTTGAGGGCATAGGTCATTATGAACCGCTCAGGCATTATGCCGAGGTTCACCTTCTGATGGAACCACTCCCGGTCGGAAGCGGACTCATATTTATGAGCAGCGTCAGCCAGAACGATCTCGATATTAACTGGCAGAGGCTGATACTCACCCATCTTTACGAAAAAACGCATCTCGGCGTACTCACGGGTTCACCCATTACGGATATGAGGATTACGCTTATTGCAGGTCTTGCGAGCAAGGCGCATACCGAGGGCGGCGACTTCCGACAAGCCACCTATCGTGCAGTCCGTCAGGGACTCATGAAAGCGGAAAGCGTACTTCTTGAACCGTATTACAGCTTTGAAATGGAGCTTCCCGAGAATCAGCTCGGCAGGGCGATAAATGATATAAGGCTGATGGGTGGGCAGTTTGAAACCTCATCGGGCGGACAGGGAACGGCGTTCATCTCCGGCAGCGCGCCCGTATCCGAGATGAGGGAATATCCTCAGGTTTTCGCGTCCTATACTAAGGGCAGGGGAAGAATATCCTGCCTTGTATCGCATTATGCAAGGTGCAGGGATGAGAAAAGGATAATCGAGGAGATGGGGTATGACCCTGAAGCCGATACCGAAAATACTCCCGATTCCATATTCTGTTCCCATGGCGCGGGCGTTTTTGTCCGCTGGGACAGGGTGGAAAGCTATATGCATATTGATACCGAGCTGGGAATTGATCCCAAGCGCAGACGCATTTCAAGCGAACCGCATATAGTTGAGCGCAACCTGAATATTGATGAAAAAGAGCTTGAAAGCATCATGCTTCGGGAGTTCGGGCCGATAAAGCGTCCCGAATACGGAAAACCCGAACCGGCGCAGGAAAGAAGGCTCCAACCTGCATCAAAGAAGCCCGAGCTTTCCGACTTCCTCATAGTCGATGGCTATAATATCATCTTCGGCTGGGAGAGCCTCAGAAGCCTTGCGGACAGCGATATTGCGCTTGCGAGAAAACGTCTTATGGATATCCTTGCAAATTACTGTGGATATAAGCAGAATTCGGTCGTCCTCGTTTTCGACGGTTACAGAGTGAAGGGCAATGCAGGCGAACGCTTTAATTACCACGGGATACGCGTCGCATACACTAAAGAAAACGAGACGGCAGATACTTTTATTGAAAAGCTGACTTCGGAGATAGGCAAAAACTATGCGGTGCGCGTTGCTTCATCCGACGGACTCGTCCAGCTTTCGTCCTTCCGCTCGGGCGTATTGCGTATGACCGCTTCGGAACTGGAGCATGAGGTGGAGAGCGTCAATGAGAATATGCATGAACTCATTGAAACCATGAAGAAATCCAACGTCAAGGTCAAAATGGACATTCCGGGTGGAATAGCCGATGCTTTAGAGGATACTTGACTTTTTAGAAAATGGGAAGTAAAATCCGTTTGAACTGTAACCGATATTGGTCGAAACGGAGCCGGATACATGGAACAGAAGATACGCTGTGATAGGAATATGGGCGATAACCTCAGAAGGCTGCGCATTGAGCATGGCTTTTCACAGGAGAAGCTTTGTGCCAAGCTGCAGCTCAGCGGCATAGATATAGGCAGAACCTGCTATGCGAAATACGAGATAGGCGAGCTGAATATAAGGGTCAGCGTACTTATAGAGCTGAAGAAGATCTATAATTGCTCCTATGATGATTTCTTTATGGGGCTTGATGAGAAATAAAACAGAATCAAATGCCTGCTGACAAAGCCCGTAAAATCGCGGGCTTTGTCTTATATCTGTTTATCTATTTTGCTTTACTGAGAACAAATGACTAAATGTCAGTAGAACTTTGCAACAACATGGGCGGCCGCTGCGCGGCCGCCCTGCTGATTATTCATTGGAATTACTTACCGGAAATGATAAGCTTGCTTATAAGAAGGCTGGGAGAGCCGAAGCGTCCGTTTCCGGGGAGACCCATATGCAGATCGCTTCCGACAGTCTCGATATTCTTCATAAGCTCAAGGAAATTGCCTGCGCAGGTTATCTGCTCGACCGAGCGGAGAATACTGCCGTTCTGCACGAGAAGACCGCTTGCGATAAGCGAGAAATCGCCGCTTACGGGGTTAAGACCGGCATGCAGACCGCCAAGCTCTGTGATGATAAGACCGTTGTCAAGAAGGCCGATCATCTGGTCATAGGTCTTGATACCGGGGGCGATGTAGAAATTGGTGGCGGCAATGCCGATGGGAGCAGCCACTCCGGGACGGCCTGCGTTGGAGGTGGAAGCAACTCCGTCCTTGAGCGCGGTCTTGAGGTTGTGAAGATAGCTCTTCAGCACACCGTTTTCAACAACGGTCGTCATTACGGAAGGTACGCCCTCATCATCGAATGCGCGTGGGTTATCCTTTTCAAACGGGTCATCAAAGATGGTGATATTCTCCGCTGCGATCTGTTCGCCGAGCTTGCCTGCAAGCAGGGAAAGACCCTTCTGAACGGAATCCGCGCTGAACATACCGGAGAATGCCTGGAGAAGATCCGCCGCCGCATCATATCTGATGAGAACGCGGTATTCTCCGGAATCCACGGTCCTTGCATTGAAGCGCATGAGAGCATTGTCAACGCTTTCCTTTATCATGGAACTGCAGTCGAGCAGATCCTTGCCGAAACGGAAAGCATAGGCTTCATTTTCGTCCTCGCCCTGACGGAGTATGGGTCCGATTACCGCGTAGGAGAAGTTATCACTGCTTTCTGCGTTAAGCCCGAGGGTGTTGCAGATATGGGTATGGGTAGTGCCTGTCGAAACCGAGCAATATCCCATACGGTTGACCCTTCCGTCGAATGCGAGAGTATCGCGTTCAAGACGCATTGCAAGGCCGATCTTTTCGCTCTCGGAAAGCTCCATTATAGGATTCTCGGGAGGAGTGATCTCGGGGTATTCGCATGCGCCCTGCATGGGGTTGACGTCGGTGGTCTCAATTGCCTTTGCGTTATCGATCGCGCGATCAACGAGAAATTCGGGGTCTTCAAAGAGCTCGGTATAGGCATAACCGTTCTTGCCGTCGAAGAGAACGCGGAGGTTCAGGCCGTTTTCCCTTGCGACGCTGTAACGGTCAAGCTCCTCGGAGAGCACGTTTACGGAGAAGGAATCGCCGGATACGGAATAAATCTCGGCATTATCGCAGCCCTTTTCAAGAGCAAGCCTGAAACAGGCATCCTTAAACTGTTCAAAAGTCATTACAGAGCACCTCCCTTGCCGCCTACAACGATCTCACTGACACGGATACGGGGCTGACCGACATTGGTGGGGATGCTGCCGGACTGTGAACCGCACATGCCCTGACCCATCCACATATTCCTGCCGATGCGGTCGATCTTCATGAGTACGTCGGCACCCTTGCCGATGAGTGTTGCACCTCTGACAGGGCAGAGGATTTTACCGTTCTTGACCCAATAGCCTTCAAGAACGGAGAAATTGAATTCGCCGGTGAGCGGATTGACGGAGCCGCCGCCCATATTCTTTGCAAAAAGCCCGTCGCCCATGGTCGCAATCATCTCTTCTTCATCGTCATTGCCGTTTGCGAAGAAGGTGTTGGTCATACGAGAGGTGGGTGCGTAGGTGTAATCCTGCCTTCTGCCGCTGCCGGTCACGGGGTGGTTCATTCTGCGCGCGCCGAGTATGTCAACGAGATAGGATTTGAGGATACCGTTTTCGATGAGCACATTGCGCTGTGCGGGGTTGCCCTCGTCATCGAAATGCATGCTTCCCCATTCGCCCTCCATTGTACCGTCATCAACTGCGGTGACGATGGGGCTTGCAATCTGCTGACCGAGCTTGTTGCAGAATACGGAATTTCCCTTGCTGACGCTTGTAGCTTCAAGGCCGTGCACACATGCTTCGTGGAGGATGACCCCTCCGAAACCGCCGTCGATAACAACGGGAACGGTGCCTGCGGGGCATTCGGGAGCGTGGAGCATCGTCACGGCGATCTTAGCAGCTTCACGACCGACATCTTCCATATTGATGCGTTCATATGCTTCAAAGCCCATGCCGAGTCCGGGAGATACGTTTCCGGTCTGTGCTTCGCCGTTTGCCATTGCAACGGTCTGAACAAATACACGGGTACGGGGACGGCGATCCTCCGCCCAAATGCCGTTGCTGTTGCAGACCATGATCTTGTGGTCACAATCCATATAGGAAGCTACGACCTGGGTGATCTCATCGGAGTATGCTTTTGCGGCTTTGGTTCCCTCGCGGAGAAGCGCGATGCGCTTCGCGTTGTTGACCTCGGTGAACGGGATTCGGGGAGCGGTTCTTCCATCGCGGATAACTTCGAGCTTCCTGCTTTCGAATTCTTTAACGCCGTCAAGAGCGGATGCTGCGGCCCTTGCAGTTGCAATCAGAGCTTCTTCGCTCGTATCGGCGGTGTATGCATAAGCGCTGCGAGTACCCTTGAGCACTCGGACGCCTGCGCCCACCTTGCGCTGGTAACGCGCATCCTCAACGGCGCCGTTAACCATATTTACGGAGTTCGTTTCGGTATCCTGCATGTACAGCTCCGAAAAATCTCCGCCCGTCCTCAATGCTTCTTCAAGAACGGCCTCTGCTATCTTTTTGCTTATCAAATTTACACCTCCAAAGCTTATTGCATTATAAGTATAACACATTTTTTTCCAGCGGTAAAGATTCATATTCCCATTTTTGCCGCAGATATTCCGTTTGTAAAGAAAGATATGCTGAAATATTAAAAGTATACTGATAATATTCCGATACGAACTGCGGATAGGATGCTTTTTCCGAATCCGATTGCGAGCATTGCCGAGGCCGCGAAGTCCCCAAAGTTTATCATATCGTTCGTGCATTGTGAATGAGCAGACATTGCCGCAAACGGTGTTCGGACGGAATCATGGCGACCGTCGGCAGGGTATTGTGTTCCGCCGGGATAACCGCAGCATATTTGAAATACACAGGGAAAGATATTCAATCTTGAAAACCGACGGGCTTATTGCAACAGCCCCGTTGCTTTCTAACCTTCACAGCTTTTATTCATTGCAGCTTTTCCGGCTGTTCCGTATGAGGTGGGTACATGTGCTTTTACTGCTGACTATGCAAAAATATCCATCGGAGAGCGTATGGTAAGGTGGCTCTCGGATAATATGAAGACATTGTCGCCGCAATGAATGACATCATTGCCTTTTGGAATGATAATTCTGTCATCTGTTGCAATGGCACCGATGATAACGCCTTTTTTCAGCTTCATATCATTGCTTTTCAATGGCATATCCGCTTTTGCGAATCCGACAGGAATATGGAATTCGCTGATCTTGAGCATTTCAGGCCCAAGGGAATAGAACCTGGTCATCTCCCCTCTGTTATCCGTTTCCAACGATAGAATGTAATCCAACAGTTTTTTTGCAATAACACGTTCGGGAGATATGGTTATATTGCGCGTGATCTTGCGTAAGACCCTTTCATACGGAATGGAGTGAATCGTTGTAATAATGTTGTTCACGCCGTTTGTCATGGCTATCAGCGTGGCAAGCAGATTGTTCTCATCGCTGCCTGTTGCGCAAACACATGCATCACATTTGCCGATACCTTCTTTTTCAAGCAGGTCCGCATCCGTACCGTTGCCGAAAATGATGTTTGCTTTGGGAATCGCACTCATCAGTTCTTCGCAGCGATCCCTATTGATTTCAATGAGCTTCACACTGATTTTGTGTTTTATCAATCGGTTTGCCAATGTCTCACCAAGATCACCGCCGCCGATGAGCATTACCGAGCGGACGGGCTCCCGTACCAGATCAACACGGGAAAAGAGATTCGTCATCTCATTTTTATCTGCAATGATTCCTATCACATCCCCGGGATGGAGTTCGAATTCACCCTTCGGAACCATCAGCTTATCGCCGCGAAGCACACCGAATACAAGAAAATCCGATTTCAGCAGCGGCTTGATGCTGCCAAGCTTTGCATTGGCAAGGATACTGTCCTTTTCCACGATAATTTCAGCCAGCAGAACGCTGGAATCAAAAAACGGCTCCACGCGGTTGGCGGAATTGAAATATATCTGATCGGCAACGGCCGAAGCTGCAAGGTCTTTCGGCGTCAGTATGTAGTCAACGCCGAATTTTTCCTTCAGATAGGCTTTGTCAGAGATCAGTTCCTCTCGTTCCACTTCGGCAACCGTATACCGTGTCCCGAAGTTTTTTGCCATGGAGCAAGCCAGCAGGTTGATCTCGTCTATCGGCGTCAGGCTGATTAGCGCATCGGCTGTGTCCGCTCCGGCGGAAGCCAAAACTGCGCGCGAGGCGCCGCTGCCGCAGACGCCGTTCACACTGTAACGATTCGTAATGGATTCAACCACTTCTTTCAGTTTATCAATGATGATGATGTCATGGTTGCTTTTTTCAAGATGCTGTATCAGTATTTCGGCAGTTTTTCCTCCGCCCACAATTATTATGCGCAATTAAGATCGCTCTCCTTTCGTATGCGTTTGGCTTTATGCTGTTCGATTTTTCGGTATACTTTTTTGGTTGTCAGCCCCTGAACAATGACTGTGAAGAGAATGATGATATAAGTCGCATTCAGTAAAAGCGTATATGTCGCAGAAGGCAGTGCGGACTGCGTGCTGAGCACCAGCGCCAGCGAAAGTCCGCCCTTGAGTGCGCTCCAGGTCATAAGTACTGTATATTCTGTCAGACTGTAACCGCCGGGAATCTTCTTGGTGCGGCTGACGGCAGTAGGAAGCGCCACACCGACCGCACGGGAAATCAGAACGGCAATAATCGCCGCAATTCCAGTCTGCAGCATAGCAGCGGACGGCGTAATCCTAAGCACGGTCAGTCCGATCAGCACGAACAGAATGCTGTTGAGCAGTCCGTCGATAACATCCCAAAAACGCGAGTACATATCGTCTTTATCCACAACCTTCAGGAAGCGCTCCATTTTTTCCATGCCGTAGGAAAAGGTCATGCCGCAGATGACGGAGGCGATCACGCCTGAAAATCCGCAGATCTCACAGATAACATAGATGGAGGAAACCGCCAGAATACTGATCAGAATATGATTAAACGGTTTATGCGAGCGCTTCATCAAGAACAGCAGTAAGCCCGATACCGCAAATGCGACTGCGGCGGCACCGAGCACTTCTCTCAGCATTAGGAGCGCGAAGTTTTCCCGCCCCATATTGGTTACGATGCTTTTGATGAAAACAAACAGCGCAACGCCCATCCCGTCGTTAAACAGGGATTCGCTTTCGATGACGGTTGTGACATTCTTGGAAAGCCCCAATTTGTTCATGATACCGGTGGCGGCAATGGGGTCGGTTGGGGACACGATACAGCCAAGCAGTATACAAACCCAAATGTCCATATTCCAGCCAAAAGCAGAGGACGCAAGATAGAAAAGCGCTCCGAACAAAGCCGCGGAAAGTGCGGTAGTCAAAAAGGAAAGCAAAGTAATGCTTTTCAGATTTGAGGTAAACTTGTTGAAATGGACCTTGCCGGCTCCGGCAAACAGCATAAAGCAGAGTACGCCGTCCAGAAGATAGGATTCAAAGCTGAAATCGCTCAGGCTGTCTATCGCTTGGAGCAAACCGTCGGATGGGAAAACCATTCCGATGATTTTCATTACCGCACAGACCGTAAAGGAAAAGAGCAGCAGCGCAATATCATTTGGTATTCTGAAAAAGCGTTCGTTCAGCAGACTGATAACAGTTACCAGGAAAATCACAATGGTGAACAAGGTAAGAAAACTCAAGCCCGTACATCCTCCTT
>SAMEA3663267__coassemble_487_pt1 | contig 12208 bp, 11 predicted proteins | sample SAMEA3663267__metabat2_low_PE_007 | metagenome-assembled genome bin SAMEA3663267 (sample SAMEA3663267) | pig gut metagenome | biome: pig gut; feature: pig-associated habitat; material: faeces | place: China | collected 2013 | reverse complement strand
ATTTTCTTATGAACTATTTCCGATTCACTATTGCAAAATCATGTCTTTTGAGTTACGATATAAAGTGAGTTGGGATGTATCCACATTACCCTCGCTTTATAAAAGATCAACCGATTTCGGAGGAATATTATGAAGATAACTACCACAGGCGTTGCCGGGACAATGGAATCCAGCGATATTATTATAACTATCGAGCCCAAAGATACCGATGGCATCTCGCTTGAGCTTGAGAGCGACGTCAAGACCCAGTACGGCAATCAGATCAGGAATGTGATACTCGATACCCTGAAGGATATAGGTGTCGAAAGCGCATACGTCACCGCAGTTGATAAGGGTGCGCTTGACTGCACCGTTATTGCACGCACGCAGGCAGCAGCATACCGCGCTGCCGAATGCAAGCACTATATTGAAGGGTAAGAAAGGGAAACCGATTTGAGCTTCAGTACTTCCGAAATCAGAAATATTGACGGATGCAGGCTCGCAGAGACATGCCGTTTTCTTGAAAAAATGGGGCTAAAATACGATGGCGGAGCCGAAGTCACCGTCAACCTTTATGATGACGACGAGAATATCGTCGGCACGGGCTCTCTATGCGGCAACATTTTAAAATACATTGCTGTTGATGACAGTCTTCAAGGCGAAGGCGGTGCTGCTTCCATCGTCAGCAGGCTCGTTAGCATCGCTTATATGAGCGGCAGGCGCAGGCTCTTCCTTTTCACAAAAGCGCAGAACGAATTTTTGTTTCGGAGTTTGGGTTTCTTCACGCTTGCATCGACCGATGAAGTCGTCTACATGGAGAACAGCCGTAACGGGCTTAGCTCCTATCTTGATTCACTTGAGAAAGGTACGGGAATTCAGGGCGCGGTTGTCGCAAACTGCAATCCGTTCACGCTCGGGCACAGATACCTAATGGAGACCGCAGCAGCTCAGGTCGATACTCTGCATGTATTCATTGTGAGCGAGGATGCTTCCGATTTTTCTTTTCGTGACAGATTCGAGATGGTGCGCCGCGGGACTCGGGATATTATGAACCTTATCCTGCACGAAAGCGGAGATTACATCATTTCACATTCGACCTTCCCCACCTATTTCATTAAATCAACGCAGGACGCTGCATCGATAAACGCTGAGCTTGATCTCACGCTGTTCGGCAAACGCATTGCGCCTGCGCTCGGCATCACAAAGCGTTTTGTCGGTTCAGAGCCGTATTGCGTCGTAACAAATGCTTACAATGAAATGATGAAAAAGCTCCTGCCGACCTACGGCATAGAGGTTATCGAGCTTCCCCGAAAGGACGGCATCAGCGCAAGCATGGTGCGTAAAGCAATTCGCGAGCATGATGATGCTTTACTTAAAAGTTTACTCCCGACAACAAGCTTGGAGTACATAAAAGAAAGAGGTATTGAGCTGTGAAAAAAGCAACCGCGATCATTGGCACACTGATCGGAGTCCTTATCGTGGCTTCGCTTGCGGTATTCGTCAAATTCGTTTATCCTCGTTACATAGAACCCGGCAATACCTACTCAAAGGCTGCTGCGCTCTACAATTCGGGCGACTATCAGCGCGCCGCTATGACATTTTCGACAATACCGGGCTACCGCAACAGCTCTGCAATGGCATTGGATTCATGGCTGCGTGCAGGGAATGCCAAAATGCAGTCCGGCGATCTTGACGGCGCATATGCCTGCTACCAAAGGGCAAATGCAGATGAATCCGTATTTGAAAGCATTGATGAAGCATATTTTGAGCGCGGCAAGGCTCTTTATGCTTCTGATCCCGACCTTGCGGAAGCAAACTTTGATTGCATCAATTCCGATACCTATTCCGTTGAGATTGATTCCGTGCGTATTTCTTACGCTGCCGAATGCATAATTAAGGGTGAATACGAGGCTGCCGCTCAGTTCTTTTCGCTTTGCAGCAAGGATCGTTCCGATGAGATAAGCGAGCTCTGGTACGCCGAGGGCAGGGATCTTCTTGAGCGTTACGAGCTTGCAAACGCATACCGATGCTACAATAACGCTCGCAAATGCACGAGCGACGCTATGCTGCAAGGCATGCTTACACGCATTAGCAATGACTGGAGTGAGGCAATGCTCAAAGCACTTGCCAACGAAGATACCGAGCTAATTGAAGAATTTTTCTCATACAGCAGCATGTTTTCCGCCGAAAACGTTATGGCGGAAAGAGATCGGCTCCGCTACGAACAGGCCTGCACCTGTTACGAAGCAGGCGATTACCGCTCCGCGCTTTCCCTTCTTCTGACGGTATCCGAAGGATACGAACGCTCCGCGGATATGATTGCCGATATAAGAGCGAGGATCGCACGTTCGGCCGCTGCCGGCGGAAGCGAGCTTGGCGCATACCTTGATATGAACGGCTCAATAACGCTTCTTGGTTCCGGTTGGTCGATATCCGCACCGAACTGGGCCAACATCGAAAGCATTGCCGTCGGTAAATCTGCGTTTATTCTCGGAGTCCGTTCAAACGGTACAGTTGTTGCAAAGGGTGCTTCAAGCTATGACAGGCATAAGGTCGATGATTGGAAGAATATTGTGGCAGTCGCATGCGGCAGGTATCATTCGATAGGGCTTACCGGAAGCGGCAAGGTACTGTCCTGCGGCTGGAATTACTACGGGCAGCGCATGACCGAAGCATGGCATGATATTATTGCCGTTGCATGCGGCAGCCAGACATCGTATGCACTTAATAATGAAGGCAGAGTCTTTGCTGTCGGTGATGATTCCATGGGCCAGCTGAATGTCGGCAGCTGGAGAAATATTACTGCGATTTCCGCAGGTGAAAACCACATCGTCGGACTGCAAAATGACGGAAAATGCCTGGCAGCCGGCAGCAACTCGTCCAAGCAGTGTAATGTTTCCGCATGGAGCGATATTGTCGCAATATCCGCAGGCAATAACCATACAGTCGGGCTGCGGAGCGACGGAACCGTCGTTGCCGTCGGGGATAACACCTTCGGGCAGTGCAATGTTTCCGGTTTTACGGATGTTGCCGCAATCGCTGCAGGAGGCGATTTCACTATCATCGTATTTTCAAACGGGGATTATACCGTCATAGGCGATAATGCCGATGCCGGCAGTTATACTTTTAATGCCGAATAAACTATACTCTACAGTCGAAGTTGAGGATATGGCTCTGCGCCGTGAGGAGAGGGCAAAGCATCAGACCGAGCTGATAAAAGAATACGGTCTTCCTTTGTTATGCTTTACGCTGAATATCGCAGGGCCGGTCAAGAATTCGCCTCTGATCGGGTTTGCTTTCAAAACAGGTATCGAGCTGATAAAGGAGCGCCTCGGTGATTCAATAGTGCATTTAGAACGGTTTTCAGCGAATACCGGCTGCGAAGCATTCGTTGTTTCCAAGCTGTCAGCGGAAGAGCTTAAAAAGCTCATGCTTGAGATTGAGGATACTTCCCCGATCGGCAGATGGTTCGACCTCGATGTCATTGACATAAGCGGCAATAAGCTATCGAGAAGTGAACCTCGCAGATGCATTATCTGCGGAGACATGGCTGCTGTTTGTGCAAGAAGCCGCGCACATTCCGTAAATGAGCTTCAGAAAACAACAAATGATGCATTTGCTGCCGAGCTCTGCCGCCTCCTCGGTCGCCTTGGCTATGATGCGCTTATACGGGAAGTACATCTTTCGCCCAAGCCCGGGCTTGTCGATGAGAACAACAGCGGCGCAAATTCCGACATGGATATTGTGAGCTTTGAAAAAAGTGCCGCGGCAATAAAGCCTTTTTTCGTCAAAATGGCTGATAAAAGCTGCCAATATTCCTCCCCTGCCGACCTCATGCCTATGCTTCAGGATATCGGAAGGAAAGCCGAAGATGCCATGTATTCCGCCACCGATGGTGTAAACACGCACCGCGGTGCGATATATTCGCTCGGGCTTCTTATTTCCGCCGGTGCAAGGCTTATTGCCAACGGTTATGAAAGCGGAGTGAGCCTCATAGAGGGTATAACGAAGCATGCCGCCGAGCTTGCGGCATTTCAGGAGATACCCGAAACGGAATGCAGCAACGGCGCGAGGATGCGCATGCTGTACGGCGTTGGCGGCGCAAGAGCGCAGGCGATGAACGGTTTTCCTGCCGTTAAGGAAGCGCTTCAATGCTATGAATCCTTTTCCAAGCTCGATACGCATGTTGATCCTTGGTGCTACGCGCTTTTGAGTGCGATGTCGCTTACCGATGATACCAATGCACTAAAGCGAGGAGGCATTTATGGCGCGGAATATGTAAAAAAGCATGCCTCCGATCTGCTTTGTAAAGGCATGCAGCTTACAGAAGCAGACCTTTTGGCCTTTGATGATGAGCTTATCCGGCTGAACATCAGCTGCGGAGGAGCTGCCGATACGCTGGCGTGCGCAATGTTTCTCTATTCACTCAAAGAGTTTTTCAGATAATAAAGATTGGATTTTTGGGCCATGGATAGTCGTCCCGTTGGCATTTTCGATTCGGGCATGGGCGGAATAAGTCTTCTCCGCGATGCCGTTCGTCTTCTGCCGCATGAAAATTTCATCTATTATGGCGATAACGCAAATGCGCCTTACGGAGACCGCAGCGAAAAGGAGATACTTCAGCTTACTTCGAATGCGGCTGATTTCCTGCTCGATCACGGCGTAAAGGCTCTCGTCATTGCCTGCAACACCGCAACAAGCGCCTCCATAAACATCCTAAGGCAGAAGCTTGATGTTCCCGTTATCAGCATGGAGCCTGCGATAAAGCCTGCCTGCGAAATGCCCGGTGACGGCAAGGTTTTCATGCTCGCGACCGAAGCTACCACGCATATTGCAAGATATCGTGCTCTTCTCAGCCGTATGCCCGACCCCGAGCGCGTCATCAGCATCGGGTGCAGCGGTCTTGTCAACAGGATTGAACGCGGAATTCTTGCTGACGATGCTTTTGACGATATTCTTTCCGCCAATCTTTCGAAATACCACGGCATGAAGGCTGACGCCGTTGTGCTCGGATGCACCCATTACCCATTCATTGCAGGCGCCATTGACCGTTATTTTTCCATGCATTTCACGGGTGAACACATGCTGTTTGACGGAAATATCGGTACAGTCAAGCAGCTTGGGCGTGTTCTTGAATCCAACGGGATTGAAAGCAGAGACGGGAAAGCTGAAATAAATTTCTTCACAAGCGGCAATTCGGATGAGCTTCAGCCTTTGTTCGAGTATTTTCTCAGCCTGCCCGTATATTCACGCTGAATTTTTCCATGCGAAAAGCCCACCGGGGATTATTCCTCAGTGGGCCTTTTTTGTTTACATTTGATTAAGCGATGGTTGTACCGGCTTTGCCTTCGAGAGCCTCAACCGCCTTATCAAGGGAGGTTATGATCGCTTTCCTGCCGGGCTTGCTCATTACGAACTTAACGGCTGCTTCGACCTTGGGAAGCATTGAGCCGGGAGCAAAATGCCCTTCCGCCATGTACTTATGGGCTTCATCAACGGTCATGGTTGAAAGCGCCTTCTGCTCGGGCTTACCGAAATTGATGCATACCTTTTCGACTGCGGTAAGGATGACGAGCGCATCGGCATCAATATCCTCTGCGAGGCGTTCGGATGCAAGATCCTTATCAATAACGGCTGCGGTGCCAACAAAGTTGCCCTGCTCGTTCCTGATAACGGGTATACCGCCGCCGCCGACAGTGATGGGAATAAAGCCTCCGCCGATGAGGCATTTGACCGCGTCAAGCTCAACAATCTCAACGGGCATGGGTGATGCGACGACGCGGCGCCAGCCACGGCCTGCATCCTCCTTCATTGTATAACCCTTCTCCTCTTTCAGCTTCTTGGCTTCATCCTCTGTATAGAAAGGACCTATGGGCTTGCTGGGATTTTTGAACTTCGGGTCATCCTTATCAACAACGACCTGAGTAACAACAGTTGCGACCCTCTTATTTATGCCGCGGCTGCGCAGTACCTTTTCAAGGCCCTGCTGCATATGGTAACCGATATAGCCCTGGCTCATTGCGCCGCAAACATCAAAAGGCATTGCAGGAGTAACGGCGGAAGCGTACTCATTCTGAATAACTATCCTGCCGACCTGGGGACCGTTGCCGTGTGCGAGGACTACATCATAGCCTTCTTGTATGATGTCCGCGATGTATTCGGAAGTCTTCTCAACAACTTCAAGCTGGGATTCTGCGGTCGCAGGCATTCCTGCTTCCTGAAGCGCATTGCCGCCGAGGGCGATAACTATCTTGCTCATTCTCTTTCTCCGTATTAAATTCTATTGGCAGTTTTTTCTGCCGCGATGATTTATTATGCCATTGAAAAATCGTCTTGTCAACAGTATTCGCTCGAATTTTGCGTGACACCGCAAAAAATAAGCAAATATAATCCGGACACTAAAAGCACCGCTCCGAATCAGAGAGCGGTGCATTAACCTTACCGTTATCTATTATGCAAAGAACTTGCCGATGATGTCAACAATCTCTGCGCCGATACGGGTCTGAGCTTCCTTGGTTGCTGCGCCGATGTGAGGAGTGCATGAAACCATGGGATGGCTGTAAAGAGCATGGTTGGTTGCAGGCTCATCAGCGAATACGTCAAGACCTGCGGAACGAACCTTACCGCTGTTGAGAGCTTCAAGGAGAGCGTCCTCGTCAACATTGCTGCCGCGGCTGGTATTGATGATGATAACGCCGTCCTTCATCTTTGCGATGTTCTCAGCATTGATAAGTTTGCCGCCGTCAACTGCGGGAGCGTGTACGCTGATGAAATCCGACTTTGCAAGCAGTTCATCCATCTCAACATAGGGGATGCCGAGCTGTTCTTCGATTCCGGGGACATGATGGATATCGAATGCGATAACATTCATGCCGATAGCCTTTGCAAGCTTGCCGAGTGCCTGACCGATACGGCCGTAGCCAACGATGCCGAGAGTCCTTCCGCCGAGCTCGATGCCCTTGCCGTATGCCTTCTTCTCCCATTTGTCCTCACGCATGGTGTGACCTGCGATGGAGATGAAGCGTGCGCATGAAAGCATATGACCGAGAGCCAGCTCTGCAACGGACTGAGAGGATGCGCGGGGGGTGTTCATGACCTTGATGCCCTTGCTCTCTGCATACTCATGGTCGATATTGTCGATGCCTACGCCGCCGCGGATGATGAGCTTGAGCCTGCCGGTCTCACATGCCGCATCAATGATGGGGACGCGAACCTTGGTTGCACTCCTTACAACGAGAACGTCAAAATTCTTGACCTGCTCTGCAAGTTCTGCGGGCTCATAAAACTGCTCAACAACTTCGTGACCCTGTGCGCGAAGGGTTGCGACAGCATTCTTTTCCATACCGTCTGATGCAAGAATACGCATAATATTAACTCCTTTTAGTTTAATTAGCCTTTGTAGTTCTCAGCTTCGTACTTCTTGAGGAAGTCAACGAGAGCAATAACGCCTTCCTTGGGCATTGCGTTGTAGATGGAAGCGCGGAGACCGCCCACGCTCTTGTGACCCTTGAGGTTATCAAAGCCTGCTGCCTTGGTAGCTGCAACAACCTCTGCATCGGTCTCCTTGGAAGCGGTGACGAAGGGAACGTTCATAAGGGAACGGAACTCCTTATCAACGGTGCCGCGGAACATCTTGGAATTATCAAGGAAGTCATAGAGGATCTTTGCCTTCTCCTCATTCATCTTTGCCATGACCTCAAGACCGCCGATCTTCTTCAGATACTTGAAGACTTCGCCGCAGACATAGATGCTCCAGCAGTTGGGGGTATTGTACATGGAGCCGTTGTTTGCATGGGTAGCATAGCTCATGTAGGTGGGAACATAAGTGGGGAGGTCTTCACGGATGAGGTCCTCACGCATGATTACGATTACCATACCGGCCGGACCGATATTCTTCTGAACGCCGCCGTAAATCACGCCGTAATCGGATACATTGCAGGGCTTGGAGAGGAACATGGAGCTCTGGTCGGAAACAAGGATCTTGCCCTTGGTGTTGGGAAGCTGCTGATAGGTGGTGCCGTGGATGGTCTCATTCTCGCAGATATAGACGTAGTCGGCATCCTCGCTGATGGGAAGATCGGAGCAATCGGGAATATAGGCAAAGTTGCGGTCTTCGCTGGTTGCAACAAGATTGATCTTGCCGTACTTCTGAGCTTCCTTGTATGCCTTCTTGGACCAGTTGCCGGTCACGATGTAATCCGCAACGCCGTTCTTCATAAGGTTCATGGGGAGCATAGCGAACTGAAGAGTCGCACCGCCCTGAATGAACATTACCTTGTAGTTATCGGGGATATTCATGAGCTCACGGAGGTCTGCTTCAGCCTCATCAATGATCTGCTGGAAGACCTTGGACCTATGGCTCATCTCCATAACGCACATTCCGGAACCCTTGTAATTGAGAAGGTTGTCACGAACGCTCTCAAGAACCTCTTCGGGGAGGATGGAGGGGCCGGCGGAGAAGTTGTAAACACGATCGTATTTCATTGCAAAAACTCCTTTTAATTTGGTTAAATTGTATGTCTAAGGAAATACACATAACCTTTGACAATGCGATTATAACGCTAATCTGCTCCATATTCAACCTCATTTTGAGCACCTTTGTGTATATATTTTTTCTTTCAGGTTCGGTATTTTTGCATTATTGATGTGAAAGAACCCCGTATTCAAAAGGTAGAATTATGCTGATTGCCACATCCTAATTATATATAAAAAAATGAAAAAAAGTACTTGCATTTTCGCAAGCTTTGTTGTATCATACATAAGCACGGTTTGGGGAATTCCCGATAAGGCGTCATAGAGTGTGGAAAGATGGCTGAGTTTGGTCTAAGGCGCACGACTGGAAATCGTGTATACGGGGAACCGTATCAAGGGTTCGAATCCCTTTCTTTCCGCCAAACAGAAGAGCACCCTTTGTGGGTGCTTTTTTGTATACTCAGTCCGCTGTTTCATCACATTCAAATTTGCCCGTTAATTGAAGTTTAAGCATTGAGCATCCGTAATCAGTTTCAAAGGTTATTAGTGAAGAAGATTTGAATAGAAAAAAGCCATACTTCGAATCAAAGTATGGCTCAATGGATGGTACCCGGTAGGGGAGTCGAACCCCTGTTACCGCCGTGAGAGGGCGGTGTCCTAGGCCACTAGACGAACCGAGCACAAATATTGCTTTCGCTTAGGACATTGACTATTATACACATAATTTTGCGGATGTCAACACCTTTTTTCGCAAAAAACAATATATATGAATTCTGTGTTTCATATTTGGCCCCGCAAGAGCATATGCTCAAATCGCTAAATGGTTTTGGGGGTTCAGAATCACCTTCAAAACAAATATCAGCATTGACCGAAAGTACTGAAATATATTATAATCATTGTCACAAAACAACTTGATTTTTTTGATATGTCAGGTATAATGGATATGTACACAGTATATGTGTGCAGTTAAACCTAAACATTAACAAATTTGGAGGAAAAACAAATGAAAAAAATTCGTATCCTTTCATGCGTACTATTAGTAATGTGCGTTCTGTTCTGCGCATGCGCAAATGAAACGTCAAATTCGCCGGAGCCCGAAGGCTCGCCGATAGAAGAACCCACGCAGTCTCCCGATACGGCAGTTACGCCTTGGGAAGAACGCACCGAGGTTCCGACACAAACTCCCTCCCCCACCGAGCCCGCCAATATCTACGCGCCCACAAGGGAAGACCTTAACGAGCATGATTATAACGCTGTCCGCAGCTTCCTTGAAATCAAGGATGAAAACGGAGTGAAGAACGGTGAAAAGCTGGCGGCGATTAACGGTCTCGTATATAATCCCAACGACCCCGGAACATGGTCTAACTACCACGATCCTTCCTCCGTAAATCAAATTAGTGAGTTCAGAGATATTCGCTTTGTAAGCGACGACTTCACATGGGATGAAAACGGAAGACTATGTTCGGTTAGCCTTAACTTCGCAAAAACGACACAGTCCGCACCGGTTGGCAAGCTCGATTTACACACCTGCGGCAGACTCGCGGAGCTTACGGTTATAGGGCTTGAAATAACCGAAATAGATGTGAGCGAATGCGACAGTCCGAAGCTCTACATCAAATCATGTCCGAAGCTTGAAAGAATCGTTAAGGGCAGCATGCCTTTCAGGTTCCTGACTATCGAAGAATGCCCAAGCCTTGAATCCTTTAATTGGGTCATGCTTCCCCTCTCGGATATTATGCAGCTCGATCATTGCTGGTGGCCCTATGATGATTTTCAGCCTCTGATTTCCGCAAACATTACCGTTGAATCCTCCGACGGCGGATATGTCGGAGTCGGTCTGTACTCTGTTCCGGATTCGGATTGGTTACCGTGCTATTCAATAACCGCCACTCCGGAGGAAGGGCATGAGTTTTTAGGCTGGTACGATATCTTCGGCAATCTCGTTTCATCCAATCCGCAGTTAGCTATTCAGGAGGAGGAAACTCACGCCTATGAAAACCTTGTTGACCTTATCGGGAGCACGGTCGCCCATGTCATTGCAAGGTTCGACTGATCGGCAGAGTATTTGACCGTACCGTAACTGCATATGAAAATCAAAAAGCAGCAAGAACCGATGTTTTTGCTGCTTTTTCGCATTTGGTTTTTATTCTCAGAACCGACGTTTTTAATAGGAATTCAATCAATCCTGAAAATCATCGTCATCATGGGTGTCGGCAGAGAATGCAGCTCTGTTCCTTTTGCGGAACAGGAGAGTGATCCCCCAGATGCCGGCAAGACCTACAATGGTATAGATAATCCTTGACACCACGCCGCTCATGCCGCCGAAAATGGCAGCTACGAGGTCGAATTGGAAAATTCCTACAAGGCCCCAATTGAGCGCGCCGATTATAATCAATATCAAAGAAAGCGTATCCATAGTATCAACTCCTTTTTGCCCTAAATGGGCTTTTTACGCATATTATGCGCTTCAAGAAGCTTTACTATGTCTGGAAAATCAGAACAGCTCTATTTCCAGCCTGTCAAAGTCTATCGGCTCCATAAAATCACGCTGCTTGAAATGGGTGTGGGAAAATTTCTCAAAATCATCAATATGCTTTTTGAGAATTATCGGACGGGCAAGATCCAGTTTTCGGCATATCTCCCCTATCGGTTCGTTCCAGTCCGCCACGGCATCAGCCGTCTTTTCCGGAATTTCAAAAACGCAATCCGAGATCGTCTTATTATCCTTTCTTATTCTTCCCCAAACCTTCATAGCTTTAATCGTTTACGAACCAGATGAATACCTCTAAGACTCCATCACTGTTCAAGCCCAGAGAATAGCCGTACATTGTAACAAATTGACCGGCAGCCAAAGTGCTTGAACCTGCATAATGGTTATAGTAATTGAGAATGATGATTTGACCCGAAGAAAGCTGCAGCTTCGCTCGCTGACAATCTTCATCGCTGAGCATCTCAATAACCGTTCCCACGATTTTGAAGCCCTGTTGATCATTGATAGCCTTTGCGCGGCACATATCCTCGTAATTGCATCCCCAGCATGTCGGAACGTATTCCGAATACTTCGGAGGACGCTGTACGGCAAAAGGTCTCTCATAGGTATTGCCGTTCAGGAGTTCAGCGCGAATAATCATATCATAGCTTCTGATGGGCGTTGACATCTGAACGGTGAAGCTGAAGTTTCCGTTAGCATCAACAGTGGGGATTTCGGTTATGCTCAGGCCTTCGGAACGCGGTTCAACGCTGACAATCGCTCCGGCAGGAACCGATCCGGTAATAGTAATCGTATCCGAATCCGCCAAGCATCTGGAATACACGTCCCTGCCGATATGTACGACTTCCTCGGGAGCAAGATCTTCCTCAACCGCAAACTTAAAAGAGTGAGTGAACGAGCGATAGCCATTGCAGGTTGCTCTGAATTCTGCGTAATAGATTCCGACTTTATCGTACAATTTAGAATACTCAAATGTGCTTCCGTTTATGGGAATAGCCTGATTATCAACAGTAATCGTTATGTTGAGGCCGGGAGTTACATTGCCGGATATATAGAGCGTTCCGCCATCCAAAGTGCCGAGATCTGTCTCCGCTCCGCTCGCCGTCTGATTATCGAAATTTACGGCAAATGTCGGGATATTCGTTATCTCAACCGTCGGAGAACTGATTTGAGTCCGTTCTGTCTCTCCCGATTTAATCACAAAAATCTTGGGAACGACGACATAAGTATCCGTATCAATAGGAGCATCGGGCAGCAGATTTCTTA
>SAMEA3663267__coassemble_402_pt1 | contig 13571 bp, 13 predicted proteins | sample SAMEA3663267__metabat2_low_PE_007 | metagenome-assembled genome bin SAMEA3663267 (sample SAMEA3663267) | pig gut metagenome | biome: pig gut; feature: pig-associated habitat; material: faeces | place: China | collected 2013 | reverse complement strand
CCGAAACATCCTCGTTCCGATGCCGAGCCCCCAATATTCCTTCAGAAGCGCAATTGCAACGTCCGCACGGTGCTTACGCTTGATGCCGGTATAAAAGGTCAGTTGGCAATTGCCTGCTATTTTGCCGTCAACGATACACATGAGCATGAGCACGTTCTCGGAGGCGTTCACCCTTTCAAAGAGCTCTCTCTCGCCCTCGGGGGTGTATTTGCCGCATTCCTCGGGATACCTCAAAAGGAAATTCGTTTCACCTGCGGTCGTGCGCAGGTATTCGAGCGTACCCTCGATATCCTCCTCACGCGGATTGCGCAGCACTGCTCTGCGTCCGTCCTTCAATTCAAATTCAATATCATTTATCAGCATTTTTCGTCTCAACCTCCTTCAAAAAATCAAATATGTGATCAAAATATCCCTCATTGCCGCCGAGCTGGGCTGCGGCGTGCCCCTGACCGGGGACGATGAGGAGCTGCTTTGCAGTCGGGCAAACGCCATACATGAGCTTCGAATTCTCGGCAAGGACATAGTTATCATCCGCTCCGTGGACGAAGAACATCGGGTATTTGGCATTCCGCACGCAGTCGATGGGTTTTTCGCGGTCAAATCCGAACCCGAACTGCTTTTTGTACTCCTTTTCAAGCATATTGAGCAGTGGCCAAGGGGGCAGGTGAGCAAGGAACTTAATCATATGAGCAAATTCATCGCGTATCGAAGCAAAAGCGCAGTCGGATACGATGGCTTTGACATTCGGAAGCTCTTTATCCGAAAGCAGGCAAGCGGTCGAACCGCCCATTGAGCAGCCGTGGATGATGATACTTCCGTTAGGGAACTTATCCGCAATGAGCTTAATAAACAGCTGTGCATCCTCGCTTTCCGCAGGCCCGAAACCGGTATACTCGCCTTCGCTTTCGCCGCAGGCACGGTTGGTGATGAGAAGAAGGTTATATCCTCGGTTCAGGTATTCAAGACCGACCGTTGCAAAGTCATAAAAGCCATATGAATGGTAGCCGTGGATACAGATAGCGGTTTTGTCGGTCGCCTCTTCATTAGTAAAGAAATGTCCGACTATCTTGAGCCCGTCCTTGGTTGTGACGGTGAAAAGCTCATGGGGCAGGGAAGCGAGGATGGGTTCATTCTTTTTCGTCAGCTCAAGCAGCTTCGGAAAGCTTTCGCCCATGGTTTTGTAAGCGGTTCGGTCCATAGTGTCGGAGGACCACATGCCGACATTGCCGAATACACCGTCAAATAGTTTATGACTGAGTTTACTCATATCTATGCACCTTCATTATTGCTAAGCGTGGCATCAAGCTTTTTGAACAGACTTCTGAGAGTGAATACGGCAGCAACGGCGAGCACGATTTCAGCGGCAAACTGTGCGTAAGCGAGGCCGTAGACGGGGAAAAGCTTATTCAGCACGATGAGCGCAGGAATTTCGAGTGCGATCTTGCGCAGAAAAGCAAAGATAAGAGCTTTTTTGCCCATGCCGCAAGCCTGAAATACGCCGACGGCAAGGAAGTCCATCGCGAGGAAGGGCTGGGCGAGCGCAAAACCTCTGAGAAATCTTGAACCGAATGCGACGACATCCGGATCCGACATGAAGAGCCTGATAAGAGGCGAGGAGAAAATGCTGAAAAGCACCGTACACAGCGTAAGAAAGCCAATGGAGATGCAGGCGGAGAATCCAACGGTATCGCGCATTCGCTTAACATTCCTGCTGCCGTAATTATAGCCTATCAGCGGCATAACTCCCTGGGAAATACCCATGGAGATATACATCGGTATCATGCCTATTTTCTGCGAAATGCCCATTGCGGCAACGGCTGCGTCACCGGCAGCGGCAGTGAGGTTATTAAGTACGGTCATACCGGTGACATTGAGCAGATTCTGTATCGAAGCGGGTATACCGACTCCGCAGATGCCGAAAACGATGTTCCTTTTGAAGCTGACCTTTCTCGGGTCGATGCAGACAAAGGTGTTCCTGCGCCTGACGATAAGCAGAACGAAGAAATAAAGGCATGCAATGCAGTTTGATATAAAGGTCGCAAGGCCTGCGCCTGCGGCGCCCATGCCGAGAGAGAGGATAAAGATGGGGTCGAGTATAATATTCAGTATGCATCCGCTCATCGTTCCTATGCTCGCATGGAGAGTCGCGCCCTCCGAACGCACAAGGTATGCCATAACAACATTAAGTATCGACGGAACGGCGCCGAGGCATACGGTCCAGAACATATAATCAGCGGTCGTTGAAAGATTATCTCCGCTCGCACCGAGGAGCCTGAGCAGCGGACCGAGGAATACGGAGACGAGAATGGAAAGCAGCAGCCCGAAGCTGACTGCTCCCCAGAAACCGAAGGCGCTCGCCCTATGCACGGTATCGTAATCCTTGCTGCCGATGCTGCGGCTCATCATGCTCGATGCGCCGACTCCGAATAGGTTATTGACCGCATTGAATGCGAGCATGACGGGTGCTGCAAAGGTGACAGCGGCATTCTGTATAGGGTCGTTGAGCATGCCGACAAAATAGGTGTCGGCCATATTATAAAGCACCATTACGAGCGAACTCAGCACCGTCGGTATCGACAGTGTCAAGACGGCCTTCGGAATGGCGGTATTTTCAAATAACTCCTGCTTGCTGACTTTATTCATATTCTTGCCTTTCAGGCAAAAGTATAAGGCGAAAAGGGAGTTTAGTCAAGGGGACAGGTATAGAACTGCACCCCATTTGTCGGACATGTGGTATAATGCCAACAAGTGGGGTGCGGTTCAAAAGGCAACTCGGTTATATTCTTCTAAGCGTAATGCGACAACACTCAAATAATAATGATTTTCAATTCTTTTCCCTGATAAAGCAGCAGCCGAGGGTTCCTGCCAGGATTGCGGTAATCGCAATGCCGATTACCGTGATACAGTCCGTTTCGTACATAATCGGCATAATGGATGCCGCTGCCGCAATGCCGGAAACAGCCATGATCGCGATATTAAGCCCCTTGCTCGGCTTGAATATGCGGATAACCGCCAGCACAAGAAGAACGCAGGTCAGTACAGCCGTTATGAACGGCCCGACGTTCGCATAGCCAAACGGGGTCAGATCGAAATACGAGTAGGTATATCTCCAAGGCTCCCCTTCGGGACTTAAAAAATGCATCTCAACCCCGTTTGGGAGAAGCTCAAGGATCAATGCCGCGAGGGGCAAGGCTGCTAAAAGCATCTTTTTAGTCTTCATAGACGCTGCTTCCTTACTTGATCTCCGTGCCGCCCCATTCCACGACGGTAAAGCCCGTTCTTTCAGGCGCGGTCAGCTTCTGCATGGGAATATCCACATGCTCATCCACTCCCTTCCATGCCATGAATACACGGATAAGCGTGTCGGGAGCAGGTTCCACCTCAAGCTGCGCCGCTTCGGTGTAGAGGTCAGTCTGGAACGAAATGATATTATACGGGTTATGCTCCATAAGCGGCAGCCAGAACACGATGAATTCATTTGCTTCACGGCGGTTAAGGCCAAGCTCTGCAAGCGCTGCTTCAAGGAATTCCGCAGTGTCTTCGCCCTTTATGCAGAAGCCCTCGCTCATATCCCACTGTGCGTGGGTTTCACCTTCCCAATAGAGATAATTATATGTCTGCCCCCTTCCGTCGGTCAGCGTACCATCAGGAGATGCAGTTACCGTCCAACCTCCGTTATAAGCAGGATAGGTGCAGGTCAGCTTGCCATCCGGTTTGAGACTGACGGATACCTCGGTTTCTTCTTCGGGATAGAGATAGATTACCGGTTTATAACAAACATTGTTATTTATATCGAAAGTGCTGGCTTCAATAGTGAGCAGATCTGCTTCCACACGATTGCTTTCAGCATCGTAATAGGTATTCTCATAGGTGCAGATGACCTGATCGCCGACGCACCATTCGTCGGAAATCGAGCCGTTCAGCTTGATTTGATAAGGCATCGGAATGACGGTTACGGCAAGGAAGCAGTCGGAATAGATTCCTGTTATCACGATGTCCGAGAAAATGTCCGAATCACATTTTTCCGCAGTATTCTTATCCAGCCAATCATCGGTAAACTCCAAATCCCTGAGATCCGTCAGGAGCTTCCAGCCCGTAGCGTTGATTTGTGCCGGATAGGATTCCATAATAACTCCGGTGTAGGAGATTTCAACCACGCTTCCGAGCTCCGCGCCAATATCTCCGAGATCATCTATATTGAAAGTAATACGGTCGCTGCTGCGCAGCTCATCCTCTCCCTCAATCGGTTCAACAAGCACGTAGGAGCCGTTGATTTGAATAACGGTTGCAGTAAAGGATTTTTCCGCCTTACCTTCTTCCTTACCTTCTTCCATTTGCCACAGGCTGTCAATGGATTTGAAGTTATTCGGGAAGAAATAAACCCTTGTTTCATCGTATGTACCGTCTTCGGTAAGACGGTTCCAGTTCACAATCTTGTAGGTCAGTGCAGTGTATTCCCTTGTGCCGCCGTCCTTGTACTGTCCTGTCGGGATAGGGACAAAGAGAATTGCCAATACAGCAGCGATAGCAATAATGATCCATATCTTCTTTTTCATTATGATTCCTCCATTTAGTCGTAATATGCTGCATTTTCAGGCAGAGCCTTTTATTCCGCTGTGAAATCGGCATGCCGCGATTTTTTTTGCAGACCCCTTATAGGCCTTTTGGCATTGCCGGCTTCCTCTCGCTCTCCGTAAATGCTATCCTTTATTGTCACTCCGAGATACCGAGGGCTTCTTTCAGCGCAGCAGTCTGCAAATCGGTGAGCAGTATTCTTGTTTTTTCATTCACGTTGAATAATTCATTGCCGTCCAAGACATAAATATTTTCATAGCCGTCCTCGGTACGGAATGTGACCACGAAGCCGTTCAGATCCGGCGTCAATCCCATTGACTGGTATATTGATTCTACAACCGGGATTTCACCGGGATTTACCTCCGGCAATACACTGCCTGAGGAGCCGGGATCATCGCATAGACCCTGAATTGCAGAGAGTATCCTTGCAACCTCGGCCGCATCCGTAATCCTCCGTGAGTCGGAATCATCCGAACAGCTGATTACAACTTCCGTATAGGAGCAGGCAAAAATGCTGCCGTATTTTCCGGGAACTGCGTTATTGTCGGCGAAATTCTCGGTTTTCGATGCGGGCAGCATCGCCGGAAGAATAAAAACGGAGTAGGCAGCGATGCAAAATACAAGCGGAATACATACGGCAAGCATTCTGCTGCGCTTTTTCCTGCGTTCTTTTATGCGGTTTTCGCTCCTGCGGAATACTTCCGCCCTGCATTCGTATAACTCTCTCATAATAACAGCTAACCATCCTCTCCGAGAATGATGCGAAGCTCCTTTTTTGCCCGATACAAAAGATTATCCACCTGCTTGCGGTTCTTCTTCATAACCTTTGCGGCTTCCTCATAGGTCATTTCTTCAAAATAAATGAGGTGTACCGCCACACGCATATCCTCCGGCAGCTTTGCAAGGGCGGCATTGACCGTCCGCTTGCGTTCATCCGCCAGCACCGTTTCTTCAAGGCTTTGCTCATCGGATACATCCTCCGCCTCGGAAAGCTCCGAAAAATCAATGATCTTGCGGTGCCTTATATAATCGAGGGCGCGGCTCCTTCCGACCATGAACAGATAGGTTTTCAGCGAAACCTTGAAGTTGTACCTATGCCTATGTACGATAAGATCCGAAAAGGTGTCTATCGCAATATCTTCGGCTGCGTGGGTATCATGCACATAACGGTCGATAAAGAAAACAAGTCCGCGAAACAGCTCCTCCATCAGATCGTCAAAGGCAGCTTCATCACCATTAAGGAAACGGCGGTAGCTACTTGCGCCGTTATCCATAGGTTTTACTCCTGATTCCCGGGATCACGTCTGACCCCTTCACTTATTATACGATTGAGCACGGCGCAGTTCCTTATCGGAAACCGCAAAATCCGCAGTTTTTTATAAGTTCAGGCTTTTATCGCCGTCCGTGCTCAGTTCTCGGGGGCTTATGCTCCGATAACCGTATCGTAAAAGCCCCATAGTATAAATATCATAGCATATAAGCTTGGCTTTTTCTACTGCTCCCGGAAAAGGAGAAAAGGGCAGGGGAATACATAAGCTATGAAAATTACCGCCTGATACCGCTCGATGTTATTTCGCAATAGCCTTGCTTTCCGGTTGTTTTTCAGAAAAACCTTATGTAAAACAAAAAAACGGACGGCCCTTGGAGCACCCTTCGTAAGGAAGGTGCTTTGAGGCAGATAATAATCGGCTAAAAAGAAATGAAACAGGCGTGACTGCAACGGTCACGCCTGTTTTGCCGCTCTGCTCTGGATTTTGTGGGGCAAAATCCGATGCTCGCTATAACCGTAGACACGTACCCCCGACAAAGGCCCCGGCGTCGCAGCCATGATTATGACATAGGACGCTAAGACAGAAAAACACACCGCAGGAGGCCCCTGCGGTGCATACATAAAAATGCCCTGCAAGTATGTTGCTTGCAGGGCGGCGTTTATATGCCTTTGAAATAATAACAGATCACAGCAATTGTTTTGCGATATCAAGGCTCTTTTCAGCTAAAGCAAACCTCATATCTTTTGTCATATTCCAATCCCATTTCGGTTCATCTGGGCTCGTAGGGTGAATATCAGATGCCATCAGAATCGCCGCAGCTTTGAGGCCGAGATATCGGGATACGCTGAAAACTGCAGATGTCTCCATATCAACGCCTACTGCGCCTTTAATCCGCCACAACTGTTCTTTGTAGAATGTCTGCCGATATACAGCATCAGTGGAGACAATAGGATACGTATTGATTTGCAACATAGAAGAGCAGATTTGGATCAGATCATTGTCTGGTTGCGAAAAATCTATGGACTCATAGTAATGGAGCGAGGTCCCTTCCTCAATGAAAGCCCTTTTCGGCGTTATGACTTCTCCGAGCTTAACTTGCGGATCAAATGCGCCGAACATACCGACAGCAAGGATGTTCTTTACTCCAAGTGCGGCAAGTGTCTCAACGGTATCGCAGGCTTGAGGTGCACCACGTCCTCCGTCAAGAAAGCAGAGCTGGTATTTATTGATTTCCCAAATAGGACAGCGATTCAAAAAACGAGGAAAGGGCTCCGATAGTTCTTTTGCCGGATAGTTTTCACAGAGATAATCAGTACACTTACTCATGAAGAAAACAACTGCCGTCTCGGGGAGCTGTAAATGGCACTCCCGATGTGCACTATTGACTTGATCTTTGGCTGTGATTATAGGTAAAGTATTATCCTCTATAAAGCGCCACATATCAAAGCTCCATTCTTAAGTAATCAAGAGAAGCTGTGTTGCTCCTATACTTCAAAATCCGGAAACAGGCCGTTTCCTACGCAATCGATAATCTTTCGAACTTCGTCCGTAGCTCGTTTCCGCCCTTCGGCGTTATATGCCCAGTTATCTCGGCGCGTGTGGGTATCATCTGCAGGACATGGCAGAACTTCAATGTGTCTCGGAAACAGATATCTTGCTATGGACAGACTTCGTCTCATATGATATGAAGTGGCTACAAGCAATACCCTTCTCACATGGTTGATACAAAATACACGCTGCAGTTCAAACAGCGATCCAAGTATGTTTTCTATTGTATTTTGTGAAAGTGTTTCTAAAACGATGTCTTCTTCCTTTACACCAAGCATGATAGCCGTTCTGCACATATGATCGGCCTCGCTCATGCGGCCTTCATTGAAATCTTTTATTTTTCCACCGGACAGCAGAAGTTTAGGGGCACGGTTTTCCTTATAAGCAGAGACTGCAATGGGAACCTTATATTGAGAGGCCTTTGTGCTACCGAGCACGATAATACAATCAGCGGCCTCCTCCGTGCCTTCAAGCCCTTCAAACAAAACGCTATCGATAATTTTGTCTGTCAACTCTCTGTTCTTCAATTCTGATATAAACATATTTCTCCTTAACGATCTGCTTTAGGAACACCGTATTCCCGCTTCATGGCCTCTATGGAAATCACCCACTGCTTGCCATATTTGCAGGCATCCACACCGTTGACCAGCTTGCCGTAGGCAATCGCCTTGCGCAGCGTACTTTCATTCAGCCCCCAAAGCCGGGTGGCGTCGGTAAAGGCCATGAGCCCGTCGAAGGGCGTCTTGACCGTCTCAGCGTTCTCAAATAGTTCGTCGCAACTAAGGTCAAGATCGTCATTTCAGATGATCCCATATCCGCCCACATCGACCTCCACGCCGGAAAACAGCTCCGGCACATTATCCAGCGACTTGAACGGTGCCCATTTTGCAAACAGAGGCTTTACATCATAATTTTTTGTCACACCCGCCGCAAACTGTACGCTCAAGCGATAGTTCGGCAGAGCGTTGACCGCTTTGACCTTATGGAACATCGTATCAACTCCTTACTCAAGGGGAGAAAGGGACTTGAACTCCTGACCCTCCTGCTTGTTGTCACTTATATTATATCACGAAAACGTGAAAATTCAACTGCGATCAGAAAGGATTTTGACTCTATAGAAGCCGAAGGGAGGTACTTCCTTACGAAGGGCCTCCCTTAGGTCACCCGATTCTGTTTCTGCGGAGGTAAATGCACCGACTTCTGTTAATCGCTTGCAAGGTCGTTAAAATCGTAGCTTTCTTCGCTTGCGTACTTCGGGCCTATGCGACCGGCGATCATGTATTCATTCTTGAGCGGATCATAAAAGACATGCTTGATTATCCTGAAATTCTCTATGCTGCCCGTGGAGGGGACATGCGTCCTCGGTCCGGTGCAGGGGTGAAGAATATCTCCGATCATGATATGCTTTTCGTCAACATACGATATGCTGACGTCACGGTTTATGGCATCAAGGACATCCTTTTCGAGCAAATCGAGATCGAACCCCGGATACTTCGAAAATTCAAGCACAAAACCATGCTTGACATCGCCGTGCCGGCAGTCCTTACGGTATTCATGAGGGATGTAGATTTCGCAGAGATCCTCCGCCGAATGAGCCATACGCCGATAGACGATGGATTTTGCAACTATCTTATGTATCTCGCCGGGAAGCGGACCGAAGATTGTCGGACGGTTTATTATGACTTCCTCGCCAACGCCGATAAGAAGGTCGGCATTGGTATGAAGGTACGGATAAATCATATCAAAATGTTCAACGATTACCCTTTTACCGTTGCGAACCGCATTGAGGATAGCATCGGCAAGCTCGTGCATCTGCACAAAGGCGGCTTCAAAATTGATGTCGATATGATAGGTATGCGCGCTGAAGAACCCGTCGTCACTCTGGTCGAGCAGGGGAAGCGGACGCACGTTAAGCCCGTTATCGTCATTAGTGAGCTCAAGCCCGGGGAACATGCCCTTAATTATCATGCTCTTGCCGGAACCGGCTTCGCCGATAACGCCGATGAGCTTATCGAAGGGGCTTAGATACATCTGTGCTATCTGTATGCCGAGATCGTACATCCTGTCGCGGCCGCGCGGCGCGAAGAATACGCTGTAATAATGCCCGTTCTGCATACGTCCGGAATATGACATTTTCCGTGATCCTGCCTTTTTCAATTAGTGCCGAGATTTCGGCCAAGGCAATTATACGACGGCGTAAAGAAAAAAGCAATAGCCGTAATGACTATTGCCGGTATTGCTTTTAGGTTCAGCCGTTCACATAGATGCGCTTAACACGGTTGGTGATGAGGCAGGTCAGCTCATAATTGATAGTTCCGACGATCTGCGCCGCTTCCTCCGCGCTCATGCCGCCGTCTCCGATGATAGTGACCTCATCGCCGGCACGGACTCCGCCGGGTTCATCATACCCATCGGTCACATCAGCCATGCAGACATCCATGCAGATTCTGCCGATCTGGGGGTAACGCTTACCGTTGATGGTGACGGTCGCTTTATTTGAAAGCCGTCTTGAGAAGCCGTCCGCATAGCCTGCCGAGATGACAGCCGTATGGGTCGTGCGCCTTGTGGTAAAGGTGCGCCCGTAGCTGATAGTTGCGCCCTGCGGCAGGGTACGGGTCTGGGTGACGCGTGCCTTCAGCGACATTACCGGCTTTAGCGGTCCGTCCTTTACGGGCTTGCTGTCGGGGTACATGCCGTAAAGGCTTATGCCGAGGCGGATGGAATCAAAATGGATGGGGCTGTTGAGGATGGCGGCGGAGTTGCTGACATGGCAGTTTTTGATGCGGATACCGCGCTCAATGAGCCTGTTGTAAACGATGGAGAAATTGCGGTACTGGAACATCGTGTATTCTGTCTGCTCCGGCTCGTCCGCGGCTGCGAAATGCGTGAACATGCCGACGACGTCAAGATTGCTCATGCGGTAGATGCGTTCTGCGGCATCTGCTGCGGCGGTATGGTTCTTCTGAGCGTATATGCCGATGCGTGACATGCCGGTATCGAGAGCGATATGTACTTTGACCTTTTTATTGAGCTTTGCGGCCGCCTTATTCATGGCAATGGCATGCTCTTCATCGACGATTGCCTGCTCGATATCGAAATCGCTCAGTATCTCGGCATATTCGGGGGAGGTGTAGCCGAGGATCATTATCGGTATGGTGATGCCGCTTTTTCTCATGGCAACGGCTTCGGTGAGCGCAGCAACCGCAAACATATATGCTCCGCATTTCTGCAGGTACAGACCGCATTCCACCGCACCGTGACCGTATGCATCCGCCTTGAGAACACAGATTACCTTCCTGCCGATTCTCTTACTCGCATATTCGAAATTATGCTTGAGCGCAGAAAGGTCGATCTCAGCCCATGAGCGGGCCTTGTCAGCTATTTCGTACATTTTTGCCTCCGATTACTGTCAATGATTATGAACCGATAAACCTTCATGAATGGCCTCATAAAAGAGGTAGAGAGCAAAGAGCATGATGATGATACCGAGTATGATGCGGATTATTTTGCTGACTCGCTCATACTTGGGGCTTGCCATGAGCTTCTGAACAAAGCCCACGCTCGTACCTGCCGCGACGGATAATACAGCATGCCCGATTGAAAAAACGAGAAGAAGCAAAGGCCCGTAGGCAAGGCCCTTTCCGCCTGCATTCGTCGCAACCGCCATCAGCGCAATGACGGCAGGGAGCGCGCAGTGCGAAGCGAAAAGACCGGCGATAAGCCCCGAAATGAATGCGCCGAGCGCACCCTTGACTCGGTTCTTTGTGAGCATGGAGCTGCTTGAGGGGATGATGTTGATAACATCCCACATCTGAAGCGCCATCAGAACGAGCAGTATCCCCATTACGATATGAAGATAGAGCTCCGCATCCTCCAAAAGCTCCCCGAGCGCGGATGCAAGCATCCCAAGAACGCAGAAAACTATGGTCATTCCGAGCGCAAAGAGAAGGCTCAGCAAAAACGCACGGCGTGTTGCCTTGCCGCCCTCGGCTACGGCTTCGCTTCCGCCGACATAGCCGATTATCAGAGGAACCGTCGATAGCGAACAGGGCATTAGGGATGTGAGCACGCCGGAAACGAGAGCCGCAATCGGAGCAAGCCACGGGTTGCCGGCGATGGCATTGGCGATGCTTGATAATATTTCTTCCATATCGGCTAACTTGTCGATCCTTTCTTTGTAATGTTAAGAACGATTAAGTCAAAACCGGGCGTGATGAACATGATTCACCACACCCAAAGATTTATTCGTCATATTCCTTTCCCTGAGCCTGAATACGGTTGAACTCCTTTATCCTCTGATCCTTGGTGAGGAAGCGTTTACGCATTCTGATGCTCTTAGGCGTTACCTCGACAAGCTCATCATCCCTGATGAATTCGAGGCATTGTTCAAGGCTGAATTCGAGCGGCGGAGTGAGGCGAAGGGCTTCATCCGAACCCGATGCGCGCATATTGGTGACATGCTTTTTCTTGCAGACATTGACCGTGATATCCTCATTGCGTGAGCATTCGCCGACGATCTGCCCCTCATAAATGGGGTCGCCGGGACGGCAGAACAGCCTGCCGCGCTCCTGCGTGTTGAAAAGGCCATAGGAATTGGCTTCGCCGGTCTCGGATGCGATGAGCGAACCGCGTGTACGTTCGGCAATCTCGCCGGTATAGGGCTCATAATCCTTGAAAATATGGCTCATGATGCCGTTGCCTCGGGTCTCGGTCAGAAGCTCACTGCGGAAGCCCATCAGGCCCCTTGCAGGTACATCGAATACGAGCCTGACGCTGCCCTGGTTTTCATTTATCATGTTGGTGAGGACGGCGCGGCGGGTGCCGAGATTTTCCATAACGGTGCCCATGTATTCCTGGGGTACGTCAACGGTAAGCTCCTCGATGGGCTCAAGCAGATGTCCCTGCTCGTCACGCTTCATGATGACCTTAGGACGGGATACTGCAAATTCATAGCCCTGGCGGCGCATGGTTTCAATAAGTATGGAGAGGTGGAGTTCGCCCCTGCCGCTGACCTTGAAGGCATCGGTGGATGCGGTCGTCTCCACGCGCATTGCAACATTCGTTTCGACTTCCTTGAAAAGCCTATCACGGATATTGCGGCTGGTGACGTATTTGCCCTCCCTGCCTGCAAAGGGGCTGGTATTTACGATAAAATCCATGCTGACGGTGGGTTCGTCGATATGCACAAAGGGCAGGGGTTCGACGGCTGTGGGGTCGCAGACCGTCTCACCGATGGATATGCCGGGAATACCTGCAAGCGCGACTATATCGCCGACGCCGACCGTCTCGGCTTCAACTCTTTTCAGCCCCTCGAACCTGTAAAGACGGGAAAGCCTTGCTTCGCGATGCTCCTCGTGATCTGCGCAGCATACGACTACGCTGCGGTTGCGGACGGCAACGCCGCGCTCAATCTTTCCGATGCCTATCCTGCCGACGTAATCATCATAATCAATGGTGGAGATGAGCACCTGAAGCGGTTCGTTTTCATCACCCATGGGCGCGGGAACATGCTGGATAATGGTATCGAAGATGGGCTGCATGCTGTGCGTAAGCTCATCAGGCTCGTAACCGGAAACGCCGTCGCGTGCGGAGGCATAGACGATGGGGAAGTCGAGCTGATCATCGTTTGCGCCGAGCTCAATAAAGAGGTTTAATACCTCGTCAACCACCTCATAGGGTCTCGCGCCGGGGCGATCAACCTTATTGATGACGACAACGGGGGTCTTGCCGAGCTCAAGCGCCTTTCTTAAAACAAATCGGGTCTGGGGCATACAGCCCTCGAAAGCATCGACGAGCAGGAGCACGCCGTCAACCATCTTGAGTATGCGCTCGACCTCACCGCCGAAGTCTGCGTGACCCGGGGTATCGACTATATTGATGCGGAAACCGTTGTAGTTTACGGATGTATTCTTGGAAAGTATGGTTATGCCGCGCTCTCGCTCGATGTCGCCGGAGTCCATGACCCTGTCCTGAACCTGTTCGTTGGCGCGGAATACGCCGCTCTGGCGAAGAAGCTGATCGACCAAGGTCGTCTTGCCGTGGTCAACATGCGCGATGATTGCTATATTGCGTATTTTTTCGTTCATTCTTTTTTGCTCCGTATGGATTATTGCCAATCTAATATTTTATCTCCTGATTTCCCTAATTGCAATAGCTTTTTGAAATTATATAGTTTTT
>SAMEA3663267__coassemble_370_pt1 | contig 14192 bp, 11 predicted proteins | sample SAMEA3663267__metabat2_low_PE_007 | metagenome-assembled genome bin SAMEA3663267 (sample SAMEA3663267) | pig gut metagenome | biome: pig gut; feature: pig-associated habitat; material: faeces | place: China | collected 2013 | reverse complement strand
GATTATATCATAGAATTTTTCGGAGCGCAACTGTATTTTACTGTGAAAATCAGCGAAATTTGAAGTGTCAAGCATAGGTGGCACTTCATCAATTCGGTCATACAACGGTATAATCTTCTCTTGCTCTTTTGCTGCGTATGAGTTGCGTCTCAACACATTAAGGCATTTTTACCGTTTCGCTAATTGCAGCAGCCTCTTGACGGGGTTGGATATTACTCCATTCGTCCGAATTTCATTTCTTTGCCTTGTTCGTCAAATTTCTTCCGTTTCCCGGTAATTTTACCGGCATCCACTCTACATACTCCTGTTCTAAACAGGCTGCGCACAATGGATTCATCAAAGCTGTCCATATTCGCGGGAGTATGCCGCAGACAAAGCAAGCGAAGCGCCCGGATTTTTTCCGAATCCTCGGTCACTTCAATCGCTACCCCGCCCTGAACGGCATCGGCAATTCCGTCCTGGCTGGCGTAGCGCATTTTAGCATGGGCTGACTAAACAGGGTGTCCGCAAAGGAAATTCCCACCATTCTTTGGTGCTCCGCAAAATATTCCGCATGGCCGCTTTTCATTGAAAATCAAAGAAATCAGTCGGCTTCGCCTGCCAGCTGGCGTGTGCGCTCGGCCAGGATTAGCGCTTCGATTATCTCATCCATATCGCCGTCAATGAACTGAGGGAGCTTATACAGCGTCAAGCCGATGCGGTGATCGGTTACTCTGCCCTGCGGGAAATTATAGGTTCTTATGCGCTCGCTTCGGTCGCCCGAACCGACCTGACTTTTCCTTTCGGAAGCTTCCTTTGCATCCGCTTCCGAACTGTAAAGCTCATAAAGACGGCTTTTCAGCACCTTCATTGCCTTTTCCTTATTCTGACCCTGGCTGCGCTCATCCTGACTCTGGACGACAATGCCCGTCGGAATATGGGTTATTCTTATCGCGCTGGAGGTCTTATTGACATGCTGGCCGCCTGCGCCGCTTGCTCGGTATGTGTCTATGCGTATGTCGTTCGGGTTGATTTCGACATCAATGCTTTCCGCTTCCGGAAGCACCGCGACTGTCGCCGCGCTGGTCTGTATCCTTCCCTGCGCCTCGGTCTCGGGTACGCGCTGCACGCGGTGCACTCCGCTTTCATACTTCATGCGCGCATACGCGCCCCTGCCGTTCAGGCTGAATACGGCTTCCTTCATGCCGCCCATCTCGGTTTCATTGCTGTCGATAAGCTCAAATTTAAAGTTATGACGCTCCGCATACCGTTGATACATGCGAAGAAGCACCGCACCGAAAAGCGCGGCTTCCTCTCCGCCGGTGCCTGCGCGTATCTCCATGATGACGCTGCGCTCATCGTTTTTATCCTTTGGGAGGAGCATGACTTTGAGCTCATCAATCAGAGCTTCCGACTTTTTGCCGAGTTCGCGAAGCTCCTCCTCGGCAAGCTCCTTCATATCCCGATCGCTGCCTGCGTCGGCAAGCATCTGCCTGCATTCATCCATCGCTCCTGCGGCAGCAAGGTATTCATCGTATTTGGCTATGATTGGTTCAAGCGTCGAATGCTCCTTGACGAGCTCACGCCATTTCGCCTGATCCGAAATAACAGCGGGATCGGAGATCTCCGCTGCGATTTCATCAAAATGCTGTTTCATCTGCTTAAGTCTTGTAAGCATAAATAAATTTCCTAAATCTTTATTCCGTCCACTGCGATGACCCTGTCGAGCCCGCAGATATCCTTAATTATCCTGACATTTCCGCAGCAGGCAAAAAGCTCATTGACGCTTTCGGCCTGATCGAAGCCTATTTCCATAAGGAGCACTCCGTTTTCGTTAAGATGCTCCGAAAAACCATCCTTTATCCTGCGGTAAAAATCAAGTCCGTCCTCTCCGCCGTCAAGTGCGAGCCTCGGTTCGTGCAGAACCTCGCCTTGCAGGCTTCCGCATTCTGCGCTTCTGATGTACGGAGGGTTAGCGGTGATGACATCAAATCTGCCTTCGATATTTGAAAACAAATCGCTTTTTACCGGTTTACAATCCGTACCGTTCAGCAGGGCATTGGTTTTTGCAATCTCAAGTGCCTTTTCGCTGATATCGGACAAGATTGCACCTATCCCGGTGCGCTTTGCAAGGGAGATGCCTATGCAGCCCGAGCCCGTACAGATATCGAGTAGACTTCGGTAACCGCGCTCACCGATAAGCCTTTCCGCTTCCTCGGCAAGGGTCTCGGTATCCTGACGCGGTATCAAGACGTCTTCATTTACTTTGAAGGTCAGACCCATGAACTCCCATTCGCCCAGTATGTACTGGAGGGGTTCATGCGTTTTTCTTCTTTCGATAAGGGAAATGAGCCTTGCCTCGTCCTCTTCTTTCATCGGGCTTTCAAGCTCAACCGCACCGAGCCTTGATTTTCCGAGAACATATGCGTAGAGCTGTTTCAGTTCAAACTCCGCTTCCCTCTCATCCCCGGAGACGCCTGAAAGCTCGGGTATCAGTTTTTTCAGTTGTTCCCTCGAAGAAACGATCATGCCTCCGTGAGAGCTTCGGCAGCAGGCTCTGTTTTCTCCTCAGCTTTTTCCTCTGCTTTTTCCTCGTTCTTTTCCTCTGCCTGCGAATTATAGTATTCACAGGTTCTCTCGCCCATTGCGATATAGAATGCAGCCATTGCAACCTCTATCATATCCTCGGTGGGTTCTGCGGTGGTTATGAGCTGGAGCCCCATGCCGGGAGCACGAATTATCTTGGTGAGCCAATTATCCGTCTTGGCTGCCGCCTGCAGCACCTCATAGCTGATGCCTGCGATTAGGGGCAGACATATAATCCTAACGCCGAAGCGGAACAGGAATGCGAGCACCTTATTATCTATATTCACATGCAGAACGAAATTCAGTATCACATCCACAACTGTCAATACGATTATAGATATCGCCATGACGAGAAAGAGGTAGTTCGTGCCGCAGCGCGGATGCAGCCTTTTATACTTCATTGCGTTCTTCGGGGTAAGCTCGTCCCCTGCCTCATAGCAGGCGATGGTCTTATGCTCCGCACCGTGATACATGAAAAGCCTCTTGGTCTCCTTCATTGCCGAACAAAGGAACAGATAACCTATATAGATTCCGACCCTAAGTACGCCCTCAACGAGCGAACGCCAAACCCCCGTATTGCTTCCGAAGATCAGGGATGAAATGAGCTGAGGAAGGAAGATAAACAGACCGACCGCAAGCAGAATGCCGAGGACGAGAGCAAATCCCATGACGACATCCTCGATATCCTTTCCAAAGGTCTTTGCGAGCCACTTTTCGAATTTGCTCGGCTCTTCATCCTTAAAGGCGTCCTCGCCGTACATATTCGCCGAATCCATTATCGTCCTGTAACCGGTGGTGAGCGAATCTATAAACGCGACGCAGCCGCGAACAACGGGAAGGCCTAAAAAGGTTCCCTTTTTGGCTTTATTCTCATGGTCGCTGTACTGCGTAACTATCTTGCCGTCCGCACGGCGCACAGCCATTGCTATGCCCGTGGGCGAACGCATCATGACGCCTTCCATGACGGCTTGACCGCCGACATTGCATCGTTTCATATTGGTTTCCTTTCGCATTTCAGTGTCATGCCTTCTGCCAGGTGGTGCCGTCCTTGGTATCCTTGAGGACTATGCCCTTTGCGGCAAGCTCATTCCTTATCTCATCGGCACGGGCGTAATTCTTATTCTTCTTGGCTTCGGCACGCTCCGCAATGAGCTTTTCGACATATTCCTTGAGCTCGTCGCTGTGCTGAACCTCTTCGGCGATGAGGCCGAGGGAAAGCACCCTGTCGAAATCCTCAACGATCTTTATTTTGGTATTGCCCGTCGTATTCTCCTTGAGTGCATCATACAGGACGGTGAGGGCCAGCGAGGTATTGAGGTCGTTGCCGAGGTTCTCTACAAAACGGGCGCGGTACATTTCAAATACCTTTTCATCAACTTCGCCCTCTCGGGGTATTGCGGCAATGCGGCTCACGAGCTTTTCATAAGCGGCTTTGGAATTATTGAGCGTATCATAGCTGAATTCGAGCGGCTTCCTGTAATGGCTCTGGAGGCAGAAAAGCCTGTAAACGAGGGGATCATAGCCCTTTTCCTCAAGCACGGATACGGTGAGAATATTGCCCTTGGATTTGCTCATCTTGCCCTCACGGTCGTTGAGATGCTGGACGTGGAACCAGTGACTGCACCAGGGATGGCCGAGCGCGGCTTCGCTCTGGGCGATCTCATTGGTATGGTGCGGAAAGATATTATCGACGCCGCCGCAGTGCAGATCACAGTACTCGCCGAGATGCTTGATGCTGATAGCGGAGCACTCGATATGCCAGCCGGGATAGCCGACGCCCCAGGGACTGTCCCATTTCAGCTCCTGAGAATCGAATTTGGACTTGGTGAACCAGAGCACGAAATCCGATTTATTTCTCTTATTGCCGTCCTCCTGAACATCGTCACGAACGCCGACGAGCAGATCCTCCGAGGAATGACCGGTCAGAGCATAGTAGTCTTTGAGCTTCGAGGTATCGAAATAGATGTTGCCGCCTGCTTCATAGGCATAGCCGCCGTCAAAGAGCTTTTCGATGAGCTTAATGTATTCATCTATGCAGTTCGTTGCGGGTTCAACTACATCGGGCGTCTTGATGTTGAGCTTTTTGCAGTCTTCAAAGAAGGCGTTTTCATAGAACTTCGCTATCTCCATGACGGTCTTGCCCTCGCGCTTTGCGCCTGCGACCATCTTATCTTCGCCGGTATCGCCGTCGCTTGCGAGATGACCGACATCGGTGATATTCATGACGCGCTTGACATCGTACCCTGCATAGCGGAGGAACTTTTCGAGAACATCCTCCATGATGTAGGAACGGAGATTGCCGATATGAGCAAAATGGTACACGGTCGGGCCGCAGGTGTACATTTTGACCTTGCCGGGTTCATGGGTTTTGAACTCGTCAACGGTCTTTGTAAGGGTATTATAAAGGTAAACTTTTTCCATATTACTTTCCTGACAATGATTTATTTCTATCCGGCAGGGTCTATTTTCGCTGCCGGAGCGATTAACTTATTCGCTATTCGAGGAGCATATCCCCGTTTTTTATCCAGCCTATCTTTCTGAGCAGCTCGCTCGTGAGATATGAGATAAGCGCGGGGGCGACTATATGCAGGAGCAGGACTTTAAGCAGTATGCTCCACCAGCTTGCGCCGAGACCGAGCATAGTGGTGAAGGTTCCGATCTGGCCTACAAAGCCGCATGTGCCCATGCCGCCGGCAACGCCCTCATTCATCATCATAAATACAGTGGTGCTGAGAGGCCCGAGGATGGCGCTTGCAAGGGTCGGAGGGATCAGTATTGCAGGATGGCGAAGTATATTCGGAACCTGCAGCATGGATGTGCCGATGCCCTGCGATATGAGCCCGCCCCATTTATTCTCACGGAAGCTTGCAACGGCAAAGCCCACCATCTGGCATGAGCAGCCGACGGTCGCAGCGCCTGCCGCAAGGCGGATTCCCTCAAGCGTTTCGGGGCTGAGCCCTTCGGCGGAGGTAACGAAGATCATCGCGGCAAGAGCTGCGCTCGAAATGGGAGCGGTAAGAATAAGCCCCATAATAACTGATATGACAATGCCCATCGGAATGGGATTCATATGCGTTGCATTTCCGATAACGACGCCGAGCCAGCGCATGAAGCTGCCGAGTGGTGTGCCGAGAAGAAGCCCAATGATACCGCCCGATATGATAGCGGCAAAGGGTACGACAAGAATATCGACCTTGGTCCTTCCCTCGATGAGCCTTCCTATCTCAACGCCGACGAGCGCCGCGACATATGCCCCGACAGGACCTGCGCCGCCAGCTCCGCTCGTATAGCCGATCGCGCCGACGACTGCGGCAGAGCATATCGTCAATATCTTCGCGTTGAGTCCGACGGCGATTGCAACGCCGATAGCAGCACCCACGACCTCTCCTGATTGAGCAACTTTCACAATGGGAGTCAGAATATCGGTAAGGAAGGGTATCTTCGCAAACTGTGCTATTATCGTCCCGATAAGGAGCGAAGCGAAAAGGCCCTTTGCCATAGAACCGAGAGCAACGATGAAGTATCTGTTGGCATAGTACTTAACGGTTTCGCCGAAGCTGCGCTTTGTTTTCGTTTCCATGCTTATTTCGTCCTTAGTGTTGTTGTATTATGCATTGTATCGGACTGCCGCATCCGGCATATCACGGCAATCCGATAAAAACTATCTGTTACTTTTTCCTGACGTCATCCACGGTGGGCTCGTCATCATCAAATTCGAATGCGGCATTGGGGGCTTTGAGGTCGCGGCCCGAATTGCGCTTCTCGGTCGCTTCCTGCATTGCCTTTTTATCAATCATTCCGTTGGTGACGGCGATGCCTGCAATAAATGCGGCGATTGCGGCAATGAATACGATATTCTTAATAGTCCCGAGGGAGTTATTTGCATCACATATGCCGATGACGCCGGAGCCTATCATGAGAAGGCCTACAACTATGCAGCAGATCTTGGTAACGAGCCTGTACGGCTTTTCCTTACCCTCCTTGAGGAATTCGGCTTTGTAGAGCTTGCCCTTGCCGCTGACGCCGGTGATAAAGATGTAAAGGCCGAAGCCGATGATGAGTATATCAAAGAAGAAGCTCTTGCGGCTGACCTTAACGGTAACCTCGGCGCTGTTGTATTCCTCGAGATATTCCCCGGTGATCTCCTCAATCTCCTCTTCGTCTTCACCGTCCGCAGCTTCCTCGTCTGCATCGTTCACTCCATCCGCATTATTCACCGTTTTCTTCACAGCGGATATTTTTACCGTGCCGAGCTCCTTTGCGGTTATCTCAATATTTCCCGATGATGTAAAAGCCCATTCCACCTTCTCCGCAGGAAGCTCATTTCCCTCCGAGTCAAAGGCAACGACTTTGATATCAATCAGGTTTTCATCCACAATCGCACCGGAGGAACCGCCGTAATACACATAGGCAATGGCAGTTTTTGAATTAACCGTTATGGAATCGGCATAGGTGCCTATGGCAAGGGGCTGAAAATCAAAAGTCCCGGGAAGACCTTCTACGGCTTCTACCGTGGGCTGAGTGTTGGTCGTGCCGGAATACGGCAGGCAGCCGGTCATGGTCATGAGGGCAAATGCGATAAGCATTATGCCTGCAAGGGTGGCAACGATTCTTGTGCGGATAGTAGTCTTTTTCATATTGTTCTCCGTTCTTTTATATTACACTAAATTACATATGCCGTTTCTGCGCATACACAGCGCAAGCGGACATAGAAATTTCATCAGTCCTCGACGAGACGCATAAAGCTCTCATCGACATTGAGCGCGCGGCAGATTGTCAGCGCATCCTTGGGCGGTTCTTCATCGCTGTTTACGGGATAAACCCCGTAATCCATGAATTTTTCAAGCACATGCATCCTGTTTTCGCAATGTGCCATGGCCTCTTCGAGCGTTTTCCTGTCGGCATTTTTAAGGCCCAGCACCTGATAATGCGCTCCTGCGAGGCATGCGACATCATCAAAATGCGTGGTTAGCAGCGCAAAGGTATCCTTTGAAGCATTGAAGAACCTTACCGCTGCGCGCACCAGAGCAGCACCCTCGTCGGGATTCGTGCCCCTTGCGAACTCATCAATGAGTATGAGCCTTTGCCCTTCCGTATTTTTTGTAATCACTTCATTGAAGCGAACCATCTCGCCGCCAAAGCTCGAAAGCCCCGATTCCGTATCCTCCTTATCCTCTTTGATAAGGTCTATATCGGAGAGCAGCGGCAGCTCCATCCTTTCGCAGAACACCGGCATACCGGTGAGAGCGAGCATACAGGAAAGCGCGAGGGTCTTTATCGTTACGGACTTTCCGCCCATGTTTGCCCCGGTTATCACGGTCGAACCGGGCTTCAGCTCCATGCTTACGGGTACAAAGCTTCTTCCCTTTTCATTGAGCCTGTTATCAAGCATTGGGTTCACCATGCCCGATACGCTGATTGTATCGGAATTTCTCTTTATGCCGGGTATAATGCCGCCTGATTCAGCGCAGAGCTTTGCCTTCGCCATGGCAAGATCAAGCATACCGATATGCTTTATGCATAAAAGAAGCTCATTGGCATACTCGGAAAGCGCTTTTGACATCTCGGAGCGTATCCTTGCTTCTTCATGTTCTTCACGGGCGGCAAGGGCTGTGACCGCGATATTGAGGCTTTCCTTTTCGGCTTTTTCGGCATTTCTCAGGCTTAGATCGAGTTTTTTTCGTTCCGATCTGATCTTCCTAAGCTCCTCCGAGCAGCAGTCGCTGACTCTGAAGGTCTGAGTCCTCATGCCGTCCGGGTCAACGATATCGAGCGCTTTGGGGAAAGTGCGGATATCTATGCCGATTAGCTCGCTGCCGCTGATAAGCTCATTATACGCAGGAACCAGCCTGTCAAGGCTTATAAGAAAGCGTTTTATCTCGAAAAGCTCCACATCGGTAAGGACATAGCTCTCCGTTCTTTCAATGCTGCGGCGCACATCCTTAAAATACATCAATGCGCGCTCGACCTTTTCAAATTGCGCCTTTCTCGCCCTGTAAAGCTCCGCCATCACTCCGAGACGGGAGTATTCCTCCATGAGCAGGACATATTCCTTCGGGGTATAGATTCTCTGCTTCCTTATCAGCTCTTCGCCATAAGGCGAGGAGGGCTGCAATCTGTTTTTGACATAGGAATAGCCTATGCTCACGAGCTGGTTTCCGTTCAGCATATTCCCTCCTCCTCAAAAACATTTATAACTTTAACCCATTCGGGAAGCTCTTCCGATACCGCATCGTAAAAAGCATTCTTATCGTAATGGTTGCCGTAAGCGGAGAACGGATTGACCGTAACCGCAAGGAGCTTTGTCATCTTAATGACTCTGAAGCGGAACCCGGCAAGCCCGAGCTTATCGAAATTCGATTTGCAGAGCAAAAGCTTGCTTCCGTCCTCGACTATCAGTTCCGTTTCCTTTTTGAGCTTGCCGAGGCTGAGCAGCTGCGAGGCTGCCGAATCGGTGATGCCGCCGCGAAGCACCAGCGCAGAATACGTTTTTTTCCTAAGCTCGTCCAAAGCTTCGGTGAGCTCTGAAAAGCCCAGTATTTCGCCGTTCTCTATCAAAGAAAACTTCTTTTCAATGCCGTTCATATCATATTCCGTCCTCGGAAGGCTCATTATCCTCGCACAATAGGCGGTATCCGAAACGGTCTTAGCCATATCGGGTGAATAGCTTGCACCGCTCGAAAGGATGAGCGCTTCGCTGACGGACGGCACGGCAAGGGATCTCCTTCCGAGCGCGCCGTCGAGAAAAACCCTTTTCGCGCCGTAGGAAAAGAGCATGTCCCGAATACATGCGAGCTGGGTCGAAATGGAAGGCCCTGCAATCTGAATAAAGCCATCGCTCCTCGCACGAATCAGGACTACATCCCCCATCGGCGTACCGTAGGGCGTGACATCGAGTATCTCTCTTGAAACCGTACCGAGCGGTATTGCCTTCTCCGCAGTCGCAAAAAGCGTCCCGCAATGAACATGTATCTCCGGTTTCTTGGTATTGGTAACGAGGTCGCTGCGCTCGCCGTCACGGCCGATAGAGGTAAGGCCTATCGTTTCTCCGTGCTTATTGCATGCACCGATAAGCCCGTTCAAGACCGTGGTCTTGCCGGCATTTTTGCATATCCCGATCGTGGATACCGATGCATATGGCTCTATCAGTTCGTACAGCAAGCTACAATCCTCCGATTACCATTATATCATACATGGCAGGATTGCACAATCACTTTTTAGATACTCGGCCGCTGTGGGGAATAATATAGTCGGGGGACAATCGGGAGGAAGCGTCTAAAATCCGCCGTAACCCCAGACGATTACTCTCATCCTTCGTGAATCGCCGCTTTCGAGGTTCTTCCCGTTCTCAGCAAGGCAAGGGTGAATCTTTCGGACGGTATAGTAATAGGTATTCCCCGGCATTGCGCTTGCATCACGGAATTCGATATTCCCGACCTTGCCGGTAATCTCCGTCAGCCGAAATTCGCTTCCGTATTCATCGGTACGGATGACGGCATATCTGTACCTTGCATCATCCGAAATAAAGGTTATCACGGGTTTACCGTCCGTATCCGGATACCAGCTTACGCTCTCCGGCGGCTCCGGATAGCTCCAGAACGGATCGGCCGCGGTCGGTGCTGTGAGCTCTGTGAAATACTCGCTTATCACCTGTTCCTTTGGCGTCCAATCGCTTGCTAAGAGAATCTTTCCATCTTTTAATGCTTCGGAATCTATGTTTATTTGCTTTACTCCATCCGGAGCGATAAAAGCATCGTTCCCCCCGTCACCGTACAGCTCGGCAAACAGCTCCGAAAGCACGACCGCTGCGCTGTTGCCGCCCGTCGTTCCCTCCTCGAGGCATCCGAGCAGCGCCGTATCCATACCCATCCACATGACTGCGGTGTAATCTGTCGTATATGCAGCCGTCCATGCATCGCGGACATTTCCGCTCGCATCAAGGTTTGTTCCCGTCTTAGCGGCGATATATAGGCCGGTCGAAGCAAATGCCTTGGCAGTACCCGTTGAAGCGGCATCGCAGAGAATATCGGTCAGTATAAATGTGTTTTCTTCACTGATAACGCGGGAATAGCTGCTCACATGCTCGTAAACTGCGGTTCCTTTACATTCTATCCGCGCAACGGCATAGGTATCCGTATACTCCCCTCCACGCGCGAGTGCAGCATACGCGCCTGCCATTTCGAGCGGCGATACGCCGTGGGTGAAGCCTCCGAGCGCAAGGGCAAGATTATGGCTCTCATTATCAAATGAAATGCCGAGCTGCCTTGCAAAGGCAATGCCCGTTTCAACGCCAATCCTATTCAGTATCTCGACCGCAGGTGTATTCAGGGAATGCACTAACGCGGTACGGAGCGTCACAAGCCCCCGATAGCTTTCTCCGGAGTTTCTCGGGCAATAACCGTTAAAATCCTTCGGGCTGTCGTCAAGGATATCCGCAGCGGTGAACGAATAATATTCCATTGCAGGGGCGTAGCAGATTATCGGCTTGATGAGCGAGCCCGGCTGGCGCTCCATATCGGCCGCCCTGTTGAAGCAGCCCTCGCTGTACTCCCTGCCCCCTGCCATGGCTTTTATTGCGCCGGTATTATCCACGACTACCAGCGCACCCTCCGCGTTTTCGCTGCCCTTCGGATAGCTTTCGGAGGACGAAACAAGGCTCTCCGCAAGCCCGTTCATTTCCGTATCTATGGCAATATATAGGCAGTACCCACCCGAATACAGCTCATTTCGGCTGATCCCGAGGAGCGCAAGGCTTTCCTCGACCGCATAGTCGATATAATAATTCTTCATATCCGGCATTGCATTTTTCAGGATACATTCTTCGTTTACGGAGGAAGCATATTCTTCCTCGGTTATCCTGCCGTAATCGAGCATCAGCTTCAGGACGACATTGCGCCTGCCGAGCGATTTCTCCATATCTATATGGGGCGCATACCTCGACGGGGCTTTCACGATACCTGCAAGCTGCGCGGCCTGAGCGATACTTATTTCGCTTGCATGTACCCCGAAATAAGTAAGCGCTGCGGTTTCGATGCCGTAGCAGCCGCCGCCGAAGTAGACATAATTCATGTACATTTCGAGTATCTCATCCTTCGTGAATTCCTTTTCCATGCAGATGGAGAGATAGGCTTCCTCAAGCTTGCGTTCGAAGGTCTTATCCGCCGAAAGATGGCTGAGCTTAATAAGCTGCTGACCTATGGTCGATGCACCCTGCACCTTGCTGCCGGCTTTGAGATCCGCGAGCGCCGCACCGCCGATACGCACGATGTCGATACCGCTGTGTTCATAGAATCTTGCATCCTCTGCGGAGGTAAAGGCGTACTTGACATACTCAGGCAGGCTCTCGATTTCTATATTTATTCTGTTTTCGCTTCCCTTAATGACCCGAAGCTCGTTGCCCTCGGCATCGAATATTCTCAGGCTCTCCGGCGCATCGGTTATAAGTGTTGAATCAAAGCGGTGCCATTCCGATATTTTGAAGTATTTTGCGAAGAATATCAGCCCTGCCGCGATAAAGAGCAGCATGCTTATCAATAACAGCTTAACGATCAGTCTCGCTTTTCCGTGCTTTCTGCGAGTACTATCGGGATTTTGCACTTTTCTTTCCTTTTCCGTGGATTTTTTGCTCATTTCGTTGCTCCGAACAGGTTTTCCCGAATATTTTTTGTCGGATAAGCGGTTAATATGTATGTAAAGGAATTTCGGTCTTTCGGTGCGTCACGACAAAACCTGACGTAAAATACAGATTGGCGATGGGGTTTATATGCCGAAAATATACACCTTTTATTTATAAAATTCTATTGCATTCCCGGGTGAATACTGCTATACTTCTTTGCTGATTTTGAAAAAGAGAAAAGGAAATAACCATAAGAATTATGGATTTTGAAAGAGACAAAATGAATTACGACAAGCTCCTCGATTTTGCAGTCGAGCTGTCCGCACGTCTTCAGAAAAGCGGTGCTGAGACCTACCGCGTTGAGGAGACCATTTCGAGGATACTGACAGCCTACGGCACGGAAGCCGAGGCGAGCGTTATACCCAACAACATCAACGCGACCTGCAAAAGCCCCGACGGGCAATACCACACCATCGTCCGCCGTATCCACTCCTGCGATACGCTGCTTGACGGCATTGAAAAATACAGTGCGCTCTCGCGCGAGATCTGCGCAAAGACACCTGAGCTTGACGAAGCATGGGATATGCTGAACGCCACCACTGCATCCATACGCCGGTATAATTGGTTCTTTACCTTCCTCGGGTACTTTCTCATCGGCTTCGGCTTCGGCTTTTTCTTCAGTGGTACCCTTATGGATTCGATAATTGCAGGCGTCGCCGGGATCGCGGTCGGCCTCTGCCAGAGATTCATGAACAATCTACATGCGAATACCTTTTTCACCACGCTGATCTGCGGCTTTGTACTCGCCTTCATCTCGCATTGCTCGGCGCATCTCGGCATCTGCCGCAATGCGGATATTGCAAGCATCGGCGCTATCATGATACTCGTTCCCGGGTTCCTGTTTACCAACAGCATAAGGGACATCATCTACGGCGATACGATGTCAGGCGTCAACCGTCTTATCCAGGTGCTCATAATCGCCGCTGCGCTCGTCGTCGGCACGAGTGTCGCGGTGAGCCTTGCAAGGCTGATCTTCGGAAGCGTTGAACCTGCGGCACGGCTCGTATCCTACCCCGTTATCTTTCAGTGCATCGCAGGCTGCATCGGTGCGCTCGGGTTCTGCCTGCTTTTCAATATCCACGGCCATGGCATACTGCTCTGTTTGATCGGAGCATTCTTCTCCTGGCTCGTCTACTGCATCTGCGCGCATTACGGCACGAGCGAATATCTCTGCTACTTCTTCGCCGCCGCATTTTCATCCCTCTATGCGGAGATCATGGCGCGCATACGCAAATACCCTGCTACGAGCTACCTCATGGCTTCACTCGTTCCGCTCATCCCCGGTTCCGGCGTATACTATACCGTCAACGCAGTTGCAAACGGCGATGTATCCCTATTCTGGGAAAAGGGCGTCAGCACCGTGGCTATCGCCGGAGCAATGGCACTTGCGATTCTCCTTATTTCCACCCTGTTCCGCATGTGGAAGGTTTATATTGCACGCAGGATGAGCAGAGCGAAGAATAAATAAGCGCTGAATATCAAAGGAACGGAGCAATTAAGCATCCGTTCTTTTTTTCTATTCAATCAGCTTCTTCATATCCTCCGGCATCTCGCAGTCCAGCATTATCCGTTCATTCGTCATCGGATGGGTAAAGCCGAGCGAGGCGGAGTGGAGCGCAGGCCTTGAAATAATGGATGTATCCTCTTCGCCGTAGAGCCAGTCGCCGACAAGCGGATGACCGAGATGCGACATATGCACGCGTATCTGATGCGTCCTGCCGGTTTTCAAAATGAAACGGACGAGTGAATATTCTTCGTTTTCCCTCAAAACCTTGTAGCAGGTTTCGGCGCTCTGTCCGTCGGAACGCACTTCACGCTTTATTGCGGAGCCTTCAACCCTTGCTATCGGAAGCGATACAGTCCCCTCCTTTTCTTCTAAATGACCGCATACTATGCCGAGATAGCTCCTGATAAAGCCATCCGTATGCAGCAGGGAAATGAGCCTTTCGTG
>SAMEA3663267__coassemble_323_pt1 | contig 15285 bp, 12 predicted proteins | sample SAMEA3663267__metabat2_low_PE_007 | metagenome-assembled genome bin SAMEA3663267 (sample SAMEA3663267) | pig gut metagenome | biome: pig gut; feature: pig-associated habitat; material: faeces | place: China | collected 2013 | reverse complement strand
AAAAATATATTTTTAATATTTGCGAAAAAATGCTTGACAATAATACTCAGCGAGAGTATTATACATACTGTTAGCACTCGATGGCGTTGAGTGCTAACAAGAACTTAAAGAAAGGAACCGAGAAAGATGACACAGTTATTGGATGTGCGCAAGATGAGGATACTTGAAGCGATCGTTGATGACTATATCCTGACAGCCACGCCGGTCGGTTCCCGTACTCTTTCGAAGAGGAACGATATCGAGCTTTCCCCGGCGACGATACGCAATGAGATGAGCGATCTAACCGAGCTCGGCTTCCTTGAGCAGCCGCATACGAGCGCAGGCAGGATACCCAATGAGCGGGCATACAGGCTGTACGTCAATAATATTATGGACAGCGCCAAGCTTACCGATGATGAAGCCGAATACATCAGGAATCATCTGAATACAAAGGTAAATGAGGTCGGCGAGGTCATAAAGCAGACTGCGAGGATGCTCTCGGGCATCACGAATTACACATCAGTCGTGCTCACCCCTCAGATGAAGCGGGCGAGGCTCAAGCATATCAGCCTCATACCGGTGACGGAGGGCAGCGCGCTTGCGGTTATCGTCACCAATTCCGGCGGAGCGATGAATACCATGCTGGAAGTCCCGAAGGGAATTGGCCAAAGGGAGCTTGAGCAGCTCGCATCGCTTATGAACGAGCGCTGCGCAGGCTACAGGCTGGACGATATAACCAAGACTCTTCTGCCCCTTCTCCAGCAGGAGGTCGGCGAGCAGGCCGATACGATCGCAAAGATGCTTTCGGGCATCGGCGAGAATATCGAGAAGCAGGATGTGGAGGTCGTCGGAGCATCGAATATGCTCGATTATCCCGAGTATGCGGATGCGAACCGTGCAAAATCCCTGCTTCATGAGCTTGAATCGGGCGATTACCTCAAGAAGGTCATCAAGACCGATGACGGCGTTGAGCTTACGGTCAGGATAGGCAATGAGAATGATAATCCCGAGCTTCGCGATTGCTCGATAGTCAGCGTCAATTACAGCATCGGCAATGAAACGGTCGGCTCCATGGGCGTTATAGGCCCCACAAGAATGGATTACGGCAAGGTCGTCGCGGTGCTCAAGTGTATGAGCGAGAGCCTCAGCAATGTGCTGAGTGAAATGGATAAGGATAGATAGGTATGGCAAAGGAAAAAGAAAAGAAAGCCCCCGATAAGGAAATGCCCGATACCGAAGAGGTCAAGGATGCCATAATCGAGGAGGATGCGGCAGGGGAAACGGAAGAAAGCGTGACCCTGACCAGGAAGGAATTTGAGCAGGCTCGCGAGGAGATCGCAGAGATGAAAAAGAGCATGGATTCTGCCATACTCGATGCTCAGAGGATACAGGCGGAGTTCAACAACTACCGCAAGCGCAATGCAAGCCTTCGCACCGAAAGCTATGATGACGGGGTGAGGGAAACGATTAAGGCTCTGCTGCCGGTTCTTGATAATTTTGAAAGAGCTATGGCAACGAGCGACGGAAGTCCCTTTGCAAAGGGCATTGAACAGATACGCAAGCAGCTCCTTGAAAGCCTTAAAAAGGCAGGCTTGGAGGAGATAAACTCGGAAGGCATGTTCGACCCGAATTATCATGAAGCGGTTATACGCGATGATGAAGGCGAGGGCGAAAGCGGCACGATAACCGCCGTGCTTCAGAAGGGTTATACGGTGAAAGGCAAAATAATCCGCCACACCATGGTAAAGGTTAAAGCATAAAGGTTCGTAAGAACAGTAAGATTAAAGTTTATAATGAAGCTAATAGTTATTTGGAGGTAAAATATTATGTCAAAGATTATCGGTATTGACCTTGGTACTACCAATTCCTGTGTTGCAGTGCTTGAGGGCGGTGAACCCGTCGTCATCCCCAATCCCGAAGGCTCCCGCACGACCCCTTCCGTTGTTGCATTCAAGGGCAGCGAGCGCATGGTCGGTCAGGTTGCAAAGCGTCAGGCTATAACCAACCCCGACAACACCGTATCCTCTATCAAGCGTGAGATGGGCACCGACCACCGCCGCACTATCGAGGGCAAGAGCTATACTCCTCAGGAGATCTCCGCAATGATTCTTCAGAAGCTGAAGCAGGATGCGGAAGCATATCTCGGCGAGCCCGTGACCGATGCAGTCATCACCGTTCCTGCATATTTCAGCGACAGCCAGCGTCAGGCGACCAAGGATGCAGGCAAGATTGCAGGCCTTAACGTCCTCCGTATCATCAATGAACCCACCGCAGCAGCTCTTGCATACGGTATGGATAAGGAAACCAACCAGAAGATTCTCATTTACGATCTCGGCGGCGGTACCTTCGATGTATCCATCCTTGAGATCGGCGACGGCGTATTCGAAGTTCTTGCGACCGCAGGCAATAACCGTCTCGGCGGCGATGACTTCGATGAGAGGATCATGAATTATATCGCGGATGAATTCAAGAAGTCCCACGGTATCGACCTGCGCAATGACCGTATGGCAAAGCAGAGGCTCAAGGAAGCAGCCGAAAAGGCAAAGATTGAGCTTTCCGGCATGGCGAGCGCAAATATCAACCTGCCCTTCATCACCATGGATTCCAATGGCCCCGTCCATCTCGATATGAATATCACAAGGGCAAAGTTCAATGAGCTTATCGCAGATCTCCTTGATAAGACAAGGGTATGCGTACAGCAGGCAATGAGCGATGCAGGCCTCAAGAATTCCCAGATAGATAAGGTCATTCTCGTCGGCGGTTCCAGCCGTGTACCCGCCGTACAGGAGCTCGTAAAGCAGATAACCGGCAAGGAGCCCTTCAAGGGCATCAACCCCGATGAATGCGTTGCCATCGGTGCAGCAATTCAGGGCGGCGTCCTCGGCGGCGAAGTCAAGGATATCCTGCTCCTCGATGTAACTCCCCTCAGCCTCGGTATCGAGACCCTCGGCGGAGTATTCACCAAGCTCATCGAGCGCAATACCACCATCCCCACCAAGAAGAGCCAGATCTTCTCCACTGCGGCCGACGGCCAGACCAGCGTTGAAATCCATGTGCTTCAGGGCGAGAGGGAGTTCGCACAGTATAACAAGACCCTCGGCAGGTTCCAGCTCACCGGTATTGCACCTGCGCCCAGGGGCATTCCTCAGATCGAAGTCACCTTCAATATCGACGCTAACGGCATAGTCCATGTAAGCGCTAAGGACCTCGGCACCGGCAATGAGCAGAATATCACCATTACCGCTTCCACCAACCTCAGCGAGGACGAGATTAACAAGGCTGTTCAGGAGGCAGAGCGCTTCGCAAACGAGGATAAGAAGCGTAAGGAAGAGGTCGAGACCCGTAACCAGGCGGACAGCCTCGTTTACCAGACCGAAAAGACCGTCAAGGATATGGGCGATAAGATCTCCGAAGCTGACAAGGCGAAGATAAATGCGGAGGTCGAGAACCTCAAATCCGCTCTTAACGGCACCGATACCGCAGCTATCAAGGCTGCAACGGAGAAGCTCACCGAGGTATCCTATGATGTCTTCGGCAGGGTCTATCAGCAGGAGGCGGCACAGAACGGCGGCAATCCCGGCGGCGGCTTCAACCCCGGCGACATGGGCGGCAATGCCGGCGCAAAGAAGGATGATGACGGCGTAGTCGATGCGGACTATGAGGTCGTTGACGATAATAAATAATTAAACGATCAAAGTGAACTCGTTCAGCTTTGGGACTGTATCAGGAATGATAATAAAGCTGCTTAACGTAAAAGCGACTTGATTACTCAAAAGACCGCATTACAGAATCTGCCTCCCCTTCGGGGGAGGCGGCTTTAGGAGGGCAAGCCTTTTCTTGCCTGTTGAAAGGCGGCAGGAGTGAAAGCCGAAGCGGCAAAGCTTTGCTCCGATACAGCCTCAAAGCCTTTCACACCCCGGCATAATGAATAAAAACAAAGAGGGGGCGTTATCTTGGCAGCAACCGATAAAAGAGATTATTATGACGTGCTCGGCGTATCTAAGACGGCGAGTGACGATGAAATAAAGCAGGCTTACAGAAAGCTTGCCAAAAAATACCACCCGGATCTCAACCCCGGCAATAAGGAAGCCGAGGAGAAGTTCAAGGAGGTAAATGAAGCATACGAGGTGCTTTCCGATAAGGATAAGCGCTCTAAATACGACCAGTTCGGTCATGCGGCTTTCGACCCCAATGCAGGCTTCGGAGGCGGCGGTTTCAGCGGCTTCAGCGGAAGCGGCTTTACGGGAAGCTTCACAGGCTTTGACGATATTCTGAATTCCATGTTCGGCGGCGGCTTCGGCAGAAGCTCATCCTCGCGCCCCGATGCCCCCATGGGCGGCAGCGACCTTCAGTACCGCATCACCATATCCTTTGAGGAAGCGGCATTCGGCTGCAAGAAGGAAATCCAGTACAGGCGTGAAGAGGTCTGCGGCGCGTGCAGCGGCACGGGTGCGGCGGCAGGCAGTGAAGCAAAGACCTGTCCCACCTGTAAGGGCACGGGTCATGTCCGTGTTCAGCAGAACAGCTTTTTCGGTACGGTGCAGAGCACCCGTACCTGCGATGCCTGCGGCGGAACGGGCAAGATTATAGAAAAGCCCTGCGAACGCTGTAAAGGTAAGGGCAGGGTCATGGTTGCAAAGACCGTGACAGTCAATATCCCCGCAGGTATAGATGACGGACAAACCCTCCGCCTCGGCGGCAAGGGCGGCATGGGCTATAACGGCGGTCCCGACGGCGATCTTCTTGTGACGGTCAGCGTCAGGAACCATAAGCAGTTCATCCGCGAAGGATACGATCTGTATCTCAACTACACCATCCCCATGACCGTAGCAGTCCTCGGCGGCGAAGTCACCGTCCCCACGCTCTCGGGCGATGTTAAGTATAAAATTCCCGAGGGCACCCAGAGCGGCACGACCTTCCGCCTGCGCGGTCAGGGCATCCAGCGCCTGAACGGCAGCACCAAGGGCGATCTTCTGGTCAACTGTACCGTTGAAATCCCAAAGCGCCTGACCGATTCCCAGCGTGAGGCCTTTGAGCAGTTCGCCGAAACCATGGGAGAAACCAATGCAGGTATCGGCATAAAACGCAAAAAGAGCAGAAAAAAGTAAAGTAAAAGGGACGCATCCAAATTAAAATCCGATGCGTCCCATATTTTGTAGGCTCCCCTGCGGGAGAGCCGAAGGCTGCTTGCGATAAAGGGAAGGCTTTGCTTTCATATCAAGAGCCTGCCTGCTGCAAATCCCCGTAATCTTCGAAAAAAGGAGTACACCATGTCAACAAAAACCATCGTCGGCATGATAGTTGCCGTAGAGCTTGATGCCGTCATCCGCAAATACGGAGAAAAACTCGTAAAAATACCCCATAGAGCCTTTGATATTCACTCGATAGACGAACCCGACCGCAGGCTTATCATTGTGAATTCCGGCGCAGGCGAGATCGCCTCGGCAGCCGCCGCGCAGCTTCTGATAAGCGAATTTCACGCCGATATTATAGTGAATTTCGGCGTCGTAGGGGGGCTCACTCCCGAAATGAAGGTTGCAAAGCTCTGCGTGGTCGAAAGCGTTGTTCACTATGATTTCGATGCCTCGGATTTCATGGGCTGCCCGAAATGCCAATACAGCGGCTACGATTCAATCTATATCCCGACCGATGAAAGGCTCCTTTCCGAAGCTGTCAGAGTGAACCCGATGCTTAAAAGGGTCGTCTGCGCATCGGGGGATAAATTCATCGGGTCCAACGAAGCAAAACGCGCATTGCATACCGAATTCAATGCCGATATCTGCGAGATGGAAGCAGCCGGCATAGTTCTGACAGCAAACAGGAACGGAGTACCCTGCCTGCTTATTAAGGCGGTATCCGATGCAATGGACGGGGGCGCGGAGGAGTTTGCCCGTGAGATAGACCGCTGCGCACTCATCTGCCTCGATACCCTCGATACCGTCATAAAGAGCCTTTTTTCGGCTGAAGGCTGACGGGAAAAACCTCCCGATTTATCGAAAAAAGTCGGAAACAACGCTTGCATAGACACTATATTTGGGGTATAATGATATTATAGAAATCTATGGGTGGTGTGCTATGGATAAAATCAAAACCAAAGTATGTCTCGCAGGACAGGAATTCCCCATCGTCGGGAACGGAAGCGATGAATATGTCAGGCAGCTTGAAGCTCTTGTGAATTCGCGCATTGATGATATCAGGCGCAAATATCCGAATATGAGCCTCAATCGCTGCACATTGCTTGCTATGTTCAATCTTGCCGATGAGTGCATGGAGCTTAAAAAGACCTATGATCAGCTTGACAGCAGGATAGCGATGCTTCGCGATATGCCCAAGGTCGCGCCGCAGGGAAGCAAGGCCGCTTCTCGCAGCAGCGAAAAGGAACCCGTTGGCGTATAACCTGCGGTATAGACACAGTTTTTTGCCCTCACCGCAGGCTTGTTTCGGCATGCGGTGAGTTTTTTATAGTCGGAAAATATCCGAATTTTACGAAAGGGAGACGGATAATTGGAACTGCTTTCCCCGGCAGGCAGTATGGACTGCCTCATAAGTGCCGTTCAGAACGGAGCCGACGCCGTGTATTTCGGCGGAGGAAGCTTCAATGCAAGGCGGTACGCCGATAATTTTGAAGGTGACGAGCTGACCCGTGCCGTGGACTACTGCCATGAGCGCGGCGTGCGCTGCTATATAACTCTTAACACGCTTTTATTCGAGCGTGAAATTCCGTCCGCCCTCGATTTCGCCGCCGAGCTGTACCGCATCGGTGCCGATGCCGTGCTCGTTCAGGATCTCGGGCTTGCTTCGCTCCTGCGAAGATACCTTCCGGAGCTTACGCTCCATGCCAGCACTCAAATGGGCATCCATGATCTCGGCGGACTCCAATACTGTAAAAGAACAGGCATTACCCGTGCCGTGCTTGCCCGTGAGGTCGGCCTCGATATGATTGAATACCTTGCGAAAAACGGCGGTATCGAGATAGAGACCTTTGCCCACGGCGCACTCTGCATGAGCTTTTCGGGAAGCTGCCTGTATTCCTCCATGGCAGGCGAACGCAGCGGCAACCGAGGCACCTGCGCTCAGCCCTGCCGCAAGCGCGCTTCCGTTTCGGGAAGACCCGGCAGGCACGATTACTGCCTTTCTCCAAACGACATATGCATGCTTTCGGAATTGGATAAGCTGAAAAAAGCAGGGGTTTCCTGCGTAAAAATCGAAGGCAGGATGAAAAAGCCCGAATACGTCGCAACCGTCACAAGGTGCTACCGCGCGGCGCTTGACGGCGCCGATGCGAGGGAGATTGAAAAAATGCGGGGGGAGCTTTTTGAGCTGTTCAACAGGGGTTCATTCAGCACCTCACATCTCTACGGCGATTCCGTGCGTACCGACCGCGAGGCGAGCAGCAAGCCCGGCCGCGAGCTCGTCCGCCTTGCCGAAAACAGCGTTAAAAACGAAAACAGAAAAACTCCCATATCCTTTGAGCTGGAGCTTGCGGCAGGAAGTGAAGCGAAGCTGACCGCGCAGTGCAAAGGAAATACCGTCGCCGTCCGAGGCGCGGAGGTGCAGAAGGCGCAGAAGCCGCAGACCGAGCAGGGCTATATCGACAGGCTTTCGAAATTGGGCGATACGCCCTTTGTGCTCAATAGCTGCCGCGTGGATATGAAGGATGACTGCTATCTCTCCGCCGCAGATATAAATGCCCTGAGGCGCGAAGCATGCGAAAAACTCATGGATTCGCTCCATGTCAGGAACCTAAAACCCCGCTTTGCTTACATCAAACAGGCGTTTACCTGCCGCGAAAAGCACCCAAAAAGCGTGATCTATGCCCGTGTGCGCACTCCCGAGCAGGCAAATGAGGCCTTTGCTTCCGGCGCGGATATCGTCGGAATAAGCCCCGTATTCTTTAGCTCCGAGGAGCTTGCTTCGTTCGGAAGGATCGGGCGCGATGATAGGAAGCTTGTTCTGATTCTCCCGAATATCCTTATCACGAATGAGAATATCGCCTCTGCGAAAGCCTATCTCGAAAGCGGTGTTTTTGACGGTGCGGAGCTGAATAATATCGGGCAGACGGCGCTGATGAATGCTTTGAAAAGCAAGGCTGAACCGATATTTATTGCAGGCATAGGGCTTAATGCGCTGAACGCCGAAACGGTTCGGGAGCTTGAAAATAACGGCTTCGGCTATGTGCTCCCGTCGCCGGAGCTGTCCGCTCCTCAGTACGCGGAGCTGAGTGCCTCCTGCGGAAGCATGCTTCTTCCGGGCGTACACGGAAGAGTCCCCGTGATGCAGCTCCTCCATTGCCCCGTCAAGGAGCACGGGGGATGCAGGCTCTGCAAGGGCGAGGCAGGAGCCGTGACGGATGAGGAGGGAAGGAGCTTTCCACTTGTCAATACGAGATTTTCGGATCACTGCTTGGTTCGGATGCTGAACTGCAAAATAACGGATTTGATAGATATTATAAGGAAAATTCCGGAGCCCGGAGGTTATTCGCTTAGCTTCATCGGCGAAAAGGAAATAAGTATAAGCGAAAGAATGAATGCTCTGTACGATGCGCTTGCGGGAAAGGAAGTCATGCAGCTTCCCGATTCCACAAGGGGGCATTGGAACAGAAAAGTTGATTGAAATAACGATAATGAGGAAAGAAAATGATAACCGATAAAGTTCAGAGAACCCTCGAATACGATAAAATACTCGATAAGCTCAAGCTCCACTGCGGCTGCTGTGTCAGCCGTGAGCTTGCGGAGGAGCTTAGACCCATGACCGAGCTTGACGAAGTGAATTCCGAGCTCGAACTTACCGCCGAGGCGGAGAGCTGCTTTCTCCGCACGGGATATTCGCCCGTTGATGATTTCCCCGACATGCGCTCCTGCCTGAAGCGCATGAACGCGGCTTTATTCCTGAATTGCGAGGAGCTTCTTAATATCGGCAAATGCCTGAAAGCCATCAGGGTCTGCCGTGAATCGCTCGCTTCCGCGACTAAACCCGATGACGACAGCACCCCCATGGGGCTTGCAAATATCGCTTCGGGGCTCATCTCACATAAATATCTTGAGGACGAAATAACGAGGTGTGTTTTGAGCGAGGATGAGCTTTTTGACGGAGCTTCACCTGCGCTTGCGAGGATACGCCGCAGCAAGCGGATTGCGAACGAACGGGTGAGAGAAAAGCTAAACAGCATCATTCGCTCGTCCACGATGTCAAAATACCTGCAGGACCCGATAATCACCATCCGCAACGGAAGGTTTGTCGTACCCGTCAAGCAGGAGTACAGGCAGAATATCCCGGGACTCATCCACGATCAGTCCGGCAGCGGCCAGACGCTGTTTATCGAGCCCACCGCAGTCGTCGAGCTCGGCAACGAATTCAAAAAGCTGCTCATGGAGGAGCAGGCGGAGGTCGAAAGGATACTGACCGAGCTCACCGCAATGATAAAGCCCTCGGCGAATGATATTTATACCGACATATTGACCCTCGGAAGGATAGACCTTATCTTTGCAAAGGCAAAGCTTTCAAAGGAGATGAAAGCCGTCCGTCCGAAGCTGAATGCCGAGGGCAGAATAAAAATCGTCAAGGGCAGGCATCCGCTCATACCGAGCTTCAGAATAGTGCCGATTGATGTGCGCCTTGGCTCCGATTTTACAACGCTCATCATCACGGGCCCGAATACGGGCGGCAAGACCGTTACACTGAAGACCATAGGCCTTTTTACCCTGATGGCGCAGTCCGGCATGTTCGTGCCTGCGAATGTCGGCACGGAATTGGCGGTATTTGAAAGCGTATTTGCAGATATAGGCGATGAGCAGAGCATCGAGCAATCCCTCTCAACCTTCTCAAGCCATATGAAAAATATCGTCGGCATACTCGATTCTGCCGATGACCGCTCGCTCGTGCTCATAGATGAACTCGGCGCAGGCACCGACCCCGTGGAGGGTGCTGCGCTCGCAATGAGCATACTTTCGGAGCTTCATTCACGCGGCTGCTTTACCGCCGCAACGACCCATTACAGCGAGATAAAGGCATTCGCGCTCACCACCGAAGGCATGGAGAATGCTTCGATGGAATTCGATGTGGATAAGCTTTGCCCGACATACAGGCTCTTTATCGGTATCCCCGGCAAATCCAATGCCTTTGAGATAAGCAAGCGCCTCGGGCTCAGCGAGAGCATCATCGACAGCGCCAAGGTCTACCTAAAGAAGGAGGATACGGATTTTGAAGCCGTCATTTCCGATGCGGAGAAAAAGAGACTCCGCGCAGAGGAGGAGATGGAACAGGCGGAAAAGGACAGGCAGGAGACAGAGAGACTGAAAAATGAGCTTCAGGCGGAAAAGGATAAGCTCGAAAAGGAAAAGCAGGAGCTGAAGCTCAAAGCGCGCGAGGAGGCAAGAAAGATTGTTGCGGATACCAAGCGGCAGATGGAGCAGCTTATAGTCGAAATCAGGGCGATAAAGACCATTGATCAGCGTGCAGCGGATAGGATTATCCAGCAGCAGCGCGACAGCCTGCGAGCATCCGAGGGCGAGCTTACCGAGGATCTTCCGATGCTGAGGACGGGCGACGGCAAAGCGCCGAAGAACGTATTTCCCGGGCAGACGGTAAAGGTTCTGAGCCTCGATAAGAGCGGTACGGTACTCTCAAAGCCCAATAAAAACGGCGAGGTCAGCGTGCAGTTAGGCATCATAAAGATGAATGTGCGCCTTGACGATATCCGCCTTGCGAGCGAGGATAACGACCAAAAGGCGGGCGTGAAGGTGGAGTATAACCCTGCCAATACCGTCGGCATGGAGCTTGATATAAGGGGCATGCTCGTAGATGAAGCCAAGCCCGTTGTCGATAAATACCTGTATTCCGCATTTCAGAATGGGCTTACCGAGGTCAATATCATCCATGGCAAGGGCACGGGCGCACTGCGCACGGGCATACAGGATTACTTAAAGCACCATCCGAGATGCAAATCCTTCAGAAACGGCAACTACGGCGAGGGCGATTACGGCGTTACGGTCGTGACATTGAAATAATAAGCTTGATGTCTCTGAAATGAATACCATTCGGATTTTGGATGCATCGGGGCGGTCATGAACGATTCATGCGATAGCACGCATACCCGGATTTTTCACAAGCGCATGCCGTAAATATAGCCCGGATATGCGGAACTTCATAATAATTTAATAACTTTGCGGAGGCTTTTGATATAATGATAGCAGTATCAGCATGCTTGCTCGGAATCTGCTGCCGCTATGACGGCAAGGCGCAGCCGAATAAGGAATTGAAAGAGCTGTTTGAAAGGGGCGAGGCGCTTCCCGTCTGCCCCGAATGCCTCGGCGGCCTGACGGTACCGAGGAATCCTTGCGAGATCCGCGGCGGTGACGGCTTTGATGTTATCGACGGACAAGCCATCGTCGCAGCGAATGACGGCAGGGACGTAACGCATGAATTTGTCCTCGGGGCGGAGAAGACCGTTATGCTGCTGAAGGAGAACGGCATAACCGAATGCGTTCTGAAGTCGAGGAGCCCATCCTGCGGCGTGGGCATCATTTATGACGGTACGTTTTCGGGCAAAAGGATCGAGGGCAACGGCGTAACCGCGGCGATGCTCATAAAGCACGGTATAAGGGTGCGCGCTGCCGAAGCGGACGAATGATGAAAGAACCGAAAACAGGAGAGCCTATGGATACCGAACGCATACTCGTAGTCGATGATGATGAAAACATTCTGAAGATTCTGACGCTGTATCTGCGCAGCAAGGGCTATGATGTCGTCACCTGCAAGTCGGGCGCGCGAGTGGTCAGCGTTTTCGATGAAACGCATCCGGATCTCGTGCTTCTTGACGTCATGCTCCCGGGCATGGACGGCTGGAAGGTGCTTGAAACGCTCCGCAAATTCTCCGATGTGCCCGTTATCATGCTGACCGCGCTCGGCAGGGTTGATGACAGGATACACGGCCTCGATCACGGAGCGGACGATTATATCGTGAAGCCCTTCGATTCAAAGGAGCTGATAGCAAGGGTGCGAGCCGTATTAAGACGCTCAAAGGGAAATGACGGCGGAGAGGGCAGGAAGCCGATAGAATTCGCCGATCTTTCGATAGACCTTGATAACGGCATGGTCAAAAAGAACGGGAATAAGGTCGATATGACCCCGAAGGAAACGGAGCTTCTTTATTACCTCGCCACGCATATGAACCATGTTGTTTCGAGGGGGGATATCCTCGATGCGGTATGGGGCCATGATTATTACGGCGACGGAAGAACGGTGGATGTGCATATCCGCCGCATACGCGAACGCCTTGGTGAGGACAATGCATGGAAGATAGTGAGCATCTGGGGCGTTGGGTATCTGCTTGAGTATCAGGAATAGTGTTTAAGACCCTTTTTTCGAAAATACTTGTCATAACGATAGCATTTACGCTTCTCATAATAACGCAGCTCGGGCTGTCCGCTGCGTACATAGTGCGTTCGCATTATATCAGCGATATAAAGCAGGAGCTGACCCGTGAAAGCAATTACATAAACGGTATCGTATGCACCGAATACCTCGATACGCGCAATTATTCCTCCGCAAAGGAAAAGCTTTTGACGGCTTCAAGGCAGTACGGAGCCGCTTTGCAGCTCATATTCCGCGATGACCCGGTAATGAATGCGGATATAATCGATCAGCAGTGCGCGGAGGTTTGGCGAATCGTGCCGCTTGCGGATGTCGGAGCATTCGCTCAAAATATAATGAAATCGAACGATATTTACGGGTATTATTTCGATATCTTTTCGGGTATTTCAGAAAACAGATCATTGACCGTATCGAGGCTTATTCAGTCCGGCGACGGCTTAGTGATAGGCGTAATGCTGATACACTATGATATGACGGGCATATATGCAACGCTGAAAACGCTTTATTTCGACATTTTTGCCGCTGTGCTGATTGCGCTCTTGATTGCAGGAACGATTGCATTTATAATAGCAGGAAGGATAACAAGGCCGATAGTTAAGATCAATGCTGCGGTCACCGAATTCGCAGGCGGAAATTATGATGCAAGAAGCAGCATTAAAAGCCGCGATGAGGTCGGAAAGCTCTCCGAGAGCTTCAATTCCATGGCGGATGTTATCGCCGATACCGAGAGGATGAGGCGTGATTTCGTAGCGAATGTATCGCATGAGCTGCGCTCACCGCTCGCCGGAATACACGGCTTTCTCGAAGCCATGCATGATGGCGTGATACCCGAGGAGGAGTATCCGAAATACCTTTCGCTCCTGCTTGACGAATCCGATCATATGACTAAGATAGTCAATGATTTATTGGATATTTCAAGCATAGAGTCGGGCAATGCTTTGATGGATATGACGGATTTTGATCTGACCGAGCTGATTGGAAGCACGCTTCTCAGCTTTGAAAGAAGGATCACGGATAAGCACGCGGATGTCGATGTCGATTTCCCCGATGAAGGCGTGCTCGTCCACGGCGATACCGGAAGGATAGCAGAGGTGATAAGGAATCTTATTGATAATGCGGTGAGGTTCCTTCCCGATGAGGGCGGCAAGCTCGGATTGAAGATAGAGCTCACCGATCAGGGCAGAAAGGCCGTATCGACCGTCAGCAACAACGGTACCCCGATCGCAAAAGAGGATCTTCCTCATATCTTCGAACGCTTCTACAAGGGCGAAAAGGCGAGGACGAGGACTAAGCAAAGCGGAACCGGCCTCGGGCTTTCGATAGCAAGCCTGATAATCAGGGAGCATGGCGGCGAGATATGGGCGGAGAGCGATGAGAATTCCACACGCTTCAGCTTTACGCTGAATACGGCGCAGATAAACAGGAATAAACATTAAATATTATATCAGGAGAATGACTATGAACGAAAACAGTTCAACCCCGGAAAGAATAGATCCGGAGAGCTGGGACGAATGCCAGCGAGGTCTTGAGGAAAAATACCTCAGGAGTGACGACAAGGTCAGCACGAATCAACAGTTAAAGGACGGAATCCTTCGCGAGGAGACCGTTATTATCCACAAGCACAAGAATTCCGCAGGTGTGCTCGTAATTACGGCTCTGGTGTTCCTTCTTATAGGCGCGCTCATAGCTTCGGGCATACTCTTTGCAAGGTTTGCGGATATCCCCGGTCTTGTTGCGGGCATTCAGGGGGAAAACCCGGATTACGGGCATACAAGGCCGCCTAAGGAAACGGAAGAGCCCTCGGGTGCGCCGACTGACTCCGATAACCCCGAGCTCACTCCGACCGCGCCTCCGCTCGTAACGCCAGAACCCGGCAATACGGATATAGGCGGTATGGGAGCAGCGCTGCCCCTTTCGGATATCTATTCGGCATGCGTCACGGGCGTGGTGCTCATCCGTAATTACGACAGCGACCGCATAAATGAATTCCACCTCCAGAGCGAGGGCTCGGGCTTCTTCATTTCGGCAGACGGCTATATCCTCACAAATGCACATGTCGTTGAGGACGCTGTATCGCTCACGGTTGAGCTTTATGACGGTACCGTAGCTGAAGCCGCTGTCATCGGAACCGATAAGACCAATGATGTTGCGGTCATCCGCACCAAGGACGGCAGCGGTTACAATGCGCTCACCATCGGCAATTCCGATAACCTGAAGGTCGGCGAATTCGTGCTTGCGATCGGGCATCCGACGGGCGAGGAGCTGAATTTTTCCGCAACCTTCGGAATTATCAGTGCGCTTGAGCGCACGGTCAGCATCGACAGCATTATGAATGAGTATATCCAGATTGATGCCGCTATAAATCCCGGCAACAGCGGCGGCCCATTGTTCAACATGAACGGCGAGGTCATCGGCATCAATTCCGCAAAGATCACTACCGCAGGCTACGGTGATGATGATGAACTCATTGCGGCAGACGGCCTCGGTTTTGCTATCCCGATAAATAAGGCTATGCAGATTGCCGATTCCATCATTAAAAACGGCAATGCGGAAAGCCCCGGCATCGGCGTTACGGTCATAACCATCACGCCTGCAATGGCGGAGCAGTACGGTGTACACGAGGGCATCCTCGTCTACTGCGTCATAAAGGACGGCCCGGGCCATAAGGCAGGACTGTATGCTGACGATATAATCACCAAGGCTGACGGCGTGGTGCTTACGAGTACCGAGCAATTCATCACGATAATACGCTCGCATTCGGTCGGCGACAGCGTGGAGCTTGAATACATCCGCGCCGGCGAAACAAGGACCTGCACCATCATTATCGGAGATATCAACAGCATCGGCAGCGAAATTCTCGATAACGCATACGGCGGAGGAGATTTGGGGCTGAACTGATAGGCTAAATAACTAAAAGGCGGAGGACTGTTTTTT
>SAMEA3663267__coassemble_272_pt1 | contig 16901 bp, 15 predicted proteins | sample SAMEA3663267__metabat2_low_PE_007 | metagenome-assembled genome bin SAMEA3663267 (sample SAMEA3663267) | pig gut metagenome | biome: pig gut; feature: pig-associated habitat; material: faeces | place: China | collected 2013 | reverse complement strand
TATTTCGGGTATAATAATTATATACCTTCAGCCGCTCAACGCATTGCTGAAAGCAGCTGAAGATAAATCTAATTTATCAGGAGGATATGAATATGGAAAAGTGGAGATGCACGGTATGCGGTTATATTCATGAAGGGCCTCTGCCTGCGGATTTCGTTTGCCCCAAGTGCCGTCAGGGTGCTGACAAGTTTACTAAGATGAAGAACCCTTACGAGGGAACAAAGACCGAAAAGAACCTTATGGAGGCCTTTGCCGGCGAATCAATGGCCCGCAACAAGTATACCTATTTTGCATCCGTTGCAAAGAAGGCAGGATACGAGCAGATAGCGGCAATCTTCCTTGAAACGGCGGAAAACGAGAAGGAACATGCGAAGCTCTGGTTTAAGGCTTTGGGCGGTCTCGGCACATGTGAGGAGAACCTGCTCCATGCTGCCGAAGGCGAGAACTTCGAGTGGACCGACATGTACTACCGCATGGCGATAGAAGCCGATGAAGAAGGCTTTACGGATCTTGCGGAGAGGTTCCGCAAGGTCGCAGCTATCGAGAAATCGCATGAGGATCGCTATCGCAAGCTGCTCAATAATATTGAGACCAAGACCGTCTTTGAAAAGAGCGGCGTCACCATGTGGGAATGCCGCAACTGCGGCCATATCGTCATCGGGACTTCCGCTCCCGAGATCTGCCCGGTGTGCAATCATCCGCAGAGCTTTTTCGAGGTGCGCAAGGAGAATTACTGAGTTATTCTTAAAATCAGAAATCCCGCAGGAAAGACCCCTGCGGGATTTTTATTCGGTATAGCTCACTGCTCATTATTCTCGGAGGGCTGTTCCTCCGGGCTTTTTTGTTTTTTCCTCTTAATGCCCTTGTTCCTCACGGCTGAGATAAGGGGAACCTTGCGGAGGAAAAACCAGAGAATCAGAAGAAGCTCGAGCACTGCGGCGACCACATAGACAAGGTACATATTCCTTGCATGTATCGAAAGATGGAGCGCAAGGGCAATCCCCCATACAATGCCGCTCTGCATTATGAATTGAATTGCCTTAGGATGCCATAGCGCGCTCAATACGGTGCCGACTATGAAGCTCACGGGAATTGCGTAAATAAATGAAAGCCATGACCATTTGAAATCGGGCAGGAAGACCTTCATTGCAAAAAAAACGACAACTGCGACAAGCCAGACGAGCAGAATAGAGATCATAGTGATGAGCCCTTTATGCATCTTGGGCGCAGTCCTGCGGCTTTTGCGATGCTTCTCGGCTAAAAGGTCATTTACGGTTACTCCGAACAGATCCGCGAGCACAACAAGCACGCAAATATCAGGCAAACCCTCTGCTCTCTCCCATTTGGAGACTGATTTATCCGAATAGTGGATTTTTTCGGCTAACTCAGCCTGAGTGAGGTGACATTCCTTTCGGTAATAGGCAATATTGGCAGCGATGAGCTGCTTGACTTTTTCATCATCGCGAACGGTCATATTCGGATTATACACGAATAAGAATGATTTTGCAATAGTTGAAGGCAAAAACATGCGCTGCTCATTTTTTCCTGCAATTTATTGATAAAATTGCGACTCTACCGTGAGTGGAGAAGGGTTTTTAAGCCTCTACTGAGCAAAATTGTCCCAATAGAGAGATGAAAAATCATAATAGGGTGCAATTTTTCTCGTGCTGTGGTAAAAGATAAGCATGACGGACGGATGATGCCGGCGAATCCGAAGCCGCACAAAAGCATGACGAAAGGAGAAACCTAAAATGGAAAGAATGACCGCGAACAAAATTCGCATGTCATACAGCACCGCTAAACGAATTAGGACGATCACAGCTCCTCATTTCATGGCATTCGTCTTGACAACTATCCTATATATCGGTATGGGCAGGGAGGCATTCATAACTCCCGTACACTATCTCGATTCCCTATTTACTCTCTGCCTGCTTCCGCTGCTCGGATATGTGATATGCAGAGCAGTACCCTCGCTGAAAAGCAAGGGCAGACACCTCGAACGGGTGCTCGCGATAGCATTCTCTTTGCTCGGTTATCTGCTCGGAGTTGCATTTGCTCTGATCGGCGGAGGTACGAAAACCGAACTCACACTTTATTTCACCTACTTGATTTCCGGTCTGCTTACGGCAATATGCTCGTTTGTTTTCAAATTCAAGGCAAGCGGCCATGCCTGCGGTGTTTCCGGGCCTGCGGCAATGCTTAGCATGTACATGGGGCCCGTATACGCGCTCAGCTTTGCAGTTTTAGTCCCCGTGTACATCTCCAGCCTGAAGCTCGAGCGCCATACCCTGAGCCAGCTCATAGCAGGCACAATAATTCCCGTTATCGCACTTATCGCGGCATCCTTTATTTCAGGCGCGATAGTCGGATAGAATAACGCAGCAAAAGATCTCTTTATGTGAAGCTCCCCGAAAGGGGGGCTTCCCCCTTTTTATCTCCGAATTTGTTTCCAATACGAAAAAAACGAAAATATAGTTGAAAAGTTAACAAAAAAGTCCAAATGCTCGATTGCTCTATTGATTATTTTAGTTTATAATGTAAGCATGGAAAGAAACTGTGAAAAAGCAGCAGCCAAAAGGGATGGAGTCACATCGGGCCTGATACCGGGCTTGTTTGCGTTGTCCGTTTGCGTACTCGTAATAATGATGCTGACGAATGTGTTCAGTACCGGTGAAGAGCGCTATTCAAGGCTTGACGCGACACCTGCGCCGACTTACGTTCCTACCGCAGTTCCGACCGATAGGCCGACGCCGGAGGAGATCACCGCGGTTCCTGTGACGCCGACGCCTGAGCCGACACTCGAAGCATATGTTAAGACCGATATAATAGTTGACGGAAACTATGTTTGTACGCTTGCGAGCAGGCAGGCTGCGGAGCTCCTTCTGACAGGAATAATCGAGTACTATGCAGAGCTCTGCGGCGCGGACCCAATGATGACAAGCATATCTAATGAAATCACCCTTGAAGATGCAGCGGCAGATACTCCTCAGAACGATGTGATGAGCTATGATGATGCTTTCAACATGCTGACGGCAAGCGATACCGTTCTTTGCGTCATATGTTCCCGAGTCTCGTATCAGACGGAAAGTATTGAGCATGAGCAGCAGGTATTCTCCAGCGATGATTTCTATACCGGCACGCGATTTGTGAAAACCTACGGAAGTGACGGAAAGAACGCGCGCTGTACTGAATACATTTATATTAACGGAGAGCTGGCATCTTCTGTGGAAAGGACTTTCTCCGAGCTTTGTTCGGTTACGGATGAGGTGATATTGATAGGTACGCATCCCCTTCCCGAAACGCCGACCAATCGCGGTGATTTCGGGCTCGAAATATGCCCCGAGTATCCGTACCGGATACGCGAACCGATAATATCGGACGGCATGGCGCCCATCTCGAAGTATTACGGGTTCTATGACGGGGTGCTGTTCCCGGGCGTCAACTTCCGCTGCGGCGAGGGGGAAGCATGCTATGCCGCGCTCAGCGGCCGCGTAATAGCTATCCTGAATCGCGGAGCATATGGACTGATGATAGATATAGAGCATGACGGCGGTGCAGTGACGAGGTATGCAGGGCTTGCGAGCGTCTGCGTCAGCATCGGAGATACGGTCGAGACCCGTGATATGATCGGTACGGTCGGAGCAAACGATCTGCATTTCGAATTCATTCTGGAAGGAAGGCCGCTGAATCCGAGAGTGTACCTATATATGCTGCTTTCGAGATGATTGAAAGCAGAGGCGGACTTCAGCTCCGCAATAATCCGATAATCCCTTATTTTCGTTGAAAGGACGGAATAGTTTATGCCCGATAACGATTATTTTGAAATACAGGGAGGTGTCCCACTCAGGGGCAGCGTTACTATAAGCGGATCGAAAAATGCCGCTCTCCCGATACTCTGCGCATGCGTGCTCGCTGAGGACAAATGCCGAATTGATAATCTCCCCTATATAGAAGACATTCAGAGGATATTGGAAATACTATCTCAGCTCGGCGCAGGGATAACCGATCTCGGCGGCGGTTCTATTGAGATAGATCCGACCACGATTGACAGGTATGTCGTGACAGCCGAGATGGCAAGCAGGCTCAGAGCATCCTATTATATGCTCGGCGCGCTCCTCGGCCGCTACGGCACTGCGGAAATCAACCAGCCGGGAGGCTGCGCGATAGGTCAGCGCCCGATGGACTTCCATATCAAGGGCATGCGAGCGCTCGGTGCGGAAGTCGTTGAACGCGGCGCACTCATCTCCGCAAAGGCGGATAGGCTCATCGGTGCGGATATCTATTTCGATATTGCAAGCGTCGGTGCAACGATAAATGTCATGTTCGCCGCCTGCCGTGCCGAAGGCAGGACGGTTATAAATAATGCCGCAAGGGAACCCCACGTCGTTGACGTTGCAAATTTTCTGAATACTATGGGTGCGAATATCCGCGGCGCAGGCACGGACATCATCCGTATTCAGGGCAGGGAGCACCTGCACGGCTGCAATTATGCGGTCATTCCCGACCAGATCGAAGCGGGCACCTATATGATTGCGGCTGCGGCGACCAGGGGCGACGTCATACTCAATAACGTCATCCCGACCCACCTTGAATCACTTTCGGCAAAGCTCATCGAATGCGGAGCTGAGGTCATAACTGGCGATAACGGCAATGATTTCTATATGGAGGTCAGGACCGATAAGCGTCCCGAGGGAGTTATAATCAAGACCATGCCGTACCCCGGTTTCCCGACCGATCTGCAGCAGCCCATGACCAGCATGCTTACAACTGCCAACGGTACGAGCGTTATCACCGAAAACCTTTTTGAAAGCAGATTCAACCATGTTGCCGAGCTGAACCGCATGGGTGCGGATATCAATATCTACGGAAGAAATGCCAATATCAACGGTGTGGAGAAGATCTACGGTACCGATGTGAAAACTACTGACCTTAGGGCCGGTGCAGCCATGATAATAGCGGCACTCATGGCGGAGGGTACGACAAGGATACATAACCTCCACTACATCGACAGAGGCTATGAACGCATTGAGGAAAAGCTCCGTGCGCTCGGCGCAAACATAAAAAGAGTATCCGAAGAATAAATTCTTAAAACGGCAAAGGAGAATTGCATGAGTATTCTTGAAGCAATAATTCTCGGAATCGTACAGGGACTTTGCGAGTTCCTTCCCGTTTCGAGCAGCGGCCATCTGCTTGTATTGCAGGATCTGTTCAATATCAACGCCGGCGGAAGGTTCTTTACCGTTATGCTGCATTTGGGCACGCTGATTGCGGTGCTTATCGTATACAGGAAGCGCGTTATCGAAATGATATGTCACCCCGTTAAGCAGCAAAAATATTGGCTTTGGCTAATTGCCGCAACAGCGGTTACGGTAATTATTCAGCTCATCTTCGGAGATCTCTTCGAAAGCCTTGAAAAGGTGCAGTACATCGGATATTTCTTCCTGTTTACCGCTCTGATGCTGACCGCATGCGATATTTGGAGAAAAAATCGCAAAGCGGATTTGACCGTTCCGAAAATGAAATGGTATCAGGCATTATTCGTGGGCTTCATGCAGGGCATTGCGATACTTCCCGGCGTATCCCGTTCCGGCGCGACCATCACCGGCGCAACCTTCTGCAATATGAAAAAGGAGGATGCCGCCGAATTCAGCTTCCTGCTTTCGATACCTGCCATACTCGGCGGTGCCGTGTTGGAGATTCCCGATGCCGTTCGTGAAGGGGTGGTGGGCGGCATACTTCCCGTTATCGTTGGAGTCATCGTTGCAGGCATCTCAGGCTATTTTGCGGTACGTTTTATGATAAAGCTTATCACAAAGCATTCCTTCCGCGGCTTTGCGGTCTACACCGCAGTTCTCGGGCTGTTTATAATCATTGACTGGAATTTTGTGCATCTGCTCTTCAACCGCGGATAAGCAGCTAATAAATCAAATACGGGGCTGCTGCAAAAGCGTGCACCGCTTAGGCAGCAGTCCCTTTTATGCGCGGTTTTCTCGGCAAAAGAAGGATACTGTGCGGAATAGTATTGTAAATTTTGCGTTCCTGCTGTATAATGATGATTGAAAACTATGTTCGCCCTGGCTGTATTGTTTCGGCGGAAGGAAAGGTACATTATGAATAATGCTATTGACAACTATATAATGGCTCATAAGGATGAGCTGATCGAATCCGTGCGCGAGAGCGTTCGTTTTCCGAGCGTCGAAGCTGCCCCGGCAGGCGAGGGTGCGCCCTTCGGTGCTGCCGTCCGTGATGCGCTTGAGCATGCATTGAAGCTCGGCGAAAGCTTCGGCTTCAAAACGACCAATCTTGACGGATACGCCGGCTGCATCGACTTCGGCGAAGGTGATGAAATGCTCGGCGTCATCGGGCATCTCGATGTCGTTCCCGAGGGCGAAGGCTGGATACATCCCCCCTATGCCGCAGAGATTGCCGACGGCAAAATCTTCGGCCGCGGCACCATGGATGATAAGGGCCCTGCTATCGCTTCCATCTATGCGCTTGCAGCAGTCAAAGCTGCCGGCATTCCCCTCCGCCGCAGAGTACGCATAATCCTCGGCACCAATGAGGAGACCGGTTGGGGCTGCATGAACCATTATCGTGAGGTCGCCGAGATTCCCACTCTCAGCTTCTCACCCGATGCGGACTACCCCGTCGTCAATTCCGAAAAGGGCATCTGCCATATAACCGTTAAGTGTGCGGCAAAGACGAATGTACGCATTAACGGCGGCACTCGCGCCAACGTCGTCTGCGGCAAAGCAAAGGTCTTCGTACCTGTTGATATCATCGAGGTTGAGAATAAACTCAGTCCCATCCTCGCAAAGGATTTCGAGGTCGCTCTGACCGCAGTTCCCGGCGGTACCGATATTCTCATCACCGGTCTTGATGCTCACGGCTCCATGCCCGAAATGGGTAAGAATGCAATGCAGGCAGCATTTGCACTCCTAAACACCCTCCCCCTTGAAGGCGAGGATAGGAAGGTTATTGAGCTGCTTCATAACACTTTCAAATATGATATGCACGGTGAAAGCCTCGGCATTGACTGCGAGGATGCAAGCGGTCGCCTCAGCATGAACCCCGGCGTCATCTCATGGGATGATGAGGGATTCGAGATTTCCGTTGACTTCCGCTGCCCCATCAGCCTCGATATGGGTAAGGTGCGCGATGCGCTTATGACCGCGCTCAAGGACTATGCTCCCGTCATTACCCATGAAAAAATTCAGGATGGTCACTACATTCCTGCCGACAGCGAGCTTGTAAGCAAGCTCCTTGACGTATATGCCCAGCGCACCGGCAAGCGTGAAGAACCCCTTGCCATCGGCGGCGGTACCTATGCCCGTGCCTTCCCGAACGCAGTTGCATTCGGCTGCGAACAGCCCGGGATCTCCGGCCCCGTTCATATGCCCAATGAATTCATCGGCATTGACGAGCTCATTTTCAATGCACTTATGATTGCCGATGCCATCGTTGCACTGGCAGCGAAATAAGATAATCCTCGGGCGGAGCTGCGTGCTTCGCCTGATTTGCATATTTAATCTAATTTAAGGAGTAAAAAATATGAATTCCGAATGGTCACTTGAAGTCCTCTATAAGGGTTTTGACGATCCCAAGTTCGCTGCCGATTTTGAGAAGTTCGACGGCATTATCGGCAAGATCAATTCTCTTGCCGAGGGCATCAATAGCATGCAGCCCAAGGAAGCCGTCATGAGCTACCTGACCCTCAGCGAAGAGCTTTCGCTCACTATGATGAGCCTCTATATGTACGCTTCCCTGCGTTCCTCAGCCAACACCAAGGATGCCGAAGCTCAATCCGTCATCGGCCGCCTTATGGCAAAGATCAGCGGTACGACCCGTGCCGACACCGTTATCAAAAAATACATTGCGGAAATCCCCGAGCTTGACGCAATCATTGAAAGCGAGCCCATGCTCAAGGAGTATGAATACCTCCTGCACTGCATCCGCGAGGACAACAAGCATATGCTCAGCGATCAGTGCGAAGAAATTATGGCACTGTATGACATCAGCGGCGGCAGCGCATGGAGCGATCTGCAGAGCTATCTGACCTCCTCCGTCACCGCAGACTATCGCGGAGAAAAGCTCGGGCTTTCCTCCGTCCGCAATCTTGCCTATGATCCCGACCCCACAGTGCGTAAGGATGCCTATGAAGCGGAGCTTGCCTGCTATGAAAAGATCAAGGATTCCGTTGCGTTCTCCCTGAACAGCATTAAGCTTCAGGTTATAAATTCCTCAAGGCTTCGCGGCTTTGAATCCCCCTTGGATGAAGCGCTGTACAGGGCAAGGATGAAGAGGGAGACCCTCGATGCGCTTCTTGAATCCATGAACGAATACATGCCCATATTCCGCAAGTATCTGCGTGTCAAAGCCGAAGCTCTCGGACATAAGAACGGCATGCCCTGGTATGACATGTTCGCACCCCTCACCAAGGGAAGCTCCAAAAAGTACACGACCGAAGACGCTAAGAGCTACCTTCTCAATACCTTCCGCGGCTTCGATAAGGAGCTTGCAGACATGGTCGAGCGTGCCTTTGATGAAGCATGGATTGATTTCTATCCCCGTGAAGGCAAGGTCGGCGGCGCATTCTGCGCAGGTCTTCCCGGCTACAACCAGAGCCGCGTGCTCACCAATTTCGACGGTGCATTCGGCGATGTTGTCACCCTCGCGCATGAGCTCGGCCATGCCTTCCACAATCTCAATGTAGAATCCCATCGTCCCCTGAATAACGATTACTCCATGCCCGTGGCGGAGACCGCCTCCACATTCAATGAGCATGTCATAATGGACGCCGCTATCGCAAATGCCGAGACCGACGAGGAAAGGCTGACCCTGATCGAGAGCCAGCTCATGGATACCACGCAGATCATCTGCGATATCTATTCAAGGTATCTGTTTGAAACCTCAGTCTTTGACAACAGGGAGAATGAATTCATGCCTGCCGATAAGCTCTGTGAGCTCATGCTCGATGCTCAGCGCAAGGCTTACGGCGACGGTCTTGACCCCGAGTACCTTCATCCCTATATGTGGCTGTGCAAGAGCCATTATTACAGCTCAGGGCTTTCCTTCTATAACTTCCCCTATGCCTTCGGCGGTCTGTTCGCCCGCGGACTTTATGCGAAGTACACCGAGCTCGGCAGTGAATTCGTACCCGTTTACAAGAAGCTCCTCAATACCACGCCAGTTGCGAGCGTCGAGGATGCTGCACTCGTTGCAGGTATTGATCTCACCAAAAAGGATTTCTGGGAGAACAGCCTTAAATCCTATGAGAAGCTCGTCGATAGGTTCTGCACTCTCGCAAAGAAGATTTACAATATCTAACGAAAGCATCCGTTTAAGCCGTTCCGCTCGGAGCGGCTTTTTCTTACCGTTATTTACCGTATTTGATTGACAAACGGACGGCAAAAGAGTATAATGTATATGTAATCCGGTGAAGGAGGGACAGGGATATGAGGATAATCACAATCAATCGTGAGTTCGGCAGCGGCGGCCGCGAGGTCGGCAAGCGCCTTGCAGACGTGCTTCATTACAGATATTATGACAGCGAGATCATCAATGCCATTTCGCTCGAGAGCAATATGGATGAAGGCTATGTTTCCTCCATGCTCGAATCGGGTTCATTCTGGGATTTTCCTATAACCTACGGCAATACCTTTGCAAGCTTTGCCGAACCGCAGTCCAATCTGACCCGTCTTCTCGTTGCAGAGCGCAGAGTCATTCTCGATATTGCAAAGAAGGGTGAAAACTGCGTTATCGTCGGGCGAAATGCCGATGAAATACTTCATGGCTATCATCCGTTCAAGATCTTCGTCTATGCCGAAATGCATTCCAAGATCGCAAGGTGCATGGAGCGCGAAAAGGACGGAAGCCACATGACCGAAAAGGAAATGAAGAAACGCATTGAGCGCATCGACAGCTCGAGGCGCCGGCGCAACCAGCTTGTCGGCGGCGGCAAGTGGGGTGCAAAGGAGAGCTACAACCTCTGCGTGAATACCACCGGCTGCGAGATAAAAAAGATCGTGCCCGGTATCGCCGATTATATCAAAGCGTGGTTTGAATCCGCCCACGCGGAATAAGCGGGATATGAAATCAACCCCGAGCGCAAATGCCCGGGGCTGTTATTCTTTTGCTTAATGCTTTACCCAAATATTATTATCAGGAACTGTGAAACGAGAACAATCGCAAAGAGCGCTATCGGATAGGTTGCGGCGTATGCGGAAGCGACATCCTCCGTGCCTGCAACGCCGATAAGCGTACCGAGCGCAGGGGTGCTCGTCCTGCCGCCGGTGATGGCGCCGAGGCTGTTGAGAAGGCTCATTTTAAGGACGTATTTAGCTATGACGTAGCCGACAATGAGGGAGATTATCGTCATTACTGCGCCGTAGAGGAAGTACACGGGCTTAAAATACTTCACGAAGTTTGCTCCGCCTGCAATGCCTGCGCCGACGAGGAACAGCACGAGCCCGAGCTCACGGAAGCAGGAAAGAGTTTCCTTATTGGGCGTGATGTCGATTTTGCCGATCCTTCCGAAATGCCCGAAGAGAAGCGCCGTAATAAGTGCTCCGCCGGCGGCTGTCAGTGAAAAACAGGTGCCGGAAAGCCCCCTTGATGTCAGGGGAATGCGGATATTGCCGAGTATCAGACCCAAAACAGCCGCAAGGACGAATGCGCCAATGCCGAGCTTATCAATCCGAATGAGCTTGCCTTGATACGGTTTTCTCGCTTCGACATCTGCATTCATGAGCTTTTGGCGTTCGGCTTCCATATCTGCGTGGGTCAATTTCGGAACGAGCTGCACGAAGAGGACAATGCCGACTACTCCGAACAGGTACGCGATACCGTGTCCGACTGTAACCACCGATTCGTATTCGGCTGCGAGCTCCGGCGTTGCAGCATAGAAATTGCTGACCGTTTCCTTAGCTGCGGCAAAGCCCGGGGTGGTCGTCAAAGCCCCCGAGAGTATGCCGTCGATAAGCGCAAGAAATTCATGCTGATCCGCCGCTGTATGCCTGAAAAGCAGATACATAGCGGATGCGATAATCCCCCCGGTAAGGGGTATGCATATGCCTATAACGAGGTAGGATTTATAATTCTTCTGAAGGTTTTTGAAGAATTTCGGCCCTGCCATGAATCCCACTGCGGATACGAAAAGCACCAGGCCGATGTTTTCAACGATCTTGAGTGCATTCTGTGTCAGCTCCGCTGATTTCAGCGAGGCTGCGAGCTCGTCATAAAAGAGTGCGCCGAAGACAAGGGCCATGATGAATACGCCCGAAGTCCCGAGGGAGATGCCCTTGATTTTGAACCTTCCGAGGATATAGCCGACGGCAGCCACCGCCATGATCGAAAAGATCAGAAAGGCAATGCCCTGCACGCTGATAACACCGCCGAATAAAGACATAATTAACTCCTTTTCCGTAAAAGGGAAGCTCTGACCGTATGGTTAAGGGAACACCCGAGCCCATGCGGCCTCCGCTATTATCTCATTCCGTTATTTGCTTGTCAAGGGAAAATCCGAAACCCGGCAGCAGCCGTTTTTCTGTAAATATATTTGATTTTTTCTATAAAAACTATTGAATTGAATGCTTAATCGGAGTTATAATATCGTTTGCATCGGCCATGCTGTTACATGACCGAGAGTTTCGGTGATTGGGTTTCCATCGCCCCGTTGCCATCATTTTAGGAGAAAGAGAAATGAAAAAGGACATCCATCCTTCCTACGGCGAATGCATCGTTCGCTGCGCATGCGGTGAGACCTTCAAGAGCGGTTCCGTTAAGGGCGAGCTCAAGGTTGAAATCTGCTCCAAGTGCCATCCCTTCTATACCGGCCGTCAGAAGCTGGTTGACAGCGGCGGACGCGTTGATAAGTTCAAGAAGCGTTACGGCATGAAGTAAGCTTCAGGCAAAAAGTTTATAAACAAGGAACGACCGAATCAGGCCGTTCCTTTGTTTCTTACTTGAATATGTTCCTTTTTTCGAGTGCCAACAGAAGCACTATGCCGAGCACTCCGCAGCTTACAAGTTCCTCAAGACCCACCGAAAGGATGAAAAACGGGACTGATTCAAAGGTTCCTGCTGTCAGAGCGATGGCAAACGGCATGATTACCGTATTCGCTATTATCGGCGGAAGCGGAGCAAGGAATTTATGTTTTCTCAGCAGCCGCGTTCCGACAGCACCCAAAAGGGTCGCGAAAGTTCCGAGAATAATATCATAAGGCCCTCCTCCGAGGATGATATTCGTGATCAGGCAGCCTATCGTAAGCCCCGGGACTGCCGATACCGTGAAATACGGCAGGATCGTCAGTGCTTCGGACACTCGGAACTGGAACATTCCACCGACCTTCGGGATAAACCCCGTCAGAAAGGATAAAGCGGCATAGAGTGCGGCAATGACTGCCGCCTGAACTATACCGCTTACGGATAAGCTTGATTTCTTTTCGCTATTCATAATATGGCTCCTTAGTTTTGTTTTTTCAGCGGGTTTCCCCGCCTCTGTGAGGATGGTTACGAACTCACGAGCCATATCTTAGCACATTGAATTTGCTTTTGCAAGCATCAATTTATATGTTTTCTTCCCTTTTGCCGTTCGTTTTCTGTTCGCTGCCGTTGTATTCCTCGTCGATATCCTTTCTCCATTCGTCGCTGATGGGTACCGAGCAGCGCATCATGGATATAGCACTGCTCATTGCATCGTAATTGAGCTTGGTGCCCTTTCTATCCGACCTGTAATTTGCTGCGCGCTCCGGCGCAATGCCAAAGCCCTTTGCGGTCTCCACGGCGTCGATATTTGCTCCGAGGAAGATGAATTCCCAGCCCTTGCCCCTCTGCTCCTCGACCATGCGTTTTACTTCATCGCTTGAAAACGTCCTGCTCGCATTTTCCATGCCGTCGGTCGTGATGATGAATATGGTATGCTCGGGAACATCCTCCTCGCGGATATACTTATGCACATCTTTGATATGCTTGACCGCTCCGCCGATTGCATCTATGAGCGCCGTGCAGCCTCGGACGAAATACTGCTTCTCCGTCATGGGCTCGACCTTTTCAATGGGTACGCGGTCGTGGAGCACTTCGCTCACGTTATCAAAGAGGATGGTGGAAACGAGCGCCTCGCCCTTCTCTTTTTTCTGCTTATTGAGCATGGAGTTGAAGCCTCCGATAGTGTCGCTCTCAAGCCCTCCCATGGAACCGCTGCGGTCAAGAATGAATACAATCTCCGTTAAATCCTTTTTCATGATAATTGCCTTTCCTTTCTTATTCTGAGGTTTTCCTCTGTTTTCATGCTCATTATATCTTCGCTGCGGATCTCTGCGGTCGCTTCGCATGCGACATTTTAAAAAACAAAAACCGCCTCGTCATTTCGAAGCGGTTTTCGAGCTTTGCTGACTTTCTCAGTTGTTCACAATATTTTTAACCCATCTATCGCTCTTTACGAAGAAATAGCCGATGACGCATTTGATAAGCTCCGTCGCCGTACAGATGATAAACATCGGAATAATCGGTATGGAGGTGAAATGTGCAAGGCAATAGGCAAGTGGGATGCATATTACCCAGACAAAGCAGCTGTCGAATGCCATCGTAATCTTGGTTTGTCCGCCCGATCTCAAGGTGAAGTAGCAGCCATGGGTAAAGGCATTGAACGGCATAGATACCGCGCAGATGAGCAGGAACGAGGTTGCAAGCGACTTGACCTCATCAGTCGTTTCATAGAGATTGGGTATGTATTTTGCGGAGACAGCGAGGAGGCTTCCGAATATGAAGCAGCCGAGCACCGACATTGTGATAATCTTCCTGTCCGTATCCCTTGCTTCTTCGAATTTCCCCGCGCCTAAAAGGTTGCCGACGATTATCGCAATACTTGAACCTATTGCCATAAATACGACATTGAAAAGATTTGAAACGGTGGAGCTTATATTGAGCGCATTTACCGTTGCAAGTCCGCGCATGGAATAGCATGCTGTCAGGGTGCTCATGCCCATCGACCAAAGGAGCTCATTGAACATAAGCGGTGAGCCCTTCTTTATTATATCGAAGGTGAGGGCTTTGGGGACTCTGAAAGATGAATAAAGCTTGGAGAAAAAGCCGAAGCGCTTTGTATGCGTATGCGCCCAGATTGCGATTATTGCAAGCTCAACAACCCTTGAAAGCACGGTTGCAATGGCTGCGCCCTTTACGCCCATAACGGGGAAGCCGAATTTTCCGAAGATGAGAATATAATTGAATGCCAGATTCACGAGTACAGCCGTGCCGCTGCCGATCATGGGTATGAACGTTTCCCCTGTTTCCTTCAAGGAAGATGCATAGCACTGAGAAACTGCGTACAGCGGAAGCCCTATAAGCATTATCTTCAGATAATCAAGGCCGAAGTTGAGCGTCTTTACAAGGTCGCCCTCCTCGCTGCCCTCGTGCAGGAACAGGCTTATGAGCGGCGAACCGAAAAAATGAAGTATCAAGATACCCAAAACGCTTGCGGCTATGACGAAATACAGCTTAAAGCGGAGCACATGCCGCATGCCGTCAACATCGTTTTTTCCGCTGAACTGCGCACTGAAGATACCTGCCCCGGAAAGCCCTCCGAAGATGCAGAGATTGAATACGAATATGAGCTGATTTGCTATGGCAACGCCGCCGAATTCTTCCGTGCCGATGCGCCCCACCATGAGGTTATCGAGCAGGCTCACGAACTGGGTTATGCCGCTCTGCACCATGACGGGAACGGCTATTGCCAGCACCATGCGGTAGAATGCTTTGTCGCCGAATAATTTTCTTATTTTCATTGCTCGGTTTATGCTAAAATGAAGCCTGCTTCGCCGTCAACGACGGTACCTGCGTTGATGCCGTTTACAGCGTCAACGAAGCTCTTATCGGATTCCATTGCAAAGAGTACCATGGGGATTCCGTATTCACGGCAGAAGCTTATGGCGGTAAGGTCTGTCGCATGAAGATTCCTGTTTATTACCTCATCATAGCTCACGCGCAGATAGCGTTTTGCTTCGGGGTCCTGCCTCGGGTCAGCGGTATATATGCCGTCAACAGCCTTTGCAAGCAGAAGCGCATCCGCGTGGATCTGCGCCGCACGCAGGGCCGCTGCGGTATCGGTCGAGAAGAAGGGCGAACCCGTGCCGCAGGCGAAGATCACGACCTTGCCCTCATCGAGCGCCGCATTTGCGCCCCTTGCGGAATAGCTGTCCATAAACAGCTCCATGCTGACCGCGCTCATGGCCTTTACAGGAACATTCAGGTCGATAAGCGCCTGTTCAAGCGCAAGCGAATTCATAGCGGTCGCGAGCATTCCGATATTATCCGCGCGGTTCCTGTCCATGCTGCCGCCGTTCCTTCCGCGCCACATATTGCCGCCGCCGACTACAACGCCGATCTCGCAGCCTATATCGTGCAAAGCCTTGATATGCCCTGCTGCTGTCATAACGTTATCAAAATCAATTGGGGTCTTTCCCGAAAGCACTTCACCGCTCAGCTTGAGCAGTATACGCCTGTACTTCATAAAAATACTTCCTTTCAGCATTTTTCTTTCCGCTCGCTATTATACAATACAAATCTCCAAAATGGAAGCATCAAAAGGCAATGCTTTCTAACACATTATTTCAGCAGTCGCTGAACCGTTTCTATAAAATATATTAAAAGCGTATTGACAGCAATAGTGGTTTGTAGTATACTACTATCATCAGAAGCTATCCTTTTTTCCTTTGTGTGAGGAATATTCAGCGTATGTGCGCTGAAAAGTTTGCTGAATAAGAGAAAGAGGGAGTGATTGCTATGGTTTATTGATTTGATTAACAAATGGCTGCGATGAGCTTTATGGAATCCTGCACGGCGCATCTTGGGTCGGGCTGATAAAAAATTATGACAATTGTATAATAAACGAACAGTATCTTATGCCCCGTACAAGGGGTAGTTTATCGGATTAAGAGTTTCAAAGAACAGAACATTAGGAGGTATTCATTTATGAAAAAATTTATTGCCATATCACTTGCGCTCCTCATGGTGCTTGCCGCAGTAGGGTGCAATACGACCACAACGAAACCGACAGCGGAGCCTGCAACGGAGGACCCGATTACCGAAAATACTACCGGCCTTCCTACCGCCACGCCCCAACAGGACTCGGAACCGACAGCGGAGCCTACAGCTGACCTTCCTACCGCCACACCCCAACAGGACTTGGAACAGACCATAATCGAGACCGCATGGGCTTTTGCGGAACTTATAGAACAGGTGCATGAGCAGCAATTCATTAAGGAGGGAGCAGAGGTTAAGCTTTCTGTTTCGGGTAATTTTGCAGATGTATGCTTCGCATCCGCCCTCTATCCTTATGAGATGCTTTATATAACCCTTATACTCAACGAGAATGGCAATTATGAGGTTAGTCCCGCAAGCTGCTACATTGATCGTGCCGAGGGCGTTTCGATTGATGTGACTGACGCAAGGTTTGGCGACGATGCCATTGGGAACAAATCTGATGAGCTCCATAATGCACAGATAGTGGTGACGGTTGATGATGTCCGTGCCGCCGGATGCGAGGAAGAAATCGGGTCAAACGAGTATAGGGCCGCTGTTGCCGAAGTATACGGAGAGAAGCTTGCGGAATACTACCGCGGCAGCTTTACCGAGGATTCCCTGTTCTATTGCTTTGATGTTCGCTGCATTGATACAGAAGCCGGCAGCACGGTTTATCCGGAGGACTCATACTATAATATCGTAATCGCTTTCCGCGTCCGTGATATACGCCCGTTCTCCTATCTCTTCTCTTTCGGTCCGTATTTTGTAAGCGGAGCTTATCATCCGGAGTATGAGGGCTGGCTGCTCTATTGGAATTATGTGAATATTGAATTACAGGAGGACGGAAGCTTCGTCTGCGATGCATACCTGAACGGCGCAGC
>SAMEA3663267__coassemble_265_pt1 | contig 17203 bp, 13 predicted proteins | sample SAMEA3663267__metabat2_low_PE_007 | metagenome-assembled genome bin SAMEA3663267 (sample SAMEA3663267) | pig gut metagenome | biome: pig gut; feature: pig-associated habitat; material: faeces | place: China | collected 2013 | reverse complement strand
AACACATGATCTGCATTATTGTTATCGGTGTGTACAGATAAGCTCCCTCAAGCGATGATGATACGATGTAAACAATCAGAGCAATGCTGAATTTCTTTACACTAACGAAATCCGGTGGCAGACGCTTCAACGATTTAGTATAATCGTTTGCACCGCTTGACTATATGCTCCATCTCTTATATAATTACGCTTGGATAAATGTGTCCATACCGCGCATTATTTCAGATTAAGGAGAATCAAAATGATAACAATCAACGGGATGAGCTTGACGGTTGAGCAGGTTGCCGCCGTTGCTCGTAATTACGAACAGGTAGTTATAAGCGAAGAAGCTAAACAGAAGGTCAATAAGGCCCGCGCTTATGTCGAAAAAAAGCTTGATGAAAAAGCCGTTGTATACGGCCTTACCACGGGCTTCGGTAAGTTTTCGGATAAATACATCTCCATTGAAGATACCGCTCGGCTCCAGCGCAATCTAATAATCTCCCATTCCTGCGGAATGGGCAATCCCTTGCCGACCGAGGCTGTACGCGCTGCAATGCTTCTGCGCTGCAATGCCCTTTGCCGCGGCAACTCAGGCATCAGGCTTTCCACAATTGAGACCCTGCTTGCAATGCTCAATAACCGTGTTCATCCCATAGTCCCCGAAAAGGGCTCCCTTGGTGCGAGCGGAGATTTGGCGCCGCTTGCACACATGGTTCTTGTGCTAATCGGCGAGGGCAAAGCCGAATACATGGGCGAGATCATGAGCGGCAGGGAAGCGATGGACAGGGCAGGTATCCCCGTTGTTGAGCTTGCTGCCAAGGAAGGCCTTGCGCTCATAAACGGCACTCAGATCATGACGGCTGTCGGCTGCCTTGCCGTTTACGATGCAAAGCGGCTTGCCAAGACCGCAGATATCGCATGTGCGCTGACCGCAGAAGCTCTAAATGGAATAAAGAAAGCATACGACCCGAAAATCCATGAGCTCCGCGGCCATCAGGGTCAGATAGATTCTGCTAAAAATCTGCTTACCCTTCTGAACGGCAGTGAACTTGCACATGATACCGTACCGGGTAAGGTTCAGGATGCATATGCACTCCGCTGTACTCCGCAGGTACACGGCGCAAGCAGGGACGCTATCGACTATGTCTATAATGCCGTTTCCAGAGAGATAAACGCGGTTACCGATAACCCGATTATCTTCCCTGATGATGATGAAGCTATCTCCGGCGGCAACTTCCATGGCCAGCCAATGGCACTTGCTTTCGATTTCCTCGGCATCGCACTTGCAGAGTATGCCAATATCTCCGAACGCCGTATCGAAAGGCTTGTAAATCCTGCTCTGAGCGAAGGCCTCCCTGCATTCCTCAGCGAGAACGGAGGGCTCAATTCAGGCTTCATGATCACTCAGTATTCCGCTGCGAGCATGGTTTCGGAGAACAAGGTCTGGGCTCATCCTGCAAGCGTTGACTCGATCCCCTCCTCCGCTAACCAGGAGGACCATGTCAGCATGGGTACGATAGCAGCACGCAAGGCAAGAATGATACTTGATAATGCTCAGAAGGTTTTGGGCATTGAATTGTTCGCAGCAAGTCAGGCAATTTTTCTCCGTAATGGAGAGGAGAAGATGGCTCCTGCAACCAAGGCGGTCTATGACCGCATACGTGCGGTAGTCGCACCGATCCATAACGACATAGTCATGTATGAGCAGATGAATAAATTTGATGCCATGATAAAGTCCGAAGCGATCGTCAATGCTGCCGAAAAGGTCACCGGTGAACTTGAATAATTTTGCTGCCCGTAAAAAGGAGGTACTATAAATGAAGAATGAACTCGTTGCAAAGGCAATGACAATTAAGCTGGACAATGTTCTGCCTGAGTATCCCAAGATTGAGGAAGGCTACCGCCGCGCTCCCGACAGGGGATTCCGCCTCACCAAGGCACAGGCAGAGCTTGCGCTCAGAAATGCTCTCCGCTATGTGCCGGAGGAGCTTCACGAAACGCTTGCTCCCGAATTCATGGAAGAGCTTGTAACCCGAGGCAGGATATATGCCTATCGTTACCGTCCAGAAGGCCGTATCTACGGTAAGCCCATAGATGAATACAAGGGCAAATGCATTGAGGGCAAGGCTTTTCAGGTCATGATAGATAATAACCTTGATTTTGAGATTGCACTCTACCCCTATGAGCTCGTCACCTACGGTGAGACAGGTCAGCCCTGCCAGAACTGGCTCCAGTATCGCCTGATTAAGAAATATCTTGAGGAGCTTACCGAGAATCAGACTCTTGTCGTGGAGTCCGGCCATCCTCTCGGACTCTTCCCGAGCAAACCCACCGCTCCCCGTGTTATTATTACCAATTCCCTTATGGTCGGTATGTTTGATAACATAGATGATTGGGAAATCGCAGAGGAAATGGGTGTTGCGAATTACGGCCAGATGACCGCAGGCGGTTGGATGTATATCGGGCCTCAGGGCATCGTTCACGGCACTTTCAATACCATACTCGGCGCTGGCCGTAAGGAACTCGGCATTCCCGAGGACGGCGATCTTACGGGCAGGCTGTTCGTATCCTCGGGTCTCGGCGGAATGAGCGGCGCACAGCCCAAGGCTGCCAATATAGCAAACGCCGTCGGCGTATTTGCTGAAGTAGATTTGTCCAGGATCATGACCCGTTATAATCAGGGCTGGGTCAACAAGATCTCGGATAATCTCGATGAGATTTTCAGCGATGTCAAAAAGCATATAGAGAATAGGGAATCCGTTTCCATCGCCTACCACGGCAACATCGTTGATCTGCTTGAATATGCTGTAAAGCATGATGTGCATATCGATCTGCTTTCAGATCAGACCTCCTGCCATAATGTCTACAACGGCGGTTACTGCCCCGTAGGTCTGACCTTCGAAGAACGTACCGAAATGCTCCATACCAATCGTGATGAATTTGTTAAGCGTGTCAATATGTCGCTCCGCCGTCATTTTGACGCCATTATGGCACTTCACGCAAAGGGAACCTATTTCTTCGATTACGGCAACTCCTTCCTCAAGGCAGTCTATGACAGCGGTATAAAGGAAATCTCCAAGAACGGCGTAGATGATAAGGACGGCTTCATTTTCCCGAGCTATGTCGAGGATATTATGGGTCCCGTTCTCTTCGATTACGGCTACGGTCCGTTCCGCTGGGTCTGCCTCTCCGGCAAACCTTCCGATCTCGACAAGACCGATGCTGCGGCTATGAGCTGCATCGACCCGACTCGCTGCGCTCAGGACAGGGACAATTATATCTGGATCCGTGATGCTAAGGCCAATAAGCTCGTCGTCGGCACACAGGCAAGGATACTCTATCAGGATGCCGAGGGCAGGACGAGGATAGCTCTCAAATTCAACGAAATGGTACGCAATGGTGAGATAGGCCCCGTCATGATCGGGCGTGACCATCATGATGTCAGCGGTACCGATTCACCCTTCCGCGAGACCGCTAATATCAAGGACGGCAGCAATGTAATGGCGGATATGGCTGTTCAGTGCTTTGCGGGCAATGCGGCAAGGGGTATGAGTCTCTGCGCTCTGCATAACGGCGGCGGCGTAGGCATAGGCAAGGCCATTAACGGCGGCTTCGGCTTGGTGCTTGACGGCAGCGAGCGCGTTGACGAGATCATCCGTTCCGCAATGATGTGGGATGTCATGGGCGGCGTTGCAAGACGCAACTGGGCAAGGAACGAGCATTCCGTTGAGACCTCTGTTAAGTATAATGAGAAGTGGGCAGGCAAAGCCCATATAACCATTCCCTATACCGTCAACGATGAGCTTATTGAGAAGACCGTTGCGGCTAAGGTGAAATAAATCTTGATTTCAACAGAACCTGAAAGGAAAAAACAATGGCAAAGATTATTGAATGTGTCCCCAATATCAGTGAGGGCAGGAACCACGAAGTCATCGAAGCATGCGTTGATACGATACGCAATACCCCCGGCGTCACCCTTCTCGATTACAGCAGCGATGCAAGCCATAACCGCAGCGTAATTACCTTTATGGGCAGCCCCGAGGGCGTCATGGATGCCGCGACCGCACTTGCAAAGAAGGCAGTTGAGCTTATCGACCTCAACCATCATCAGGGCGAACATCCCCGTATGGGTGCTGTTGATGTCATTCCTCTTATTCCCATGAAGGATGTTACCAAGGAGGAGACTGTCGAGTATTCCAAGATACTTGCAGAGCGCATCTATAAAGAGGCAGGTATTCCCATATTCCTTTATGAGGATTCCGCTTCCGCGCCGCACCGTGTCAACCTCGCTGCTATCCGCAAGGGTCAGTTCGAAGGCATGGCAGAGAAGGTCAAGGATCCCATGTGGACGCCCGATTTCGGCGGCGCAACGATTCACCCCACCGCCGGTACGACCGCAGTCGGCTGCCGCATGCCCCTTATTGCATTCAATATCAATCTCTCGACCAGCGATGTTACCATTGCAAGCAAGATTGCGAAGATAATTCGCCGTTCCAGCGGCGGCTTCGATTGCGTAAAGGCTCTCGGCGTTATGCTCGAGGAGAGGAATGTGGCTCAGGTTTCAATCAATATGACCGACTTCCACAGGACTCCGCTTTACAGGGTTCTGGAGCTTACCAAGGCAGAAGCCGCACGTTGGGGCGTTCATGTTATAGGTACCGAGATCATCGGTCTTACTCCGATGCGTGCTCTTGTCGATTCCGCCGAGTACTATCTCCAGATTGAGGATTTCAATGCGGATAAGCAGATCCTCGAAAATTATCTTCTCTAAATAAAACAAATGAACGGAGGAATAGTCTGTCCCTCCGTTCATTGTTGTTTACATTTTCCGAAAGGTTTTATCATGCTTCTAATAAAAAACATAGGAAAACTTGCGACTCCGCTGGGCAATACCGTGCATTGCGGCGAAAAGCAAAGGGAGATAAAGGTATTTACCGATGCATCCGTGCTTATTTCGGATGACGGTAAAATACTTGAGATCGCCGAAAAGGGAAATATGCCTTCATGCTCGTCCGATATTGAAACGATTGACGCTGAAGGTATGCTTGTCACCCCGGGTCTTGTCGATGCGCATACCCACCTCGTATTCGGCGGCTGGCGAGATCATGAGGTACCGCTTAAAATCTCAGGCGCATCCTATCTTGAAATACTGAATGCCGGCGGAGGAATTCTCAATACCCTTCGTGCGACTCGTGAAGCGAGCGCGGATGAGCTCTTTGACAGAAGCGCCGAATTCCTCAGTGAAATGATGAATTTGGGTGTCACGACTGTTGAAGCCAAATCCGGTTACGGCTTGGATTTCGAGAATGAGATCAAGCAGCTTGAGGTCATAAGACGTCTTGACAGGGAAACTCCGCTCGATGTAGTATCCACCTTTCTCGGCGCACATGCAATCCCTTCGGAATTCGCAGGAAACCCGGATGGGTATATAGACTATCTGATCGACAAGGTGCTTCCCGTTGTCGCCGAAAGAAAGCTTGCCGATTTCTGCGATGTGTTCGTTGAGGATACTATTTTCACGGCCGAGCATGCCCGTAAGCTCCTTCTCGCCGCACAGAGGCTCGGTATGCCTTCAAAGATACACGCTGATGAGATTAACGCCATCGGAGGCTCGGAGCTGGCAGGGGAGATAGGCGCAGTATCCGCCGAGCATCTGCTCTCGACCGTGGACAGCGGAATAGAATCGCTTGCAAAGGCCAAGACTGTTGCATGCCTGCTTCCCTGTACCTCGCTGTACCTTGATAAACCCTTCGCAAGAGCAAGGGATATGATAAATGCAGGAGTCCCCGTCGCTATCGCAACGGACTTTAACCCGGGTTCATGCCCTTCGCTCAATATCCAGCTTGCCATGAATATGGGCTATATCCGTTACAGAATGTATCCGGAAGAAATACTGACCGCAGTTACCCTTAATGCTGCCTGTGCTCTCGGCATGGGTGATAGGATCGGAACCGCCGAAAAGGGAAAACAGGCAGATTTCGTAATCTGGAATGCAAAAGACCTCTCAATGCTCTGCTACCGCATGGGCAGTAACCAAGCAAAAACCGTTATAAAGAAAGGAAAAATTTATGAAACTCGTTGATATGCAGGTAACCGGTTACCTCGATATTCTCGCATCCGATGCGCCCGCACCCGGCGGCGGAAGCGCAGCTGCACTCTGCGGCGCACAGGGTATTGGCCTTGTCGCCATGGTCGCAGGGCAGACCGCGATTAAAAAGGCATATGAAGCTGATTGGCCGCTCTGCCATGAGATCGCAGATGAAGGCAAAAAGCTATTTGAAGCACTGACTGCTCAGGTCGATAAGGACACTGATGCTTATAACATCATCGCTGCTGCTTTCAAAATGCCCAAGGAGACCGAAGAACAGAAGGCTGTCCGCCGTCAGGAGATCGCAAGGGGCACCCTTATTTCCACTGAAGTTCCCTTTGAAACTCTGAATCTTGCAGTTCGCGCGCTTGAGCTTGCCGAAAGGCTCCTCGGACACTATAATACCAACTGCGCAAGCGATCTCGGTGTCGGAGGACTGAACCTCCATACCTGCGTCCACGGTGCATGGATGAATGTTCTTATCAACCTCGGCGGTATCAAGGATGAGGAAAAGAAGAATTATTTCGAAACCGAAGGCAAAAAGCTCGTTGCGCGTGCAGATGAGCTTGCAGCAAAGGTCAATGAAACAGTAATGAAGGATATAATCGGCTAACGAATAAAGGCATTATGAAAACTGCTGTTCCCTTAGGATTACCGGGAGCAGCAGTTCTTTTTCTGATAATCAGTTTTTCTTATTCAGCTTATCAATTTTTTCCGCGGACGGCGTAACATAGAGCGTGCGCTGATTGGTATAGATGACCATTCCGGGCTTCGCTCCGGAGGGCTTTTTAACGAATCTTCGCTGCGTATAGTCAACGGGAACAAGCCCCGAATCCCTCGCTTTGGAGTAGTACGCTGCAAGCTCGGCGGCTTCCAAAAGGGTCGTATCGGGAGCTTCACCGCCGGAAAGAATTATGACATGCGAGCCGTGAAAATCCTTGGTATGCAGCCAAATATCATCGGGTGAGGATTCCTTAAAGGTCAGTCGGTCATTCTGAATGTTGTTTTTGCCGACGAGAATATCAATACCGTCGGAGGAAACATAACGGTAAGGCTTGGACTTGGGCAGCTTGGTGCGGCTGTTTCTGCTGAGCTTTATGTAACCAGCTGAGCTGAGCTCGGATTTAACCTCGTCAAAATCCGAATCGGTAACGCATTCGGAAAGGTCGGAAAGGATACCGGAAAGGTATTCGAGCTCGCGCATGGCTTCGGCCTGCTGAACTATGGCACTCTCACGAGCAGACTTGGCTTTACGATACTTTTTGTAGTATGCCTGTGCATTTGCGGATGCCGATATACTGCCGTCAAGCTCAACGGAGATAATCTCGGGAGGGTCAGCGTAATAGTCTTCAAGCAAAGCCTCATTGGCTCTCGGAGGAATGCGATAGAGGTTGGCGGTAATGAGCTCACCGCATTTTCTGAGCTTCTCTATCTCGGCCTCATCGCCGATGGAGAGCGAAAATTTCTCTATCTTCCTTTCAAGCCTTTGAATGTTATTCATAATAACACGTTCGATGGAAGCCGTGCGCCGCTTGACGCTTTCAGCCTGCGAACGCCTGCGGTAAAATTCATCGGCTGCTTCGGCAAGACTGCTAAACCTGACAAAGTCATCGCTCGCCGGAATGAAAGGCAGAAGCGTACTGCTTCCCCCCCAATTAGCTATACAAGCACTGATACTACCCATCGACAGGCTGCGATAGAATCCGTACAAGCCTTCGCTTAGCTTATCGGTATCGCTCGGGTCAATACGGCTATAATCGCATACAGCGTCAATCAAAAGAGCTGCGACAGAGGGCGATAGACCGTAGAAATTATTTGACAATGCCTTATCGAGCCTTGCTCCGGATTCCAGTGCAGCTTTGAAATCCGAAACGGAAGCAGCGGAAGGATCATGCTTGTCCTGCGAAGGGGGAAACTCATATTTGAGATGGGGAAGTATCAATCTGACGCTGCTCATGGAAGCGGAAACTCTCCTTGCAGCATCAATTATCATTCCGCTTCCGTCTACGAGAATGATGTTTGAATGCTTGCCCATGATCTCGCATACAAGCGAATATTCCGCCTCATCATGCAGCTCATCCAAAGCAGAAAAGCGTATGATGACTATGCGGTCGAGGTTTGGCTGTTCAATCGAAATCACCTTCGCGCCGAGAAGATGTTTCCGTAAAAGCATAAGGAAGTTCGGAGCATCTATGGGTGAAGTACGCTTTTCATTTGTAAGCTGTATGCGGCAGTTATCGGGAGAGGATGAGATGAATAACCTCTTGGTTTCGCCGCCTGCATGCACAACGAAAAGCAGCTCGTAGCGTTCGGGCTGCTGTATCTTTTCAATTCTGCCGCCGATCAGTGCTTTAATCTCGCTGACGGAGGCAGTAAGTGTTAATCCGTCCATAAAACTAAAATAGGGGACTGAAATCAGTCCCCATTGCTGCATTATGCCGTTCTGCCTTCGGGGAGAACTCCGGGTTTGAATACATAGGTGGGAGCCGCTTCCTTAAGGACGGACTGACGGGTAATGATTACCCGTTCAACATCGTCTCGAGAGGGAAGCTCATACATGATGGGAAGCATGATATCCTCAAGGATAGCACGAAGCCCCCTCGCACCGGTGTTGCGCTTGATGGTGAGGCTTGCGACCTCTCTAAGTGCGTCGGGTTCGAAATCAAGATGAACATTATCCATTTCGAACAGACGCTTATACTGCTTTACAAGCGCATTTTTAGGTTCTGTCAGAATGCTCACCATTGCTTCCTCGGTGAGCTGATCGAGCGTTACGATTATGGGTACACGCCCGATGAATTCCGGGATAAGACCGAATTTCAAAAGATCCTCGGGAAGAATATCCTTCAGCGTTTCGCCAATATCCTTTTTGATGTTGGACTGAATGTCGGCGCCGAAGCCCATGCTCTTCTTACCGGTACGCTTTGCAATGATATCCTCAATGCCTGCAAATGCGCCGCCGCAGATGAAGAGAATATTTGTGGTGTCGATCTGAATGAATTCCTGATGCGGATGCTTCCGTCCGCCCTGAGGGGGGACCGATGCAACGGTACCTTCAAGTATCTTGAGCAGTGCCTGCTGCACGCCTTCACCGGAAACATCACGGGTGATCGAAGGATTTTCGCTCTTTCTTGCAATCTTGTCGATCTCGTCGATATAGATAATGCCCTTTTCCGCACGTTCAACATCATAGTTGGCTGCCTGAACGAGCTTTAACAGGATATTCTCAACGTCTTCACCGACATAACCTGCCTCGGTGAGAGAGGTAGCATCGGCAACCGCAAAGGGAACGTTTAATATTCTCGCAAGGGTTTCCGCAAGAAGGGTCTTGCCGCAGCCGGTCGGCCCAAGCATAACTATGTTGCTTTTTCCAAGCTCGGCTTCGGTATCGGTCTTAGGTGCATAAATCCTCTTATAATGATTGTAAACGGCAACAGCAAGCGCCATTTTGGCATGCTCCTGCCCGATTACATAGTCGTTAAGTACGCTAACGATGTCCTTCGGCTTGGGAAGCTCCGCAGGTGCAGTATCAATATCGGTATTCCTGAATTCATCGCCGAGAATGTCGTCGCAAAGCGCAACGCATTCATCGCAGATAAATACGTCACCGGTGGGGCCTGCAAGCAGCCTTCCGACCTTATCCTGGGATCTGCCGCAGAACGAACAGACCTTTAAATCATCGTCTTTATAATTTGCCATAGATGGAAATTAACCTCCTCCTTACCTTCTGGGCTTGACGATCTCGTCAATAATCCCGTATTCGAGCGCTGCATCGGGTGACATAAAATTATCGCGTTCGGTGTCCACAGCAATCCTTTCAACGCTCTGACCGGTGCGTGAAGCTAAGATCTCATTCAGCCTGCGCCTGGTCTCGATAATATGCTCGGCGTGGATCTTTACATCGCTCGCCTGACCGCTTGCGCCTCCGGAGGGCTGATGAATCATGATCTCGCTGTTCGGAAGTGCCTTGCGCTTGCCCTTTGCGCCTGCCGCCAGCAGAAATGCCCCCATGGAAGCAGCCATGCCGATACAGATCGTCGAAACCTCGCAGCGGATGTACTGCATGGTATCGTAGATCGCCATGCCGGCAGAAATGCTGCCGCCGGGGCTGTTGATATAGAGGAAGATATCCTTATCAGGATCATCGGCCTCCAAAAACAGCATCTGAGCGACAATAAGGTTGGCCTCGTCATCGTTTATTTCCGAACCCAGGAAAATGATGCGATCCTTCAATAGCCTTGAATAGATATCATAGGAACGCTCGCCCTTGTTGGTTTGTTCAATTACCATAGGTATTAAGCTGCTCATGTTGACCTCCTGATTCTTCGGGATTCAGTGTAAATATAATATGTAACGTCACTTATTCTCGTCATGCTCGCAGCCGCAATCGCAGTGCTCGTCGTGCTCATCGTGCTTGGGCTCTACCGCAACGGAATTGGAAACGATAAGCTCAACGACAGCTTCAAAGATAGCGGAGGAAACATACCTGCTGCGGTTCTTTTCAAGCTCTGCCTTGACCTTTTCATCGTCCCAGTCGGGGCCGGGATTGCTGCGGCGGACTGCTTCAATATAGTTCGCCTCGGTGGGCTCAATCTTTTCTTCGTCCACAATAGCGCCGATGACATACTGTGCTTTCAGGTTTGCTTCTGCGCCCTTGCGGTAGTCATTGCGGATATCTTCCATGGTGATACCGGCATAGTCAATATAATCCTTGAGGGATGTGCCGTACATGCTAAGCTGCTGTTCAAAACGCTTAATCTGCATATCGACCTCTTCTTCGACTATATCCTTATGGATTTCGACCTTGGCATTATCGACAGCCTTCTGCACGGCGGCATTCTCGTATGCAAACTTTGAATTTTCCTTTGCCCTTTTCTCAAGCTCCTCACGGATATTTGCTTCAAACTCGGCTACGGTATTGAATTCCGAGGTGTCCTGAACGAAATCGTCATCAAGCTCGGGAATCTCTTCAAAACTGATCTCATGAACGGTGACCTTGAAGATGGCTTCCTTGCCGGCAAGATGCTCTGCCTGATAGTCGGTGGGGAAGGTAACTTTGATGTCGCGCTGTTCACCCTTGTTCATACCTACCATCTGCTCTTCAAAGCCGGGGATGAAGGTGTGGGAACCGATCTTGAGGGTGTAGTTTTCGGCGGTACCGCCTTCAAACTGCTCATCGCCGAGGAAGCCTGCAAAATCGATAACGGTGCTGTCGCCCTCCTGAACGGGACGATCAACGCTTACAGTGCGAGCCTGAGCTTCAAGCCTGTTATTGATTTCCTTTTTGACGTCTTCATCCGTAACAGTATACTCAACTCTTTCAACTTCTATACCCTTGTACTGACCGAGTTCGACGGTGGGGCGGGTAACGACTTCGGCGGTGAAATCAACGCCGTCCTGCTCGGAAATGGCGGTGAAATGGATCTCGGGCTGGAGCTCGGGAATGATGTTATGCTCTGCAAGAGCATCTGAATATGCATGCTGAACGAGTGCATCGAATTCATTATCCCAAAATACGTTCTCGCCGTAGGACTTTTCGATGACCTTACGCGGAGCCTTCCCCTTACGGAAGCCGGGAATCTGATAACGGGCTGCAAGACGGCGATATGCGCTCTCGAGAGCACGGACATAATCTTCGCCGCTGATGTGAAGCTCAAAGCGTACCTTACCGTTTTCGGGATGAGTTAATTCTGACATTGTAATCCTCCAAATTATGCTGTTCGGTGGGAGCATCCGCAGTCAGCAGAAAAACCATACCGCACCGATAATAATCAATGGAATAAATCCATATCAAGTTATTATAGCATAGTAATTTATTTAAGTAAATGATTGACGTAAAATATATGCACAAATGCGGAGAAATATTGCACAGAAGGCTGATTTTGCCGGAATCATGACCTGCTATATCAAACAAAAATACCTCTCAATAACCGCAGCAAGCCCATCGGCTTCCTTTGGAGCATACCTCGGAGATAGCGCAAGCGAAACAAAATCATAGGGGGCGTCGGCATGAAACTCCCGATAGTCCGAATACACCCTGAAGGGTACAGTGGGTTCGGGACCGTTCGTTTTTTCAAACAGCTTTGATACAAAGCTCTCAAGGTGAATGTAAGCATATTCTCCGTTCGGGCTTTTGAATGCAAACGAGGGAATATCGGGCCGTGACTTCGGATTTCGGATATTTTCAAGCGAACCGACCAAACGAAGAGCAATGGCAAAAAGAAGATAGTTGGCTTCATCAAGCTGCTGCATTTCATAGAATCTTCCGATATTCACGCGAAGCTCGGGAGGCATGGCAAGAACGGTGTTCAGGACAAAGCCGGGGCCGGGCTTTCCTATGCCGAGGTCGCTGTGCGCGTCAACATGGGTGACGTGGAAAGGGAAACTGAGTTTGCCGCCTGCTATCAGCTCAAGCCAAAATCGAAGCGCGGAATCATGCGTCTCAAAAATACGCCCGGGGATGGGAGAAAATTGAGTGAGTCCCAAGTTATCCTCAAGAAACCTAACTACTTGCTCCTCGCTCCATGGCTCGTGCCCAGCCGGCTCGGGCCGCTTGCCGATTTCCGCCAAAGGGCAGCAGTCTTTAAGAAAAAAGTCGAGATCGATATCGAGAATACGCATTTGATACCTCATTGAATGGGAGAGTAAGGATGATTATAGCATTTTTCAAAAAAATGTAAAGATTTCTGTATAAATACATGATTTTTCCATCATTTACCTATTGAAAATGTGTCAAAACTGTGTTACCATATATTCCACCGCACTTAAAAGGAGGCAGAACAACCATGAAAAAACGATTTATTGCTGTAATAGTAATGATAGCAGTAGTTGCATCCCTGATTATATCTGCCCAGGGCGCTGTTGCAGCCAACTATCCCGCTCCGCTTGAGACAAGCTTCGAGAATACCGGTGACATGCGCTATGATATCGTGCAGCGCGCATTATCGCAGGTAGGCTATGTCGAAGGTACAGGCAGCTGGAATGCTTTCGGCAACTATTTTGGCAATCCGACAGGCTCTTGGTGCGCATACTTTGTCCAGTGGTGCGCTGTACAGGCAGGGGTACCGACATCTATTTTGCCGGAGAGCCGGGTCGGAAGGGTATCCGATTATTGGGAGACTGCTTCGGTCGAGCTCGAATTCCATCCCGTGAACGACTATGCTAACCCATATACGCCGCAGGCAGGGGATCTTGTGATTTACCGCGCAAATCGGACCTATTACGATACCGTTAACGGTACTATTCTGACATATCCGACTGCGAATACTATCGCATGCCGCTTCGGCAGGTCACAGAAGAACGGCGTTTACACCAACATCAGCCATATAGGCATTGTGGCGAGGGATGCGGCGTACCCTACGAATAACGGCAGTCAGATCAACTACGCCGGATTCAGCATGGTGGACGGAAATTGGCACAAGTCCGTTGTGTCGAGATTCGAACTGTATGAGAATATCACAGGATTTGTTGCAATCAAATATACTGAACCGGAAGACCAGCCTACGCCCACGCCTACGCCCGAACCGAATGAACCGACAATACCGGGGAATCCTGAGATTTATGTCGGTCAGTGGCCGGTGCTCTCAAAGGGCAGCAGGGGGGAAAATGTCGCGCTTCTCCAAACCATGCTGAATTATTACTTCGGAGCAGGTCTGGCAGTTGACGGCGAATTCGGAAGCGCAACGCAAAGAGCCGTAATCCGGTATCAGCAGCAGAATCTGCTGAAGATGGACGGCATAGTGGGCCCTGCGACATGGAAAAAGCTGACAAGGCTTGTCCAAACCACTGCAAACTATGATATTCGCATCACACGTCAGATCCAAAGTCTGCTCAATAATCGCTTTGGCATCGCGACCTCGGTTGACGGTATATACGGCCCGAGAACGGCAAATTCCGTCATGACGCTGCAGGCGATTACAGGCATAGCTAAGGATGGCAAGGTCGGGCCCGAGACCTGGCGGATACTTGTCTGTGCCTCAATGCAGTGATCCTAAATAAAACCGAATATTTATCCGCAAGCAGTGCTTGCCGAAAAGCCCACAAATCCGTGGGCTTTTTCTGTGCGAAAGCGTATGCGGAAAATGATTCCGTCATTGAATTAAAACGGCAAATGAGCTATAATGATTACATAACTTTCCTATCCCCATTGCAAGGAGGCAAAATGAAGATGCTTTTGAAACTTAAACAACTGACATGCATTCTTCTCTCAGCTATGTTCATATTCATGATAGCGGGACCGATGGCTGAAGCGGAGCTCATCACAGCCGAAACAATGACGCTTGAACCCATCAAAGCGGACGGAGTGACGATTACTCCCATCGAGATGGACGTGCTTGCCGATATTGAATACGGAATAATAACCTTCCGTGAAACGAAGCAGCTTAGCTTTACTGCCTCTTTTGATGAGGGCTGGACCTATAATTCCACATATTCAACCTTTTTTCCGAATAATTCAGACAGGACGAGCATTTCGGATAACGCTGACGGAAGCAAGACCTTTGTCTTTACTGCTGTGACGGGTGAAACCGTAACAGCGGATGATTTCAATTCAGTTGGCATCTATGCATCCGCTGCACAGCTTCCTAAGCTTGAGATAAATATCGGTATTCCGTTTTCTCAGGTGACAAAGGAAACATGGGTTGATGCCGAATTCACTTTGACCATGGGAACAAAAAAGTTTTCAAGCGGTGATTATTCCGGCACAGGCAGCATCAAGGGCAGAGGAAACACATCATGGGATCAGCCCAAGAAACCGTATTCGATCAAGCTGTCGGAGAAAAAATCACTTCTTGACATACCCAAAACCAAGAAATATGCCATCGTTCCGGGATACGCCGATCAGTCACTGATGCGCAATTTTATCACATACAAGGCAGGACTGATGTTTGACGGCATTGAGTATACTCCCAAATGTGAATTCGTCGAAGTGTATCTCAATGGGGTGTATAACGGTATCTATATTCTTGTTGAGCGTGTCGAAATAGAGGGCAGTAAAATAGATATAGAAGAAGCCGGCCCCGAGGACCTTACCGGAGGTTATCTCATTGAGAAGGATATCGACGGAAAGATCGACTATGATGCAGATCAGTGGTTCAATTGTCCTTATTGGGCAAATCAGTCACAGGACTTTTTCGTTTTGAAGACACCGGAGTCCGATGATTCTGCTTTGCTCGAGCAGATGCTGGCTTATCTCGAAGATCATATGCAGAAGGTACATGATTCCATTATGGGTACGAGCGGAGAAAGCTATACCGATTATGTTGATGTGGACTCGTGGATAGACTTCATCCTTATGCAGGAGATTACCAAGAATATCGACGGCAATCTGAAAACGAGCTGCTATATGTATAAGCAGAGCGGAGACGATCATATTTATATGACCGCAATATGGGATTTCGACCTTGCATACGGTATTGCGAATTGGGATAATGCAAGCTACCAGCATAACGATTATTACGACTGCCCAAACGGTACGGGCGTTACGGGCTTTATGGCTATCAACAGCTCCTGCCCGTGGTTCGATCATCTCTATGATGATTACGAAGAGTTCAGAGAAGCGCTTATAGCAAAGTATAACGAGTACCGCGAAACAATGATTCCTGCCATGCGCAATAATATCAACGCTCAGGCGGCATATCTCTCGGAGAATACTTCGAGAAACGATCAGAAGTGGGGCACGGACTTCGCTTACGGCGTCTCCGATCTTAAATCGTGGTTCAACGGACGCATAGATTGGCTTGACAGGCAATGGTATGAAGGCTATGAGGCTATCGACCTTGACCTTGCTATGAATGCCGACGGCGGAAATCTGCATTTTGAAACCGAAGGGAGCTATCCTTTCATCGGCACCGCTGTTGACGGAAGGCTTGCAGGCATGAGCGGAAATGCAGGAGCAGACAGCACCGGCTCGAGCGTTTCGCTGACGCTTAATATGTATGCAGGTGAGACCCTGAGCTTTGATTATAGGGTTAGCAGTGAACAAAACTACGATAAATTCAAATTCTCAGTCAACGGCACAAAGAAATTCGAGTATTCCGGCGAGATAGCTTGGACGGATTATACCTTCACAGCTTCGGCGGACGGAAGCTATACCTTTATTTGGGAATTCACAAAGGATTATTCCGTGGCGAGCGGAAGCGACTGTGCATGGATTGATAATGTCAGCTATTCAGGTCAACATATAAGCTACCAACCGGGAGATGTCGATATGGACGGGCAGATCACGCTTCGTGATTCGATTCTTGTGACGAGATATGCGCTGGGGCTTATCGACCTGAGCGCCGAACAGCAATTGATCGCCGATGTGAACGGCAGCGGTTCAGTTGATTCCGCTGATGCAATAATGATTGCAAGATGGGCATTGGATCTGTAAGCGAATCCGGTTTTTGAGCGAAAAGTGCCTCCGGGGAAAAGGCCTGGGTTCACAAGACAGTTAACAGTTACAGCAGTTTGCGCTGCTGTGGCTGTTCTTGTATTGTATCCTGTTATGTGATAATATGGAATCGAACAGACCTACAAATCTGAATTTGCGGAGGGATTTCGGTGGGATTATTTGATTTATTCAAAACAAAGAAAGTGGAACTAACTGAAGAAAAATGGAATAAAATGTGGGAACTGTGGGTTGAGGGCCAGGCCGATTCACCCTATGCAGAATTGATGACCTACCAAAGTGAAATTAAAAACGGGGGACACGACCAATATTTTACCAATGTTGAAAATACAGGTGATTTGCAAAAAGAGATGATGGCACTGGAAACCGTTTTGTCATTAAGGCTCAAAGAGAATCTAAAAAAAGCATATGAAGCGTATTTGATATTGGAAGATAAAGGAGAGGACGAGCGAGCAGAAGAAATTCTGGAGCAGTGTGATGATGTGTTCTATAAAAACGAAGAAGAACTCAATCACATACTGAAAGCGTATGCCGATAAGGTCAAACTATAAATTCCAGTTTGTCGAACAGATAAGGGCGCACTTTTATATATCGTTCGATGTACTGTGCGCTCTGCGATTTTCGCAGCACCAAAGCCTCCCTTTACACAAGGGAGCCCTGGGCACTGCCGCGCCAGTACGAAATGGAAAAAGGGGCTGTTGCAAATGCAAGCTAATTGCAGGCAACAGCCTCTTTCCTTACGC
>SAMEA3663267__coassemble_232_pt1 | contig 18576 bp, 17 predicted proteins | sample SAMEA3663267__metabat2_low_PE_007 | metagenome-assembled genome bin SAMEA3663267 (sample SAMEA3663267) | pig gut metagenome | biome: pig gut; feature: pig-associated habitat; material: faeces | place: China | collected 2013 | reverse complement strand
CCGCCGATACCGCCGGTAGCGAATACGCGGATACCTGCCATATCGGCAAGTATCATCGTACCTGCAACGGTCAGCGCACCGTCTCCGCCGCTTGCCGCGAGCATGGCAATATCCCTGCGGCTTGCCTTTGTTACGGCCATACCGGTTTTTCCGAGATACTCCAGCTGCTCATCAGTAAGGCCGGCACAGAGCTTTCCTCCGAGTATGGCGCATGTCGCAGGGACTGCGCCGTTCTCGCGTGCGATGCGTGAGCATTCGCGTGCTGTGGCGACGTTTTCAGGATAGGGCATACCGTGTGAGATTATAGTGCTTTCGAGCGCGATGACAGGATGATTGTTTTCTATCGCCTCCGCGACCTCGGGTGAATAGCAAATATTGGGGTTTAGCTTCATATCATAATTCCTTTCCTATCGCTTTAGAGGCATTTATGCTTGCCGTTTCCGCCGCGAAAGCGACATCGTTTGTTTTCAGCAATGTATCAATTATTGCAGCAGCTGCCGCATCGCCTGCACCGGTGGTGGCAATCACATCGACGGGTTTGGCTTCTGCGTGGCCGCAGACTTTTTCGGACGCAAAATAGATACCGTCCGCACCGCATGAGACAAAGCAGGATTTGGCACCCATGCCTATAATGGCAGCGGCGCAGTCGGCAGGTTCGACCTTACCCGTCAGCGCACGGGCTTCAAGAAGATTCGGCTTTATTGCGGCAAGCCTGCCGATATAGGGACGAAGCCGCATAGCCTTTGCGGAACTCACGGGGTCGGCGAAGATAGGAACGGTGATTTTTTCGCACAGATATCCGATAGCCTCAGCGGAAATATTGCAGTCTATGACAACGGCCTCGCATGAATTCAAAAAATCAAGGCATTTGCTGAGATTTTCAGGGCTCAGAACCGACTCCGTACAGTCAAGATCCGATAGAGCAAGAAACATATCGCCGTCAGCATCATTTGCACAGAGGTACACGCCGCTCCTTTCGGCAGGAAAGCTTATAAGATCAACGCACACTTCCTTTGCGGAACGGATCAGCAGCGCGCCCAGAGGATCATCCCCGACGGCACAGATGAGCGTCACGGGGCGTCCGAGCTTCGCAAGGTTTCCGGCTATGTTGAAACCGACGCCGCCGGCAGCAACGGTTATATGCGAGGGGTTGGAGTCCCTCTCGATAATATCCGTATAGGGTTTTCCGGAGATGTCACAGCAGATGCCGCCCACAACCGCAATTCGGTTCATATCTATTTCTCTCCGTTCGGCCTAAGGTTTTTTCCAAAGATTGATTATGGTGAGTATTGCCGTCATAATCGCAAGCAATGCTCCGATACCGATGAACCACTTGGCTATTCCGCTTGCCATGAACCATTCGGCGACTTCCCCGGTCATAAATGATACAGAATCATTCACTTTCTCCAAAACAAAACACACAAAAACGAATATTCCCATCACAAGGGAGGCATGGGCAAACAGCACATTGAGTTTTCTGCGCACAGGATGCTTATTGCATATTCTATCGGAATTGTTCATCAATATACCTCCAATCACTTATTGGGCTCTCTTATGTACACTATATCGGTATTCTCTCTTCCGCCTTCGCAGGGCTTGGATACCAGAGCGCCGTTGAACCACATCATTGCAGTCAGGCCGCCGTCAAGATTATACGCCTTATAGCAGCCAAGGTCGTACATTAACCGGGAGAGCTCTGCCATGGTCACGCCGTATGAATAATTCTTGGTTCTGCCATCGACAACTACAAGGCAGTAATGCCCGGGCTCATAATAGCCGATCGCACATCTGGGATGTCTATCGACAACGTAACCGTCACAGTTGAAGCCCTCAGTCCGCGGCTGCCCGCTGCCGTCGAGGAGTATCGGCCCAAAGCTCCATGCGTGGAGAGGATACTGCGCAAAAAACTCATCGTCAAGCAGGACCTGACCTGCATAATACAGATTCATGGTTCCGTCATAATTTAATACGCAAACATCCTGATTGGGATTCAGCTCATCACGGAAAAGCTCTCCGTTCCTTATTACGAGACCGTTTTTCTTTCCCATCCAGAAGTCTCCCGAAGCTGCGAATATCGCGCCCTCGCGTTCGGCAATAGCTTCAAGCCTTTCGGTATTGTCATTGCTTTGAGCATTGGCGGTGCGTATGCACTCGATATCCTGAATATAGATGTCTGCAACGTAGTAGGCGACAAGGTATCCGTTTATCCACTGGGAGTAAGGGGTTATTTCGATACAGATATCGTCGCTCCGATAGCTGTTTTCATCAATAAGAATCTCTCCGTCTGTGAACTTCTCGGCAAACTTATCCCCGAGGAGGCCCGAAGGGACCGGTTCGGGGGTTGGCTCAGCCTGAGGGGTCGGTGCTGCAGTGGGATAATCGTTCTCCGTTGGCACGGGCGATGGCGCCTCAGTGAAAGAAGGCGCAGGAGGCGGGGTGGACAGCGATACGCTTGCATTGGGATCGACATCTATCGGCTTCATGTTGTAGCCAAAGAATGCCAGCGCAAGGATGGCGAAAAGCAGTATATCAGCGGCAACGGTCGCTATAATCTTAGAAGAGTTTTTCTTAAATCTCATTTACGGGCTTCCTTCTTTCCGTTGAAAACAAATTTTCTTTGAAGCACAAAGTTTATCGGGTAGATTATAAGCTGTGCCAATATCTGCGCTATCGCAAGCGGCATAATAGGATTCAGGACATACAGCAGACCATAGTTCGCTCCGAGCATAACAACGGCAAGGAGATAGTATTTCCATACGCTTCCCTTCGCTTTGCTCGAAAACACTATGTTCCTGTTGAGCAAATAGTTAATAAATGAGCTGACTATCCTGGCGAGTATCAGCGCAGGCAGCTTGGGCTCCAGCGCAACCCCGAACAGATGGACAAAGCCATCGGAGGCGCTGCCGGCAAAAATCCGTGTGAGCACGAGCAGAAGAACGTAATCGACCAACCAACTTATCATGGAGGAGGCGATAAAGGCGAAAATAGTCTTATATATACGCCAGGAATCCTTGATGGTGTTGAAATGGGAGGATGAATTGTTATCAAGATAGACTGTTTCGATGGTTATCTCGATTATAGGTATCTTCTTTTTTGTACACGTCAAAAGCTGATTTATTTCAAATTCATATCTTTCACCGCTGATGGAGAGCATCTCATCAATGAGATCCGTTGAAAACGCACGAAGCCCGGTCTGGGTATCGTAAACACGAACCCCGGTGGATACGGCAAAAACTGCGCGCGTAACAGAATTACCGAATCGGCTTCGCAGGGGAACATTACCCTTAAAGGCTCTGCTTCCCAGCACGAGCGCATCACGGTGTTCTCCCCATGCCTCACAAACACGCACAACATCTTTAATCAGGTGCTGCCCATCGGCATCGACAGTAACTACGCCGTCATCGGCTAGGCATTGCGCTTTAACCCACTCAAACGCGGTCTTCATTGCACGCCCCTTGCCCCTGTTCACGTCGTGATGGAGCACGGTGACCCTTTCGCCCATTGCTTCTGACTGTGAAAAGAACTGCATTCTATCATCAGAACTTCCGTCATCAACTATAACGATGCGGTAATCTGTCTCAGATAAAAAACCTGAGACCAGCTTAACCAGCTTTTCATCCGGCTGATATGCCGGCACAACAACGATCATAATATCCTCAACAATCACCCGGCGCCGCAGCAATGCGTGCGCGGATAAAATTCTAAATTATCAGGCCTAAACCTGTAAACCGCATTATAGCATACTTTCCCCCGTTTTGGAATAGTATAATCGCTGAAGCTAACAGAATTATGTCGAAGCGTCACCTATGTTTGACACTGCACCTGCCGATTTGGCTGAAAATAATGGATTCATGAGTTGCTTTCAGATGTTTGACAGGATTCACGATGGATACAGCAAAGCCCATGGAAGGGGTTTTCAATTTACTCCCGGACATGTTTGCATCTCCTGCGCAGATGTATTGTATTACATATTGAGATAGTCTGCAATATTTGTGAAGCTTGCCGCTATGCGCCAAGTGAAGAAGTGAAGTATTTCGCCCTGCGCAATGTGAAGTAAAGTGTGCGTCCCACTTCCGCAGATACTTCACTGCGCAGCAATTTTACAATGCGAAGCATTTTTTCATGTGCCGAAAGGCACACTTAACTCAAAAAAGCACTCCTTCATCCGGCAGACAAAAGAGTGCTTTTCCGTGGCATGCCCGATGGGATTCGAACCCATGACCTTCAGAGTCGGAGTCTGACACTCTATCCGGCTGAGCTACGGGCACACATCATTAGAATTATAGCACGAAAGCTCGGATTTGGCAACCATGATGCACATTTAATCTTTTATGTCTGCAAATCCAAATAAACATATGGACTTTCATTGAGATTTGTAATATAATCAGCGATAGAAAATATGTATCGGAGGATACTTTTTATGAATAGAAGAGTTATTTTGATCGTTCTTGACAGCGTCGGCATCGGTTCGCTTCCCGATGCGGCGGAATTCGGGGACGAGGGTGCACATACCCTCGGCAATATCAATTCGGTTCGCCCGATCTATATGCCGAATCTTGTTAAGCTCGGCATCGGGAATATCGAGGGCTCAAGGCTGCCGTATAACCCTAATTTCCACGGTGCATTCGGAAGACTGATGGAAAGGACCCATGCCAAGGATACCACGAGCGGTCACTGGGAAATGATGGGCTTTCCTATGAGCACCCCGTTCAAAACCTATCCGAACGGCTTCCCCCGTGAGATAATGGATGAATTTGAAGCAAAGATCGGACGCGGAACGCTCGGCAATACCGTTGCATCGGGTACCGTAATAATAAATGAACTCGGTGACGAGCATGTCGCAACGGGTAAACCCATCATCTATACCTCTGCGGACAGTGTATTCCAGATTGCAGCGCATGAAGAAGTCATTCCCCTTGAGGAGCTCTACCGCATGTGCGAGATTGCCCGTGAAATGCTCGTCGGCGATAAGCTCGTGGGCAGGGTCATAGCACGCCCGTTCCTCGGCGCAAACGGAGACTACAAGCGCACGGAAAACCGTCGTGATTTTGCTCTCGCGCCCATGGGCGATACTGTAATGGATGAGCTTGTAAAGAGGGGCAAAGAGGTCATCGGCATCGGAAAGATTGAGGATATCTTTGCTCACCGCGGCATAAGCCTTGCAGATCACACAAAGAACAATCCCTCGGGTATCGAAGCCACACTGAAATACATAAGGGAAGGCAGGGGAGATTTTATCTTCACGAACCTTGTGGATTTCGATATGCTCTACGGTCACAGGAACGATGTTGACGGCTATGCTTCTGCAATAGAAGCCTTCGATAAGGCGCTTCCGGAGCTCATCTCAGCAATGGGTGAGAATGATATTATGATGATAACCGCCGATCACGGCTGTGATCCCTGCTATCCAGGAACGGATCATACCCGTGAATACATCCCCCTCGTCGCTGTCGGTAAACACGTCAAGCCCACTTCGCTTGGCACGAGGGAAACCTTTGCCGATATCGGAGCAACGGTGCTCGATTATCTGACGGGAGAAGAATGGAGCGCCGGAAGCTCCATGCTCAGGGATTTTTATATGGACTGACGCAGTAATGCCTGCATTTCGCCCGTTTGGCAGAGCCCGAACGGGCGCTGCTTTTTGTATTAAAACCCGTTTTTGCGAATAAACTTTACAAAAATCGCCGCGGAGGTGCTTTTATGTACAAAAAGCTGTGTAATCTCGCATCATTCATTCTTGTAGCTTCTTTCCTGCTATTGACGATACCGGCAGGGGTAATAGCGGATAATGCACCGATAGACACGGGAATTATTAAAGGAGCAATTCTGATGGAGCCGTATTCGGGAAGGGTACTGTTCGAGCATGATTCCTTGTCAAAATACAGTGTGGCAGGACTGACACGCCTTGCGGCTCTTCTCATCATCTGCGAAGCCTTCGATTCGGGAACGATAACGGATGATACAGTTGTGACGGTGAGCGCAAAGTCCGCCGCCGTCAAGGGTACCACCGCTTTTCTTGCCAACGGAGAAAGGATGAATGCAGGCGACATGCTGATGGCTGCTGTCATGATAAATGCCGGTGATGCCATACATGCGTTGATGTGCTGTATATGCGGAAGCGAAAATACTGCGGTCGAGCGCATAAATGCAAGATGCAGGGAATTGGGCATTGATGCTTCTTACAGCGATATCTGCGGCGACGGAGTGCTTCTGTCATGTACCGACCTTGCCGCAATAGGCACTGCCCTTATAAAGAGCGAGAGCTTCAGGAGAAATTCAAGCCTTTATTATGAAAAGCTTTCCCATACTACGGGAGCGAGCCAAACCGAGCTTGCAAATCCCAATAAATTGACAAAACAGTATTCGGGCTGTCTCGGCGTTGCGACGGGTTCATCGACCGATGCCGGTTATTGCGGAGTATTTGCATCCGAACGCGGAGGGACAACGTATATCGCTGTTGCGATAGGTGCGAAGAACTCATCGGACAGATTCGTTACGGGCATTGAACTTATGGACTATGGCTATGCTAATTTCAGAAGCAGCAAAATGGTGACTGCGGGCGAAACAGCTGCGGAGATACCGGTCAGCGGCGCGCTTGAAAAGACGATCAAGCTTGTTACGGCATCGGATCTTTCCCTGCTTGTCAGCGTCAACGGTGCCAAACTGTATTCGGAAACGGAAATTCCGGAATCCGTTGAGGCCCCGATAAAAGAAGGGCAGATAATTGGCAGGATAAGATACCTGACCGAGAACGGAGAGATTGTCGGCGAGGTCGATCTTATCGCTTATTCGGGTGCTGAAAAAGCAGGATTCAAGGATTATGTCATGCTTATTATGCGTGCATGGTTCGGCAGAACCTGACGGAATAACTCATGCTTGCGCCGATAGGATATTTGTGGTAAAATAAATCAGTATTTACTTATGAAAGGAACCGACCGTGCCGTAAATGCGCATGGTCAAGGAAAGAATAAATGGGCATACTAAGCGCGATATTCAGCGGAGAGGGCATTAGTGCCATCCTTGAAAGCATACTCTATACACTTCCTGCGGTGCTTATTGCTCTCACGTTCCATGAGTTTGCGCATGCTTATGTTGCATATAAAAACGGCGACCCGACTGCCCGCAATCTCGGCAGGATGACACTGAATCCGCTTGCGCATCTCGATGTTTGGGGCTTTGTATGTATGCTGCTCGTAGGCTTCGGCTGGGCAAAACCAGTACCTGTTAATCCGAATAATTACAGGAACTATAAAAAGGGCGAGCTCACCGTTTCGCTTGCAGGCGTGACTATGAACCTTATCATCGGAATAATCGGCGCATTGGCAAGCATGATAACCTTCTATGCTGCACTTAATAACGGGAATTATTATGATATAGTAAATGGGATCGGCGTTGCGGGCAAGATATACTATGTCTTCCTCAATCTCTGCTGTATCAACTGCGCGCTCATGGTGTTTAACCTTATCCCTATCTATCCTCTTGACGGTTACCATGTATTTGAGGTTCTGCTCGGAAGGGTGATAAGCCCCAGGGTGTTCGAATTCCTGCGCAAATACGGCCAGATGATTCTGCTCATAGTTATCTTCGTTGGCAATCGTTCGGGCTTTTCACTCGTCGGCTATTTGACACAGTATGTTGCAGAAGGGCTTTTGTATGCATCCGATTGGTTGGTTTCCCTGTTTGTTTGATGAGGATGGGGCATGGAATACAGGGTGCATCTGAATAAATTCGACGGACCGCTCGATCTTCTGCTCCACCTTATCGAAAAAGCGGAGCTGGACATCAAGGATATCTTCCTGTCCGAGATAACTGCGGAGTTTCTCGAATACCTGAGCGAACTCGATGAGCTCGATATGGATCAGGCCAGTTCATTCCTTACCGTTGCCGCCACCCTTGTATACATGAAATCCCGTTCACTCTTTCCACCGGAACCAAAGGAAGATGAGGAAGAGGAGGATCCGGGTGAAGCGCTGATCCGTCAGCTGCGCGAATACAAGCTCTTTAAGGAAGTCTCCAAGGAGATGCGTGAGCTTGCGCACGAAGGATATAAGCTGCACGGCAAGCCTCCGGAGGAATTTCCGCTTCCGCCAAGGGAAATAATTCTCAGGGATACCACGACCGAGATGCTCTATGAGGCCATGCTCAAGGCTCTTGACAGGACCAAAGAGCAGGATAAACCTGAAACTACTCATGAGGTTGCTGCGGATAGATTTACTATCCGTTCATGTTCAAGGCGTGTCCGTGAAGTCCTGATGACGAGCGGAGGAAGAACGAGCTTCTCTTTTCTCATAGAAGAAGCCTCGCGTGCGGAAATCATTGCAACATTCATGGCACTTCTGGAGATGATATCGAGCGGCGAGATAAGGCTTGAGCAGTCCTCATACTGCGGAGAAATAGATATTTTTGCCGTGAAGCTCATACAGAATGATGAAAAACTGAGCTATATGGACGAGGAAGAGCTTCCGCTGTAAAAACGGCTGCAAAGAAAGGGATTTTAGATGGAAAGAAGCGAACTCAAGGGCGCGATAGAAAGCCTGATGTATGTTTCGGGAGAACCTATCAGCTTTGTCGAGCTTCAAAGGGTATTTGAGGTCGGCGAGGACGAAATACGCAGCGTCGTTGCCGAAATGGCGGATGAGATGCAGGCTGAAAATCGCGGTATCTATCCGTTTTTCACCGATACTACCGTAAAATTCGTTACAAACCCCAGATATGAGGAGTGGCTGATAAAGCTCCTCGCGCCGCCCGAGGAACGCACTCTGAGCGATTCCATAATGGAAACCCTTTCAATCATCGCGTACCGTCAGCCGGTAACGCGCGCCGATATTGAAAGCGTGCGCGGCGTCAGATGCGAATATGCCGTGTCAACGCTTTTGAAGCAGGGCTTTATCCGCGAGGTCGGCAGAAAGGATTGTATCGGAAGGCCGATGATGTTCGGCACTACCGATGCTTTCCTCGTCAGATTCGGACTTCATTCCCTTGAAGAGCTGCCGCCCCTTCCCGCAAGCGAGGATGAAAACAACGAAACAGAATACCGGATTGGTGAAAATGTGTAAACCGATTTTTTAATTGCACTTGTGTTTTTCGTCAGTTTGGTGTAGAATTATTATGATTAGGATACAAATAGTCTTTTCAGGAGGTTGAATATGGCTGCTATCATCAAGAATGACCTCGGTACGATCTCATTCGGTGAAGACCTGATTGCAAACATTGCCGGTTCCGCTGCATGCGAAAATTACGGCATTGTCGGCATGAACAGTGCAAATGCAAGCGATACCATTCTGCAGCTCGTCGGCAGCGAAAACATGAAGCGCGGCGTTAAGGTCGTCATCGGTGCCGATAATAAGGTTAAGATCGATCTGCATGTTACCCTCATGTACGGAGTTTCGTTCCCCGCAGTGGCAAATAATGCAATCAGCAATGTTAAATATCGTGTTGAAGAAATGACGGGTCTCAGCGTTGACTGCGTCAATATCTATGTGGAGGCTGTTAGGGTATAACCCTTTCGCACTCGGAGGTAAGAGTTTTGAAGCGTACTATAGATGCTGCATCGTTCAAAGAAATGCTTTTCATGGGAGCGGCCCTCCTTGAAAAGAATAAGCAGACGATCGATGCTATGAATGTTTTTCCCGTACCCGACGGAGATACGGGTACCAATATGTCCATGACCATGCAGCGCGCAGTCGCCGAGATCAAGCAGCAAAACCCCGATACGGTCGAGGGTATTGCTTCCGCTCTGTCGATGGGCGCGCTCAAGGGCGCAAGGGGTAATTCCGGAGTCATTCTTTCACAGATATTCAGGGGTTACGCTAAAGCTTTCAAGGGCGTTAAGACTGATATTGATGCAAAATTGCTTTCATCCGCGCTCAGCGTGGGTACTGAAGCAGCATATAAGGCTGTCATGAAGCCCAGAGAGGGTACGATGCTGACCGTATCGAGAATGATCAGCGAAAGCGTCGAGAAGGCTGTGGCTAACGGAATGGATGCTTACGGCTGCGTGGACAGAATGTTTGAAAGCGGCGAGGCCGCCCTTCGCAAGACCCCGGAGCTGCTCCCGGTGCTCAAGGAAGCAGGCGTGGTCGATTCCGGCGGCGTGGGACTCCTGACAATATACCGCGGCTTCAAAATGGTGCTTGACGGGGAGGAATTGGATGAGAGTATCGACGACCTCTTCAATTTTGAGCTTACCGAAACCAAGCCCGAACAGCACGAGAATGATCTCGAGAACATAACCTACGGCTATTGCACCGAGTTTTTTGTAATCCATCTCTATGAGGGCGTGGATGCTCATCAGGTCGAAGCCTTCCGCGAGAAGCTTCAAAAGATCGGCGATTCGATAGTCGTCGTCAATGATGAGGATATCATAAAGGTACATGTTCATTCCAATAATCCCGGTAAGGTCATCCAGCTGGCGCTGAATCTCGGCGAGATAGATAAGATAAAGATCGAGAATATGCGCGAACAGAACAGGGAGCTTACCGCTAAGCTCAAAGAGAACGAAAAGGAAACCGCAATCGTTGCCGTAAGCGTCGGAAAGGGCATTGACGAGGTGTTTACGAGCCTCGGTGCGGATCAGCTAATCTCGGGCGGTCAGAGCATGAACCCGAGCATTGACCTCATTGTGCAGTGCATTAAAAAAGCCAATGCGCGCAATGTATTTGTGCTTCCTAACAATTCGAATATAATCATGGCTGCGCAGCAGGCCGCCGAAATAGCGGAATGCAACGTCATTATTATTCCGACAAAGACTATCGTTCAGGGTGTTTCCGCGCTCATGGCATTTGATCCCGAAGCGGATGCGGATACCAATAAGGATTTGATGACGGAAGCCATAGGCTCTGTAACTTCGGGTTCCGTTACCTATGCCGTCCGCAATACTACCTTTGAGGGCAATGTGATAGCCGTTAATGACATCATCGGCATGAAGGATGGGAAGATCTGTACCGTAAATAAAGAAATATCGGCAGCTGCTGCCGAGCTTACCAGAATCATGCTCGATGAACGTGACGGCGACGGAGTTGTGACGCTCTATTACGGAGAAAGTGTTACCGAGGAGGATGCGGCTGCAATAGCGGACATCCTAAGCAAGGAATATAAGAATGCCGAGTTCATCGTGCAGTTCGGCGGTCAGCCCCTCTATTACTACTATATTTCAGTCGAATAATGCTTAATGAAGCCCTGACTTCAATCAAAGGTATTGGCCCCACGCGAGCCGAAAGGTTCGCAGCCTTGGGGCTTTTTACTTTTTCGGATTTGATATGCTTTATGCCGAGGGAGTATAGGGATTATTCGCGCGTAACGAATATATGCGATCTGAAGCAGGATGATTATGCCGTAATCAGGGTCTCGGAACTCGGCAGCCCAAAAACTGTGAGAATACCGCGCTCCCATCTTACCGTGACAACGGTTTCCGTAAGCGACGGGACGGGCAGGCTTCAGGCAACCTGGTATAATCAAGCATATGCAGCAAAGAATGTTCCCACTGCCAATGGGGGTTATGTTATCGGAAAATTCGATAAACGCAGGGGAATGAAGCTTTTGCAGCCCGTTTTCACTTCCGTAATCCCGGGAATACAGCCGATCTATCCGCTCGTCAAGGGGCTGAATCAGAGCATCATAAGAAATGCGGTTCGAATCGCACTGAACTCCTGCCGCGATGAAATAACGGACGAGCTCGGCGAGAGCATCCGAAAAGAATTCTCCCTCATGCCGAAGGCGGACGCATTGGAAAACGCACATTTTCCGCAGGATGCCGCTTCGCTGAATGCGGCAAGGCGCAGCATTGCTTTTGAGGATGCGCTCCTGTTCACGATAATGCTTGCCTATATTCGCTCGCTTCGAAGCCGTGAAAAGGGAATTTCTTTTGATGTTACCGGCATCAAGGATGAGTTTCTAAAACTCATACCCTTTGCTCTTACAAACGCACAGAGCCGCATCATTGATGAAATAGCATGCGATATGCATTCGTCTGCCCCGATGAACAGACTTATACAGGGCGATGTCGGCTCGGGAAAGACCGTGCTTGCGCTGTATGCAATGTACGCAGCAATGAAGAACGGATACCAGAGCGCGCTCATGGCACCGACAGAAATACTCGCACAGCAGCATTATAAGCAGTTAAAAAGCATATTCGGTGAAAAAGCGGCTATAATCACGGGAAGGCAGACGAAAAAGCAACGTGAAGAGCTTATCGGAAAGATAGCGGAGGGCAAAGTCACGGCGGTGACCGGCACTCATGCGCTCATTGAAGGCGATGTAAGATTCCGAAATCTCGGCATTGTCATTACGGATGAACAGCACCGTTTCGGTGTGCAGCAGAGAGCGAAGCTCGGCAGCAAAGCAGCAACGCCCGATGTAATGATAATGAGTGCGACGCCGATACCAAGAACCTTATCGCTGATACTCTACGGGGATCTCGATGTTTCTATACTCAACGACATGCCGCCGGGAAGAATACCCGTTAATACAAAATACGTTCCGCAGTCAAAACGCATTGCGATGTACCGCTATATTGAAAAGACGGTGCAGGAAAAGGGGATTCAGGCATATGTCGTCTGTCCCATGATAGAGGATAATGAGGAGATGGAGAGCGTAAACTCCGCTGAGGCAGTGTTTGATGAATTGTCCGAAATGCTGTCCGTTCGCGTTGCGCTGATGCACGGACGCATGAAAAATGCGGAGAAGGAAAGCACGATGGAGGCCTTCCGAAGAGGGGAGATTGACGTTCTTGTATCCACCACCGTTATTGAGGTCGGGGTGGATGTCCCGAATGCAAATATCATTGCAATAGAATCAGCCGACAGGTTCGGGCTTGCGCAGCTGCATCAGCTCCGCGGCAGGGTCGGAAGGGGAAACATGGAGAGCTACTGCTTCCTTCTCAGCGATTCGGACAGCAAGCTCGTTCGCGACAGGCTCAAAACCCTTACCGAAACCAATGACGGCTTTAAAATAGCGGAAAAGGATCTTGAAATAAGGGGCCCGGGCGACTTTATCGGCACACGTCAGCATGGCGAGGTCAGCCTCGGCGCAGCTCTGGGTGCGGATATGAATACACTCCTTGAAGCGCATGAAGCGGCGGAACGCATTATGAAGGAGGATACTCCGGATTGCAGAAGACTTATTGATAAAGCCAAACAAAAGTATGAACGCAGCTATAAGGATATAGCGATAAACTGAATCCATGAAATACGAACTGAATGATAATACTCTGATAATTAAGGAGCTCGATTGCTTCGATCTTTCCAAGTCCTGTTCATGCGGACAGGCCTTCCGCTGGCATGAAAAGAATGACGGAAGCTGGGTCGGAATGATAAAAAACAACCCTGTCAATGTAAGAAGGGCGGGGGACGAGCTCATGATACGGCCGTGTGAGGAAAGCAGCATTAAAGACTGTATCGTTTATTTTGATCTTGAACGCGACTATAAAGCCATGGAAAAGCTTATTTCGGATGATCCGCGGCTCAATATCTGCCTGCCCTGCGCAGAGGGGATAAGGGTGTTTAATCAGGATCCATTCGAGGCACTGATATCGTTCATAATCTCCGCAAACAACAATATTAAGCGCATATCCGGCATTATTGAGCGCCTTTGCAGGCTGGCAGGCGAAAAAATCTGCTTTGACGGGGAGGAAATCTATTCATTTCCGTCACCCGAAAGAATTGCGAATCTCAGTATTGAAGAGCTAAAAAATATCGGAACCGGCTATCGAGCCCCTTATATCAAGGCATCCGCAAAACGTATTGCCGATGGGTACGATCTTGAACAGCTCAGATTCATGACCCTTGACGGTGCGAGGAAGGAGCTGTTGAATTTCCCCGGCGTAGGGCCCAAGGTTGCCGACTGCATCCTCCTGTTTTCACTCGGACACACCGATGCATTCCCTGTCGATGTCTGGATTGGCAGAGCGATGAAGGAGCTTTATTTTGACAGCGAGCAGCCCACCCGTGCCGAGCTTAAAAACACCATTGAGAGCATCGGAAAATATTCGGGGATATTGCAGCAGTACATTTTCTTCTATGCCCGATCGGCGGAACTCGGCAAACGGCATTGACGGCATTTCAGCTGTAAACCTCAATCCTTCCGCCGAACATGCTTTTCAGTGATTCCTTAAAATCGTTGAACCTTCCCATGCTGAGGTCATAAACCGTGATTTTCTCCGGAGAAATGTCTGCAAGCGTGTCAAGAATATTCTTTTCACAGCCCGGGGAACATTCTATACGCAGATCGTTTTCATCGGTAAGCACGCAGCTTCCGTCGGGCTGGAGAATCAGATTGACGCAGCGTACATGATCATTAGGCTCCGATACGAAGGCACCGAGCAGGCGAACGAGCTCAAGATACTCATCCCTGAGCATTATCTCATCCAGCGATGCATCTATGCAGGCCTGCCATGTTTCGATTATCTCGGGCAGCATGAAGCGGAGGAAACCCTCGAGAACGAGCGCCGAGTGCTCCTTCAGATATTCTTCGATCTTTTCGGCAACGGACGGAAAATAGACGAATCTGTCGGCATTTCCTGCGGCAATACGAATCATATCGGCAGCACTGTCCGCGCTTTCCGCGAGCCTTGATGCCATCTTTTTCATCTCAATATTCCGAATGTCAATGAGCAGTATCTCGGCGAGCAGCGAAGCGAGCATGCGTGCTTCAAAGCAGCTTGCGATTTCGATATTGAGGCTATTGCCGTTTCCGCGGAAGGATAAGCTCCATCCATGCCGCTCAAGATGGGAAAAGAAGCATTTATTCAGATCTATTTCGTATTCATATGTACAAACTGTTTTGTTTGCCATAATAATCTCCGGGTTTTATTATGCGGAAATGATCCACATTGTATTATGTGCCAAAGTTAAAAAAAGGTGCTTGACAATATCTTCATGCTGATTTATAATGTCCGTGTTCGTTTGGAATACTTGAGAAAAGTAGCATTCGGCGTTTCCGGGAAAGAGATGCTTTGCCTTGGCTGGGAGCAGTGCAGCGGATAGCCGTATGTGAAGACCGCCTCATTTATGTGCTTTTGCACGGCAGAAGTGCCTTATAGCTTTTGAGCGGCCGAATTTTATTCGGCAATCGGGGTGGAACCGCGGTATTACTTGCCGTCCTTGAACTTCTTGTTCAAGGGCGTTTTTTATTATTAAATACATCTGAAAAGGAGATTAAATAATGATTAACATTACTTTTCCCGACGGCTCCGTCCGTCAGTATGACGACGGCGTAACTGCACACCAAATCGCCGAGAGCATCAGCCCCAGGCTTCGCAAGGCGACCTTGGCAGCCGAGCTTGACGGAAAGCTCTATGATGCGGAGCTGCCCATTCACGGCGACCACAGCATTAAGCTTCTGACCTTTGCCGATGAGGGCGGCAGGTGGACCTATCGCCATACAGGCTCCCATGTCCTCGCACAGGCAGTTAAAAGGCTTTGGCCCGAGGTCAAGCTCGCAATCGGCCCCGCTATTGATAACGGCTTTTATTATGATTTTGATACCGATATTCCGTTCAGCCCCGAGGATTTCCCGAAGATTGAAGCTGAAATGGCAAAGATAGTTGCGGAAAATCATCCGCTCGAGAGGTTTGAACTGCCCCGAGAAGAAGCTATCAAATTCATGCAGGAGAGGGAAGAGCCCTATAAGGTCGAGCTTATCAACGATCTGCCCGAGGATGCCGTAATCAGCTTCTATCGTCAGGGCGAATTCGTTGATCTCTGCGCAGGCCCCCATCTTGAGAGCACAGGCAAGTGCAAGAATATCAAGCTCATGAGCGTTGCAGGCGCGTATTGGCGCGGCAGCGAAAAGAATAAGATGCTCAAGCGTCTGTATGCGACCGCCTTTGAAAAGAAATCCGATCTCGATGATTATCTCACCATGCTTGAGGAGGCTAAGAAGCGCGATCACAGGAAGCTCGGCAAGGAGCTTGGTCTGTTCACAATTATGGATGAAGGCCCCGGCTTCCCGTTCTTCCTCCCCAAAGGAATGGTATTAAAGAATAACCTTATCGACTATTGGCGCGAAGTGCATAAGCGTTACGGCTATGTTGAGGTTTCCACTCCCATCATGCTCAATAGGGGACTCTGGGAGCGTTCCGGTCACTGGGATCACTATAAGAACAATATGTACACCACCGTCATAGATGATAATGATTTTGCGATTAAACCCATGAACTGTCCCGGCGGTATGCTCGTTTATCAGACGGAGATGCATTCATACCGTGATCTCCCTTACCGCGTCGGCGAGCTTGGTCTTGTACACCGTCATGAGCTCTCCGGTGCATTGCACGGACTCTTCCGCGTCCGCTGCTTTACTCAGGATGATGCTCATATCTTCATGACTTGGGATCAGATGAAGGACGAGATAAAGAATGTCGTCCGTCTGTTCGACGAGGTATATTCGACCTTCGGCCTCAAATATGAGATCGAGCTTTCCACCATGCCCGAGGATCATATCGGCGAGGTCGAGACCTGGGACCGCGCGACCGAGACCCTCAAGGAAGCTATCACCGAGTTCGGCAAGGAGTACGTCATCAATGAGGGTGACGGCGCATTCTACGGCCCTAAGCTCGATTTCCATATTGCGGACTGCCTCGGCAGAACCTGGCAGTGCGGCACCATACAGCTCGATATGCAGCTTCCCGAAAGGTTTGAGCTTGAGTACACCGGTGCGGACGGCGCAAAGCATCGCCCCGTTATGATCCACCGCGTTGTGTTCGGCTCCATTGAGAGGTTCATCGGCGTTATCACCGAGCATTTTGCCGGTGCATTCCCGACTTGGCTTGCGCCCGTGCAGGTCAAGCTCATGGCAATGACCGACCGTACCCACGATGCGGTAAACGATCTTGCGGATAAGCTCAATGCAGCAGGCATCCGCGTTGAGACCGACCTTCGCAATGAGAAGATAGGCTTTAAGATCCGCGAAGCTCAGATGCAGAAGATTCCTTATATGCTCATCATCGGCGATAAGGAAGTTGAAAACGGGGTTGTTGCCGTTCGTTCCCGCAAGGCAGGAGACCTCGGTACGATGACTCTCGATGCTTTTATTGAAAGAATCAATGAAGAGGTAAGAACCAAGGCTATTGACTAAAAAACAGTAAAAAACGGCTGACGCTCGAGCAAAGAACGTCAGCCGTTTTCGTATAAGCAGAGTATTACTTAAAATAGAGCGAGGCAGCCTCGTAGAATTCCCTATCGACTTCCTTGCGGACGGTGACGGCGGTCTCCATATCTGCTCCGACGACCTTTGTACCGACCTGAGCGACCATCTTGCCGTAATCGCCATTGACAACAAGCTCACCGGCTTTAATGCCGAGCCTTGTTCCGAGCACACGGTCAAATGCGCAGGGTGCGCCGCCGCGCTGAACATGTCCGAGAACTACGGGACGGCACTCGAAGTACTGAGCATCGCTTCCGAGCAGTGGATCGCTCTGCATACTGCGTTCAATCATATCGGAAAGATTTCTTGCAAGGTTTTTATGCAGGAGAAGCTTGTTGCCGAATGCATCGGTACCGATGTCGATATCCTCTGCACCGAGCAGCTCAAAGCCTTCGGCAACGACTATGATCGTGTACCTGTCGCCACGCAGAAAACGCCTGCGGACGAGGGAAATTATCTCATCGTATGTTTTAGGAAATTCCGGAATCAGAACCAAATGTGCGTTTGCGGCAAGCCCGGCCTGAAGCGCGATCCAGCCGGTGTGACGGCCCATACATTCAACTACGATGCAGCGCGAGTGAGCCTTTGCAGTCGTCTGAAGACGGTCGATGGCTTCCATTGCGATATTGGATGCAGTCTCAAAGCCGAATGTATAATCGGTGCAGCTCAGGTCGTTATCAATGGTCTTGGGAACGCCGATAACATTGATGTCAAGCTTGCGGAGGGCGTTTGCAACGCCGAGCGTATCGTCTCCGCCGATAGCGACAAGGCCCTCAAGCCCGAGCGCATCAAGCACATCCTTAATCGTCGAAGGTCCGTTGGGATCGGCCATAACATTTGTACGGGAGCTTCCGATGATGGTTCCGCCGAGGGTTTGAATACCCTCCACCTCGTCAAGAGTGAGCCAATGCCCCCTCGCGGTCAGCGCACCGCGCCAACCATCGTGAAAACCGAATACCTCAATGCCTGCCTGTGCGCATTTTTCAACAACGCCGCGGATAACAGCGTTTAGCCCCGGACAGTCGCCTCCGCCTGTAAGAATCCCTATTTTCCTCATTTTTTCCTCCATTTGCATTATATTAAGCCTCTTGAACGAAGAATACTCATAACATTTTCCGATATGCTTTCTGGTGGACGCATAGCATTATTCTCGGTGCAGGGAATAATTTCGACGTCATCATAACGTTCGGCAATCTCGATGTACTTATTCCTTGCGCGCTGCTGTATGGAAATGCTGCTTTCGTAGGCATCGCGTCCGCTGCCGACATACTCACGAAAACCTTTTTTATCGACATTGCGCCCGGCGCAATCGGTATCGACATCGAAGAAAAGGTTGAGAGTGGGACGGGGAAGCCCAAGCTTTTCATATTCAAGCTCAAATACCCAGTCAACGATATCGGGCTTGCCCATGTCACAGTCGCGGATGCTCTGATAGAC
>SAMEA3663267__coassemble_225_pt1 | contig 18823 bp, 10 predicted proteins | sample SAMEA3663267__metabat2_low_PE_007 | metagenome-assembled genome bin SAMEA3663267 (sample SAMEA3663267) | pig gut metagenome | biome: pig gut; feature: pig-associated habitat; material: faeces | place: China | collected 2013 | reverse complement strand
GGCATGCACACCAACGCAGAATGAGGGAACCCCGGAGCCGGCGACGGAGCCGGCGACGGAGCAGCCGACCGAGGAACCGACGGAACAGCCCACCGAGAAACCTACGGAGCAGCCGACCGAGCAGCCCACGGAAGACCCCTCCGTGCAGGAGCCCGCGAATCCCTTTGCACCCACAAGGGCTGACCTTGATGAGCATGATTATAATGCTGTGCGAAGCTTCCTTGAGATTGAGGATGAAAACGGAGTGAAGAACGGCGAAAAGCTCAGCGCGGAGAATGGGCTCGTCTATGATCCGGATGATCCCGGAACATGGTCGGAATATAAAGAATATAACCCCTACCCCAGCGACGATATACGCTTCGACAGCAGTAACTTTTCATGGGATGAGGATGGCAAGTTGGTGTCGGTTTTCTTTGACTTTCATTTCTCCACCCATGGGACGCTTGTCGGTGAGCTTGATTTGAGCGGATGCTCCGAGCTTTTCCTTGTACTCACGCATTTTCTCGGAATATCCGAGCTTGATGTCAGCGGCTCCGATTCAGCGGAGCTTAGTATTTGGGGCTGTCCCGAGCTTGAACGAATCATCTCCCGCAATACGCCCAATAGATACTTCACGGTCGGAGACTGTCCTAAGCTCAAATCTATTAGCTGGATCATGATGTGTACCGAAAGCATTATACACCTGGATCCTCCGGGCTCCACCGATGAAGAACAGTATTTTCCCTATGATGCGACAGTCTACGCCGATGCCCGTGGTCAAGGGTATATCGGTATTGATTGGTTTAGAGATCCCGAACGCTCGAACGCATTCAATCACTCTGCACTTATCGCAACTCCGTATGAGGGATATGAGTTTTTGGGATGGTATGACATATTCGGCAACCTTATCTCCACGGATAATAAGTTGATCATCCAGAGTGCATACAGTGAATATCCCAACCTTATAGACATCATGGGAAAAACGACAGTGTATGTAAAAGCAAAATTCAGCTATTAGTGCAAGGGAATGGAATGCGGAGCCGCCTTCATCGGCGCCTCCGCTGAGTTAAACGGAAATATCCCTTTGGAACCGCTCGACTATCGGGTGGTTTGGGGAATACAAAAAAGCTGCGCGGCTTGTTTTTCCTGCCGCGCGGCTTTTTTCAAAAGAACATTCTATACAATTTTTCCTCAGTGCGTTTCAGCTCATCGCAGCCGTCATAACAGCCGCCGATAACGGCCTCGGGACGAGTGCTGCCGTGGAAATCGCTGCCGCAGGTGATGTTAAGGCCGTGTGCCTTGCCAAGGGAGGTAAAAAGCTTTGTTTCTCCGGGCGTTGCATTATAATAATGCGCTTCTATGCCCCAGATGCCGAGCGATACGAGTTCATCAACCATAGGCGCAGGCTCGCATTTCATCTGCATGGGATGAGCGAGCACCACGATTCCTCCGGCATTCTTCGTGCAGTCTATGACCTCCTTGGGGCTTAAGCGTTCCTGCTTGACGTAGCCCGGGCAGCCCTGACCGAGGATGCGGCGATAGGCGTCATTCATGCTTGAGGCATAGCCGAGCCTGACGAGCGCGGCGGCAAAATGCGCCCTCGTTACGCTGTCGCAGTCCGTATTGAGCGCAGGAGCAACGTCATAACCGAGGCTGTAAAGGAGCTTCGTCAGCTTATCGTTCCTTTCAAGCCTGTATTCCCTTTGACGCTCGATCACTCCCTTGAACCCGGGGTCGTCGATGTCCATTCCGAGGCATAGCAGATGAAGCACCGCATAGAAGCTCACTTCCATCTCGCAGCCCGTGAGAAGATTCAAGGAAACCTCTTTTGCGCGCACGATCGCTTCCTTTACGCCTGCGATGCTGTCATGATCCGTAAGCGCAAATAAGCTAAGCCCGCTTTCCTTTGCGATATCGACCACCTTGGACGGCGTTTCCGTGCCGTCCGAATATACTGAATGTGAGTGAAGATCGAACATGTCTGCCTCCCGATACTCGGATTTTCGAGTTAATTATAGCATGGCATGCCGGGAAAATCAAACCGTTTTACTCCCCATCATCGGCGGCAGTATCAATTATATCGCAGATCCTGCCGTTTTCGACCGAAAATTCGAAGATGCGGAGCTGTGAGGCGCTGCCGTCGTACAGTCCTATCAGGATATTCTCCCCTTCGCACATGCCGTCGGGCGCGGCGCGGCAGGAGGAAAAGCTTCCGAAGAAATCCGCAAGCTCATCGGCTCCGAGCATCCCCTTCAGCTCCGAATCCAGCAGGCCGTATGCTTCATCTGTTCTCCCCAGCGCGATGCACTCCGTAAGCGCAAGGGCAGTTTCCCTTTTTGTTGCCGGAGTATGCTTTGCCGCGGTAAAATAGCCTATCTCCTCCGGAAGCGGAACGATTCCCGATTGCCTGAAATCGAATCTCCGCTTTTTTTCGTGACCCATGACCGTCCCGAGGCGCGTTACGGAAACGATATAGCCCTCGGACAGCTCGCATTCATTCCCCGAAACATCCAATATTTCCGATAGCTCGTTATTGAACGCGAGTATCCTTTCGCCGCCTGCCGAAAACAGCCGCGCGATCAGCACAAGCTCTCTCCCGATATCGAATGTGCGCATCTCCGCCCTGTCGATATTCCTTTCCCCGATATCTATAAGATACCCTCTCTCCTCGCACGATGGAAACCTTTCAAGCATACGGAGCCCGCAGTCCGAATAGATTTCCACCGTTCTTTTTTTACCGCCGCTGCACGGATAATCCAGCGCCGCAAGCTGTTTTGGGGAATTATTTACGGGAATGGCTGCAAATTCCGGTTCCAGCTCCAAGCCGTACTCGCCCCAATCGAAGATTCTTATCCTCCCTCCGTTCGCAGCATTATCCTCCGCCGTCTTTTCACCGAGCTTTATTTCCGCAGTTATCGGAAGGTATCCTCCGCACGGGAATATGCTCACGGTCTGCTTTGCATCCGTAATCATGAATACGGTTTTGTCCGTACCGGCCGTGAAGGTTTTTTCACCGCATACGAGCACATTTGCCGGCTGCTTTGAAGCAATAAACAGTTTCATTTCGGTTTCTCCCCACAGATATTCACAAATAAAGCGTGAAAATATCCGAAAATACTTCACGCTCATCCGTTAAAAATTATGCTGTTTTTATGCGCCTTATGCTTCCCTGTCAGAATTCCGTCTTTTTTTCAAAGCCCAAAAACCGCGTACCCTGAAAGCTCAAATAACCGCAGTCGCCCTCACAGAGGCTTTCATACTCATCATATCTGACTATAAACTCCAATGTGTCCGAACTTTCAAATTCAAATGTCACAAAATAGGATGTGCTAAAATGCTGCGTTTGATTTGCGCCCGTACCGACGGTATGATGCCTATTCTCCTGCCTTTTGCTTCTCACGACCGCAGGCACGGTAAGCCTCGGGGATTTATTATCCTTATGCCATGTCGAAATAATCTTGTAAATCACAAGACAGAACAGAACAGCAAAAACCGCAAAGGGGATCCACATGATTTCGATCATTTTTGGTACCTCCGTTATCCGTTTTTCAAGTAATCGAGATAGCCTTCCATGCCGTCTCGGCTGCTGACGGCAATTCTTTCTATTCCTGCCGTATCCATGACCGCCGCGAGGATAGCAGCGCCGTACATTATCACATCATGCCTCTTATTCAGAATCGGTTCAAGCTTCCTTGCTTCGCCGAGCCCGTGCAGCTTTTCTATCAGCTCTTCGACATCGCTTCTTGTGAGAATAACGCTGTCAACGGTCTTTATATCGTATTCCCCGAGCCCTGCTTTGAATGCCGCCAAGGTCGTTACCGTACCGCCGACGCCCGTCCACGAGCGTATCAATATCTTCGGAAGCGCAATACTCGTGCTGACTATTTCCGTTATGACCCTTCGCTGGGCATCCCAGTTTTCATCGCAGGAGGCTGCATTTGCGGCGGCCTGCGCTATATCCCTTCCTCGGACGCAGCCGAGCTTGATGCTTCTTGTAAATCCTTCGGTCACGAGCTGGAACGAAGCGCCGCCTATATCTATAAGGCCTCCGTCCTCCTTCGCGGCAGCTCGAAAAGCGTATTCGGCTTCCCTCTCGCCGCTCAGCACATCAATATCTATGCCGCAGCTCTCCCTGACCCTTTCAAGGAATTCCTTTTGATTCTCCGCATCGCGCACTGCGCTGGTTGCGTAGGCATAAGGAATGAGCCCCCTATGCACGGAATCGGACACAAGCGCTTTGATAACGGAAACGCTCCTTGCCATACTGCTCTCCGCGAGCCTACCCGTCTCCGCAAGTCCTTCTCCGAGCCTTGTGGTAATTACGAGCTTCTTAACCTTTCCTTCCTCCATAAATCTTATGGAGTTTGAACCGATGTCAATAATTCCGTAACGCATATTTACTCCTTTACCTCATCCTGAGCTGCCAGAATGCAACTGCGGCAGCCGATGCAACATTGAGCGAATCCACGCCGTGCGCCATGGGTATGCGCACGGTATAATCGCAGTGAGCGATGGTTTCCTTCGCAAGGCCGTCGCCCTCGGTACCGAAAACGATGCAGAGCTTTTCCTCTTTATTCAGCCTTTCATCATCAATGCTGACCGAATCATCGCTGAGCGCCATAGCTGCCGACTTAAAGCCGAGGCTTCTCAGCCTCTCAAGCCCTCTCTCCGGCCAATCCTCATTGGTTTCTCCTATTCTCGTCCACGGCACCTGAAATACCGTACCCATACTGACGCGGACGGCTCGCCGATACAGCGGATCTCCGCAGTTGGCGGTAACGAGCACCGCATCGACATTGAGCGCAGCCGCGCTTCTGAATATCGCGCCGATATTGGTTGAATCGACTATGCCTTCAAGCACCGCAACGCGGTGGGCATCCTTCAGCACCTCATCGACGCTCGGCAGCTTAGGCCTTCGCATTGCGGCAAGCACTCCGCGGTAGAGCCTATATCCTGTGAGCCCTTCAAGCACCTCATCATCGGCGGTAAATATGGGCACGCTGCCCGCGTTTTCGATAAACTCCCTGCCCTGGTTGGTAAGCTGGCGGCGTTCCATCAGGTACGCAACCGGTTTACAGCCCATTTCAAGCGCAAGGCGGACGACCTTTGCGCTTTCCGCGATAAAAATACCCTTTTCGGGTTCTAATCTGTTTCTGAGCTGTGCTTCGGTAAGGCGGGTGAACAGTCCGATTCTATCGTCATTCAGATCGGTAATTTCTATAATATCCGGCATCTTATTCTTCCCTTGCCGTGAGCTGTGATTTCATCAGCATGTCCTTTGCGAGCAGCTTAAGGCGCTCGGGGGTATTGTCATTCGGGAATCTTGCGCAGTGCTTGAGCATGCCTCGCTTGATCTGCCCGACCACGGGTGATGCGGAGATATTCAGCCACTGGCAGATATTGCTGCCCGTACACCGAAGCTCCTTTTCGCTGAACGGCACGCCCTCATTCTCCATATCTATGAGGAGCTTCCTCCATCTATCGGCAGCCTTGACCCTGTCGCGGATTATGCCCGAACCGTGGACGTCCGCTTCACGGATCTCCGCCATCTCGAGCGTGCGTTCCTTGCCCCAGATGACGAACCGCGAGCGCAGGGTGCTGTCCTTGGCGGTATTATTGAGATCGTACATATGGTTTCGGACGATGAAAGCCACCTCATCGACCGTGCGTTTATCGTAATGCAGTCTTTGCAGTATTTCCCGTGAAATGGCCTCGCCGACGATATTATGGTCATGCATGGTGCCTGTCTTTTCATGCACAACGGGCTTGCCGACATCGTGCAGCAGCCCTGAAAGGCGCATGATGAGCTTCGGGCAGCATTCGGATGCGGTATGCAGGCTGTGATACAGCACATCGTAGCGGTGGTGGGAGGGTTTTTGCTTTATATCCCGTCCTCTTGCAAGCTCCGGAAGGATAACGTCAATCGCGCCGACTTTATCCAGCAGCTCAAGCCCACGGAATACCGTATCGGCGGAGCGTTCGCCGTACTTTATATCGGAAAGCAGTATTTTGTTCAGCTCCTCGCTTATCCTCTCGGATGAAACGCCGCGAAGGTTCGAGCAAAGCGCCTTTGCAGCGGCAAAGGTCTCCCCGTCGATATCAAAGCCGAGCTCGGAAGCAAACCTCACAAGGCGCAGTATTCTCAATCCGTCATCGGCAAGCACCCTGTACGGATCGGCGGAGGTCGTGCGTATTATCCTCTTTTCAAGATCGGGAATGCCCCCTGTCGGGTCGAGTATCTCCCCGGACAGTATATCGACATAGATGGCATTGATGCTGAAATCCCTGCGGACGGCATCCTCCTCGACCGTATCCGAAAATTCGATGGATGTCGGTCTGTGCACCCCTCCCGAGGAATAGTGATCGGAGCGGAAGGTGGTATGTTCAAATCTTTCGCTGCCCCAGCGTATCTCAACCGTGCCGAAGCTTAGGCCCTTGGGTATGACCCTGAGCCCGTTTCTGCGGCAGATCTCGATTATCTTATCGGGCCGCAGGCTCGAACAGATATCCGTATCCGTGCTCGGAAGCCCAATCAGAGCGTTTCTGACCGTTCCGCCGACGGCATACAGCGTTGCGCCCTCGTTTTTGACGAGCGCGGCAAACCCGCGAAGCCCCTTATTGAAGGTGAACTGTACCTGTTCCATTCCGCCTTTCCCTTTCTCCGAAACTTTTCTGTCAGATACATTATACACTATTTTCCGTGATATTCCATAGCCAACAGGGATAAAATCCGTTCATGCGCCATATATAATGTTTTTGGGTGCAAACAATCGCCTATGTCCCGAAATGACAGCGTTTTTCCCGAAAATGTTTGTATTTTTCCGACAAACCTGTTAGAATGTATTTGAAAGAAGGGATTTTCCTTATTATAATGTAAATGGAGCGTTCGGCAGCCTGCGGCAATTCCCGAGAAAAAGGGCATTGCCTGCAATATCTGCGGCTATATCCGAGAAGGTGAGGAGCTTCCTCCCTATTTTGTCTGCCCGATCTGCAAGCACGGTGCATCCGGCTTCCGACCGGCAGCGCAACCAGGCTCTTTATCCTCCTTTATACTGCTGCCGTACACGATGTCAGGTCGTATACGGCAGCAATTTTTCAATCTATTTGCATCATTCTTTGCCAGTAGCTGAAATACCCGATATAGTTCAGCGGAGCGAAGAGCGTATTCTGCTCGATACCCCCGATATAGACGCTTTCGGGGTAATAGTACCTGCCCGGAGCAAGCGCGGCTCCGATATTCAGCGCCGAAAGGTCGATGCTTCTGCTCGGCACGATCTCTACCGATACCGAATAAACATCCCCGTTCTCAGTCCTGAATGTGATAATGCCGCTGCGGCATCGGGCAGCATAATCCTCCGCGGACGGGTAGCTGCCCTCCGTCCACACAATGGGACGGGTATCCGCCAAACCTCCTCCGCTGAGCGCGAGCTTATTCGATGCGCTGATCGGAGTCAGTACCGTACCGGCAGGAAGGGTGACAGTCACAGGGTCGCTTTCATCGAGGCTCAGCTTCGTGCAGCTGAGCGGCATAGTAAGCACTGCGGAGCTTTCGCTGTATGCCGAAGTCAGTCCGTTATTCGCGAGCCTGTCGGCATAACCGTTGAATATTATCGTTTCAATGGTGTGGGAGCTGAAAATTCCCCCGCCGTCAAGCCCCGTAAGGCCGAGCTCTTCATCTATGACTGCATTTATCTGCATGTAGCGAAAGCCCATTATATTGACATAGGTTTCCACCGCAAGGCAGCTTCCCGTACACATAAGGCCCGTATACGGCTTTCCGTCGCCGTAATCGAGGAGCTTTTTCGATGCAAGGCTGTTGTTGCCGTCATAGCTGAAAACATAGTATTCGCCTCCGGCTTCGGAGCTGCCTGTCTCGCGAATCCGCACAATGATTTCAATTCTTTCATCATCCGCATCCGAATCCACGATAATCAGCTCCGCAGGCATATATGTGCCGAATTCCGAAGTCCCGTACGCGCTCCGCTCCCAATTTCTCATCCATTCGTCGGGTCGGCTTGCCGCAATGGCCTTTTCGTTTCTGAAAATAACGAGCCCGTATTCGGAGCTTATCCAAACGACCTCTTTGCCGCCGTCGCCGTTGATATCGAGGCTGAAGCCCTCGGTACATTCGTAATTCCCGTTTCCCTCAACGGTATTGATGGAAGAAGAGAATATCTCGATATTATCTTCTGTGACCTCGAGTGAATCCGCTTCCATGACCCCACCCAGCAAGGTATCTTTGTTTCCGACCAAATCTATTTCATACGGATATTCCGCACGGTATCCCTCAATCGTTTCGGGATTGAAATACCGGATGTACGGGGCAAAGAAATTTTCTTCAAAGAACCTGTCCATAACATAGCTTTCTTCAGCCACGCACAGCTTGCCTTCCTTTTCGGTCAGCGGAAATCGGTATGCTTCGCACTGCGTATTTGCGGAGACATTGTCCATGCCGATGAGGAGCCTTTCATAGATATGATCGAGCAGCACCGCGGTATCCGAGGTCGTTTCGCTTATAAGGACATCATAGCAGGCGTCAAATATCATATCCGGCATGAACGGATGGACGAAATTCACTTCCATGTATCCCATTGCCCGATCTATGCTCTCTACGCTGTACTTTGTTGACATAAGGAAGAGATCGAACAGCACCTCCTGCTTTTCGTCATCAAATCCGATGCTGCCGCGATCGACCCTGAACAAATCAAGGTTATAATAGAGTATTCCGCTCATGTTTCCGTCAAGCGAAAGCTCCTCTGTTCCCGCAGGCGTCGGGCGCGGGCTCGGCACCGAATCGCCCTCATTCCAAACGGGCGTCTGAGACGACGGCGCAGAGGTGATATACGGTTGTTCCGCCGCATGCTCCCGATTGCAGGCGATAAACGCACAGCTCATCATCACAAGCGCAAATCCGATAATCAAAAGCTTTTTCATGCCGTTCCTCCTTTCTGCCAATCCTTTTTTCGTTTACAATATTTATTATATTTCCCCGGGATTTCGAAGTCAATGGATAAATGTGAATAATTTGTTAATTATGCGTTCCGTATGCGGATTTTTCACGGGCATGCAGTTAAATATACTTAAAAAATGCCGTGATTTTTGCTTATTTTGGCTTGTAATTTCAAAAAGAGCGGACTATAATATGATTTGGTCCGTACCCTGCCGAATGAGGGCTCTTATTCGGCATGTATCAGACAATTTCAATAGGAGGATTAAATCTCTATGGCAAAGACCGTCACTATTGATGGCAATACCGCTGCAGCGCATGTTGCATATGCGTTTTCCGATGTAGCAGCCATTTACCCCATCACTCCCTCCTCTCCCATGGCAGAGGTTGCAGACGAATGGGGCGCACAGGGCAGAACCAACCTTTTCGGCCAAAAGGTTCGCATCGCTGAAATGCAGTCCGAGGGCGGCGCAGCAGGCGCAGTTCACGGCTCCCTTTCCGCAGGTGCTCTCACCACTACTTTCACCGCTTCTCAGGGCCTTCTTCTTATGATCCCCAACATGTACAAGATCTCCGGCGAGCTTCTTCCCGGCGTCTTCCATGTCAGCGCTCGTGCACTCGCAGCTCACTCCCTCTCCATTTTCGGCGACCACAGTGACGTTATGGCTTGCCGCCAGACCGGCTTTGCGATGCTCGCTTCCGCTTCCGTACAGGAAGTCATGGATCTTGCACTCGTAACCCATCTCTCCGCAATCAAAGCAAGCGTTCCCTTCGTACACTTCTTTGACGGCTTCCGCACCTCCCACGAGGTTCAGAAGATCGAGCAGATCGAGTATGAGGATATGGCAAAGCTCCTCGATTACGATGCAGTCAATGCCTTCCGTGCTCGTGCTCTCAATCCCGAGCATCCCCATCAGGCAGGTACCGCGCAGAACCCCGATATCTATTTCCAGGGCCGTGAAGCTGCAAACAAGCGTTACCTTGAGATCCCCGGCATCGTCCAGGATTACATGGATAAGGTCGGCGAGCTGACCGGGCGCAAGTATCACCTCTTTGATTATGTCGGTGCTCCCGATGCCGAGCGCGTTATCGTCATCATGGGCAGCGGTGCCGATGTCGTTGAAGAAACCATCAATTACCTCAACTCCAAGGGCGAGAAGCTCGGCCTCATCAAGGTCCGTCTTTACAGGCCCTTCGCAGCCGATAAGTTCATCGAAGCCATCCCCGCATCCTGCAAGAGGATTGCAGTTCTCGACAGGACCAAGGAGCCCGGCTCCCTCGGCGAGCCCCTCTACCTCGATATCGTCGATGCTCTCAAGGAAGCAGGCCGTGATATCGAATGCTTCGGCGGCCGTTACGGCCTCGGCAGCAAGGAGTTCACTCCCACCATGGTCAAGGCAGTTTATGACAATCTCAGCCTTGCACAGCCCAAGAATCATTTCACCGTCGGCATTATCGACGATGTTACCAACACCTCCCTCCCCATGGGCGAGCTCGTCAACGCCGCTCCCGAGGGAACGATCTGCTGCAAGTTCTACGGCCTCGGCAGCGACGGTACCGTCGGCGCCAACAAGAACAGCATCAAGATCATCGGCGACCACACCAACATGTATGCTCAGGGTTATTTCGCATACGACTCCAAGAAGTCCGGCGGCCTGACCATCAGCCATCTCCGCTTCGGCAAGACCCCCATCCAGAGCCCCTATCTCATCGACAGCGCAGACTTCGTAGCATGCCACAATGCAAGCTATGTTACCAAGTATGACATGCTCGATGGTCTCAAGGATAACGGCATCTTCCTCCTCAACTCTCCGTGGACCGTTGAGGATATGGAGAGGGAGCTTCCCGCTTCCATGAAGCAGGCAATTGCAAGGAAGCATATCCGTTTCTACAACATCGACGGCGTAAAGCTCGCTCGCGAAGTCGGCATGGGCAACCGCATCAATACCGTCATGCAGAGCGCATTCTTCAAGCTCGCCGAGATCATCCCCGCCGAGGAAGCTATCGGCTACATGAAGGCAGCCGCAAAGAAGAGCTACATGAAGAAGGGCGAGGATGTCGTCAATAAGAACTATGCCGCTATAGATATCGGCGTCACCGGTCTTGAGGAAGTCAAGTACCCCGAAGCATGGGCAAATGCAACCGAAGGCGCAGTCGCAATGGATGTCAGCGATGATCCTTACTTCGTAGATTTCATCAAGCCCATCCTTGCTCAGGAGGGCGATAAGCTCCCCGTCAGCAAGCTCGCTCCCGACGGCTTCGTTCCCACCGGCACCACCAAGTACGAGAAGCGCGGCATCGCAGTTGAAGTTCCCTCCTGGATTCCCGAGAATTGTATCCAGTGCAACCGCTGCTCCCTCGTCTGCCCCCATGCCTGCATCCGTCCCTTCGTTATGGAAAACGGCACCGAGGCTCCCGAAGAATTCAAGACCATCAAGGCAATCGGCGTCGGCGACGGCAAGGCATTCCGCGTTCAGGTCAGCCCCTATGACTGCACCGGCTGCGGCAACTGCGTAGACGTCTGCCCCTCCAAGGTCAAGGCTCTTAAGATGGTTCCCCTTGCAGACTGCGAGAAGGTTGAGAATGATAACTGGAATTTCGCTCTCGAGCTCCCCACCCTTGACCTCCCCGTCAAGAAGGCAAGCGTTAAGGGCAGCCAGTATCTCCAGCCCCTGTTCGAGTTCTCCGGCGCATGCGCAGGCTGCGGCGAGACTCCTTATGTAAAGCTCGTTACCCAGCTCTTCGGCGACAGGATGATCGTTGCTAACGCAACCGGCTGTTCCTCCATCTACGGCGGTTCCGCTCCCACCTGCCCCTACACCGTAAATAAGCAGGGTCACGGTCCCGCTTGGGCAAACTCCCTCTTTGAGGATAACGCAGAATTCGGTTTCGGTATGAGCCTCGCTACCTCACAGCGCCGTGAAAAGGTTGCCGACCTCGTCAAGGCTCTCATCGCAGTCAGCTACTGTGATGAGGATCTCAAGGCAGCAGGCCGGAATTGGCTCGATAACATGGATGATGCCGAAGGCTCCAGAGCCGCAGCGGCAAAGCTCCTTGAAGAGCTCCATGCAAGCGTTATTGATGGCTGCCCCTGCGAAGCATGCACCCTCGGCCGTGAGGTTCTTGCAAATGCGGATCTCCTCGTCAAGAAGAGCCAGTGGATCTTCGGCGGCGACGGCTGGGCATACGATATCGGCTACGGCGGACTTGACCATGTCCTCGCAATGGATGAGGATGTCAATGTTCTCGTAATGGATACCGAAGTCTACTCCAACACCGGCGGACAGTCCTCCAAGGCAACTCCGACCGGCTCCGTTGCGAAGTTCGCAGCAGCAGGCAAGCGCACCAAGAAGAAGGATCTCGGCATGATGGCAATGAGCTACGGCTATGTCTATGTTGCCAAGGTCTGCATGGGCGCAAACCCCGAGCAGCTCATCAAGGCTATCACCGAAGCGGAAGCATATAAGGGACCTTCCCTCATCATCGCTTACGCACCCTGCATCAACCACGGCGTCAAGGCCGGTATGGGCAAGGCACAGGCTGAGGCCAAGAAGGCAGTTGAGGCCGGCTACTGGCCCCTTTACAGGTACAATCCCGATCTCGCCGCAGAGGGCAAGAATCCCTTCACCCTCGACAGCAAGCCTGCTACCCTTGATTACAAGGAATTCATCCTTGGCGAGAACCGTTATGCAAGCCTGAAGCAGCAGTTCCCCGGCATCGCAGATGAGCTCTTCAACCGCGCAGAGGCTGAGGCAAAGGATAAGTACGATTACTACAAGAAGCTCAACGATATGGAGTAATCTCCTATCTTCGATAACTTCTCATATAAGAAAAGCACCCCTCGCGGGTGCTTTTCGTTATTGCAGCCTGTCCGTATCAAAGCGGACCGGCTGATTTATATTTATACCCTGAAATACTCCACTGCCGATGTGAATATATCGAATTCATCGGCTCCGGAAGCATTTTTATAGAGGTTCCTGCCGCAGCGCTCGCTGTGAGCCATCTTGCCGAATACCCTGCCGTCGGGGCTTGTTATGCCCTCGACAGCTAATACCGAGCCGTTCGGGTTCACATCGGTACGCATGGACGGCACGCCGTTTTCATCGCAGTACTGCGTGGCAATCTGCCCGTTTCGGATGAGCTGACCGAGCAGCTTTTCCTCGCAGACGAACCTGCCCTCGCCGTGGGAAACGGGAACGGCCGCGACCGAGCCGACTTCGCGCCTGCTGAGCCAGGGGCTGAGATTCGATACCGCACGGGTATGCACGAGCCTTGAACGGTGCAGGCCGATTGTATTATAGGTGAGCGTCGGGCAATCCGCATCGGCGGTCACTATCCTGCCGAACGGCACAAGCCCGAGCTTGATGAGAGCCTGAAAGCCGTTGCAGATGCCGAGTATCAGCCCCTTACGGGTATCCAAAAGCTCCGTTATCGCCTCCGCCGCCCTCGGACTGCGCATGAACGATGCGATGAGCTTTGCCGAGCCCTCGGGTTCGTCGCCGCCGGAAAAGCCTCCGGGAATAAAGAGTATCTCCGATGAATTCAGTTTTTCGCTGAATGCGCGTACCGATTCGTCAATGCCCTTCGCAGTAAGGTTATTTATAACGAATATCTCGCTCTCGGCTCCTGCAAGGCGCATTGCGCGGGCGGAATCCATTTCGCAGTTCGTTCCGGGGAATACCGGAATGAGCACTCGCGGCACCGCATGCCTTGTATTGGGCTTTATAATGATATTCTTATTGACGAATTCGAGCGCCGGCACACTGCTTTCATCATGCGTTTTATGCCTGTAAACGCTTTCAAGCTTCGTATCGTACAGGGGTATGAGTTCGCCGAGCTGTACGCTTTCATCTCCGAAGCCGATAGCCTTTTCGGGGACGGTTCGCCCGAGCAGTACTGCGTTTTCGAGCCTTTCTCCCCGATTAAGCTCAAGGATGAAGCTGCCGTAATTGCGTGCGAACAGGTCCTTATCGAGCTTTTCATCGAAGGTAAAGCCTATGCCGTTGCCTATCGACATCTTGAAAATGCCCTCGGCTATGCCGCCTGCGGTCGGAGTCCATGCGGAGAGCACTCTGCCCTCGCGGATAATTTTATTCACATATTCGAAATTCCTGCGAAGCGACTCCGCCTTGGGAAGCCCGTATTCGTCGATTTCGCTTTCAAGGAGGACGACATCATGCCCGGTCGCCTTGAATTCGGGCGAAATTATGTTTTCCGCTGAATCCTTGGCAATGGCAAAGGATACGAGCGTGGGCGGAACATGGATATTCTCAAAGCTGCCGCTCATCGAGTCCTTGCCGCCTATCGCGGCGAGCTTCAGACCCATCTGCGCTTTGAATGCGCCGAGCAGCGCGGCAAGGGGCTTGCCCCAGCGTACCTTATCCGTGCCGAGCTTTTCAAAATACTCCTGAAAGGTGAGATAGCAGCTTTCAAGGCCTGCGCCGCTCGCAACGAGCTTTGCGATGGAGCTTATGACCGCCGCATATGCGCCCGTGAACGGGTCAGCCTCCGAAAGGTACGGGTCAAAGCCGTAGCTCATGACGGAGCAGGAAGAGGTCTCGCCGTTTCTTACGGGGAATTTGCATGCCATGACCTGCGGAGGGGTCAGGAAATTCCTTCCGCCGAAGGGCAGAAGCACCGTGCCTGCGCCGATGGTCGAATCGAAGCGTTCCGAAAGTCCCTGACGGGAGCAGATGTTTATATCGGAAACGAGCGAAACCAGTTTTTCTTTGAAGGTACCGTTTTTTACAATCTCCGAAACGGTTTTCCCCTCGGCAACCTTCGCCTCCGCACGCTTCTTTGCGCCGTTGGTATTCAGAAAAGCCCTCGAAATATCGACTATCTTTTTGCCCCGATGCCTCATTACCATGCGGCCCGTATCGGTTACTTCGGCAACAATCGTTGCTTCAAGATTTTCCTTATCCGCAAGCGCAAGGAAGGTTTCCGCGTCCTTTTTCTCCACAACGACCGCCATGCGCTCCTGCGATTCGCTTATGGCAAGCTCGGTACCGTCAAGGCCTTCGTATTTTTTCGGAACCTTATCAAGGTCGATTTCGAGCGCGTCCGCAAGCTCACCTATCGCGACCGAAACTCCGCCGGCACCGAAATCATTGCAGCACTTTATCAGCTTTGCGGCTTCGTAATTTGAGAACAGCCTTTGGAGCTTTCTCTCCTCGGGTGCGTTGCCCTTCTGCACCTCCGCGCCGCAGCTTGAAAGCGAATTCACGTTATGGGATTTTGATGAGCCCGTTGCGCCGCCGCAGCCGTCACGCCCCGTCCTGCCGCCGAGCAGGATTACTATATCCCCTGCCTGCGGCTTTTCGCGGCGCACGTTTTTCTTCGGCGCAGCGCCGACGACCGCGCCTATCTCCATATGCTTTGCGATATAGCCCTCATGGTAAACCTCGTCCACAAGGCCCGTTGCAAGCCCTATCTGGTTGCCGTAGGAGCTGTAGCCTGCGGCAGCGGTGGAAGCGAGCTTTCTCTGGGGGAGCTTGCCCGGTATCGTATTCCCTATATCCGCGAGCGGATTACCGCAGCCGGATATACGCATCGCATTATAGACATAGCTCCTGCCGGAGAGCGGATCGCGTATAGCACCGCCCACGCAGGTTGCCGCGCCGCCGAAGGGCTCTATCTCGGTCGGATGGTTATGCGTTTCATTCTTGAACAGCATCAGCCAATCCTCGTCCCTGCCGTCAACATCGACCTTGACATTGACCGTGCAGGCGTTTATCTCATCCGATTCATCAAGATTTTTAAGATCGCCGCTGCGCTTGAGAGCCTTTGCGGCGATGCATGCAAGGTCCATAAGGCATATGGGCTTTTTATCGCCGATGCTTTCACGGGTTCTTAGGTATTCCTCGTACGTCCTTTGAACCTTTTCATCCTCGAATACCGCATTTACTATCTCGGTATTGAAGGTCGTATGCCTGCAATGATCCGACCAATAGGTATCTATAACCCTTATCTCCGTCAGCGTGGGCTCGCGGTTTTCATCGGCAAAATATGCCTTCAGCATATCCATATCCGCTTCATCCATCGCAAGGCCGTACTGCTTGATGAGCTCTCCGCTGCTGCGGCCGCTTATATTCACGGTCTCAACATCCTTGACCTCCTCCGAAGGAAGGATGAGCGTTTCGGGAAGCCCGAGCTCCGCCTCGCGTGAATCCACGGGGTTTATGATGTAATGCTTGATTGCTTCGATATTTTCTTCGGTAAGCTCGCCGTAGAGCATATAAATAACGGCGCTTTTCACTATCGGGCGTGAGCATGCCGCGATAAGGCTTATGCACTGCGCCGCCGAATCCGCGCGCTGGTCGAACTGACCGGGCAGATATTCGCTTGCAAATACCGCCGCGCCGTCGTTCGGGAGCTCAAAATAAACATTATCAACCTGCGGCTCGGAAAATACATTCGGAATACAGGAAAGGAACAGCTCCCTGTCGATGAGCTCGACATCGTACCTATTGATTATGCGCAGGTTTGTCAGCCCCTCAATGCCGAGAAACGAGCGGATATCCTCCTTCAGCGAAGCCGCTGCGCTGCTGAATTCCTTTCTTTTTTCGCTGTATACTCTGTTTACCATATTCCCTCCGTCAGTCAATAGCCTCAAGCGCGAGCTTGCCTATATCATTACGCATGTACTTATTTTCAAATGAAACATGCTCCGCCGCTTCGTAGCAGGCGGCGACCGCCTCGCGCAGCGTATCGCGCACTGCGTTAAGCCCGAGCACCCTGCCGCCGTTCGTCAGCATTTTCCCGTTCTCCTGCTTTGTCCCGGCATGGAATACCTCGATATTTCCCGGGAAATTATCAAAAATTATCTCCTTGCCCTTTTCGTACTTCTCGGGGTAGCCTCCGGAAGCGAGCACCAGGCAGCAGGAGAATTTATCGGAGAAACGGACTTCGGCTTTACATAGCCTTTCCTCCTCGACAGCAAGCATGGTTTCAAGCAGGTCGCTTTCCATGAGCGGCAAAACCGCCTGGGTTTCGGGATCTCCGAAACGGCAGTTGTATTCGATGACCTTTACTCCGTTTTTTGTGAGCATAAGGCCGAAATACAGGCAGCCTTTGAAGGTTCTGCCCTCTTTTTTCATGGCTTCGAGCGTCGGAATAATGATATTCTCGGTCGTTTCCGCTCTGACCTCATCGGTAAAATACGGATTCGGAGCTACTGCCCCCATTCCGCCGGTATTCTTGCCGGTATCTCCGTCGCCGATGCGTTTATGATCCATGCTTGCAGGCATCAGCGCTGCGGATTTGCCGTCCGTAAAGACGAGAAGCGATATTTCGGGCCCCACAAGGAAATCCTCGATAACCACCCTGTCACCGCTATGCCCGAATGCGCCGTCCAGCATCATATTTTTCACTGCCGCTTTTGCTTCATCGAGCGTATTTGCAATGATAACGCCCTTGCCGAGAGCCAGCCCGTCCGCCTTGATGACTACGGGAAGGCTGTGATTTTCAAGATGCTTTACCGCCTCATCATAGTCTGAAAAGGTCTCGAAAGGCGCAGTCGGTATGCCGTACCGCTTCATAAGCTCCTTTGAAAAAGCCTTGCTGCTCTCGATGATGGCAGCCGCCTTGCTCGGGCCGAAGCATGGAATCCCCATTGCTCGCAGCTCGTCCGTAAGCCCCATTGCCAGAGGGTCATCGGGAATGACCGCGGCAAAATCCACATGGTTTTCGGAAGCAAAGGCCTTTATTCCGGCTATATCCGTTGCGGCGATCGGTACGCATACGGCATCCTCCGCGATGCCGCCGTTGCCGGGCAGCGCGTAAATCTTGCCGCAAAGGGGGCTTTGCTTCAGTTTTTTGATTATCGCATGTTCGCGGCCGCCGCCGCCGATGACGAGAATATCCATATCTGCTCCGTTCATCAATGGTGGAAAAGCCTTAATCCCGTGAACGCCATAACGATGCCGTGCTTATTGCAGCAGGCTATGACATCCTCATCCCTGACCGAACCGCCCGGCTCCGCGATATAGCGAACGCCGCTCCTGTGCGCACGCTCGATATTGTCGCCGAATGGGAAGAAAGCGTCACTTGCGAGCGCAGTCTCGGTGAAACGGGCGAGCCATGCGCGTTTTTCTTCCTTCGTAAGCTCCTCGGGGCGGACGGTGAAGAACTGCTGCCACTTGCCCTCATCAAGAACATCTCCGCACTCCTCGTCGCTTAGGTACAGATCGACAGCGTTATCACGGTTCGCTCTCGGTATATCCGCCCTGAACGGGAGGGAGAGCACCTTGGGGCAGCTGCGCAGATGCCAGAAATCCGCTTTGCCGCCTGCAAGACGGGTGCAGTGTATCCTTGACTGCTGCCCTGCTCCGACGCCGATGGTCTGTCCGTTCTCGGCATAGCAGACGGAATTGGACTGGGTATACTTGAGCGCGATGAGCGCAATGACGAGGTCGCGCTTCGCGCTTTCGGGAAGTTCCCTATTCTCCGTCACGATATTATCAAGGAGACTCTTATCTATTTTGCAGTTATTCCTGCCCTGCTCGAAGGTGATGCCGTAAACGGTACGCCTTTCGATAGGGTCGGGAACATAGCTTTCATCCATCTTAATGATGGTATAATTGCCCTTTTTCTTTGTTTTGAGAAGCTCCAACGCATCCTCATCGTAATCCGGCGCGATTATGCCGTCGGAAACCTCATGCTGCATGATTTTTGCAAGGCTCATATCCACCTTATCGCTCACCGCCGCGAAATCGCCGAAGGATGACATGCGGTCGGCGCCCCTTGCGCGGACATACGCGCAGGCAAGCGGCGAAAGGTCGATATTCTCATCAACAAAGTACATCCTTCTGAGGGTATCATCGAGCGGAAGCCCGATGGCTGCGCCTGCCGGGCTGACATGCTTGAAGCTTGCAGCTCCGGGATAACCCGTCGCCT
>SAMEA3663267__coassemble_199_pt1 | contig 19986 bp, 19 predicted proteins | sample SAMEA3663267__metabat2_low_PE_007 | metagenome-assembled genome bin SAMEA3663267 (sample SAMEA3663267) | pig gut metagenome | biome: pig gut; feature: pig-associated habitat; material: faeces | place: China | collected 2013 | reverse complement strand
AAAAAATGAAATTTCAGCCCCATTATTGCCATTATTAAGTGCCATAAACAAAAAAAATCCGATTACGGCTGACCGTAATCGGATAGAAAACAGGTTTAGTAATTTGCCGCACGGCCGCTGCCAAGCCGCCTGAGATCGGCCGTGGCAAAATAGCCTGAGGTCGGTGAATAGCCCGCTATATTGACGCTCCCGAAATATGCATCAACATTCTGCGGTACGGCGTAATAGCCGCTGACGGCGCTGTGGTCCACCACCCTCGGGAACTGTTCAAAGCCGTCCTCATAGTAAAGCGCGTGCAGACCTTTGATGACTATTCTTCGTTTATTGACTGCGTCCTGTATGGGAGTACCGAAGAGGATATTATCGGTCAGGACGGTGGTCATAACGCTTAGGATAGCGGTACCACCGGGAGTACCGACGGCAAAGACCTCATTGGTCTCATTGTTGCGGAAAATGGTAGGACACATATAGGTGCGCATGCGCTTGCCGGGTGCATAGGTGTTGAGCCCCGAGGAACCGAAGTTGCGCAGCGCGTTATTTATAAAGAAACCGTTGATATAGAGCTTTGAGCCGAAGAACTGCGTGAGCGTATTGGTGCAGGCAACAGCCATACCGTTCTTGTCAACAACGGAGATATGGGTAGTATCCTGCCCTTCGTCGTCCTGCTCAAAGTCGCTGTAATCGAGATCCATGAGATTGCAGACGTATTCATTGGTCAGCATCGCCTGATAGTCACGCGTTTTGGTATCAAAGCGCGTATCGCAGATCTTTTTGACCCTGTCACTTCCGCATGCCATGGTTATGCTGCAAAGGGTGGAGAGATAACCGGCAGGATCGGCCGTAGGATCGGGGAGCTCCAGAATCTCGCAGAGCTTAAGCATCTGAATGAGCGTGACCCCGGAGAAAGGAGCGGATGCGGAGGCCACGGTATAGCCTGCAAATTCACCGGTGACGGCATCGGTTACGAGGGTTTCGTATGAAGCGAGGTCGCTTGCTCTCATTCCGGTAGCCGAGACGATCATCGAGGCGATGGAACCGGTATAGAAGCTCTCGGAGCCCTCGCTTGCGATGATGCGAAGGATGTCCGCAAACTCCGATTGAGCGAGCAGATCCCCGGATTTACTTATGTATGCAAAGGGCGTATTCTGCGAACTGAAGCTGCTGCGTGCATTCTTGATGCGGAAGAACAGGTCGTCATCGACTGTTATGCCGTTATCCGCATAATAGATCGCATTTTTGAGCAGCTCGGAGAAGGGCTTGGTGCCATACATATCATATGCCGTCTGCATTCCGGAAACAAAGCCGGGAACGCCGATGTTTTTATATCTTGAACCGGAAGCCGGGGCTTCGGCAAGATAATTGAGGAATTTGTATTCGTTTGTTTCGGGGTCGTATATGGTCATACCGCCGCCGCCGCCGATGCCGGAGCCGTAGGGCTCAACTACGCTGAGGACATATGACGCTGCGATAGCCGCATCGACCGCGTTTCCTCCGCTTTCGAGCACGTCCGCAGCTGCGGCAGTTGCATAAGCATTTGAGGTGCTGACGGAATAACCGTTCTGAGATATAATCGTGATGGGATTGCCGTTCGGGTCGGTAGTATGAAGTATGCTACCGGGAGGCGGCGTAAGCACGTCCACATTCGGATGATTTGTTTCATATTCATCCGGCGGAGTCAGTTCAAACCATTTACAGCCTGTGCCGACGAAAACGAATGCGGCGGCAACCAATAATATGGACAGGCTCTTAAAAAAGCTCTTTTTGTGCATCGTGGGTCCTTTCTTTTGCGGAAACGGTGACGGAGGAAAACCGATCAGTACTCAATGATTATGCGGCCGGAGGAATCAACCTCATACTCCGAGTCGTGCAGGAACTTGGTGAGTATGGTTCTGATCCTCGCGCAGTAGAAGCTGTCGGTGGTCACCGCAGGAACACCGTCGGTGATCCTGAGAGGTATGATTTCGAAATATCTGCGGCCGTCGGCGGATTTATTGTACTGAACGATAACGCTGTCACGAGTGAAGGTATTGTTCTGATCCATGATGAAGTTGCCGAGGCTGTAGAAGATGATGCCGTTGCCGTATTTTTCAATGGGCTGCAGGCAGTGTGAGTGAGAGCCGATGACGATATCAGCACCGGCATCGACCAATTTATGCGCCATTTCGACCTGAGCATTGCTGGGAAGGGTGTTATACTCCTTGCCCCAGTGAACGTATACGACGGTGAGGTCATGCACATTATCCGTCTTGGATTCGAGAATGGCTGAATAAAGCCCTCCGTTGCCGCTGGTGAGCACTCCGCTTCCGGTGCCGAGCCCTTCATATATGACATTGGTGACGCCGATGAAGCAGACGTTGGTGCCGTCTGCACAGGTCAAAGTCGTGCTTAGTATCTTTTCTCCGCGATCATCGACTTTCGTGGTGGTTCCCGAATAGTTTAAGCCGATATCGTCGAAAAATGCAGTAGCTTCGAGAAATGCCTGCATGCCGTAGTCGTGGCTGTGGTTATTGGCAAAGGTGATGGCATTTATACCGTTATTGAGCAGAGAAAGCACTGCATTCGGAGTTGAATACAGATGGATGTTTTTTTCATCCTTTTCATAATCGCCCTCCTCACCGAGGAGAACCGAGCTCTCAAGGTTGGCGATTACATAGTCGGAATTCGACCAGATCGGGGAAACGGAGGAAAAATAGGAGTCATAGCCGTATTTTTCACCGTAGATACCGATATAGCGGCCGAGCATTACATCACCGACAAAGCTGAGCTGGAAGCCGGTATTTGGATATTCCTCGGCCATCGGTTCATTTGAGGTGTGAATGGGGAAAAAGCTGATAAGCAGCATAGCAATGATAAGCACCATGCTGAGAATGAGCGGAGGAAGATAGCTGCGCTTTTTCAGCATATGCCTGCGTACATGTATGCGCATGCGCTGGCTCAGAGTGAGCTTCTTTTTCGCTGCGCCTGCGTCTGATTCAATTATTTCCAATGGCTTTTCCATATTGTATTCTCAATTCCGAAAAAATTCTGTATTGTCCGAAGCTCGGCAGCATCAGATAAACACACTGATGAGGTTTACGAGCCAATAGGTTGCATAGGTGGCGATTAGAGCCGCCGGGATGGTATATAGAATGCCCTGACGGGTATAGGTGCTTGCAAGCAGGCTCGGAGTGATTGAACCGACACCGCGGAAGGATACGGTCGCAAACGGGAGCGTGGGATAGAACATCTCGACAAGCAGTTTAAGAACTATGCTTATGACGAGCGATACTGCGAATTTGCGCTTGCCGAAAAGGATAACGAATTTCGGAAGCACATAATCGACGATGAGATAGACGATCAGGCTGAGTGCGAATACAAGAAGCACGCACGCGATGTCGTCACATACCATTGCAAGATAGCCGGGGACGATGTAACCGCCGCATTGGATGCCGAACAGTTCGTCCACAAGAAGACTGAGAATAGTACCTATGATTATTGCAAGATAAAAATGGGTCAGTGTCATAACATAATTTACCATGCCCTTGCCGTGCAAAGGCTCCCTTCATATTTTCAGGGGGCGGTTAAGTGCGCATACAGTCGAAATCAGCTCCTGCGCCGTCAAAGCCCCGATTCCTTTTATTTATTGCAGAGGATCTTCTTCGTTGAGAACTACATGTGAAGAAGCGTTCTCCTCGGGCGGCGCATCGCTTATTGATTCGTCAGTGTGGCCGCCATATTCGAGCAGCGCCTCAAGCAACGGATAACCGAAGCCATGGATATTGCCGACGCAGATAACAACCCTTCCTTTAAGAAGAGGCGCTATGGTGTCGAGAACGGTCTCGGGTTCCACGCGGTCAAGGTCGATATACTCCTCAAGGTTGGAGAGCTTATGCTTTTTGTATGCGGCACGGATATAGCCGGTGTTCTGACCCATACCGATCAGAGTCGCATTCGGGATCTTCGGAAAGAAGTCGGCAACGAACTGCTTGGTTCTGTCCACCCTGTCGGGCCGGCAGTTCATGATTATCAGTGGGTTATCGGCATACGCGCCGTAGCGTTCACGCACAATATTGTAGATATCAAAACTGGAAGTCGGCTCGTTGGCGGCAAATGCATTTGCAAGCACGAATTCATCATCGCCGTGCTTGAGCTCATAGATGCGCAGAGCACCCGGATCGGGATGAGCCTTCAGCATGCCTTCGAAAGCCACCTCGCGGTCAATTCCGAGCGCGTCGGCAACGGCAAGCGCCACGGAACAGTTGCGGGGGAAGATCTCATAATCGAATTTTGCAAGGAATTCGGGAGTAATGAGGTTATCGTCCGCTTCAAAGACCTTGGTATTCCTTTCCGCGGCGACCTTATGAAAATAGTCCCTGAATTCACTGCCCTCACCGCAGCCGGGGATGACTACGATGCCGTTATAGGGAATGGTATCGCCGAACGCCCATGCGATCTGCTCGGTCGTCGGTCCCATTTCATCAATATGATCCTCAAGCACATTCGTAATGACGGTGATGTTGGCATGGATGATGTTATGCTGATAGATGCGCTGATACTCGGGGCGAACGGCCATACATTCGCACACGAGCGCATTTGCACCGCAGTTCGCAGCCTTGTCTATGACGCGGATCTGCTCCGAGATGGTGACGCCGTGGGGGCGGCGGATGACCTCCTCCTCTTCATCGGCATCCCAATACATCATACGGGCGGCGGTGCCCGTAGTCTTTCCGACAGCACGATAGCCTGCAGCCCAGAGCACGGAGGTGATCAGCCTCGTAGCGGTGGATTTGCCGCGGATACCGTTTACATTGATAGTGAGCTTAAGTTTTTTCAGATTCTTATCGTTGCGCTTTTTCTCGATGACGCCTGCAATAAACAGCAGCACCAGCAGAGCAGCGCAGAAGATAAGCAGAAAAACCGGTTTATCCATAGAGCTATTTTACCAATTCCTTTCCTGAGAACGAAGAAAACCATGGTTCCCGACGCTCCCGAATCAAGGGAAATACACCGACACGGGCGCAATCGCCCAATTATCGGAGCATACTATAACAAATATGTCGGATTATAACATGCTTCAATCAATTTTGCAATACCTTCCGAATAAAATCCGTATGAATTAACAAAACTGACCGATTCCGGCATTATTTTCAGCAAAAGCGGTCTATCTCTATCATAAGACGGCCCTTTTTCGTAGTTTTAACGGTTTCCCTGAAGATAAACCTTCCTGAGCCCCGAACCGAAACGACATCGCCGCTTTTCAGGGTCTTGCCTCCGTTTTCGCAGACCCTGCCGTTGATAAAAAGCCTGCGCTGCTCGATGATGGAAGCAACTTCGCTCCGACCGGCTTTCAGAAACTGCGCGGTTATGCCGTCCACTCTTTCGCTTGCGGAATTTATCTGCTGCCTTTCAAGCCTGTAAAGCTCGCCCTGAGGCGGTTTGTCAACGCGCTCTATCCGTAAATCCGTGTGCTTGGCGCGGATGAGGTTTTCTTCGATATGGGGCGCAACGCCTTCTGTACAGAAAAGATAGAAGCAATTATCCCTGATGACGATATCTCCCGTCGTATTCCTGTCTATGCCGAGATTCATTACGGCGCCGAGAATATCGCGGTGGGTGAGGTCATCGGCAAATTTTGCGGAAAGCGGAGTGCCTTTTAGACATACGATGGGGAAAGGAAGCATATAGGAACAGTTCGCTTCATCGCCGAATCTTGCCATGACCCTCTCACAGCCCTCGGTACCTCCGAACAGAGTATATGGAACATGAGAAAATTCCTTTTCGGTGCATCGGAAAATATCCTGCTCCATAAGCCCCATGAACGGGGTAAAGCAGGGGACCATACTGCGGTCGGAACGCTCCGCAAGCTCGATCAGTCTCTTCCTGAAAAGCTCTCTTTCATCCTTCATGACTCATCTGCTATCGTGTAAGTGGCGAGGTCATAGATGACTGTGATATTGCCGTAACCGGAGCTTGAATAGGATAGGCAGTTCATTACGATGAGATTGTTATCATAATCGAAATCATAATTATCTATGGTTCCGTAGCCTCCGATGTTAAGAGAGCTGAACCGGGTATCATTGATAACAAAAGCATCGCTGACGCGATGATCCGCGCCTGCGAAATAGCGCATATCCTCATAGAGATAACCGACACTTTCTCTGTTTACCGTTGTTATGCCGAAATAACTGAGCGAACCTCCCAAATCCCATGTCGGGTCGGCAAAGAACCAGCTCCCGTCGTGGAAGAACATCGTCCATTCGTGATGACCGATACCGCCGTCACAGGAAACGGTCAAAGCCTCGATGCCGATATGATTCAATAGGAAAGCATAGGCACGGGCATAGCACCAGCAGACGCCGCGCTCGCTCGTAAGCGCATCATAGCAATGATTCATGTATTGTGATTCGGAGATAGTATATTCCCCTAAATAGTGATACTGCGAGGGGTAATCATAGATCATCTCGGTCGTCATGCGCCGATAGAGCACAAGCGCCTTCAGTAACTCATTAGAATCCTTTGCTTCGCCGTTAAGCACAATATCAAGCTTTTCAAGCACAATATCCTCAAATTCTCCGATCAGGCGGTAATGCTCTGCCGCATCGACATTGTAGCTCCATGAAATACTGTTTTCCGTGATTGTGAGACTGCTGTCATAAACATCTGCGAAGAATACGGGAAAACAGAGGTCGAGAAGCTCATATATATTGCAGATACCGTCGTCAGCTTCAACGGTAACTCCGGTTTCGTATTTCGCAAAGGCCTCCATCACGGCAAAATATGCCTCGATATCCGCTTCGGTGAGAACGGGCATTATCGCATCGGGGATGACCGAATAGTCGATGCGGTAGATGTATTCTTCGGGAGCGGCAGAGGGCTCGGGAGTACCCGTGGGCTCCGGAGTATGCTTCTCGGATGCATCGGCTGTCGGTTCGGGAGTGCCGGAGATCGGCGATTCGGCCGCCGGAGCTTCCGTAGGTCCCGGTGTGCTGTCCATATTGGAGCATGCGGAAAAGACGCAGCAGGAAAGGATAAAGAGTGCGGCAAGGCAAAGGGATACGGTTTTTTTCATTCGCTTATTCATTTAATCCTCATCTTCAAGAAGGCACCACTGTATTATATCATCCGAAACGGCAAGGCCGAGCTTCGACTGCATACTGAGCGATGCATCGTTGGTTAAATAGACCTGACCGTAGGGCATCCAGCCGCGGTCAAGCTGATAGTTCTGAATGTAGTTTTCAAGCTCGGTACCTATTCCCATGCGCCGAAACTCAGGGAAAACTTCGAGCATGCCTGTGCTTCCTTCCTCATGAAAACCGATGAACCCGGCAAGAACTCCGTCCTTTTCCGCACCGAAGATTTGGCAGCTGCGTATCTTCTCGCGAATATGCTCGAGATCATGCGCCATTGCGTAATGCTCCAAAACGATTTCGGCCTCATCAAGCCGCAGCGGACGGATAGTCACGCTGCCGCTGAGGGGGATTTTTTCACGGGAGGCAAGGCAGTACTGCCTGCACGGCGGATCAATGGTGAAATCGGGATAACGAAGCTTAATCGCTTCAACGGCGAATTTGCCGTGCCCGATACAGCAATAGATCTCCTCATCGGCGAAATCGAGCGCGTCAAGACCCGATTCGGTATCCGAGCACCAGAGCATGAAGTCGCCGCATTTGTGCTTGAGAAGTACTGCTTTTTCATTTGCGAAGCAGAGCCTTTCGACATTTCCGCGAACGAAAGCCTCCTGCATATCGACGGTAAGCACTCCGCTCCTCCGCAGAATGCTGAGCGCATAGTTGTTATCAAATTCTTTCAAAGCTTTTTCCTTAAAATATTTCCTGCTATTTTGCAAGCTCGCGGAAGAACTCTACGGCTTCTCCGATGATTTCATCCGGGAAATCGAATTCGGCGGTGTGAAGCCCTGCGTGCTCCTCGCCGCTTCCGATGTCAAAGATGGCGCCCTTTGTCAGCTTGGTATAGTAACCGAAATCCTCGCTGCAGCGGAAGGGCTCGTCCGGAACCGCGATGGGTAAGCCGAGCGCATTCGCGGCTTTGCGGACCCTCTCCGCGCTCTCGGGGTGATTGTATGTCTCGGGGAAGGTATCGCGGTATTCAAGCGAGAGCTCAAGGCCGTATTCCTTTGCATAGCCCTCCGCTTTCTCATTCAGAGCGGATATGAGCGAATACATCTCGTCCTCATGCGCCGCGCGAACCGTAAGCATCAGAGCGCCCGAGCCTGCGCTCGTTCCGAATGCTTCCTCGCCGACATCGACGCGGATAACGGTGCAGATAACGAGCCCCGAATACCTGTCGGGAGCGGTCAGTGAATCAATATCGAGTATCAGCTTGGATATTGCAAATGCGGGATTTTTGCCGCGCTCGGGCTCGGAAGCATGGGAGGTTTCCCCTTTGAACCTGAAAATAAGTCCCGTGGAAGCAAATCCGGAAATCCCCGGAATCACGATTATCTCACCGAGCGGGAAGGCAGGCATATTGTGAAAACCGTAAATCTCGTCAATATGCTCCTTTTCTATCAGCTCGCAGCAGACCTTTGCGCCGTCGCCGACCTCTTCGGCATGCTGAAAGAGGAAGTAAATATCATTATCCGCACCCTCTTTATCTATGGTATCGGCGAATGCGGCAAGGCAGGCGCTGTGCCCGTCGTGCCCGCATTTATGCGATACGCCCGGGGTTTTGCTGCGGTACGGCAGGCAGGAGCCGCTCTCATCTATCGGCAGAGCATCGAAATCCGCACGGAAGGCGATACGCTTTTCAGGCGCTTTTGCGCGGTAGACAGCATAGAACCATGCGCCCATATCGCAGACTTTGAGGGATGTGCGTGTACGGAGGTAGTCCATGAGGATGGCTTTTGTATTATATTCCATATTCGACAATTCAGCCTCGCTGTGCAGCCTGCGGCGCAGAGCGATTGCGGAAAGCAGTCTTTCGCTGTTCATTTCCTTTTCCTTTCAATCAATAGTTTATGCAGCGTCTGCTCGGTATTAAGAATTTCGAGAAGCTCTTCGGCATCCATGAGCGCCTTTTGACGGGTGCTTTCCGGTATCAAAGCCTTTTTTGCCCGAATAAGGATGTTTTTCGGGGTGTGGCTTAGGTCGACGAACTCCATGAGCTGTGTTTTATACGAGCAGTAGGTGAGCATTTTTGCGCGTATGCCGTCGGTGAAAAGCGAAGCAGCTCGCTCGCGGAGTATGCCGCTGTCGTTCAGTACGCTCATTTTCCCGAAGTCGGCATTGGTATTCAGTTCATGCTGGCAGCAGGGTACGGACAGGATGAAGCGAACGCCGCGCACGATGGCATTGTAGAGGGCATAATCCGTTGCGGTATCGCAGGCATGAAGGGAGATCATCATGTCAACGGGCTCGCTCATGTCGTATTTCGCTATATCTCCTGCGATGAAATTAAGCTTATCATAGCCGTATTTCTCCGCAAGCCCGTTGCAGAAGGCGATAACATCCTCCTTGAGGTCAAGCCCCGTCATGCGCACGGGGATATGCTTTATCTCGGAGAAATAGTAGTAAACGATGAAAGTGAGGTACGATTTACCGCAGCCGAAGTCGATGATATTAAACTCCTTATCGCCGAGGTTTTCATCGCGTATACAGTCGTCGATACATTCAAGAAAGCGGTTGATCTGCTTGAATTTATCGTACATATCCTTACGGACGGCCCCTGAAGGGGTCATGACACCCATATCCACGAGGGGCGGAACGACGGTATTATCCGGAAGAAGATAATTTTTGCTGCGATTCTGATCGGTCTGCGCTTTCGGTGCAGCCGCAGCCTTATGCCTGCCGGTCATAAGCCTACCCTTTTTTGAGAGCTTGGCCGTATATTCGGAAATCCTGCTCCATGCATTTATCTGTGTGAAATCGGAAAAACAGCTTTCTATCTCGTCTGCCGCTTCATTTACGGCGATACGCGAATGAAAAGCCTGTTTATCGGTCAGCTTTTCAATGAAAAATTCGCCCTCATTTTCAAGCAGGCTAAAGCTAACCCTCCTATAAGGGAGGGAGGAGCTGCGCTTGCCGCTGAGAACGAATTTATATGCGCCCTCGGAGAGAGCCGATTGTATGAATTCGCTGATACTTTCCATGCTTTTTCTGCTCGGAGCTCATTTCTTCCCCTGCTGCTTCAGCCATATCTTCATGACGAGCCTGTGGGGCAGCAGCTTTGTAAGGAGGACCTGCGCTTTTATCGAAAAATCAGGCACGCAGACATCCTTCTTTTCCTTATACATATCGCGTATAGCGGTCTTAACGATGTATTCCGCAGTGAAGAGCTTATTAAAATAGGTAATCTCCGTCCTGCCGCCGGGCTCCGCACGGTCAAAAAATTCCGTCTTTACCCAACCGGGGCAGACAGCCATAACGTGAATACCCGTATGCCGAAGCTCCGCGCCGAGCGCACGGGTAAAGCTCAAAACAAAAGCCTTGCTCGCCGCATAAACGTTTAGATACGGTACGGGCTGGAATGCGGATAGGGAATCGAGCTCAACGATGTGAGAACCCTTTGCCATATACGGAACGGTGAGCTGCGTCATGCGCACGAGCGCCTTGCAGTTGAGGTCGATCATGCCGTTCACGTCCTCGGGAGAAGTATCCATGGTGCTGAAGAATTTGCCGTAGCCGCTGGCATTAAGGAGCAGCGATACCTCGGGCTTCGCTTCCTCAAGAGCCTTTCGGAATTCGTCAAGGCTTTCCTCCTTTGTGAGGTCAAGCGAGAATACACGGCAGGGAACGGGAAGGGAGCGTGCCAGCTCTTCAAGCCTGTCCCGACGCCTTGCGATGAGCCAGAGCTCATCAAAAACCTCGCCTTTGGGGTTATTAAGACATATCTGTTTGGCAAATTCCATGCCCATTCCGGAGCTTGCGCCGGTGATAACGGCAATACCCATTATGCTTCCTTTCTGCTGTCGTATTTTTGGAAAAAAGGAAAAGGGAACCGAGTTCCCGTCATTTGAATACCTCTAATCGGTCAACAGGGTAAACGCGGAACCTTATCTCCCCGATAATATCGGAATAGCCGCAGACGTAGTCTGCAACGGAATAAATCTCTTCACGGGAATCGGGCAGAAGCAGAAGCTCCTTTTCTCCGAGCCTGAGCTCACATTCGATATCCGAAGGGAAGAATGAAGCATAGCTGCTCTCATCAAGCAATATGCCGTCAATATAGATTCTTCCGCCCGTTACGGATACTCTTTCACCCGGAAGCGCAGCGATGCGGCCCGCGCATTTTATCGCTCTGTCGGCTTCATAAACTTCATAGACCAAAAGATCGCCTCTCTCATAATCGGCAAACATCCTTCCGATCCTGTCGGCAAATACAAGCTCGCCCTTTTCAAGCTCGCTGACCGTCTTTTCGGATACGGTAAACGGTTTCATCAGCACAAAAGCGATGAGAAGGAGCAATAGGATAACGCCGATTACGACTATGACCGTGCGGAGTATGCGTCTCCTGAGCGAGCTTGATCGATCAAGCCTTTTATTGGTGAATTGTTCGTTGGGCTGGGGCATTTTGTTCCTTTCGGCGGAGTAATGAATTATTTATACAGATCGCGGATCGAGGTAAGAGGCCAAATCACGAAATGCGCTTTCCCGATGACCTGATCGAGCGCGATGGGGCCGACATCCGCAGCGCGGCTGTCGTGGGAGTAATTGCGGTTATCGCCCATGACGAATATATAGCCGTAGGGAACGGTGTAGCTTCCGTTCACGGAGCCTTCGCAGTTTATGAGGATGTTGATTCTCCCGTACCAGTCGCCTGCATATTCGGATTCATCTATCCTTTCACCGTTCACTTCCACATATCCGTTTGCGATGCTGACCGTTTCGCCGCCAACGGCGATAACGCGTTTAACGAAGCGTTCATTGCGATCGGGGAAATGCACGATAACGATGTCACCGCGCTTCGGCTCGGTAAACCAGTAGCTCACCTTTTCAACGAAAACCCGTTCATTGTCGATGAGCGTCGATACCATTGATTCACCGTCCACATAGGTGGGCTCGGCAATGAAAAAGCGTATCATGAGCAGTGCCAGTACAAGGCACAAAAGCTTCAGAAAGAAATGCGCATACGATGCACGATTGTATGCACGGTCATTGCCGTGCAGCTTTTCGCTCGCGCTGCGAAAACGCGAAAGCTGCTGCTTCGTCAGCACGACCTCATTCCGGGGCAGCCTTCTGCGTTCGCCGTCCTCGTCGATTCCGTCATATATGGGTTCAACTTCATAGATCTTATCAGCCAAAATAAGTACTCCTAATCATCCGAAGGTTCTTTGTGAGCATCAAGAATTTTCTTTGCAGATCGAAGGAAATCGCATCTGTCGAGCATTACCACATGTCCGCATTTGCAGCATTTGAGCTTGATATCCGCACCGCTGCGGATGATCTCCCATTCATTGCCGCCGCAGGCATGCGCTTTTCTCATAGCCACATGATCGCCGAGCGAAAAGGTTTCTATCATTCCTGTTGCCGTTCTACCGTATAAAAACGGATTCCCTTCATCGAAATATGCTCATTTTTATTATACCACAGCAAGACTGTAAATGGAAGTACTTATAACCACAAGGACTATTATTTGCAGAAAACTGCGTAAAAACCAGCGGACATGCGCTTGCAGGGATGGTGAAATATAAAATTAAAGGACACCTTTTGAGTGCCCTTTAATATCATTGCATATTGCTTTATTAGATCACAGGCTGGTGAAGTTGTCAAAATAGCCCTGGATGTAGATGATGGGCGTGCCCTTGTCACCGGAGCCGGAGGTGAGGTCACAGAGCGAACCGATAAGATCGGTGAGACGACGGGGAGTCGTACCCTCGGATACCATATTGCCCACGAGGGAGGAACCGTCCTTCTGACTGATGCGTTCCTTGATGGCATCCTTGAGAGCCTCGCCGGACAGCTCGGGGAAGTCGTTGTCGGCAAGATACTTCAGCTTCAGCTCGTTGGGAGTTCCGACGAGGCCGGAGGTATAGGCAGGGGAAACAACGGGATCGGCAAGCTCCCAGATCTTTCCGATGGGATCCTTGAATGCGCCGTCGCCGTAGACCATTACTTCCATATGCTTTCCGGTCAGTTCAAAGAGCTTTGCCTGAATCTTTTCGACCATGTCCTGGCAGTCACGGGGGAAGAGCTTAACCTTATCCTCGGTCGCCTTGTTGGAACCGAGCAGACCGTATTTTTCGTTATATCCGCTGCCGTCAACGGAGGAAGTCATAATTTCATCAAGACCGTAAACGATTTCGGCACCTGCTGCCTTCAGAAGGCGCTTGGTCCTTGCACGGGTGTGAATGTCGCAATGGAGGACGTTCTTGGTATAATTCAGAATGGCACGGGGGTCATTTGCGAAGATGACCTCGACTTCTGCACCGGATTCACGAATGAGGTCGCTGTAATATGTAACGTAATCCACTCCGGTAAAGGGATGCCGGATATAGCCGAAGTTTTTGCGGTATTCCTCTTCGGTAAGTATATCGCGATAGGGATCGATGCCGCAGCTGTCGAGCATATCCCAGTCAACAAGGTGGTTGCCCACTTCATCGGAAGGATAACTCAGCATAAGAACGACCTTCTTACAGCCCTTGGCAATACCCCTGAGGCAGATGGCAAAGCGGTTGCGGCTGAGGATGGGGAAGATAACGCCCACGGTGCCGCCGCCGAATTTATTGCGGATATCCTGCGCGATCTGATCGACGTTTGCATAATTGCCCTGCGAACGGGCAACGATGGCCTCGGTGATGGCAACGATATCGCGGTCATGCGGCTGAAGGCTGCTGCTTTCGATGGCACCCATAATGGATTCGGTAACGATCTTAATGAGATCATCGCCTTCACGGATGATGGGGGCACGAACGCCCATGGATACGGTTCCTAACATTCTGTTCATAGTAGTTTCTCCTTCTTCAGAATTTACGAATATGTATTCAACTTAAACTCTGCATGGCAGATTAAGTTATTGAATGCAATCTAATCTTCATAAACAAAAATAAAGGGACAATAATAATGTACAGCAAATCGGCTTTGCTGTCAATCCGAATTTGCACATCAGGCAAAAAATATTAGTTAGCGGATGAATACATTGTACAAGATTCGAAAGAACATATTTAAAATAGTATATTAGATAGAATACCTTCATCTAATAGTATAACCGGGCGTTCGCCGATAATTCGCGCATGCCTGCGGAATTACGCAGCCCCTGGGTATTCGGTCACCACCGGGCCAAGCGGTGAGCTATCGCCTGCCAAATTGCACACACTTATTCTGATGGCGGAAGAGAGGAGGGGATATGCGCCGCGGTCTACGGAGCGAAAGAATCGTCAATTATATTATTTTAGAATAACTTAGTGCTTGCAAATCTGATTTCCGTGTTGTACAATATGGATGCTTCGGAGCAGTATCGAAGCGGTCAAAACAGCCTTGACTCGGAATATATGCCGGCTTGGCAGTTTTGTTTACCGGGAATCCTTGATATATAAGGGATCTCGAAATGAAAAATCGAATATTTCCCAGTTTTCTCTCCTGCTTTTCTCTCCAAAAGTTTCCTGAGTGAAATTTGAGCGAAGATAAAAGCAGATTGAAACATACACGGAGAGGTATCGAAGTGGTCATAACGGGGCTGACTCGAAATCAGTTTGACGGCAACGTCACATGGGTTCGAATCCCATCCTCTCCGCCATATCTTCGGAGCAAAGTCTGCTTTGCTCCGAAATTTTTTATTTAAAACTTCCATCTGCTCGCTTTCTTGCTCCTCCTTTCCCCAAAAAGTCCTGTGACTTTTCGGGGACACCGTATGTCAAACAAGCGCGTTTACACTAACTACCCAACTTATCTTGTATAGTTATTGAAGTGTCACCTATGATTGACGCTTCAACAACTATGAAACATATAATACCGGATTGAAATTTGACAAAGCACATGATACAATACATCATGGCTTTATGTATACATGCGCTATTGATGCGAGAAAGAATATGAAGTTTACAAAAGTATATCCCTTTGTCGGTTAAATGTTAACCAACAAGATAACCCTTATCAGCCTAAGATAAAAGTGAGGTATTGTGGGTGGCGAAGAAGAAAAGAAATAAGTATAATAATGTAATTATCGTAGCGGTGTTGATTGTCTGCGCTGTTATTGCCCGCGTTTTGGGAATGAACACCACTTATCCGGTGCAGTTTGGACTGATACGCACCATGATCTATATAGGTTTGTATATCGGATGGGGGATTTCCGTCAGCAAACGGGTCATACAGGCGCAGGTACGCCGTTATCTTGTTTCCGTTTCAGGCTTAATGGTTTTCTGGTTTATCATTCGTTCGATGAAATACTACTTCATATCCGATGTCGGAACAGCACGGCAGATATGGTATTGGTACTACTTACCAATGCTGTTCATTCCGCTGTTTTCTTTGTTCGCGGCCATCTCGCTCGGCGAATCTAAGAACTTCAAGCTATCGAAAAAGACGTTGATGTTATATATTCCTACGGTGCTCTGCCTGTTGCTGGTGCTTACGAACGATTTTCATCAGCTTGTCTTTTCCTTCCCTGCCGACGAGGTATGGACTGACAAAAGCTATGAATATGCATTAGGATGTTATATCGTGGTCGGGTGGGAGATTATTTGCGCGATGGCGGCGTTTATTATAATGTTATTCAAATGTCGGCTTGCGCAAAGGGGGGAATATCTGCCGTTCCTGCTGCTGACATGCTCTGTAATATATGCCTTAATTTATTCAAGCGGCGTGGAATGGATGCAGCTTATCGGCGGAGACATCACTGCAGCGCTGTGCCTGCTGTTCACCGGAATATTGGAAAGCTGTATTCATTGTGGGCTGATCCAGACCAATACCGGTTATAAATCGCTGTTTGAAGCCGGATCCATAGGGGCACAGATCGTTGATGCGGACTATAACACTCGTTATGCCTCTTCAAACGCACCGGAGCTGACGGCGGATATGATGCGGGCGGCGGAGAGGGACACGGTAATGCTGGATAAAAACACCCTGCTCAGGAGCAGCAAGATCAATGGCGGTCATGTTTTGTGGCAGGAAGATATTACAGACATTACCGCTCTGCTGGAACGGTTGGAGGAAAACAAGAAAACTATTGCGGAAAGCAATTACCTGGAGAAGGAAAACTATAAAACTAAGGTAAAGATCAACACAGTTCGGGAAAAGAACAGGCTGTATGACCGGCTGCAGGCACAAACTGCGCATCAGATCGAGCTGCTGGATCGGTTGCTGACGCAATATGAAGCGGAAACCGATCCGGAAATTCGCCGCAGCTTGCTTGCAAAAGCAGCGGTTATAGGTGCATATGTAAAACGGCGCGGTAATCTGTTGTTTATCGGTGAAAAATCCGATGTGACGGATACAGCCGAGCTTTCAGCTTGTCTTGATGAATCCTTTGTCAATTTGGAGCTTATGGGTGTGGAGTGTGCCATTGACATTCCGGATAAAAACAAAATTTACATCCAAGATGCAATCCGTGTATATGACTTTTTTGAAGCAGTGACGGAAGCCGCGATGGATGACATTCGCTTTGTCTGGCTGAAAGCTCGCAGTCTTGCGGATGCTGTAATCTTTCATCTGCAAGCAGAAAGCAAAACCGAATTATCGGCGCTTTCCTGTCTTGCCGACACCTGTACTTGCGAGGACGGCGTATGGCGCTTTTCTCTCCGTATCGGAAAGGCGGGTGAACCGGCATGAGGACTTTTTATCTTTCTTCCACGGCGGCACAATCAATACTGCTGGCTGCTTTGTTCCTTACCCTGATTTTATCCCTTTTTCTGCTGATAGTCTCTTTCACCGGGTATCGTGATAAACGGAATAGATATATGAATATGCCCATATTTCTGTTCTTATTTATCTTATTATCAGAATTAACGGATGCTTTTTCACGGATGAACGAAGGACTTGAGTACAAGACATGGCTTCCTCTCCCTTTGTGGCTGCTTTGGTGCATCGTGGCTGCCGCAGATTTTCTGCTTATATGGGAAATCGTGCGGCTGCGCAGGCTCAAGAGGCAAGAGCTCAGCCGCGATTCGGTCAAACAGGCTATTGATTTGCTGCCAAGCGGAATATGCTATTTCACACCTTCCGGGAGCGTTAAGCTGTGCAATATGCAAATGCATATCTTATTCCGCACACTTTCACAGAGCGATCTTCAAACTCTTACCGAATTACAGGATGCGCTGGCGCACTGCGATGCGGGCAGCGGAGTTATCAGGCTCTCCCACGAGAGACAGACCTATCTTTTCCCCGACGGCAAGGCATGGCGTTACCGGCAGAACGTGGTAACAGATGAGGACGGCGCTGTGTATACGGAAACAATATTTTCGGATATGACGGAGCTGTACCATAAGAAACTCGAGCTGAAAGAGCAGATCAAGCAGCTGAATGCCATTTCCCGCGAATTGAAACTGCTCTCCGACAACGTTCTGATTCTTACAAGAGAAAAGGAAGTGCTGTCCGCCAAGACGAAGCTGCATGACTATATGGGGGCAGGACTTATCGCCATGCGTCAGATCCTACGCCACAACCAGACGGAGGAAGCGGCAAATGCCATAGAATTGCTCCGGCAAGCCGTCAGCGCCATAAAAAACGATAACACATATCCGCAAGGGCGCAGCGAACTGGATGGATTCATGCATGATGCCGAGGCAATCGGCATAAAAGTGAATTTGTCAGGAGAATTGCCTGAGCAGGAAGAGCTTCGCTGTGTTATGATTCTTGCCATGAGGGAGTGCCTGACAAACAGCGTGCGTCATGCCGGAGCAACAGCACTGCATGTCGCGGTTGAGAAAAACGGGGACAGCTTTTCCATGAAGATTACAAACGATGGAAAGGCTCCTGAAACCGAGGTGGTTCCCAAGGGCGGACTTCACAACCTGTACCGCCATATCGCGGACTGCGGCGGTACGATGGAGATACAGTGGAAGCCGGTCTTTGTGTTGACTGTGGTTCTCCCGGAGACAAAGGAGGGTACATAATGAAACAGGTGCTTATTGTAGAGGATCAGCGGATGCCGCGTGAAAACATGGAGCGGACGCTTTCCGACAGCGGCAGATATGAGCTGGCCGCCAGTATTAGCGGTGCGGATGTTGCTCTTATAAAGTGCTGCCAGCAGCACATCGACTTGGTTTTAATGGATGTCTGCACCTCGGGTAATAAAGATGGAATTGATGCTGCCGCAGAGATCAAAGCGAAGTTCCCGAAAATCAAGATCATCATTGTCACATCCATGGTTGAGGTGAGCTACATTGAACGCGCCAGAGCTGCCGGGGTTGACAGCTTTTGGTATAAGGATATAAGTCCCGAGACGCTGATTGATGTGATAGACAGGACGATGAACGGCGAGCATCTTTTCCCAAACGAAACGCCGAAGGTGAGATTGGGGCTTGCCGAAAGTACGGAACTGACGGCAAAGGAGATCGAGGTACTGCGGCTTGTATGCGACGGACTGGAATATGATGAAATAGCCGCTAAACTGGACATTGCGGAAAGAACCGTCAAATACCATATTTCCAACATTTTATCAAAAACCGGATATGCCAACAGAACCCGGCTTGCCATAGCGGTAACAAACAAGAAATTCATTGTTCCGAGCCTTCCGGAAGAACAGTGCGTTTACACAAACGAATAACCGAAACTTAAACTGCTTATCCCGGTTTCTTTGAAGCCGGGTATTTTTTTGCATTTTTTTCCAAAAAAGTGCTAAAACCTGTACTTAGGGACAGGGCAAAATCGAAATCAATTCATTATAATGCTCACTATGGAGAAACTGTTGTTTCAATTTCAATCCTAAATCGGAGGTGATTTCTTGCGGAGGGTCGTTATAGATATGCAAAACGCCTTGTTTGCTGACGCCATTGCAACGGTACTGCGGGATTTTGATTCGGACTTCGAGGTATATCAAAGTGAAAGTCCGGTCAAAACCTCGGATATGTGCTCTTTTACGGAAGCGAATATTCTTATCATGGAGGTCACTGCTTACTCGTCGTGGAAGCTGGAGGAACGCATGAAAATTCGCAATGAAGTAAAAGCACAGAACCCGGGCTGTAAAATCGTTTTGGTGGTAGATGAAAACTCTGAGAAGAAATTGGCAGATAAGGTTCGCCTTGCAAAGAAAGACGGATTGATTGACAATTTCATCTATGGCTCGATATCCGCGACCTATTTGTCGGCAGTGATCGATACTCTGTAAATCCGGAAGGGCTTCGGTAACTTGAGGAAGGCATTTTGAAACGATATTGCGTTTTATAAGGAATACGGCTCATGCAACGGGGGCGGCAGAACCCGGCTGATAGGACTTCTCAGTTTATCAAGACAGCGCAAGCCGATCGAAATCGCCCGGGAGCTCCTTAATTGAAACCGATGAAGTACGGGATGAACTGAAACGCGGTATGTAACTGCTCTATACCGGTGAAGAGCAAATGCTTGAGGGAAAGCCGTTTATGCCTTTTTCTCTCGGCGCAGAGCATGAAGACCTATTTGCTCGGAAAAGCTTTACGCCGTATCAGATAATCTGATTTATGCATTCTGTACCGAAACAGACCAATGGCAGATATTGGGTGCAGGATAAGACGGTAACGGAGGACGACTGTATGCGCAGAGCAAAACGAAGCGGCAGCTTTATTCTGTGCCTGCTATTCAATATGCTGATGAATCTTGAAGGACTTATTCCGGCAGCTGTTTTACTTATTCTGCATTTTCTCTTTGACTGGTCTATTTGGTGGTCGGTACTTGCGGCCGCTTTATGGATAGTTTTGATTATCCTTTGGATGCTCTTCATAGGTTGGTCAGGCAGATGCGGAAGTACGCCCGATACTCCTAAAGAGAATAAAAATCCTTATTCTGTCGGAAATAAAAAGGATCTGAAGACGGAAAAGGACGCAAGCGAAGCCGGATAGCAGGATATTGAGAACATGGTATATCGAACCGGAGTAGATATAGATGCTGAATCAAGTGAATTTACAGGAAAGACAATTCGTGA
>SAMEA3663267__coassemble_173_pt1 | contig 21787 bp, 18 predicted proteins | sample SAMEA3663267__metabat2_low_PE_007 | metagenome-assembled genome bin SAMEA3663267 (sample SAMEA3663267) | pig gut metagenome | biome: pig gut; feature: pig-associated habitat; material: faeces | place: China | collected 2013 | reverse complement strand
TGGTGCGGGAAACAGGACTTGAACCTGCACGAAGTCGCCCCCATACGGACCTGAACCGTACGCGTCTGCCAATTCCGCCATTCCCGCATATAAAAAAATGGTGGACGGGGATGGATTCGAACCATCGTAGTCTGTGACAACGGATTTACAGTCCGCTCCCTTTGGCCGCTCGGGAACCCGTCCATAATAATTTCGCTGGAGCTGGTGATGGGACTCGAACCCGCAACCTGCTGATTACAAATCAGCTGCTCTGCCAATTGAGCTACACCAGCGAATCAAACACATATTAAAAATGGCGATCCGAAGGGGGCTCGAACCCCTGACCTCCAGCGTGACAGGCTGGCATTCTAACCAACTGAACTACCGGACCGCGTATTTTGGTGGGCCTTCAGGGACTCGAACCCCGGACCAATCGGTTATGAGCCGACCGCTCTAACCAACTGAGCTAAAGGCCCTAAAATAGGTGGTGACCCCTAGGAGACTCGAACTCCTGTTACCGCCGTGAAAGGGCGGTGTCTTAGACCGCTTGACCAAGGGGCCACATAAAGATGGTCGGGGTGAAGGGATTTGAACCCTTGGCCCCATGCTCCCAAAGCACGTACGCTACCGAACTGCGCTACACCCCGAAAGCTCCGCACTATGCGATTTGCTCATTCGCTTTTCGCGACGTTGATTATTATACACACCCGTGTACCGTTTGTCAACATCTTTTTTAGGATTTTTCAGATATATATCGCCGTATTGTTCCTATATTAAATCCGATTTGAAGTTATTTCTTAACGTAATACATTTTTTACTATTCTATAAAGTCGAATTCCCATTCGCCCAGCCTTATGACGCTTTCGCTGTCCGCTCCTGCCTTCCTGAGAGCCTCAATAATACCCTCGCTTTCAAGAAGCTTCTGGAACCTGCGCATGGACTCATCGTCTTCTGCATTGGTTGTATCAAGTATATAGTCAACAATGCCCCCTGTCACGACAAAAACATCATCATCCTTCGTTATCTCGAAGTTCCAGTCATACTGAGGAGCTTCGATAATATCATCCTCTGCAAATTCACGCGTGGACGGCAGTACCCTAAGAAGCTCAACTATGCGATCCAGCAGCGGCTCAAAGCCCTTTGTTGTTGCAGCCGAAACGGGGAATATCTCTGCGTTTGTGCCTTCGAGTTCCTCTTTCAGAAACTCAAGATAGTCCTCTGCTCCTGTTATATCCATCTTGTTTGCAGCGATCAATTCAGGCAGCTCTGCAAGCTTATCGCTGTAATCGGAAAGCTCTTTGCGTATCTGTCTGTAATCCTCGATCGGATCCCGTCCTTCAGAGCCCGATATGTCAAGGACATGCACCAAGAGCCTTGTGCGCTCAATATGGCGTAGGAAATCATGCCCCAGACCCGCTCCCTCGGCTGCGCCCTCGATAAGGCCCGGGATATCGGCTACAACGAATGAATCATCATAGCGTTTCACCACTCCGAGATTTGGCGTAAGGGTCGTGAAATGATAATTGGCGATCTTTGGCTTGGCGCTTGTGATTACGGACAGTATCGTAGATTTTCCGACATTCGGAAGCCCGATAAGACCGACATCTGCAATTGTCATGAGCTCCAGCTCGACCTCGTATTCCTTCGTTTTCTGGCCGTTCTGGGCATAGCGCGGAGCCTGCTTTGTCGGTGTAGCAAACTTTGCATTGCCCTTTCCTCCCCTGCCTCCGTGCAGCACAATTCGTTCACGCTTGGGCTTGTTCATATCGGCAATGATCTTTCCGGAAGCAAGATCACGGATACGGGTACCTAATGGAACCTTGATAATCAAATCCTCGCCTCTTTTGCCGTACTGATTATTTCCCCTGCCGTTTTCACCGTTCTCGGCTCTGAAATATCGTGAGAACTTGAAATCCAAAAGTGTATTCATATTCTCATCGGCATAAAAAATGACATTGCCTCCCCTGCCGCCGTCTCCGCCGTCGGGTCCGCCGTGCGAAACATATTTCTCGCGATGGAAGCTTGAACAGCCGTCACCGCCATTGCCTGCCTTAATAATTATCCTGGCTTTATCTACGAATTGCATTATTTATTCTCCTTATAGTATCTGCAAAGATCCTTCAGCGTGCATTCGGCGCAATTGGGCTTTTTTGCAGAGCATACTCTTCTTCCGTGAAAGATTATGTAATGGTGCATAATCGACCACAGCTCCTTGGGTATTGCCTGCATGAGCTGCTTTTCCGTTTCCTCGACCGTCTTTGCTTCAGCAAGACCGAGTCTGTTGCTTACCCTGAAAACATGTGTATCGACCGCAATAGCCGGTACTCCGAAAGCATTTGAAAGCACGACATTGGCAGTTTTCCTGCCTACCCCCGGGAGTGCCTCAAGTGCTTCCCTGTCGCAGGGAACTTCTCCGCCGTATTTCTCGACGAGCTCCCTGCATGCAGCGATGATGTTTTTGCCTTTAGTATTATAAAACCCACAGGGTTTAATGTAAAGGGCTATCTCCTCCGGCGTCATTCTGCTGATGCTCTCTGCATTCGGATGATCCCGAAAGAGTGCAGGCGTGCATTTATTTACCTGCCTGTCCGTACACTGAGCGGACAGCATGGTCGCAATCAGCAGCTCGAAAGGATTTGTGAAATTGAGTTCCGGTCTCGCATCGGGGTGCGCCTCTGCAAGTCCCTTTATTACGGCATTATTCCATTCTTCTTTAGTCATATTCTCATTCCCGGAGTTACCTGCCTCCCATCATTCTCATGATTTGGGAAATATCTCCTCCGCCTTTCATCATATTCTGCATATTCATTATCATCTGCAGCATCTGCATCTGGTTCCGGTTCCCTCCGCCGAAGCTGTTATTCTGTGCGTTTCCCTGCTGATTCTGGCTTTGCCGGATATTTGGCCTTGGGAGCGTATCGGTATCAATGCCGAACGCAGAGCCAATCGCCCTGACCTCATTCGGAGCAACAAAGGGCTCAATCGCAACAAGATACGCTTTCAGCTGCTCCACGCCCTGCTCCGAACGAACGCGCCTTGCAAGGAGCAGTGCCGGCGAAGTATCGTTCATGCTCTGCTGCCTCTGATTCTGCTGCGGCATCATATGCTGCCTCTGTCTTACCGGAACTCTTTGCATTTTTATTCCTCCGCTTGCGATTTCTATAAACAGAATATTCACGCTTTGGGATGAGTGTGCATAAATAAATACTACAAAGCTATTTGGAGGCAGTATGGCAAAGAGCATCAAGAACGGAGCGAAAAAGCCCCAAGCACCTTCGGATTCCCCTGAACTCAGAAAAAACGTTGATGAGCTTATGCAAAAATACGGCGGACGCAGTGAAAGCGAGCTGATGAGCGAGCTTAAAAAAGTTACCGATCAGCAGAAGCGCAGCGGACAATTCAGCGAAGCAGAGCTTTCGGCTGCCGAAAACAGCATCCTGCCGTATCTGAATGAGGAGCAGCAGGCAAAGCTGAGGCAGATACTTGACGCTATCAGATAGCAGGTGATTTCATGCTCACGGATGTTACCACGTTATCCATGAGTACCATTACCATGAGCTGACCCTTGCCGGCGCGATCCTCAATACGAACCTCCTCCGAATTGAAGGGGGTTTCTTCGCCGTGCAGCTGGACTGCAACCAGATCAACGGGAGTCGTCACATGAATGGCGGCAACGAGCCTTGTGCCGTTTGCGCCGTTCTTTTTGAAGCTGAAGCAGAGAACGCCTTTACCGTTCCTGCCCTGAATATCGTGATCAAAGATGAAACTGCGTTTCATGCAGCCACGATCGGTAACGGTCAATAATTCGCCCTCATCGGGTACATGGGCAGCAAAGATAACAAAATCATTATCATTAAGCTTGATTCCCTTGACGCCGGAGCTCGTCCTTCCCGTAACCGGTACGGATGCCGAGTCGAACCTTATGCTCATGCCCTGACTCGTTACAAGCATTATTGCATCGCTGTCGTTATCATAGTGTTCGACTCCGATCAGCGCGTCATCATCCTTCAGCGTGACTGCGGCGATGCGCTTCGTCTTTGTCGCATACTCGTTCGCTTCGGTACACTTCACAAGCCCGTTTCTCGTATAGAAATACAGCTTTCCAGAAGTGAAATCATCATCGAAGGCGCTCAGTATTTTTTCATCCTTTTCAAGCTCGGTAAGAGCGGAAAGGTTTGTGGGTTTTTGATTTATCCTGCTCTCCGGAATATCACCCATAGAAATGCTGATAAGCGCGCCGTGAGTGGTAAAGAGCCTGAGCATCCTGTCAGTCGCTGTGCTGAAGACCTTTATAGGCTTTTCCTGCGTAAGGAATTCCGGAGTCACAAGCTTAGGAGGAAGCCTCCTTAGCTTATTATCTGCGTACATGAGCAGGCACATTGGCTCGGAAGCTGCGATGTTTTCGGGTTCTTCGACCGTTTCGGTATCTGCATCTATGAGTACTGTACGGCGCTCGGAATCGATTATGCCTCGTATTTCTGTAAGCTCATCAACTATGAGCTTATCGAGCTTCGATTTTGAGCCGAGGATATCCTTCAGGCGTTTGATCTGCTTTTCGGTGTCTTTACATTCACGCTCAATCTCAAGCTGTTCAAGATTGGTAAGCCTTTGCAGCCTCAGATCGAGTATGGCATCAGCCTGTATAGCGGTAAGGTCAAATCTTTCCATCAAGCCCTGCTTCGCTTCCTTTGGGGATTTTGAAGCACGAATGAGCGCAATCACCTCATCAATATTGAGAAGCGCAATCATCAGGCCCTGCAGAATATGAGCACGACGCTCCGCCTGTTCAAGCTCCGAGCTGCATCTTCTTGTGACAACATTCTCCTGATGCTTGATATAGTAATCAAGCATTTCGGGAAGGCTCAGGAGCTTGGGCTTGCCATCCGCAATAGCGACCATTATCACGCTCGCCGTCTTTTGAAGATCCGAATATTTGAAAAGCGCATTGAGCACCTTCTGCGGATCGGCATCCTTCTTGACTTCGATAACTGCACGGATTCCCGTGCGGTCGGACTCGTCCCTGATATCCGAAATTCCGGAGAACTGAGCCTTTTTAGTCTGCACAAGTCCGAGTATTTTTTCGAGTGCCGAGGCCTTGTTGACCTGATAGGGGAATTCGGTGATGACTATATTTGTTTTGCCGTTCTTCAGCGGCTCAAAATGAGTCTTAGCCCGATTTATCAGCTTGCCCCTGCCCGTTTCATACGATGCTTTGATCTCGGGGGAATTGATAATATAACCGCCCGTCGGAAAATCCGGGCATGGCATTATCTTCATCAGCTCGTCCACCGTTATCTCAGGGTTCTTTATTCTCGCAATTACAGCATCAATGGCTTCATGCGGATTATGCGGAAGTATGCTGGTAGTCAAACCTACTGCAATACCGTTTGAACCGTTAATGAGGAGATTCGGAAATCTTCCCGGGAGCAAATCCGGTTCCTTTAGAGTATCATCAAAGTTAAGCCCGAATTTAACCGTATCCTTATCAATATCCCGAAGTAGCTGCATGGCGGCGGGGGTCATTCTGGCTTCGGTATAACGCATTGCGGCAGCGGTATCCCCGTCCATGCTTCCGAAGTTACCATGCCCGTCAACGAGCGGTACGCGCATATTAAAATCCTGCGCCATTCGGACCATTGCATCATAGACCGATGTATCGCCGTGGGGGTGATATTTACCGAGGCAATCGCCGACGATACGGGCACTCTTGCGGTGAGGCTTGTCAGGCGCAAGCGAAAGCTCCATCATGGTGTAGAGTATTCTGCGTTGTACGGGCTTTAAGCCATCTTCAACGCGCGGCAAAGCACGCTCAAGGATTACATGCTCTGCATACGGGAGCATGGATTGATGCATTACATCGTCCATGCTGCGTACGAAAATCTGCTTCTCGTGTATATTTTCTATCGGATTGGTCTTTTTTGCCATTTCAGCCTCTCAGTAGTTCAATAGTCTTCTTGGGATCGGGTGAAGAGAATACCGCATTTCCCGCAACGAGCACGGTTGCACCGTAATCACGGCAAATCTTTGCGGTTTCCGTATTCACTCCGCCGTCAACCTCTATTTCAACATCGGTGAGCCCGCGGTCATCAAGCATCTTCCTTATTACTGCGATTTTCTTAGCAGCTTCCGGAATGAATTTCTGCCCTCCGAATCCGGGATTTACGGTCATAACAAGCACCATATCGCAGCTTTCAAGCAGGTACTCAATGCTTTCCGGAGCAGTCCCCGGGTTTATTGCAATACCGGCTTTCATGCCGAGGCTTCGTATGTAGTTAAGCGTCCTGTGCGCATGGCGGTCGGCTTCCGCATGGATGCTAACGATATCCGCACCTGCATCCTTAAAGGCCTGTATCCATTCCGAGGGCCTGTCCACCATGAGATGCGCATCAAAAACAAGATCGCTGTGTTTTCTGAGTGCCTTACACATCGGCGCACCGAAGGTAATATTCGGAACAAAAGCCCCATCCATTACATCGAGGTGTACATAATCCGCTTTCCAATCTGAAAGCCTGTCAACTGCTTCGCCGAGAGCCGCATAATCCGCAGAGAGGATGGAGGGCGCTATTTTAATCATGTCTTTTGCCTTTCATATCAAAGTATTTTTTATTCATATTTATGCTTTCTGTTTTCCATGGCTTCTTTGACGAGCCGTACATACCTGTTGTAGCGTTCGCTGTCAAAATCCCTGCCTACGATTTCTTCCTTGACCGCGCAGCCGGGCTCGGATATATGCAGGCAGCCCGAGAATCTGCATTCAAAAACATGCCTGCGCAATTCCGGATACAGGTTTTTAATCTCTTCCGGCTCACATTCTATATTCTCCAGCAGGCTGAATCCCGGTGTGTCGAGCACAGCGCCTCCGTTTCCGATAGGGATAAGCTCTGCATGCCTTGTGGTATGCCTGCCCCTCTCGGTCTTTCTTGACAGCTCGCCGACTTCAAGCTTCATTCCCGGTATGAGCGCATTTAATAGCGACGATTTCCCGACTGCGGATTGCCCTGCAAAGCAGACGACCGAGCCTTCAAGCTCGCTTCTTAGTGCCTCTATCCCATCCCCGGTCACAGCAGAAACAGTATAGAGCCTATAACCCGTAAGGCTGTATTCCTTCCTTATACCGTCTATAGATGCGGCATCGGCATCATCGCATTTATTGATTATAAGAACAGGCTCAATTCTTAGTTTCTCGCAGCAGAGCAGGAGCTTATCAACAAGCAGCAGATCCGCAGCCGGCTTGCTTGCGGAAACCACAATGAACAGCTTATCTATATTTGCGACCATAGGACGAATAAGCTCGTTTTTTCTTGCTTCGATACTCAAAAGGTACCCCGTTTCGCCGTCGGCATTAAGGCTGAAGCTGACATTATCCCCGACAATCGGAGTTTGATTCTGCTTTCTGAACAGACCTCTTGCTTTACAGACAAAGCTCATTCCGTCGGACAGAACGGTGTAAAAACCGCCCACGCCCTTGAGGATTATGCCCGTTTTGCACTCTTTTTCCAAATCGCGCTTCCTTTCTACCTGTTTGCATCGAGACTTATCTCGATATCGACTTCATCGCCGATAACGATGTCCCTGTTCGGAGATACGGACTGCCATATCACCGTACCCGGGGCTGCGTCGCTTTCGACATAGGTTACATTCCCCACATTCAAGCCCAATCTTCTCAAAGCAGCGGTTGCTTCGTCAAGAGTCATTCCGACTAAATTCACCATCTGCACGATATTGCTTCCTTCACTGATGTAGACAGTAACGTTTGAACCCTTTTCGATGGAAACCCCTTCAACCGGTTCCTGCCCGCACACCGTTCCTTCGGGGTAATCATCCGAATAGGTCGTGCCGCAAACGGTAAGGCTAAGCTCCCTTTGATTCAAAAGCTGTTCCGCCTGCTGCTTGGTCTTGCCGCAAAGATCCGGAACCCTTGTATACTTATTTTTCGCGCTCCTATTGGACATCAGGGCAAACCAGACCACGAAAATACCCACTACCATTGCAACAGCGGCAACAACGGGTATGACCACATTCCATACATGAGTCTTTTGCCGTGTATTTCCCTTGTCCGAAGGTTCTGCTCCGTGCTCATCCGGTATCGAAGCCAATCTCCTGTTGGGATGAAAAATGGCTTTATTTATATCCTTTTTCATCTCCGTTACCGACTCATACCTGTCGGAGGGATTCTTTGCGGTCGCTTTCATGACGACATCGCTCAGAGCGGGAGGAATACTCGGATCAATTTCCATCGGCGGCGTAATTGTACCCGTTATATGCTGAAGTGCGACCTGTACGGCATTATCCCCGTCATACGGAGTTCTGCCGATCAGCATTTCATAGAGCACTATTCCGGCAGAATATATATCGCTCTGTTTTTCGACCTTCTCGCCGTTCGCCTGCTCGGGTGAAATATAGTGTACCGAACCGACGACGTCGGGGCCTTCGTAATTCTGGGTGTTGGACGCCGCGTCCTTAGCAATACCGAAATCGGTAAGCTTGACAGTCTTATCGGTTGCTATCAATATGTTCTGCGACTTTACATCGCTGTGGATGTATCCCGCATTATGCGCACATTCCAAAGCGTCAAGCACGCTCAGGATTAGCTTTTCCGCCATCCTCGGGCTGACAGGTCCATGCTCCTTGATAGAATCCTTGAGATTGCAGCCCTCAACATATTCAAGCGCTATATAGCTTCTTTCAACGCCGTCACGGTCGAGGTATATTCCGTAATCGTACGCACAGGCAATATTCCTGCACCTTAGATTAAGAACCGTATTGGCTTCTTTTTCAAATCTCTTTACATATTTAGGATCAACGCAGTACTCCGCCTTTATGAGTTTCAGCGCAACAAAGCGTTTTTCAACGATATCAAATGCTTTATAGACATCCGCCATGCCGCCTGAGCCGATCTCGCATTCTATCCTGTACCTTTCATTGATAACGGAGTCAATCATTGCACTGTCCTCCGTTCTTGGGATTCAGGGAGCTATAGTAGTAAGAACCCTGCGATGGGAGCGAAGCATTTTCCTCAATCGGGAAATTACAGTCATTCTTTGCAAGCACAACGGTGATATTATCCGTAGAGCCGTACCAGATTGCAAGCTCCACCAAAAGGTCACAGCAGTCAAACAGATCCTTTCCCTCTTTCAATGCCCATATGATCTCCTTTTGGGGTACGCATGCGTGAAGTCCATCGGTCGAAAACATGAGAACATCCCCGTTTTCCCATTTGCCTGAGGATACATCCGCTTTCAGATATTGTTCGGTGCCGAGCGCACGGGTCAGTATGTTGCGCATGGGGTGTTTTTCCGCCTGCGCGTCGGTAATTATTCCCGTCTGCACAAGTTCGCGGACGAGAGAATGATCTTCGGTGAGCTGTTTCAGTTCCGTACCGTTGAAATGATACAGCCTGCTGTCGCCGACATTTGCGTAATAAAAGCTCTTCTCCTCAAGGTACGCCATTACAAGGGTCGTGCCCATGCCCTCGCAGCCCTCGGTCTTTGATGCTTCAAATACCTTTGCGTTTGCATGGTTCATTGCATGCTGCAAAAGCAGCGTTTTACGCGGATTTCCGCTCTCGGCTTCTATGTAGTCGCGAACCGAATCGGTCGCGATCAGGCTTGCGACATTGCCTGAAAGGTGTCCGCCCATGCCGTCGGCAACTGCAACAAATGGTTTATTCCCGTCCTTAGGTACATAAAAGCAATCCTGATTGGATTCCCTTAGACCAGTATCGGTGCGATAAGCATAGATCATTGTTCATTCCTCCTGCTCTCGTCAAATTTATTGCGAAGCTGACCGCAGGCGCCGTCAATATCAGTGCCGAGTTCGCGGCGGACAGTTGCGGAAATATGAAGCTCTTCAAGCCAGTCCCGGAATTTATAGGCATATTTCCTTGTGACGCCGTTCAAATGCCGTTCCTCGACCGAGTTGAGCGGTATGAGGTTCACATGACAGTTTATTCCCCGAAGCTTTGCAGCAAGCTCGGCAGCGCATTCCTGAGAGGAATTTATCCCATCCACAAGTGCATATTCGAATATGACCCGTCTTCCCGTGACGTCGGCATAATGCTTGGCGGCAGGAAGCAGCTCGGCCATTCTGTAGCTGTGGTTAATGGGCATGAGCTTATCGCGTATCTCATCGTTAGGCGCATGAAGGGAGATGCAGAGCGTAACATGCGGAGCATCTTCAATGAGGCTGTAGATTTTGGGAACTATTCCGCAGGTGGACAGCGAAATATTCCTCGGACTTATCCCGATACCGTCCTCTGCGGTCACGCGGTCGAGAAACCTTATTGTGTTATCGTAATTATCGAGCGGTTCACCGCACCCCATCATAACAATATTAGTAACGGTTCGTTTTTTTCCGTCCTGACACGGAAAATACTTTTCGGCAGAGGTGACTTCCGAAAGCATTTCCCCGGCGGTAAGGTTTCTGACTCTGCCGTTCAGAGTCGAAGCGCAGAAGGCACAGCCCATCCTGCAGCCTGCCTGAGTCGAGATGCAGAGGGTATTCCCGTAGCTGTACCGCATCAGGACTCCCTCGACGATATTGCCGTCCTCAAGCTCGTAGATCATCTTTGCCGTATCATCCTTTGAGGAATACTTGGTTTCGATTATCTCAGCGCTGCCGAAGGGAAGCTTTGCGAGCTTTTCCCGAAGTGCTTTGGGGATATTGAGCATATCCACAGGCTTTACGCCCCTTGAAAGCCATTCCGAAATCTGCTTGACGCGGAATGCGGGCTCGCGGAGCTCGGAAATAAGGCTTGTCAATTCTTCCCTGTTCATAGAAGCAAGCTCAAAGTTCTTTTGTACGATCTTACTTTCCATCCGGTATTTCCTCTATACAGCCAGACTTCTGACTTTGCTTTCGTTTAAATCTCGCAATGAAAAAGCCATCCGTTCCGTCAAGATGCGGAAACAGCTGAAGCATTCCGTTTTTGCTTCTTTCGGAATACTCCTCCGGGAGAAGCGAGCTGAACTCATCCGGTATGAAATCGGGATGAGTTTTCAAAAACCAGGCGGCATTATCTTCATTTTCACGCTTTGAGATGGTGCATGTTGAGTAAACAAGCCCACCGCCCGGTCTTACATATTTCGAGCACGCATGGAGAATATCCTGCTGAATTTTTCTTATTTCTTCAATATCTTCGTTTGTTCTGTTCAGATAGGTATCGGGTTTTGAGCCCACTCCGAAGCCCGAGCACGGAACATCGGCCAGAACAAGATCCATGTTGTCAATAAGGCTCTCATCTAACACGGTCGAATCATGCTGTTCGCATTTTACTATATCGGCGTGAAGTCGTGAAATTGTTTTTCTTGTAAGCTCCGCCCTGTTTTCATGCAGCTCCCATGCGGTTATTTCGCCATCATTCTGCATCAGCGAAGCAAGATACGCGCTTTTTCCTCCGGGAGCAGCACAAGCATCAAGCACCCTCATTCCGCGAATGGGCTTGCATATCCTGCACACGAGCATTGCGCTCTCGCTCTGTACCGCCATGCTTCCTTTCTTAAACAGATCGGAAGAAGCGATATCCCCACCCTTTTCAAGTATCAGTGCATCGGATACCAGCTTTCCGTGGCGATACGGAAGCTCCTTCATCACAAGATCATTCGGAATGAGCTTATCGGTCAGTTCATCCACAGTATGCGGATGCTGAGCGCGTACACAGGTAAGGCTGAATTTTCCCGAAAGCATTTCTTCGGCAAAGCTCCTGCCGTATTCCCTTATGTATTCATCGGCAAGGAAATCGGGAAGTCCGTACTTTATTTGCAAATATTCGGAATCGTCCTTCGGAAGCTCGGGGAGCTCGTCCCTTTCCCTTATCACTCTGCGCAATACTGCGTTGACAAAGCCCGTCAGCTCTTTTTTCCCTATATCCTTTGTCAGCTTCACGCATTCATCGCATACGGCATAACAGGCGGTATTCATAAACAGAATCTCTGCAATACCCATCCTGAGAATAAGCCTTATGCTTCCGTGCAGCCTGCCCTTGGTGTAATGTGAAATAAGGTAGTCGGAATACTTGACATTCTCCACCGCGGTATAAACAATTGCCGTCACGGAAGAAGCCGTGAGGCTGTCCGTATCCTTCAGGCCGGCTTTGAGCGCAAGGTTAAGATATGCGCCGCCTCTTAGAACGCTGTCGAGCACATTATACGCAATACGGTGAGTCGTCAAGAATTAAAAACCTTTCCTTCAAGTTTTTTACCGTTTAGCGCAGCTTTTGCGCTCATCGGCTTTGAGTTTTCAAATTGAAGCTCAGTGATCTCAAGAAGACCCCGTCCCGTTTTGACGAAGAGTCCCTTTTTTGACGATGCTATTACACATTCGCCGATATCGGCATCAGTGAATTCCGGCATCTCATCATCATGAGGAAGGGCGCGAAGGAGCTTAACTCTGTGTCCGTCCATAATGGCATATGCGCAGGGCGAGGGATTAAGGCCCCTGATAAGACAGCTTATCCTCGCAGCCGAGCTGCTAAAATCCACAAGTGCATCCTCTTTTTTAATCATTCTGCACTTTGTCGCATATCTCTCGTCCTGCACCGTCCTTGTAAGACTTCCGTCTTTGAGCGCAGCAATCGTTTTTTTAAGGAGCTCCGCACCCATGACCGCGAGCCTGTCATACAGTTCCCCGTAGGTTTCATTCTCGCCTATCTCGGTCTCAACGGTTTGAAGGATATCTCCGGTATCCATTCCGAGAGATGTCATCATCGTCGTTACGCCTGTGGTCTTTTCGCCGTCAATTATTGCCCACTGTATCGGTGCCGCGCCCCTGTATTTGGGAAGAAGGCTTCCGTGGACATTGATGCAGCCGTATTTCGGAATATCCAGATTATCCTGAGAAAGGAGCTGTCCGAATGCGGCGGTGACCATGAGGTCCGGCGCAAAAGCTCTGAGGGCTTCAACACCCTCCGTGGATTTAATTCGTTCGAATTGATGCACCGGCAGGCCGTTTTCAAGAGCAACAAGCTTGACCGGAGGCATTGCAAAGCCGTGTCCCCTATCCCTCGGGCGATCGGGCTGAGTAAACACTTCTATCTCATGGCCCTCATTTATGAGCATTTTGAGTGACGGTACTGCAAACTCCGGCGTACCCAAAAAAGCTATCTTCATTGTTCCTTTTCCTATCGCTGTATCAATCCTCGGGAGGTTCCGCGCCCTTCGGAGGGTCTATGACCTTTTCAAGGTAAACATGCCCGTCAAGGTGATCGCATTCATGGAGCATTGCCCTTGCAAGCAGGCCTTCGCCTCTATACTCCATGAGTTCGCCGTTTCTGTTATAGGCACGCATTACCACTTCATTAGGTCTAATAACATACCCATGCTTACCCGGGAACGACAGGCAGCCTTCAAAATCTCCCTGTTCACCCGAAGTCTCTATGATCTCGGGGTTGATTGCCTCGATAATTCCATCGCCACAGTCGATGACTACGACTCTGCGAAGAATTCCTATCTGGGGAGCTGCAAGTCCAACTCCCTCTGCGTCATACATGGTATCGGCCATATCATCAAGCAAGGTCCATAGCTTTTTATCAAATTTCTCAACGGGTTTAGCCACCTTATACAAGCACTCTGCGTCATCGGTAAATATTCTGCGTAATGCCATTTTTATCATCTCCGTAAAAGTATTTTCAGGTTTGAAGCATATAACTACAAACCACCATTATCAATTATAGCATAAAATCACGGACTTGGAAAGATATAATCGTACAGTACATTTAATTATCTCTCTCAAGCCATAAACGCTATGAAGTCCTGGTGATGGATTGCCAATCATAGGCGATGCTTCAGCACAGCCGTCCCAAAATAACAGAAATCGCTGCGGCGCCGGATAAGCCTGCGCCGCCGCGATCTTTCGTTTGTTTCGTCATTGTCAGCTCTGCCGATCAGCGAAAAAAGCTAAAAGGCTTAAGCTGTTTTTTCCGCATATTCGTCAATAGTTGTATATTGGCATCCATTCAGCGCATTTAACAGCTCCTCCACAGGTAGACTTGTTGTCAGGCAAATACGATGGAATCGGATATTTGTATAATAGTACGAATTTGGATTTGAATCGTCATCCATGACCAATCGAAGGAGGTATTTCAGTTCCGAATCTTTATCAACAGGTATCTCGATGATATTACGGTCAAGCTCTTCTGCCCTGCTCTCGGCATCTTCACTGCTGCAGGAGATCATAATGCTAAAACCAATGCAAAGCTTCTCTTCATCATCACTCATAAGCCGTATATAGATGTTATCCGAATCAAGGCGCAGATTTATCCAATCCAAAGTGAACCCTCCCATTTCGGGAAAGGGCACGGAACCAAGCGCGTTGAGCACTTTTATTACATCTTCTCTTGTATGGACGCCGTTCATACTGTATTGCCCTGAACCGATGAACTTCTCGAACTCCGCATCGTCAAGCTCCAAGGATGCGGCAAACTCGCGGTATTCCTCGATGCTGCTAAAGAATATTTGCTCGGGAACGTCATTCCCTCCGGGGGGTGTTTCCTCAGGCGGTTCCGTCGTAGCTGCGGTGGGTTTGAATGTATTCTCATCATTATGCACGTCATTGGTTTCCGGAGCTCCGGTGTTTATGACGTCTTCAGCAGGCTTGCTGCATGCAGAAGCAAAAGCAAGCATAATAACTATACCTATCAAAAAGATTTTTTTCATGGTTAATTCCTCCATATCAATACTAATAGTGGTAATCAAGCAAATTTGCTCTAATCATAGCTATGCATTGCGAGCAACACATCGCGCTATCGTTCAGGCCTTACAAATCGTATCGAGAATGCATAATGCGGCTGTCGGCTGCTAAACCGGGAGTAAAGGGCGGTTATGATAGTATCAAAACACGGGCTGTCTTCTTCTTTTTTCACATGCCTCCTCTCATTATTTTATTAAATAATATCATTTATTTTTGGGCGTGTCAATAGCTCTTTGTCGTGAACGGTATATTTTTCGGTACTAAATTGTGAATCAAAGGTGACAATTCAGCATAATTATCACTTTCAAGCCATAAGAGCACTTGCAAATGACTGATTATAATGCTAATATTAGGATAAAGTGTTTTTGAGTGATACCATGCATTCAATTTGAGATCCGGAGAAAATATTTTTATGAAGAAGCAAATGTCGGACAATCGGGGATTGAGCGTTTCCGTTCAAAACGTCGGAAGCAGTGAAAGCACAGGCACAGCCGATAAGGTCCGAGCCGACAATCCCCATGAAGGGCATAGGCAAAGATTAAAGCAGACCTTCCTTAACGGCGGAGTTAACAGTATGCATGAGCACCAGCTGCTTGAGTTGCTGTTGTTTTATGCTCTTCCCCGCAAGGATGTTAATCAGATTGCACATTCACTCATCGACCGGTTCGGCTCTTTACACGGTGTGATTCACGCCGATCCCAACGATCTGATGCGGGAAGGGCTCAGCGAAAACACTGCCGTCCTACTTCGTCTTGCAGGTGTTATTGCTCCCTATTCGGAAAGGACGCTTCTTAAAAGGACCCAATTCAATAATCTTGATTCCGTAATTGATTTTTCTTACCGTTTGATTGGGCACTGCCGTGAAGAAAGGATATGTATTATCTCTCTCAGCAAAGCATTCTGTCTTCTTCATTACGATATCTACGAATGCGGCAGCACAAGCCGAATATCGCTTCCGATGCGAACCGTCGTCGAATCAGCGCTTCGCCACGGTGCTGTGAATGTTGTCATAGCCCACAATCATCCCTCCGGTCAATATCTGCCTTCGGATGAGGACATTACCGCTACCGGAGAACTCCGCAGGCTTCTCGGGAATCTGGATATAGTCCTTTCGGAGCATATTATCGTCGGTTATCCCTGCTGTTATGCCATGATAAAGAACTACTCTAAGGATGTATCTCAAAAAGATTTCGATATCTGAAAGCATTATTACCCGATTGTTGCCGCTTTGTTTGTTCCGTGACCGGAGCATGCAGTTTCTTCAACCATAATCTGAACCGAGGTATATGTTATGAGCATCCGGGAGTCCGGCGAGATGTATCTTGAAACCATCCTTATTCTTTCACGCAGCAGCAGCGAAGTGCATTCCATTGATGTTGCTGATTATATGAACGTCTCAAAGCCAAGCGTGAGCCGAGCTGTCGGCATACTCAAAAACGCAGGATATATCGTGACCGGCAAGGACAATTCCTTAGTTTTGACCGATATGGGTCTGGAAGCCGCCGAGAGGATCTATGACCGGCATATCACCATTGCCGAAATGCTTAGAAGTCTCGGTGTCAGCGAAGAAAATGCGGTGAACGATGCATGCAAGATGGAGCATGATATCAGCGAGGAAACCTTCCTTGCTTTCAAAAAGCATCTGAACGAGCATTTCGAATAATAGTCAGCATTTCCCGAGCTTTTCATAATTTCTGCTGTATTTTCAATACTATTATCAACCGATTTGCCAATCAAACCGTTCTATGTTATAATAATTGCGGTTTATTTCCGAAATATCGGTAATACATTTGCAAAGCAAAGCTTAATGAAGGGAGGCTGATTTAATGAGCAATCCGGATAAACTTAATATATCTGACGCTGACGGCATCGGTAACGATGAAATAAGCGCAACTTTACAGGATGAATGTGCCGATTCCGGCGCTGAAGCTGATATTGTTTCCGATGCTGCCGATACGGGCAGCGATATCCCTGCTGATAAAGCACTTGAGGGAACGGATGAGTACGAATATAATATGACCGAAAGCAATGAACCTGCCACCTCTGATACCATTGTATATTCACATGAAGCTGTTGAGCAGGTACTCTCTGCATCAGGCAAGGATACTAAAGTGAAGAAAAAGAAGAAAAAGGCTTCCGCCCACAGAAAGCCAAAATCCGAAGAAACCGAAACCGAGCTCTTTGTTCCGCGCAAGCGTCCCCGTTCCACTGCGCTTGCTATCGTATTCGGCGTGATTAAGATCATGCTCGTTCTCATCGTGATAGGAGGTTTTGCGGTACTCGGGCTTCTTTTGGGAGTTGCAAAGGCTTATATTGACACAACTCCGACGCTCGACATATCCACTCTTACCAAGAGCGACCGCACCAGCTACATTTACGACTGCAACGGCAATGTAATAACGAGCTATGCCGATATGGAATACCGTGACTGGGCGAGCATAGATGAATTTCCGGATAATCTCAAGAATGCTCTTATCTCCGTTGAGGATGTAAGATTCTATAAGCATGGCGGTCTCGACCTCAAGAGGCTTTTCTCCGCCGTTATAAATACTCTGCGCAATACAAACACCCATGGCGGTTCGACCATCACTCAGCAGCTCATAAAGAACAAGGTGTTGAGCAATGTTCAAAGCTACAAGCGTAAGATACAGGAGGCTTATCTCGCTTACGAGCTTGAAAGCACCGTATCAAAGGATACCATTCTTGAAGCGTATATGAACGACGTTTACCTCGGCGATTCCAACTACGGATTCAAAACCGCAGCAAAGGATTATTTCGGCAAGGAGCTTGACGAGCTGACCATCCGTGAATGTGCCATGCTCGCCGGGATGGTTCAGAAGCCCAATTACACAAATCCCCGTGCCAACACCTATAAAAGGTTCTATGAGGACGGCACTAACAAAATGGACATTACCAATGCAAGGACCGATGTTGTATTGAAGGCTATGTACGAAGCCGGAGCGATAACGCTCGATGAATACAATGCGGCGCTTGCAGAGGAAGTCACCATACTTGAAGTAAGCTCGCAAAAGCAGCTTTATGATATGGCATATTTTGTCGAATACGGCATATATGACGTCGTAAATGCCCTGCTGGAGGTTCGTGGGCTCGATAACACCTCCGCAAACCGTGCGCTTATCGAAAGCGAGCTGCGCACCGGAGGTTATCATATCTATCTTACGGTAGATCCCGATATTCAGCACAGTGTTCAGGACATTTTAACCAACTGGGATAATTATCCTGCGCTCCGTGATTCAAGCGCAGGCATCATTACCGATTCGACCTCCGGGCTCACCATCATCCAGCCTCAGGCATCGGTCGTTATTATCGATCATGAAACAGGACAGCTTAAAGCCATCATCGGCGGCAGGAATGAACCTACGCAGAAGCGTCAGCTTAACCGCGCCTACCAAAGCTCCATGCCCGTCGGTTCATCCATCAAGCCCCTGTCTGTATACGGTCCTGCGCTTGACCTCGGATACAGTCCTGCTCTCGGCATACTTAACTCAGAAGTCGAGATCGAAGGTTACGGCGGAAGGGGTTACCCCTCGCTGGGTTCATCGAGCAATGAAGGCATAAAGAGTATGAGGAAGGGCCTTGTATCCTCGCTCAATATCGTTGCTGCAAGGCTTCTTTATGATTACGTCTCTCCCGAAATCAGCGTTCAATATCTTACTGAGCTTGGAATCAATCCTTCAAGGATACATGCTACCGGTTCGGGCCTTGCGCTCGGCACCTCCGATATCTCCCCTCTTGAAATGGCTGCCGCTTACGCATGCATCGCGAACGGAGGAGTGTACATAGATCCCGTCAGCTTCACCCGTGTAGTTGACGATAAGGGCAATACGATTCTTGAAGCAGCGGATGTACAGACATCTCACAGAGTATTCAAAGAGAGTACCGCATACATGCTCATCGATCTTCTCACCGATGCAGTTCAGCACGGCACCGGCAGAAACGCGCAGATCGAAGGCATCACCGTTGCCGGAAAGACCGGTACAAACAACGACTATACAAGCGTCTATTTTGCAGGCTTCACCGGTTATTACACTGCTTCTCTGTGGATCGGTCACGATCAGTATTCCGAGAAGCTTGCTTCCGGCTCCACCGGCAGTTCCGCTGCCGCACCGCTTTGGCAGGCATTCATGAGTCAGATCCATGAAGGCTTGCCCGATAAGCCGATAATGGATGCTTCCCCCGGCGATCTCGGCCTGGTTCAGGTATGCATATGCCCGATATCAGGTCAGCTGGCGACCGAAGCATGTATGCTCGATGCCACGAACAAGCCAATAACCGATTGGTGCCGTATTGAAGATGTGCCGATGACCTATTGCAGCATGCACTGCTGTGTCGATATATGCAGCGAATCAGGGAAACTGGCATGCGAGCATTGCCCGAGCGATCTGAGAAGGGAGGGCTATGTGGTGCTTATTCCGACTGCGTCCGTCTATGCAAAGCTCTCACCCGAAAAGCTTAGAGAGCTCATTCCCAACGCCGTTGTCACCGATCTCGATATCAGCAGCTTCATAGCAAATTATCTTGATTTCAGCGAGTATCTCTGCCCCATACATGATTACGGTTCATCCTATGATAACCTTGCAGATCTCTATCTTGAGGCCGGAAGTCTTATCAATACGGTTCAGGATTATCTCGCCAATGTTCAGACGCTTGGAGATTCCGACCGAGCGATGCTTCTTAACAACATTGCCAATCTGCAGGCTGCGCTTGCTCAGGCAGACCCGAGCGCTATCTCTCTTGCAATACAGCTGCTGACTCAGAATTATAATGTTCTGTATGCACAATACCCCCCTGTAAGCGTTCCTTCGGAGTAAATCACAGCATATTGTGTAAAGAAAAACCTTAGGAACGAGGTATATGACCTATGATCTATTTTGATAACAGTGCGACCACTGCTGTATTCGAAAGCTCAGCTGATATCGCAGTAAAATACATGCGAGAACAGTTTTTCAACCCTGCTGCCTCCTATTCCCCTGCCGTCAGCACCGAAAGGGATGTCAATTCCGCAAGGGGAAGGCTTGCTTCCTATATTCATGCCGACGCAAGTGAATTCATCTTCACCAGCGGCGGCACGGAGAGCAACAACATGGCTCTTTTCGGTACGCTCGGAGCAATGCACGATAAATGCAGAATAATCACCTCCGCTGTTGAGCATCCATCGGTTTATGAACCGATTACCTCTATGCGTGAAAAGGGATATGATGTTGTCGTCGTCGGCGTTGACAAAACCGGCAGAATAAATATGGATGAGCTTGCCGATGCGCTTAACGGCAATACCGGATATGTCAGCATTATGCATGTGAACAACGAAAGCGGTGCGGTCAACGATATAAATGCCATAAATGAGCTCGTAAAGAAGCAATCTCCCAATGCCGTTTTCCACGTTGACGGGGTACAAGCCTATGTGAAGATGCCGGCTGTCAGGTGCGATATGTACTCTATGAGCGGTCATAAGCTCCATGCGCCCAAGGGCATCGGCGCGCTGTATGTGAGAAGCGGTGTCCGTTTCAAAGGCGGTCAGATGGGCGGAGGTCAGGAAAACAATCTCCGTTCCGGCACTACAAATGTACCCGGCATCATGGCTCTTGATAATTCGTGCTCCATATATGCGGCGAACCACGATGAGTACTTCTCCAACATGTCCGCCGTCAAGCACAGGCTTTTCAATAACCTCATCCGCATTCGCGATGTTAGGCTGAACGGTCCCGAAATAGATAAGGGTGTGCCATATATACTCAATGTGAGCTTTCTCGGAGTCCGCGGCGAGGTGCTGCTTAACTCACTCATGGATAAGGGGCTGCTCGTTTCAACGGGTTCAGCATGCGCTGCGCGCCATCGCGGCAAGAACCGTGTGCTGACTGCAATGGGCATTATCGGAGACAGGCAGGATGGAGCTATTCGCTTCAGCTTTTCCCCGTTCAATACGGTCGAAGAAGCGGATACCGCTGCCCAGTATATTGAGGACAGCCTGAACCTGCTCAGAAGGTTCAGAAGAAGATAATCATAAGCAAGGTCAAAATCGACCTTTTTGAAAGGATAAAACCATAATCATGGAAAAAATCATACTCGTACGTTACACCGAGATCCATCTCAAAGGTCTTAACAGACCGTTTTTTGAAAAGAAGCTCATCTCCAACATGAAGGGTGCGCTTCGCGGCATACCCAGCAAAATCGCGCACGAGCAGGGACGCATCTATGTGCATTCCATCCCCGAAGACAGCTTCGATACTGCCGTTGACAGGCTGACAAGGGTTTTCGGCATTCACTCGCTCAGCCCTGCATACGTCGTTGATAAGGATTGGGATAATGTTATCAATACCTGTGCGGAGCTTATGCAGCAAGAGATCGAGCGCCGCGGAGGCGGTCCGGCGAGCTTCAAGGTGTTTGCGCGGCGTTCAGACAAGCACTATTTCATGAATTCCGATGCGATAAACCACGAAATGGGCTATCAGATGCTGATACGGTTCCCGGAGCTGCATGTTGATATCCGCAAGCCCGAAATTTCGCTTTGCATAGAGATCCGAGATTCCGCATACATCTACTGTTCCGAGATTCCCTGTGCCAACGGTATGCCGGTCGGTTCGGCAGGCAAAGCAACGCTGCTCATCTCCGGCGGCATAGACAGCCCCGTTGCAGGCTATATGATGGCAAAACGCGGACTCACGCTCAGCGCCGTTCATTTTTACAGCTATCCCTATACCAGTGAACGCGCACGCGACAAGGTCATAGATCTTGCAAGGCTGCTTTCACGCTACGCTCTTCCTATCAGGCTCTACCTCGTTCCCTTCACAGATATTCAGATGAAGATATACGATGACTGTCCCGAAAAGGAAACAACCGTGCTCATGCGCAGGCTTATGATGAAGATCGCAGAACGCATTGCCGAAGGCGAGGGCTCTCGCGCACTCATCACCGGCGAATCCTTGGGGCAGGTCGCAAGCCAGACCCTTGAAAGCCTCTGCGTCACGGATGATGCCGTATCCATGCCCGTATTCCGTCCCCTCATCGGCTTCGATAAGGATGAGATAATGGATCTTTCCCGTAAGATCGGTACTTATGAAACGAGCATTCTCCCCTATGAGGATTGCTGCACGGTATTCGTCCC
>SAMEA3663267__coassemble_151_pt1 | contig 23631 bp, 21 predicted proteins | sample SAMEA3663267__metabat2_low_PE_007 | metagenome-assembled genome bin SAMEA3663267 (sample SAMEA3663267) | pig gut metagenome | biome: pig gut; feature: pig-associated habitat; material: faeces | place: China | collected 2013 | reverse complement strand
AAGCTTAAGCTCACAGTATGCTCCGACATCGGATGCTATACGCTCGGCGCACTTCCTCCACTCAGCGGCGTTGACACCTGTGTATGCATGGGTGCATCCATTGGTATGGCACACGGCATGGAAAAGGCTCGAGGAACCGAACAGGCAAAAAAGACCGTTGCAGTTCTTGGTGATTCGACCTTCTGCCATAGCGGTTTGACCGGTCTTCTCAATATGGCATATAACCGTTCTGTCGGAACCGTGATTATTGCCGATAACTCCATCACCGGCATGACCGGGCATCAGAACAATCCTGCTAACGGGCTTGATATTCACGGTGAACCCACGACCCAGCTTGACATCGTTAAGCTCTGCGAATCAATGGGCGTTGCAAGCGTCCGCATTGTTGATCCCTTTGATGTAAAAGAGCTTGAAAAGGTACTTCGTGAAGAAACCGCAAGGGACGGCCTTTCCGTTGTTATTTCCCGCAGACCCTGCGCGCTTATCGTCAAACAGCCCGGTATCCCCTTTATCAGCGATCCCGATAAATGCAAAAACTGCGGCATGTGTATGAAGATAGGATGTCCTGCTATCCGCAAGACCGAAACCGGAGTCGCGATTGATCCCACCCAATGCGTAGGCTGCGGTCTTTGCCAGCAGCTCTGTCCTTTCGGAGCGCTCCATACTGAGAAATAAGGAGGAAACAGCTATGTATAATATCGTTATCGTGGGTGTCGGCGGTCAGGGAACGCTTCTCGCAAGCAAGATCATCGGCCAGCTCGCAATGAACAACGGATATGACGTGCGAGTCAGCGAAGTTCACGGCATGAGCCAGCGCGGCGGCAGTGTTGTCACATATGTTCGTATCAGCAACGACGAGCCCCTCTATTCTTCCATCGTTGAGCAGGGTCAAGCTGATATCGTCCTTGCATTTGAAAATCTTGAAGCCCTCCGTGCTCTGCCTTACATGAAGGACGGCGGAACGATGATAATCAATACTCAGGAGATACTCCCCATGCCCGTCATTACGGGTTCGGTTAAGTATCCTGCCGACTGCCTTGAAAGAGTGCGTGAAGCTGTTAAGACCGTTGAGCTTGATGCTGTTGACATCGCTCACGAGTGCGGCACATATAAAGCTGCAAATGTAGTCCTGATGGGTGTCGTTGCAAAGAAACTTCCCTTCTCTGTTGAAGAATGGCATAAGGCTATTGAACAGTGTGTTAAGCCTAAGTTCCTTGAAATCAATCTTAAAGCATTCGACCGCGGATACCAATACTGATGACTATGTACGATTTTTCAACAGTTATAAATCGGGCCGGTACCGGCTCGGTAAAGGTTGACATGGCACCCGAGCCCGTTAGGGGCTCGGGTCTTGTGCCTTTAACCATTGCTGATCAGGAATTTGCAGTCGCTCCTGAGATTCGTGAAGCTATCATAGAAGCTGCCAATAGGCAGATCTATGGCTATACCTATCCTGATGAATCCTATCGAGATGCCGTCGATTCATGGATGGCACGCAGGCATAACTGGAATACCAAGGGTATGCCAATGTTTACGACCCCCGGCGTTGTCGCTGCACTCGGACTTGCCGTCCGCACTTTTTCCGAAAAGGGTGAAGGTGTAATAATCCAGCCTCCGGTATATTTTCCGTTCTCCAATGCAATCAAATCAAATGACAGGGTCATTGTAGAAAATCCTCTTATTTTCGAAGATGGCAAATACCGTATTGATTTTGAGGACTTAGAGAAAAAAGCAAGCCGCGATGATGTGCATCTGTTCATTATGTGCAGCCCGCATAACCCGGTAGGCCGCGTGTGGAAGAAAGAGGAGCTTTGCAGGATCGTTGATATATGCAATAGAAATAATGTATTCATAATCAGCGATGAAATCCATAATGACCTCATCATGCCCGGAAATGAGCATACCGTACTTGCAACGATTCCCGGGGCTGAGAATAACTGCATGATCTGTACAGCCGTCAGCAAGACCTTCAGCCTTGCCGGTCTTTGCTGCTCAAATATCTTTATTCCCAACGAGGATATGGCTGAAAAATTTGCGGTAACATCCGGCCGGGAAGGCACACGATCAATCCCTTATTTCTCACGCTATGCAACGATTGCAGCCTACAATAGAGCTGAGCCTTGGGTCGATGCGCTTATTGAAGCCGTTAACGAAAACTTCCTTTATCTCTATGATTTCATTGATACTAAGCTTCCAATGCTTCATGCGATAAGAGCGGAAGGCACCTACCTTGCATGGATAGATATGCGCGCTCTCGGTCTCAGCGATGAGGAGCTTGAAAAGCTTATGCTTAAGAATTACCTTGCGCTTGACGAGGGCTATATTTTCGGAACCAACGGCAGCGGATTTGAAAGATGGAATCTTGCGCTTCCCAAGAAGCTGCTTGCAGATGCTCTTGACAGGCTCTATACTGCCGTAAATTCATTATAAAAACCGAGATCTGAATGCTTAATCTGAATCTTCTTAATGATGAGCAGCGTGATGCTGTAACAACAACCGAAGGCCCTCTGCTTGTTCTTGCAGGCGCAGGAAGCGGTAAAACGCGTGTTCTGACATACCGAATTGCAAATCTTGTCGAAAACTGCGGCGTCAAGCCGTGGTCAATTCTTGCGCTCACTTTTACCAACAAGGCTGCCAGAGAGATGAAGGAGCGTACCGATAAATTGTTGGGTCTTGAGGATTCGGATCTTTGGATAACGACATTTCACTCCTGCTGCGTCAGGTTTCTGAGGTATGATATTGACAGGCTTGGCTATGATCCTCGATTCACTATTTACGATGATCAGGATCAGAACTCCCTCATTTCCGAACTCATGAAGCAATGCGGAATTGATGAGAAGCGTTTGAGCAAGGCTGCTGTCCGTTCTAAAATCAGTGAAGCCAAGAACTCCGGAGAAAACGTTGAGCAGTATTTATACTCTGCAAACGGGGAGCTTGATTCAAAGGTCATTGATGTCTATCGGCTTTATCAAAAACGGCTCAAAGCTGCCAATGCGCTTGATTTTGATGATCTCCTTCTCAAAACCGTAGAGTTGTTTTCAACATGTCCCGATGTTCTTGAGAAGTACAGGCGCAAGTTTCAGTATGTGCTTGTGGATGAATATCAGGACACAAACGCTCCTCAATATAGGATAATACAGCTCCTGTGTTCCGAGCACAGAAATATCTGCGTGGTCGGTGATGATGACCAGAGCATCTACGGCTGGCGCGGCGCGGACATACGCAATATTCTCGATTTCGAAAAGGATTTTCCCGGCGCAAAGGTGGTACGGCTTGAGCAAAACTATCGTTCGACCAAACAGATACTTGATTGCGCCAATAAGGTAATAGTAAACAATAAGGGCCGAAAGGAGAAAACTCTTCGCACCGATAAGCTCGGCGGTGCTCCTGTTGAATTCAGTCTTGTAACCAACGAACGGGATGAAGCATACAGCATTGCTAAGACAATAATGAGCCTTAGGCGCACCGAAAAGCGCAGCTTCAATGATTTTGCGGTGCTTTACCGCACCCATGCCCAAAGCAGAATAATTGAATCAGTGCTGTCAACGGGCTATGGAATTCCAATTTCCGTGATCGGCGGAGCTCGATTCTATTCAAGAAAAGAAGTTAAGGACCTGCTTGGTTATCTCCGCCTGATAGCCAACCCAAGTGATGATGCATCTCTCAAGAGAATAATCAATGTTCCCAAACGAGGGATCGGCGATGCAACAATAAAGTCGATCGAAAGCATGGCGGCTGCCAAGGATATGCCGATGCTTCTATATATGCTGACCCCCGATTCACTGCCTGCAAAGATAGAAAACAAAGTATCATGTTTCTGTGAATTGATGCGCGATCTTTTTGCAAAGCGTTATGAATTAGGGCTGAGCGAGCTTGCAGAGCATATCATTGAATCAATCGATTATCACGCCTACATACAGGAACAGGGGGATGATACAGCCGATACGCGAGAAGAAAACCTCGAGGAGCTTCTCGGTGCAATGAGAGAGTTTGAGGCTCAAACCGCTGAAGGCGCAGACGCTTTGCAGAGTTTTCTTGAAAATGCAGCGCTGAATACCGAAGCTGACGGTGTTGACGAAAACGACGGGACGGTGAAGCTAATGACTTTGCATTGCGCGAAAGGTCTTGAGTTTCCTGTCGTATTCTTACCCGGCATGGAAATGGATATATTCCCCTCTTCCAAATCAAGGGATGATATTACACGAATAGAAGAAGAGCGAAGGCTCTGCTATGTCGGCGTAACCCGCGCAAAGGAACGCCTGTATCTGTATGCAGCGCGTGAGAGAATGCTTTACGGGCGGCCGCAGCATAACGATCCATCTATTTTTCTTGAAGAAATGCAGCTTATCGCTCCGGAAGATACCCCAATGAAGCGGAATTCATTCGGAAGCGACCGCAGTTACGGCTATTCCAAACGATACTCGGGAAGTCAAAGCTATTCAAATTCAAGCGGAGCAGCATTCAGCTCCGGTATAAATAATTCCAAAGTACCGGATGATGTTGTAAATGCGATAAGGATGCTTAACGGTCTCGGTCGAGCTTCCGATAACAGTCGTGCGAGTGCCCGAAAGGATTATTCGCGAACTGATTCGCGAATTCAAACGACAAATGCTGCACAGGTTAAATATAAAAAGCTCCAGAGAGTAATTCATCCTCAATTCGGAGAAGGCACAATTACCGATATCAGCGGAAGCGGCTCTACTGTGATCCTTACAATCTCTTTCAAATCGGTCGGAGTAAAAAGAATCGCCGCAGGCTATGTGCCGCTTGAGATAATCAGCGAGGTGTAATTATGACTGATAGAATGCATGAACTTGTCGATCTGCTTAACGAATGCTCGGATGCATACTATTTCAGCTCCGAGCCTCTTATCAGCGATGCCGAATTTGATGCATTGCTTGAAGAATTGCAGGAGCTTGAAGCTGCCAGCGGCATTGTTCTTCCCGACTCCCCCACCCACCGTGTCGGCGGAAAAATTACCGATACTTTTCTTCCGCATCAGCATATCGCTCGTCTCTGGAGCCTTGACAAGGTTAAAACTGTTGATGAGCTGCGAGAATGGGCTAATCGTTGTGAGAAATATGCAGCGGATAATTACGGTCAGATTGAATATGTTTTGGAATATAAATTTGACGGACTTACCATAAACCTAACATATAAGGACGGAATCCTTGTCCAAGCTGCAACAAGAGGAAACGGAGTTATCGGCGAAGGCATACTTGCTCAGGCGCGTACAATCAAAAGCATTCCCCTGACTATTCCTTATAAGGGGACCCTCGAGGTTCGCGGCGAATGCTACATGAAGCTTTCTGTGCTTGAGCAGCTAAACAAATCCGGTGCCGAAACTTTAAAAAACGCAAGGAATGCCGCTGCAGGAGCAATAAGGAATCTTGATCCACGGATAACCGCATCAAGAAAGCTGGATTGCGCGTTTTACAATATCGGCTATATTGAAGGTATGGAATTCAAGACCCGTCGGGAAATGTATGATTTCATGCGCAGCTGTTCATTTCCTATGAATGATTTTGTATTCTACGGCGGAATAGAAGATGTAATATCCGAGATTAAGCGAGCCGCAGAGCGCAGATCAAGCCTTGATTTTCTTATTGACGGAATGGTCGTAAAGCTGAACAATATCGCGCTTCAAAACGATATGGGCTATACCGAGAAATTCCCGCGCGGAGAGATTGCTTATAAGTTTCCTGCGGAAGAGCTGACCACAAAGGTTCTCGATATAGTTTGGCAGGTCGGGCGAACGGGTAAACTCACCCCCATTGCTATCCTCGAACCGGTAGATTTTATGGGCGTAACCGTAAAGCGCGCTACGCTGAACAATATTGATGATATACATCGTAAACGGGTCGGTATTGGCTCAAATGTACTGATACGCCGGAGCAATGATGTTATTCCGGAAATACTTACAAGTATAGATGATGGCGAGCCCTCCGAACCGGTAACAGTGCCCAGGATTTGCCCGGAATGCGGCGCAAGAGTTGAAAACAGAGGTGTACATGCATTTTGCACCAATACTTTATCATGTAAGCCCCAGATTGTAGGTAGACTCGCGCATTTTGCTTCACGCAATGCAATGGATATTGATGGTTTCTCTGAAAAAACGGCTGCTGCACTCGTTGAAGCAACCGGTCTTTCCAAGATCTCAGAGCTATACGAGCTTACCGAGCAGAGCTTTTCATCCTTAGATGGCTTCAAGGACAAAAAAATCTCTAATATCCTTAATGCTATCGAAAAAAGTAAGGATTGCGGTCTCGCAGAATTCCTGTATGCTTTAGGGATTCCGAGTGTCGGAAGTAAAACCGCATCCGAGCTTGCAGATGTTTTCAGAACTCTTGACGGCGTCAGGCATGCTGATGTTGACGAGCTTCTGAAAATCTCTGATATAGGTAATGTCGTTGCGAATGATATAGTAGATTACTTTACTGACCCAACGATTTCGGCTGAAATTGATAAACTGCTCGCACTTGGTGTTTCTCCACGCGAGACAAAACCCAAGGATCATCATGAATTTATCAGCGGGAAAGCATTTGTTGTTACCGGTACTCTATCGCGTATGGGACGAAAAGAGATTGAAGATCTGATCTCTTCTCTTGGCGGCCGAGCAGTGAGCAAGGTAACTAAGAAAACAGATTATGTGATAGTCGGAACAAATGCAGGAAGCAAGCTTGATGAAGCAAACAGGTTGAATGTTCCGATTTTGAGTGAAGATGAGTTTTTCGATATGATTAAGTGACCGAATAAGGAAAGAGGTTGATGCAGCTTGCACCAACCTCTGTATTTATTCTTCGATAGCTTCAATTGCTGAAATCACCGTACCACGAAAAGCGTTCTTCTCAAGCGCTGCAATTCCCCTTATGGTCGTTCCACCGGGAGAACATACAGCATCTTTCAGCATGCCGGGATGAAGCTGAGATTCCAGGCTTAATTTTCCTGTCCCTGCAATCATTTTAGAAGCAAGCCGATATGCTGTTTCACGGGTTAGCCCGAATTCAACGCCTGCATCAGCCAATGCCTCGATATATATGGCGGTAAATGCAGGAGCGCATCCGCTGATGGTTCCGGCAACGGAAAGTGCTTTTTCATCAACAAATTCGATTATGGCGATTTTTTCAAATACCTCTCTGAACAAATTAAGCTCATCATCGGTCAAAGAATGCTTGTTTTCACAAATAAGTATACCTTCACCGACTTTCACAGGAGTATTCGGTAAGGTACTGATATGATGTGAGCCCGGGAGCAGTTCCTCAAGCTTATCAAACAGTATTCCGTGCATGATTGAAACGACCGCTTTGCCGCAAAGATCATCGGATAGAGGTTTTAGCACTTCTTCGGCAATTGACGGCACTATTGCAGGGATAATAATATCGCAGTTACTGATAACAGTTTTTGCATCGCAGCAGGCAGAAATACCGAGTTTATCCGCATTTATTTTAAGCTTGTCATGATGCTTGGCGCAGGCATAGATATTATGCGCACTAACAGCATTGAATTTTATCAAGCCCTCTGCAATAGCCATAGCCATGCTGCCGAAACCAATAAATCCGATTTTTATATTCGTCATAGTTTTCTCCGATCTCTACAAAACAACGGAGCTGCACAGAGCAGCTCCATTATCCTTTGTATACAAATTACCTTAATCCGACTTTACGGTAAACTGCATCGACAGTCTTCTCCGCCGTCTCGGCTGCACGCTGAGCACCGTCTTTGATGATACGTTCAAGTTCAGCCCTGTCGTTGAGAACTCTGTAATAGGTTTCCTGAACGGGTTTGATGACCTCAATTACGGAGTCGGCAACGGCAGTTTTGAGAGTGCCATAACCTGCCCCATCGAACTCACGGAGGGTCTCATTCATCGTCTTCCCGGTCATTGAGCAATAGATTGAAAGAAGGTTGTTCATTCCGGGACGACCGTCTTCATAAGCTATGCGTCCTTCACTGTCGGTCACAGCACGCTTGAACTTCTTGGTTATCACCGCAGGATCATCAAGTATTGAAATATACGAGTTGGGATTGGGATCCGACTTGCTCATTTTCTTTTCAGGGTCGGTAAGGCTCATTACCCTGCCGCCAATCTTAGGTATATAGGGTTCGGGAACCTTGAAGGTCTCACCAAAAGCATTATTGAACCTAATAGCAATGTTGCGCGCAAGCTCAACATGCTGCTTCTGATCGTTTCCGACAGGAACAACATCGGCCTGATAAAGGAGAATATCCCCTGCCATCAGTACCGGATAGGTAAACAGACCGGCATTGATATTGTCGGCATGCTTTGCGCTCTTATCCTTAAACTGAGTCATCCTATTAAGCTCGCCCATGTAAGTGTTGCAATCAAGCACCCAAGCAAGCTCGGCATGCTGATGCACATCGCTCTGAATGAACAGCGGAGACTTCACCGGATCAATTCCGAACGCGATTATGAGAGCAGCCATGCTTAATGAGCGCTCGCGGAGCTCATCGGGGTTCTGCCTGACTGTCAACGCATGCATGTTTGCGACACAATAATAGCAGTCGTTTCCGTTCTGCAGAAGTTTCCAGTTGCGTAATGCACCGACATAATTGGCAAGAGTCGGTATGCCGCTCGGTTGAATTCCGCTCAGAATCACTTTATTTTCCATAGGATCTACCCTCCTAAATACAATTAACTTATTATACACTCATTGGGCGGCTATTGCAACCGCCCAATGAGCAAATCTTATAAAACTTATGCCGCAGGAAGGGTTAGATACCCATTTCTTCTTTTACTTCCTTGAAGCAGCGTACTGCAAAATCGAGGTCTTCCTTCGAATGGCCTGCAGAAACCTGGGTACGGATCCTTGCCTTGCCCATGGGTACAACGGGATAGCAGAAACCGACAACATAAACGCCCTTTTCGAGCATGCGGCGTGCAAACTCCTGAGCAACCTTCGCATCGTAGAGCATTACAGGAACGATGGGATGGGTGCTTTCGGGAACATCGAATCCGAGCTTTCCAAGCTCCTGACGGAAATAACGGGTATTCTCATGAACCTTGTCACGAAGAGCGGTGGACTCGGTCAGCATATCAATGACCTTGATGGATGCTGCACAGATGGCAGGAGCGAGGGTGTTGGAGAAGAGGTACGGACGGGACTTCTGACGGAGCAGGTCAACGATCTCCTGACGTGCGCAGGTGTAGCCGCCGCTTGCACCGCCCATTGCCTTACCGAGGGTACCGGTGATGATATCAACACGGCCCATTACACCGCAAGCCTCAGCAGTTCCCCTGCCGTGCTCACCCATGAACCCGACTGCATGGCTGTCATCAACCATAACGAGTGCGCCGTATTCATCTGCGAGATCGCAGATAGCAGGAAGATTTGCAATAAAACCATCCATGGAGAATACGCCGTCGGTTGCAATCAGCTTAATACGGCAATCCTTTGCGGCTTCGAGCTGCGCGCGAAGATCATCCATATCGTTGTTCTTATAGCGGAAACGGTTTGCCTTGCAGAGACGAACACCGTCAATGATGCTTGCATGGTTCAGTTCATCGGAAATAATTGCATCGTCCTTACCGAGAAGAGTCTCAAACAGACCGCCGTTAGCATCGAAGCAGGAAGAATAAAGGATGCAGTCATCGGTACCGATGAAATCTGCAAGCTTACGCTCAAGCTGCTTATGAATCTGCTGAGTGCCGCAGATGAAGCGAACGGAAGAAAGGCCGAAGCCCCATTCATCATAGCTTGCCTTAGCAGCAGCAATCACCTCAGGATTGTTGGAAAGCCCGAGATAGTTATTTGCACACATATTCAGAACGCCATTTGTCTTGGTGGTGTCAATGCGTGCACGCTGCGGAGTAGTGATGATTCGCTCATCCTTGTAGGTGCCTGCTTCTTTGATCGAAGCAAGCTCATTGCGGAAGATTTCATATGCCTGTTTCATTGTAGTATCCTTTCAAATGATTTATTTAGTCCAATCAAGGACAACTTTACCACTCTGACCGCTCATCATGGCTTCAAAGCCCTTCTCATAATCGCGGTAATTGAACCTATGAGTAACCATAGGAGTAAGGTCAAGACCTGCTTCTATCATTGCCTGCATCTTGTACCAGGTTTCAAACATCTTTCTGCCGTAGATACCCTGCAGGGTGAGGCCCTTAAAGATAATGTCATTCCAATCAACAACGGTTCCGGGGCCTGCGATGCCGAGGAGAGCAACCTTTCCGCCGTGGCGCATGGACTTGATAAGCTGGTTGAGTGCGCCGCCGTTGCCGCTCATCTCAAGACCGACATCGAAGCCCTCATGCATGTTGAGCTCCTTCATAACATCTTCAAGCTTCTCCTTAGCAACATTGACAGGACGGGTTGCACCGAGAGTCTTTGCAAGGTTAAGGCGGTATTCATTAACATCGGTAATAACAACATTGCGAGCACCGTTGTGCCTTACGATTGCAGCTGCCATCATGCCGATAGGACCTGCACCGGTGATAAGTACGTCTTCACCGATGACATCAAACATCAATGCGGTATGAGTTGCGTTGCCATACGCATCAAAGAAGGAGATAATGTCGTCAGGAATATTATTCTTGTCCATCGGAACAACATTGCTTGCAGGAATGCAGAGGTATTCGGCAAATGCACCGTCTCGCTCAACGCCGACGCCGCGGGTGTGCTCGCACCACTGACCGTTGCCGCTGCGGCAGTTCCTGCACTGGCCGCATACGATATGGCCTTCGCCGGAAACGCGCTGACCGACATATAGGCCGGTTACGCCTTCGCCAAGCTCTGCAATCTCGCCGACATATTCATGACCGACGACAACGGGAGGGGTAAGGTGCTGCTGAGACCAATTATCCCAGTTGTAGATATGTACATCAGTACCGCAGATTGCGGTCTTGCGGATCTTTATGAGAACTTCGCCCATTTTCGGTTCGGGTACGGGGACCTGCATAAGGGTCAGGCCTTTACCTGCTTCGGTCTTGACAAGGGCGTCCATCATTTTAGTCATAATAATTGCCTCCGAATAAGTTTATATGAATTTATTTACTAAGCAGCTTTTCGCATGCCGCGAGCTTAATGCAAACACAGAGAACCTGCATTGCTTTTTCAAGCTCGTTAAGCGGCGGAAAGCTGGGTGCAATCCTGAGATTACTGTCATTGGGGTCATTTTTATACGGGAAAGTTGCTCCGGCACCGGTCATAACAACACCCGCTTCCTTGCAAAGCTGGTGAACGCGCTTAGCGCAGCCGTTCATAACGTACAGGCTTACAAAATAACCGCCTTTGGGTTTTGACCATGTTGCAATGCCAAGCGGCGCAATATCATTCTCAAGCGCAGCAATAACAGCATCAAACTTGGGCTTAAGAATAGCAGCATGTTTGCGCATATGGGCAAGCACGCCGTCAGCATCCTTGAAAAACCGAACATGGCGGAGCTGATTCACCTTATCGTAGCTTATCGCCTGAGCAGCGAGCAGCTTCTTCATGTATTCCATATTTGCTTCACTGCACGCAAAGCAAGAAATGCCGGCCCCCGGGAAAGTGATTTTTGAGGTAGATGCAAATTCAAACGGCATATCGGGATTGCCGGCCTTTTCACATGCAGAAAGAATATCTGTAAACGGAACAAACTCTCCGTCAAATTCATGAACGCAATATGCATTATCCCAAATAAGGGTAAAATCCTTTGCGGCAGGCTTCATTGAAGCAATTCTTTCGATGGTCTTATCGGAATAAACAACACCCGAGGGATTTGCATATTTGGGAACGCACCACATGCCTTTAACGGTTTCATCCTTAATAAGCTCCTCAACGACATTCATATCAGGACCGTCATCAAGAAGCGGAACGGTAATCATTTCCATACCGAAGGACTCGGAAATAGTGAAGTGGCGATCGTAGCCCGGAGCAGGACAAAGGAATTTAACTTTGTCAAGACGCGACCAAGGCTTGTCTGAATGCAGAAGACCATGAGTATATGCCTTAGCAATAAGATCGTACATCAAAGAAAGGCTGGAGCTGCCCCCCATGAAAACCTGTTCAAGCTTTACGCCGAGAATATCAGCGAACAATCTGCGGCAGGAAGGCAAGCCCATCAACTCACCGTAGTTTCGGGCCTCGACTCCGCAGTCAACAGTATCATCCGGATCAATCTGCATATTCAGCAGCCCGTTCGAGAGGTCAAGCTGGTCACGGCCGGGCTTTCCCCTTGCCATATTCAAAGACAGTTTTTGCGCTTTCAGCTCTTCATACAGAGCTTTTTGCTGAGCATAAAACTCATTAAGCTGTTGACGATCCATGTCGTTGAGCTTCATAGAATAAAATATCCTTTCGTCCGTCGGCACAGAGCCGAACAAAATTCCTACTTAAAAATTATAGTACTTTATCCTTTTTATGTCAATCGAAATAAGGATTATTGATGAGATTTTTTTGTATTTTTGCACGAAATTTGGTATAATAGACAAAACAAGTTTAATCCGGAGGCTTGAATGGATAGTTATATTTCGAAACTTGCCGAACTTATATCAGCCGGCAGCCGCATCGTATTTTTCGGAGGAGCGGGAGTATCCACCGAAAGCGGAATACCCGATTTCAGAAGTGAAGACGGGGTTTTCAGCGCAATAAGAAAGTACGGGTATCCACCCGAGGAGCTTCTATCCCACAGTTTTTTTGCAAGAAAACCCGATATCTTTTACAGGTACTATAAAGAGCTTCTGATGAGCACAGATGCCAAGCCGAATGACGCACATATTGCGCTTGCTCAGCTTGAGCAAATGGGAAAGCTCTCCGCTGTTGTTACTCAAAATATCGACGGACTTCATCAGAAAGCCGGGAGCAAAAACGTATTTGAGCTGCATGGCTCGATACACAGGAACTATTGCATGAAATGCCATCGTTTTTTTGATGCAGAATACGTTAAGAATCATAGCGGCATCCCCTACTGTCCCTGCGGCGGAATGATAAAGCCCGATGTTGTGCTATACGAAGAAGCGTTGGATCCCGATGTAATGCGAGGCGCTGCAAAGCATATCCAAAATGCCGATATGCTGATAATCGGCGGCACTTCTCTGCAGGTCTATCCTGCCGCCGGATTTATTGACTGCTACTCAGGCAACAAACTTGTGCTGATAAACAAGAGCCGGACACCATATGACGGACGCGCCGATCTTGTAATCAATGCTCCTATTGGTCAGGTTTTCAGGCAGGTAATGGAATCACTATAAAAAATGAGCAGCCGAGCGATCGGCTGCTGCATTCATATTATAATCGTTTTTTATTCTTTGAGTTTAGCAAATACCATTCGCCCTGCCGAGGTTTGAAGAACGCTTGTTACTACTGCGGAAACCTGCTGCCCGATTAAGGATCTCGCACCATCGACAACTATCATCGTACCGTCATCGAAATACGCAACGCCCTGATTGAGCTCCTTACCCTCCTTTACGATGGTAAGTACAAGCTCTTCACCTGCCGCAACACTTATTTTCAATGCGTTTGACAGATCATTAACGTTGAATACAGGTATGCTCTGAACGGAACATACCTTATTGAGGTTATAGTCGGTAGTTACAATCATCGCGTGATGATCCAGCGCGAATTTTATAAGCTTGGCATCGGCATCTGCAATATCGGGATAGTCATCTTCGCTGATTTCAATCTGCATTTCTTCCTGCATCTTTTCCAAAATAGCTAATCCCCTTTTGCCCCTTGTGCGCTTCAGAGCATCGGAGCTATCAGATATACGCCAAAGTTCATCAATGATGAATTTCGGAACGATAATCGAACCTTCGACAATTCCGGTCTTCATGACATCATAAAATCTACCGTCAACAAATGCGGATGTATCGAGAACCTTTGCCATGGCTTCCGATTTATCGGAGTTCTTGTCTCCTCTCTTGAACCATTTGGGGATGTTGATTTCCTTTATCCTCTTAGTCGGAACTTTCCAGCCTATATACCCGCATACTAAGAAAACTGCAACGCTGCAGATAGTTCCCAATATTTCTGGTTTTATCATTCTGGTCAGCGAACTGATCAGCCAAGCTATTACAAGCCCAACAATCAAACCGATGATGCCCAGGAAAGCCTCGGCAATCGGCATTTCGGTGAAAGTTTTCAGAAGCTTTTTTGTTATCAGACGGTACAGTTTAATCAGATACGGAGTTATGAAGAAACCAACGCATCCGAATGCAATTGCAAGCACTGAATAGACACAAATCGACAGCCAAGACTGAGTTTCCGGCGGAATTGAGTCAAAAAAGCTCCTTGTAACAATAAAATCAGCTATACTTAGGCCAATAGCGATTCCGAGAATGGCAAAAACAATTCTGGCAATTCGTTTAGACACTTAAAAATCTCCTACAATCATCTTAAAGTGACTTGCGGATCGAATCAATCCTGGTATCAATAAGCTTTGTGATCACAGACTCATCGATAGAAAGTACATAGGTTAACTCGCTGACAAGAGTTTTAATTGACGCATCGAGTATGCGATGTTCGCCGGTCGAAAGCCCTCGGTATCCGCTTCGGGTAGATAAAGTAATTATTACATCTATCGTCTTCAGAGGATCTCCCGAATTAAGCTGCGACGTGATATACTGTCTGCGTTTCTCCCAATCCGAACTCAAGTTAATCGGTGATGCAAGCGAAATATAATCAATGGCATGTCTGCATTCATCCGCCGAAAGAACATAGCGCAAGCCTAATTCTTCTGCACCTGCGACAGGAACCATTGTTACTATACGCCCTTCCTCAAAGCGAAGAACATAATAATCACTCAGTTCACCAAGTGCACTGCTCTTTTTAATCGACTCAATTTTACCGATGCCATGCATTGGATAACACACAACATCGCCGACGGAATACATGCCTGCCCCCTTGAAATAATATTTTACGCAATATCAAGTGCGATTTTTATCATAGTATTAAACGAATTCTGGCGTTCCTCCGCGGTGCAGTCACTACCCGGGTTAAACGGATTATCTGAAATCGTGCAGATGCAAAGAGCTTCCTTCCCTGCTCTTGCTGCATTGCAATACAATGCGGCGCCTTCCATTTCAACAGCAAGTACGCCCATTTTCTGCCAATCCTTTAGGCTTAATGCGTCATCATAGAAGCAGTCAGAGGAAAGCAAATTACCGACCATATATCGCACGCCCTCTTTTTCGGCGGCAGAAACAGCCTTGCAGACCAGATCATAGCTTGCAATAGGAGCATATGTTCCGGGAAGCCTGAACTGAGAAGCATAGTTGGAATTTGTGCATGCGCCCATACCAATGACAATATCACGGACATTCAAACCCGGATGAACTGCTCCCGCAGAGCCTACGCGAATAATCCGCTTTACGTTATAAAAATTGAAGAGCTCATAGGAATAAATGCCGATGGACGGAATTCCCATACCGCTTGCCATAACGGAAACGCGTTTCCCGTTATAGAAGCCTGTATAGCCCTGTACGCCGCGAACATCATTGACAAGAACCGCATCGGTTAAGAAAGTTTCGGCAATATGCCTGGCCCTTTTAGGATCGCCGGGCATAAGTACGGTATCTGCAAAATCGCCGAGCTTGGCGGTAATATGAGGAGTGGGAATATTAGCCATAAAATCAATTCCTCCAGAATCAAGTAATGTTTTCCAATCTAATGAAGTGTACAGCTTTTAACTATACATTTCCAAACTTATTATATCAAATAGTGCATAGCAAATCAACCTGAAACATGTGATATATTATCCGTATACTAAAGAAATTGACTTTCACTCTTACCGTATGGTATAATCAATTTATTAATAATTCGGAGGGAATTATGTATCAGCAAAGTGTTGACAAAGCAAGCTTATCCGCAAAGAAAGACTTGATTTTTTTCATCATTCTTATCGTAACTTTTTTTGTCTGTGGTGCTATTATGCTGTATCTTGAAAATGTACTGAACAGCCATATCCCTCGTTATGTTTTCATTGCAGCAGTTCTGATAGGGATCTACATTTTTTACAGGCTCAGACTTATAGGTTTTCGATACACAGTATTTTACAAAGAGCTTGAACCGGTCTATGATCCAAGGTTTGATGCCTTCAAGCCTGTTGAAAGCTATCCGTATCCTGTCGGTACGTTGATTTTTGAGCGCATCGTCAGTGCAAAAGGCACGATTATCAAGAAGTTGGATGTTCGTGATATTATTTCATTTGAAAAATACGATCGCAATTCAAAATATGAAACAAAATCTGTCTATTGCCTGGCTGCCGGAAAAGACGCGGAAGCATACTCACTGGTTTTTCGTGACGGAGAAAAGGAAAGCATGATCATCTTTTCTCCTGACAGAGAATTTATTCAGCACATAAACGATCTCATCCTGCAAGGAACTTCTGATGAACCTAAAGATGCCGAGTAATAATAAGCTTGCAGCTGCAATTAGGGAATACTCTGATTCGAACGCCGTCCGATTTCATATGCCCGGGCACAAAGGGCGTATAAAAAATGATCTGCTTTCTTCAGCTGCGAGATTTGACGTAACCGAGCTTGCAATGACCGATGATCTGAATGAACCATGCGGTGTCATAGCTTCCCTCGAAACTGAGCTTGCCGGGATATACTCCGCCAAACACAGCATTATGCTTGTAAACGGCTCTACGACAGGAAACATCGCTATGCTTGCAAGTATCGGGCAATCAAAGCGAATCCTTTTAGCAAGGGACTGCCATAAATCCGCTTTGGCGGGAGCTGCCCTTGCAGGGCATGAGGTCATCAGTCTTTTTCCAGATCCGGAGCTTTCAGTAATTACTCCCGAATCGGTCGAAGCCGCACTGTCCGAGTCCTCATTTGATGCTGTATTCATAACTTCCCCTACTTATTACGGTCAATGCTGCGATGTTGATGCAATCGCCGATATTGTTCACGCACATGGATGCAAGCTATTTGTCGATTCAGCCCACGGCGCTCATTTTCCCTTCTCCGAGCAGCTGCCCCGTTCACCTGTACGGAGTGACGCATGGGTCGTCAGTTGCCACAAAACGCTTCCTTCCTTCACGCAGACTGCGATACTCAATATTGGAGCATCCAATGATATTGACCCGAAAGAAATGCAGAAATATGTTTCGCTTATTCAGTCATCAAGCCCATCATATATTCTGATGCTTTCTGTCGAGAACTGCTTTAGTGAAAACATTTGTTCGGACTGGGAGCATCACTGCATCAGAATAACCGAGCTTAGGAAAAGAATAGCCGCTATTCCCGGACTAAAACTGATTCATTCAAGTGGGTCTTACGATCTTACAAGGCTTTGTATTTCTTCCTCCTGCACGGACGGATATTCACTTGCTGCTCGGTTGGCTGCTCATAATATTTACGTTGAGATGGCGGATAGTGAATGCGTTGTACTGATAACAACGCCGAACGATACCGAACAGGATTATGAAACGCTCATATCTGCGCTGAGTTTGATAAGTAAAATGAATGAAGCAGATCAGCAGAAGCAAATGTATTCTTCTCCTGCTTATTATCCTTCCGAATCCGCAATCAGCATCCGGGATGCCATATTGGGGCAATCCGAATATGTTTCATTGGATCTTTCCGTAGGGCGGATAGCGGCTGCCGCTGTCGGGGCTTATCCGCCGGGAATTGCTGCACTGTTTCCCGGAGAATACATTACCGAAGAAGCTGCCGCATACCTCTGTGATATCGTTCAAAGGGGCGCAAAACTCTTTGGAACTGATAATGGTTTGATCCCTGTTTGTGTGAGGAAATAATATGGCCTCTCTTTCCGAAAAGTTTCTTAATACTATCGAATTCGGCAACTCTGTTCATGGTTACCTGTTGGTCTCGCCTGACACTGAGCGTTCTTTTGAGCTTGCGCAGACTGCCGCTGCTCTGCTGCTTTTCGGGAACCGAGCCATTGAACCTCTAAAACTCCACCCGGACTATTTCGAGCTTGACGGCAGCATTAAGATTGACGAGCTTCGTTCTGTCAGAAGCGAACTGTATAAGCAGACATATGCAGGAAATAGCAGAGCAGTCATCATTAAAAACGTACACATTATGAATGATAATGCAGTTAATGCTATGCTCAAGATGCTTGAAGAGCCGCCTGACGGAACTTATTTCCTGCTGACCGGCATTGAGCAGCGTGTTCTTCCAACAATACGCTCACGATGCCATATTGTCAGGATCGGAAGCAACGATCATGAGAATATTATTAAGCAGCTGACTTCAATCGGTGCTTCCCCCGCCGATGCCTCGCGCATCGAAAAAATGGCTTTCGGAGATGAAAAGCGCGCGATCAGGTTATATAATGATGAAGCTTACCGCGATCTGCGCAAAAATGCAATATCAGCAATGCTTGAGCTTCTTGACGGCAAGTCCCCTTTCAAATGGGCTAAGTCCCTCGCGAAAGATCGTGACAATGCCGTATCGTGCATTGAATTCATGCTCGGAGTCTGTCATGACATGAACAGGCTTTTATCGGGACTTGATTTAGAGTCCAATCCCGATTATTCGTTCGAAATCAATAAGCGAATCAAGGGCTTTACATTTTCGCAAATTGGTATTATTATAGACTTGCTGGTTGAAACGCTTATGAAGCTTACAACCAATGCAAACGTCGGGCTTGCGTTGGACAGTCTGATTGTGAAACTGAATTCAGAGATTATTCCGCGCTCAAACTGACGAAGCGGATACTGATAGAAAGGATAATTGAATGAAGAGAGTGGTCGGGGTCAAATTCAGAGACAGCGGAAAGGTCTACTACTTTGACCCATTGGATTTGACGATTGAGAAGGATGACAGCGTTATTGTTGAAACTGCACGCGGAATCGTATTCGGCGATGTTGCCGAAACGCCTCGTATGGTAGTTGATGAGCAGGTTGTCTCCCCACTTAAGCCCGTTATTCGTGTTGCAACACCCGAAGATATTAAGCAGCGCGATATTTATATTAAGAAGGAAGAGCAGGCATTTGCGACTGCTCAGAAGATGATAGAAGAGCATAATCTTCCGATGAAACTTGTTGATGCCGAATATGCTTTCAACGGCACGAAGCTTACTCTGTATTTTACGGCTGACAGCAGGGTCGATTTTCGCGATCTGCTAAAGGATCTTGCCGGCATTTTCCGTACGAGGATAGAACTTAGGCAGATAGGAGTCCGCGATGAAGCCAAGAAATGCGGCGGTCTCGGTGCATGCGGCCGCCCGATATGCTGCAATACATTTTTGTCGGGATTTATTCCTGTTTCAATTAAGATGGCAAAGTGTCAGAATCTATCGTTGAGTCCAACGAAAATATCCGGAATATGCGGAAGGCTTATGTGCTGCTTAAAATACGAGCAGGATTGTTATGAAACCATGCAGCGCAAGATGCCGGCAGTGGGTTCCGAATGCACAACACCCGACGGAGTAGGCATTGTTCTTGAAAATAATGTAATCTCGGAAACAACAAGGGTCAAGGTAACTCTTTCGGACGGCACTTACGATATAAAGACATATCCTTTTGTTAATCTGAAATATAAGACCAAAAACAAGGAAGATGAGCAAACTTCAGCTAAAGAAGACGAACCGGATGATGGAGATATCATCTCGGAATAAACACTGAATGGAATTAAGCACCTGCATTTCTTGCCGTGAAATGCAGGTGCTGCTTTTTGCCGCGAATCAGTTTTCTATAAGCGCAGCGGCTCTTGCCGTCATACATTCCATATTGCCTTCGGGACCGGTATGCTCGGGAGTTGTAAACTTAACGCTGATAAATTCAGGAGCGATGTTCAGCGCGTAAGCAATATTAGCTCGCATTTCTTCCCTATATGCTGCAAGCTTAGGACGCTGAGCAATAAGCGTAACATCAATATTGATGGGTTTGAAGCCATGCTCGCGCAATTTATCCGCGCAGCGAGTCAAAAGCACCATGCTTGATATGTCCTTATATTGCCGGTCCGTATCCGGAAACAGCATTCCGATATCCCCAAGGGCGCTTGCTCCGAGCAGTGCATCAATTATTGCATGAATGATCACATCTGCGTCGGAATGGCCCAGCAATCCGAGTTCAAAAGGTATATCGACACCACCGAGTATCAGTTTCCTGCCCTCCTCGAGCCTGTGCGTGTCTTCTCCGAACCCGATACGAAACATAATCATTCCTCCCTCAAAGCAAGAATTGCCTTAAATAAGCCAATGTCATCCGGTCTTGTCAGCTTTAGATTTTCAGTGCTGCCTTTACTGTAATACAGGACTCCCCCGTTACTCTTATAGACTGCTGCATCATCAGTAAAGCTTTTGTTTGCGGAATTATACGAACGCAGCAGGTCTGTCCTTCTGAAGCTTTGCGGAGTCTGTGCAGCGATCAGGCTGTCCCTATCAACAGTATCGCCGGTTTCAGTATTCCTTATCGTATCGGTGACACGCGTTGATGCTATTCCGCATCCGAATTCAATTGCGGATTCAATGCTTGAACGGATGATTTCCTTTGTAACAAGGCAGCGTGCGCAGTCATGAACTGCCACGATCTCACAGCTTGATTCGCAGAGCGCATTATAAACCGACTCCTGCCTTGTATTGCCGCCCTGAACAAGCTTAAAGGGTACCTGAATGTGAGAGCATGCTGCTTCGACTTTTGAATATGTATCCGCAGAATATGTGATTAAAAATTCATCGGCAAAGTCAATAAAAGCCTTAATGCATAGGTCAATCGGAGACAGTCCTCCGAAATCAAGCAGCATCTTATTGCTTCCCATGCGAGTGGATGCCCCTGCGGCGAGCAGTATCACGCTTACCGATTTGCCGTTATACATCAGTCTTCTTCCTTTGTATCGTTGATAGTATCAATAATAATCCTGTACATGCTGTCAGCTTCTTCTTTACGCACGGTTTCCTTAACGAGCAGGATCTCTGCGGTCAAACGCTTTGCGCCCATTCTGACGCTGATAATATCGCCGACATTAACATCGGTCGCAGGTTTAGCGACTTTATCGTTTACCGTAACCCTTCCCATCGAACATGCCTCATTGGCAACGGTTCTGCGTTTAATAATTCTGGAAACCTTTAAGTACTTATCAAGTCTCATATCATCCTCCTAATTCTCGGAAATCATGTCTTTACCCAAATATCTTACAATAGGCATATTGCGAACAATATTCGGATCGTCAAGCCAAACCTGCATAAGCTCATCCCATTTCTCTTCATTACTGTCAGCTTTAACAAAATAAGTAACTGCTTCGCGAACATCGTCAAGGGGAATATCTCCCGGTGCAATATCCGAAACATATTTGATTATGTGCAGGCTACCGTCATCATCGGTAAACACTCTCGAATACTCACCAATGGCGAGCATTGAAAATATCTCCTTGACTGTATCGCTCCAGTCAAGCTGGCACTCATATTCAAGCGAGATAATCTGGCCCTTGGTTTGAAATGCTGCGCATCCGGCGGCTGTTTCGGAGCCAACGACAACATCATTCTCACTGTATCTCATCATAACATCCGCGAAATCAGCTCCGTTTTCAAGCTCCTCAAAAGCCATATCAATCTTTGCCCTTGCATCACGAATATAATCATCGTACATGTCCCGACACTCCTGATCGAGCCGCCTGTACTCCTCTATCAGTGATGATATCATTTCCGAATTATTGCTGCTTCCCGAGAGCGCATCTTCAAAAGCGAGCTCGGAGAATTCATCGTAAATAGCTTTCATTCTGCTCTGCTTGCTCTTATATTCATCGCTTAGCGTTCCGCTGGGATAAACAACGATATCCATTATCCGTGAATAGCCTTCGGGAACGTATGTTACCGGGTAGGCTTCATCCGAAGTTCCGAAATATTTTTCAAAATACTCCTGATCGAATTTGAATTGCTCGGGATTTGTGCTGTATGCGCGCCTGTCCGAATCGTTGATCTCGGCGTACCAATTCACTATGTCTGTTTCAGAAACGTCGAAAGAAACGCACACAAATTCCTTATATGCCTCTATAACGTAGGATCGTATCGTTTCATCAATATATCTTTCGGAGTATCCCGCGAAATCGAGTTTTTCTCCGACATAATACTCCGAAAGCTCGGAAATGTATTCGTCAAAATACTCCTGAACCGTTTTTGACGGATCCTCTTGATAATCGCTTTCGGCATATTCCATATATGCATCATAAACATCCTGAAGCTCTGTTTCGGCCTGAGCGATTGCTTCTGCGCGTTTCTCCTCGGACAGCACAAATCCATCCTGCTCGGCATTATAAATCGCAAGCATGTCCATCAGCAGATATTCAAGTATCATATCCTGATACTCGTTAAGCTCCTGCTCAGAAGAAATTGTGTTTCCGAGCATCTCCATATACTGATAGTATGATTCAAATGCTGCTTTGTACAGCGAATATGTAATGGTTTCATCGCCTATCGAAGCAACAATATCAGTCCCCTTTGGTTCAGCAGTGAGTTCGGTATCTTTGCCGCACGCAGAAAAAATCAGAGCGACAACTAAGAGCAAAGATATTATAATGGTTTCGGTTCGTTTAAGCATCCGCAGCACTTCCTTCTTTCAGATGAATTGATTATACCATAATTTTATGTCCTTGCATATAGTTTTAGGAAAAATGCTGTGTGACCGAGCTAAATAATGACACGATATATGTCGAACCATCCGGTTCAATCATCGGTCATCCAATATGCATACACTCCATAGCCCCTTGTCGGATCGTTAACAAATACATGTGTAACCACTCCTACAATCATTCCGTCCTGAAGTATCGGGCTTCCGGACATTCCCTGAACAATTCCTCCTGCTGCTGACAGCAAGGATTCATCGGTGATCTGGATAATTATTCCTTTCTGTTCGGCATAGGATTGCTTATAGAGCTTGATTATCTCGCACGAATACTCTTTCACGCCGGAATTATCGAGTGATGTCAGAATTACGGCGGGGCCGAGACGCACTTCATTGGGGAATGCGACTGTCAGCGCATTATTCTGCAAGCTGTTCAGATATTCAGATCGCACCGTACCGAAGATACCAAGCTCGCCGTTGCCTGTTATGTCTGAAATCAATTCGCATTTATCGTCAAAACTGCCCTGAAGTTCGCCCGGATCACCATTTCTCCCCTTTTTTATCCCTATGAGCTTTGCACGGCACATGCTGCCGTTAAGGACGGTGATTATCTCTCCGGTATCCGAATCAACAACTGCATGCCCGAGAGCCGCAGTCTTACCCGTAGCAGAATCTATAAATGATAAAGTCCCAATGCCTATGGTACTGTCCCTGACCCATGCCCCGATCTTAAGTCTCCCGTCATCAGCATTAACAGGCACAATATTGAATGACAGGATTTTGCCGTTACGTTCAACAGTTAATCCGACGCCGCCGGTTGAGCCGTCGATCACGCGCTGCATCTCCTCGGAAGTGTTGACCTCAATCCCATTAACCGAAATAATGCGATCTCCTGCACGAATCCCTGCATCCGATGACGGACTGTGCCTTTTTCCGCCGGCGTCCGCAAAGCTGCCGTTGCCCACGACCAGAAGCCCTTTTGTATGAATTGATATTCCTATCGCATCCCCACACGGAATGACGCATTTTCTTTCACCGACATATACCGGGATAGACCTTAATGTGATCAAACCGAATAGTTTTATGTTCAGTTCCTTTTCCGCAAGGGTTTCATCATCGGACCCGGCAGCCGCAACGCTCTGCCGCATTGAG
>SAMEA3663267__coassemble_133_pt1 | contig 25556 bp, 19 predicted proteins | sample SAMEA3663267__metabat2_low_PE_007 | metagenome-assembled genome bin SAMEA3663267 (sample SAMEA3663267) | pig gut metagenome | biome: pig gut; feature: pig-associated habitat; material: faeces | place: China | collected 2013 | reverse complement strand
ACAATAAGTTAATTTATTAAATAAGCAAAGTCCCCTTAACCGAGGGCTTTGCTTTTAATTTCGGTAAATAAATATGGACGTGACATCAAAGAGACAGCATATTAAGTGGATAATCGCCATGCTGCCAAAATGATAATTGAGCTCAAGCCGCTTCCTAAAGGGCGCATGGATGACCTTGCATCAAAGAATCGTTCGCTGTGAGAATCGAGAAAACGGAGGATGCATTTCATTTTTAGGCTCAGCGCGCTGTTTTACCGCAGTTCATAGCCGGTAACACAAAAACAGGATTATCCGCTTCCGCATACCCTTGCTTGCAGTCCGTCAGGGGATACATATGCCCCTGATTTTTATTCAGCAAAAAGCTCTCGATTGAAGAGCTTTTTCATATCCTTCACAGGTTTTTGAGTTTATTTTTGAATTCCTCAAAGCTCATAGAATGGACGTTCTCGATAAGCCGTATCTTCATTTCCTTTGCGCGCTGTTTTAATGATTCAAGGCTCCTCTCGCTCTTGCGAAGGTAGGTCGTAATAAGTACCTTTTTTGCGTATCCGCCCCCGAACCTGTTTGCAACGGTCTGGAGCTTATAGAGCTCATCCGTATCGGTCATGCCGTTTTTGCAGGAGATGAGTATTGGCACAAGCCCTTTCATCAAAAATACATCTATTTCGTTTTCGACATCGGACGTATCCTGACCATGCGAATGGAGCACGCCGTCCCAATCTATGACTACCCCGTTCATCGCATCGTTGTACAGCCTTTCGCCGCTGCGGTCCATTAGCTCGGATGAGGCTATAAGAGTTGTAAGCTCCAGTACCGTGCCTTCCTTTCTCAGGCAGTTCCTGAGCCGTAGGTCTTTATATCGGTAGCTTATTTCATTTTCGGTTCGGACGAGATCCTTTACAGCACCGATGGAATCAAGCTCATCAAGAAACGCATTGAGCTGTTTAAGCTTATCCGCTCCGGAAGCCTTGCTGGCAAGATACCCCTTGTCTATTGAAATGTTCAGCTGCGATGCGTCAATAAAGCGTCTGCGTTCCGCTTCATGCATGATTCCTATACGTTTATTCCACTCGTTCGGCGCACGCTTGCATATTTCCCACAGCTTCAGGACGTCCGCCCTGAATTCTTCGTCAATCTTCCAATCAAAGGTTCCGCCCACACCGTCGGCGGCATAGCGTATCGCACCGCCGTTAAGGCGGATATTGTCATCAACGGTCAGCTTATAATGAGCTTCGGGGAATACCTTTCCGTCATCGTCGCAGTCGGTAACGGTTCCGGTCTTAATGTTGTAGCGGTGCATCTCGATATGCTTTTTATCCCTGTAACGTTCATAGACTATACCCATTGCAACGAGCAGCAGATCCTCTCCGCCGTTGAGATCGAATACGGGCTCCGCCTCATTCTCGACAATCCTGCTCAGTGCGGCAACGATGCCGCTGAGATCATATTTATTTATGATAACATATTCAAATTCTATATCTCTGCCCTTATCCGCAAGGAATTTTCTCAACAGCTCCCCACGCTTGCGCATGGCTTTTGAAGCTCCGACGAAAACAGCCTTATCCACCTGCATCGTCAGGCTTGAAATGATATTCTCGATAGGTGCAAGATCAAAAAACTCGACGATAGTCATTTTTCCACCTCAAACATGCCTGTTTATATATAATAATAGCACGGACGAGCCGTGCAGTCAAGCGCCGTCTCGGCCCTGCGGGATAATGCCTGATTTTGATATTTTATTGGAAAAATTACGGCAATTTTTGCTATTTTATGCTTGACAATACTTATAGGTGACATTATAATATAATTGCTTAAGCGGTTAAGTGGATATGGGGCAGCCTGACCGCTGCAAACAGCCCCAAAAAGCAAATCATTTTCGGAGGAACACAAAATGACCAAAAAGCTTCTGAACATTTTCTGTCTCGTTATGGCAGTAGTGCTTGCCGCTGCGTTCTGCGCATGCGAATCAGGTACGCCCAAGGTAACCGTTACCTTCTATGAGAGCGACGGAGTTACCGCTATTAAGCAGGTCGAAGTCAAGAGCGGCGAGACCATTGAGCAGCCCGAGCTGACAAAGGAAGGCTATGACATACAGGGCTTCTATGCAACCCCTGCTCTCCTCGTTCCCTTTGATTTCACTCAGGCCATCACCGAGGATACTTCCGTATTCGTAGCATGGAAGTCCAACAAGGTTGATGAACGTCCCTGGATGCTCGCAGGCTCTCTGCGCGGCTATCCCGAGAACTCCTGGGGCAGGATCTGGCCGCAGGATGACTTTCTCCTCACCAAGTCCGCAGATGCATTCAACACCTTCACCATCGAGGTCAACCTCTACAACGGCGATGAATTCAAAATCGCAGTCATCGGCGAAGGCTATGCATGGGACAACACCGCAAGCATTGATGCTTCCCATCTTGCGGACAAGTCCGAGAACGCTGTTCTCGTAGGCGGCGGCAATGTATTTGATACCGGCGCAAACATCAAGGTCACTCAGGATGGTTTCTATCGTCTGACCCTCGTCACCGATGCCGAAGAGCTTGCTCTCTGCTCCCTCTCCTATGAGTATCTCCATGAGGCGGATGCTCCCCAGGAGATCCAGTATGATATGAAGCTTTGGGCTTCCTTCAATGACTGGGCAGGCCAGGACATGACCCGCAACGGCGATGATCTTATCTGGTACTGCGAAGCCGACGTTCCCGCCGGCGGAGAATTCGGCGTTAAGAACTGCGCTACCGATGCTTGGTACTCCAGCCCCGACGGCAACATCGTTATTGCTGAAGAAGGGCACTATATGTTCTTCATCGAGCTCGAGCTCGTTGACGGTGTACCCACCCTCAAGGGTGAGATCGTTGCGGCTGCTCCCAACTACTATGTTGTCGGCACCTGCGGCAACGGCGCATGGGCAAGCGATGCCAATGCCGAGAACACCAACTATATGATGGTCGCTCAGGATGACGGCACCTATGCTCTCACCGTTACCTTCACCGAAGCCGACACCGCTGACTGGACCAACGGTCAGGTCGCATTCAAGTGCGTATACGGCTGTGCAGGCCGCGTTGCAAACGAATTCTGGTTCGGTGCTGAGGATGGCAACAACATCATGGTCGATGTCGGTACCTATACCATCGTCCTTGATCCCGCAACCGGTGTCGTAACCGTAAACGAAGCTGAGTAACAAAACCATTGGGACGCATTGCCGGGATATTTCCCGGAGCGTCCCTTTTTTCTTATGAATACTAAGGTCACTATTAAGGATATCGCTGCTGCATGCGGAGTATCCACCGCAACGGTATCCTATGTTCTGAATAATTCCACCAAGCAGTCCATCAGTGAAGCAACGCGGAAAAAAGTGCTTCACTATGCGAACATGGTCGGTTATGCCCCCCATTCCGTTGCGAAGGCTCTCGCCCTCGGCAATACGGGAAATCTCGGGGTCTATTGCCCTCATCCCGAAAACAGCGAGCATAAGCTCGCGATTATCCGCGCATTGGCAGCGGAGGCGGAGAAGTACGGGCTCAGGCTCACCATTCTCACCGAAAGCTGCACATATAGAAACGATCCGAATGTTGATGCTATCTTTGCGCTCGACATTTCAGCCGATGAATTTTCATGCGTCGGCGATAATACCTTTGTTCCCCTGATATATCTCGAAGGTGATATTACCGATTATCTTTTTTTCAGCATTGCCTTCGATATGGAGCATATCAAAGCCAAATACCTTGCAGCCTCAGCTAAGAAAAAAGCCGGGCTCATTGCCGAAAGATTCCATTGCGGCAAGCAAGCGGATAAAACAGCAAGCATATTTGACGTTGTCCTTACGCCGAAGGAAGCTGCTTCCTTCGATGAACCGGACACCGTTTTGATAAAACTGGGCGAAGGGTTCGATTATGAAGCCTACGCGCGCAGTGCCATAGAGGTATTCTACCTCGCGCTTGAGCGCAAATCCATCCCCTTCGAATCCCACCACATTCTGATTAAGTGAGGAAACCGCCTTGAATTCGTCTTCCGTTTTACACACCCCGGGTCCGCTCGATGTTTGCGCCCTGAACGGGCAAATGCATGTCCGTTTCCGTGCGGAGCGCTTTACCGTACTCCGTGCGAAGCTTCTTTACCTCTGCAATAAGGATGAATGGTATCTCCGCCGTGATGAAGCGGAGATGGAAATTCGCTTCAGCGATTCCGAATTTGAATATTTCTACGCATCCGTGCCGCGCACCGATATACGCTTTGCCTATATCTTTGAGCTGAGCTGTGCGGATGGCTGTGTGCGCTATCTCTCCGAGGAAGGGCTCACCGATACCTTTGACCACAGCCTTGCGTATTTCAACTATTTTGAGTGCTGCGCGCAGTTCCCCTGCGACATGATGACGGTACCCGATTGGGTCAGAACCGCTGTCGGGTACCAGATCTTCCCCGAACGCTTTGCCATCGGTTCTCATGACAAGGATATGAGCTATGTCAATGCCGAATGGGGCGAGATACCCACGCCCAAGAGCTTTTACGGCGGTGACCTTGTCGGCATTACCGAGCATCTCCCCTACCTCGTCGAGCTGGGCGTGAATTTTATCTATCTTAACCCCATCTTCTGTTCACCGACCAATCATAAGTACGAAACCGTTGATTATGAGAATGTCGATCCTGAATTCGGCGGCAACGAAGCGCTGCGCGATTTAATAAATGAAGCGCATAAAAACGGTATCCGCATCATGCTTGACGGAGTATTCAATCATCTTTCCTGGAAGCACCCATTCTTCTTAGATGCGCAAAAGCTCGGCAAAGCATCGAAGTATTACGACTGGTTCGTGTGGAATCCCGATGGCAGCTACCGCACCTTCTCCAGCGTCAAAGCGATGCCGAAGCTCAATACCGCAAACCCCGAGGTCATAAAATATTTCACCGATCTTTGCATAGATTGGATGCGTGATTACGGCGTTGATGCATGGAGGCTGGATGTCTCCGACGAGATCAGCCACCGTTTCCTGCGTGCGTACCGTGAGTCGCTCGTGCGCGAGAAGCCCGATGTTATTATCATAGGTGAAGACTGGCATAGGCAGAACTGGTATCTGAACGGTGACGAATACGACGGAGTTATGAACTACGGCTTCACCAAAGCATGTCTTGATCTTTTCGCATTCAATACCATTGATGCCTCAGCCTTCCGCGACAGGCTTGTCAGGCTGTATCATGCCTTCAGCATGCCGGCAAGTGAAAAAATGCTGAATCTTTTGGACAGCCACGATACCGACCGTTTTCTTTCACGAGTCAAGGGGGATGAACGGAAGCTGCGCTCGGCAATGGCGATTATGTTCTTCTATCCGGGCATACCCTCCGTTTATTACGGTGACGAGATAGGGCTTTCGGGCGGTTATGATCCCGACTGCCGCCGCTGCTTCGACTGGGAGCATGACTATACCGCCACTCCGCTGTGGAAGGCGATTAAGGAGTTGATTGAGCTCAAAAAGCAGCCTGCTCTTTCCGTCGGAAGCTTTTCAATAAACGAATCGGATGGCGTAATCACCATCATTCGTGCAGCCGAAAGCCGGAAGCTCGTCCTCAAGGTCAACCCCAACAACGAAACAAGGGCGGGGATTCCGCCTTATGAATACAAGATCATGGAGATTTAAGGAGGAAAATACCATGAAAAAGTTTTTTGCTATCTTTCTTGCACTCATCCTTGCTGCAGCCGTAATCGTCGGATGCGGTGAAACCGGCGTCAGCAACCCCACGCCCGATGGAGAGGTCTCCGAGCTTTACGAGCAGGTAATGTCCCGTTTCACCGGTGAGCTTGAAAAGGGTGCAGTCGTCAAGGTTCTTGAAAACGATACCGCTATTGAGATCGGATATGTTGACAAGCTCATCGAGGCTTTCAATGAAGCCTATAAGGATAAGGGCATTTCCGCAGAGCGCATGAATATCGACCAGTATTCCGACCTCGCAACCGACGGCCCTTACGGCTACGGTCCCGATGTATGGTATCAGGCAAACGACATCATTATGAAATATGCAAATAACAAGCATATCCTGCCGCTTCCCGTAAAGAGTATGGAAAGCTATTCCCATATCCCCGAGAGCGCATGGAATGCATATACCATAAATATCGACGGCGAAAACTTCTATTGCGGTATACCCGTAAACGTACAGTCCGGTATGCTTTACTACATTGAATCCAGCCTCCCCGAGAACTGGAAGACCGATTGGGATATCAACAATAACGATATTCCCGACTTTTTTGAGACCTATACCGCTCTCTATGCCTATTCCGAGGTCTGCAAGGAGGGCAATATGCCCACTCAGTACGGTTATCTCGATGAGACCGTCGATACCTATTTTATGAGCGGTTACCTCATGACCTTCGGCGCTTATGTATTCGGCAGCAACGGTACGGATGCTAAGGATATAGGTCTTAACGCAGGCGACGCCGATAAGGGAGCATACATGATCCAGCAGTGGGCGGGCGAAATGGATAATACCGAGGTTCTCGATAAGACCTTCGCATCCGCTGCATATCAGTACCTTGCCGACAGGGTGATGCTCTGCACCGTTACCACCCCCGATGTTTACACGATGTTCATTCGTTCCATGGTCAATACAGGTAATTGGACCGAGGAAAGCGCATATGCCGACCTCAAGATGGTCAATGTTCCCCGTCTTCCCAAGAGCGGCGACCTCACAGCCGATAATTGGCAGGATACCATCACCGATATGGATTCCCTCACGACCGAAACCATGATGATGGGCGGCATCAACGGCTACGGCATTTCCTCATATACCAAATGTCCCAATGCTTCCCTCGCATTCATCGAATTTGCGGCAAGCTACGAGCAGGTCATGCAGCGCAATGCCGACCTCGGCATTACTCCTGCCCGTGACGACGCAGCCGCTGAGGTTGCAAAGAGCGATCCCACCGTCGGTATTCTCTTTGACAAGCTTGACCGCGGTCTTATCAGCATAATGCCGGCAATCACGGAGGTCGGCCAGATCTGGACTCCCGCCGAATCCTTCTTAATCGATCTTTCCACGGATCCGTACCGCGAAGGGCGCGGCGAGGACAGGCTTTATGATACTCCCGAGCTCATCAAGGCAGGTCTTGACAGGCTTGTTCAGCAAATCAGAGACGCAATAGATACCCTCGCATAAGAAGGAGGTCTCATATGGGAGCAAAAGTACGTTCAGCGTGGAAAAGCTATCTGAGGTCTCCGTTTCAGGTGAAGCTTTCCGCGCTGATCATGGGAGCCGGGCAGCTCTGCTACGGCCAGATAGTCAAGGGTTTGGTATACCTATCCGCCTTTGCTTTTTTCGTCTACTATTTTGCAACGAGCGGAATCAAAAACATTATCGGGTTCTTTACCCTCGGTACCGTTGAAGAGGATCTGTGGCTCGGACGCGCGGGCGATAATTCGCTCACCATGCTGATACTCGGACTCATGTCCATATTCGTCCTGATATTCGCTGTTGTCGTCCATATTTCGAATATCAAGGATGTGATTTTCACCGCGCATGAGGTCGAAAGCGGCCGCAGTCCGCGCAAATTCAAGCGTACGCTCCTGACTATCGCGGATGATAAATTTCACACCACTGCGCTCATATTTCCCATCATAGGCGTATGCATCTTCACCGTACTGCCCATCGTCTTCATGATATGCATGGCGTTTACTAACCTCGGCGGCGATGTCGTACACCCCGTGCTTGCGGATTGGTCGCTCTCGGCATGGAAGAAGATATTCAGCCTCGGCAAAATCGGGTCGACCTTCGGGCGCATATTCGTATGGAATGTGCTTTGGGCCGTTGCCTCGACCGCACTAAACTTCGTGCTCGGTCTCGGAATGGCATTGCTGCTCAACAAGCGCAATGTGCGCGGTTCTAAATTCTGGCGCGCATTCCCGATCCTTGCATATGCGATACCGGGCTTTATTTCAATGCTCGGCTTCAAATTCATGTTCTCGCAGTCCGGTCCCATCAACTATTACATTGCCGAAGCCGGTTTCCAGAAGATATTTTTCCTCACTAACGATGCTTCGGCAAAATGGTGGGCGCGCTGCATCGGTCTGTTTGTCAATGCGTGGATAAGCACCCCCTCCATCATGCTTATGACCACCGGAATTCTCTCAAACATCAATACCGATCTGTACGAAGCTGCTTCTCTCGACGGAGCTTCTCCCTTCCAGCAGTTCAGAAAGATAACGCTTCCGTTCGTTGTTTTCTCCACAACTCCGGTTCTGATCGGCCAGTTTGTCGGTAATTTCAATAATTTCGGTATTTTCTTCTTCCTGAGAAGCGGAGTGATTTCCAATTACGCTGATTACTTCCTTGCAAGCGATACCGATCTTTTGATAAACTGGCTGTATAAGCTGTCGGTCGATAACAATTATTACTCCATCGGCGCAGCGATCAGTCTTGTTATCTTCATTGTCACCGCGATAGCATCGCTTTCGGTATATGTGCGCTCGGCAGCCTATAAGCAGGAGGACACCTATCAATGAGTACTAAAAAAAGAAAAAAGCTTGTGCCACGCAAGCTCGCAGATAATTTCTTTACATATTTTCTGCTCATATTCATGAGCGTGGTATTCCTTTTCCCCTGTCTTTGGCTGATACTTGCCTCACTGTCAAAATCCGGAAGCCTATATGACTTCAAGGGATTCTTCCCCAAGGCTTTCAGCCTTGACACCTTCATCAGTCTCTTTACCGATGATGTAAACGGGCTTTATCCGTATAAGAAGTGGTTTTTCAATACCCTCTATGTCGCGAGCGGAAGCTGCATACTCGGCACCATACTCGTTATCCTGACGGGGTATGTCATGTCCCGTTTCCGTTTCAAGGGCAGGGATGCTCTCAAAAAGACCACGCTCGTTCTCGGCATGTTCCCCGGGTTCATGGGGCTCACCGCCGTTTATATCATAATGACGCAGCTAAACCTTGTGAACAAGCTCACTGCGCTTATCTTTTTCTACGCTTCGACCGCGCCTGCTGCGTACATGGTGCAGAAGGGGTACTTCGATTCCATCCCCAACAATATCTATGAGGCTGCAAGGCTTGACGGCTGTACTCAGCTTCAGGTGTTTACGAGAATAACGCTGCCGCTAAGCAAACCCATGATAGTCTATACCGTGCTCACCCAGTTTGCATGGCCGTGGAGCGATGTGCTTCTTCCCAAGCTCCTTCTCAAGGACAGAAACCTCTGGACTGTCGCAGTGGGTCTTTTCAGTCTGCCTGAAACGCATTTCGCGCGCTTTGCAGCAGGCTCCGTATTCATCGCGGTTCCCATCGTTATTCTCTATTTCTGCCTCGTAAAATACCTCGTGAACGGTCTTACCGCCGGTTCCGTGAAAGGATAATGTAATGAAAAAAAGAATAATTGCCTTTATACTGCTTACTGCTCTATGCATCAGCGCATGCGGCTTTGCCGGCTGCTCCAAACCGGCAGCCTTACAGGAAAACATCCCGGATGATAATGTCCGCAACTGGTACGAAATTTTCATCTATTCCTTTGCGGATTCGGACGGTGACCGCATCGGTGATTTCAAGGGTGCAGCCGATAAGCTCGAATATGTCCGTGATCTTGGATTTACAGGCATATGGCTCATGCCCATAATGCCCTCGCCCTCGTATCACAAATACGATATTACCGATTATTATGACGTTGATCCTCAGTACGGTACGCTTGATGATTTCAAGGCTTTCCTTGATAAGGCGCATGAGCTGAATATTGATGTCATTCTCGATCTTGTTGTCAACCACACATCAAACGAGCATCCATGGTTCCGGAACAGCAAAACCGGCCCCGATGCCGAGTACCGCGACTACTATAATTGGAGCGATACCGGCGGAAGCGGTTACGAAAAGATTAACGGAAGCTATTTTGAATGCCGCTTTGTTTCGACCATGCCCGACCTGAATCTCGATAATCCCGATGTCAGAGCCGAAATCTCCGATATAATGCGCTTTTGGTTGGATATGGGCGTTGACGGATTCCGCCTTGATGCCGTAACGAGCTACTACACCGGAAGCTCTGAAAGAAACATCGAATTCCTGAGCTGGCTCAATACCGAAGCAAAATCCATTAAGCCCGACTGCTATATCGTCGGTGAATGCTGGGCGGACGAAGCCACGATCGCCTCATACTACCGCAGCGGAATAGACAGTTTCTTCTATTTCCCGATGTCCACAGGCAATAACGGCAAGGGTATCATCGCAGGGATTCTCGATGAAACCACGACCGATCGCGGAGACAGCTATGCGTATCTCACAACCCACCTTGAAGAACGCTTCGGAACCGATGCGCTCATGGCGCCTTTCATTGACAACCACGATACGGAGCGTTTCAACGGAATTATGGGGCTGTACGATATGCCTCGCGTCAAGGCGGCATACGGCATGCTTGCCATGATGCGCGGCGGTACGTATTTCTACTACGGCGACGAATGCGGTCTTGTAGGCTCGGGCAATGATCCCAACAAACGAATCGGAATGTATTGGGATGATATTACCAAGGTGACATACGCTCCTCCCGGCGCGACCGAGGCGAAGTATCCGCTCGGCAGCGTAAAAGAGCTTCTTGCTGACGATAACTCGCTCCTTAACTATATCGGGAATGCCAATGCTCTTAGGAACGCTTTCCCCGAGATTGCGCGAGGCACATCAAGCATTATCGAGCAGGAGGACAGCGATATCTGCATTATTGAGAGGACTTGGAACGGAAGCACAATAACCATCGTTCTTAACCTGTGCCGTGAAGCAAAGTCCGTATCTTTAACTGGTCTTTCACTTGCCGGCATACTCGATGCAAACATCAATCAGGGCAGCGGCATTACCTACAACGGCAGCACCTTGAAGCTTGATCCTTGGGGCATTGCTATTCTCAACTGATTTCATCGCAAAATATTTCTGCAAGCAAAAAGCGAGCCGCCCGAGAATTTCGGACGGCTCGCAGTTATTTTGGTTTAATCACAATAGGCTTTCCGACAGGAGCAGGAATATCGCTGCCACAGCAACGAAAACCGCTCCGACAATGATCATATAAAAGAACTTGCCTTTTCCTTTTTTAGCGAGCTTTTCCTTATAATCCGCATAGGTCTCGCTTTTTTCGCCCGGCCTTCTTTTTTTAAGCAGACCAATCAGGCTGTGACCGACGAAGCGCAGCGCATCAAATGCGCCTTCCTGCGCCACGAAAACAATACAGCCGAAGCACAGCATCAGAATTCCTGCGACAAAAAAGCCGTCGCAAAGTGCCTTATAGGTATCATACAGGCTCATTTCTTCGCCTGAAAACAGACCCCTAATACTCATAACTCCGAGTGCCATGAGTGCAGCGACGGCAAAGGATATGAGATACCTCAGCAGCAGCGGATGATTTTTTCTTTCTTTCTTTTCTTTTTCCATGTTGTTAAGATAGAATTCGGGCGCAGCATTATATGTTTATGCTGCGCCCGAAGAATTCAAATTATTCTTTTACCTGCTGGAGATACTTCTCGTATTCCTTCATGGTGCAGCGGACGAAATGCCCGGGGCAGACCTCGCGGAACTCGGGAACCTCTGTGGTGTACTCGTGATCGACCTTGGGGTTATAACGAATACGCACGCGGTTCTTTTCCATCTCGGGATCGGGGAGAGGAATAGCTGAGAGCAGCGAACGGGTGTAGGGATGCAGAGGATGCTTGAACAGCTCATCGGAATCCGCAAGCTCCACCATATCACCGAAGTACATGACGCCGATACGATCGGAGAAGTACTTGACGACGGAGAGGTCATGCGCTATGAACATGATCGTGAGCCCCATTGACTCCCTGAGATCATTTAGCAGATTGATGACCTGCGCACGAATTGAAACGTCAAGAGCCGAAATGGGTTCGTCGGCAATTATCATCTCGGGCTTCATGATGATGGAGCGCGCGATACCGATACGCTGACGCTGACCGCCGGAGAACTCATGAGGATAACGGGTGGCATGCTCACGAACAAGACCAACGGTTTCGAGCATTTCAATGACCTGTTCTCTTATGTACTTCTTGTCCTTAATTCCTTGAATCTTCAGGCCCTCGGAGATTATCTCCTCAACCGTCATACGGGGGTCAAGAGATGCAACGGGGTCCTGATAGATCATCTGTATCTTGGTGACAAGACGTTCACCCTTACGAACGGGAGTGCCGGCTGCTGCCATATCCTTGCGGTAATCCTTATCGCAATTCTTCTGGTCATGCTTTGCAAGCTCGATCTCCTTTTTAAGCTCCGCAATGCGCTCATTGCATTCTGCAATCTCATTCTGATCCTTGGACTGCTTCTTTTTAGCACGGAGCTTCTTAATCTCATCCTTATAGGATTTCGTTCCTGCTACGATACGGCGGCCTTTGAAATAAACATTACCGGAGGTTGCATCATACAGCTTGATTATGGTACGGCCGGTAGTGGTCTTACCGCAGCCGGATTCGCCGACGAGGCCGAAAACTTCACCGCGATGAATATCGAAGGAAACATCGTTCACAGCCTTCTTGGGGCCGAAATACATGCAAAGGTGTTCTACCTTGAGCAAAACATCATTTTCATTTACACTCATTTGTTTTCGCCTCCTTCAGTTTCATGTTCATGGTGCATTCTGCGGATCCTTTCGGTGATTACCTTGGGCGGGTCAATATGGGGTGCATTGGGATGCAGGAGCCATGTTGCAGCATAGTGAGTATCGCTGATCTTGAACATGGGAGGCTGCTCCTCAAAGTCAATCTTGAGAGCATACTTATTTCTCGCTGCAAAAGCATCGCCCTTGGGCGGATAAATCATGTTAGGAGGAGTACCGGGAATGGACTCAAGCTTTTCCTTGGTCTCGAGATCGGGAACGGAGGAAAGCAGCGCCCAAGTGTACGGATGAGCAGGATTATAGAAGATATCGGAAGCAGTGCCGTATTCTACGATCTTGCCTGCATACATTACGGCTACCCTATCAGCCATGTTGGCAACAACGCCGAGGTCATGGGTGATGAAGATAACGGAGAGATCCCTATCCTTCTTGAGCTTATTGATGAGCTCAAGGATCTGAGCCTGAATGGTAACGTCAAGAGCGGTGGTGGGCTCATCACAGATCAGAATATCGGGGTTAGCCGTAAGAGCGATAGCGATGACGATACGCTGGCGCATACCGCCGGAGAACTCAAACGGATACTGCTTGAACCTGCGGCGGGGATCATCAATACCTACGCTCTCCATAAGCTTGATAGCCTTCTCACGGGCTGCGCCCCTGGTTATCTTGTTTACGGAATCCTGAGCTTTTTCCTTAAGGAAATCTATGATGTCATTTGCCCTTACTGCAAAATCGGGATTTGCATTTGCATCAAGCTGAGCCTGCATATGAGCGATAAGCTCCTTCACGGTATCTGCAATATCCCTTCTTGCGGCATCAAGGTCAACATAGGAAGCGGGGATGACTTCCCAATCAGGAGTCTTGCCCCTTGCAATGATGGCCTCATGCTTTGCGTAGGAACGGTTATAACGCCTTTCTTCCTTTGCATTCTTCTTCGCGCCGCCGAAGTAGAGGTCGATCGCGTAATCCATAGAAGTCGGGAAGGTATAGGTGAGGCTGTCCTTATCCACTTCGAGAGGATCAATGCAGATAGCGACCTTTGCCTTCATCTTCTTGGTAGCTTCAATGACTTCTGCCTTCTTGGGATCATCATTATCTACCACGGGGAGCAGCTCGGTCAAAACAGCTATCGCATCACGGCGGGCAGCATCGGTGATTTCCATGGAGTGCTTGGCGGCAAGCTCGGTCTTGCGGAGGAATTCATTCATGAACTCCGTATCAAGCCTCTGCCTTGTCATCGCATTAAGCTTGCCGGTCTCCATATCGGGGATCTGCTTGTCGCAGTAGGTGAGATAGTAGCCAAGGGTAAAGGTATTAAGACGCTCCCTGGCAACAGCCTTTTTGACAATAGCAGATATGTTGGTGAGAACAGCAATGCTCTCGGTAAAATCAACCTTCTTAATCTCGGTCTTGAGAGTAGCCTTCAGCCGGTTAAGATTGTTTACAAGAACATCATAATCACTGTCTACAACGAAGTGATTCTTGGTCTTCTTAGCAGCTGCAATCAGAGTCGAAGCGTCCTGAAGAGCGGATGAACCCGACTTATTCTTAAGATACAGGATCATGTTGTCCGTAATTGCGTCGGCTTCCTGAGCTGCTGCATAGGCAGCGGAGTATGCGGTTTCAATCCTGCACTGAGTCATTACAAACTTTTTGAACTCAGCAAGGGACTTATCTGCATCCTGAACGCCGGCTCCGCGCATGCGCTCGCCGAGGGCATTGAACATGGTATTCATGTCCTTGCGGCTCTGCTTCCTTGAAGCCTTGTTCTTAAGAAGCATAGCCTCGGTCAGCTGCTTGCCAATCCTCATAATCGGGTTCAGACTGGACAGCGGATCCTGGAAGACCATTGCTATCTTATCGCCGCGAACCTTATGGAATTCCTCTTCGGGGGTCTTCATAAGATCCTTATCGCCGTACAGTATCTTACCGCCTTCCTTGATGGCGTTGCCTGCAAGAATACCCATGATGGCACGGCTGGTAACGGACTTACCGGAGCCGGACTCACCGACGATAGCGAGGGTTTCTCCGGAGTACAGATCAAAGCTTACATCGCGAACTGCCTGTACCTTACCGTTGGTTGTTTTAAACGAAATAGTTAAATCTTTTACTTCAAGTTTCTTTTCTGCCATTATTCGTCAGCTCCTCTCAGTGAAGGATTGAATGCATCTCTCAAGCCGTTACCGAACAGGTTGAAGGAGATCTCCAACAGAGCGATGAACAGTGCGGGGAAGAAGATGATGTGCGGATAAGTGCTGAGTAATGCATTACCGCCGCTGAGCATGGTACCGATCGAAGTCATACCGGAGGTCTGCAGGTCGATGATGTTCAAATAGGACAGCATGGATTCACTGAAGATAACGCCGGGAATAATCAGGATCGTAGCGGTAATGATAGTACCTAAGGAGTTGGGAAGAATGTGGCGGAAGATCAGCCTTGAGTCGCTTGCGCCGAGGGTGCGAGCTGCAAGAACATACTCGGAACCCTTGAAGCGGTAGAACTGAGTCCTGACGCGGTATGCAATGCCGGTCCAACCCGTTAGCACGAATGCGAACAGCAAGCTGACCAAAGGCCCGACCCTATCTGCCAAGTGCAGGTTGAACAGGGTTGCAACAACGACGAAGGGTACCGAACTCAGAATATCGGATACACGCTCAAGAATGAGGTCGATAGCGCCGCCATAGTAACCTTCGATGGAGCCGTATGCGATACCGATGATGAAGTTGATAGCGGATACGGAGAAAGCAAGGATGAATGAAAGTCTTGCGCCGGATGCAAGGCAAACAAAGATATCCTGACCGAACTGGTTGGTGCCGAAGAGATGGTAGGGGTAGAAGCCCTTAACATTTCCGGACTCAACGTAGCGCTCGTAGTAGTAGTATTCACTGTAAAGAACACGGACTTTGTAGCCGGACTGGTTCTTGACAGCGTACACTGCCCACTTGCCGTCAGCTTCGGGCTCATCACTTATGCGAATGCTGTCATAGTCGGCAGCATTCTTATTTTCCTTGGTGCGGTAATTTGCTTCATAGATGGGATTGCCGTCCTCATCATGTTCGGCAGCTTCACCGGTCGAGGTCTCAACTTCATTAGCCAGCTTATACCATACGTTTGCAGAGCTGACAGCGGAGAAATTGGTCTTATAGGTTGCGGGAATGGGGTACATTACCTGGATACCGGTTTCATTCTGGTATGCCTGAAGCGCCTTATACTCGGCTTCGCTCAGGTCTTTGAACATGAAGCCGACCTTTGCGTATGAATCTACGTATACATTATAGAATTTCTCGCCGGTAAGCTCATCAATGAAAGAGCCGTAAACCTTCTTGACTGCCAGGGCATCTTCGTTGGCAACCCTTTCACCTTCATCGTTCAGGGTGTATACTTCCTGACCGATTGAGTTCAGGTAGTCATAACCGCCCTGAGTTTTCTTATCCTTTTTGCAGCCGTCCCAGCCTGCCCAAGCAAAGAGCGTGCTCTTGGGAAGCACCTGCGCATATGCCGAGTCGTTTTCCTTCGATTTTGCGTCAACGCTGTATTTGGAGAAAAACGGAACGATGATAGCGAACAAAAGCAGGATTGCAATTATGAAAGCAGCGACCAAGGAGCTTTTGTTCTTGGCAAAGCGGATCATTGCATCCTTGAAATAGCCGATGGGTTTTGATTCAAACTTCTTATCGAAGATCTTCTCATCCCTGACGGCAGGTTCAAACCGATCCGCCGGTATGTTCATGTAATCATTCTTTTTTGTTTCCATATTAGCGCTCTCCCATCCTGATTCTCGGATCAATGAAGCCGTAACTGAGGTCCATTACAAGACCGGAAGCAAGGCCGATCAAGGTATAGAATACGGTGTCAGCCATGAAGAAGTTATAGTCACGAACCTGAATTGATGTGATATAAAGCTTACCGATGCCCGGGATACTGAAAATCTGCTCAATGATGAGCGAACCGCCGAGAATACCAACGAACTGAGAAAGTATCATAGGAACGATGGGTACCATGGCGTTACGAAGAGCATGGCGAATGATAGCCTGATTTCTCGTAAGGCCCTTGGTTCGCGCAAGCAGCAGATAGTCACCGGTAAGAACTTCGGCAAGCTCTGCACGGGTGAAACGAGTCAGACCGGCAACAGTACCGAAGCCGAGGGAAATGATAGCAGGACACATTGATACGAACATCTTCCAGCTGAACAGCGTTGCTTCGGATTCCGGTGCGACAAGCATAGGAAACCAGCCTGCTTTATAGCACAACAAATACTGTACCAAGAATGCATAAACATAGGAAGGTACCGAAATGAAGACCATAACCAATGTTGAAAGCAAGTGATCCTGCCATTTGTTTTTCTTAAGTGCGGCAAAGATACCTAAGATCAAGCCAAGCGGAATTGCTATCAGAATTGAATACAGATTGACAACAATTGTATACGGGATCTTCTGCATCATGACATCCCATACATTCAGCGCCGCATACATCTGTTCACCGACGCCCATGTCGCCTTTGAGAAGATGCGTCCAGTAGCGCCAGTATTGGACCATAATTGGTTTATTATAGCCCATTGCTTCACGTTTCCTCAGAATGGTCTGCGTATCTTTACCGAGTTCTTTGATAGCAGGCAGAGGAAGCAACTTGACAAGAATAAAGCATATCGTTACGATGATCAAAAAAGTAAAGACCATCAAACCGATTCGCTTCAAAACGTATTTGAGCATAGCCTGTTTTACCTTTCAAGAGAGATTAGAAAGTATATATGTCTACGGCTTTTGAAGAGCCATATTTGTCTGAATCTGAAGTTCACCTGATGGATCAAAAGCTCGTACGGAGATTCCCCATCAAGTCTACGCACTAATAATAGTTCGTTTAGCCTCATGGAAATTTCCATTCAAGTCATTACGCAATCATGAGCCGAAGCTCATGATTGCGTAATTTTGTTGTTAACAGATAATCTGATCTATAAGAATTAGTAGGTCAGACCGCCTGCAACTACGTTTGCCCATTCGGTATCATCGTAATTGAAGGTGTAGAACTGCATACCGGCGAAGCCGATAAGGTCAGTGTAGAGCTGTACTGCATAGTCGCCCTTCTGGGATACGAGGAATGCAGAGTTCCTGTAGTAGATGGGGGTGTTGGCGTAGTTTGCAAGGTATACATACTCAAGCTTTGCGAACATTGCGCAGCGGGAGTCTGCATCATAATCTGCAAACGGTGCAAGGGTGACGGAACCGTCGTTGGAAACGATGGTAATGTCATCAGCGTCGAACCAACGTGCCCAATCCTGGAGGGATTCGGTGAACTCAACGCCGTTGATGGTCATGGTGACCTTAACCTTGCTGGTGTCGAAGCCATACTCCATCTGGTTGGGATCGCTGTTGATGCCTGCGTCAGCGTAGCACTCATAGAGGAGAGTGAATCCGCCGTAGGTTGCGCCGCCCCAAGTGGAGAAGATGATGTCGGTAAGACCGGAATACATGGTCTCATAGTAGTCCTCATCAGCCTTCATAACAAGGGTTACCTTGCCTTCAAGGGGAGTGCCTACGCAAGCTTCCTCAAGAGCTACCTTGAAGAAGTTGAACATCTTAACATAGTCATCGGTGGACTGATATACGCTGAGGGTGAGCTCGATATTGGAGGTGCCATCCCAGAGACCGTCGTTGACAGCCTGGGTTGCTGCGATATTCATGCACTCACGAGCGGCTTCCATATCGTAACCGGTGATTGCATCGTATGCATCTTCAAGATCTTCATACTCGCCGTCCTCGCCGTAGGTGAGGCCATAGAGGCAGCAGAGAGCGTCCTTAGCGGCGTCGTTTCCACGATAGGAAGCACCGGTGAAGGGATCGTAAACATACATGTAGTTGAGCAGACCATAACCGGCGGATGCTGCGGAGGTGTGCTTCTGAACATACTCAGCCCTGTTGATTGCAAGGGAGAAGCCCTTACGGAAATAGAGGTTGCCGAGGATCTGGGTGCCACGCTCTGCGAGAGCTTCTTCGTCAGTGTTGAAGGTCAGCTTGGTGGTGTAGCTCTGGGGGTTGTAACGGATGTACTGGCTGGTGCCGTACTTCTCCATATCATCAGCGGTGAGGCCGGTGTTGTCGAGGTTGCCCTGCTCGAAGAGCATGAGAGCGGTTGCCGTATTCTCAACAACGGTAACAACCATTTCGTCCATCTGATACTGGCCGAGATGCTTGCCGTCCTTGTAGCCGTACCAATTCTCGTTACGGGTGAGCTTGTATTCCTTATCGAGCTGGAAGGTGGAGAGTTTGTAAGGACCATAGGACATGGTGTACTGAAGATCGGTGCCGTAAACGTTGGTTACGTTGACTGCCTTTGAAGGATCATCGGTAACGTTGCCGTTAGCATCGGTGTAGGTCTTGCAGCTCTCGAAGAGGGGCTCGTATACGAGGTAGGTGGAGCTCATGTAATAGGGGATGTAGTAGTTAGGATCAGCGATAGGAGTTACATATACGAATACGAGCTCATAATCGCCGGTCTTGATGATACCGACATCGTCCCAGGAATATTCGCCGTAGTTGATCTCCGCAACAAAATAGTTGCCGAGGTCATCTTCGGTCTCGCCCCATGCGGGATTGCTGCAGGTTACGGGTGCGAAGAGAGCATAGGTCTCATCGTTGATGGGTACAAGGCCGTTCTCGTCAACGAGAGCAACGAGATCTTCCCAGGTCTCCATTCCGAAGTATGCATCTCCGTAATTATCGACATATGCAACGAGGGTGTTGCCGCCGAGATATTCATTGAGGGGGAAGTTAACTGCCCAGTACATTGCGTTGCCATCGGGAGAATAGTAGTTGCCATCTTCGCCCTTTACGAGGTCTGCAAATGCATACTGGCCTGCGCACTCATTGAAATTGGTGGTGCCGGCATAGAAGTATTCCTTTGCGCCGTAAACGCGGGATTCGCCTGCATAGAGGGAGTCAGCACGCCTGTTCAGCTGAATAGGATCGAGGAGCTGCTGATAAGAATAGATATAGGTATCAGCATTGATGGGGGTACCGTCTTCCCAAGCTGCGAGCTGGTTGAGGGGAACCCTCCATGCCTTACCGACATCGCCTTCCTGAATGCCATACTGGCCGACATACTGAGCGGTTACATCCTCTGCCATTTCAGCAGCCATGTTCATGGTTACTGCCCAACCATCAGCGGTTGCATTAAGAGCAAAGTTATAGAAACCATCGGTGATGTAGTCAAGGATAGCACTATCTTCGTTGGTCTCCCACTGGAGGGGGCTCCAGTTCAGACCGGAGGTGGAAGTGGTATAGTCACGATAGGTGTAATACTTGGGGTCGGTATAGTCCTTACCTTCCACACCTGCATATACATCATAGCTGACTTCGCCGCCGTCAGAAGAACCGAGGTTTGCAACAACACCGCCGACATCGAATTCGGGATACTCAATGCCGTTTTCACCGGGTTCAGCGGTGGGCTTGGGTCTTGATGCTTCGGGAGCCTGAGTGGGTTCCACAGTAGGATCACCGGAGGGCTCATCGGTGGGCTCTTCAGGGTTGGGAGTCACGTTTGCATTGGGGTCAGGGGTCGCGTTAGGATCGGGAGTGTTGTCGCCTTTCTTACCGCAAGCGACAAGAGCCATAACCATAACGAGAGCCAGCAGCAGTGCAAAGAATCTCTTTGTGTTCATGTTTTGCTTTATCCTCCTAAAATAATTCTTTTGCGCATCTGCGCAGAGGGTTGGTATAACTACCATGAACCTCACCGGGCATTCTTCATTTCCGATAGATAGGAACAATGCAGCCTCGGCAACATAAGAACCGCAAAGCCTCCGCTCAGGAACGAAAAACACGAGAATGAGATATAAAGGATCGACCAAATCAGGTGCAAAATCGTACCCGAAAATAGCCCGACCTTTTAAGTAGTCACATAATTATAACTTATGCATTTTTCATTGTCAACAGTTTTAACGCTTTTTTTCGCACTATTAAGTTTTATTTCAGCGTGCGAATATAGGATTTTTTATAGTGTTTTCAGCTTTTCGGCAAAATTGGGCAAATGTATGGCAAGCTTGTAGCAATTCATGTTCGCAGCAGAATTTTCCGCATCTTCCGGCTCGGTTAATATCGAACCAGCATATTTAATATGCGATCTTGAAAGCATAAAGAAAAACCGGGCAGTGACCCGGTCTTTCAAAGCAATAGCATATTATACTGTCATTTTTTATACGGTGCGCGCTCATCGCCGAGGAAGAAAACGGCAACCGTCCCCGGTCCGCAGTGCGATGCGATTACAGAACCTATATCGCAAATTCGGACCTCCTTCACGTTCTTGAATCTTGAGAGCAGGGCTTCCCTGGTTTTCTCCGCCATATCAATGCAATTCGAATGGCAGATATAGCATTTTCCGGCATACTCTTCCCCATTCTCCGCATGCTCCGCCATCATATCGAGCGTGCGCTTGATTGCATTCGCCTTGCCCTTTACCTTATCGTAAGCAATTATCTTTCCGTTTACATCAAGCCTCATAATGGGGCATATGCCTAAGATGGACGCTATAACCGCCGTCGGCCCCGAAACCCTTCCGCTGCGGCGGAAGTATTTAAGCTCCGTGGAATAGAACTGATGATGGATATTGCGGCGATGAGCATTGACCCAATTCTCTGTTTCCTCAAGAGTCCTTCCGTCATCACGCATATCGGCGGCATAATCAACGAGCATACCGTAGCCCGATGAACCGCAGTAGGAATCTATCACGATTATCCTTCTGCCCGGATTCGCCTCCATAACGCTCTTTGCCGCCGCTTCGGCATTCTGCACGGAGGGCGTCAGACCCGAACCGAAAGCGATGTGAAGCAGATCTCCTTCATGAGTTTTGAGAACATCGCTGAAGAAATCAGCATAGCGCTGTACGGGTATCTGCGAGGTGGACGGCAGCTTTCCCGCCTCCAGCCTCGCATAAAATTCCTCTATTGCGCCGGGAGTGCGGCACATATCATCAACATATTCCTCACCGTCTACAACGTAAGTATAGAAGATCACCGGGATTTCCCTGCCGTGGATATAGCTGTACGGCATATCAACGGTGGACTCGCATGAAAGAACAAATCTCTTTTCCATAAAAGCACCTTTCTCCGGACGGGCAGACCCGTCCTCTTGTTAATTTGTTCCCCCTAATCGACCGGAGTATTATCCCGTCCATCAGCCAAATTATACAATTTATATATTCAGAGTTCAATACGTTTCTTTTGTCGAGAAAATGGATATTATGCGTCAGAATTGGAATATTGTGTGTAAAATGCTTAATCTTTATCGGCTCCACCCTTATAATAATCTTCACGTGCAAACCTGAAACGGTCAAAATCCCCTTCCCTGCCGAGATAGGAAAACCCAAGCTTTTCCAGCACATGACGGCTGCGCGTATTCTTGATTATTGTATCCGCATTGACAGCATTCATGCCGAGATAAGTGAATGCATATTCAAGCGCAAGCCTCTCCGCCTCAATGCCGTAGCCCCTGCCCTTGACGGAATCATTTCTTAGGTGTATGCTGAGGGTACACTCATGCTTGATACTATCTATATCTTTAAGGATGAGTTCACCGACCGGAGCGGAATCCGCCATAATAGCAAAATACAGCCTGCCCTTTGCCTGCTGCTTATCAAAATAAGCATCGGCGCGCGCCTCGCTGTACTCATATGTCACGAAATTATCCATGAATACCATCGGATCGTTTTCGAATTCACGGTAGAATTCACGGCATAGCTCCCTTGTCATGGGTATGAGACCTATCTTTTCCATGGCAGCTCCTTTCGGGTTTATTACTTTTATTTATTATACCATAGTTTGTCCGTATTTGAAATTCGGACGGAAAGAGAGGGATAAAAACATGGAGATCGGCATTAAAGGGCATGAGGAATGCATCGTTACAAAGGAGCTGACCGCAGCGCGCATCGGAAGCGGTGCGCTTGAGGTATTCGCAACGCCGATGATGCTTGCATTCATGGAAATGGCTGCACTCAGAAGCGTACAGCCCTATCTTGACGAAGGCTGCGGCACTGTCGGAACGCATCTTGACGTTTCGCATGAAGCAGCGACGCCCCTCGGTATGCGCGTGCGCTTTGAAAGCGAGCTTATCGGCATTGACGGAAGAAAGCTCATATTCCGAGTCGAAGCATACGATGAATGCGGCAGAATAGGCAGCGGAACTCACGAACGCTTCATTATTTCCAATGATAGGTTCATGAAAAAAACGGAAGCAAAGCTCGCTGCAAAGCAATAGGAATAATAATGAAAAGAAAAGCTGCGCCGATCGGATCCCGACCGACGCAGTTTCATGCAATCCTTTTAATGTTTTGAATTATCCAACCCTATCGAATACGAGCGGCAGAATCTCACGCATTTCCTCAGTGGGCTTGCCGTCCTCATAGATTTCGGTGAAGGTAAGGGTACTTGCATTGATTGTGAACTCGGCGTAATTCCCTTCCTGATATTCTTCCACGCTGTCTTCCATGTAGAGCTTGCCATCCTCAATCTTGTAGACATTGCTGCTCGGGAGCCCATCTTCGGAAATGAGGCTTGCGAAATCGAGTGCGCCGAAAGTTTCCTGAATGAACTGATCCATGGTATAGCCAATGCTTTCCATAAATGCATCAATCTCTTCCACGCTCGTTCCTATGCCCTGAGCAATAAGCTGCTGATACACGGCATCCTTAATGAAATCAATAATGGAGCTCATATATGCTTCGAAAGAACTCGCTATCGCTTCGGTATCATATTCGATACCGACCGTTCCGTCATCCTTAAAGGTCAGCGATACATTCATTATCATTCTTTCTTCGGTGGTCGGAGCGGCACCAAACTCTTCTTCAAAGGATTTGTTTACCATATCGGTAAAGTCGATCGAACCATTCCATGTTCCCAGGATTTGGAGTGCGGGCTCCAATGTGGGCTCGGGAGTGGGCTCGGGAGTGGGTTCGGGTGTGGGTTCTGCGGTCGGATTCTCAGTGGGATTCCCTGCATTCTCGCAGGCAACTACAGCTGCAAGCATGACTAAAGCAAGCAGCAGCGCAAAAATCTTGGACAGTTTTTTCATAAACTCCTCTTTCCGGCGACAGATGCCGCCAATTCATACCGCACTATTATACGCTTCGGTAAAAGATAAGTCAACCGATTCTCGAAACAGTGCATGGATATATTTACACGCTGTTCCTGAAGCTATTTCCATTGCTTTTTGAACACTATCGGCAGCGCCTCGTCAATATCGAAATCCGAAGAGGTAAAGTCAAAGCCTCCGCAGATACCGGTGATTTTGAGCCTGCGGCCCGACAGCTCAAATAAGAAGTAATGCTCGGGATCGAAATCCTCTCCGTTTTCGGAGATGAACAGCTTCCCATCCTCAAGCCTGTATTTTCCGTTCTCTATTAGCGCAAAGTCCTCGGGGAAGAACTGATTCGCATTGAGCGAAGAAAGCGACTGCTCGACAAGCGCATCTATATCAATGCCCAGCAATTCGAAAACTTCGTCCAATTCCTCGCGCGAGGCATAGCCGTATTCGGGATCCGACATGAATTTATCGTAGACGCTCTCGACCATGTAATCATAGAGAGAATCAAAATACTTGGAAAGGGAGGAATTCATTTCTTCATTGTCGAAGCTCAGCGTTACGGTTGTATCCTTATTAAATACGGCTACGAGCGTAAAGACAGCCTTTGCCGTTTTCTCCGGCCTTTTGCCGCCCATTGCCTCGGCGATATGATCGTTCATAAAATCGGTCAGATCAATCTTTGCCTTCCATGTACCGATTATTGCTTTCTCAGGCTCCGCACCGCATGCCGCCGCGGATAAACACATTACGGCTGCAATGACCAATGCGATAAGCATTGAAAGTTTTCTCATTAGTCTTCCTCTTTCCGGCTGCCGAAGCAGCCTCAATTATACCGGACATTATAATCGTATGCTTTGTTTTTTGTCAATATGCGTATTGCTTTCGTTCCTGACTCATTGTTGAAGTATTTGGCATAGATTGGATTTTTCTGTGAAAATATGGCAAAAATGTGTTGACATCCGCATTATGTCAGTGTAAAATATTTTAAGCATTGATACATTTTCTTTGCTTGGATAGTTTTACAATTTAATTCAAAAAAAGGAGAGTAAAAACGATGAAATTCTGTGCCAATTGCGGACAGCAGCTTCCGGATGATGCAGGTTTCTGCCCCATGTGCGGTACCAGAGCAAATCCCGCAGCAAGCAATCAGGATTCCGGCTGCCGGCAGCCCGAGGAACCTGTTCAGCCCGTTCAGCCGGATCAGCCCGAGGAACCTGCGCAGCCCGTTCAGCCTGATCAGCCCGATACCGGCTATACGCCTTCCTACGGTAACCCCGAGCCTCGTGCGCCTCGCGCTAAGATCTCCGGCAAAATGCTGGCCGGCATCATTTCCGCTGTGGTCGCAGTCGCAGTTGTTATCGCAGTTGTTGTAACGGTATTCGCAAGCGGCGCCTATATCGCCCTGATGCCCGACTCCGTAAATAAGCTCGAAGCATGCGAAAAGAATATGGTCAGGACCGTTTACGACTTCTCGGAAGAGATTGCGGATCCCGACGGCATTGTGTCCAGCACCAATGCTTTAAGCTTCAAAAAGACCGACCTGATTGATGACAGTACTGTCGAATACATCCTGAAGCAATTGGAATTCGATTTCGAAATTGCACTGGAAAAGGACGGTTACCTCATATGTCTCGAGCCCGGTTTTTCCGGCAATACGCTGACGAGCGTATATCTCCGGCGCGACAAAAAGTCCATCGGCATCTGCGTTCCCGATTTCGAGAAAAAGCTCTTCCGCATCAATTACGACGATCTCGGCGAAATTCTCGATACGGACGAGGAGCTTGATCTCAGAGCATTCGATTCCAAGGATATAAAGAAGACCCTGCTCGACGTCGTCGGTATCTTCTGCGGCATCGCAAATGAGGGCAATACCGAGATAACCAAGAATGTCAAACTAAGCATCTTCGGCGGCGACGATAC
>SAMEA3663267__coassemble_130_pt1 | contig 25751 bp, 20 predicted proteins | sample SAMEA3663267__metabat2_low_PE_007 | metagenome-assembled genome bin SAMEA3663267 (sample SAMEA3663267) | pig gut metagenome | biome: pig gut; feature: pig-associated habitat; material: faeces | place: China | collected 2013 | reverse complement strand
ACCTGAAAATGCTTCAAAAGCTTATCAAGACCGGTTCTCAATTCAAAATATCTCTCTTCAAATTTCTCGGTATAGAATTTGTTCTTAACCTGCTTTGAAAGCTGCTCATTTTCGAAGAATTCGGGGTTTGCAATCAATTCCCTCGGGCAAATGCGATCCAGCTCGTTAAAAACATCGGTCGCAGAATTACTCGTTTCAATATTCATTACGAAGAAATCCCCGGTTGATACATCGCAATATGCAAGCCCGTATGAAGAATTACGGGCATAAACCGCAGCAATATAGTTATTCTGCTTTTCATCAAGCATTGTCTCTTCAATAACGGTACCGGGTGTAATGACGCGAATGACGTCACGTTCGACTAATCCCTGAGCCAGTGCAGGATCCTGAAGCTGCTCGCATATTGCGACCTTATAGCCTTTGTTAATCAGCTTGTTAATATAGGTATTTACGGAATGATACGGAACTCCGCACATCGGGGCGCGCTCACTCATGCCGCAATCACGTCCGGTCAGAGTAAGCTCCATTTCCTTTGAGCCAAGAACAGCATCATCAAAGAACATCTCATAAAAATCACCGAGGCGGAAGAACAGCAAACAGTCGCTGTACTTTTCTTTGAGTGTAAGGTATTGCTGCATCATCGGTGTAAGATTAGCCATTTTACTCTTCATCTCCCCCATTATTTGTCAGAAAATCTCAGTCGTACAACTGACTGAACAAACACAAATTTAATCGGTTATATGACCGAACAAGGAATTGAAACGTAACCCGTCAACTTTTACGTGTACCATCGTTCCGATGAGTCTCTCATCGCCTTGCACATAAACCATCTTGAAATTTGAGAGCTTTCCGAACAGAAGCGGTTCTGCTCTATGATCCACGCCCTCAATCAGAATATCGCCTTCAAAACCAATGTATTTCTTGTTTCCGCACGGGATGGTTTCTGCGAGTACCGCATTCAGCTTGTTGAGCCTCTGCTTTTTGACCTCCTGCGCTATCTGATCAGGCATTTTAGCTGCAATAGTCCCCTCTCGCGGCGAATAAGCAAATGTATAGGCGTTACTGTATCCGACTTTGCGCACGATATCGCATGTCGCTTCAAAATCTTCCTCGGTTTCGCCGGGAAATCCAACGATTATATCCGTTGTTATTTCAACATCCTTGACTTTCGAACGCAGATTTGATACAAGCTCAAGATACTGTGATGAAGTATAGCGCCTGTTCATACGGCGAAGTATCTCATCGCTTCCGGATTGAACCGGCAGATGGATATGCTTACCAACCTTGTCAAGTTTTGCCATTGCCTCGATCAGTTCATCCGACAGGTCTTTCGGGTGAGAAGTCATAAAACGCAGACGGGTGAGCCCGGGAACAGCATTCACCATCTCAAGCAGCTTAGGGAAATTGACTCCGTCTGAATAATATGAATTGACATTTTGACCTAAAAGAGTTACCTCTTTATACCCGAGAGCAACAACTTCCCTGACCTCATTAACGACATCCTCGGCCCTTCTTGACCGTTCCCTTCCGCGAACATAAGGAACGATGCAATATGTGCAGAAATTGTTGCAGCCGTACATAATATTCACAAACGTTGAAAATCCGGGCGTTCTTTCAACAGGCAGCCCCTCGATGACCTCACCGTTCATTTCGGAAATATTGATGATTCGCTCATTATCCAAAACCTTTTCAAGCATAAATGGAAAATTCTTTAATTCATGGGTTCCGAAAATCAGATCGACAAACGGAAAACGTTTATAGAGTTTATCCGCAACATCCTTCTGCTGCATCATGCATCCGCAAACGCCGAGAATAAGCCTCGGATTAAGCTGTTTAAGTTCTTTAATGAAGCCGACGTTCCCGAATGTGCGCAGCTCCGCATGCTCGCGAACACAGCAGGTGTTGAACAGGATAAAATCAGCGTCCTGCTTTGAATCGGCTTTTGTATAGCCGCATTTTACGAGCATTCCTGCAATCTTTTCTGAATCATGCTCGTTCATCTGACAACCATATGTTTCTATATAGTACTTCAAGCCCATATCACCGATCTTGCTGCAAATGCGTTCCATGGCGGAATTGAGAGCTGTATCATTTGTTAAATCTATCATTGCATAAATACCTTTCAGATCATAATCAACCTATCATATTATACACAATGAATTCGCTGCATGCAAGAGCAAAGAATTCTAAAGACATGAACAAAAAAAGCGGAAACAAAATAGCGACCGTCCTTTCAAACGGTCGCATTAGGAAGTTTTAAAAACAATTACCCGATTACTCGCTTGACAGCATCGGCCACACACTCGGAAGTTATGCCAAAATGCTTAAAGAGTTCTCCGGCGGGTGCGGATGCGCCGAAGCTCTTCATGGAAACTATTTCACCGTCCAATCCGGTATACTTATACCACGACATACCGCCGAGTGCTTCGACTGCAACCCTTGCGCGGATGCCGGAAGGAAGCACTTTTTCACGGTACTCTTCGGGCTGCTGTTCAAACAGCTCCATGCAAGGCATTGAAACAACGCGAACATGGATTCCCTCTTTCTCGAGCGCTTCCGCAGCATCAACGGATATTGATACTTCTGAGCCTGTTGCGATGACGATAGCATCGGGCTTACCGCCGTTTGCTTCTCTTATTATGTAACCGCCGTTTGCCGCGTCAACCACGCTGCTGCCGCTAAGCTGCGGCAGTGCCTGCCTTGACAGGAACATCATGCACGGTGCGTCAAGAGTTCCGGATTTTACGAAAGAAGCCGAAGTTTCACGGCCGTCGGCAGGACGGAATACAAAAGTATTGGGAGTCGCACGGAACATATCGATCTGCTCAATGGGCTGATGAGTGGGACCGTCTTCGCCTACGCCGATGCTGTCATGAGTCAGAATATAAACTACATTAAGATGCATCAATGCAGATAACCTTGCAGCAGCTTTCAGATAGTCGGAGAATACTGCAAAGGTCGCACAGAAAGGCCTTACACCGCCGTAAAGCGCAAGACCGTTGCTGATAGCGGCCATTGCGAACTCTCTGACTCCGTAATGTACATTTTTACCTGACGGGTTCTCGGCAGAAAAATATGTTTCCTGCTTGAGCTCGCAATTATTGGAAGGCGCAAGGTCAGCACTTCCTCCGAAGTAATACGGGTAGTGCTCATGGAGCTTGTTCAATACCATTCCTCCGCATGCTCTCGTAGCCAGTTTCTTATCATCGAATTCCGGCAGAAGCTTCGGATCACTCATGAACTCATTATCGGGAAAGCTGATTTTGCTCAAAGCAGAGAGGAGCTTTTCACCGAGTTCACAATACTTCCCGAGATACTTTGAGAACATTTCCGAATATGCTGCGCACTCGTCATCATTCTTCTTAATGATGGCAGCAAGATGCTCTGAGACTTCTTCGGGAACGGTAAATGCTTCATAATCCCAGCCTATGGACTTTTTCCATGCATCTATATTATCCTGCCCGAGAGGAGATCCGTGGGATGAAGCAAGGCCCTGTTTGGGCGTGCCCTGTGCAATATTTGTATGAACAATGATGAGAGTGGGCTTATCTTTACTGCGCTTGGCTTTGGCAATAGCAGCTCTAATCGCATCTATATCTTCGCCGTCCATCACCTTAATGACGCTCCATCCGTAGGCTTTATATCTCATTTCAACATTTTCGGTGAAGGTTATATCGGTGCTGCCCTCTATGGTTATCCTGTTGCTGTCATAGATGGCAATAAGCTTATTGAGCTTTAGATTTCCTGCTATTGAGGCAGCCTCGCCGGTAATACCTTCCATCATGCAGCCGTCGCCCATAAGAGTAAACGTGTAATTATCAAAGATGGGGAAACCGGGCCTGTTGTAAACGGCAGCCATATGCTTTTCCGCCATAGCCATGCCGACAGCCATTGCAAAGCCCTGACCCAGCGGTCCGGTTGTTGCTTCTATGCCCCAAATACTGCGGTATTCGGGATGGCCGGCAGTTTTGCTGCCCATTTGGCGGAATGATTTAATGTCATCAATCGTTACATCATAACCGAACAAATGAAGCATAGCATACTCAAGCATGGATGCATGACCGGAACTGAGAATAAATCTGTCCCTGCGCAGATAGGAATACATGTCGCTGTAGCTGTTGCGGCACATTTTCATATGCTCGAAAACTGCCAATGCGATAGGTGCTGCGCCGATCGCCATACCGGGATGCCCGCTCTTTGCTTTTTCAACAGCATCTGCAGCCAAAGTCCTGATGGTATTGACGGTCAACAAATCTATTCTGTTCATATTGCCTCCATATAAAAAAGAAAATTAAATCGTATGACCATTGATGGCAATGTGTTCAGCCAAACGCATTGCGCTCTGATAATCACATATGTATTTTACCGCTATTGGGACGTGTTTACAAGACGATTTCAGATATATATTGACTTGGCTTCAATGAAGCAAGCCGAGTTTTACAATTATTTAGCAAAAAACAGTATAAAGCATGTAGAAATATGTTTATTTTTGTTGTATAATTGATTCATCAAAATGAGGTGTTGATTATGGGACGCAAAAAGAGACTGATATATAAGAATAAAACCAATGATTCCGGATTCAGGAAGCTGACGGCTTCATTTTTAAAGGCTTTTGGCGTTTCTCTGCTGTTCTGCACCGTTACAGTACTCACGGTGTATTTACTTGCACGCATTGATTTAGCTTCAGCTTTGAACAATAAAAGCGCAAAGACATATTCATCTTCGCTTGAAGATCCGTCAATTGCAGCCTCTCCTGATGACATTGATGAGAATGGGACGATACATCCGGGAACTACCGATATTGAGCCTTCGGCTTTAGTAACCATTACTCCTGATAATTCCGGAAGTGAAGTATACTTGTGCTGCGGCGACAGCAGCGAGCTTCTTATTGATATTCAGATGAGACTTATGGCCCTCGGATATTTGGCCGCAGATGAACCGACAGAATACTTCGGCAAGCCTCTTGAAACTGCGGTAATGCTCTTTCAGCGTTCCTGCAATATGCTTCAGACGGGAATAATCGACGACGTGTTCTGTGCTTTGCTCGCTTCGCCAACTGCGCCCGAATACATCATGCAGTACGGGAACATCGGAGATGATGTTCAGCTTGTTCAGGAAAGGCTGTGCCAGCTTGGCTATAATATTGATAAGGTGAATGGATACTATGGGTATACAACGGTAAGAGCGGTCTCCGATTTTCAGAACCAAAACCGTATCGAGCAGACCGGCGATGCGGACGAGAATACAATTGAGATGATTTTCTCTCCGTATGCAATCGATGCCGACGGTAATTATTCAAACCCGGTCGTTATTGAAGATCCGACGCCGATTTTTTTGACGCCGACTCCCATAGCCACCGAGATTCCCACTGCGATTCCCACCGATGTGCCGACACCTGTTCAGACGGCAACACCGGTACCCACTCCGGCGCCGACACCTACTCCTACGCACACCCCGAAACCTACGGCGACACCGACACCCTCCCCTGCTCCGACTCCGATACCCACAGACAAGCCTACCCAGTCTCCGACGCCGACACCCAAGCCTACTCCTTCGCCAACTCCCACACCTACCCCTACTCCGACACCGACTCCGACTCCCGAACCCACTGCGACGCCTGCGCCGACGCCTACGCCGACAGTGGAACCGAGTCCTACCGTTACTCCTGAGCCGACACCGACTCCGGAGAATGATATGCTCCAACTTTTCATAGAGTTATTACATGCTCAGCTCGGCAAGCCATATGTTCTCGGCCACTCCGGTCCTGACTCATTTGACTGCTCCGGTCTTGTGTATTATTGCCTCAGAAATGCCGGTGTGAATATCGGCAGGCTCAATGCGGCAGGATATGCCGCATATGAACAGTGGACAAGGGTAGATAGCATTGCGGAGCTTCAAATCGGAGATCTTATGTTCTTCTATAACACGGACTACTCAAGAATTTCTCATGTTGGCGTCTATATAGGCAACAATCGCTTCATCCACGCCTCTTCATCTGCCGGCTGCGTTGTAATCTCCTCGGTAGGGACTTGGTGCCATACCTATTTCGGATGGGGACGCCGTGTATTCGATTAACAAATGGCAATATATTGTTTTTGAACAGTATTTTGGGTTTAATTTTATCAGCCGAGATGCTATACTCTATTATGTCAGTTGGGGCATTACCCATTTTCACAAAAACAACGGAGGTATTATTCAGTGAATAAAACTTATACCGAATCAGAGATCAACAGTAACCTGCTCTTTTTAACGCAGCTTGCCAAAGCATTCCCGACCGTTGAAAATGCGATGACAGAGATCGTCAACCTGAGTTCAATTCTTGCGCTTCCCAAGCCGACCGAACATTTTATGAGCGACCTTCATGGTCAGGGAGATGCGTTTGAACATATTCTCAACAATGCATCAGGTGTTATTCGTAACGAAATCGAACGTCTGTTTGCCAATACTCTTACTTATGACGAACGAGAAACTCTTGCGACAATTGTTTATTATCCCAGAAAGAAGATTGCCTTGGAGCTTGAAAATGTTGAAGATGCCGATTCTTGGTATCGCTACACGCTCAGGAATCTGATCGTTCTCGGACGCAAAATCAGCAGCAAATATACGAGATCCAAGCTCAGAAAGACTTTGGATCCTGACTTCGCTTATATAATTGAAGAACTCTTAACCGCGCGCGTAAGCCTCCATGATTTGGATGGCTATTATGATGAGATATTCGATTCCATTATTCGCCACAACTATGCCGAGCCCGTCATTGTAGCTCTTACCGATGCAATTAAGAAGCTTGCTGTTGACAGGCTTCATATTGTCGGCGATATCTACGACCGCGGTACCGAACCCCATAAGATACTCGATCTGCTTCTGAAACATCCTTCCGTTGATATTCAATGGGGAAACCACGACATCCTTTGGATGGGTGCCGCCCTTGGCGAAAAGACATGTATTGCAGGTGTGCTTACTAACAGCTTCCGTCACAACAATCTTGATCTAATCGAAAATGTATACGGAATCAATCTGCGTCACCTGTTGATGTTCGCACAGACTACATATAAAAACGCACAGGCTTTCAGACCCAGAAAAACCAGCTTTGACGACTATTTTAATGATCCGGAAATCAATATTCGCGCGAAGCTGCATAAAGCTATTTTCGTGATCATGCACAAGCTTGAAGGTCAGCTCATTATGCGCAACCCAAATTACAAGCTTGATCATCGTCTCTTCCTTGATACTATTGACAGAGAGAATTCCACGGTCACTATTGACGGAATTGTGTATCCTATCAAGGATGCCGACTTCCCCACTATTGATCCCAAGAATCCTTATGAACTGTCTGAAGAAGAAGATACGATTATCAACGAGCTTCAGTTCTCGTTCCTGCACAGTCCGCGCCTTCAGAACCATATTAAGTTCTTTATCGACAAGGGCTCATTATACTGCATAGCAAATAACAATCTGATGTATCATGCCCTTGTGCCTCTCAATGATGACGGCAGCTTCAAGAGTGTTGACTTTGGTGACGGCGTACCTCGCAGCGGTAAAGCCATGTTTGATTATATTGACTCTGAAGTCAAGCGGCTGTACTTCGCTAATCCGTCCGAGCGCAAGGTTCACGAGCTTGATCTGATGTGGTATCTCTGGTGCGGCCCCGATTCCCCACTCTTTGGTAAAGACAAGATGACCACATTTGAGCGTGTCGAGATTGATGACAGCAAATCCCACAAGGAAAAGCGTAATGCTTATTATCAGTATCAGAATACCAAGGATCTGGCTGTCCGTATTTTGAAAGAATTCGGGATTACAGATACCGATCGCGCCGTTATTGTAAACGGTCATATACCCGTCGAAAAGATAAACGGTGAAAACCCGATTAAGGCGGAGGGCAGCCTGATCGTTATTGACGGAGGATTTTCAAAATATTATCAGAAGACAACCGGTATTGCAGGCTATACCCTCGTCTACGATTCCATGGGGCTTTACATCGTCGCACATGAGCCGTTTATCAGCCTTGAAATGGCAATTAAGGAAAATATGGATATTCATTCAACAATCGAAGTTGAGAATATCCTCGCGACCAAAGGTCAGGTTCGCGTAATGGACAGCGATAAAGGCCGCGAGCTCTGCAAAGAGATTGAACAGCTTGAGATGCTTGTTGCCGCATATGAGATGGGCATAATTAAAGAAAATCACGATTACAGACTTGTTAAGGTGCATTATAACCACTAAACGATAAGAAACGAGCGGCAGGCAAATTGCTTGTCGCTTTTTTGTTATTGTGTTTACCTATCCTGCTTCCTCTGAAACGGCTTTATTCCGTCGCGTGCATCATATGTATGATACTAAAGCATCAATTTGAGCGATCTTGGAATTCATATGTCAGTCAGCTTATCATAATATCGGTAGCTTGATATATAAGGTGATTGATTTGGGTTTGTTTTTTCTATCTGAAATGAGTATCCGCAGCAATTCGGAACACGCCAGTCAAAATATTGGTTTTGAGATACCACAAAATGATTCATTATTGCCATGACAGTCCCTCCATGTGCAACAATGTACATAATATCATCTCTGCAAGTCATTGCATTATTAACCAGATTGTCAAAAGCATTCAGGGTACGCGATTGATATTCCTGCATGTCCTCACCGTTCGGGCATCTGCCTGAACAATACCCCGCTACCCAAGAAATGTACGAAGCATCGTCGAGCATTTCATCAGCAGATCTTCCTTCAAAATCACCGAAATCCATTTCACGAAAATCGTCAACGATAATCTGCTCGGCATTAGGGAAACAAAGGGAAGCAGTCTGCCTTGCTCGCAGCATGGGGCTGACGAATACGCACTTAACATCGGGCAGCATTCCGGCAGATTTCGCCTGCAAAACGCCTTCGCTGCATAAGGGTTCATCGGTTCTGCCGATGTATTTTTTATTAAGATTGCCGGACGTAGCTCCGTGGCGCAGTAAAACGATCTTCATGGCTTGTCCTTAATTATCACGGGGATTCCGCAAACGATGCGAATGACCTTTTCAGCGTGCTGCGCAAGTATATTGCAGAGCCTCCCGGTCATTTCTCGTGATAATCGCTCATGCTGATCAATGGGTATCACTCCGCTGCCGACTTCGTTACAAACCACAACTTCCTTTTTGAGCAGGACAGGAACCAGCTCATCAATAGCTGTATTCCCCTGAAAGATGATATTTTGAAGGCCATAAACGACAGGCCGAGTGTTAATCTCTGAATCGGCGATATCGCAATCTCGATACCCAAGAGATTTCACATATTCAAGCTTCCCGGAGGATGCACTTCCGATAACAAGAATCATAATAAACCCACCTTCTGAAATACAATTATTACTGCCAACAAAGCAAGTTCGGAATACTGAAGGAAAAAACCGGAAAGATCACCGCTCATTCCGCCGAACTGCTTTGAACTGATACGATAGATGCAGACAGTACAGCAGATGCTTACGGCAATCATTGCAATTCCGCAAAATAGATTTATGATCACCATAGCAGCCGAACAAGCCGCAAACCATACACACAGAATAATCAGTGCAGGAAGCTTGTTTGCTGATTTATTGAATGCAGCAAGCAGACCCTGTTCTCCGTAAACCGGAAAGCATATTCCGGCAATTCCGCTGAGAGTTCGGCTTATTACGGGTATTGTGCATATCAGCAAAACGCTTTCAGTATTACGGATGAGTTCCGAGTAAAGACCGAAGGAAGCAAGAAAATATACGCAGACGAAAATAACAGCGAATGCTCCGGTATGCGGATCTTTAAGGATGCTTCTTTTCTTTTCGATGTCGCCATGGCTTGAAAGCGCATCAACGGTATCGCAAAAGCCGTCTAAGTGAACGCCGCCTGTGTAGAGTATCGGTATGACTGTCATGCCGACAGCAAATAAAACCGAGCTTATACTCAAAAAATTTGATAGCAGATGCCAACAGAACAGAAGTCCTGCAAGTATGCATCCAACCAGAGGAAATACTGCGAGCATGTACTGCATATTTTCCTTCTTCCATTCAACAGTGGGCATTGGAATGCGAGAGAACATGGAGAAAGCCATTACGATTGATCTCAAAATGTTCATGGCAGCTCCCCCTTTATCGTCAACGGAATTCCGCATACAAGCTCGCATACACAATCAAATCCGGACGCGATTTCCCTGTTCAGCCTGCCAAGCATTTCAATATATCCGGCCGTGCTTTTGTCGTATGATATGGCATCGCTTCCGACATCGTTCGTTACAACGATCAAATTATCGCATTTCTCGGCAAGATCAAATACGCTCTTCAATATCTTATCATGTACATCAAGGATTTCACCGTTATCTGCAAACATCTCATTGGCCGTGAGATTGCACATGCATTCAAGGAGAGCGGTACCCTTCTGCGGAAACATGATAGACGATAGATCCGTATGCTGTTCGATAGTAATAAAGCCTTTTTCTTTGCGCTGCTCTCTGTGCCTTGCTATCTTCGATAAGCATTCGTCATCGTACGGGCGCATAGTTGCAATGTAATATCGCGGCATTGGAAGATGCTCGCAAAGCGACTCAGCAAAAGTGCTCTTTCCGCACGCCGAACCCCCGGTCAAGAGAATATTCATTACGGCATCTCCTTGTATTGTTCAACACCTATATCATCAAAAGAAACCATACCGTTATACACGCTTAACGCCATATCCAAAAGCGACAGCATGCAAACAGCCCCCGTTCCTTCGCCGAGATGCATTCCTGCATGGATTATCGGCTTGAGTTTGAGCTCATCAAATATTGGCTTGGCTGCCGGCTCGGATGACATATGCGACGCGAGCATAGCGCATACGCATTTCGGGCATAGCCTTGCAGCTACGAGCGCGGCCGCAGCGGTTATCAGACCGTCAATAATGATTGGAATTCTGAAAACAGCGCCGCCGATGAAAATTCCTGCTAAACCTGCAATGTCGAATCCGCCGAGCTTGCAAAGAACATCAAATGCATCATCTTTATTGGGTTGATTTACTGCTATTCCGCGTTGAATTGCAGATATTTTATTCTTCAAGCCCTGATCGGATAGACCTGCGCCGCGTCCGGTGGCTTTATCAACCGATAAATCCATTAGGACGGAGATAATCGCACTGGAAGTAGTGGTGTTCCCTATTCCCATTTCGCCGACGCCAATAATATTATAACCGTCATGTTTTAATGACTTAACAAGACTGATGCCCGTCATAATAGCATCGCAAGCCTGATCGTCAGTCATGGCAGGGCCTAACGCAAGATCAGCTGTTCCTTTTGCAATCTTCCTGTTTAGTACGCCTTCTGCATCTTTTATCATGCCGATATCAACCGGAATAACATCAGCACGAGCTAAAGCCGCCATCCTGCAAACGGACGAATCCCCCTTTGCCATGTTTCCTGCTACAATCGCGGTAACATCCTGCCCGGTCTGCGAAACGCCTTCGGCTACTACTCCGTTATCGGCACACATTACAAGCACGGCACGTTTTTTTAGATTAACCGAATGACTTCCGGTTAGTCCTGCAATACGAGTAACAGCATCCTCCAAAAGCCCAAGGCTGCCTATGGGCTTTGCGATGCTGTTCCAGTGTTTTTTAGCGGCCTTCTGAGCTTCCGTATCCGGCGGAGCTATTTGTTCATTGAGCTTACTAAAATCAATCATTCTTCTCCCATTGCCCATACATCAGGTGCATCCAGGAATGGATATCCATCGAAAAGGCTTTGTTTAAGTTTTCGGGTACAAATACGTCTTCAATTCTTCCGCTTGCCAAGCACTTGCCATGATGCAAAAGAATTGCATGAGTTCCAAATGCCCTTGCAAGCGAAAGATCGTGTACTACGGAAACTGCTGCTCGGCCTGTTTCATTCATCCATTCGCTTATCAAATTGAATATCTGTTTTTGGTAAACAAGATCGAGATGGTTTGTCGGCTCATCAAGTATCAATACCTTAGGATCCTGCGCGAGCACCTGAGCCAAGAAAGTACGCTGCAATTCTCCGCCCGACAAGGTGAGTACCGATTGGTTCACAAGCTCTGTTAAGCCCGTAAGCTGCAATGCTTTTGCAACGGCCTCATCATCACCCTTGGATTTTGACGAAAAAATGCTCGGTGCATATGCATACCGTCCGAGCCTAACTACCTCGCCGACGGTAAAATCATAACCAACCGAGTGGCTTTGTGACAGAATACCGATATTCCTTGCAAGCTCATGAGGTTTTAATCGCTTGATGTCACAGCCTGCGTACAGAACACGGCCGGAATAATTGATGTATTGCGAGACTGCGTTCACGAGCGTTGACTTCCCTGCTCCGTTCGGCCCGACAACCATCAGCCATTGGTTTTCTTCAAGGGAAAAGCTAACGTTATCAATAATCGTAAGATTGCCGTAACGTACACTTATGTTATTTGCTTCAAGAATGCTCATCTGCATACTCTCCTCGTCCTGTAAAAAATAATAACAAAGAGAATTGCCCCGATGAACGATGTCACTACTCCGATCGGGAGCTCCAGAGGATTCAGTATTATTCTTGAAACAAGATCGGCAAGCATCAGGAATATTGCGCCTGTGAACAAAGAAGCAGGCAGCAAACGCTTATGGTTTGGCCCGACAATCATCCTGACCATATGCGGAGTTACGAGGCCGACAAACCCTATCGTGCCTCCTATCGACACGCACACCCCAATAAGAACTGAAACGGCAATAAGTATCGTGAGCTTAACCCTTTTTACATTTATACCGATGTGCATTGCATTCTCTTCGCCGATTGCAAATGCGTTCAGTTCTCGAGCCTGTGAAAGGATCACTGTACCGCTGATTACCAGCGCGATTAAAAGAACAAGGGCGTCGGAATAACTGCTCCCGGAAAGCGAACCCATTGTCCAGAAAGTTATGCTTTTAACCTTATCAGCCGCAAACGTTATAATGAGGGACAAGATACTCGATACGAACATTGAAAAGATTACGCCGATAAGAATAATTGTATTTGTTGACATCGAGTAATCAAGCTTGTATGCCAGCGCAAGAATAAATATCAGTGAAATAAAAGCAAAAATTATCGCCAATATCGTCGTTGACGCAAACGGCATTGATGGGATGCTGATCCCGAATGCGATTGCTATAACTGCGCCGAGCGAAGCCCCCGAGGATACGCCGAGCGTTGATCCGTCGGCAAGAGGGTTTTTAAGCAAACCCTGCATTGCCGCACCGCAAAGCGACAGCGAAGCTCCGACGAGAGCAACGCAAAGTACCCTCGGAAGCCTAACAGAAGTGATAATCACGGGCATGGGAATAGTCTCGGGTATCGGCACTCCGAAAACAGTGTCAAATATTATGACGACTGTATCCTTAAAAGGAATGCTGACACTTCCAATGCTGACGCAGAGTATAAGAACAGTAAGCGCAGCAGCAGCGAACAGCAGGTATTCCCAGATATGAAAATTCTCACTTCTTTGTTTCATACAGATGTTTTACTTTGTGCCGCTGACCAATTCAAACAGCAGCCTTGCGCCTTCGACAAGCCTGGGAGAAGGACGGGAAAGCTCGTTATTCGGAAGATTCAGAATTGCGGAGTTCTGTACCGCAGTAACATTCTCCCAACCCTGTCGGCTCATTATCTCCTCTTCAGGAGTGGGGCCCTCACCGTAGTACATGGTGATAGTAACAATATAGTCGGGGTTACGTTCAAGCACCTGCTCTTCGGAGATCTCAGCCCAGCCGGTAACATCGGAAAACGCATTTTTCAGTCCAAGCATTTCGCAGATCTCGTTCATGAAGGTACCGCTGCCGGCAGTCCAAAGCCCCCATTCAAGCGGAGAAACCTCAAAATAAACGGTCTTGGTTCCATCAAGAGCATTTTCGGAAAGCTCTGCAAATGCAGCCTTCATGTTATTGATAACCGATGCTGCTTCTGTTTCCTTACCCATAAGTTTACCGGTCATTTCGATTGATGTGTAAACGCCATTGATATCATTTGCATCGGACATGACGACCTTGATGCCGGCATTCTCAAGAGCCGCGACCTGTTCAGGGGTCTGATCCATGGTTCCCATGAGCACCACCTGAGGAGCAAGGGCAATTACCTGTTCGATATTTGTTTCAAAACCGGACTGGACGGACACGATATCGAGCACTTCGGCAGGATAATCGCAGTATTCACCCCTTCCGACGATAGCAGCCTCCGCACCGATGGCGTAGAGGATCTCACAGTCAGCAGCGGTCAGCACAACTATACGGGTTACCGGTTCGTCAAAGGTGATCTCACGTCCGGTCATATCGGTAATCGTGAAGGATTTGTCTTCGGGAGCCGGGGTTGTGTCCGTAACGTCGGGAGACGGCGTCGAGTCTGAAGCGTCAGGAGCCGGTGTCGGGTTTGTAACGTCGGTTGGAGTTTTTCCGCAGCCCGTGATCGAAGCGAACACGAGGAGCAGAGCGAGAAAAATGATAGAGATCTTGCGGAGTTTCATTTTTGAAACACCCCTTTCTTAATATTCAAGCAAATCAACAGAAAGGAGCATATAATTCATAAAAACAGCAATTAAATATGCTCCACTCTTGCGAGAGGAGCATACAGAATAAGAATAGGCTGAACCTATTATTATGGTAATTTCACCCCACCCCAGGAGCTATATGTGCTGACAGGTCTCCCGGCTTGACTTCGCTCTACTAAGACGCCTTCCCACCTTACGGCAGTGGCTTCATTTGTCCTTTCGTCCGTCTTACGGTTACTGGGATAGCTCGGAACTCTAATCCGATTCCCTCGGCTTGTTGCCGACGCATCGCTGCGTAGAAGCACATTTGATTCACTTGTAGCCGAATTATACCACAGATAGATTGCAATATCAATATCGGAATTGCTTTTAGGAAAAATAATCCTATTTACGGGCATGTATTACGAATCTCCCGGTATTGCAATGATACTTACAATATAGTACAATATACACAGAAAATACAAGGACATCCGAGGAGGATATCAGGTTGATAAAGGTATTGTATGGGAAAAAGGGCACCGGTAAATCCGCAAGGATCGTAGCTATGGCGAATTCAAGAGCTGCTCAGGATGCAGAGCATTGTGTATTTATTGATAAGGATTGCGATCACATGTACGAACTCTGCCGCGATATTCGATTCATAAATGCGGCTGAATACTTAATTGAAGGACCTAAGATGTTTTCCGGGTTCATTGCCGGGATAGCAGCGCAGGATTTTGATCTTCAGGCAATTTACATTAACAGTTTTATTAAACTTGTGAGGAACCCAATCGGTGAACTTGAAAGCATGTTTTCTTTCTTTGAAAAATACTCGGATAAGCTGAAAGTCGATCTTGTTATTTCCGTCAGCAGCGAAGGAACGGCAGATGAAGCACCCGAATTTATAAAACGATACATCATTTAGCAAAAATGACTGCTCCAACAGAAGAGCAGTCATTTTTCGAATAACAGAAATCAGAACTTCGTATAAATGAAGGGATTATATCCTCCGGCAACAAGCGACGAAGTGCAGAGATACAGCGTTGCCATAACAAGTCCAATATCGAGCCAATTGCGCCAATTATGCCCTTCAAATTTATCATAAAGCTTTTTTATCAGCGGAGTTGCCGCAACTATGGCAATAATGAGCATCGGGAGGAACGATATAGTGTAGACAAGAGCATCATGCGAGATAATGCATGTTCCGCTGAACATGGATGCGATATATGCTCCAAGCTCACGAATATCATTGAAGTAGAACAGAACCCAGCACATGTTCATATGTAACAGAGCATATATATGCTGGAGCCAATTTGGCATTTTTTTGACCCATTTAAGCAGGAAAAGCTTTTCAATGCAAAGCCATAGCGCAAAATATGCCCCCCAGAGCACATAATTCCATGCAGCTCCATGCCATAATCCTGTCAGCAGCCAAACGATAACAATATTCAGTAACTGCCTTGGGAGACCTTTTTTGTTTCCTCCAAGCGGGAAATAAACATATTCCCTGAACCATGTTCCGAGAGAAATATGCCATCTTCTCCAGAACTCGGTAACGTTCTTCGAGATGAATGGATAATCAAAGTTCTTCAAGAACTCAAACCCGAACATTCTTCCGAGACCGATTGCCATTTCGGAATAGCCGCAGAAATCGAAATAGAGCTGGAAGCCGTATGCAATAACTCCAATCCATGAGCCGAGAACACCGTTGGTTGCTGCCGTAACTCGAAGAGCATCCCAAAGAATCGCCATCTGATTTGCGATCAAAACTTTCTTCGCAAGTCCAACTGCGAACAGCTTTATTCCTGCCGAGAATTGATCGATATTCTCATGCCTAACGAATAAAGAATCCTCGACATCCTTATATCTGACAATGGGTCCGGCAATGAGCTGAGGGAACAACGCGACATATGTTGCAAAATACAGCGGATTTTTATGAGCCGAAGCATCTCCTCTATATACGTCAATAACATAGCTCATCGCTTGGAAGGTGTAGAACGAAATACCGATAGGAAGTACTATCTCCGGTATCTTCACATTCTGCATAAACGGGAAAATGCTCTTTAGAGTGGTTAGCGCAAAACCGGTATACTTAAAAATACCGAGCATCAGCAAATTCAGAACAACCGAAATAGCGAGAAATACTTTGCAGCGCTTTTTGTGACCACGGTATTTTTCGATCAATCCTCCAAAGACATAGTTCATCACTATGGAGAACAGCATTAAGAAGACGTATTTCGGTTCACCCCAGCTGTAGAAAACTATGCTGCTGACGAACAGGACTGCATTTCGATATGTCCTGTTTGGGATCATATAGTACAGTCCTAATACGATTATAAAGAAAATAAAGATAAAGAGTAGGGTTGAAAATATCATTAGCCGATGTTTTCCTTCATGATTTTCATCAGATCGGAGTAGTTATCGTTTACAATGTAATAGCAGTAATTGCCCACAACCTTGACTTCAGTCTTGCTGAGCTTATCGTGCTGCTCAACGCTATAGGTTTCGGTGAGCCTCAGCTGTGCGTCAATACGGCTGCAGAGGATATTGTACAGTGTATCCATGTATTCAGGGTCGCTGACTTCAAAAATAGCAATCTCATCCGCATTGACCGCAGGGTTATCGGACATATAGAATGCAGCGCTCTTTATTTTGCCTGTATCAATACCGTAGATCTCCTGCATATCTCTGTCATCAACGGGAAGCATCTGACCATAAAACCCGGATTCAATCAGCTTATTATAAACATCGGAAATATTGACTTCCTTCACGCTGTCGGCATTCCCGTCAGGTGTTGCGTTTGCGTCATCGGTTTTGGGTATATCCTGTTCGCCGCCGCAAGCAGGAAGCACTAAAGCCATAGCGGTAAAAAGAATAAAAAGGATTGCAATTGTTTTTTTCATATCAGCTATCTCCTAAATAATAATCAATGAAAAATCGGATGAGGGCAGCCAACTATCTCCCTTGCGGCAACGGAGCGCAAAATGTCAGCCCAAACATCGTATGCAGCATAGGTCTGGTGAACGAAGTTATCGCTGCTGTACTGCGCAGGCACGAAGCCTTCCTCATCAATGAGATGGCTCGCTATGTTTATAAAAGGTATACCGAAATCATTGCAAACCTCCGCTATTCCCCTATTAAGAAGAAGCAGATTTGCATTTGTCAGCTTTGAGCCCTTTGCGTCACCGTCTCTTGTGAGATACATTGCGCTTATGATATAGAGATCGATATTGGGATTCTTTGCATAGATCCTGTTCAGCAGTTCACGGCAGTTATTGATCGTGCCGTCAACTCCGTAGATTGAAATATCATTAACTCCGAAGCAGATGAAAGCCTTATTTGCCCCGATCATCTGCAGCGCATCCTCGATAAGGTGCTGTTCACCGCCGTAAATAGGATGAATACTATTCTCGCTTACGGGTTCGAGAGCATGACCGTAACCATAGCTGCCGGCACAGAAGAATCTGGTTTTGCCGAAGAATTCACTGTTGCTTTGAAGCATCAAAGAATTATACTGCTTCCATCCGACAATTATTGAGTCGCCGACAAAGACGCAATCCGAAAACCATTCTTCGCATTCGCTTTTGGATACTCCATAGAGTTCAGTGGGCATGGTAAATCTTGTAGGAAGCCCGTTTGTTTCAATCTCCATCGAATCCCCGGAGGCCGGGGGCTCGGTAACAGAAGGGCTTTCTGTCGGCTGCGCATCCGGAGTAGGGGTTGCGGTACCGGGTAAATCCGTAGCAGATTCATTAGGTGTGGGTTCTAAGGTAGGTTCTTCGGAAGGTACGTCAGTCGGCGCATCAGTTTCACCTGATTCAGAAGTCGGTGAAAGCGTGACCGGTTCAGGAGTAGTATCATTGGGAGTCTGAACACCACAGCCAAAGCAAAAGCTTATGAGCAGAAGCAAAGCAATTGTTATTATATAAAAACGGTTTTTCTTCATATTTTTCAATTTCCTTTAAATCTAGAAGTAATAATCAAAATCTGCCTGCACCTCGCACAAGCTTGACGATTATACCACATATGGAATATCATGTCAAACAGACTAATGTGTCATTTTTGTTAACATGATATTTATCAAATATAGTATTGTCATCGCATCGGCAACTTTATCATAGAATTACCGTCATCTTTTCATCCGTGCCTATGTATATTATGATGGCACGATTACGGGAAGAATTCCACATCGTCCAAATATTGTGTGTTGTTCTTTTGTATGTTTGCCTGTATAATACAAAAAACAACAAATGATGCTGTCACAACTCTTGTTGACAGAAATGAGGTATTGCTTTGAATAAGAATTATTATGAGGGTATCCCGGTTGTTCCGCTCCGTGGACTCGTGGTATTCCCCTACACATATGTCAGCTTTGATGTGGGCCGCGATATGAGCGTTGCTGCGATTGAAGCTGCATCAAATAACGGAGGCACCATATTCCTTGTTGCTCAAAAAGACCAGAAGCTGAGTGAAATCACAAAGGACAACCTTTTCTCCACCGGCTGTGTATGCAGGATTAAGAATATCGTTAAGCTTCCCGGAGAAACCATACAGGTCACCGTCTGCGGTCTGTTCCGTGCAGTCGTTGACGGTTTTTCTCAGGAAGAACCGTTCTTTGCCGCTAATGTCATTGCTTACGACGATGAAAAGATGAATTCGGATGAAGCGGAAGCAATGAGACCGATTATCTCCAAGAAATTCCGTGAATATCTTAAAGCGGCAGCGAGACCGGGGATGGCGGAGGCTTTTAATGCTATTGAAAAGACCATAGAATCCTATGCATATCTTTTCAGAATCGCAAATATTGCGCTGCTGAAATTTGAAGAGCGTCAGCAGTTCATCGAACAGGATGAATATATCTCGCGCTGCATGATGCTCCTCAATATTATCGAGCGCGAGCTGGATCTTGCCAATCTCAGCAAACGTATTGAACAGAGCGTCAAGGAACAGGTTGATAAGAATCAGAAGGACTATATTCTCCGAGAGCAGATTCGTGCCATCCGGAAAGAACTCGGTGAAACCGAGCAGCAGGAAGCCGATGAATTCCGAAGCAGGCTGTCTTCAAGGGATTTTCCGCCCGAGATTAAAGCAAAACTGGAAAAAGAAATCGAAAGATTTGCCATGCTCCCTCCCGGTTCGCATGAAATGCCTTCCATGCGCACATATATCGACTGTCTTCTCGATCTTCCTTATACCGAGGAGAGCGAAGACAATCTTGATATAGTAAACGCAAGAGCTATCCTTGATGCCGACCATTACGGCCTTGAGAAGGTTAAGGACAGAATCATCGAGTATCTTGCCGTTGCAAAGCTCACCGGAAAAGTAAACGGGCAGATTATCTGCTTTGTCGGGCCTCCCGGCGTCGGCAAAACATCCATAACAGCGTCTATTGCTAAAGCGATAGGCCGAAAATTTGTCAGAATGAGCCTTGGGGGAATTCATGACGAAGCCGAGATCCGCGGACACCGCAGGACATATATCGGTGCGATGCCGGGGCGCATTATTTCCGCTATGCGTCAGGCAGGAACAGTCAACCCGGTTCTTCTATTTGATGAAATAGATAAACTTAGCAAGGATTACAACGGTGATCCCGCGTCAGCAATTCTTGAAGTCCTTGACGGAGCGCAGAACTTTGCGTTCAGAGATAATTTCCTTGAGATGCCGTACGATCTTTCTAAGGTCATGTTTATAACCACTGCAAACGATTTATCAGGTATCCCCCGTCCCCTGCTCGACAGGATGGAGGTCATAGAGGTTCCCGGCTATCTGGCTACCGAAAAGGTGCAGATAGCTTCCAGGCACCTTATTCCTGCAGAGCTTGAAAAGCACGGTCTCAAGAAAAGCATGCTCACGATTCCGGAAGATGTCATTGAAGAAATGATCAGCCTGTATACGCGCGAAGCAGGCGTGCGTAATCTTGACAGAACAATTGCTTCGGTTTGCAGAAAAGCAGCCTGCGATATCAGCAGCGGAAGGAAGCGAATTAAGCTCAGCAAGGCAAAACTGCGTGAATACCTTGGTACTCCGAAGTATTCAGATGATGAGATAGATAAAGAGCCTGAAGTCGGCCTGGTGAACGGGCTTGCCTGGACAAGCGTCGGAGGTACAACTCTTGAAGTCGAGGTTGCAGCCCTTAAGGGAACAGGACAGCTTCAGCTTACAGGTCAGCTCGGAAGCGTCATGCAGGAAAGCGCAAAAGCGGCAATAACCTGCATCCGTTCAATGAGCGAGCAGCTTTCGTTGCCTGATGATTTTTATCAAAAGACCGATCTTCACATTCACGTTCCCGAGGGTGCGGTACCAAAGGACGGACCGTCGGCAGGTATTGCAATACTGACCGCAGTTGCGAGCGCTCTCACCGGAATCCCTGTCAAAGCAGGTATTGCAATGACCGGAGAAATAACCCTCAGGGGCAATGTACTTCCTATCGGCGGTTTACGGGAGAAACTCCTTGCGGCTGTCAGAGCAGGAATATCAACCGTTATACTGCCCGAAAAAAACCGTGCAAGTCTATCGGATGTTCCTGAGAGCATTACCGATAAGCTTAACATAATCTTTGTCAGCCGATCGGACGAAGTATTGTCCAATGCTCTCATTCGCTCGTCCGACACAAAGCCTGTGCTCCTTCAGCACGAAAGCCCCCATATGGGTGTTCCTGCATAATTTGTAAATTCGGCAAAGCCAATTATCAGGCTTTGCCGAATTTATTATAAGCCCTGCGGCTTGTATTATTTTTCTTTCCTCCCACATATAGATTGGTAAATCAAAACCCAATCTACAAAGGAGCTATGGAATATGGAATACAGGAAAAGAAAAAAACGCAGGCACAGGAATTCATCATCGGTAAGGAACGGGTACTATACTTCTCATAGTCAAAGCCGAGGCGAATCCTCCGGAATCTGGGGCATCATTCTTGTATTATTGATCTGTGCCGGGCTTGTTTATGTGCTGCTTGCAACGCCTGTCGGAACATGGCTGATCTCCAATATATTTACAGCGAAAACACCCTCAGATCTGACTACTCCGCCGCCGATATTAAGCGCAGAGCCTTCTATTGATCCTACGGGTGATCCAAAGATAACAAAAACCATTAAATTGAATTCAATAGATGCATACGCGCTGCAGATGGGCGTATACAGCAAGGCAGAAACCGCAAGCGGAATGATTGCATCGCTTCAGTCACTCGGAGCTGCAGGTTTTGCACTTGAAACTCCGGAAGGCGTCCGTATTCTGGCTTCATGCTACAGCACGGAAGCCGCAGCAAAAAGCGTTTGTGAAAGGCTGCGCAATCAAGGCTACGAATGCATAGTTTATACAATACATATGGATGGAGCTGACGCAGATGTTACATGTTCCGATGAAGTAATGTTACGCATTGAGAGCGCTGTTGATTACGCTTTTGAGCTTATTACCGAACTGAATGAAGAGGTGCTGAATTTTGATTTAGAAGAAAGGAGTACCGATTACGGTGTGATAATCGGTACGGAGTTTCTGAATAACATTAAATCCATAAGAAACTCGCTGAAAGGAATCAATGACGGATCAGGTCTCATTCAGCTTCTTGACAGCTACTACTTGAATCTCGAAAGCTATTTAACAACGTATTGCTCGGCAAATACCGATAATAGGGTCGAATTCAGCGGAAAGCTCAAGTACCTGCAGATAAACGCAATCGTAAATTACATGGATTTTCTTAATAGAGTAAACGGTCTTGCCTGACAATGAAATTACATCCATCGAATAAACACCGATGGATGTAATCATTTATATACCGTATTTATTTGACTTTATCAAATCAATAGCCTGCTGCCGAACCGATTCAGGTTCAAGTATTTCTATTTCGGACAAATACTGCATAGTCCAATAAAGAACGCCGCGCGGAACGGCACGTATTCTCGCTTCGAAATGTTCATCGTCAATTTTCCGTATTTTAGGTTCAAGGCCGAATCGGTCGATTACTCCCCCGATAACAGAATTGCTGCATTTCAATACAATGTTTTCTTCTTTTCCCGAGAAGGCATAGACCATTCTTTTGGATGAAGCGATGTCCTGCTTTACGGATTTGCTATCGACTTTAACGGGAAGCACATTTATATCGTTCATCCTGTCAATACGATAATAGCTCAGACCTTCTTTTCCGTCCTTTACGCATATCAGATAGTAGTTCCCGTTTTCACAAATCATTCCGAACGGGCTGACGATATACCTGTCAAGCCTCCGAGGATGAAGCTTCTTATCAAGACCGTATTGCAGATAAACGAATGATACCTTATACTTCTTTCCGATAGCCTCATCGAGCGCGGAAATATTCCGGAATACTGCGGAATTATCCGTCTTGCGCTCGTATGAAACAGCGGTCAGATGCCTGAAATTTGTGCGTTCATGTTCGCTTAGCATGAGCTGGAGCTTACCGACAAGCTCGGCAGTTTGCTTATTCGGCACAGAGTAAAGCGAATACAAAGCATCGCTTAAAAGCCTGACATCCGCAGGACTCAGAAGCCTTGACTTCAGGTAATAACCCTTTCCGTTTTCATCATATGCGCTTATATCGTAACCTAAGTCTTTGAGCGTGTCAACCGAGCTGTAAACGGTACGCCTATCTATTTTCATATCGTATTCTTCAGCGAAACAGTCAATAATATTTCGCATGGAAAGGATATGATTCTCGTCCGAGTGCTCGAACAAAATCCTGTATAAGCATATTGTATTGGCTCTGTCGGTTAACATGGTGACCTCCGCGGAAATTATCCAAGAATTGCTATCGCATCCCTCAAATATTTTACTTTATGCAGCTTTATTCCCTTAATAGAGTTCAATGAAGAAGAATACGGGACAACTGCTTCGGTATAGCCGAGACGAATACACTCCTGAATACGGTTCAGCATCCTGTCCGCCGGACGTATTTCGCCTGTAAGGCTTATTTCTCCGATTGCAATGCAGCCATCCGGCAGCATCTTTCCGAGTACGGAACCGGCAACTGCCAACGCAAGCGCGAGATCCGCTCCACGGTCATCCAGCCTTATGCCTCCGACGGCATTTGTATAGACATCTTTATCACTGACCCTGATACCCGCCCTGCGTTCGAGCACGGCAAGCAAAAGGATAAGCCGGCTCGTATCCATGCCTGTCGCAATGCGCCTTGCGTTAGCAAAGGCAGAAGTTATCAGAAGAGACTGAACTTCAACAGGTATCGGGCGGTTTCCTTCCATAATACAGGTGACAGCACAGCCCTCGTCATTTCCTCCCGAAACAAAAAGAGCAGCAGTATTGTCCGCTTCCTTCATTCCCGTCTGCTGCATTTCAAAAATGCCTATCTCATTTGTCGAGCCGAACCTGTTTTTAACAGCACGAAGAAGCCTTAATGAATCATGGCGATCGCCTTCGAAATACAGTACAGTATCAACCATATGTTCAAGCATACGAGGGCCGGCAATAGCGCCTTCTTTTGTGACATGCCCGACGATGAATACAGCGCAGCCCTTCTGCTTTGCGATACGAGTAAGTGCCGTGGTCGCGCTGCGGATCTGAGTGATACTGCCTGAAGCATTGTTTAGCTCCGCGCTAACCATGGTCTGAATTGAGTCGACAATCAAAAACTTAGGACTGACCCTTTCGACTTCGGATTCGATGCTTTCAATGCTTGTTTCCGTTAAAATCAACAGGTCTTCGCTGATGCAGCAGCGTTTTGCGCGTATCTTTAGCTGCGCACGGGATTCTTCGCCGGAAACATAGAGCACAGTGCCCTTGGAATTCAGGCTGCTTGCCGCCTGCATAAGGAGCGTACTCTTGCCGATACCGGGGTCGCCTCCGATGAGAATTGTCGAACCGGTAACGACACCGCCGCCGAGCACACGGTCGAGCTCACCTATACCCGTTGGAATTCGGACGGTCTCTTTTTCATCAATATTCTTTATTGCTTCGGCATGAGCTCCGTTTGAACTGATTATGGACTTAACCGCAGCAGGCGCGTCGTTCACCTCAACAAGCGTATTCCAGCTGCCGCATGACGGGCAGCAGCCCATCCACTTGACCGATTCGTATCCGCATTCGCCGCAGACAAATTTCTTTTTTTCTTTCATCGTTACGGGATCCTCGCCGAAGTTTAATTAAAACTCGGGAAGCGATGCGTATCTGATAACATCACGCTCGCGCGAAGTAACATCCATCCACATAATATAGCCGCCCGAAGTGCCGAGGAACTGTGTACTTTCGCGCTCGGGGGTTATTCGATAGATCTGACCGCTTGCGAAAATATAGACCCAAACGGCTTCATCCTTACCGTAGGCAATATAATCCTCGCTGATGCCGAATTCAACCACACCCGAATCAATAAGCATCGGTGCATCGACACCGTTGTAAATATAAAGCTCCGAATCCGAACTGTAATTGGCATTGATCCATGCATAGTAGGTGCCATTGTACTCCGGGTCATGCACATAAACATCGGGAAGCAATGAATTTATCGAACCGTTCTCCAGATCGATGTATTCAATTGCAGATGATACTCTGCCGCCCTCATGAGAAATGTTATCATCATTGGCCCAGATAACTCTTCCGCCGAACATATACGGAGTGCTGGTGCCGTAATTGGACTTTGTAAATGCGGCAACGACTGTTGTTTCCTGTGAAGGGATATGGCAGACGAAGACCTTATCCTTAGAAGTCCCGGTACGTTCCACCCAAGTAAAATAATCGCCGTCAAGCTTAAACTCAGGCTGACCGAGAAAAACGGTTTTTATAACCGTAGGAGTCATATTTCCGCTCTTCAGATCAACAACGCAAATATCTCCCCCGCCATTTTGGGTATTTCCGTCAAGGTATATGAGCCAGCTTTCATTAAAGACAGGGTTCAGAAGCTGACCGTTTTTTGATTCAATATCAAGCTCTGTGACCTCGCCTGAAGCGATGTCATAGCTGATCAAAGCACACATTAAAGATTTACCGCCGATAATCTTGCCGGCGGAGCAAATAATCCTGCCGTCATAGCAATAAGGCGCTCCGAAGTATTTATAGTCGGAGTCCGAAGGCATGACCAGTTCCTTTTCGGCTGCTTCTCCGTCAAAAGACGCCATAGGATCGGGCGTGGCTGTCGGTTCCGGAGTTACAAAAGGCGTTGGAGAACAGACAAGAACATCTCCGGAATCGAAACCGAAAAGACCGGAATTGTGAAGCTTGTCAATATACTTAGCTATGATTCCGTCAGGGGATATGGGTGTATCAATGCCGTTCTTTTCGAGCAGGACCATTACTGCGATTACGCACACGAATAATACCGCAGCGGCAA